>Ga0315338_1000040_pt1 | contig 735298 bp, 599 predicted proteins | sample ASW8metaG_FD_204518 | JGI IMG/M metagenome (GOLD analysis project Ga0315338, IMG submission 204518) | Ammonia-oxidizing marine archaeal communities from Monterey Bay, California, United States - ASW #8 | ecosystem: Environmental > Aquatic > Marine > Coastal | place: USA: California | collected... | reverse complement strand
GCGCCCGCTCCCCGTGACCAGGGCTACCCGTCCCTCGAGTGACATCCGTTTCCTCCTCGGCCGATCTGGCGAGCGCGCATCGTAGCGGGCGGTATCGACTCGGGGAAGATCGGCCGGCGAGGTCGCTCGCCGCGGCCGCGGCGAGCCGGCCGGGACAAGGCCGGCCGGGCCGGGCGGCGCCTTCTCTCAGCGACGGCCGGTCGGTACATCACGGTCTACCGCCGCGATGTGCGTGGCGGCTCACGGAGGATCACCATGCTCTCGAAGTTCGACGACTACCCCATCCATCAGACCCCCGAGCCCGTGGCGCGCCCGGCCACCAGCGACCGCAACGCCTACGATCGCTACTGGTTCAACGGTTACGCCGACGATGGGGAGTTCTACTTCGGAATCGGCATGGGCCTGTACCCGCATCGCAACATTCTCGACTGCGGATTCAGCATCGTGCGCGACGGCGAGCAGCACGCGTTTCACGCCTCGGGCCGCGCGCCCAGGGAGCCGAGTGACACACAGGTGGGGCCGTTCAAGATCGAGATCGTCGAGCCCATGCGCAGCCTGCGCGTGACGATCGCCCCGAACGACACCGGCATCGAATGCGACCTGACGTTCACCGCACGCACCGCGTGCATCGAGGAAGGTCGCCAAACGCTTCGCCAGAACGACCGGGTGATCATGGACGCCACGCGCTTCGCGCAGTTCGGCCGCTGGCAGGGCGAGATTCGTTACGCCGGCAAGACCGTACCCGTCGACTCGACGCGCGTGTACGGAACCAAGGATCGCTCGTGGGGCATCCGGCCGATCGGCGAAGGCGACGTCGGCGGCGCGCCTTCATCGGAGCTGCCGCAGATCTTCTTCCTGTGGGCACCGATTCACTTCGACAACCACTGCACGTTCTTCAGCGTGTTCGAGAACGAGCACGGCTGGCGCTGGCACGAGGACGGGATGATCGTTCCCGCCTACGAGGTACCCGGCGAGATTCCCGACATCGAGGACCCGAACGCCGACCTTGCCCGCCCCACGGGCTACGACGTGCGCTACGAGCCCGGCACGCGCCGCGCCGAGAGCGCCGAGATCAAGCTGGGCTCGCGCTCCGGCCAGAACCTCACGATCGAGCTCGAGCCACTGCTCACGTTCCGCATGAAGGGCATCGGCTATCAGCACCCCGAGTGGTCGCACGGCCGGTGGAAGGGAGAGCTGGCGGTCGAGGGCGAGTGGTGGAAGGTGGACGACATCAAGCCGATGGAGTTCGAGAACCTGCACATCCAGCAGGTGATGCGCGCGACCTGCGACGGCCGCGAGGGCATCGGCGTGATGGAGCAGCTGTGCCTCGGGCCGCACGCGCCTTCGGGGTTCACGGAGTTCCTCGACCCGGCGAAGTAGAGCGCGGGACGGGCGTGCTTGCAGGCGCCAAGATCTATACCCATACGAATTGACCACTCTCGGCAGGCGTCTATACTCACGATGACGATGGCGAATACTCCTGCAAAGCGAACTGCTCGAAAGAGCGCGCACAGGCCAGGTTCCGCAGGAAATGCTTCGAATGTCGACGTCTCGACACGCGTGCGTAAGCGTCCCGGCAGCAAAGCCGTCGCCGCCTATCTCGCCGCCGAGGTCGAAGCGGGGAACATCGTCGGGCCGTTTCACTCGGCGGACGAGCTGATCGAAGACCTCCGGCGCGAACGAAGACGTAGACAAGAAAGGAATTGATCCTCACGTAGCGCAGTGAAACGACTCGCTGCGTGCGCTCCTACTACAGGACTCAGAAGTTCTACGAATCGTTCTGGATCGCTCCCGCCTACGTACGCTCAGAGCTGACTCGACACCTCGACGACATAGTCGCGCGCGGCGCCCAACACGTGACCCAGCCCGAGCTCCGCGCACAGATCCTCGATGACTGGTATCTACTGTATCGGTGTCCATTCGCCGATGAGCAGTACGATCCGGACTCGTTCGGACTTTTCAGCGTAGAGCGGGCGTAGGTATGCCACGCCGGGCGTGCGCCTATATCCAGTAGAACCGTCGTTCAGGATCTTTGGCCTCGCAATACGGTCACTATTGAGAGACGTGTCGCAGGGGCGTACGCTTCGCCACGCGGGGGGCACGCCGTCCATCCGCCGGCCACCGGCCGCGCGCCGAACAGCCGAGGGCCGCTGGCGATTCACTGGCGCGGGAGGGACCCATGAAGAAGCTGGCCGCGTTTCTGTGTATCTCGAGCCTGTTCGTGTTCGCGGGGGCCGCGAACGCTCAAACATACGATCACCTGAAGTGCTACAAGGTGAAGGACTCGGCGAAGGCGAAGGCCATCGTCGACCTGACGCCGGAGCAGATCCCGCCGTTCCAGGTCGGCCCGGGGTGCAAGATGGTGGTGAAGGGCAAGGAGTTCTGCGTCCCGGCCGACAAGTTCGTCGTCGATACCGACGCGCCCGGCCAGGCCCCCTACCCGACCGACGGCGTAGTGCTCCAGCGCGACTACATCTGCTACAAGGTGAAGTGTCCGAAGGTCGACACACCCGACACCGAGGTGTCCGACCAGTTCGCGACCCGCACCATGTCGAAGTTCAAGGTGAGCAAGCTGTGTGTGCCCGCCGTCAAGACGTGCCAGGGCTCCGAGGCCCCGACCTGCGGTGGAGTCTGCCCGTTCGGCGACCCGTGCGTCGACTCGGGCGGAACCTGCATCTGCTTCTGATCAGCTGATCGGTCGCGGCTGTGCGGATGGCCGTGCAGCCGCGGCGCGATCTCCCACTTGCAAAGCCCGGGCTGCGAGTCGCCGAACTGCCGGCAAGGCTCCGCGAAACTACATTCCGCGGGGAATGCTACCGAGTTCGAACACATGGTCAGGACTCGAAGTCCGGATCACGATACCCCTCACGCGGGTGAGTAGATTGACTTGGCCGGCAGCGGAACGGACAAAACCCTCATGGGATTCCGTCGCCTGCTCGCCTCGACGGTGGCCGCCCTCGTCGCCTCGACTCTCATCCCTCATGACGCCGCGGCCACCGACTTCTCCCTGATCACGGCCGGCCGCAAGGTTCTGTACAAGTACGACCCGGTGAGCTCGCAAGGGTCGATGCGCTTTCGTAGCGGCCCCGATCGGCACCTGCAGACGCTCGGCGACCCGACCATCTGTCCGTCCAGCTCATCGATCGAGTTGCGCGTGGCCGGCTCCGCGACCACACGCCAGGAGACCACGCTCGCGCTGGTGGACCTTCCCTGTGAGAACTGGAAGCGCAGCGCTGCAGGCTACCGTTACCGCGACAAGACCGGAGCGGTTTCGGGCATCACGCTGATACGCTACCGCAGCGGCGGGCTTCACATTCGTGCCGAGTCGCCCGGCTACACGGCGATCCCCGGGCCGTACGCTTTCACGCAGATCAAGTTCAACGTCGAGGACGTCCAGTACCTCGTTCGCCTGAACGGCTTTCGCGTGAATCGTGCCGACCAGGTTCGCAGCTTTCTACAGTCGAAGTCGGGGCATGAGGCAGAAGCGGCTTTCTGGGACACGATGTGGGGCCTCGAAGACCGCTCGCTCGAAACGATCGCTCTGGCCGAGAAAGCCATCAAGCGAAAGCCCGGTGATGCGCGCGCCTACTTCGTGGCCGGCATGATTCGCTCGTACATGGCGGCGGCCCAGGTCGAGTCGTGGCTCGACGCCGGGCCGGAGCAGATCGAGCTGCTGCGTGGGATGGTCGAGAACATGGACATCGCCATGGACCTGCTCTGGGACGGCACCACGGGCGACTCGCGCGGTCTCGGCTTCCTGTCGGGAGGTCGCTACCAGCTGGGCGTCCTGACCAACGACGCCGAGATGACGGCGCAGGGAGCGCTCGAGGTGGCCGAGGCCGTGGCGGCGAATCCGGTGTTCAGCACGTTCACGCCGCTCGGAACGATGGGACCACTGTACAAGGGCAATTCCGCCGAATTCCAGGCCCTGGTCGACTTGCTCGACGACTACTTCCCCACCGCTGCCTCGCAGTGCGGCGATCAGCCGGAGCTCTGTTTCGACGACGGCTTCGGCAACAACAACCTCGCCGGCACGTTCACGTTCTTCGCCGACACCTATGCGAAGGGCAACCGCGCCGCCACGGCCGAGCAGTACCTGACCGCGGCGATCAACATAGGTACGGCCGGTGGCTGGAGAACGGAGTTCCTCACCGGCGCGCAGGACCGCCTCGACAATCTCGCCGCGCGCGTGGCGCTGTTCCAGGACGAGGATCTGTCGAACGATCCTCCGATGGTCGGCTCGGGTGGCCTGAACACCTGCGCGTGGTGTCACTACCGCTAGGGCGCGTCGCTCCGGCTCGGCTCTACTTCGGACTCTGACGACGGGCGCTCGCGGACGCTACATTCCCCGCGGAATGCTGTGTGCCCTCTCGCCTCACCCGCGCAGCCGCGGCGCGATCTCGCGCATGAAGCGCTCGGGCTGTGAGTCGCCGCTGCCCACGTCGGCGAGGTCCTGGAACCACAAGATGATCAGCTCCGCGCCGTGGTCGATGAAGAACTGTAGCTCTTTCGTTACCTCGTCGGCGGTGCCCACGCAGTGGTCGGCGAAGAACCTGTTCACGCTTTCCGGCTTCGCGCCGGGCCAGTAGCGCTCGATGTAGGCGGCGCGCTCGGCATCGTCGTTGAAGACGGCGCAGGTTCGCTCGGCCGAGATCCGTAGCGTACCCGGATCGCGGCCGACGTCCTTGCAGTGGCCGGCGATCACCTCGAGCTTGTGCTCGAACACGTCGGGTCCGCGGTTGTGGTTCCAGCCGTCGGCGTGCTCGGCCACCATGCGCAGGGCGACCTTCTCGCCCTGGGCGCCGATCCACAGCGGCGGATGCGGGTTCTGCAACGGCTTGGGCTCGTTGACGGCGTTCTCGATCGAGAAGTACTTGCCCTCTACCGTGGCGCGCTCTTCCGTCCACATGGCCTTCAAGATGCGTGCGGTGTCGGCCATGCGGTCGAGGCGGCTGCGGATGGTGCCGAACTCGTACTGGTATGCGTCGAACTCGTCCTGCTTCCAGCCGGCGCCGATGCCCACCTCGACGCGGCCGCCGCTGATCACGTCGACACACGAGCTGATCTTGGCCAGGTAGGCGGGGTTTCGATAGAGCGAGCAGGTGACCAGCTGTCCGAGCCGGACACGCTCGGTGGCCTCGGCAAGCGCCGCCATCGTCGTCCAGCATTCGAACGTGGGCTCGATCTCGGTGCGCGGCACGGTGTGGAAGTGGTCGTAGAGCCACAGCGAGTCGTAGCCGATTTCCTCGAGCTTGCGCGCCACGCCGCGCGCGGTAGCCCACTGCTTCTCGCCGCCTTCGATGCCGCGCATCTCCAGACGCCATCCCTGCGGAACGAATGTGCCGAACTGGACCATGTGAACCTACCTCGCGAGCCCGGTGCGCGGGTTCGCCCTTCTACCCGTCGCGGTGATCGCGCTCACGTGCGTAGGCGCGAACCTCGTCGCCGGTACGCTGCAGGACGTGGAAACGAACCTGGCCCTGGGCGACGAGCTTGTCGTCGCTGGTACGGCGGATGTCGACCTTCCAGAGCTGCGCGTTGCGTCCGACGTGGACGGGCTCGCCCACCGCGATGAGCTCACCCTCGCCGTGCGAGCGCAGGAAGTCGGTGTGGTTCGACACGCCCACCACGCTCTTGCCGCTTCCGCTCTCGTGCACGTTGATGCCGGCACCGTAGCTGGCGACTCCCTCGACGATCGAGCAGTACACGCCGCCGTGCACGATGCCGTAGGGCTGGTGGTGCTGCGGGCCGATCACCACGCGGGTGCGCACACGCTCGCCCGACGCCTCGAGCGTTTCCATGCCCACGGCCGCGCCCCAGCTGTCGCCGCGGGGCGCCCTGGCTCCCGCGGGCTCGGGGCCGTCGGCGGTCTTCGAATCGTCGCTCATCGTGCTCCTTGCAGGCGGCGTCGTTCACGATGTGACGCCGGCTCGACCGGATCGGTCGTCAGAAATCCAGCGGCAGCGTCAGGTGATTCTCGTAGATGAAGTCGCGGTGCTCGAACAGGATCGGATCGCAGGCGTCATCGACCACCGGGTGCGGCTTGTCGTACCACCCGCGCACCATGTCCGGCATGGGGCATAGATCGTTCGGTAGCGGGCGCACGATCGCGGCGAAGCAGGCCCAGTAGACGTCGGCGGCGGTGAGGGCGTCGCCGACGAGGTACTTGCTTCCCTTGTCGGCTTGCTGGTGCAGCCGCGATGCGAGCCAGCGCATGATGCTGGCGACTCGCGCCGGCGCCGGTTCGGCCGCATCCTCGGTGTAGCCGTAGCGCTGGCTCAGTACCTGGCCGACGTCGCGCTCGACCTGCTCGACCTGCTCGACCTGCTCGGCCCTGCCCTTGATGCCGTCGATCAGCATCAGGCGCCTGGTCCAGCCGAAGCCGCCCTCGCCGCAGATCTCGAACGATACGCCGAGCACCTCGGCACGACCGGCCGGTTCGGCGGGCAGCAGCGCGGGCTCGGGCGCGAGGCGCTCGGCCTGCACGAGGATCTCGGCCCAGCCGGCACGCGGCGGCTCGTCGTCGTACACGGCCACGGGAGCGTTTCGATGGCCCGTCCACGCTTGCAACTCCTCGTTGGGGAAACCGCCGATCTGCGCGACCGGCGTGAACTCGATGCCCTTGATCTGCAGGATGTTCTTGGCCGACTCGCTCCACGGGCCGGGCACGCCCATGGTGAGCGCCAGGCGCATTCCGCGCATGTCCTTCGCTTCATCGGGCTGGACGTAGTCCATCTCTCGGTGCTCCGGGGCTCGGCGCGCGCGCCGCCTAGGCGGTCATCTCCTCGCGCAGCTGCTGCTTGAGGATCTTGCCGTTCGCGTTTCTCGGCAGCGGCTCGCTGCGCAGGTCGATGCGCTTCGGAACCTTGAACGCGGCCAGCTTGCCCGCCACGTGCGCTCGCAGGTCGTCCTCCGTGACAGAGGCGCCGTCGCGTAGCTGCACCACGGCGCCGACCTCCTCGCCGAGCACCTTGTCGGGCAGCCCGACCACGGCCGCATCGGTCACGTCGGGGTGATCGTAGAGGACATCCTCGATCTCCACGCAGTACACGTTCTCGCCGCCGCGGATCAGCATGTCCTTGGCGCGATCGACGATGTACACGAAGCCGTCGGCGTCCACGCGTGCGAGATCACCCGAGTGCAGCCAGCCATCGGTGAACGTCTCGGCGGTGGCCTCGGGCTTGTTCCAGTAGCCCTTCACGACGTTCGGGCCCTTGATCCACAGCTCGCCCACCTCGCCGGTGGGAACTTCGCTGCCGTCGTGACCAACCACCTTCACGTCGCACACGGGCACAGGCTGACCGACGCTGTCGGGATTGTTCACGTAGTCGTCGCCGCCGTTGTACGTGGTGACCGACGACGTCTCGGTAAGGCCGTAGCCGTTGCCCGGCGACACGTCGGGGAACACTTCCTTGATGCGCCGTACCAGCTCGGGTGCGGCGGGTGCACCTCCGTAGCCCACGCCCTTCACCGACGAGAGATCGCGCTTGGCGAAGTCGGGCGACTCGAGCACCTGCCACACCATGGCCGGCACGCCGCCGAAGCTGGTGATGCGCTCACGCTCGATCAGCTCGAGCGCGTGCTCCGGATCCCACTTGTACATCATCACCAGCTTGCCGCCGAAGGCGAGGTTGCCGCACAGGATCGCGTGACAGCCGGTGGCGTGGAAGAACGGCACCGACAGCAGCTGCGCGTTCTGACCGCCCGCGCTCAGCGACTCGAGCGACTTGCCCGCACGCACCACCGCGCGCGCCTGCGAGAACGCCAGGCTCAGCAGATTACCGCAGATGTTACGCTGCGTGCCGAGCGCGCCCTTGGGCTTGCCGGTGGTGCCGGAGGTGTAGAAGATCGTCGCATCGTCTTCGGGGTCGAGCTCGACGTCGGGTATCGTCGAGTCGGCCGAGGCGCCGGCGATCAGGTCGTCGAAGCGATGACGATCGCCGGCCAGCTCACCCTCGGCGCGTGCGACCGCGATTTTCTCGACGGCCGTGCTCGCCAGGTGCGGCTCGATGAGCGCGGCGCGCTTGCCGTCGGCGAACAGCACGCGCGCACCGGAGTCGGTGAGGCCGTAGGCCAGCTCCTCGCCCTGCCACCACGAGTTGAGCGGGACCACCACGGCGCCGATCGACGCGGCAGCCCAGAACGCTACCGGCCACTCCGGATAGTTGCGCATCGCGATCGCCACACGCTCGCCCTTCTTCACGCCCCAGTCCTCGACCAGAACGCGCGCCAGCGCGGCCGCGCGCTGGAAGTGCTCTTCGAATGTGGTGCGCTCTTCCTCGTAGACGAGGAACGTCTTGTCGCCGTGGCCGCGGCTTTGCTCGAGCACGGCCTTCAGCGACGGCGGTGCGAGCTTCCAGACCTTGGTGGCTACGCCCCGTATCTCGCGCTCCTCGATCTCGAAGAGCTGACCGGGGGCGATCAACGTTGCGGTTACTTCTTCGTGAGACTGTCCCATGACCCACCGTATCTATCGGTTCGGCAGACTCGACGTAACCCGCGGCGCGGACGGCCGGGCGCGGGGCGCGTCGGGTTGGCCGCGCGGTGTCGATGGCATAAGACCATCGGCGATGGCCGACGAGCACCGCTATGCCCTCGAGTCTTTCTTCGGCAGTGATCAGACCATCGAGCTGGTGCAGTACGTACCCCACTGCCTCTACCTCGACATGAAGGTGGTCGAGGTGGGGCCGAAGCGCGCCGTCCTGTCGATCCCCTACCGCGACGACCTGGTCGGCGATCCCGTCAGCGGTGTGGTGTTCGGCGGCGTCATCACCACCCTGCTCGATCAGACGTGTGGACTCGCCACCCTGTGCAGCCTCGAGGACATCGAGGCCATCGCCACGCTCGACCTGCGTATCGACTACCTGCGCGCGGCAGAACCAGGGCGCGAGCTGACCGCCGTCGGCGAGTGCTACAAGCTGACCCGGAGCGTGGCGTTCCTGCGCGGCTTCGCCTACGACCGCGAGCCCGACGACCCGTTCGCAAGCTGCGTCGGCGCGTTCATGGTCGGTGCCCATTCCAACGTCCATCCGCTCGCGCGTCGCGGCGCGCAGGACGAGGGAGCCTAGTGATGCCCGCGCGGAGCATCGCCGACGCCATACCCTACGCCCGCTCGCTCGGGGTGCGCGTGGAGCAGGACGCGGAAGGGTCGATCTGCGTGCTGCCGTTTCGCGACGAGATCATCGGCAACGACCGCCTGCCGGCCATCCACGGCGGCGTCGTCGGCGCATTCCTCGAGCTCACCGCGCTGCTCGGGCTGATCGAGCTCAGCGACCTTGGCGACGGCACACGCATCCCGAAGCCCATCAACTTCAGCATCGACTACCTGCGCTCGGCCGGCCCCAAGGACACGCACGGTCGTGCCGAGATCGTGAAGCACGGCCGCCGCATCGCCAACGTCCGCGTCGTCGCCTGGCAAGACGACCCCACCAAGCCCGTAGCCGCCGGCATCGGCAACTTCCTTCTATAAAGGACAGGTGCCCTCGGAAGATCTCGCGGCCGTCCGGTCGCCACCGGCAGCTCTCGCGACTGCGACTCTCTGTGTGCCCGCTCGGGCCAACCACCGGGCTTCGCTCATCGCCGCGCACGCACCTCCACCACGTTCCCCGGGGAACGTACGCTGTTGCCGCAGCGTTTGTCCCGCATGAACTTCTGTCCGAAGTCCAGATCCGCCTCGTACTGGTTGTGGGCCCGGCAGCGCAACGCAATGTTGCTCGCCTCGTGCTGTCCACCCTTCGCGTAGGGAGTCACGTGGTGGAACTCCACCGAGCACATGCCACGGCAGCGCCGGCCTTGATGGTCGACGAACGTGCAACGACCACCGTCGCGCTGCCACACCTCGCGACGGATCGCGGCCGGGATGGTACGAGCCCATCGCTCGCTTCGTCGACCGTCACGTCGCTCGCCGCGCTGCACCCGGTCGGTCAGCGCAGCCTTCTTCTTGAGCGTATCAGCGAGAAGCCGGTCGATGGCGCGTGACACGATGACCGCGGGGTCTGCGTCAGGCACCCGATGGCCCAGCAAATCCTGCAGCATTCGCAGCTTGTCGTGGGTCTCCTGGTCCACCGAGATCTCGATCTTGTAGCGGCGAGGGGCGAGCGCCACGACCTGGCCGCGGAGCCTGGACGCGTTCGGTAAGCCGGCAACGGGATGCGCCCGGCCCGCCGGGTCGGAAGCGGCGCGCTCGTCCTTCGTCACGTCGAGAGCCACAGTCGAACAGCTCTCCAAGGCGTGGCCAGGGCGCTGCGTCGAAGACCCGCCAGCCGACTGCGACTGCGAGCCACTCACCGAGCCGGCCGTGCGCGGCAGTGCCCTGATGCGCGACGGCACATCGGGCCTCGGAGCCAGCTCGGCAACCAGAAGATCGATCTCGCGCGAGCTCTTGTGCCGTGCGCGTCGGAGCACTGCACGATGGTTGTCGTCGGTCAGATGCTTGGCCAGCCGCACTATCGCGCTCAGATGCAGCTCCCCTCGAGCGACCATCTGGAAGATCACCGGAAAGCGTCGTGCGGTGCGTGCCGCCCAGATGCGCTTGCCGGTCATCGATTCCGACATACGAAAGCGCTCGACGCAGAACACGAACATCGAAGAGCACGCATCCTTGGCCCAGAGCTTGCGTTCGTCGATCTCCACGAGGGCAGCGAGAAGCTGCGCCGTGTTCAGCCGGTCTCGACGGACGAGATCACCGAAGTGCGAGAGCAGCTGCCGTCCCGAAAGGTCTGCGAGTGAGTCTCTTGTTCTCATTCGCGGAGCATAACACTGGTTTTTTCGCGCGCTCCGGCGCGAGAGTCGAGACTCGAAGCAAAGATGTTCGAGACGGGGGACCGCGTGGCCGCTGCGAAACGTTCAACGCTCTCGCAGCAGAAACTCTACCTCGTGCAACGAACGTGGATCAGGCACGAGCGAGAGAGCTCGAGAATCCCGTCAAATGGAATCGACATCGGGGGCGAGTTTATTCATGAACCGAGCCGACGAGCTCGCGAGCATTCCCCGGGGAATGTAGACCGCCGCTCACCCGGTACAGTATCGAGACACAACGCGGATGCCGAGAGCAGGAACTGCCCGTCTGCTCACCCGGCACCGTATCGGGCCTGAACGCGTGCGCCGAAAAGGGGACTGTCCCCTTTTCTATCGACGCGCGGCGAACTCCGTGGCGGCCTTGTAGTCGGCCTTGCCGTTGGGGCCGCGGAACATGCGTTCGACCTGGAAGATGCGCTTGGGAGTCTTGTAACCGGCGATCTGCTCGCGAACGTGGTTGCGTAGCGCATCCTCGTCGAACGTGGCGCCACCTCGTAGCTCTACGACGGCGGTGACGGCCTGGCCCCACTTCTCGTCGGGCAGGCCCACCACCAGCGCGTCGTCGATGTCGGCGTGGGTCTTGAGCGCTTCCTCCACCTCCTCGGGGTAGACCTTCTCGCCGGCGGTGTTGATGCAGACGCTGCCGCGCCCGAGCAAGGTGAGCGTGCCGTCGGCCTCGACGGTGCACCAGTCGCCGGGAATCGAGTAGCGAACGCCGTCGATGGTAGGGAACGTCTTCGCGGTCTTCTCGGGGTCCTTGTAGTAGCCGAGAGGAATGGGACCGGTGCGGGCCACGAAGCCGCGCTCGCCGCTGCCGGGCTCGATCTCGCGGTGGTCCTCGCTGAACACCTTGCAGTGATCGCCGATGCGAAACCTCGCTGTCTTCGTGCCACCCTCGCGCGAGCTCACCGAGGTGCCGAAGCCGACGGCCTCCGACGAGCCGAACATGTCGGCCATCCTCACCTCGGGCAGGTGCCCGATCAGCCCCTCCTTCACCTCGCGGCTCCACATGACGCCCGAGGACATGATCACCCTCAGCGACCCCAGGTCCCAGCGCGACGGATGCCGGTCGAGCGCGTTGAGCATGGGGCGTGCGAACGCGTCGCCGACGATCACCACCGAGTTCGCGCGCTCGCGCTCGATGGTGTCGAAGAGCTGCTCGGCGTCGAAGCTGTCGCCTTCCAGGGTGATGATGCAGCCGCCGCCCGACAGGCAGTTGATGACGGTGAGCAGGCCGGTGCCGTGCATCAGCGGACAGGCCACCACCTGGCGCGGCCCCGGGCCGCTGCTTGCGAGGTTCGCCAGGTGCTCGGCGGGCGTGTCGGGCGCGCGCCCACGGTTGCACGGCGTGTTCGTGCCGCGGCCGAGCGCGCCCCACAGATCCTCGTTGCGCCACATCACGCCCTTCGGCATGCCGGTTGTGCCGCCGGTGTAGATGAACAGCAGATCGTCGCCCGAGCGGTCGATCCCCAGTGCGGCACCGTCGCCCTGGCCGGCCAGCTCGTCGTAGGGGCTGGCGAACGGCGCGGCGTCCGGGCCGACCTGTAACCACTGTCCCACGTTCTCACAGCGCGCGGCCAGTGTGGCCGCACGCTCACCGAACTCGCTGCCGAACACCACGAAGCGAGCGTCGGAGTTGTCGAGGATGTAGGCGAGCTCGTCGTCGAGGTAGCGGAAGTTCACGTTCACGTGAACCAGGCGCGCCTTGAACGCGGCCGCCACGGTCTCCAGATATTCCGGGCAGTTACGCATGTAGAGCGCGATCTTGTCGTCGGGCCGCGCGCCGCGCGCCACCAGCGCGGCCGCCAGATTGTTCGAGCGCCGCGTCAGCTCGCCCCAGCCGAGCGCGCGGTCGCCGTGGATCACCGCCGGCGCGGCGGCCGGCAGCGCCGTGTCGATCCCGTCGAGGATGTCGCCGTAGTTCCAGACCGGAGGGCCGCCCATGACAGCCACCGTCTAGTCGGCGGCAGGGGCAGCTGCAAGGCGCGACCAAGGTCGCGGTAATCTCGTTGTCAGGTCGAATCCGACGTGATAGCCGGGCCAGGATCACTCACTTCCGGCGCACCCGGAGACGGATACACAAGGGAGGCCCACAATGGCCCGTTACGCCTACGACAGGCTGTCAGCGCTCGACAACTCGTTCCTCGTTCTGGAGACGCAGGATGCGTACATGCACGTCGCGTCGACGCAGATCCACGAGGCCGGCCCGTTCAAGCTGCCCGACGGCGGCATCGACGCCGACGAGATCAAGCGCAACATCGAGGCGTGCCTGCACCTGATCCCGCGGTACCGCCAGAAGCTCGAGTGGATCCCGCTGCAGGCGCACCCGGTGTGGGTGGACGACGGCCGTTTCAACATCGACTACCACATCCGCCACACGAGCCTGCCGCGCCCCGGCACCACCGAGCAGCTCAAGCGGCTGTCGGCGCGCATCATGCAGCAGCACCTCGACCGGCGCCGGCCGCTGTGGGAAATGTGGATCGTCGAGGGGCTCGAGGACGACCGCTTCGCGGTCATCTCCAAGGTTCACCACTGCATGGTCGACGGCATGTCGGGCGTCGACATCATGAAGGTCCTCATGAGCCCCGACCCCGGCCACGAGACGCACGACACGCCCAACTACATTCCGCGTCCGGCGCCGTCGCGCGGCGAGCTGTGGGCCGCCGAGATGATGCGCTGGGCCAGCCTTCCCATGCGCGCGGTGACCAGCTTCGGCCATCTGATCGGCGAAGCGCGCGACATCAGACGTCGCGCCATCACCACGGCGCGAGCAGTGGCCTCCACGCTAGGCACCTCGCTGCGGCCGGCCTCGGCCACGCCCATCAACGGCCACATCGGGCCTCACCGCCGCTTTGCGTGGCTGACGATGGACCTGGCCGACATCAAGGACGTGCGCAAGGCGCTCGGCGGCTCGCTCAACGACATCGTGCTCACCATCGTCACCGGCGCCGTGCGTCGCTTCTTCGAGCGTCGCCAGGCGGACCCCAGCCGCATCAGCTTCCGGGTGATGACGCCGGTGAGCGTTCGCACGCAGGAAGAGCACGGCACCATGGGCAATCGCGTGTCGGCCTGGGTCGTCGACCTTCCGATCGCCGAGCGCGAGCCGGCCCGCCAGCTCGAGGGCATCAGCCACCGCACGATGGAGCTCAAGCGCTCGAAGAATGCCCTTGGCGCCGACGCCCTGTTCCAGGTGGCCGAGTGGACCCCCTCCACCCTGCTCTCGCTGGCCGGTCGCAACGTGACGCGCATGCTGCCGTTCAACATGGTGGTGACGAACGTGCCGGGGCCGCAGATGCCCATGTACATGTTCGGCTCGCGCATGGTCGAAGCGTTCCCCCACGTGCCGCTCACCGAGAACCTCGGCCTCGGCATCGCGTTGCTGAGCTACGACGGGAAGCTGTGCTGGGGCTTCAACGCCGACTACGACCTGGTGCCCGACCTGCCGGCGTTCACGCGCGCGATCGAGGAGTCGTTCGACGACGTACGCCAGCTCGCGATCGCCCGACGTCCGGAGCTCGCAGACGAGCAGCGTCAGCGGCGCAGCGCCGCCAGCGTACCGGTCGAGCCGGCGACGTCGTTCGCCGATTCAGAGGTTCGCGAGCCGGCCCCGCGCGAGCAAGCCTCGTCGGACGAAGCGACGGGCGACGAGACCGACGTGCCGTCGGGTGACGGCAAGCCGGCGCGACAGCGCGCACAGCACTGATCGTCACTCGTCGGTCGACTTGACGAGGCCAGCCGCGACGTCCAGAGCGATCGTCGTCACGTCGAAGCGCTCCTCGCCATCGACCATCGGAGCCTGCTCGTCGAACGCCTTGCCGAGCTCACCGTAGCGCGCGTCGACGTAGGTGCGGACGTGAGGGTGCGTGAGGATGAAAAACGCCTCGCGCTCCACGCCCTCGACCGCACGGCGGCCGATCTCGAGCGCACTCTTGCCTCGCTCCATCACCGCCTTGATCTCCACCGGCGCCTGCTCGGCGCCGCCGAACTCGTCGGGCCGGTTGCGGGTGGCATTCCACAGGTCGGTCTCCACGACGCCAGGGCACAGGATGCTGACGCCGACGTGCGGCGGCAGCTCGTTGCGCAAGACGTCGGACAGGCCCAGCACCGCGTGCTTGGCAGCCGTGTAGAATCCCGTCTGCACGTGCGGCATGCCGAGGCTGTGCTCGGAGCCGGTGTTGACGATCCACGCAGGCGTGCCCTGATCGCGGAACCGGCGCCCGAACACGGCGCAGCCGTTCCACACGCCGAACACGTTGACGGAGAAGATCCAGTGCAGATCCTTCACCGACGAGTCGAGGAGCGTCGTGCCACCGGTGACGCCCGCGTTGTTGTAGAGGATGTCGACGTGGCCGAGCTCCGCCCACGCCCGTTCGGCCAGCGCTTCGACCGACGCCTCGTCGGTCACGTCACAGCCCACGCCGAGCGTGCGCACACCGGTCGCGCCGATCTCCTCTGCCGTCTGTCGGGCCCGCGACTCCTCGATGTCCGCCACGACCACGTGCGCGCCCTTCTCGGCGAGCGCCAGGCCGATCGCCCGGCCGATGCCGCTGGCGCCCCCGGTGACGACCGCGACCTTGTCGTTCACGTCCATCGAGTTTCTCCTTGCGCCGAGGCGTCGACGCGCTTCCCGTCGGCGTGCCGGCGCGGTCGGTGTCGGCGCTTCGCCTCGCGCTGCTCGTCGAGGCCGCCGCTCAGCTGGGCAGCGGCACCTCGCGGGCGATCTCGTAGCACTTGATGTCCACCGAGCTGGGCTGCAGGTCACCCATGGCTGCCATGAACTCGGCCATGTGGGGCATCTTGAAGTGGGCCTCGAGCGCCTCCATCGACTCCCAGCGCTCGGTGATGCGCACCATCGTCGGGTCGCTGATGTCGGTCGAGAACGCGTAGACGTGGCAGCCGGGCTCGGCGAGAGAAGCCTTCTCCATCTTGGCCAGCGCCGCCCTCACCTTCTCGATGGCGCCTTCCTCGACGACGGCTTCTGCATTGACGATGATCATCGTGATCTCCTCCTCGCGTTGTTCGTGGCTAGATCGTGGTTCTGATGCGCGATCCGGTCGGACGGATCACGCCTGGCTGGCCCGATCCTACCGCCCCGGCAACGCGGAGAGAATGGGTGTTCCCGATCCCGGCGGGTCGCGCCGATTGCACCGCCGCCGCGCGACGTCTATCAACGTCGCCCGGCTCACGAGAGCCGGGCCGGCTCGCCGCCACCGACCGACCACACAGCGGAGACGAACGATGGATCAGCAAAGCGCAGGCCTCCTCGACAACGTGTACCAGGGCGAGTGGACCCGGAATCCGAAGATCGTCGATCTGAACGATTCGGGGACGTTCATCCACGGCCAGCCGCACGACCGGCTCGACATCCTCCGCGAGCAATACCCGCTTTACTGGAACGAGGAGAGCCCCTCGTTCGGACCCGGCTTCTGGAACGTCACGCGCTACGACGACGTCGTGGCCGTCTCGCGCGACACCGAGACGTTCTCGTCGGCCAGCGGCATCAACATCTCCTATCCGCCCGAGGCCGACCCCGAGATCGTCACCGCCGTGGTCGGCAACATGATCTGCATGGACCCCCCGCTGCACCGCGCCTATCGCAAGATCGCACAGCCGTTCTTCACGCGCTCGCTGATCGCGAAGCTCGAGGACCGAGTGCGCGAGCTGGCCGTCGGCATCCTCGACGGCGCGGCCGGCCGTGGTGAGTGCGACTTCATGGCCGACATCGCCGCGCCGCTGCCGATCTCCGTTCTGTGCGACATCCTCGGAGTGCCCCACGAAGACTGGCGCAACATCTTCGAGTGGAGCAACATCCTGATCGGCTTCGACGACCCCGAGCTGGGAAAGTCCGAAGAGCTCATCCAGCAGACGTTCATGGATCTGTTCGGCTACGGGCAGCAGCTGATCGCCGACCGTCGCGCCAACCCGCGCGACGACCTCATGACCGCCATCGCCATGGCGAAGACCGACGACGGCACCGAGATCCCCGAGCACCTGCTCAACGGATTCTTCCTGCTGATGGTGATCGCGGGCAACGAGACTACCCGCAACTCGATCTCCGGCGGCATGCTCGCGCTCATCGAGAACCCCGATCAGCGCCGCATGCTGCTCGACGATCGTTCCCGCATACCGGTGGCGGTGGAGGAGATCCTGCGCTGGGTCTCCCCCGTCAATCACATGCGCCGCACCGTGCTGCGCGACACGGAGCTGCACGGAACCAAGCTCGCCGCCGGCGACAAGATCGTCATGTGGTACGGCGCCGCCAACCGCGACCCCGAGGCGTTCGATCGCCCGCAGACGTTCGACATCACGCGCGACCCGAACGCGCACATCGCGTTCGGCATCGGCGAGCACTTCTGCCTGGGTGCGCGCCTGGGGCGGCTGCAGATACGCATCATGATGGAAGAGCTGATGGAGCGGCTGCCCGACATCGAGCTGGCCGGCGAAGTGCGCTACGTGCGCACGAATTTCATCAACGGCATCAAGGAGATGCCGGTGCGGCTCACGCCGCGATCGTAGCAGCCGCGACCACGCGATAGCCCCGGCGCGGCGCGTGACGCCGGCCCGACGAGCCTGCGCGTCGAGTCCGGCGAGCCCGCATGCGCTTCAGCCACGCAGCACCGCGATGGTGAGCGCATCGCCGCCCTGACGAGAGTCGGCCGGCCCCGACGAGTCCACGTAGGGCGAGCCGGCCAGCGTGTCGCGCACCGCGGCCTTGAGCGCGCCGGTGCCGTGGCCGTGCAGCACGAAGACCGCGTCGTGGCCGCCGAGCACGGCGTCGTCGAGGAACTTCTCGAGCCTCGCGAGCGCCTCCTCGACGCGCTCGCCGCGCAGGTCGAGCGTGTTGGCGTCGACGCGCACGAAGCCCTCCTCGGCCGCCTCCCGCCGTGAGGCTCCGCGCGTGCTTCGCCGGCGGGCCGCCGGCCGCGTGCTCACCGAGGCGCCCGCGGGCGCCCCGGCCAGCCGCACGACCTCGCTCGCCCTGGCACGCACCGTGAGCTTGCCCGCGCGCACCTCGATCTCGCCACGGCGCAGCGCCGTGACCTCACCCGTGACGTCGAGACGCGCCACCTGGACCCTGTCGCCCACCGCGATGGGCGCATCGGCCGCCGCGACCGGTGATGGCGCGGTGCCGGCATCGGCCGCGTGTGACAGCACCTCCCGGCTAGCGACGACGGCCGCCCGTGCGTCGGCCGCCTGCTTCGAGCTCGGGCTGCGCTGCAGGGTCGCGACCACGTCGGCGATCTCGCGCTCCGCCTGACGGACTCGTTCGATGAACGCGGCGGCGGCCTCTTCCTCGAGCTGCCTGGCGCGGTGCTTGATGCGCGCCTCGCGCTGGGCCAGTGTCTTCTCGCGCGCCGCGAGCTCGGACCTCGCCTCCTCGGCCACGCGCGACAGCTCCTGCGAACGCGCACGCTCCTGCTCCAGAGCGGTCAGCGCGTCCTGCATCGCGCGCTCGCCCTCGTCCATCAGCTCGCGCGCCCGCTCGATGAGCGTCGCGTCGATACCGACGCGAGCCGCCGCCGACATCGCGTGGCTCTCGCCGGCCATGCCCGGCACCACGCGGTAGGTCGGACGATCGTCGAGGTACTCGAGGGCCGCCACCGTCACGCGCGAATCGGCCGCCGCCATTCCCTTCACCTGAGCGTAGTGCGTCGTGGTGACGACGCGCGCACCGGCATCGGCGAAGCGCTCGAGCAGCGCACGCGCCAGCGCTCCGCCCTGGGTGGGGTCGGTGCCCGAGGCCAGCTCGTCGAGCAGCAACAGCGTGGCCGGGCCGGCGCCGTCGAGCATCGCGCGCAGGTTCGTGAGGTGGCCCGAGAAGCTCGACACGCCGCCGTGCACGCTTTGCTGGTCGCCGATGTCCGCTACCACGTGCGAGAAGAAGTCGATGCGCGAGCCCTCGGCGGCCGGCACGAAACAGCCCACGCGCACGAGCTGCGCGCACAGCGCGATCGTCTTGAGGGCGATCGTCTTGCCGCCGGCGTTCGGGCCGGTGAGCACGAGCACGGGCCGGCTCGCGTCGAGCGTCAGGTCGTTCGCCACGACGTCTACACCGTCGAGCACGAGCACGGGATGGCGCGCCGCGCGGAGCGCGATCACACTGTCGCCGCCGACCTCGGGACGCGTGGCATAGAGCCGCCGGGCCAGCTCGGCACGCGCGCACGCCAGATCGATGTCGACTGCCACCAGCAGCGCGGCGTGCAACGCGGGCCGGTGCCCGCCCACCAGCGAGGAGAGCTCGGCCAGAATGCGCCGGAGCTCGGCGGCCAGCTCGGCCTCGGCCAGTCGCTTGTCGTTGCCGAGCGGCACGATCCGGTTCGGCTCGATGTACACGGTCTGCCCGCTGCGCGAGCTGTCGTGCACGATGCCCAGGTCGAGGTTCTTCGCCTGCGCCTTGATCGGCACCACCAGCCGATCGCTGCGAATGGTGACGTAGCGGTCCTGGATCACGTCGGCGAGCTCGCTGCCGGCCAGCAGCCCCTCGAGCGCAGCGCGCGCCCGGCGATCGAGGGTCTCGATACGCCGGCGCAACGTGCCGAGCAGCGGGTAGGTCTTCTCGGAGAGCTCGCCGTGGGCATCGAACGCGGCAGCGAGCGTTCGGCGCAGCGCGGGGTCGATCGCGATCGCGCTTGCCCACCCCGCAAGCGTGGGCGCATCGGCGTGCCGGCTGCCGAGGAACGTCGCAACGTCGTGCAGGGCCGCGACGGTGTTCGCGACCGCCAGCAAGCGCTCCTGCTCGAGCACCTCGCCGCGCGCGGCACGAACCAGATCGGGCTCGACGTCGCCCACGCCGCCCACCGGCGGCGCTCCGGCTTCGCCATCGCGTAGCGCCGTCGCCTCCCCGACCGCGTCGAGCACGGTGCGGACGTCGTCGGCGCCCGCCAGCGGCGCGAGGGCGCGGGCAGCGTGCGCACCCGCCTCGGTGCGCGCACGCGACGCCAGCGCCTCCAGCACGAACGGCCAGTCGAGCGCTTCGAGACTGTGGCGATCCAGATCCATGCGAATCCACGCGTAGTGATCTTCGCCGCACGCGTCAAGCCGACGGCGAGGGGCCGCCGCCCGCTCGCTCGCACCGCGACGACGCCTGGCTTGCACTGCGCCGGCCGGCGCGCGACAACGTGGCGCAGCCCGGCCCGCGCCGTTTCACGCCGATGCCCAGCCGCAAGCCGAAACGACTGACGTTCAAGACCAAGCCCGAGATGACGTCGTGGGACGAGATCGTCGCGATGTGGAGCGAGGCCCAGGCGACCGGCGTGTTCGACGGCGGCTGGCTCTACGACCACCTCTACCCGATCTACGGCGAGCCCACCGGCCCCTGCTTCGAGGGCTGGACAGCGCTGTCATATCTGGCCGGCCGCTTCGAAGACCTGCGGCTCGGCCTGATGGTAACGGCCATCCCCTACCGCAACCCCGCCGTGCTCACGAAGATGGCCACCACGTTCGACCATTTCTCCGGCGGCCGGCTCGACCTCGGACTCGGCTGCGGCTGGAACGAGGACGAGGCCCGCTCCTTCGGCATGCCGCTGCTGCCGATCGGCGAACGGCTCGACCAGTTCGACGAGGCCTGTCAGATCATCCGCGAGCTGTTCACGGAGGACACCGTCACGTTCCACGGCGACCACTACCAGCTGAGCGAGGCTCGCTGCGAGCCCCGGCCCGTGCAGAAGCCGTATCCGCCGCTATGCATGGGGGGCGCCGGAGAAAAGCGCATGCTGAAGCTCGTCGCGCGCTACGCCGACGACTGGAACTACCCCGGCGGCACCACCGAGGACTTCAAGCACAAGATCGACGTGCTCCACTCCCATTGCGCCACGGAAGGGCGCGACCCGTCCGACATCACAGTGTCGTGCCACGTGTTCGTCGCCGACGAGCCAGAGCAGACCGCCGAATCGGCGCGGCAGTTCTTCGAAGCCGGCGCCGAGCATCTTTGCCTCTACTTCATGGACAACTCGAAGCCCGAGCTCGTTGCACCGACAGCCGAGGCCGTCGTGGCCGCGGTCGGCTGAGCAACACCGAGATCGAGAGTACGGAGGATACAGCCATGCGCCTGCCTTTCTATTTCGACTACGCTTGACCGTGGGCCTTCTTCGGCAGTTGCCGACTGGAGAGCTATTTCGCCGACCTCGACGTCGAGTTCGATTACATCCCGGTGCACCTGAGGACGCTCGTGGAGCCGTCGCCGACCGCCGGCAAGATGCCCAAGATGGGTCCGCGCAAGAAGGACAACTACCTCAAGGACTTTTTGCGCTGGGCCGAGTTCTCCGGACTGGAGATCTCGCCGAACGCCCGTGACCTCATGAAGATCGACGCCCGCCCCGCCCTGTGCGCGGCCATGGTAGCCGCCGAGCTCGGTCACTTTCAGGAGTTCCATCATCCCGCCTATCGCGCACGGTGGTGCGAGGGCCGCGACATCTCGCGGCGTGAAGTGCTGGCCGAGCTCCTGACCGACGCCGGGCTGGACGCGGACGCGGCCCTCGAGCAAGCCGACGCAGCGGCGACCCAGGCGGAGCTCGAAAGGCAGACGCAGGCAGCGATCGATCGGGGCATGTTCGGTGTGCCGACGATCTTCATCGGCGACCAGATGTTCTGGGGCAACGACCGCTTCGAGCTCGTTCGCTTCTACCTGCAGCGCACAGCGGCCGGCGACCGGGCCGCCGGGTAGACTTCTCGCAGCGCGGTCGTGCTGGTCGCCGGCGGGCCGGAGCTAACCGGTGCCCGCCGGCTCCTGGTCCGTAGCGGACGGCTCCGGGGCCGTGGCTTGCCCGCTGTGCGAGCCCTCGCCGAAGAAGCGCTCGCCGCCGGCCTGGAAGACGCGGAAGAAGACCGGCACGAACGTCACGGTGAGGAACGTGGCCGCCAGCATGCCACCGAAGACGGAGGTGCCGACCGCCCGCTGGCTGGCGGCACCCGCGCCCGAGGCCACCAGTAGCGGCAAGGTGCCGAACACGAACGAGATCGTCGTCATCAACACCGGCCGGAAACGCAAGGTGGCCGCCTCCAGCGCCGACTCCTCGATGCCCTTGCCCCCGCTGCGGATCTCACGTGCGAACTCGACGATCAGAATCGCGGTCTTGCTGGCCAGACCGATGAGCAGCACGATGCCGATCTGCGTGTAGACGTCGTTCGCGTAGCCGCGCGCCATCAGCGCGAGCACCACGCCGAGCAGCGCGAACGGTACCGCGAGGATGATCGAGGACGGTGCCGTCCAGCTCTCGTATTGAGCAGCCAGCACGAGGAACACCAGGGTGATCGCGAGCGCGAAGATCAAGGTCGCCTCGCTACCGACCTGCTTCTCCTGGAAGGACATGCCGGTCCACTCGGTTCCCATGGCCGCGGGAAGCTTCTGCGCAGCCATCTGCTCCATCAGCGCCAGCGCTTCGCCCGAGCTGAAGCCGGGCGCCGCCTGGCCGTTGACAGCCGCCGAAGGATAGAGGTTGAAGCGACGTACGAGCTGGGGACCGAGCGTGTCGTTCACATCGACGAGGGCGCCCATCGGCACCATCTCGCCGGCGACGTTGCGTACGTAGAGTCGGGTTATGTCCTCCGGTCGGACGCGAAAGCTCGAGTCGGCCTGCACCCGCACCTGGTAGGTTCGCCCGAAGCGGTTGAAGTCGTTCACGTACGCCGACCCGAGGTAGGCCTGCAGGGTGTTGAAGACGTCGTCGAGCGGCACGCCCATGCGCTTGGCCTGGGTTCGGTTCACGTCGACGAAGAGCTGGGGCACGCTGGCACGGAACGTCGTGTTGAGTCCGGCGAGTCCCGACTGCGCACTGCCGTCGGTGACCATCTCCGCCGCGGCCTTTTGAAGCGACGCCGGGCCGAGGCCGCCGCGGTCCTGAACCTCCATCTGGAAGCCGCCGGCCGTTCCGAGGCCGAAGATCGCGGGCGGAGCGAACACGAACGGGACGCCGGCCGCCACGCCGGCGAACTCACGACGCAGGTGCGCGATGATGGCCGTGTGGGACAGGCTCGGGTCCTGGCGCTGCTCGTTGGGCTCGAGCACGAGGTAGAACGTGGCGGCGTTGGAGGACACGGTGGCGTCGAGCAACGAATTGCCACCGATGGTCACCCAGTCCGCAATGCCGGGTGTGGAGCGAAATATCTCGCCCAGGTCTGCCACGGCCTCGCGCGTACGCTCCAGCGACGCGGCGTCGGGCAACTGCACGCCGGCCACCAGGTAGCCCTGGTCTTCTTCGGGTAGGAATCCGGTGGGGATCGACCCGAAGCCCGCGACGGCCACGACGGTGATGCCGACGAACACGAGCATCGTGAGTGCGGCCTTGCGTACCATGGCGCCCACTATCCGTCCGTAGGTACCGGCAACCGCGTCGAAGCCGCGGTTGAATCCGCGAAACAGAACGTTCTTCTGCTCGGTGCCGGTCGGCCGCAGCAGGAGCGCGCATAGCGCCGGGCTCAGGGTCAGCGCATTGATCGTGCTGAACACGGTCGCGGCCGAGATCGTGAGACCGAACTGGCGATAGAGCTGACCGGTGATCCCGGGCAGGAACGCGGTGGGCACGAACACGGCCAGCAACACGAGCGTGGTGGCGATGGCGGGGCCGGTCACTTCCTCCATGGCCTTGATCGCCGCGGGCCGCGGCTCCATGCCGTCGTCGATGTGGCGACTGGTGTTCTCCACCACGACGATGGCGTCGTCCACGACGATGCCGATGGCGAGCACCAGGCCGAACAAGGTGGTGAGGTTCACCGTGAAGCCGAGGCCGGCCATCACGGCGAAGGTGCCGATCAGCGACACCGGGATGGTCGCGGCGGGGACGAGGGAGGCACGCCAGTCCTGCAGGAAGACGTAGATCACCAGGAAGACGAGCAAGGTCGCCTGGAACAGCGTGTTGTAGACGCCGTCGATGGCCTCCTGGACGAACAACGTCGTATCGAAGGGAACGCTGTACTCCATTCCCTCCGGGAACTGCTCGCCGAGACGCTCCAGGGTGCTGCGAACACGCTCCGCGACGGCCAGGGCGTTCGCGCCGGGGAGCTGGTAGATGGCGATACTCGCCGCGGTGACGCCCGAGAGTTCTGAGAACAGATCGTAGGTCTGTCCACCGAGCTCGACGCGGGCCACATCGCGTACGCGGGTCACGCGCCCCTCGCTTCCGGTCTTGACGATGATGTCCTCGAACTGCTCCACGTGCGTGAGGCGCCCGAGGGTGTTGATCACGAGCTGAAAGCCCTGGCCTGACGGTGCCGGGGGGCCGCCGATCTGTCCTGCGGCCACCTGGACGTTCTGCTCCGCGATGGCGTTGACCACGTCGGTAGTGGTGAGATCGCGGCTCTCCAGCTTGTTCGGATCGAGCCACACTCGCATGCTGTAGTCGCTGGCACCGAAGACCGTGACGTCCCCCACCCCGTCTATGCGGGCGAGCTCGTCGCGCAGACGCAGGGTGGCGTAGTTGGCGAGGTAGATGTCGTCGTAGCGCCCCTCGGGGGAGGTCAAGGTGATGAGCTGGATGATCGCCGTCGACTTCTTCTTGGTCGTGACTCCCTGGCGCTTCACCTCCTCGGGCAGTCGCGGCTCGGCGATGGCGACGCGGTTCTGCACGAGAACCTGCGCCATATCGAGATCCGTGCCCACATCGAACGTTACGGTGAGCACGTAGGAACCGTCGCTCGCGGAGGTCGACGACATGTAGATCATGTCCTCGACTCCGTTCACCTCCTGCTCGATCGGTGACGCCACCGTCTCCGACACCACCTGGGCGTTGCCGCCGGGATAGACGGTGGAGACCTCCACCGTCGGCGGCACTACTTCCGGGTACTGGGCGACGGGCAAGGTGAAGACCGTGACGCCGCCGGCGATCACGATCACGACCGCGAGCACCGTGGCGAAGATGGGGCGCTCGATGAAGAAGCGTGACAAGGCCGGCGCTCCTCAGCCTTCCGTGTCGGCGCTTGCGGCCGCGGGGGACGCCGTACCCAGAGGTGTCGGCGTCACCTTGGCGCCCGGGCGTGCGCGCAGCAGTCCTTCGACGATCACGCGGTCGTCCGCTTCGACGCCGGAGAGCACGACGCGCATCCCGTCGATTCGCGCGCCGAGCTCGACTCGGTGCTGCGCGACGACGTCGCCCTCGCCCACCACGAGCAGATAATCGCCGCCCTGATCCATACCAAACGCTCGCTCGGGAACCAGAAGCGCGTCTTCGCGCGCGTGGTAGGGCATGCGGACTTTCACGAACAGACCCGGTATCAGCTTCAAGGGCTGAGGATTGGGAAAGACGCCTCGCATCAGGAACGTGCCTGTTTCCGGATCCACGGCCAGGTCGGTGTAGTAGAGGTTGCCGTGGATCGGGTAACCGTCGTCGTTGGTGCGCCCGAGCTCCAGGGGAATCGTCCTGATCCGGGCCAGACGATCCTTCTCGTCGGCGGCGTCGCTCGTCTCTTCGCCGATGGCCAGGATCTGACGCTCGCTCGCATCGAAGTCGGCATAGATGGGGTCGTACTGGACCAGCGTGGTGAGCAGCGTGTTCTCGCCGGCACCCACCAGGTTGCCGGGATCGACGAGGCTGCGCCCCACCCGTCCTGCCAGCGGCGCGCGCACCTCGGTATAGGACAGCTCGAGGCGCGCAGTCTCGGTCTGGGCCACCGCAGCCGCCACGCTGGCCTCGGCTTCGTCGCGCTTGGCTCGAGCCTCGATCACCTCGAGCTCGCTCACGGCCTGAGTCTTCACGGCCTCCGCCAGCCGGTCCAGGGTCGCCTGGGCCAGACCGAGCGCGGCCCGCCGACGCGACTCCGTGCCGACGGCACGGTCGACCGCCGCCTGGTACTCCGAGCGGTCGATGACGTAGAGCAGCGCGTCCTCCTCGACGTAGTCTCCCTCGTCGAAGTGGATGCTCTCGAGGAAGCCTTTCAGGCGGGCACGGATCTCGACCATCGCCACCGCCTCGGTGGTGCCGGTGAACTCGAGGTAGTCGGTCACGTCGCGGCGCTCCGGCTTGCTCACTTCCACGACCGGTGGGGGGGGTGCGATGTACTCGTTCCCACCTCCGCAGCTCGCGGACAAGCATGCGGCGAGGAGAGCCGACAGGGTCACATATGGCGGTCGCATGGGGCTCAGCGCCGCTTCGACGCACCGTCGGAGTGTGGACGGTCGCGGTCGGAGGGAACAAGCGATTGTCGCGACGATTTCAGGATTGGCACCGTACAACTATGCCCTGCTACTCAGGCTGCTGCATACATTTCGCCCCCCCACAGGGGAGAGCAGACACTCAGAACTGCAGGAAAAGGTAGTACGCGAGCCGGGGACGGCTCGCGGGCTCAGGCGACGTGGACGGCGAAGCCGGAGGAGTAGAGGGCGCGGCGGATGAAGCTGTCGACGCGGCGCGAGAGGAAGAAGCCGATGTGGCCGCCGTCGAACCACTGGATCGGCGGTTGCTCCCAGTGTTCCCACAGCCGTCTGGCCTGCCCGGCGGTCGACATGCGATCCTCGACGCCGGCGAACACGAATCGGCGTTCGCGTGCGACGTTCGGCGTGACGGCCAGCGGCGAGACGGCGCTGAACAGCTCACGCAAAGACGAACCGAGCACGCCATCGGGCTTGTCGCGGCCGTACGCCTCGGCCGGCGTGTGGCGCGCGAACAGATCGGGAACGTCGGCAAGCGGAACGCCGGCGATCACCAGGTCGATGTCCTCGAGCCCGGCAATCAGCGACGCCGTGTAAGCACCGAACGACTGACCGTACAGACCGATGCGCCGGCCGCCGTTGGCGCGAATCCAGCTGATCATCCGGCGCACGTCCCAGACGGCCTGCGCCGTGCCGTGTAGCGATTCGACCAGCTCGTACGAAAGCAGCGCGCCACGGTCCATGCCGTGCTCGCGACGGGGTCCGTGCAGCGGCAGCACGGGAAACAGCATGTTGAGGCCGAGCCGGTTGTGAAGGTAGGTCGCACGGAAGCCGGGGAAGTCGAGATACGGGCTGCCGGTTCCGAGGCCGTGCAGGCAGATCAGCCACGGGCGCGTGGGGTCTTCGTAACGCAGCGCCCACGCATGGGCCGTTCGGTTGCGCTGATGCTCGAGCCAGCGCACGCCGACCCGGTCGTCCGGGTCGGGAGCGTAGCCGCTCTCGAACGTCATCTGCTCGTAGAGGAACGGCGAGACGCCGACGGGATGAATCTCGGGCTCGACCAGCGGCGGCGGCGCGAGGTTGAAGTCGGCCGGGCTCGCGAGCCGCCCCTTGCTCGCGTACAGGTCGCGCGTGTCCTCGATCTCGCGCCGCAGTCGTTCGTACCCCTCGGGCGTCGGGTAGCGGCTGGGCCGGTTCATCATCCCCAGCACGGTCTCGTCGAGCGCGGCGCCGGCCTGGCGAGCAACCTGGCGCCACAGCACCGTGGCGCCCGACGGCATGGACGGCGCCTGGCGGCCGTTGAACCCCACGACGTTGTGGACCGCCGAGGCGATCGCCGAGGAGGCCTGGAGGAAATCGTATAGATAGAACGCGCTAGGCACGGATGAATGCGCCGGACCGGGACGCCGCAGCAGCTACCGGCAGGCTAGAAGACGGTCTGTGTCGGAACAACTGTGGCAGTGCCGATTTGCGGCACGACGGCCGTGGCTCCCCCCGAATGCGGGGGCGCTTCGGCCTCGCCCGGCGCGCCTGCGGCACCTCTGGAGCCTGCTACGAGCCGCAATCGGCGCGGGCCTCGTCGATCGAGGCCAGAACGGCATCGACATCGTCGGCGGTGTTGAACGAGCCGAAGCTGATGCGGATGGTCCCGCCGGGGGCCCCGATCGACTCGAGCGCCGTGGGCGCACAGTGCTCCCCGGCGCGAACGATGATGCCGCGTTCCAGGAAGAACGACTCGGCCCGCGCTACCGGCAATCCGTCGAGCTCGATCGAAACGGCGGCGGTTCGACGTGCGTCGTCGTCGACGCCGTAGACCGTACAGCCCTTCCGCTCGCGCAGCCCCGCGCGCAGACGCGAGGCGAGCGCGCGTCCGTGGCCACCTACCTCGTCCACACCTCGCACCAGAACCCACTCGACAGACGCCGCCAGCGCCGCCGCGCCGGCGAGATTCAAGCCGCCCACATCGCAGTAACCGGGAAACGGGCTACACGGCTGGCGAGCGGCCGAGCGCTCGCCGATGTTGCAGCTGGCCGCCGGCGATTCGAACTCGACGCCGGGGCGTGCCCACAGCGCGCCGATGCCCTGCGGACCAAGCGGCCCCTTGTGGCCTGCGAACGCGATCATGTCGGCGCCGCTGGCCTCGACGTCGACGGGCACGATGCCGACGGCCTGCGCGGCATCGACCAGACACAGCGCATCGTGCTCGTGAGCGAGAGCGGCCAGCTCGTCGATCGGGAGCAGCTCGCCGGTGACGTTCGAGGCCGCGCTCACCGCCAGCAGGCGTACACGCCCACGGCCGAGCACGTCGCGCACGAAGTCCAGGTCCACCGGCTCACCGTCGCGGTACGGCGCAGCAACGTGCGACACGCCACGCTCACGCTCGAGCTTGCGCGCCGGCCGCACCACCGCATGATGCTCGAGCGAGCTGGTCACGATGACGTCGCCCTCGCGCCACGGCAGATCCTCGATTCCCACGGCGAGCGCCTGTGTGCAGCCGCTGGTGAACAGCAAGCGCTCGCGATCGGCAATGCCCAGCAAGCGGCAAACGGCGTCGCGGGCGGGCTCGAAGGCCTTGGCCGCCTCTACCGGATCGGCGGCAAGGCTGGCCACGACCGCCTCGCTCATCCCCGGCGGCTTCGGCCAGCTCGTGCCCGCATTGTTGGCGTAGATCATGGCCCGATACTGTGACACCGCGCGCAACGGGGCAATACGGAGCCGGGGATTGACGATCGGCCGCGACGGTCAGCGGCTCACGTGCACCTGCCGCCGGGACCCTGGCCGCACCTGCACAACGGTAGCTCCGCCGGCTGCCGCACGGCGACCGACCACCGGAGGTCTCTTCCCTCATCTGCAGCCATGATGGTAAACAACCTGCGCCGGAGCTGGCTCCGGCCCAGGAGGTGAACCACCGATGAGGCTGCACGACTATCTGGACTACCGCGCCCGCGAGCTCCCGACGATCGTTTTCGCCCAGATGGAGGGCGGTCGGTCGCTCAGCTACCCCGAGGCACGGGAGGAGAGCTGCCGCATCGGGAACGCGCTGGTCGCCGCCGGCCTGTCGCCCGGCGACCGCGTGGCCTTCCTGTCGAAGAACTCGGTGGAGCTGGCGCTGTTCTACTATGCGGCGTCGCGCGTCGGCGTGGTGCCGGTACCGCTCAACTACCGGCTGGCGGCACCGGAGTGGGCCTACATCATCAACGACTCGCAGGCGAAGCTGCTGTTCGCGCAGCCCTCGCTTGCCGCCGCGCTCGCGCCGGCCGAGGGCGAGCTCACAACGGTAACGCGAAAGATCGCCGTCGGTGGAGCCGTCGAGGGCTGGGAGACCTGGGAGGACTTTCTGGGCAGCGCCGGGACGGCACCGCCGGACCGCGACGTCGGCACGAACGACGACGTGTACCAGATGTACACCAGCGGGACGACGGGGCGTCCGAAGGGCGCGGTGCTGACGCACGAGGCCGTGAGCCGTCAGATCCAGCAGGCTCACATGGCGTTCGGCGGCGACCCCGGCGATCGCGCGCTGATCGTCGCGCCGCTGTATCACGCCGCGGCCAGCATCACCGCGTTCGTCACGGTGGGCGGCGGCGGCACCCTGTACATCCAGGAGGACTACGAGCCCACGGCCACGGTGAACGCTCTGGCGGGCGAGAACATCCGCATCGCGCTGCTGGTGCCGGCGATGATCCAGTTCTGCATGGCTGCCGTTCCCGACGTGAAGGAGCGCAGCTACGACTCGCTCCGCACCATCGTCTACGGTGCCTCGCCGATCTCCGAGCAAACCTTGCGCGAAGCGATCGAGGTGTTCGGCTGTGAGTTCCTGCAGGGCTACGGCATGACCGAGACCACGGCGGCACTGACCTACCTCATGCCGAAGGACCACGAACGGGCGCTCGCGAGCGATCCCGGCCTTCTGCTCTCGGCCGGGCGCCCGCTGGTCGGCACGGAGGTGAGGATCGTCGACGAGAACGACAAGCCCCTGCCGAACGGCACCATCGGTGAGGTAATCGGACGCGGTCCCCAGCTCATGCGCGGCTACTGGAACCTGCCCGAGGCCAGCGAGGCCGCGCTGCGAGGCGGATGGATGCATACCGGCGACGCCGGCATCCTCGACGACGACGGCTACCTGTACATCCAGGATCGCGTGAAGGACATGATCGTCTCGGGCGGCGAGAACGTGTACCCGCGCGAGGTCGAGGAAGTGCTGTTCCAGCACCCCGCGGTGGCCGACGCGGCGGTGATCGGCGTGCCGAGCGAGCAGTGGGGCGAGGAGTGCAAGGCCGTCGTCGTGAAGAAGGAAGGCGCCGAGGTCACGGCCGAGGAGATCATGGAGTTTTGCAAGGGACAGCTCGGGGGCTATAAGCGGCCGCGCTCGGTCGACTTCATCGACGCGCTGCCGCGCAACCCCACCGGCAAGGTCCTCAAGAAGGACCTGCGCGAGCCGTACTGGAAGGGGCACGAGCGGCGCGTCAGCTGACCCGGCGCGAAGCTGCCACCCGGACGTTCACGACAAGGAGCTCCCCGATGACTCGAACCCCGACAACGCGTACGCTCGCCGTGAGAGCGGCCCTTGCGGCGGCCCTCGTGGGCGGCCTGCTCCTCACCGTTCCTTCCCAGGCCGCGCAGGAGTTCAAGGGCAAGATCGCCAAGAGCTACCAGGACAGCAAGGAATGGTGGCCCGAGCCCATCGAACCGCCCGCAGACGCACCGAACGTTATCATCTTCCTCCTCGACGACACCGGCTTCGCCCAGATCGGTAGCTTCGGCGGTCTCATCGACACGCCCAACATCGACCGCCTGGCCGAAGGCGGGCTGCGCTACAACAACTTCCACACCACCGCGCTGTGCTCGCCGTCGCGCGCGTCGCTGATGGCGGGTCGCAACCCGCACTCGATCGGGCTCGGTAGCCATGCGCTCACCGCGATGGGCTTCCCCGGTTACAACGCGATGGTTCCGCCCAGCGCCAAGTCGGTGGCGAACTACCTTCAAGAGGCGGGCTACGTGAACTACGCGCTCGGCAAGTGGGACCACACTCCGCTGTACGAGGTGTCGCAGGTCGGGCCGTTCGACCGCTGGCCGAGCGGCGAGGGCTTCGAGCACGCCTACACGTTCATGGCCGCCGACGTGCACCAGTTCGTTCCGGTGATGTGGAACGATCACTCCCCCGAACCCTACCGCAAGAGCTATCACCTCGACCGCGACCTCGCCGATCGTGCGATCCAGTGGATCACCGGCCACAAGTCGATCAAGCCCGAGCTGCCGTTCATGATGCTGTGGGCGTCGGGCTCGATGCACTCGCCCCACCACGCGCCGAAGGACTATCTGAAGAAGTACCGCGGCAAGTTCGACATGGGCTGGGACGAGGCGCGCGAGATGATCCTCGCCAGGCAAAAGGAGCTCGGCGTCGTGCCCGCCGACACCAAGCTCACCGAGCGCATCCCGGAGATCCCCGCCTGGGACTCGCTGAGCAAGGACGAGAAGAAGCTCTACACGCGCCAGATGGAAGCGTTCGCGGGGCAGCTCGAGCACGTCGACCACCAGATCGGACGCGTGGTGGCCGAGCTCGAACGCATCGGCGAGCTCGACAACACGTTGATCTTCGTCACCTCCGACAACGGCGCCAGCGGCGAGGGCGGCCTGGCCGGCACGTTCAACGAGACCTACGTACTGAACGGCCTGCAGACGCCGTTCGACGCGAACATGCGTCACTACGACAACTGGGGCGAGACCGATACGTACCCGCACTACCACGCCGGCTGGGCGATGGCCGGCAACACGCCGTTTCGCTACTTCAAGCAGAGCGAGCACCGTGGCGGCCAGCAGGATGCCCTGGTGGTGCACTGGCCGAAGGGAATCGAGGCCAAGGGCGAAGTGCGCCACCAGTACCACCACATCACCGACATCGCGCCGACGATCCTCGAGGCCACCGGCGTGGAGAAGCCGGCACGCTATCAAGGCATCGCACAGCAAGATCTCGACGGCGTCTCGATGACCTACTCGTTCGACGACGCCGACGCGGCCAATCGCAAGAAGCGCCAGTACTACGAGATGTTCGGCAACCGCGCGATCTGGGCCGACGGCTGGAAGGCGGTCACATTGCACGCCAATCGCATGCCGTGGGAGCTGGGTGTGGTGCTGCCGTTCGACCAGGACAAATGGGAGCTGTACCACACGGCCGAGGACTTCTCCGAGAGCACCGACCTTTCCGCCGAGCACCCCGAGAAGCTCGCGAAGCTCCAGAAGATGTTCGAAGAGGAAGCCTGGAAGTACAACGTGTACCCGCTGTACGACGACATGATCAAGCGCGTTGCGGCGCAGCAAGACCGACTGTTCGGCGATAGGAAGGAGTTCGTGTACTTCGCACCTGGCGCGTTCCGCATCGCCGAGAAAGCGTCCGCCCCCGTCAAGAACCGGTCGCACACGATCGTCACCGAAATCGACCTGACCGGCGACGAGGAAGGCGTGATCGTGTCGGTGGGCGGCATGACCGGCGGCTTCACGATGTTCATCAAAGGCCGTCGTCTCTACTACGACTACAACTTTCTCGACGGCGTCTACTACACTCTCAAGTCCTCCAAGCTGCCCAAGGGCAAGACCGAGCTGAAGTTCGACTTCACCAAGACCGGTGAGTTCGCCGGTACCGGCAAGCTCTACGTGAACGGCGAGAAGGAGGACGAAGCCGAGATGCCGAAGATGCACATCAGCACGTATTCGCTGGCCGAGACGTTCGACGTCGGCCGCGACACGGGCACGCAGGTGTCGAAGATCTACGACGACCCGTTCCCGTTCGAAGGCGACCTCGACCGGGTCGTCATCACGCTCAGGGAGTAACCCTGGAACTCACGTCCACCCGCGATCGGATCTCTCCAGCCACAGCTGGCCTCGCAGGCGCCGTGGCGTGCTTGTTCGCGCTCTTGCTCACCTGCCTGATCGGCGGGTGCCGCACGGGACACGCGCCGCGCGAAGACGGCCGCAAGGTGGTCTTCGTGGCCATCGACGGCGCCGACTGGCGGATCATCGACGAGATGATCGCCGCGGGCGGGCTACCGAACATCGCTCGCATGGTCCAGACGGGAGCACGGGGCACCTTGACGGGAATGCCCCTGTTCCTGTCGCCGGCACTGTGGACGACGATGGTCACGGGAGTCGGCCCCGGCGAGCACGGGATCACCGACTTCGTGTACGAGGACGCCGCCGGCAATCAGCAGATGGTGACGTCGAACATGCGCCGCAGACGAGCCATCTGGGACATCCTCGGCGAGCGCGGCCATCGGGTCGGCATCTTCGGCTGGCTCGCAACCTGGCCGGCGTATCCCGTCAACGGCCATCTGGTCTCGAGCTACGGTGCCTATGTGCTCAACCGGGAGGCGCCGCTGGAGAAGCTGTCGCGACCGCTGAAGGGGACGTTCGTCGCCGGCTTGCCCGACCTCACGTATCCGCCCGCGATCGAAGACGAGATGCGGTCGCTCATGGTGAAGCCCGAGGACCTGACGGATGCCGAGATCGGACGGTTCGCCGACTTCTCGGCGGCGCAGCCAGGCTCGCGCGCCGAGAGCTTGCTCGACTCGATCCGCTTCACCTACGCGGCCGACCGGGCGTTCGCCGCAATGGCTCGCACGATCTACGAACGCGAGGAGCCCGATTTCCACACCGTGTACCTGAGCGGCGTCGACGTGCTCTCGCACCGGCTCTGGCACTTCACGTTCGAGAGCCCGTTTTCGGCGACCGCGGCCGAACGCGAGCGCTTCGGCCGCGCCATTCCAGAGTACTACCGCCACGTCGACGCCGAGGTCGGATGGTACCTCGAGCGTGCCGGCCCGCACACGACCGTCGTTCTCGCGAGCGACCACGGGTTCTACGGCATCACGCGGGTACCGAAGGGCACGTACTACAGCAGCGGCGGACACCGCATGAAGGGTGTGCTGGTCATGTCCGGCGCCGGGATCGAACCCGGCCGCGAGATCCGAAATCCCTCCTTGTTCGACATCGCGCCGACCCTGCTGGCGATCTTCGGACTGCCGAAGGCTGCGGACATGCGCGGGCGCGTGCTCGCCGAGGCCTTCGTCGACGGATACCTTGAACCGATCGAGCCGATCGAGACCTACGAGACCACTGCGTTCGGCGACGAACGAGAGGGCAAGCGATCGGCCGTCGACGACGCCATACTCGAGCGGCTGCGTACGCTCGGGTACCTCGACCCCGACCTGCCGACCGCTGCGCGCTGAGCCCTGGCGCTCGGCGGGACAGCGTGCGATTCGGCGCCTACAATGAAAAGGGCCTGGGATGGCCGAGCGACCTGGACGGTGGGCTCTGTGATGGCACTGCAGCGATCTACTGTGTCGAGCAATAGCCCCGGCCGTCCGGTGAGTACGGGCACCGCAACGCTGCTCTAGCGTCGTGGTCGTCGGACCGGTCATGTCTCGCCTCCCCGCGAGGGCACAGGCGGGGCGCACGTCGACGGCTCTCCTCACCTGTACGTGCTACGATCTCCCCGGCCGTTCGGTCAGGAGGGGATGCCATGTCGTGGACGTCGTACGCCCGGCCCGTTGCAGTCGTTCTGCTCGTCTCGCTCACCGCTGCCTGCTCGCCAACCGAAGCGCTGGATGCGCCCCCGGCGCCCGTCATGCCGGCGGGCTGGACGATAACGTCCGACCAGTCGTTCCCGCCCGCCGAGGTCCGGCGCATGTCCGGGCAGATCGGCGGCGAGATGCTCGCGCTTCGCAACACCGTCTACGACGTGGGCGGCAAGCGCGTCCAGCTCAACACGCTGGTGGCCGCCGATGCCGCCAACGCGGACAAGATCATGGAAGCCATGCGGGCGATGAAGCCTGACGACTTCTTGCTGCGCCGGGGGTTGATCCTCTACGAGTTCGTGGTGAAGAACGAGGCCATTGGCGAGGCACGCGCGGGCAAGGCGCATATCGTTGCCGCGGACACGCACGGTGACGCTGCGGGCGGTGCGGCCGCTGGCGGTGCAGCGTCGTCGGTGCAGGGCAGGTTCGACTCGCTCATCGCAGCGATCCAAGCGAACGATCGCGCGGCGTTCGTCGCGAACGCCACCGACGCCGTCGCCGCCGGCACGACCCAGCAGATCATGTCCGGCCTGAGTCAGCACCTCGGCACCCGCGTGAAGCAAGGCTACCAGGACACGTACCTGACCCGGCTGACACAGGTCGGGCATGACGTCCACCTCTGGAAGCTCACGTTCACCGACCGCGGCGACGACGTCGTGGTACGGGTCGTTCTGAACGACGACAAGCTGGCCGGGTTCTTCATTCAGTAGTCGAGCATCATCCGCCCCGGCGCGCCGTGGCGCGCGCTGGGATCGGTTGCGCGTTTCGCGTAACACCTCCCTCCATGAACAGACTCGACGACAAGGTTGCCATCGTCACCGGCGGTAGCTCCGGAATCGGCCTCGCCACCGCACGAATGTTCGCCGCGGCCGGCGCGCGGGTCGTGGTGGCCGACATCAGCGACGGCACCAGCGTTGCCGCAGAGATCGAGGGGAGCTACGTCGCTTGCGACGTCACCGACGCCGACTCCGTCGATCGCATGGTCGCGTCGACGGTCGACAAGCACGCTCGCCTGGATCTCTTCTTCAACAACGCCGGCATCGAGATGCACGGCTCGATCGTCGACACCGACCGAGAGCAGCACCGCAAGCTCATCGACGTGAACGTGAACGGCGTGTACTACGGCCTGCAGGCGTCGATCAAGGCCATGCTGAAGAACGACGGTCCGATTCGCGGCGCCATCGTCAACACCGCGTCTGTGGCAGGAATCACCGGCGTGCCCGGCATGTCGACCTACAACGCCTCCAAGTTCGCCGTGGTCGGTCTGACCCGGAACGCCGCCGTCGAGTACGGCGCAGCCGGCATCCGCGTGAACTGCGTGTGCCCCGGCATCATCCGCACGCCGATGGGCGAGGCTGCGATCTCGGAGCTCGGCGGTCCCGAGGCGCTCGAAGCGATCGGCGCGGCCGCACACCCGCTCGGCCGCATCGGCGAGCCCGAGGACGTCGCCAGGCTGGTCACGTTCCTGATGAGCGACGACGCCTCGTTCATCTCGGGCGCGGCTGTGACCGTCGACGGCGCCATGTCGGCCGGCTTCGGCGGCGCGCCGGGCTGGAACCCCGAAGAAGTCTGAGCGACGCGGGCGCGACCGGCGACGCAGCGATCAGATCTTCGTCGCCAGGTCGCCGACGCGAATCGTGCCGCTCTCGATCACCTTGGCGTTGATGCCACGCAGATGAAGCTCCTTGCCCACCGGCGAGTTCACGAATTTCACCGCATCCACGCCGAACCGCGCGCTGAACTTCTTGCAGCCGTTGTGCGGCTCGGCAGTCACCTCGATCATCGCGGTCCCCAGCCGTAGCCGCGTGCCAGTCGGCAGGTTCTCGTCGCTCAGCTCCAGGTCGAGGTAGAGCTGATCGCCCGCCAGCGGCCATCGGCTCCGATCGCTCGCCACCAGCGCCGTCGCGCGTGAGTTCATGATGTTGAGCTGCATCTCCGGATGCGCCGAGCCGTCGTCGGTCTTGTTGCTGCCGCGCGCGAGCCAGTTGTCGCCTACCAGCCCTTCGTCGGTGCTGAGCTCGGCCTGCTCGAGCACATCGCGCTCTTCGGTCGCAGGCCGGCGCACGATCATCTCGAGCGCGCCGCCGTCCTTCGGCGACTTGCGGATCTCGTCGACGCCGGCTTCCAGCTCTTCGATGCTGCGGTGCTCGTCTGCGGACATGGCCTGACCACCTCTCCGTGCAGTTTCGAGTCGCGAGCGTAGCGCCGGGCAGGCCACACGATCAACCCGGAGCACGGCGACGCAGCGGGGAGCCGCGCGGCTCGGACAGCGCGATGACGTGCTCCGGGTGGCGATGGTGCTACCCGGCGCCCCGTTCGACGCGTGCCATGACGATCGCCCGTTCGGCCGACGTAGCGCTACAAGGGACAGCAGTCTACGATCCCGTTCATGCGACAGCTCACCTGCACCAGCCCAGGTAAGGTCGAATGGCGTGAAGTGCCCGAGCCGCGTCTCGAAGGCGACAACGAGGCGCTGGTGCGCCCGCTCGCGGCCGCGCGCTGCGAGATCGACCCTTTCCTGATCGCGGGCTTCATCCCATCGGATGGCCCATTCGCACTCGGTCACGAGTGCGTGGCCGAAGTGGTGAGCCTCGGCGACCGTGTAAGCGGGCTCGATGTCGGTCAGCGCGTCGTGGTCGCGTTCCAGGTGAGCTGCGGGACATGTACATCGTGCAGCGCGGCCCACAGCGCCAACTGCGATCGATACCCGGCGCTATCCGACTACGGCATGCAACCGCTGTCGGGCGTCGAGTACGGCGGCATGCTCTCCGACCTGGTTCGCGTACCGCACGCCGAGGCCATGCTGGCGCCGGTGCCCGACGGGCTCGATCCGGTATCGCTGGCGAGCGTCTCCGACAACGTGCTCGACGGCTACCGCACCGTCGCCCCTCACCTCGCCGCTCACCCGGGAGCCGAGGTGCTGTTCGTCTGCCATGGCACGCCGAGCCTCTCGCTGTACGGGGTGCAGACGGCCATCGCGCTCGGCGCCGCGCGCGTCGACTTCGCCAGCGACAACGCCGACGTGCTGGCGCTGGCCGAAAAGCTCGGCGCGCATCCGATCGAGACCGACTTCGGTCGCCGTCAGGGACGCTACCCGATCGTCGTCGACTGCGGCGTGCGCGAGCAGGGCCTGCACTACGCCCTCGGATCGACCGAACCGGAGGGTGTCTGCCAGAGCGTCAGCTTCTATCCCACGCCACACACCGCGATGCCTCTGGGCAAGCTCTACACGCTGGGCATCCAGTTTCACGTCGGCCGGGCGCATTCGGTCTCGCTCCTGCCCGAGGTCATGCCGCTCATCGCCGAGCGGCGACTGCGCCCCGAGGAGGTCACGACGAGGGTGGTCGGCTGGGAGGAGGCGCCCGAGGCCTTCCTGGAGGAAAGCATCAAGCTGGTGGTGAACGCCGACGCGTAGATCACTCGAGAACGGGTACTCGTTCGCTATCCAACATCCCAGGGCTTGCGCTCCGCCAGCTCCGCGAGCTCCACATGCCCCTCCTCGATCAACCCCGTCTTCGCATCGACAACCCGCCAGTGCAGCGTAGACCCCAGAATAGGCTGCGCCTCCACACAGACCGCGCGTAGCTCCCCCTCCTCGAACCCGCACTGCTCCTGCACGGCCGCGAGCAGTCGTTCGTCGGCCAGGTGACCCTCGCCGAAGTTCCAGCCAACGATCGACGCCGCGATCGTCTCGCCCTCGGCGTAGAAGTACTCGTTGAACGGTCGCCCGTCGGTCACGTGTGGCAGCACCATGCCGAGCACGCGGCCCTGAAGGTGCAACGTGCGAAACGCGAGGAAGCTCGCGTGGGCTTCGACGGCTTTCTCGACCGGGAAGAATCGATCCTGCTGTTCGCTCAGCAGTCGGCCGGCACGCTTGAGCTTGTCGAGCTTCTTGACGCTGTCGCCTCGAAACAGCCATGCGTTCCAGGCCCAGTTGCCGGCGTAGTAGCGCATCGCGACCAGAAACGACACCTTCGACGGTGCGAGGTTCCCGACGAGAGGAAGCACCAGCAATCCGACGACGAGGTATGCGGCGAGCGGCAACGAGCCGACGGCGAACAGGCTCACTTCCGGGTGGCCATAGAACAGGAACAGCCCTGCGAAGATGCTCAGCACGTTCCATTCGAACACGGCAGCGAGCGGGACGTTGCTCAGGATGAACCCGTGCAGCATCAGCATGAACGCCAGGCCGACGTACAGCAGCGGCCCGTGCCCGGTGACGAACAGGAGCGTGAGCGGCGTTGCGAACTCCAGGAACGTGCCGGCGTGGGCCATTGCCTTGGCGAGCCGCGAAGGCCTCAGGTCGTCCGGGAACGAGACGAACAGTCGAGTCCTGAGAGCGGCACTCTTCAGGAACGGGTTGTTCGCGGTCATGATCGGCACCACGTAACCGAACGCGACCGTGAGCTTGGAGACGCCGGCCCAGAACCAGATCGCGAGCTGCACCCACTTGGCGCCGGCGATCCAGTTGCCGGCCAGCAGGAAGCACACGATCATCGCGAAGTGATGCTCGACGCGCGCGGCCAGGAAAATCGTCCGATCGCCCAGCCCGCACAGCGGAAGCAACACGACGATGGGTAACAGGTGCGCGGTGCCGATCTCGGGCTGTACCAGCGCGCGCAAGAACGCGATCAGCAGCGCGGCGTACAGCGCCACGTCGAGCCACGTTCTGCGGGTGCCGCCGAACAACGGCAGATCCGGAAATGACGGGAGCTTGGTAGTGCCCGGCCACAGGAAGTGCAGGAAGGCCGTGAACGGCGGCCAGATGCGAAGTCCGAGCGGGCCGCTCATGCACCCGAAGCCCATGACCTCGAACATGCCGGCCCAGATGAACGCCTTCTGGAACGCGACGCCTTCGAACATCCACGAGCCGATCGTCGTCGGATTGCCGAGCCCCGGTGTGAAGCTGCAGAAGAACATCCAGCCGGCGACGAGAAGCGCCAGCTTCACGGCGTGGAAGACGTAGGCGGGCAGCGGAATGGCCATCCCGTGCACGACGTACGCGCGCGTCGCTATGCGGACCCTTTCGGTGAAGTCCCTCTTCGCCCACTCGGCCGGATCGAAGTCGGATTTCCGCGCGTCTGTTTCCATCGGGGAACCTCGCTCGGCCCGCGCCGTGCCCAGCGCGCGTCGCGGCCGGGCTACATCATCTCCGCCAGCTCCCGGATGAGCCCCAGCTGCCGATCCGCACTCCTCGCATCGAACCCGATCACCATCGTGAAATCGATCCCGAGCGCCTGCCACTGCGATAGCTGATCGCGCATGTGCTCCTTCGGGCCCACCAGCGAGAGCTCGTCGATGAGCTCGGCCGGCAGCTCGGCGGCCGCCTCTTCCTTCTTGCCCGAGAGATAGAGGTCCTGGATCTTCTCGGTCACGTCTTCGTAGCCGTAGCGATCGATGGCGTTCTTGTGGAAGTTCTGGCCCTTCGCACCCATGCCGCCGATGTACAGCGCCAGGTAAGGACGCACCTGGTCGCGGCACGCGTCCACGTCGTCGCCGGGTACGATCGGCTGGGCGACGTAGATCTCGAAATTGTCGAGCGACTTTCCGTTCCCCGCCTTCGCGAAGCCCGCTTCGAGCTTGGGCCGGTACACGCGGTCGAAGTGAACCGGCGACAGCAGCATCGTCAGCCACCCATCGGCGATCTCGGCGGTCTGCTCGATGTTCTTCGGACCCTCGGCACCGACGACGATGGGGATATCGGGGCGGCCGTGCAGGATGCTCTTGAGCGGCTTGCCCAGACCCACCGCGCCTTCGCCGGTGAACGGAATCTGGTAGTGGGGGCCGTCGCTCGTCACCGGCCCTTCGCGCTTGAAGATGTCGCGCATGATGCCGACGTACTCGCGCATGCGTCCGAGCGGCTTCTTGTACGGCATGCCATACCAGCCTTCGACGACCTGCGGTCCCGAGGCTCCAAGCCCGAGGATCATACGACCGCCGCTCAGCTGATCGAGCGTGATCGCTGCCATCGCAGTTGCGGCCGGCGTGCGCGCCGAGAGCTGCATGATGCCGGTGGCGAGCTTGATCTTGCTCGTGTGCGCTCCAATCCATGCCAGCGGCGTGAGGGCGTCGGAGCCGTAGGCCTCGGCCGTCCACACCGAGTCGCAGCCCATGGCCTCGGCTTCCTTGATCTGCGCGACCGGCACCTCGATCGTCCGGCCCGAGTAGCCGATGTTAATTCCAATCTTCATCGAATCGATCTCCCTCCGGCGCTACCGATCGCGCCGTGTACTCCGCGTTGCTCGCAAGCGGCGCGCCGCGCGCGCCTACGGCTATTTGATCGTGAAGCGCGTGCCCACGGCCGGCGGATCCGACACCGGCCCGGCGAAGCACTGCGCGAGCGACATCCAGCGCGTCGCCGTCTCGCCAACGGCCTTCAAGCTCGTGTCGCCGATGTTGCGAACCTGCGTGACCACCTGACAGAAGTCCTCGGCACTACCCTCGACGTAGTTGTCGTCGTTCGGCTCGTTCCAGGTCCACGTCTCGCCCGAAGGCGCGGTGAGCCGGACGTGCGGAACGTCGGCGGGCACGTCCAGGCCACGGTTCACGAACGTCCAGCCGAACGTGTTCACGCCGAGCACCGCGATGTTCTTGATGCGGTCGGTGTTCGTGCGCACCACGCCGAGCAGGTCGTAGAGCTCCTGACCGTGGGCCCATGTCTCCATCAGCCGTGCGGTGATGCTCGAGCGCACGCTCATGTCGGGGCCGGCCCAGGCCACGCGATGCTTCGGATCGGCTTCGGCGTAGTGACCGGCCATCTCGACGAAGAACGTCCGCCATTCCTCCAGCCGATCGCGGTTCTTGCGGCCGTCGAGCCACGCCTCCTCGACCTCGCGAATCGGGCGCCCGTTCATCATCTCCTCGAAGAGCTTCTCGCGCAGGCCCGCGAACTTCTCCGGGTCGTTCAGCGAGAGGTCGGCGGCGTAGTTCCACGCGTGCAGGTGGCTGACAACGTCGTGAACGGTCCAGTCCTTGAACTGGCTCTTGCGCTCGAACGCGGCATCGTCGAGCGGCGCGAGCAACTCGTACAACGCCTGGCTCTCGTCGAGAAAATCAGCAGGTTGCTGAAACGTCGAGTTTCCCATCGCTCGTCTACTCTTCCAGGAATCCGCCGAGACGCTCGTAGGCGGAGAGGAAATCTTCCTTGAATTCCTGCACCACCTCGCGCACCGACTCGCTGCGGTTCATCAGGCCAACGCCCTGCCCTACCCAGTACGTGGCGAGCTGCTTGGCGCCTTCGTGGCCGCCCTCGGAAAGCTTGTCGACCTTGCGAAGTGCCGGTTCGCTCACGAACGACTGCAGCGGCATGGGCAGCGGCACGGGCGCCTCGTCGCTCTCCCAGGCGTCGGTCCACGGCGAGCGCAGCTGACGCGAGTGCTTGCCGGTGCGGGCGCGCGAGCGCACCGTGTCTCGCGAACCGGCGGCCAGCATCTTCTCCTTCACCACCGGGGTCGTCTCGGCTTCGTGCGTGGTGAGCCACACCGAGCCGCACCACGCCCCGGAGGCACCCATCGCCATGCACGCGGCCATCTGCCGGCCGGTGACGATCCCGCCGGCGGCGAGGATGGGCGTGTCGCCGTAGGGCTGGATGGCTTCGTGTACTTCGGGAACCAGCACCATCGTGGACACGTCGCCGCAGTGGCCGCCGGCTTCGCCGCCCGACACCACGAGGATGTCGACGCCGGCTTCCACCTGACGAATGGCGTGCTGCTTCGCACCGACCAGCGCGGCGGTGGCCACGCCACGCTCCTTGGCCATGTCGAGCATGATCTTCGGCGGCACGCCGAGCGCGTTGGCGATGAGCTTGATCGGGTGCGAGAAGGCGACCTCCAGCGACTTGGCGGCGCCCGACTCTCGCAGGTTGTCGCCGAACACCGAGTGCTGCTCGCGCATGCCCTCCAGGTCGTCGGAGCCGACGTCGTACTCGGCCAGGATGTCGTTCGCGAACTTCTTGTGCTCGTCGGGCACGGCACCGAGAAGGTCGGCCGACGTGATGTCCTTGCCCTTGCCCTCGATCTTGTTGGGCACGATGAGATCGACGCCGTACGGCATGCCACCGACGTGTTCGTCGATCCAGCTCAGCTCCTCCTCGAGACGGTCGGGCGGCAACGTCACGGCGCCGAACACGCCGAACCCTCCCGCCCGCGAGACCTCGGCCACGACATCGCGGCAGTGGCTGAACGCGAGCAACGGGAACTCGATGCCGAGCATGTCGCATATACGTGACTTCATCGTCCGTCTCCTAGTCTTCCGACGCCCACGGAGGCTTCGCTCTCTTCAGGAACGCGGTCATTCCCGCAGCAGCCTCTTCGCCCTCGAACAGCCCCCGCGAGATCTCGGCCGTTCGTGCGAACGCCTCCGCCTGCTCCATCGCGGGCACTTCATAGACGAGCCGCTTGGCCGCGCCGAGCGCGTTCGGTCCGCCGAGACGAAGATCGGCGAGCACCTCGTCGACTGCCGCGTCGAGCTGGTCTGCCGGCACGGCGCGGCTGATGAGCCCGAGCTCGGCCGCGCGCGACGCCGGGAAGCGGTTGCCGCGCAAGAACGCTTCCATCGCCTCGCCGTGGCGCATCTTCGGAAGACACACCACCGAGATGATGGCAGGCGCAACGCCGAGACGGACCTCGGTGAAGCCGAACTTCACGTCGTCCTGGGCGATGGCGATGTCGAGCGCGGCGGCGAGCCCGTTGCCGCCGCCCACCACGTGGCCCTTGATCTTGCCGACCACGGGCGTGGGCGAGCGCTGGATCTCGCCGAGCAGCTCCTCGAAGCCGACCTTGGCCGCTACGCCGGCGGCCGCGCCCGAGCGCTCCTTCAAGTTGGCGCCCGCGCAGAACGTGTTGCCCTCGTTCGTGACGACGACGGCGCGTATCGATGCGTCGGCATTGGCCTGGGCGAGCCCGTCGTGGATGCCGTTGATCACGGCCGCGCCGAGCGCGTTGCGGTTGTCCACATCGGCCAGCGTCACCGTGAGCACTCCGCCCGCGCTCTCGATCCGAACCTCACTCATGGCTGTTCCCCCGGCCGGGATGGCCGCATGACCGCCGAGCATTCCGCGCGGAATGTCGCGCGCGCCGGGCCAGCCGTTCCAGTCATTCTCCGCTCTCTTCCGCGGCCGAGCCGGCCGCTCGAACGGGCAGCATTCCCCGGGGAATACTGCGCCCTATCGGTCCAGTCGCCGCAGCCGCTGCGGTAATTTGCATTGACTTTGATTACCGAGAATGTTACCGCCATGTCAAACGATGACTGCCCGGGTCTGCTACGGCACGCCCCGGGGCAAAGGAAGGGGAACGCCATGCAGCCCGCACTGCTCGCTCCGCCTCTTCGGTCGTCCCTGGACCCGCGCACGCCGGAGTTCAAGGAGAACCGAGAGGCCATGCTGGAACGGCTCGACGAGATCGAGTCGCTGCTCGACCAGGCCGAGCTCGGTGGCGGCATGCACCACCACGAGCGCCTGGCCAAGCGCGGCAAGCTCTCGGTACGCGATCGACTCGCGCTGGTGCTCGACCCCGACAGCCCGTTCCTCGAGATCAGCTCTCTCGCTGCGTACAACTCGAGCTACACGATCGGCGGCGGCGCGATGGTGGGCATCGGAGTGATCGCCGGCGTCGAGTGCGTGATCTGCGCCAACGACCCGACGGTGCTGGGCGGCGCGCTCACGCCGTACGTCGCCAAGAAGTGGATGCGTGCGCTCGAGATCGCGCGCGACAACCACATCCCCTACGTGAGCTTCGTCGAATCGGCCGGCGCCGACCTGCGCATGGGCGGCGGCAAGAAGAGCGACGGCGACAGCCCGGCCGGCGGCGCGCGCATCGACCACTTCGCCGAAACCGGTCGCTTCTTCTACGAGATGATCGAGCTGTCGAAGCTGCGCATCCCGACGGTGTGCGTGGTGTTCGGTTCGTCGACGGCCGGCGGCGCCTACCAGCCCGGCATGTCCGACTACAACGTCGTCATCAAGGAGCAGTCGAAGATCTTCCTGGCCGGGCCACCGCTGGTGAAGATGGCGATCGGCGAGGACTCCGACGACGAGACCCTGGGCGGCGCGCAAATGCACGCCGACGTGTCGGGGCTCGGCGAGTACCTGGCCGAGGACGAGCCCGACGCATTGCGCATGTGCCGCGAGATCGTCTCGCATCTCAACCGGAGAAAACCCGGTCCCGAGCCCACGCTGCGCGCGGACCCGCCCGTGCTCGACCCCGAGGAGCTGCTGGGCATCATGAGCCCCGACCTGCGCCGACCGGTGGAGATCCGCGACGTCATCGGACGGATCGTCGACGGCTCGCGCTTCGAGGACTTCAAGCCGCGCTACGGGCAGACAATGGTGTGCGGCTTCGCATCCATCCACGGCTACCCGGTGGGCATCCTCGGCAACAACGGCGTCATCTATCCCGAGTCGGCCGAGAAGGGCGCGCACTTCGTCCAGCTCTGCAACCAGATCGACATGCCGCTGCTGTTCTTGCAGAACCTCACCGGCTTCATCGTCGGCCGCGACTACGAGCACGCGGGCATCATCAAGAAGGGCTCGCAGATGCTCAACGCGGTCTCGAACTCCGAGGTGCCGCACCTCACAGTCATCGTCGGGGCGTCGTACGGCGCGGGCACGTACGGGATGTCGGGCCGTGCGTTCAACAACCGTTTCACGTTCATCTGGCCGAGCGCGAAAATCGCCGTGATGGGCGGCAAGCAGATCGCCGGCGTGATGTCGATCGTGCGTCGCGCCCGCGCCGCGCGCAAAGGCGAGCCGTTCAACGAGGAAGAAGACGCGCAGATCGTCGCCATGGTCGAGGAGATGCAGGAGGCGGGGTCGGTGGCGCTCGAGGCCAGCGGCGCGATAAGCGACGACGGCATTCTCGATCCACGCGACACGCGCACCGCCCTGGGCATATGCCTGTCGGTGGTCCGCAACACGCCCATCGAGGGCGCGAAGGGGTACGGGGTGTTCCGGCTGTGAGCTTCACGACCTTACTGGTTGCCAACCGCGGGGAGATCGCGCGCCGCGTGATCCGCAGCGCCCACGACATGGGCATCCGCTGCGTGGCCGTCTACGTCGACGCCGATGCGGATGCCCCGTTCGTGCGCGACGCCGACGAGGCGGTGCGACTCGACACGTCGTACCTCGACGGCGAGGCCGTCCTGGCGGCCGCGGGCGCGACCGGCGCCGGAGCGATCCACCCGGGCTACGGCTTTCTCTCCGAGAACGCCGCTTTCGCCGCAAGCGTGATCGATGCAGGCATCGCCTGGGTCGGCCCGTCGCCCGAAGCCATCGAGCGCATGGGCGACAAGATCGCCGCGAAGTCGCTGGCCGAGAGCGCCGGCGTGCCCACCTTGCCCGGCTCGGAGGATACGGGCGCAGCCGATTCGGTCGGCTATCCGCTACTCGTGAAAGCCGCGGCCGGCGGCGGCGGCAAGGGCATGCGCATCGTAGAATCTGCCGGCGAGCTCGAAGAGTCGGTCGCGTCAGCCCGGCGCGAAGCGCTCGGCGGGTTCGGCGACGATCGAGTCTTCCTCGAGCGTTACGTGAAGCGCGCACGTCACGTCGAGATCCAGATCCTCGGCGACGCTCACGGTAACGTCGTGCACCTGGGCGAACGCGAGTGCTCGATCCAGCGCCGCCACCAGAAGATCATCGAGGAGTCGCCCTCCCCTCGCATCGACGACGTGCTGCGCGAGGCCATGGGCGAGGCGGCGCTGCGGCTGGCGCTCGAGCTCGGATACCGCTCGGCCGGCACGGTGGAGTTCCTGCTCGACGACGCCACCGGCGAGTTCTTCTTCCTCGAGGTGAACACCCGGTTGCAGGTGGAGCACCCAGTTACCGAGATGGTCACGGGCATCGACCTGGTGCGCGAGCAGCTTCGCATCGCCGCCGGCGAGCCGCTCGGCTACAGGCAAGGCGACATCGCGTTTCGCGGCGCCGCGATCGAGGCACGGCTGTACGCCGAGGATCCGGCCAACGACTTCCTGCCGGCCACGGGAACACTGGCCGCGTTCGCACCGGCGCCCACGCCCGAGGTGCGCTGGGACGCGGGCGTCGAGGAAGGCTCGGTCATCGGAACCGACTTCGACCCGATGCTGGCCAAGGTGGTCGCGTACGCGCCCACGCGCAGGGAAGCGGCCGGTCGCCTCGCGCTGGCGCTGGCGCGCACGCACCTCGGCGGCGTCACCACGAACCGCGACTTCCTGGTCGCCACCCTGCGCACGCCCGAGTACCTGGCCGGCGACACCACGACCGACTTCATCGAGCGGGTGGCACCACCACGTGCGCACACCACGGACGCGGCACAGTGCGAGCGTGTCGCGCGGCTGGCGGCACTGTGGGTGCAAGGCACGAACAGGGCCGACGCACGGGTGCTAAGCGAGATACCGTCGGGCTGGCGCAACGGCCGCCTGCCCGATCAGAAGCTCGTACTGGACCGCGGCGACACCAGCGTAACGGTGAGCTACCGGCGCCTGCGCGACGGCAGCTTCCGCTTCGACGACGGAACCACGGCCCGCATCCACGGCTGCAGCCGAGACGGAATCGACGCCGAGGTGGGCGGGCGACGCTCGCATGCACGCATCACGCGCGCGGGCGACCAGCTCATCGTCCACGGGCCGGATGGCGACGTGACGTTCACCGAGCGTCCGCGCTTCACGTTGCCGGGCACCGAGGACACGGCAGGCGGATGCGTGGCGCCCATGCCGGGCAAGGTGATCGAGCTGCGCGTGGAGAAGGGCCAGCGCGTGAGCGTCGGCGACACGTTGCTCGTGCTCGAGGCGATGAAGATGGAGAACCCCATGCACGCCATGGAAGACGGCGTGGTCGCCGAGGTGCGGGTGGCCCAGGGCGAACAGGTCGAAGCGGGAGCGCTGCTGCTCGTGGTCGAGCCGGCGCAACAGGAACAGGGAGACGCTTGATGGCTGATCCAGTGCGCATTGCGAACTGCTCGGGTTTCTTCGGCGACCGAATCTCGGCCGCCCGCGAGATGGTGGAAGACGGGCCCATCGACGTGCTCACCGGCGACTGGCTCGCCGAGCTCACCATGCTCATCCTCGCGCGCACGCGTGCGAAGCGGCCCGGCGGCGGCTACGCGCGCACGTTCGTGATGCAGATGGAGCAGGTGATGGGCGCCTGCCTCGACAAGGGCATCAAGGTGGTGAGCAATGCCGGCGGGCTCGACCCCGACGGCTGCGCCGACGCGGTGGCCGAGGTGGCGAACAAGCTCGGACTGAGCCCGAAGATCGCCTACGTGCGTGGCGACGATCTTCTGCCGCGCATGGGCGAGCTCGTCGACGGACGCCAGCTTCTACGCTTCGACTCCGCCGAGCCGATCACCGACGGCTCGGCGTTTCTCACCGCCAACGCGTACCTCGGCTGCTGGGGGATCGTCGAGGCGCTGAACGCCGGCGCCGACATCGTCATCACCGGCCGCACCACCGACGCGGCCATCGTGTGCGGACCGGCCGCCTGGCACCACGGCTGGAACCGCGACGACTGGAGCCCGCTGGCCGGCGCGGTGGCCGCGGGCCACGTGATCGAGTGCGGCACGCAGGCTACCGGCGGCAACTACTCGTTCTTCACCGAGGTCCCCGGCATGACACGCGTGGGCTTCCCGTTCGCCGAGATCGCGCAGGACGGCTCCTCGGTGATCGGCAAGCACGACGGCACCGGCGGTGAGGTGTCGGTGGGCACCGTCACCTCCCAGCTCCTCTACGAGATCGGCGGCCCCGAGTACTACGGCCCCGACGTCACGACCCGCTTCGACACGATCCAGCTCAGCACCGAAGGCCCCGACCGCGTGCGCATGCACGGCATCCAGGGCCAGCCGCCGCCGCCAACGCTCAAGGTGTGCCTCAACCGCCACGGCGGCTTCCGCAACGACATGAGCGTGTGCCTCACCGGTCTCGACATCGACGAGAAGGCAAAGCTGGTCGAGGAAGGGTTCTGGCGGGCGTGTCCGTTCTCGCCCGAAGACTTCGCCTACGTGTCGACGAGCGTGGTGCGCAGCGAGCGTCCCGACCCGGACACCAACGAGCAAGCCATCGCGATCTTGAAGATCAGCGCGAAGGACCCCGACGAGAAGAAGGTGGGGCGCGCGTTCTCGAACGCCGTGATCGAGCTGGCGCTCGCCAGCATCCCCGGGTTCTTCGGCGTGGGCGGCGGCCCGGGCGCCGGGCGTCCGTTCGGCGTGTACGAGCCGGCGCGAATCGCATCCGAGCTGGTGCCGCAGGAAGTCGTGCTGCTCGGAGGCGAGACGACCGAGGTGTCGTCGGTGATCCCGAGCGCCGATGTGAGCGTGACGCCGACGGCAGGCCCCGATGCGGCCGCGCCCGGTGGGCCCACGAAGCGCGTACCGCTCGGCAAGGTCTTCGGCGCGCGCTCGGGCGACAAGGGCGGCAACGCCAACCTCGGCATCTTCGCGCGCAGCGACGAGGCGTGGGCGTGGCTCGACGGCTTCCTCACCACGGAGAAGCTCCAGGAGCTGTTGCCCGAAGCGGCCGACCTCAAGGTCGACCGCTATCGGCTCCCTGCCATCCGCTCGCTCAACTTCGTCGTGCACGGGCTGCTGCAGGAGGGCGTTGCGGCCTCCACGCGGCAGGATCCGCAGGCCAAGAGCTTCGGCGAGTGGCTGCGTGCGCGCGTGGTGGACATGCCGGAGGCGCTGCTGCCTTGAAGACGGCGCGCGCCGACAAGGGCGAGCGACTCCGCTTCCCGGGAGTGCGCGCACCCGCACCGCTGCTGAGCGCCGACGCCGAAGGTCAGCTCTCCCCGCGCCAGGTCGATCTACTCGATGAGCTGGAGGAACGCATCCTTCACGGCGGGCTCGCGGAACTCACGATGGCCGAGATCGCGGCTCAGTCTGGCTGCTCGCTCAGAACGCTCTATGGCATCGCGCCCAGCAAGGACGAGTTGCTGCTGACGATCGTCGACCGCCGGCTGCGGCGCATCGGCCGCGCCGCGATCGAGGCGCTCGACGCGTCGATGTCGTCGATCGATGCGCTGCGCGCGTACCTGAAGGCGGCCAACGAGGCCGTGCAGCCCGAGTCGGTCGCGATGTCGGCCGATTTCAAGAAGGTGGCCGGGGCGATCCGACTGTTCTCGGCCCACGAGGCCTACATCACCGCCATCACGCAGAGCCTGCTCGACCGCGCCGTATCCGGAGGGGAGATCGCGGCGGTGGACACCGCCGCCGTCGCCCACGTGCTCGGCAGCCTCGGCCGCGAGTTCTCACAGCCCGAGGTCGCCGACACCGTCCACGACTCGCCAAAGGAAACCGCCGACGCGGTCACCGAGCTCATCCTGCGCGGGCTGCTGTCGCGATCGAGCTGAATCAGCGCCGCGACGGCGGCGCGTCGAACGTCTTCGTCTAGTCGGAGGCGCAGACGCCCCAGGTGTCCGGGGTCACGAAGGGAAAGCCGCCAGCCAGTATCATGCTGGTGTCGCAGGTCGTGTCCTTCATTTTCGGGGCGTTGAACGACGCGACGTCCGTCACGTTGCCGGTCACGTCGCTGTCTTGAATTCGCGTGCGTAGCGCGAATACACCGAACTCGTTCCCACTCACGCTGATCGCCTTCGCTCGCAGGCCGCCGGCGCTTATGCCCTTGTTCGAGCTACCGGTCACCGTAACGGTGTTCAACTTCATCAGACCGGCGGCAATGCCGGTGTCGTTGTCCGTCGCGACGACGTGTTCGGCCTTGAGACGAAGAGTGCCGATGCCCAGTCCGGTGTCGGATACGGTCACGTTCTTGATCGTGCCGCGTGCGTCGCGTGCATCGATCCCCTGATCGAAAGACGAGATCTCCACGTTCGTGACGCGGATACGCCGGCAGTAGGTCGCGTCGTAATAGTCCCCGCCCTCGATTGCGACGACGACGTCGGTGGTCCCGCGACCGGGCCCCACGATCCGGCCGGGGTTCGGACTCGTGGAATAGATTTCACATTTGTGGCTGCAATAGATCGGCGACTCTTCATCCCAGCCGGGCTGGTCGATGGCCGTGTTCTCGATCTTGGTGACGGTGAATCCCGCCAGGTCCAGACGCGCATTGCGAGAAAGGTAGATATCATCGGCCTCGCAAACGATATCGTTTTGCAGCACGCCGATCTCGCCGGGGCCCACGTAGTCGTCGCAATCGGTGAGCTCCACGATACGACGGGCTTCGGCGAGTCCCGCCGAGCCCAGCACCACCGCGATCGACATAGCAGAGAACCACGCTCGCAGATGAAGGTTCGGCATCGGCCTGTCTCCCCTCGGACGAGTCCGCTTCGGGCACGTTCGCATCGGGCGCGCTGGCATCGGAGTGGTCCGCATCGCTCCGACGCGCGCCGATCGTAGCACAAGTCCAGGGTGACGGAATCGAGAACTCGGCCGGTTCCACGGCCGGTGCGGTGGTGGCGGCAAGCGGAGCATTCCGCGCGGAATGTGGATAGCTGCGAAGCGGGGGCGCTCTAGCCAGGGATCGGCCAGTGGACCCAGTCTGCGTGGCTCACATGCCTAACGTAGGTGGATGGTGAGGTCGATCACGACCACGACCAAAGCGACGACCAAGGCGGTCAAGCCAAGTACGGGGACCCACTCCATCAAAGCTTCTCCAGCGTGCGGAAGCGGCGAATGGCGAGATGGTTCACACGCGCCACGGCGACCGATAGCACAACGATCGCGACCATTCCAGGAAGCAGCACGGCTCGCTCTGCGGTTGCATAGTTCTGCGCAGTCCAAGCGATCAACGACACGTCGATCGCAACGAGGATGTCGAATACCAGCTTCAACCAGCCGACCTCCTTTCGGACTCTATCCGTTTTCGACACTCTCTCCTCACGCCCCGTCTCGACGAGCGGGTACGCAAGGTAGTAGCCGAGCCGAAAATGGACGCAATCACATCTGCGGCATGTAGTTCCCTTGGGGAGGCGGCGACTTCGAACGTTCCGCGCGGAATGGATGCACCACGCCCCCGCGTCCGCTTATTCCTCGGAGAGACTGATGTCGGAGCCCACGTCGCGGGCTTCGGCTCCTTCGGGCGCGGCGACCTCGACGATCGGATCGTCCCTGTCGTCGAACTCGACACGAAGCGCGCGGCACATCGTGGCGTGCATCTCGTACAGCGCAGTGATGTAGGTCAGCTCCAGGATCTGTTCGTCGGAGAGGAACGCGCGCAGCGCCGCAAAGGTCTCGTCGGGAACGCGTCCGCCGTTCAGTACGAGGTCGTCGGTGTACGCGAGCACGGCACGTTCTTCGGACGAGAAGCAGTCGGCGACCTGCCACGCCGGGATGGATGAGATCTTCTCCTCGCTCATGCCGAGCGCGCGGCACGACTTGCAGTGCTGCGAGAACACGAACTGGCTGCCGCGGGCCCAGCCGGCGCGTGTCTGTCCCAGCTCGCGAAGGTGCGGATCGAGGCTGCGGTTCGGACTCTGATATAGCCCGAACCCACTCACGGCGTGCTCCATCACGTCGGGTACCAGCGCGAAGACCGTCCACCAGTCGCCCCGTGAGCCGGTCGCCGTACCCGGCTCGGCAACCGGATCGCGGGTCTCGAAGAGAAAGTCGTACATGGTCGTGACGATGCCGGGCTCGGCTTCGTCACGTGGAACCTGGCGCAGTCTCGGCATGGGGCTTCTCCTCAGCTGCCGGCTCGCGGACCGGCGCCGACTCGATCCGCCGCCGTCGCCGGCGTATGGCTCACGTCCTCGGGTCCGAAGGTCTTCGTCCACGCGGCAAACTCGAGCACGATTCCGTCGGGATCCATGAAGTACACGGAGCGCACGAAGACACCCGCGTGCATCTCCTCCGAGAAGCCAAGCTCACTGTCGTCGTGGTTGACGACGTCGCTGCAGTCGATCCCTTGATCGATCAGCCTCTGTCGATACTCGGCGAGTCTCTCCTCCGGGACCGACAGGGCGATGTGATTCATGGAGCCGATGGCGCTGTCGGCCGTGCCGGCGTACGGGATGGTCTCGGGCGCGGCAACACCGGGCGCGGCGTCGGGGCCCTCGGGGAACCAGAAGAAGGCGATCTGATTCCCGCCGCCGCAGTCGAAGAAGAAGTGCTGGCCCATCCCAAGAGGAAGCTCGAGCGTCTTCACCAGGGGCATGCCCAGCACGTCTCGATAGAACTCCACCGTGCGCTTCATGTCCCTGCACACGAGGGCGAGGTGGTTCACCCCTCCGAACTCGAAACTACTGCTGCTCATGTTGTCTCCCACTTGATGGACCGACACCGAGCGCTCGCGATCCCGCTGCGAATCGCTTTGCAGACGCGGACGCTCTGATCGCCGGGGTTGGTTGGCATCCCCCGATTGCATACAGTCCGTCGAAAATCACGTCAATGTCGTCGGTAAGCCCCACCTTTCTGAATACAATCTCGTCGAAAGGATCTGCATGTTGATCGAGATCAAGGCTTTCGTGGCCCCCCTGTACTTCTACATCAAGGCCGTTCACGTCCTGTCGGCAGCGGCCTGGTCATTCAGTACTGTGGTCGCGTACGTGAACTTCGTACGACCCGCGTTGCGCCGGGCCGCTCGGAACCCCGACGACCCACGACTTCGCGCCCGGCGCGACAACTTCATGCAGCGGTTCGACCGCGGTGTCGTCTTCGAGCACGTGGCGCTCGGCCTGCTCGTCGTTACCGCGCTGTTGATGATCTGGATTCGCGACGTCGACCTCCTGCGCTGGAGCTTCATCCCGTTCTTCTTCTGGGTGGGAGTCCTCGTGATCGCACCGATGGAGATCATCGACATCTGGCTCTCTCACCTGGGGGGCAACAAGACGCACCTGCTGGCCGCGGGAGATCGAGAACGATACGAGCAGGTCATGGACTGGCATGCACTCTTCTTTCGCGTAACGGAACCGATCATCATCGTTCTAGTCCCGGGGATGTTCGTGCTCGCGATCGTCAAGCCGTTCTGACGGCTCGGACTGCGGCCGGCACGCGAGAGGGGGCGGGACCGGACGAGGCAGAATGGGCGCCGACGACGGTTCGTACTTGACGGTTCTCTCGTCGAGGACGTACTGTGGCCCACCACTGTCCAGTAATTGGCCCTGAGCTCCGAGCAGGACCGGGGGCCTCCGGCAACACGTCCGGCACGAGAACAGGAATCCGCGCTTCATCGGGGTAAAGAGAGCTACATGAGGCTTGCCGAAATCATCCGACGTTCCGTCTCGTTCGTGATCGTCCTGCTCGCACCGGTCGCCGCCAGCGCGCAAGCCGGGCCGTACGAGATGACGCGCGTAGAGGCTGTCGGGAGCACGCCTGCAGCCCAGGTCACCGAGATCAAGAGCGCCGACGACCACTTCCTGTGCTACAAGGGCAAGGTCTCGAAGGGCAGCACGTCCGCCGATGGCGTGTACGTCATCTCCCTGGACGACACGTTCGGCCAGCCGGCCAGCTTCGACCTGCGCAAGGAGCGCGGGTCGTGCAATCCGGCCGACAAGAACGACGAGGGGATCGTCGACGCCGACACGCACCTGACCTCCTACCAGATCAAGCGGCGAAAGGGCGAGGCCAAGTTCGTGAAGCCGCTGAACGTTCGCATGGTGGACCAGTTCGGGGAGATCTATCTCGACGCGAAGAAGGAAGACCGCCTCCTGGTGCCGGCCAGCAAGGACGACGGCGCAGAGAATCCCCTGCCCGATCCGCCGATCGCGGCCAACCACAACGTCGACCACTACAAGTGCTACAAGGCGAAGGAAGCCAAGGGCAGCACGAAGTTTCCCGGCGTGCAGGTTTCGATCGAAGACCAGTGGGAGACGCCCGGCAAGCTCTACGACCTGAAGAAACCGCGGCTCTTGTGCCGGGCGGCCGACAAGAACGGTGAAGGTATCAAGAACGACAACGCCGACATGATCTGCTACCAGGCCAGACCGGTGAAAGGCGAGCCGAAGCACGAGAAACGATTCGACGTCGGTTTCGGTGATCAGTTCATCCAGCATCGGCTCGACTCGAAATCGGAAGAGCTCTTGTGCGTCCCGGCCCTCGAGGACCCGCCGGCGGAGTACTGCGGCGACGGCATCATCAACCAGGCTCCCGAGGAGGAGTGCGACGGGGACACCAGCCCGTGCATGGCAGGCCAGAACTGCGTGGACTGTCAGTGCGTGACGCCGCCGTACTGCGGCGACGGCAACCTCGATGCGGGCGAGCAGTGCGAGTCCAGCGGCGACTGCCTCGCCGGCGAGGCATGCACGGGGGCCTGCACGTGTATCGACGAGCAGTGCCCGAGCATCGTGGAGTGGACCCGTTTCGCCAGCGCCGGCGTCATGACTACCGGTAGCGACTTCAACTCGGGCTACACCGGCCTGAGTCACAGCAACAGCACGATCGATCTCGCCAGGCTCCGATTCCATGTGGCCTCGGTGAGCGGAAGCGGGCCGGCTTCGTGCGGTGTGGCAACCATCGCCGGGTTCGATCCCGCCTCGAGGATGTGTCGCTGCCAGAATGACTACCGGCAGATCTGCGACCAGCCACTACAGGCCGACATCGATGATTGCGGCGGTGACCTCTGCGAATGTCACACCGCACCGCCGGCGAGCATCCTGGCCGGAGGCTTCCCGGGTTGCGCTCTGACCCGGCTTGCCAGCGATGTGACCGGAACCTGGAATCTCGATACGGGATCTGGCGAGATCGCCCTACCGGTAATCGAGAGCGGTAATAGCGGCGAGAGCCTGCTGATGCCGTGCCCCACCTGTGACGGGGATATCACGCTGAACGACGGAGTGCGCGACGGCACATGCAACGGCGGACTCGATCACGGCAGTAGCTGTGATGCGCAAGGCAATCACCAGACGTTTCCGGCCCCCGGCGGTGGTGGCGCGAGCCTCGATTGCTGGGCCGGCGGACCGCTGATCACGACCGGAAGCATCGTCACACACAACTACACGACCGGCTCGACAACACTCGAGACCGGCGTGGGCTGCGGAGAGAGCGACTCGCTCCTTTGCCACTGCGGAGTCTGCGACACCGACGACGATACTCCATGCGCGTCGAACGCCGACTGCGGCCAGAACGGCCCGTGTCGCAGCGTGGGCGCCGTGCAGCCACTCCCGAATACATGTACCGACGGCGTGTGCACGTTGACCGACCCCGGTCACGGTCGATGCTTCGCCAATCAGCCTACGCTGTACTGCGACCAGCTCCTGCGCGCCGACGGTGGCGGTCTCATCGGGTGTATATCGAATGCCGACTGCAAACCGCCGGCGCTCGTTCTCGACGCGGGCAATTGTACCGTGCAGGAGTATCGCCCTTGCTTCCCGGACACGATCGCGGTCACCGGTACCGCAAGTCCGACGGATCCCTTCGTCGTGTCGGCGGACTGTACGGGTCCTTCGAACAACCCCGGCGTCAACGTTGCCGTGGGCTATCCAGGGCCGGCTGTCCTTCTCGAGCAGCTCTCTGTCTCTCTACCGTGCGCGGGGGATCCGGGATCTACGTACCCCGGCTGTCCGTAGCGGCGGGCGGCGTCGCGGCAAGGTGAGCGGCGGCTCATTGCGGCACGAAACACAGCTTGAAAGTATCACTCGCCCCGTGTGGGGAATGGCTTGGTACGGTCGGTGACGGTCATCGTCTCGGGTTGTCGGGGTCACGCTGACAGCGTACAGTGTCGCGCGCGCCGGACGGACTGCAACCCCGCACACCTGACACCACGCCGATCGACCAGCCAAGGACTTCAAGGACACTCCCGTGAAGGCAACACTGGACGTGCCGAGAGTCGCATCCGGCGAACTGGCAAGGCTCGACGCGGTGGAGACCGCCGCAAGGATCCGTGCGGGCGATCTGTCGGCGGCTGAAGTCGTCGGCGCCGCGATCGAACGCGCCGAGGCGCTCGACCCCCTGCTCAACGCCATCCCGGCCCGTGACTACGAGCGCGCCCTGGAGCGGGCAAGGAAGCCGGGGACGGGCCCGTTCGCCGGCGTCCCCACCTTCATCAAGGACCTCGACGATCTGGCTGGTGTCGTCAACAGCTACGGATCACGCGCACACCTCGGGAACGTCTCGAAGCGTACCGAGAAGCTCATCGCCAAGATCCTCGACACCGGCCTCGTGAGCCTCGGCAAGAGCACCGCGCCGGAGTTCGGGCTCACCGGCACGACGGAATCGTCGGCGCACGGACCGACGCGCAATCCATGGAAGGATACGCATTCGCCGGGAGGCTCCTCGGGCGGTGCCGCGGCGTTGGTGGCGGCCGGCGTCGTGCCGATCGCGCACGCCAGCGACGGCGGTGGGTCGATCCGAATTCCCGCGAGCTTTTGCGGACTGGTCGGCCTCAAGGTGAGCCGCGAGCGGCGCTTCGTGCCCGCGGCACTCGATCGACTGCCGCTACGCGTGGTCACCTACGGTGTCGTGACGCGGACCGTACGCGACACGGCGTACTTCGTCGCCGCGCTCGACGAGCGTGTTGCCAGCCGTCGACTCTCGCCGATGCCGCTCGTGCGCGGCCCAGGTACGAGACGTCTTCGCATGGCGCTGTTCGTGGATACGCCCACGGGCATTCCGATCGACCGCGAGGTCCGCGCGAGCGTCGTCGCCGCCGCCGACCGTTGCGCTCGACTGGACCACGAGGTCGAGGAGATCCCTTGTCCGTTCGACGGACAGGTGGTCGAGGACTTTCTCCTGTACTGGTCGTTCCTCGCGTGGGGGTCGATATTGCAGACACGCCTCCAGCGAGGTCGCGGCTTCGACATCGAAACGATGGAACCGTGGACAAGGAGCCTGGCGTCGCACTTCAAGTCGAAACGTCGCGGAGCGTTCACGGCTCTCATGCGGCTGCGCGCGGGAAGGCGAGCCTGGGAACATTTGTTCGAGAAGTATGATGCGTTGATCTCGCCCGTGGCGACCGCTCCGGCGCCGGAGCTCGGCCAGCTCGGACCCGACGTGCCGTTCGAGACGGCCTTCCAACGAGTGCGCGACTACTTTCTTTTCACACCCGCGCAAAACATCAGCGGCGACACGGCGATCTCGCTACCGCTCGGGATGAGTGACAGCGGTCTGCCGATCGGCGTGCAGTTCATCGCGGCGCATGGTCACGAAGCCACGCTGCTGGAGCTGGCGTATGAGCTCGAAGGGGACGGAGCGTTTTGCGCGACGGGGGCACCGAACGGTTTCGGCGGCTGACCGCGGCGGCAGGTGCGAGGTCTCTGCCCGGCTGTTCTTCCACTTCGCTCGGTGACGCAGCGGTGCGCCGCTGGGCCAAGCTACGCGAAACGGGCATCCTTACTGAAGTATTGATCGGACTCCCGCGCCCGTTGCTGGAGCCAAAGCTAGGGAGACCGAATGCGCAGCTCGCTCAAGCTCCAACTCCGCTTGCACACCCTCTTGCAGCGGATCAAGGGCGATTTCTCCGACATCGAGCGGGTTCGGCTAGAGCACGTGGCTCCGGTGGAACAGCCGCTCGTGCTCATCTCACAGGTGAATCGCTCGGGAGGCACGCTGCTGGCGCAGCTGTTCGCGGGACACCCCGACTGCCATGCACATCCGGGCGAGCTCCACATCGGCCACCCGAAGAACGACTACTGGCCCACGCTCGATCTCTCCGCGAGCTCCGCCAGCTGGCTGCGGCAGCTCTTCGAGGACCGGTTGCCCCAGTACGCGCGAGACGGCTTCTCGAAGATGCCCGACCGCCGTCGCCCCGAGATGGATCGGTCGGAGCTGTTCTTCCCCTTCCTGTTCTCGCGGCACTTGATGAGCAAGATCTTCGAGCAGTCCGTCTCGACTCGTGAGATCCGTACGCAGCGCGATGTGCTCGACTGCTACCACACTGCCTATTTCAACGCGTGGCTCGACTACCAGGGCCTCTACACGCCGAAAAAGTACCTCGTCGGCTTCACGCCGCACCTCTCTTCGCGCGAGGCCAGTGTGGAGGGCTACTTCCACGACTATCCCGACGGGCGGTTGATCTCGATCGTGCGCGATCCGAAAGCCTGGTGGGTCTCGTTGCGCGCGAAGAAGCCCGACCAGCGCCTGGATGCCAGGGTTTCGTTGCCTCGCTGGAAGGCCTCGACCGCGGCCGCACTGGCGAACCGCGAGCGCTACGGGGAGCGAGTCTATCTGCTCTCATTCGAGCGCTTGCTCAGAGAGACCGAGGCGACCATGCGAGATCTGGCCGCGCATCTCGGCATCGAGTTCCACGAGTCATTGTTGCGCCCGACGTTCCAGAACATGAGCATCGGAGCCAACTCATCGTTCTCTTCCGGCGCGAAGAAGGGAGCCGTCAACGAGGCCCCGCTGAAACGCGCGAGCCAGCTCAGCCGCGAGGAGAGCGCGAGGATCGACGACGAGGTGGGGGCGCTGTACGAGACCGCCCTCAAGCAGACAGCCGGGGCCTGATCGCAGCGTCTCTAACCTTCGCCGTGCCCCGAAGTCGGGAAGCACTCCATCGCGTCGGCAGTCGTGACGTCGCGCGAAACATCGCATATCCGACGTCAGTTCGTCAACGTCAGGGCCGGATCTCGATCGGGGTGCCCGCCTCTATGAGCTGCCAGACACGATCCATGTCGTCGTCGCGCAGCGCGATGCATCCGTCGGTCCAGTTGACGAACTGGGCCAGCGGCGACAGCCAGCGCCAGCCGTTCTTCTGACCGTGGATCATGATGTGATCTCCGGGATCAACGCCGGCCTTGGCTGCACGCGCACGGTCCGCGGCATCCGGGTACGAGATGTGGATCGACTTGTAGAACTTGCTGTTCGGATTCTTGTAGTCGAGCACGTAGCGGCCTTCCGGGGTCCTTCCGTCGCCCCGCACCTGCTTGTGCCCTTCGGGTGACGAGCCGAAGACTACGCGGAACGTCTCGATCACCACATTGTCGCGCAGCAGCAGCAGCTTGCGCTCGCTCTTGATGACAATGACGGTGTCGGCGGGCGGCTCCGGAGGCCCTTGGTCCTGGGCCGGAGCGCTCGACACGAGCGTCGCGACGACGACGACGATCTGAAGACCAGCCCGCACGAACCTCATGGTATCGATGGTAGCTCAGTCGTCCGGAAATTCACGATTCTCGGGGTTGCGCTCCGAGGGAAGGATGACCACCGGGGTCCCGACGGGCGCCCACTCGAACATGAAACGCGCGTTGCCCTTGCGAAGCCCCACGCATCCCTTCGACCCCACGTCGTCACTCACGAACGAGTGCAGGAACGATCGAATCGTCGCCAGCTTCGTTCCGTGGATGGCCTTGCCGTCCTCGGAGAAGAACATCGTGTACGGCATCTCCACGCCGTAGGTCTTGCTGGTGTAGTCCTCGACCTTCCTCGAGATGTTGTACGTACCGGAGATGGTCCACTTCGCACACGACCCGGTCACCACGTGGAACCAGTGCGCCATCTCCTTGCCCTCCCACGCCATGAGCAGCTGGCGGTCGAGGTCCACAGCGATCGTCTTCTCCGCACCTGTGGCTGCGGGACCCGGCGGCGTCCGCTCCCCGGGACCACATGCGGCCGTCAGCAGCGACACGCTGATCAGTAACGCATGAACAGATCTCGTCACGTTCATCCTGGCTAGCCGTCTCCTCACCTGCGCATTGTCGCCGCGATAACGACGGGGCCGACAAACTCGCATGAGGGGGAAGACGACGCTAGCGCCCGATCAGGCTTGTCAGAAGCGGTCCGTGTGGTACGAGTCGATATCCGGTGTCACCGAACCTGCCTACTACCTGTGGGGACGCCGCGTCGTGCAATCCGGACCGGACGCGAAGCGAGCGAAGCGTAACACGCGGCCTCATCCGATTGCTCGGCTTCGCCCTCGGGCTCGCCGCGATGGCAAGCGCGTGGGGCTGTCAGATCGGCCCCGGCCGGCTCAAGTCGGCGAGCTTTCACTACAGTGACGCCGTGCGCGTGGCGACCGCCGAGCAACTCCTCGTGAACCTCGTGCGGCTACGCTACCGCGATCTACCGACATTCCTGCAGGTGAGCAACATCTCGAGCCAGTTCGAGCTCACGACCGCCGTCGGCGCCGACGCGACCGTGAAAATCGGGGGCTCCGATTTTGCCTCGCTCGGTGCAGCGACACTCTACGCAGAGCGACCGACCATGACGTTCGACATCATGGGAGGCGAAGAGTTCCAGAAGCGTATGCTGATGCCGGTGAAAGTCGGCGCGATATCGTTGCTTGCCGAGTCGGGATGGCGCGGCGATCGCCTCTTCCGTGTGGTAGTAGAGAAGATGAACGGCGTACCGAACGCCGCGAGGGCCTCCGGCCCTACACCCGCCCATGCTCCACGGTACAGCGTCTTCGTCGAAGCGACGACACTGTTGCAGTCGCTCGGAAGTGCCGGGCTCATCGATTTCGAGTACGAGACCCGCTACGAGGCGACCTCTGATCCGATACCGATCGATCAGATCGAAGGCAGAGACGTGGTCGACGCAGCACAGGCGGGCGTGCAGTTCCGGTCGGCGAGCGACGGCACCGTCCAGCTCGTGCTCGAAGAACGGCGGCTCGTGATGCGCTTCAGGCCCCGATCGGACGGGCATCCCGACGCCGAACGACTTCGCGATCTTCTACGGCTCAAGCGTGGTCAGCGACGGTACGACATCGTGGCGTACGACGACAACGAGCTCGATCCGTTCGAGAAGGCGCAGCGCGCAAGCCAGCTGGCGCTCGATACGCGATCGCTGATGGGCGTGCTCTACTTCCTGTCGCACGCCGTGCGTGCTCCGCAGCATGACGTTGACGCAGGAGTCGTGACAACCACGGTCGATGCCGACGGAAGCCCATTCGACTGGGCGGAGGTCATCGGCGACCTGTTCGTGGTCCGGTCGAGCGACGACCGTCCGGACAACGCCTCCGTCGCCGTACGCCACCGCGACACGTGGTTCTACATCGCCGACGACGACGAGAGCTCGAAGTCGACGTTCGTCCTGCTCAATCAGCTCCTCGCGCTGCAAGCCGGCGACGTCGCCCAGACCAAGCCCGTCCTCACGCTTCCCGTCGGCAGGTAGCCCTGGCTACGGCGGGAAACGGCCGGCGCGGGTAGGTCGATGTCTCCGGCGCTCAGCTGGACCTCCTTCGACGTCCGCACGTCTGTTACCACAGCGGTCCGACGAGAACGGTAATTCCTGCGGTGGCCCTAGGACACAGCAGGGAGATCGATGACGCCGAGTTGTACGTAGGCTGCGAGATAGTCGCTGAGGCCGGATTGCTTGACGATCCTTCCGTTCTTGCACGTACAGATGGTGACGTCCCTGATCTCGAAGCACTTCCCCGTTGCGGCCACGCCCCCAAGCGGCCCCTCGTGCGTGCCTCGAATCTTCAACACGACGATGATCTTGTCTCCTGCGTCGATCAGCTCGTCTATTTCTTCTCGGTAATCGGGGAAAGCGGCTCGCTGCTGTACGGCCAGATTCTTGATCCCTTCGAGCCCCTCGCCCCAGTCCGTCATTGGATAGTCCGCCTGGTAGTCCTCGGCGTAGAACTCGCCTATTCGCGAGACATCACCATCGGACCAGACGACCTTGCATGCAGTCCTCACCAGTTCTTCATTCGTCATCTCTATCGCCCTCTTCTTGTTCGTTGACTGGCGCCGTCGCAGTGCTGGCCCGGAATCCTACTCGTGAAGACCCGGTTCCGGTTTTCGGGAATCTGGAGTCCCGTAAACGTCATTGTTTCTGATGCCTTGGCCGACCTCTCATATGGCATGGCGCCTGCAAGCCGATAGCTCGAGCCCCTCGGGGACACCCGAGGAATGGTGCACGGAGTTCGTCGGCGCCGATCCGAGCAATAGGAGAGCCTGTCCATGTCTGCAGACGAGAAAAAGTCGAGTACGGTCCCGCTCGACTGGAACGAGGTCTACTACACCAACTGTCCGCTCGTATCCGCAAGCAACGTCGATCAGGAGCTTGGCTGGACAAGGGAGGAGTACAAGAAGATCGGAGTCCAGTACGCCTTCCTTCGCTCGCGCCGCGAGAACAACTGGTACCCGCACTACATCCACAACCTCGACAACCTGATCCGGTTCGGCGGATTGTTCCCGCCGATCCACGTTCATGCGGACATCCGTAGAACGAGGCTCCTGGGCGCGACGCATGCTCCATACGAAGGCGGCTGCATGATGGTGCGCGCCAGGGATGACGTCTACCGGATGACCGACCTGAGAGGCAAGAAGATCGGCCTCACGAAGAGCCTGAACACGATCAAGAACGACTGGTGGCGCATTCAGGAGGAACAGCAGATCGAGCTGATGCTCAAGGTGAACGGGATGACCCGTGACGACGTAGCCATCGTCGAGTTCCCTTACGACGACGACTGGTATGACAATCCGGAAATGCTGGCCCCCATGGAAAACCCGTCCGAGCTGTGGCTCAAGCGCAACCACAAGCGCGACCTGGCCTTCCGCCCACTGGAGACGGCGTTGCTGGAGGGCAAGGTGGATGCGGTCTACACCCAGAGCAAGGTCTTCCAGCATCTCCAGGAGGCGACGGGCAAGCTGAAGGCCATCGAGGATCTGTCCCGGTATCCGGACTGGACGCTGCAGGTGGCCAACGTCCCGGCCGTCATTACTTGCACCGACGAGATGGCCGACAAGCACCCGCAGCTGGCCGTCACGTTCATGAAAGGCATGATCAAGGTGGGGCGCTGGGCCAACGAGCACAAGCGCGCGGCGGCGGCGATCCTCGACAAGCAGACGTTCTACCGCGACGTCGAAGATACCTGCCGGGGCATCAAGGACATCGACATGGTGCCCAATCTATCGCCGCAGAACCTGGCCGCGATCGAGATCGGTAAGGACTTCATGCTGAGCCATGGTTACATCGAGAATGACTTCGATGTGCACGCCTGGGCCGCGCCGGAATTCGCGAAGATGGCAGTGGAACAGCTGGTCCAGGAGCGCTGGGAGAAGATACGAGAGGAAAAGCTATCTATGCCCGGGGCGCGGCTCGGCTAGGCGGGAACACGCGATGAAGCATTCAACGTTGGTAGTTGTTGCCGCGATCACCGTCACAGGAGCGCTTGGCGCCGCCCCGGTGGCTGTAGCCATCGACGATGGCAATGCGCCCGGCATCGAGAATTTTTCACGAATCGACAAGTCGGTCGGATTCGCCGGATCGCCGGTGGGCTTCGGCGGGGCCACGCAGTCCACGGCGATGCCGTGGTTGGCGAGCGAGGGATTCACCACGGTGATCAACCTGCGCCTCGCTAGCGAAGACGGCGTGGATGTCGATGGTGGCCGCGCTGCGGCTGAAACGGCCGGGCTGAACTATGTGCACCTGCCGTTCGACCCCGGTGACCCGCAGCAAGCAACCGTAGACCAGTTCCTGACAGCAGCCGGCGACAAGGAAAAGCAGCCGGTATACATTCATTGCAAGTCGGGCACGCGTGCTGCGGCGCTGTGGATGATCGGCCGCGTGCTCGAGGATGGCTGGGAGATCGATGCGGCGGGCGAAGAGGCGAAAGCGATTGCCGGCGATCCGGACAAGGCCGTCGCCCTGGCGAGAGCGTACCTCGCCTCGCAAGGGAACGGGGATCCGTGACCGGTTGAGGAACCGGCTCCGGCCCAGCTCGCACACCCGCGCAAGCATCGTGCAGACGGCCCTGGTGCTGGCCTCGTGCCTGGCTCCAGATGCCATCCAGGCCCGGCCTCCCGGCGACGAGAAGCCGGTCAAGGCGCGAGCCGAGCCCACGAACGTCGACATGCCCGCGTTCCCCCAGGTGCACTATCGCGACATGATCGATCTTCGTGTTCAGTCGCGCTTCGTTCCGGCCAGCGACCTCGGTGGTGCCGAGGTCGATCTGTACCGCCCCGACCTGCGCTTGCGTGTGACGACTCCGGTGTCGCAACGCGCGGTGCTACAGGCCATCGTGCAGGGAGGGCCGAGCATCTACGACTTCAGCGGGGCGGGCGATTTCCTGGGCCTCGGCGATGCGGCCGGCGATCCCGTCGACGACCTCTACCGAGCTGGCGTCAGCCTTCAGGGTGCTTATCTGATCACCGACGATGGCGATCTGTTCACGGCGGGAGAGCGCTGGTCTCTGCTCGGTGCCGTAGCCGGGCGCTTTCGGTGGGAATCCGGTGCGTTCGAGGACTCCGGCACGGGTGACGGCAGCATCGGAGTGGGTTATCAGCTTCCGGGACGGCTGCGGGTGGCTGCCGGGCTCTCGATAGGCTCTACACTCGACGGCGGCGGTGCGCGCGTGAAGCCCATGGGTGCGTTCCGATGGCGCGCCACCAAGAAGCTCACGGTACGGAACCGAGGGCAGGGATTGCAGATCGAGTACCGCCTCGACAAGAAGCTGGAGGTGTTCGTGTCGAGCTTTCTCGACGGACAGAGCTTTCGGCTGTCCGGCAGGCCGGGGTTCAGGGGCGCTACCACGTTTCGCGACCGCCAGGTCCTGGCGGGCGTCGGGCTGGAGTGGAAGATCTCGAGCCTCCTTCGCTTCAACGCGGAGGTCGGCGCCGTCGCCTGGCGCGAGCTACGCGTGAACGAGCGCGGCGGGGGCGCCGAATCGACCCACGCCGATCCGTCGGCCTACGTCGAGATCCGTCTCGGTCTCCGGCCGTGAGCCACCGGCGGGCGCCGTTCGCGCCGGAGTGTGACCCCCGTCAGCGCACGACGATCGGGTTGCCGGGGGATCCGGTGGCACCCTTGATGGGCACGGGGCTGAAGAAAAAGGCCGCCTGGTAGACCTTGCCCGTGGTGATGAGAGCGGTGGCCTGCATGACCTTGGCCGGGCTCATGTAGTTGGAGGCGCCGGCCTGATCGTCCGCACCCCACTTCGAAGGGAACCAATCCTGCCCGCCGACTGGGCCCCGGATCTCGTCTGCCCACACGAGAGGCGCCGTCACGAGGGTCAACACCACCGCGGCCAACGCGAACGTGCTGCCCTTTCGCATCTTCGAATCCATCGACGCACCCATAGTCTCGTTCCTCTTCTTGGTATTCGCCACAACCAGGGCCGGGTTACGGTTCAAGTTTCCCTCTCCCGCGGGCGGTTTATCGCACACGCTCTCACCTGCTACGGTCGCGTATTCGGTCGAGAGGAGGAGCAACCGTATGCTCGAACCATCCATGCCCGCCGTCGCACTCATCGGCGTTCCCGGACGCCTGCGCGCCACGCTCGAGCTGGCCGGCGAGGTAGAACGGCGCGGCTACTCGGGCATCTACTCGCCGAGCCTCGGCGACGCCATGGGGCTTTGCCAGGCGCTGGCGCTCAGCACCGAGCGCGTGCAGCTCGGCACCTCGATCGTCAACATCTACACCCGTCACCCGGCCGACTACGCGCAGACCGCCGCCTCGATCCACGAGCTCTCGGGTGGCCGCTTCGTGTTCGGCGTGGGAGTGAGCCACGGCCCCATGAACGCCCACCTCGGCATCAAGACCGGCAAGCCGCTGGCCGACGTCCGCGAGTTCGTCGACGGCGTGCGCAAGTCGCCGAGCGCCAAGGCCCTGCCGCCGCTGGTGCTCGCCACCCTGCGTGACCCCATGATCAAGCTCGCCGGCGAGATCGGCGACGGCATGGTGTTCGCGAACGCGTCGCTGTCCTACACACCACACTCTCTCGGGGTGCTGCCCACCGAAAAACGCGACGACCCCGACTTCTTCATCGGCAACATGATCCCGATCTGCATCAGCGACGACGAACAGGCCGCAGCGGCGCGAAACCGCAAGACGATGATGTTCTACATGGGGCTGCCGAACTACCGCGCGTACTGGAAGGCGGCCGGCTACGTGGAAGAGATGGAAGCCGTCGAGAAGGCGCTGGCGGCGAAAGAGCGCGATCGTCTGCCGGAGCTCATGAGCGACAGGTGGCTGGCCGACTGCACCTTGTTCGGCTCGGCATCGAAGGTGCGCGAGGGCGTCGAGGCATGGGCCGACGCGGGCGTACGCACCCCCATCCTCGTGCCGTCGTCGGCGGCCGGCAACCAGATGAAGGCGTTCGAGGAGCTGTTCGCGACGTTCGGCTAGCATCAGGCCCGGGTTCGAAACGCCCGGGCAGCGGCGTTTCGACTGACGGTTGAACATCGGATAGATCCCCGGCGTGGCCGAGCTCCTGATACGCGGCGCCACGGTGTGGGTGGGCAGCAAGCCGACGCCGGCGCCCGGGTGGCTGTCGGTCCGTGCGGGAAAGGTCGACGCGATCGGCGGAGCGGGCGACCCGGAGCCCGCTGCCGACGAGACGCGCGACGCGACCGGCGCCCACATCCTGCCGAGCTTCGTCGACTGCCACACCCACCTCTCCACCAGCGCCTGGCTGCCGGTGGCGGGCGACGCGAGCGCGTGGCGATGTCGCGACGACGCGCGGCGTGCCGTCGAGCGGGCCGCCGCGAGCGGTCACGAGCAGGGCTGGCTTCTCTTCATGAACCTGAACGACCTGTCCTGGCCCGGCCGCACACCGCCCGGCGCCGCCGATCTGGACGCGGCCTCGGGCGGCCGCCCCGTGATCCTCGTCGACGGCTCCCTGCACCGCGCGATCGTGTCGGAGTCGGCCCTTCGCCGCTGCGACATCTCGGGAGCTTCGTCCGGGAGCAGAGGCGACGTCACCCTGGGCCGCGGCGGTACGCCCACCGGTGAGCTGTGGGAGGGGGCGTTCGCGAGGGCGCTGCACGTGGCGCTCGAGGAGCTCGCGCGCGACCTCGGCCCGGACCGCTGGCACTCGCTGCTGGAAAGCGAGGCAAGGCGGCACCTGTCCTACGGGATCACCGACGCTCACGATCCGTGCATCCCCGCCTCGGTGCGCGCATCGATGGTGCAGCTGGCGGACGCGACCTCGCTACGCGTCTCGTGGTCGGCGGTCTCCCCGGCGGGAATCCTCGACGCGCCCGACACCGAAGACATTGCCGACGACTACGGTGCCGGCCCCCCGAGCGCCAAGTTCTTCCTCGATGGTGCTCACCGATGCGCGATGTGCCTGGAGCCGACGGCCGCCCTCAACATGACCCGGCGCGTGCTGTGGCTCGCGCTGCGCCGCCTCGACCTCGACCCGCTTCGCGATCTGGTCGCCGCCCGTTCGTCTTATGTAGCCGGCGAGATCTGCTCCGACTATCGCCGCATGACGCAGGTCGATCTCGAACGCCGCCTGGACGCATTTCGCACCCGTGGGGTGCGGCTCAAGATCCACGCGCTCGGCAACCTCGCTGTCCGGCAGGCCGCCGCGGCGCTCGCCGAGCTGGGCGGCCCGGCGGGGGCCACGCTCGAGCATCTGCTATTCGTCCGGACGGCCGAGATCGAGGCGGTTGCGGGCACCGGCGCGACGGCATCGATACAGCCCGGTTTCATTCCGCACTACGGCACATCCTTTCTTGATCGTTGCATGCCGCGCACCATGCACACGGTACCCGCACGCTCGCTACTCGATGCGGGCGTTCCACTGTCGATCAGCTCCGACAATCCGTGTGGACCGCTCGATCCGCTTCACAACCTGCGTGCGGCCGTCGAGCGACGCCTCGAGGACGGGCGCACGGTCGATGAACGCGAGGCGCTCGGCCGTGAGCAGGCCGTTCGCGCCGCCACCGTCGACGGGATGATCGGCATCACCGGCGAGTCGAAACGCGGCCTGCAGGCGGGAGCGGCGGCCGACTTCGTCGTCCTGTCCGGCGACCCGTTCGACCCCGACACCACCGTCCAGAGCACCTGGATCGCGGGCCAGTGCGTGCACCCGCTGTAGGGCCCGCTCAGCCCGCGTTCGAGATTGGCTCCGGCAATGAAGTCACGCGCCGACCTGCTTCGTAGACATCCACCGCTTCCTGCGCGTTCAGCCAGAACTCCGGTGACGTCTGCAGCGCGGCACCAAGCTTGAGAGCCACCTCCGCGGTAACAGCCAACCGACCGTTCACGATCCGGTCGATCACATCGTCAGTAGCGCCGCATGACGTGTTCCGCGAAATCGCGCAGTTGCCGTTCCGGCTCGTCGGTCACCTGGATCGCGTACTGGCTCAGGCCCGCGTCCTCCAGCGCGTGGATGCGTCCCACGAGATCGTCGGGCTGGCCGATGCTCGCCACCAGCTCGGCCATGGCCGGCGTTACGAACTGCTGCTCGTCGTCGCAGGCGTACACGAGATGCCCCTCGTGCATGCGCAGGTGGCGGCCCTCGGTCGGTAGCGTCTCGACGTACGCCTTGTAGCGTTCGAACTCGCCCTCGAGCTCGGGCGGAATCGACATGGGAGCGGTACCCCACTCCACCCAGAAGTGCAGCGCGTTCATCACGAACGATTCCGTCGACTTCAAGATGCGCGGGCTGGCACTGGTCTCGCCCTGCGCGAGGACGGCGGTGGGGTAGATCCCCTTCATCGGCACGTCGGCAAGGCTGCGCCCGGCGCTGGTCGCAGCGGCACCGACCTGGTCGCGATAGATAGCAACGATCTCGGGCGGCAGCCCCCACACCATGTGGCCGTCGCACTCGGCGCCGCAAAGCTCCACGCCCTTCGGTGCGAACGCGCTGAGCGTGATGGGGATGCGGTCCTTCAAGTTGATGAAGTCGAGGTCGGGATGGAGAAAGCGCGTCGAGGCGTCGGCATTGGCGGCGGACAGCGCGACTGTCTCGCCGTCGAGCAGCGCACGGATCGCGCGTACGTCGTTGCGCATCTTCGAGAACTTCACCGGCGGCAGCCCCATCGTGAGAAGCGCCGTGTTGCCCACACCGAAGCCGAGCTCCACCCGGCCCGGCGCGAGCTGATTGATGGTGGCGATCGAGTGGGCGATCGTCGGCGCCATGCGCGTGGCCGGTACCGCCACGCCGGTGCCGAGCCGGATTCGCTCGGTGCGGTACGCGGCCAGCGCCATGGTCGCGTACACGTCGGAGTAGATCATCTGCGAGTCGTAGAACCAGGCCTGGTGGTAGCCGAGCTCCTCGGCCAGACGCACCAGCTCGTGATCCCCTACCCTCGAAGCGAACGCGACGCCGAATTCCATCCTTCGTTCCTATCCTCTGCGCGACGCCGGCCGCGCGTCCGAGCTGGTGCTCACGTGTTCTTGGCGGTCATACCACCGTCGACGAGGACCACCGCGCCGTTCATGTAGGAAGAGGCCGGCAGCGCAAGGCTGAGGATCGCATGGGCGATCTCCTCGGGCTCGCCGTAGCGACGAAGCGGCGCGAGCCCGCGTTCGCTCGCCGTGCCGATGCTGCCCGGATGTCAGGCCGCCTTCTCGAGCACGTGGATCGCGCAAGCGCTGCCGAGCCCGATCACGTGGGTGAGACCGAGGCGCGCGCCTTGCACCTGGCGCTTGTCCGCCTCGCCGCGCAGATGCGTCGACACCTCGTAGATGTTCGCGATGCCGGTGGCGCCCAGAGGATGCCCCTTCGACAGCAGGCCGCCCGAGGCGTTCACGGGAATGCGACCGCCGAGCGCGGTCTCGCCCTCGTCGATCATGCGGCCGGCCTCGCCGTCCTTGCACAGTCCCAGGTTCTCGTAGTGCAGGATCTCCGCGGTGGCGAAACAGTCGTGTAGCTCGACGAGGTTCAGGTCGTCGGGGCCGACGCCGGCCATCTCGTAGGCTGCGCTCGCGGCATTGCGCGTGCACGTGTTCACGTCGGGCATGACGAGATCGCGGTCGGTGTACGGATCGCTGGTCAGCACCGAGGCGCGCACCTTCACGGCCCGCCCCATGCCAAGCTCCTTCGCCTTCTTCTCCGAGGCGAGCACGGCCGCCGCCGCGCCGTCGACGTTCACCGAGCACATGAGCTTGGTGTTCGGGTAGGCGATCATGTCGGCGCCCATCACCTCGTCGAGCGGCGTCTCCTTCTGGTACATCGCCTTCGGATTCATCGTGGAGTGGTGATGGTTCTTCACCGAGACCTTGGCGAACTGCTCGAACGTGGTGCCGTACTTCTTCGAGTGCTCCACACCCGCCTCGGCGAACACGCACGGCATGATACCCGAGCCGAGCAGCCCTTCCTTCGGAATTCCTTTGCGTCCCCCACCGCCGCCCAGAAGCCCGCGACCCATCTGCTCGACGCCGACCGCGAGCACGAGGTCGTAAACGCCGGCCTTGATCGACATCCACGCCTCGCGAAACGCGGTGGCGCCGGTTGCGCACGCGTTCGCGCAGTTCACCACGGGAATGCCGGTCTGACCGATCTCCTGCAGCACGCGCTGGCCGACCATCGAATCGGCCTGGAACAGGTTGCCGCAGTACATCGCCTGCATGTCGCCCATCGACACGCCGGCGTCGTCGAGCGCCATCAGCGCCGCCTGGCCGCCGAGCCGCGGCACGCTCTGCTCGGGAAAGCGGCCGAAGCGAATCATGTCCACACCGAGTACGTACGCGTCGTTGCTCATGAGCTCATCCTCTTCGCCTACCGCGCTACGCGGCGGCGGGCTGGAAGAAGTAGGCGACGTAACTGTTGCCTTCCTTGTCCTTGCGGCCCGCATCCTTGAACACGACGTCCACGGGCATGCCGAGCTCGATCTTGTCGGGATCGGGGTCGATGCCGATGAGGTTGCCCTTCACGGTGCCGCCGCCGTTCAGATCGACGATGGCCGAGACGAACGGCACCTCCACGCCCGGGAACGAGCGGTGCACGATCGAGAACACGTGCAGCCTGCCCTTGCTCGCCAGGGGGACGGGGTCGAAGCCGTCGCGCGCGAAGCACTTGCCGCAGGCCATGCGCTCGCCGAGGTAGATCGCGCCGCACGCCTTGCACTTCGAGCCTTCGAGGAACGGGTCGCCGCCCTCGGGCAGCTTGAGCCACGGCACTACCGGCAGTGGGCCTTCGGTGGCTGTCGCCTCTGACATCTGTTTCGACTCCTCGTAGCTGTCAGCGCGCTAGCGCATCAGCTCGCCGGCGTTCACCATCAACGCCTGGCCGGTGATCATGCGCGCGCGGTCGGAGCAGAAGAACACGGCGGCCTCGGCGACGTCCTCGTCGGCGGGGATCTCACCGAGCGGCATGCTGGCGGTGATGCCGGCAACGATCTCGTCCTCGGACACACTCCGCTTCTTTGCCAGGTACCGCACGTAGCTCTGGACCGGCGGGCCCCACATCCACGTGGGCACGACCATGTTCACACGGATTCGCTCGGGGCCGAGCTCGGTGGCCATGTATTTCATGGCCGTCTCGAGCGCTCCCTTCGACGCGGCGTAGGCCATCTGCGTGACCAGCGGCATGTACATCGACTGCGAGCCGATCAGCACGATCGAGCCGCCGCCGTTTCCTTTCATGTGCGCGGCAGCCGCGCGGGTCATGGCGGCAGCGCCGACCACGTTCACGGCGAACGCGGCGGTCCAGTCCTCGACGGAAGTATCTTCGAGGCCGCCGAACAGGTTGTCGAGTGCGGCAACCTGCACCAGCGCATCGATGCGGCCGAAACGCTCGACGGCGGTTGCGGCGAGCCGGTCGCACTGCGCCGCATCGCCCACATCAGCCGCGCAGTGGGCCACGCGCTCGCCCGAGGGATCGAGATCTGCCGCAAGCTTGACGAGCTTGTCCTCGCCGCGCGCCGCGACCACGACGTTCGCACCATCGCGCAGCGACAGCCGTGCGATCTCGCCGCCGAGCCCCGGCCCGGCGCCGCACACGATCACCGTCTTCCCGTCGAGTATTCCCATCTAGGGGACTGTCCTCGTTTTTGGCTTCGGCGTCAGTGGGTAATTCGCCCGCTCGCCAGCTCGCGGGCTCAGGCGTCGTAGCCCATGACGGCCTTGATCTCGAGGAACTCCTCGAAGCCGTACTCGCCCCACTCCCGGCCATTGCCCGACTGCTTGTAGCCGCCGAACGGTGCGGAGAAGTCGGCCTGCGCTCCGTTGATGTGGATGTTGCCGGAGCGGATCTGCCTGGCCACCTTGCGCGCGTGCTCGATGTCGCCCGACTGCACGTAGCCCGACAGCCCGTAGCTGGTGTCGTTGGCGACGCGCACGGCCTCTTCCTCGCTGTCGTACGGGAGAATCGCCAGCACCGGCCCGAAGATTTCTTCGCGCGCGATCGTCATGTCGTTGTTCACGTTCGCGAACACGGTGGGTCGCACGAAGTAGCCGCGCTCGATGCCATCGGGCCGCCCGGGTCCGCCGGCGACGAGCTCGGCGCCCTCGCCGATGCCCTTCTCGATGAGCCCCTGGATCTTGTCGAACTGCACCTCGCTCACCACCGGACCGATGTTCGTGTCCTCGGCGTTCGGATCGCCAGCCTTCGTCGCCTCGGCAGCCGCCTTCGCGATCGCAACGGCCTGGGCGTGCTTGGCGCGAGGCACCAGCATGCGCGTGGGCGCGTTGCACGACTGACCGCTGTTCATGAAGCACGACTGCACGCCGCCGCTCACGGCCTTCTCGAGGTCGGCGTCGTCGAGCACGATGTTCGCCGACTTGCCGCCGAGCTCCTGCGTGACACGCTTCACCGTGGGCGCCGCGTTGGTGGCCACGGCCACCCCGGCGCGGGTGGAGCCGGTGAACGACACCATGTCGACGTCGGGGTGGGTCGAGATCGCCGCGCCGACCGTCGGCCCGTCGCCGTTGACCATGTTGAACACACCGGCCGGCACGCCGGCCTCGTCGAGGATCTGCGTCCACAGATACGCGCTCAGCGGCGCCACCTCGCTGGGCTTGAGCACCATCGTGCAACCGGCGGCCAGCGCCGGCACCACCTTGGTGGCGATCTGGTTGATGGGCCAGTTCCACGGCGTGATCATGCCGCACACGCCGACCGGCTCCTTGCGCATAAGCGTCGTGCCCTTCTGCTCCTCGAACGAGTACTCCTTGAGGACGGCGATCACCTGATGCAGGTGGCCGAGCCCGGTTGCGGCCTGGGCGATCTTGGCCAGCCACGACGGCGCGCCCATCTCGAGCGTGATGGTCTCGGCCACCTCGTCGTAGTGCGACTGGTAGACCTCGGCAACCTTCTCGAGCATCGCGACGCGGTCGTCACGGCTTGTCTGGGAGAACGTCTCGAACGCGGTGCGCGCTGCCGCCACGGCCTTGTCGACGTCGGCGCCCGTGCCGAGCGAGATCGTGCCCACGGCCTTCTCTGTGGCGGGGTCGATGACGTCGAGGTCGCTGGGCTCGATGGGATCGACCCACTCACCGTTGATGTAGAATTTTCTGCAATCCTTCATGATCGTCCTCCTGGATAGCTGCGCCCATCGTTATCCGCCATGACGCGCGACGTGGCAAGACGGCCCGCGGCAGCGCCGCCGCCTGCCTCAGCCGGCGCGGCGTTCGAGCACCACCACGGGAATGCGCCGGTCGGTGCGCTTGCGGTACTCCTCGTAGTCGCCCTGGCGGGCGACTACTTCCTGCCACAGGCTCTCGCGCTCCTGGCCGTCGGTCTCGCGCGCACGCACGGCGATGCTCTGCTTGCCGATCTGGATCGTCGCGTCGGGATCGGCGCTGAGGTTCAGCCACCACGCCGGGTGCTTCGGCTCGCCCAGGTACGACGCGATCACGACGAAGTCGTCGCCCTTGGGCAGATACATGAGGGCCTTCGTCCGCGGCGTGCCCGTCTTGCGTCCCTTCGTCGTGAGCAGCAGCACCGGCAGGTTCATCACCTCGCCGCCGATCCTACCTCCGCTCCACCGGTACAGGCTGGGGTGGATCTTCCAGAACAGCTCTACGACTTTGTTTTTTGTGGCGGCCATTTCTTGCTCCTCCTCTATCTATCCGTCAGCGTGCAGCGACCGTACGGCGTCGGCCCACAGCGAAGGGTCCGCCGCCACCGGCGATGACAGGCTCACACGGTCGGCCACCCCCTCGCAGCGTGCACGCACCTTCACGGCGACCTCGTCGGCATGTCCGACGATCGCGATGCGGTCGAGCAGCTCGTCGTCGATGAGCGCGCCCATGTCGAGCCAGCGACCCTCCTTGGAAAGCCGGTTGGCCTCGAGCTGGATGTCGCCCAGGCCATGACAGTCGAGCACCGGCCGGTACGCCGGCGTGGAAGCGTAGAACGCGATCTGCATGCGTGCGGCGTCCTTGGCCGCGGTGATCTGCTCTTCGGTCTCGCCGGCGGCCATGATGAGCTGACACGAGATCTCGAACTTCGCACGCGGCCGATCCGCAACGGCCAGGCCGCGGTCGATGGCCGGCAGGATCGACTGCTGCAGGAACTCCACCGTGTGAAACGGATGGACGATGAGCCCGTCGGCGACCTCGGAGACGGTGGCGACCATCGACTCGCCCACGCCGCCGGCGAATATGCGCGGACGGCCATGGGGATTCGGGCCGGGGCTGAAGATGGGCGTCATCAGCGTGTGGCGATAGAACTCACCGCGAAAATCGAGACGCCCGCCGTCTTCCCAGCAGTCCCAGATCGCGTGAATCGCGCGGATCAGCTCTCGCATGCGCGCGCGTGGCTTCGACCACGTCATGCTGAAGCGCTTCTCGATGTGCGGCTTGATCTGGGTGCCGAGCCCCAGGATGAACCGCCCCTTGCTGGCCAGCTGCAGGTCGTAGCCGATGCCGGCCAGGATCATGGGGTTGCGCGCGAACGCGATAGCCACCGCCGTGGTGAGCTCGATCTTCTCGGTCTGGCCGGCGGCGGCCAGCAGTGGAAAGAACGGATCGTGGCGCCCCTCGAACGTGAACGCACCGTCATAGCCCAGCTGCTCGAGCCGGTGAGCCACCGGCCCGGCGTCGAGCGGATCGTCCACCAGCAGCGGTCCTTCGACTTTCATGATGTGAGACGTGCGAAAAAACGTGGTGCGTACATTTACTCGGCCCCTGCGATGGTGAATGTACTTATCCGCTTGCCGGCGGTCAGGCGAGGCCGCTGAGCCCGCGAGCTGGCGAGCGGGCGAACGAATGGGCCGCGAACGGCGAACGAGCAAGCGGTGAGCAAGCGAGCTGGCGAGCGAACGAACGAACGAACGGACGGACGTGGAGACCACGATGACACAGATCGGTCTGTACGAAGCCATGAGCACCCTCAGGGCCGTGCGCCGGCTGCGGCCCGACCCGGTTCCCGACGACGTGCTACGGCGCGTGCTCGAGGCCGCGTCGTGGGCGCCCACCGGTGGCAACCTGCAGCCGTGGCGCGTGGTGGCCGTGAAGGACCCCACCGTCAAGCAAGGGCTCGCGTCGATGTACGCCGAGCAGTGGGCGGCGTACTCGGACTTTCACCGCAAGATGATCGCCGGCCTGCCCGACGATCAGCGCGGCTATCAGGAGCGAATGCTCGCAGCCGGCGACCATCTGGCCGCCCACTTTTCCGACAGCCCGGTGATCGTGATGTTCTGCTTCAACCCCGAGCTGATGGCCATCACCGACGCCGAGCTCGAACGCGTGTCGGTGGTGGGCGGTGCGTCGGTGTACCCGGCCGTCGAAAACCTGCTGCTCGCGTGTCGCGGCGAGGGTCTGGGCTGCGTACTCACCACGCTTCTGTGCGCGCGCGAGCCCGAGGTGCGAACCTTGCTCGACATACCCGAGCCATGGGCGACCGCGGCGGCCATTCCCATCGGCTATCCGCAGCTGCGCGGCCACGGCCCGATATCGCGGCGCCCGGTCGAGAAGCTCGCGTTCGCCGACCGCTGGGGAGAGCGCCTCGTGCTCGACGCGAAGTAGTGGTCACGATCGCAGCGGTGATGAAATCAAACATGGAGAACAGGTGGAATCGATGACACTCGGCCCCGACGACCTGGTGCTGTGCTCGGGAACCATGCGCGCGGCCAGCCTGCGCGAGATGTGCGAGGCTGCCGTGGCCGGCGGATTCGCCGCCATCACCCTGTGGCCCGAGGACTACGACCGTGCACGCGCCGAGGGTCTGTCCGACGCCGACATGCGCGCGATGCTGGCCGATGCCGGCCTGGTGGTGGCCGATCTCGATCCGCTTCTGGCGTGGCTTCCCGGCGAGGACGAGGTCGCTGGCTTCGGCGGTAGCGAGGAGCAGTTCTACGCCATTCACGAAGCGCTCGGCGCCCGTTCGCTCAACCTGTGCCAGGTGTCCGCCAACGAGGTCGACGTCGACGCGGCGGCCGAGGCGTTCGCGGGAGTGTGCGACCGCGCGCGCGAGCGTGGCCTGCTCGTCACGCTCGAATTCCTGCCGTGGTCGGGGATACCCGACGTCGCCACCGCGCACGAGATCGTGAAACGGGCCGGCCGCGACAACGGCACGATCATGTTCGACACGTGGCATCACTTTCGCGGCCCGCGCGACGACGCGCAGCTGCGCGCGGTACCCGGCGCCTCGATCGGCAGCGTGCAGATCAACGACGCACCGCTGGTGCAGGGCGACGACCTCGTGATCGAAACGCTCGAGCACCGGCGCGTGCCCGGTGACGGCGACATCCCGCTGGTCGACTGGATCCGCATTCTCGACGACATCGGCTCGGTGGCGCCGATCGGCGTGGAAGTGTTTTCGCAGGATCTCGACGCGCTGCGCCCGACCGAGGCCGCGCGCCGCTGCGGCGACGCCGCACGCACCATTCTGCGTCGTGCCCGGCGACGCGACGGGCATTGAGATCGGAAAATCGCCGTCGCGGGTTTCAACGCCGCCCCGGCAGCAGCTATCCTTTCTGTTGAATTCCCTCCGGGCCGCCCGGCGCCCCGGCACGCGCCGGGCCCCATGCAGCGCGGGCGATCACACTCGTGGGCGTAAGCGACCTCACCGCGGCTGTCCTGTTCTTCGAGCTCATCGACGCTCGCTTTCCGGTATTCGAAACCGCGTTCGTACTTGCCGCCTGCTTCGTGCTGGCACTGGCGCCGCCGGGATTCGTGCTCCACTGGGTGGTACTTCGCCGCCTGCGCACCGGCCACCAGTCCACGTGGGAGCTGCTCGGACGGCCCACGGCCATCTACTATCGCTCGCTCACCAGCAGCAGGGCCGTGATGCGGTTCTTCCGGCGCGCCGAGTTCGAGGCCCTGGGCGACCCTTCCCTGTCGAGCGTCTGCCGGGCCTACCGCACCTACGCGCAGATCTACTCGGGGCTCATCGCCGCGACGCTCATCACCTTCTGCCTGGCACTGCTCACCCGCGGCTGACCGGTGAGCGCTGCGGCGCCGCTTGAGTCACCGTCTCACCGTCGCTAACCGTCAGCTCGATGCTCGGCATCAAGAACAAGCGCCGGCAACGGCTGCTCACCGCGCCACTGGCCGAAGAGCAGGTCCGTGCGCTCGAGGACTGCGTGCCGTACTACACCTTGCTCACCCAGGAGCGCAGGCGTGAGCTCGACGGCATCGTCCAGGTACTGCTCGCCGAGAAACGCTTCGACGGCTGTGGCGGTTTCGACCTGACCGACGACGTGCGGCTGACGATCGCCGGCCACGCGGCGATCCTGTTGCTCGGTAGAGAAACCGACTTCTACCCGCTGCTCAGCTCGGTTCTCGTGTACCCCGACAGCTACGTCGCGCCGGCGCGGCGACATCACGGCGGCGGCGTGGTGAGCGACGAAGAGGAGCCGCGCGCCGGCGAGTCGTGGGCCGACGGCTCGCTCGTACTGTCGTGGCACGACGTCGTCACCGACCTCGAAGCTCCCGAGTACGGCTGCAACGTGATCCTCCACGAGTTCGCCCACCAGCTCGACGACGAGAACTCCGAGGCCGAAGGCGTACCGTTGCTGCCCGAGCGCTCGCAGTACGCTGTCTGGGCCGAGGTCTTCACCGCCGAGTACGACGCGCTCGTCGCGGCCGTGGAGAGCGACGTCGAGACGCTGCTCGACCCGTACGCCGCCGAGAGCCCTGCCGAGTTCTACTCGGTGGCCACCGAGACGTTCTTCACGCTGCCGTGCGACCTCGAAGAGGAGCATCCCGAGCTGTACCACCGCCTCGAGGACCTGCACCGCCAGGATCCCGCCGCGCTGTGCCGCGCGGCCGGCGTCGACGCGGTATAGACAAGAATCTCCGGCGCGCTCGAGAACATTCCCCGGGGAATGTAGACCCCCGCCAGCATCACTCCCCGCGGATCGAACGAACCGAGCCGGCCAGCGCACAACAGCGCAGAGGCCGGGTTTCGATCGACGAATATCACGGATATGGCACCGGGGTTCGGCCCCGGCGGTGGTAGACCACAGCGGGCGCCGCCGAGCACGTGAGCGAGAACGTGGACAGTCATGACGAGGTCGCAGGCGACCTCGATCTGCAGGCGGGGCTGCGCAAGCTCGGCCACGAGACGTTCCGGCCCGGTCAGCGCGAGGCCATCGAGACGATGCTCGACAGCGGCCGCCTGCTGCTGGTGGCGCCGACCGGAGGTGGCAAGAGCCTCACCTATCAGCTCCCGGCGATGCTGCTGCCGGGCACCAGCCTGGTGGTCTCGCCGCTCATCGCGCTGATGAACGATCAGGTCTCGGCGCTCGAGGCGTGCGGCGTACCGGCCACTTATCTGGCCTCGACCCTGGCACCGGACGAGATGCGAGAGCGACTCTCTCGCATCGCGGCCGGCGACTACAAGCTGGTGTACGCTGCGCCGGAACGGCTGGCGTTCGACGGCTTCCGCTCCTTGCTCGCGCGGCTCGATTGCCCGCTCGTCGCCATCGACGAAGCACACTGCATCAGCGAGTGGGGCCACGACTTCCGCCCGGAGTACATGCAGATCGGCAACGTGCTGCGCGGCTTGCCGAACGCGCGTGTGCTGGCGTGCACTGCCACGGCCACGCCGGTGGTTCGCGACGAGATCCTCGAGCGTCTGGGCCTCGACGCCGACACTCCGCAGATCGTCCGCGGCTTCGCACGGCCGAACCTCGCGCTGCGCGCGCTCGAGGTGCGCAGCCGTCGTGAGCGTGAGTCGTGCGTCGACGCGCTGCTGGCCGAGGCGCTGGGCTCGCCGCAGAGCGCGCGTGGCGCGGTGATCGTGTACGCGCCCACGCGCAAGACCACCGAGGAAGAGTCTGCGCGGCTGGCCGCCGCGGGCTGGCGCGCCGACGGCTACCACGCCGGCATGGCCGGGCGCATCCGCGAGAAAACGCTGCGCGCTTTCTCCGATGGCGACCTCGACGTCGTGGTGGCGACCAACGCGTTCGGCATGGGCATCGACCGCGCCGACGTGCGCGCCGTGGCGCACCTGGCGCCGCCGGGATCGGTGGAGGCGTACTACCAGGAAGTGGGCCGCGCGGGACGCGACGACGAAGACGCCATCGGCTTGATGCTGGTCTCGTCGGGCGACATGGCGCTGCGCCGCCATCTCATCGAGAGCGACGTCGACGGCCACGCCGCGAACCCCGAGATGGTGCAGCACCGCTGGAACATGTTCCTCGAGCTCATGCGCTGGGCCGAGGGCGGCAGCTGCCGCCACGACGCCATCCTTCGCTACTTCGGCGACGAGGAGGAAACGCTCGCCGGCTGCGGGCGCTGCGACGTGTGCTGCAACCTCGACGCCGACGGCGACGACGCCGAGGAGGTGAGCCTGGTCGTGCGCAAGGCGTTGAGCGGCATCGCGCGCGTGCACGGCCGCTTCGGGCTGAGCGCTGCGGCCAAGCTGCTGCGCGGCGCCGACGACGCACGGCTCGCATCGGTGGGCCTGACCTCCACGCGCACGTTCGGCGCGCTCTCCGACCGCTCCGACGAGTGGCTCACGCGCCTGCTGCGGCGCTGCGTGACGGCCGGCTGGGTCGACTTCCACGGCGGCGACCGGCCGGTCGTGGTGCTCACCGAGTCGGGCAACGCGGTGATGAAGGGCGAGCTGCCGGCCCGGCTGCTGCTGCCGCGCGTGGCCAGCAAGACCGCGCCGGCACCGCGCACCGCCGGCGGCGCGCGCAAGACGGCCTTCGTCGACGAGCTCGACGAGGCCGGCCGTACGCTGTTCGAAGCCCTGCGCCGTTACCGCATGGAGGTTGCGCGGTCGCAGGGCGTGCCGCCCTACGTGATCGCCAGCGACCGCTCGCTGCGCGACATAGCGATGCTCAGGCCACGCACCAGCGACGAGCTCATGCTCGCCCACGGCATCGGGCCGTCGAAAGCCGAGAAATACGGCGCCGAGCTTCTCGCCGTCGTGGCCGACGCTGCCGCCTGACGCGCCCACGAGCTTGCCGACGATCCGTTCCGGGACACCCACCTGCGCCACGCCATGCAGGGCGCGCCGTCAGCCGCGTTCTTTCCTTCGACCATCGTCCTACTTGTTTGCAACGTGATCTGCTGCAACGCTCTGTTCATGGGCGTCGGCGTGTCGTCGGACCACCGACACGCTGTCGAGTCCGCCACGTTCGCAGCAAGGGACCAGGCTTGAGCAAGCAGCACGACAGGCGCGTGGCCACAGGCCACGGCGAAGAGACCACCTCGGCCGACGGCGTCACGATCTCGCGTCGACGATTCGTTGGACTGGTCGCCGCTGCCGTCGTCGCTCCGAGCCTGTTGCTGCCGCGCCGCTCGCTTGCCGCGATCGAGCAGCCACGCCGCCTGGCATTTCGCCACCTGCACACCGGCGAGAAGCTGTCGGTGGTGTACTTCGCCGACGGCGAGTACGTGGACGACTCGCTGCTCGAGGTGAACCAGCTCCTGCGCGACCACCGCACCGGCGACGTGTTCGACATCGACCCTCGCCTGCTCGACATGCTGCACCGCGTGGCGACGGCCACCGCCAGCACGGGCGTGTTCCAGGTGATCTCGGGCTACCGCTCGCCCGCCACCAACGAGATGCTGCGCAGTCGAGCCGGCGGTGTGGCCAGGAAGAGCCTGCACATGCAGGGCAAGGCCATCGACGTGCGTCTCGCCGACGTCGACACGGCGCGGCTACGCGACAGCGCCATCGAGCTGGCCGGCGGCGGCGTCGGTTACTACGATCGCTCCGACTTCGTCCACCTGGACACCGGCCGCGTGCGCTCCTGGTAAAAACCTCCCCCCATCGATAGCGCCCGGCTGACGGCCGGGCCGCTGGATGCTAGCCTGTAGACTGTCGATTCGGTCGACGCGGTCGGTGCGGTCGGCGCGAGCCGGCGAGCGCCGACAAATCCCGGTGCGGTAAAAAAAGTCCCGGCGCGCCGGAAAGTCCCGGCGCGTAGCGGTTGCGGTGGAGGTGCAGGATGCGGAGGCGCGAAGTCGTCCCCGGGCGAGCGACACGGCTCGGCGGGGCCATCGTTTCAACTCTTCTGACCGGAGCGCTGCTGCTCCTGCCCGGCTGCGCACCGGTGCTGCAGACCATCACGGTCGCCTCCGGCCCGACCAGCCCGGCTTCGCAGACCCTCAGCGTGGCGGCGTTCAACATCCAGGTGTTCGGCCGCTCCAAGCGCCAGAAGACCGAGGTGATGGAGGTGCTGACGGCAGTGGCCCGTGAGGTCGACGTGCTGCTGGTGCAGGAGATCCGCGACTCCTCGGAGATGACGGCCGACCTGTTCCTCGAAGCGATCAACGCCGCGGGCGATCGCGACTACCGCATGGTCGAGGGGCCGCGCCTGGGCCGCACCTCCAGCAAGGAGCAGTACGTCGTGTACTACGCGACCGATCGCGCGCAGCTGCTCGACGCGTACACGCTGCCCGATCCCGCCGACGCGTTCGAGCGCGAGCCGCTGGTCGCCACGTTTCGCGCCGGCAACTTCGACTTCTCGATCGTCGGCTGCCACATCAAGCCAGACGACGCCGAAGCCGAGCTACAGGCCCTGTCGCGCGCGGTCGACCAGATCGTGGCGGCCAACCCCGCCGAACGCGACGTGATCGTTCTGGGCGACCTCAACGCCGACGGTTCCTATCTCGACGAGCGCGAGCTCACCGAGATCTTTCCGGTCGATCGCTACCACGTGGCGATCGAGAACGACGTGGACACGATGACGACGTCGGACAATACCTACGATCGCATCATCCTGCGCAGCGAGACCGCCCGTCACGAGTACATCGCAGACTCGGCCGCCGTGCTGGAGTTCGACCGGATGTACGGCCTGGACGACGAGCGTCTGGTCCGATCCGTGTCCGATCACTACCCGGTGTTCGCGCGCTTCCGCACCTCGGCTGTCGACGACGACGGCAGCTAGCAACGTGCTAGGCGTCGGATGTGACGCCGCTCTTTCTGGGAATCCCCTGCTGCAGGAACGGGTCGCTGTCGACCCAGTGCCCGTGAGCGGTGAGCCACAGTCGCAGCAGGTGGCGCTTGCGCTCGGGCTCGTCGTGGTCCGTGTAGTCGGTGCGGGCGTGAAGGACCACCGAGTTCTTGACCCACTGGATATCGCCAGGCTCGAAGTCCATCTCCAGGTAGAAGCGCGGGTCCTCGGCGATGTCGTCGAACAGGTCGAGAAGCTCGTTCTGCTGCTCGGTCAGACGCGGCACCTCGGCATGGCGCTGGGCATCGCGGATGTACCAGCCGATGTAGAACGTGCGCAGCTGGCTGCCGTCGTAGTGGCACACAGGTAGCTCGAAGTACGGCGGCTCGCCCTCGGGCTGCTCCTCGTTGCGGTCCCAGCAAAACGGCTCGTAGAGCAACGGCGCCAGGTCGGGCCGGCGCCTGAGGATCTCGTTGTACACCGTCACCGAGCTGGCGATCAGGCTGGCGCCGCCCGACTTCGCACCACGCAGGCACAGCAGCGCGATCACGTCGGCACCGTCGCAGTGGAAGCCGAGCCGCTCGCGCGTCTTGTACAGGCGCACCGAGGGATCGGCCGCATCGGCGCCGGTGTCGCGCACGTGGCCGAGCAGGTCGCCGGCGGCGTTCTGCGACACGGCCGTGCCGACGTGGAGCCCGAGGCCCCAGTACGCGAGCGCGGCATCCTCTTCGCTGTAGCGATCGACCGGAACGCCGCGCACCAGCATGAAGCCGCGCCCGTGCTCGAGCTCGGCCATCCACGCGGCGATCGATCGGTCGAGCCGCGAGAGCGGAAAGTCGTCGACGGACAGCTCGCTCATCGCCTTGCCCGTGGCGCGTGCGTGCGCGAGCGCGCGGTCGAGGTCGTCCACGTCGGCGGCATCGAGCCGGTAGATCCAGTCGTCGCGGCCGGCCTGCTCGGGCCCATGCCACGCTGCCGCACCCTCGAGTGGCTCTCGCAGTATCTTCGCCATTCGGTGACCGGCCAGTCCCGCACGGACTACACCAGTACGAGAGAAGCCGCCAGAAGACCGAATCGGTAAGTGTGAGTCGAGGCGCCGCGATCGGCGCTCGGCTAGCCCTCGGCTAGCGCGTCGATGGGGGCGATGAGATCCTCGGGCTCGAACGGCTTGGCCACCGTGGCCGACGCACCGAGTGCCATCGCCGTCTCGAGGTAGCCGTCGCGGTCGGAGCTGCCGCCGGCCGAGATCGCGATGATCGGCACGTCGGGGTTGCGCTCCCGCACCGTGGCGATGAACTCCATGCCCTCGATGTCGCCCGGCATGATGATGTCGGTGACGATCACGTCGATCAGCAGGGTGTCGAGAAGATCGAGCGCGTCACCGCAGTCTCCCGCCTCGACCACCTCGTAGCCGCGGTCCTTGAGAACCTCTTTCATGAGGCGTCGCGTCCAGACGTGGTCATCGACTATGAGTACGGTTCGAATCTTGGCAGCCATGGCGTCAGTTCCTCGCGAGATGGTTGGACTGCCAAGGAAAAAGCAAGGATCGTGCCGCCACCGAGCGCCGCGAAGTCGACGTGCCCAAAGGCGCGGAGCGTATCAATATGACACAGTCGATACGCGACCCGTGTCGGACTGTCGCGGCACGGGACGCCGTGCTAGCCTCGCGCTGCGCGGCCGCCGGGCCACGACTGAGGGCGAGTGAGGGATGGCTCGGGACGGGATGCGAAGCCCCTCGCAAGGATGGGCCCAGGGGCCGAGCGTGGCGCTCGGGGTCGCTCTGGCCCTCGCATACGCGCTGCCGCTGTTCTTCCCGCCACCCGCCTCCTCGCTGCTGCCACCCGCGACCTATCCCGACCTCGTCGGGCGCCTGTTTCCCGGCGTCCCGGGCTGGTGGGTGCTCGGGCGCATGGCATGCCTCATGGCGGGCGTCGTGCTGCTCACGGCCGCCCTTGATCCACGCCCGGCGTTCGCCGCGTTCATCCCTGAACGCCCGCGCACAGCGGCGGACCGGGCCGGAGGCCGCTGGCTTCACGTGGCCGTCGCGGCCGCTACCGGGCACGCGCTGGTCGGCCTGCTGGCGCTACCGTACCTCGGGCCGATCGGCCAGCTGGCCTACGTCGGCCTGCTGCCGCTGCCCGCCTTGCTGTTGCTCGTGGGCCGTCCCGAATCGCACAAGGAATCGCGTGCGCTGCCGCATGCAGCGCTGCTCGTCGCCGCCACGATCGTCATCGCGTGGGTCTTCGTTCGCATTCCTGCCGGCTGGCACTCGCCGCGCACGGCCGACCCGGTCGACATGTGGCACAGCTACCGCTGGCTGACGGCCACCGCGGCCGGCGCCGCCAACCCGCTGCTGCAAAGCGGTCAGCCGGGCATAGCCAACGTGTACATGGTGCTGCTCGGCGAGCCCGTGCTGGCGATGACGGGCGGCGCGCCGAGCACGGTGTGGGTGCAGGCGGTGCACGGCGTGTGGCTGGCAGCGGCAGCGCTCACGGTTGCGATGCTGGCGGCGACGGTCGTCGCGCCGGCGACGGCGGTTACCGCGGTCGCCGCGTTCCTGTTCTCGCCGTTCGTGCTGCTCATGCCCCACAGCGTGGCGCCATTCGGCATCTTCCTCTTCCTGGGTGCGGCAATGCTGCTGCTGCTCGTCCGATACGCGCGAAGTGGATCATCGGCGTCGCTGGTCGGTCTGGCCACCGTCGCCGGCCTGGCGTGCATGTCGGCCTACCTCTACCACCTGGTCGCGCTGGTCGGACTGGCCGTCGTGTGGCTGGCCGTAGGCGAGCGGCAACGACCGGCCCGGCTGGTTGCGGTAGCCGCCGTCGCCGCGTTCCTTGCCGCGGCGCTGCCGAGCCTTCCCGACCTAGACACGATCCGCCACATGTTCGACGACTACGTCATGCGTCGCGGCCAGTGGGCCAACCTCGAGAGCATCCTGCACGGTCAGCGCTCGGTGCTCGAGCCGCCCGGGCCCGATGCGCTGTGGACGTCGGGGCGGCGTGGTCCGCTCGACGTGGCGCTCGGCAGCTTGCTCTCGCCGCTTGCCAGCCCGCGCACGCCGCTGCGACTGTGGGGGGACGCGCTGTTCGACCCGGTCGCGACGGTCCTCGCGGCGATCGGCCTGGCTGCATGCCTGCGCGCGGCGACGAGCGGTGGCACCGCAGCGATGCTGGTCGCTCTGGCGGCGGCGTGCGTGGCGCCCGCGGCGATGGCGTCGGCCTACGACCGCGCCTCGCTCATCCGCAACGTGCTGCTACCGATCCCGATCGCCCTGCTCGCCGCCACCGGCGTCGAGACGTTGCGCGTACGGCTGGCCGGCGGCGTGGCTCCGCTGGCGGCCGCCGTCGCTGCGTCGGTGGTGATCGCCGGCAGCGGCGTGGTGCTGTACGACGTGGTCACGCCCCGCCTGCTGCCCGCTTCGTTCATGACGATCGCGCTGGAAGCGGTCGATGGAGAACCGTCGGAAGTCGAGGTGCGCCTGCTCGAGCACGGACGGCCGCTCCGCATCGACTGGATGCACGTCGACACGATCGGTGCCGCGCTGGCGCGGCCACCGATCGAGACGGTGGTCTACGACGATCCACGAGCGCTGCGGGCAGCAGGCAATGCCGACACCGACGGCGTGCTGATGTGGAGCCCCGCGCTCGAACGCGACGAGGATATCTCGCGCGTCGTGTGCCTCACCTGGCCGGGTGCGGCGCTCTACACGCTGTTCGATCGTACCGGCTTCTCGATGACTCATGCGGCCCGACCCGCGGGCTCGGGATGGACTCCGCGACTGCCGCCGACACGCTGGATCGAGCATCGCTGCGGTTCCGTGCCGGAACTCCAGCTGCCATACTCGGGAAAGCCATGACGCGCGAAGAGCCCACGGTCGACTTCAGCGTGGTGATCAGCTGCCACTTCGAGGAGCGCAGCATCGCCGAGTTCCACGAGCGGCTGAGCGAGACGCTCGCCTCGCTCGAGCGTTCCTATGAGATCATCTACGTGAACGACGGTAGCACTGACGGCACCCTGGCCGCGCTCGAGAAGATCTTCGAGCGCGACCCGCACGTGGCCGCCGTCGTCGACCTGTTCCGCAACTCCGGCCAGCCGGCGGCCGTGACCGCGGGCACCACCCACGCGCGCGGCGAGTCGTTCGTCTTCATGGATAGCGACCTGCAGCTCGACCCCGAAGACCTCCCCCGCCTGATCGCCGAGCACGACAAGGGCTTCGACATTGTGAGCGGCCATCGCACCGAGCGCACCGACTCGGCCCTGCGCCGTCTGCCCTCGCTGCTCGCCAACACCGCGATGCGGCGGCTGTCGAGGACCGACCTGCGCGACTTCGGCTGCACCTACAAGATCGTCGACGGCCGGCTGCTGCGCGGCTTCGAGTTCGGTCCGTTCAAGCCCATCCGCATGCCGTACCTCATCGGCGCCGCCGGCCGCGTGACCGACGTGGCCGTGAACCACCACCCGCGGCCCTACGGCGAGTCGGGCTGGACGTTCTCGAAGCTGCTCTCGTACTTCGTCGAGATCCTGGTCGGCATCTCCGAGCGCCCGTTCCAGCTGCTGAGCGCGGTGCTGCTGCTGGCCGGCGCGCTGTTCGTGGTGCGCATGGTCGTGAACGTCGTGTGGCCGTTCTCGCTGCTGCCCGAGGTCACCGGCGGCCTGCTGCTCAACGTGATCGTCGTGAGCTTCCTCGTCGGCGCCGGCATCTCGGCCGCCATCGGCGAGTACGTGCTGCGCAGCTACCGGCTGCTGCTCGGGCAGCCGGCCTACGTGGTGCGCAAGCTGCTGTCGCGCTGAGCGTCAGCCGGGTCGAGCGAAGGCACGCACGGTTGCCGTGAGCCGGCCCGACCGGGGGCGTGAGGGCGGCGGCTCCGCCGCCCGGGCGACCGGAGTCCGGCTACGTACAGACCGCGAGCGCGCTCGCACACACACGCTCGACATCGGCATCGGCGAGCCGGTTGCTCATGGGCAGGCACACGATCCGGTGCGCGACGGCGTCCGTGACGTCGAGGGCTCCGGCCGTCTCACAACCACGAAGGTGCGGGTGCGTGTGCAGGGGCGCGGCGAAGTAACGGCGCGTCTCGATACCGTCTCCCTCCAGCCGCCGCTGGAACTCGTCGCGCGAGACGGCCGGCGGCACGATCACGGGCACGGCCTGGAACGGCGACAGCTCGCCGTGGCGCTGGAACGCGAAACCGGCCGGCTCGAGCCGCTCGCGGTAGCGGGCCGCAAGCCGGCGCCGGTGGCCGACGATGTCGTCGTAGCGCTCGAGCACGCGGCATGCGATGGCCGCGCTCAGCTCGGGCAGCTTGCCGTTGAGGCCGCGCACCGCGCAGATGCGCTGCTCGTCGAGGCCGAAGTTGCGAGCCGATCGCAGGCGCCCGGCCAGCGCCGCATCGTCGGTCACGATCAATCCCCCCTCGCCCACCGCCAGAGGCTTGGTGGCGTGCATCGAGAACACCTCGGTGACGCCGGCGCGACCGAGCCGGCTGCCGTCGGCGTAGCTACCGCCGAAGCCGCTGGCCGAATCGACGACGATCGGAATGCCCGACGCAGCGGCGATGTTCTTCCAGGCCCCGATGTCGGCCGGTGAGCCGAACGTGTTGCAGACGAGAATCAGCGCGATGCGGTCACGGTTGCGCTCCACGAAGCTCGCGTCGGGCGCCGGCTGCCACGACGCCTCGTCGATGTCGCAAAACAGCGGCTCGAAGCCGGCCCACTCCACCGCCAGTGCCGAGGCCGCGAATGTGAACGACGGAAGCAGAACCTTGCGCGTAGCGTCACGGCGGGCCAGCGCGTCGATGGCGAGCATGAGCCCGGCGGTCGCGCTGGCCACCGGCACGCAGTGGCCGCCGCCCAGATAGCTCTCCACATTGGCGGCGAGCTTGCGGTCGAACGGACCGCCGTTGGAGAACACGCCCGAGCCGTGAACCTCGGCGAGGTCGTCGGCGAGCCCGGCGAGCTCGGGCAGCTCGGGCTCCAGGAACGGAATTCGACGTGGTCGGTCGGCCACGGGTCTACCCCGACGGCTCGTCGTCGCGCCGCCGTCCGGCCGGGCTCGACGGCAGCGCATCGTAGCCCTGCTGCATGACCACACCCTCGTACTCGTCGTCGTGTGGGATGGAGCAGAACCCGAGGATCGCCCTCTGGCTATCGGTCAGGCGGTCGTAGATGTCGGCCGGCAGCTTGCCGGTGATGTTGAAGGCCTGCTTGACCCACCAGCGCGTGAACGTCGCGATGAGCGCCCAGCGCGTGCGGCCGGCCGCGTTCTCGCTGGCACCGTGCCACAGACGGCTGTCCCACAGCACGACGTCACCCGCGCGCGCCTCGACCGGGACGGCATCGGCGAGCGCCGACTGCTCGACGTAGGTGCCCGAGCGGTGCGAGCCTGGAACGACGAGCGTGCAGCCGTTGTCGGCCGACATGTCCTCGAGCACGATCGTGCACTGCAGCGAGATGACGTGATCGCTCACGTACGGCACGAACGAATCGATGTGCAGCGGCAGCGGCGTCAGGCCGCTGCGCGCCACGTAGGCGCGCATGATGTAGTTCGGACGGTCGGCGGCGATGGCGCGATACCACCGGTCGTTGAGGAAGTGCATGAGGATGGATTCGAGCGCGGGCGAGTCGAACAGCAGCTCGAGCAGCGCGTAGCTCTTGTTCTGCAGGTTCCAGACGATCGGGTCCTTCGCCATCTCGGGCAGGTCGTTCGTGACGCGGCCGTCGACGTCGGCCCACAGTCGTTCGACGACGTCGAGCGCGGCGTCGACGCGGTCGCCGTCATGGTGCCCGCGCAGCACGCAGTAACCGTCGGTCTCGAGCAACGCGATCGGCTCGGCGACGTCGCCGCCGCCGCTCGACACCGTGCTCTGAACATCCACCTTCGTCATCTTACTTCGCGCGCACCGGGTGCTCAGTGACTCGTGACTGCGTGGCGACCCTCGATCCACTCACGGCATCGGCGCGGCGTGGCTCACCGCGCTCACGGCCGAAGCGGCGGCCGTGAGCTCGCCCGCGCGATAGGCGGGAAAGTACGGGCTCGCCTGCGCGCCGCGCGCGCGTGTGAGCTCGTGATATCGATCCTGGTCGAAGATCCGGCCGCACAGGTACGCCGTGCGTGTGTGCGTCGACCAGCCCTGCTTGAACTGGGCCAGACCGTCCGTGCCGGAGCCGCCGGCATCGTCGCCTGCGCCCGGCACCGCGCCGATGTCACAGTAGCGCACCTTGCCCGCGAAGTGCTCGATCGCGCTCCAGTACAGCGCGTACGCCGCGCCGTGATCGTAGCCCGCGTCGCTGCACGCCAGCACGTGCCCGTATGCCACGTCGCCGTCGACCATCCACAGCTGCGCGCCGACCGGCCGGCCGGCCATGTCCGCGCGCAGCACCACGGCGCCCGGAACGGTGAGCTGCGCGGCGAACGCGGCGCGCGAGAAAGCACGCATGCCCTCGATGTGATGGCGAGCTACCAGCTCGGCGTGCAGGGCCATCCAGTCGTCGAGACAAGCCGGCGGGTCGTTGCAGACGGTGACGCTCAGCTCGCGCAGCGCGCGGCGCGCGTGCTTGCGATGATGGCGCGAGACGAACGTGTCGGGCGCACGCTCGAGGTCGATGACGTGGTGCTCCTTGAACGGCACCACCAGGTCGGCGAAGCAGCGCTCCAGCGTGCGTCGGTCGTGATTTCCGAACGGATCGGCAACGAGCGCAAGGCTCACCAGGGGCGTCCGTCCCGCTGTTCCAGCCGACGATCGCGGCGATGCCATCTCGTCGAGGTCGGCGCCGAGGGCGTTCCAGTCGCTACAGACGAACAGTGGGTAGCAACCCATCGCGTCGTGCGCGCCGCCGTCGGCGTCGGTCTCCGGATCGTCGATCGGTCGCTCCAGAATCCAGCCGCCGCTGCGCGCCAGCTCGCGCGGCGTGCCGAACTCGGCCAGCGAGCGAGCGTAGGAAGCGTGTCGATAGCCACTCATACCAGGCCTACCGGTTCATGACCGGCGCCCATTGTAACTACATTGGTACGCCTTAGACCACAGCGCGCAACGGTGCTCGAGACATTCGTTCTGCATGACGTCGCAGCGCGACCTGCCGGGATCGTATCGCATGGCTGCGCTCCGGCCCAGCGCACGTGGTGGCGGTGACGGCTGGTCGCGCGGTCGCCGATCGGCTAAGTCGAGTTCGCCGACACCCCCGGTCCAGCACCGCCACTGACGATGACCGCGCCTACACGTCGACTTCACGACCGTTCGATGACGGGCTCCCGGGCTGTCGCCACGACGGCGGCCACGATGGTCCGGGCGCTCGTCCTGGCCGCGCTGCTGATGGCCGCGTGCACACCGTCGGGACCGGAGCGCCCCTCGTACGCGCTGATCGTCGTCGACACCCTGCGCGCCGATGCGGTATCGGCCTACGGCGCGGTCTCGGGCACCACGCCCTACGTCGACGGGCTCGCGCGATCGGGCCAACTCTATCTCCGCGCGTATGCCGACGCGCCGTGGACGATTCCCTCGCATGCGTCGCTGCTCTCGGGGCAAGCCGTGTGGCGCCACGGCACGGGCGTCGCCGGACGCGTCGTCGTCTCGCAGGGCTGGGCTTCGGTTGCCACGCGTCTGAAGGAGGCGGGATACGAGACCGCCGGCTTCTCCGAGAACCCGCTCGTCAGCAGCGAGTTCGGGCTGGACCGCGGCTTCGACCGCTTCGAAGCGCCCACCGTGGCCGAGCTCGTCTCGGGTCGGGCCCAGACGTTCGATGCCGCAGCGCGTGCGATCGGATGGCTCGACGCACGCGAGTCGGACGGGCCGTTCTTCCTGTTCGTCAACCTGATGCATCCCCACGAGCCGTTCGAGCTGCGCGACGACAACCCGTTTCTGCCGGCCGGCGTGACCGACGACGACGCCCGGCGCTCGCTCGCCGAGCACGCCCGTGCGATCTGTCGCGACCTGCCCGACCGGGCCCACCTCGACATTCTGCGCGGCCTGTACCTGGGCGACGTGGCGGCAGCCGATGACGCCATCGCCCGCCTGCACGGCCGCCTGACGCGCGACGACAAGGCGCGGCCGCTGGTGACAATCGTCACGTCCGATCACGGCGAACACCTCGGCGAGCACCGCCTGCTCGACCACCAGTTCAGCGTCGCCGACGTGCTGCTCCACGTCCCGCTCGTCGTGCATGGCATGCCGCACCGGGCGCCGGCGATCGTCGACGACCCGGTCGCCCTGGTCGACGTCGCGCCGTCGCTGCTCGCATGGACCGGCCTGCCGCTGCCGACCGACCTGGACGGCCGGCCACTTCCGGCAACCGCAGCCTACGGCGATGGCGGCGAAGCGCGCGTGCTCGGCGCCGTGTACTCGGAGTGGCGCGGCCTGCAGCCCGACGACTGGCCTGCAGGCGTGCCGCCGCTGTGGTCGCCCACGGCCTTCGGTGGCACGCCGCCGCGCTCGGCCTGCGGCGACGACGCTCGCGTGTTCGGCGAGATGGTCGCGGTGCGCCGCCACCCGCACAAGCTCGTGTGGTTCGAGCGCTACCCGCCGATGCTTTACGATCTCAACACCGACCCCAGCGAGATCGAGGATCGTGCGCGTGAAGACGCGAGCACGACCGCGCGCCTGCGGGCCGACGTCGATCCGATCGTCGAGCAGCTCGAAGCGCACCGCGACGACGCGCACCGGCGCACGTCCGACGATGCGCTCACCGCGCTGCGCGCGCTCGGCTACATCGACTGATCTATCCTGGTCGGTCGACCTTCGAGCCTGGCCCACAAGGATTGATCACGTCGGGGTTGAGACGGGCGACCTCTGCAGCGATCTCGTCGGACGTGTACTTGGGCGGGATGTGCTGCGGACAGTTCCAGTCATGGGCTTCGACCGTCAACACGATCGACCTCTCTACAACCGCTACATAGTCATCCACTGTCAGCCGTGCCGCGAGCTCCGAATCGTCTTCGCGATCGACGACCCTTGCCGTTGCCCAAACCTTCAAGCGCTGCCGTCGGGGGTAGTCCATCATGATCAAGGCCGCCTTTGCGTTGTCCGTCAAGTTACCGAGGCTGATGTACTGGCGATTGCCACGAAAGTCGGCGAAGCCGATCGTGCGCTCGTCGAGCACGCGAACGAACCCTTTGGGCCCGCCTCGAAACTGCACGTACGGCCAGCCGTTCTCGCCGACCGTGGCCATGTAGAAGGAATCACGGGTCGAGACGAAATCGACCTCCCGATCGGTTAGCAGATAGCGATCGCCTGACTGTTCCATGCGAGCATAGGAGTCGCGCGAACCATAGCGGCTCTGCGCGGCCTTGACGCTGTCGGTAAAGGCGAGCGAAGTGAAATTGCGGCTCATGAGTTTCTCCTTCCAGAGTTCATCTCCTCGAGCTGTGTCCAGTCCCGGGCTGCGCGATGTGCAGTGGCGCGTTCGATGAGGTGACCATAGGTCCGGCCCTGTCAACCTGTCACCGGCAGGGCTCGGAGTGGACGGAACAGGACTGTCCTCGATTCGTGCACCAACACCGGGCATGTGCTGATTTGTCGCAGCGAGCCGAAATCCGACCTCGACGTGAGACGGCCGACCGAGGAGAACAGTCATGGCGGAAAAGTTCGACGCGATCATCATCGGCACGGGCCAATCCGGACCGTCGCTCGCCGTACGAATGGCTGGTGAAGGCATGAAAACGGCAATCGTCGAGCGCAAGCTCTTCGGTGGCACCTGCGTGAACGTCGGCTGCATCCCGACCAAGACCCTGGTGGCAAGCGCACGAGCGGCCTACATGGCTCGGCGAGCCGTGGACTTCGGCGTGGCGATCGACGGTTCGGTCGTCGTCGACATGAAGAAGGTCAAGGCTCGCAAGGACGCGGTCGTGGCGCAATCGAGCGAAGGGGTGACGAGGTGGCTCGAGAACACGGCGAACCTGGCCGTCTATGAAGGCCATGGCCGAATGGAGAGCGCTACGTCGGTTCGGGTAGGCGATGATCTGCTCGTGGCCGACAAGATCGTCTTCAACGTGGGAGCGCGTGCGTATGTTCCGGACATGCCCGGTGTGAACGACGTCGCCTACCTCACGAACTCCGGCATGATGGAGGTGGATTTTCTTCCCGAGCATCTGATCGTCATCGGTGGAAGCTACATCGGGTTGGAGTTCGCCCAGATGTACCGCCGCTTCGGTAGCCGCGTTACCGTCGTGGAAAGAGGTGACCGACTGATCTCACGCGATGACGAGGACGTCTCCGCCGAGGTGAAGCGGATAGTGGAGGACGAAGGCGTCGAGGTGCGCCTGGGTGCCGAATGTCTCGCCCTTGCCAGGCGTGGAGACCGGGTGGTCGTCAGCGTCCACTGCGAGCCGGCGCCTGAAGAAGTCGTCGGAAGCCACGTGCTCCTGGCAGTCGGTCGCCGTCCCAATACCGATGACCTGGGCCTCGACAAGGCCGGAGTCGAAACCGATCCGCGTGGCCACATCACTGTCGACGACCAGCTCCGCACCAACGTGCCGGGCATATGGGCCATCGGCGATGTCAACGGGCGGGGCGCGTTCACCCATACCTCCTACAATGACTTCGAGATCCTCGCTGCCAACATGTTCGACGACGACACCCGCCGCGTCAGCGATCGCATTACCACGTACGGGCTGTTCATCGACCCGCCGCTGGGTCGCGTCGGCCTGACCGAGCAACAGGTCCGGGAGTCGGGACGCAAGGCGTTGATCGGCAAGATGATGATGACGCGCGTGGGGCGCGCCCGAGAGCGCAGCGAAACCTACGGGTTCATGAAGATCCTGATCGACGCCGACACCGAGAGAATTCTCGGCGCGGCAGTTCTCGGGATCGGCGGCGACGAGATCGTCCACTCCGTGCTCGACGTGATGTACGCGGATGCACCCTACACGGTCATCAAGCGCGCGATGCACATTCATCCGACCGTCACGGAGCTGATACCGACGATGCTGGGCGATCTGAAGCCGTTGCAATAGATAGGGACCGCGCGTGGCCCGACCCTGGCCGGCCACGTCACTCTCTGCCGCCGAATCGAACCGGTAGCGCCGTGCGCCGTGCCGTGACCGCCGCGGCGCATGGCCGGCCGACTTCGTCAACACGGCACTACGCACGCGACAGCCGACGCGCTCATTCCAGCGTGGACCCGATGAGCGGCAACGTCGCGCGCCGGCTGATGACGACGGTCGCGGTGCTCACGAGCACGGCGACAAGTAGCGCGACATGGATGCCGCCATCGCCCTCGACATCGAAACCGAGGATGGAGACGTGTGCGATCACGGCCCCGCACATCGTGCCGAACCCAAACAACGCCCCCACCGCGGCGTAGCTACTGGTGAGCAGCATCGCGGCCGCCGACACCTCGATGAGGCCGATGATGATACGGCCGGTGGGCTCCATGCCCAACTCGCTGAAGACGAAGACGTTGCCGGCCGTCGCCGCGAACTTCGTACTGCCGGCCCACAGCAAGATCGCGCCAGCCACCAGCTGCAGCACCCACACGACGATTTCCCTTCCCGTCCTCTCGGCCACGACTCTCCGTTACACCTCGCTGCGCACGAAGCCCGGACGGTCGGCGTGCGCGTCGCCGAGGTCGAGCATCGGTGCGTACAGGTTGCGTTCGCAGAGCTCGGAGAACGAGCGACAGCCGAGCGATGCGAGCAGCTCGAGATGATCGTGACACAGGTTCTCCACGTAGTTGACCACCCGCTGCGCCTTCACGTCGATGTCGAGCCCCGCCTGTAGCTTGCGATCGTGAGTGGTGATGCCCACCGGGCAAGTGTTCATGTTGCACTGCAGCGCCTGGATGCAGCCGAGCGCGAGCATGAAGCCACGCGCCGTATAGCAAGCCTGGGCGCCCAGCGACATGGCCGTGAACTGCTTGGCCGGATTGATGAGCTTGCCCGCACACACGAGCTTGAGCCGGTCGCGCACGCCTTCCTCGACGAGGAGACGCTGAACGACGGGCAAGGCCTCGAACAGCGGCACGCCGAGATCGTCCATGAAACTCTTCGGCGCCGCACCGGTGCCGCCCTCCGCGCCGTCGATCGAGATGTAGTCGGGAAAGGTCGATTGCCGCTTCATCTCGCGGATCAGTGCGCCGACCTCGTCGTCGCGGCCGAGACACATCTTGATGCCGACCGGCAAGCCGCTCACCTCCTGTACGCGCCGGATGAACGCGACCGTAGAGCCCGCGTCCTTGCACTCGAGGTGATACGGCGGCGACACCACGTCCTCATCCATCGGCACGCCGCGCAGCTCGGCGATCTCCTCGGTGATCTTCTCCTTGGGCAGCAGGCCACCCTTGCCCGGCTTGGCGCCCTGCGAGAGCTTGATCTCGACCATCTTGATCGAGTCGATCGCGGCCAGATCGGCCAGCCTCGCATCGCTCAGCGAGCCGTCCTCGTTGCGCACGCCGAACTTCGCCGTGCCCATCTGGAACGTGAGGTCGCAGCCTTCCATGAGGTGGTACTTCGGGTACCCACCCTCCCCGGTGTTCATGGTGACGCCCACGCGGCGGGCGCCGCGTGCCAGCGCGCGCACGGCGCTCTCGCCGAGCGCGCCGTAGCTCATCGCGCTGATCATCACGGGCCGCGTCAGCGTGTGGGCACCCGCGAGGCCGCGCTCCTCGCCGAACGTGAGGGCGTAGGGCTCGAGGCCCGCCTTGTCGACTGGATAGAGCGAATGGCGGAGCTTGATCTCCTTGCGGTCGAACTCCAGTTGCGAGCCGAATGCTGACGATGAGTCGATCCCCTTTGCTTTGCGATAGACCTCGGAGCGCTCGATGCGGTTGAACGGCTTCTCCGAGACGTCGGTCGAGATCAGATACTGGCGCAGCTCGGGCCCGACGCTCTCGATGACGTAGCGTGCCTGCGCGATGATGCCGAAGTTCGCCAGCAGCGTGTGCTTCCGCTGCACATGGCGGTAGTAGAAGTTGATCAGCGCAAGCAGGAAGAATGTGACCGAGAGGAAGTGGAAGTAGAACGAGACGTACGTGCCGGCCGCAAGGCAGGCCGCGAACAGCGCGGGGATGGCCGCGTTGGTGAACTTCGCGACCTTCTCGAGATTGACTGCCAGGCTCGCGGCCACGCTGACAACTCCTCCCCCCGGTGGGGTCTCCTCTGAACTGCCCCGTCGCCAGCCGGTCTATCACCCGCCCCCGGCCCAGCAAAGGCGCTAGCCGGCGGTGTCGTCCGACTGGATGCGTAGCTCAGGAAACTGGAGTGAGCCCAGCCACGTGAGGTCGCAGCCGTCACGTGACACGCGTTGCTCGCGCTCGCCCTCGTTGACGTCGCGGCCCTCGCCCGCGATCTCCCCGACCGTCACGACCGTCACGTCGGCCGACGGCCTGAAAACGCAGACATTCGTGTACGCCCGGTAATTTCGTGACAGCACGCTGGGCACCACCGTGCCCTTGATCTTGTAGCTGTAGGCCGCGTGTACAAAGCGGCGTCCTCCACTCTCGACCTCGCCATGCGCGATGCGCTCGGTGGTCATGCGCTCGCCGAAGCGCTCGGCGTACTGCCGGCCGAACCGGGCGGCCACCTGGTCGACGAGCGCCCACATGTCGCCATCGCCATCGCCGACGCCCACGGCCGAGCCGGCGCGATCCGGCGCCCGCCGCCGTATCTCGACGTGGTGGGCGTCGTAGCCGTCCCAGCGCTCCAGCGACTCGCCCGCCGACCAGAACGTCACGAAGTCGACGCGCGCACCGTCAACCGAACGCCGCCCGTCGAGCACCCAGCGGTTGCCGGGGACGCGCACGCTGTCGGGGCGCATCGGCCGCGCCTCGTAATCGAGCCACTCCACGGCATCCGGATGCACGGCGATCTTGAAGGAACGGTCGGGTGCCTTGTAGGTCCGGCCCTCGATACGGCCGTCGAGCGCCAGACGCTCGGCGAGCACATCCTCCTTGCTGGCGCGGGCCGAGCAGGCCGCCAGGCAGCAGGTCGCGGCGAGCACGCCGGCGAGCACGACGATCGCGGGCGCCCGCCATCCGCGCGTGCCTGTGGTGCTCCCTGTCGCGATCGATTGCCGGTTCATCGGTATGGCGTGCCGCGGCGCGGCGGCAGGCGCGAACTCATATACATCGATCGGGTTTCAGGGAAACGAGCCGCAACGAACGGTTAGCACCTCGGGTTGTCGACCGCGCCCGAGCTGTAAACGATCGTTAGCCCCCGGGGCCTGCCACGCGGCACGACGGGTGGGCGAAGTCCCCGCCAATCGGGCCGATGCGACGCCGATCCGTCGGTCGGGTCGGTTGGCACGAGGCTTGTAAGAGTTCTGGTCCAAGGGCGGCGTACGAGCACCGGCAAGGTGCGGCCGCCGCGGGTAGCTTCCATGAACGGCCACGGCGACAAGCGAGACCAAGGACAGGATGGCGGCATTTCCCCTGCCCACCAGAGACTCGGTGCTCGCGCCCGGAGAAACCGCGGAGTATCGCTGGTAAACGCCTGGCCGAACGCCGGTACGGCGAGCTCGACGAGCGCATCGAACGTGGCACTGCCGACGCCCACGACGCGCCTCGAGCCGCCGGCCGGCGATGACATCTAGCGTTTCCATGAACGCCGGCCGCCGGCGGCCGGATGTGGTGATCCGCCCCGCCGGGCGAGGCGTTTTTCCCCGCTAGCGGCCCGTAGCGCTTCGACGGGCCGCTAGTTCATCCTCATCGATACCGTCGCCAGCCGCTCGAGATTCCAGATCCACACCCACCTGCCGCGCAGGAACACGAACGACTTCGCCGGCCGCTGATCGCCGCGTTCCAGGGTGATGATGCCCCCGTACACGGGCACGTCGGGCGGCAGCATCTCGAGCGACTCACGCTCTGACTCGGCGGCCTCGCTTCTCAGGTCACGGATCTCGACGTCGACGATCGGCAAGCCTTCCCGGTAGCGCGCCGACAGCTCCGGCGCGTCAGCCAGCATCGCCTCGGCCTCGGGGCCCCACACCCGCCAGGCCGCCTCGTGGCCGTCGGGGAGCAGCAGCTCGAAGTCGTTCTCGGTAGGCATCGCGACCTGCATGGCGCGGCGATTGAGCTGCGGGTCGTCGGCCGCCATGGCCATGTAGAACGCGCGACCGAACGCGGCCAGTCCTGCGGCGCTGCCGTCGGGGCGAGCGACGACCTCGTCGAGATCGGGGAAATCGGCGCCCTGCTCGCCTCCGCCGGCAGTGTCGGCGACACCCGGCTCGACGCCGACGGTCTCGGCTACGCTCGACTCGACGCCCGGCGCGTCGGGCGACGCCGGTGATCGTCGCGGCGCTTCACCGCGGCAGGCCGACGCGAGCACCGTCGCGGCCAGCGCGACGGCCAGGCTCGCAACGTTCGCTCGACTGCCGTTTCGCATGCCGCTTCGCACGAGGACATCAGATCCCGGCGGGATTCGCGCGAGCAACAACGCGCGTACGTGGGCTGCCGCTCGAAATTGCAACGCTGCGCGCGCCGCGTTAACCCCGTAACGTTAACACTCGCGAACCCACGACGAAACGCCGCGGGCCGGCCGCGCGACCGATCGGCCGCCGCAAGCTCCGGGGTTCGCGTCGAGGACGTACCCGGCGGCCCGCCACCATGACCAACCGCTGTCGAGATACCACCGGCATTCGGCGCGCACGTCTCGCAATCGGTCGGGTGCTCGTCGCAGTCGCCGCGACGGATCGCTGCGGAGCCGGCACGCGATGAACGCCCCGCGGCTGCTCTTCGTGACCGGCCTCGTGCTGCTCGCCGTCCTCACCTCCGGTCGCTTCGTGACCACGAGCACCGCCGCCGATGCCGGCGAGACCGCGGATTCTCCGAAGGCGTCGAACGCGGCCTCGAGCGCGGCGTCCGCAGGCGCGACCATGGACGTCCTCGACGTGAGTCGTTCGTGGCGCTCGTTCGACGACCCCCGAGCCGACGGCTGGGAGACAGAGGCGCTGGCCGAGCAGGTGCACGAGCGGCTGCTGCGAATCGGCCGATTCACGACCAGCGCCGAGCCCGTCAGCGTCACCGCGCTCGAGCCGATCGTCACCACCGACTTCACGTGCGGGTCGCTGGTCCCGGAACGCCTCGAGACCACGTTCGCCGACCGATCCGTGACCGTTTCGAGCGCCGCCATCGACGAGGGCAGCGTGGCGCGGGAGCGCCCCGGCTCGCATCTCGGCGCCGCCGGCCTCGCCGAAGCGCTGGAGACGCTGGCCGCGACGCTCCCGGACGGTGATGCGACCGCGAGCTTCAAGGTCGTCTCCATCGAGGTGTCGGATGACAGCATCGTCACCCGCCAGCTCGTCGAGATCGTCGCACGGTCGAGCGACACGGTCGTCGAGCAGCACGCGACCTGGCTCGCACGCTGGAAGCGCGCCGCGGATCAGGGGCCGCCACGGCTGCAATGGCTGGCGGTGGGATCGTTCGAGCAGGCCCGCACCGCGGGCGCCGCCGCACCGCTGTTCTCCGACGTCACCGCGTCGGTGCTCGGCGACAACGAGAGCTACGGCCGGCAGCTGCGCCGCGGCTACGCGCACTGGGTCGAGCGCATCACCGACTGGCCGCCGTACGAGAACCTCGCGACGCCCGGCATCGCGGTCGGCGACGTCAACGGCGACGGCCTCGACGATATCTACCTGGGCCAGCAGGCCGGCCTGCCCAACAAGCTGTTCGTGCAGCGCCGCGACGGCAGCGCCGTCGACGTGTCGCGATCGGCCGGCGTCGACTGGTTGATGGACACCCGCGGCGTGCTGCTCGTCGACCTGGACGACGACGGCGACCAGGACCTGGTCGCCGCAACGCTCGGCAACGTGGTGCTGGCCGCCAACGACGGCAGCGGCAGCTTCGAGGTGCGTGCCGTGGTCGGCACCGGCACCGACACCATGTCGGTGAGCGCCGCCGACCACGACGGCGACGGCGACCTCGACCTGTACGTGTGCGCCTACTTCCCCGACCCTGCCGCCAACGATCCGCACCGAAGCGCCGCGCCCGGTGCCGCCGCCGGCTACGTCTACCACGACGCGAACAACGGCGGCACGAACGCGCTGCTTCGCAACGACGGCGGGTGGCAGTTCACCGACGTGACCGTCGAAGCCGGCCTCGACCTCGGCAACCGCCGCTGGAGCTTCGCCGCCGCCTGGGAAGACTACGACAACGACGGCGACCAGGATCTGTACGTGGCGAACGACTACGGCCGCAACAACCTGTACCGCAACCACGGCGGACGCTTTCGCGATGTGGCGCGGGAGGCCGGCGTCGAGGACAGCGCGTCGGGAATGAGCGTGGCGTGGGGCGACCACGACCGCGACGGCTGGATGGATGTGTACGTTAGCAACATGTTCTCGGCGGCCGGCTCGCGCATCACCGGCCAGCGCGAGTTCAAGACCGACGCCCCCGAGGAGGTCCGCGCGCGCATCCGGCGCTTCGCGCGCGGCAACACCCTGCTGCGCAATCGCGGCGGCGGCGGCTTCGACGACGTGAGCGTCGAAGCCGGCGTCACGCACGGACGGTGGGCATGGGGGTCGAGCTTCGTCGACGTGAACGGCGATGGATGGGACGATCTGGCGGTCGCCAACGGCTACATCACCAGCGAGGACAGCGGCGACCTTTGAAGCTTCTTCTGGCGACACGTCGTGTCGCAAACCCGGGACAGCGAAGCCGACGACGAAACTCCGCAGTACCGCCGGGCACACACCGCGCTCGGCCGCATGATGGCCACCGGCCGGTCGTTCAGCGGGCGGGAGCGCAACGCGTTCTTTCTCAACACGGGCGATGGCCGCTTCGCCAACGTGTCGTCCGGCTCGGGTCTCGACCTCATCGACGACGGCCGCGCGCTGGCCGTGACCGACTGGGATCAAGACGGCGACCTCGACGTCTGGATCAGCAACCGCACTGCGCCGCAGCTGCGCTTGATGCGCAACGACTCGCCGGCAACGAATCGTTTCATCGAGCTGCGCCTGCGCGGCGACGGCGCCACCGGCAACCGTGACGGTGTGGGTGCGCGCGTCGAGGTGCTGCCCGCAGATGGCGACGCACGCAGGCTCGTCAAGACGCTTCGTGCCGGAGAAGGGTTCCTCACGCAGTCGAGCAAGTGGATGCACTTCGGGCTCGGCGGGCGCGACGGGCCGGTAGCCGTGTTGGTGCGCTGGCCCGGCGGAGGCGAGCAGCGATTCGATTCTCTCGAGGTCGACCGGCGCTACGAGCTCGTACAGGGAGCCGCCGGCGCGCGTGAGCTACCGGCGCGCCGGGGCGAGCTGACGATTCGCGCCCAGGCCGGCCCACGCCTCGCTCCCACGACGCCGGCCCGCGCAGCGATGGGCATGCTGCTGCCGATGCCGCCGCTCGCATACGCTCGCTTCGACGGCCGCGCCGACGTCGCACGCCCCGGTGACGGCCGCACCTTGCTGATCGACCTGTGGGCGAGCTGGTGCCCGCCCTGTGTCGCCGAGCTCACCGAGCTCGGCGCGCGCCACGATGAGCTGCGTGCGGCCGGCGTCGATGTGGTCGCGCTGAGCGTCGACGGGCTGGGCGACGACCGGTCCGACGGCAGCGCCGCGGCCGACCTCGCCCGCCGCCTCGAGCTGCCGTTCGTCGCGGCGCGCGCGACGCCCGCGACGATGGAGCTGCTGCAGACGATGCACGACGCACAGTTCGTTCTGGACCTGTCGCTGCCGGTACCGACGAGCCTCCTTGTCGATGACAGCGGTCGGCTGGCGCTCATCTACAAGGGAAAGGTGTCGGTGGACGAGCTGCTGCGCGAGGCGGCCGCGGCGTCCAGCGCGAACGCCGACCGCTGGCCGCGCGCCGCCGGGCTGCCCGGCAGCCTGATCGACGACCACCGACTGGTCGCCGCCGAGAGCCGCGCCGAGCTACCCCTGCGCCTGCAGCTCGCGGGATTCCTTCATGGCAAGGGCTTCGGCGACACCGCACTGCAGCACCTCCGAGCGGCTGTCGAGAGCAGTCCGGACAGCGCCGAGGCCCACAAGCGGCTCGGCTCGCTGCTGGCAACGAACGGCCGCCTCGACGAGGCCCGGTCCGAGCTGGAGCGCGCCGCCGAGCTGCGCCCCGGCGACGCGGGCATTCACAACAACCTGGGCTCCGTGCTGGCCAGCCTGGGGAAGTACCGCGACGCCGTTCGCCACTACGAGGAAGCGTTGCGGCTCGACCCGACGCTCGTCGACGCGCAGCGAAACCTCGCGCGCGCGCGGCCGCTGGTCGGCGACCCCGAGTAGCGATCCGGCGGAGGGGGCCTTGCGAGACGCAGCGACCGGCGGCCGGATCGCGTCCGCCGGTTCAATCCAGTGGTGGCTAGCGCTGGAACTCGTAGCGTCGACTGGTCATCACGACCATGCCCCCAGTGCGCTCGAGCACCGGCCGGAAGATCTCGACGCGTAGCTCGGCGACGCTCGGGTGCAAGGTGAAGATCCGGCGCGCGAAGCGATCGGGGGATGCGAGCCCGCGAAGCCAGCGCCTGCGCTCGAGAAAACGAGTGGCATCGGCGCGCAGCGCGGGCGCGGGCGCGACCAGCTGCTCGAAGCGATCGCTGCCGTCGTCGCGCGTGTACACCTCCATGCCGAGAGTGCCGAAGCGCGGCTCGGCGTACATCCCCCAGCCGGCCAGCTTCCACGGGCTCATCTGGTAGTGCTTCACCAGCATCATGTGCACCGGCGGCCACAGCGTCAGCACGGCAAGCGCAGCGTAGACGACGAGCTTACGGGTGTCGGTGCCCATCAGTAGAACACCATGTCGGGCACGAGGCCCACGCGTACGAGCATCAGATAGCCGAGAACCACGGCGAACAGCGGAACGAAGCGCCGGCTGGCGTCGACGGTCGGGAACAACAGCAGCGCGTTCACCATGATGAGCCCGAAGAACAGCTCGCGCGCGCCCACCTCGATGGCCAGCAGCAGCAGCATCGCCGCGCACACGGCGAGCGTTCGCGCGCGAGGCACGAGCAGAAGAAGGGCGACGCCCATCTCGGCCACGTAGACGCCGTTGGAAACGACGAGCAGCGGCAGGCTGTCGACCAGGTAGGGCCCGTCGCCGGGCTGGCGTGTGAACGTGATCAGCCGCGCGTACTCGTCGGGCGCGAGCAGCGGCTCGATGACGGGGCGAAACGTGTCGATCCACAGCGAGAACGCCAGGTACTCGCCCCGGAACCAGTAGCCGTGCACGAGCTTCTGGACACCGGAATAGAACAGGATGAGGACGACCAGCCAGCGTACCGAGCGCAGGAACAGGACCTGATCGTCACGGCGGCGAACGTCGAGCCCCGCGCACAAGGTGCACAGCATGACCTCGAGGTAGGCGTGGTTGCCGGCGGCCGGGAACTCGTTCCACACCACCGATGCGTGCGAGAGGGCCAGGCCCGCGAACGCCAGGCGGCGCAGCGGAACCCACAGCGCCGCCGTGCACAGTAGCGTGGCGATCGCGAGGCTGGCGACGTAGTTCGGCGCGAGCCCTTCCCAGCGCGGGATCGCGCGCGCCCAGTACTCGGTGAGCAGGATGAGGAGGAACACGAGCTCGAACGCGCGGATCCTGGCGAGCCGCACCGGCTCGTCGTCGACGTCGAGGAACTCGAGCTTCTCGTGTAGCCACATGTCACTGGCCGGGCCACCAGGACCGACGGTGGTCCGGGTTCCGCTCGCCGCGAGGCATACGGAGGCCGGACAGCCGACGCAAAGCGGCCGACGGCGCGGTCCACGCAGTCCAGCATCACCGATACGGCCGGCGCGGCGCCCCCCATCCGGGTGGGGTGGCGTCGAGCCCGCGAACGACCACCCGAAGGGGGGTTTACGCCCACCGCCGACCGGCTCCGGCTGGGGCCATCGGGGAGCGCCCGTGCAGAAATCGACCCGGCGGAAGTTGTCGTATTGACGTTGGAATCGTGGCCGTGCGATAAGATCCAGCGTTTTTCCACGTTCGCCCGCGCCGCCGGGCTACAGCAACAAGTTCTCGGGGGAGAATCTCTATGCCGAAAGGCTCGAAGACCAGCATCGCTTTGAAGTCCGCGCTCTGGGCCGCCGCCATCGCGGCCATGCTCGTACCAGCCGCCACCGAGCTGTTCGCGCAGCCGCAGGACCGCGACCAGCAAAACTGCATCAATCGCGTGAACAAGTCCGGCTCGAAGGTCGCCAAGGCCCAGGGCAAGGCGACCGCTCGCTGCCTGAAGGACGCGTCGTTCGGTAACCTTCCGGGAGGTCAGACCACCGACCAGTGCCTCACGGCCGACAACAAGGGCTCCGTCGCCAAGGCGGAGGACAAGACCAGCGAGGCCGTGGCCGATCGCTGCGGGTTGGCACCGGACTTCGGCTTCGCCGGCGCCGAGGCGGTCAATGAAGCGGCGATTGCCGAAGAAGTCGCGCTGGCCAGCGACGTCTTCGGCCCCGACATCGATGCCGCGGTCATAGACAGCAGCAACAAGGTCTCGTCCAGGTGCCAGCAGCAGGTTCACAAGCGCTACCAGAAGATCGCCGACACGAAACTCAAGGAGTTCGTGAAGTGCAAGAAGGTCGGCCTGAGGGGCGGCACGATCACGGGCTCGACCGGCATCGAGGATTGTATTTCCATTCTCGGCACCGGCGCGTCGGTGAAGGTGGGCAAGGCAATCGTCAAGCTGACGGATACCGTGGCCAGCAAATGCACCGGCGTCGATCTGTCGCTCGCGTTCCCGGGTAGCTGTGCCGGCGCCCCGGCGTTTGCCGACTGCGTCGACGTACTCGTCGAGTGCCGCGTGTGCCGCATGCTGAACCTCATGGACGGTCTGGCGCTCGACTGCGACGACTTCGACGACGGCGCCATCAACGGCAGCTGCGATTCGTCGATCCCGACGACCACCACCAGCACCACCTCGACCACGACGTCGACCACGACGACGACGATTCCGCCCGACGTCTGCGGCAACGGCATCCCGGAAACGGGTGAGGATTGCGACGACGGCAATACCGACGACGGCGACTGCTGCTCGTCGACGTGCTCGTTCGAGGCCAGCGGCGACCCCTGCGACGACGGCGACGTGTGCACCGACAACGAGTGCGACGGCGCCGGCGCATGCCTGCCGGTATCGAACAACAGCGCGCCCTGCGATGATGGCGTGTTCTGCAATGGCACCGACACCTGCGACGCCGGCGCATGCACCAGCCACGCGGGTGATCCGTGCTCGGGCGGCGCCGATTGCGCCGACGTGTGCGACGAGGGAGCCGGGTCCTGCAATACGGCAGCCGGCACGTCGTGCACCGACGACGGCAACGTCTGCACCAACGACGAGTGCGACGGCGCCGGCGCCTGCGTCCACCCGAACAACACCGCCTCGTGTGACGACGGCCTGTTCTGCACCGACACCGACGTGTGCTCGGGCGGCGCCTGCACCGGCTCGGGCGACCCGTGCGCCGGTGGCGCCGACTGTCAGACCACGTGCGACGACGTTGCCGATGCGTGCCTCGACCCGGCCGGTACGGCCTGCACCGATGACGGCAACACCTGCACCGACGACGAGTGCGACGGTGCGGGCGCCTGCACTCACCCGAGCAACACCGGCTCGTGCGACGACGGCCTGTTCTGCACCGTTACCGACGTGTGCTCGGGCGGAGTCTGCACCGGCTCGGGCGATCCGTGCCCGGGAGCCGACGGAGACTCCGACTGCAGCGAGTCGTGCAACGAGTCGTTCGACGACTGCACGGCCGGCGACGGCGACGGCGCGGCCTGCGACGACTTCCAGTTCTGCAACGGTAACGATACCTGCCTGACCGGCGCGTGCGCGGTTCACAGCGGCGACCCGTGTGACGGCCCCGACGGTGACGGCGACTGCACCGAGAGCTGCGACGAGACGTCCGACAGCTGCACGGCGGCCGATCCGGCCGCCTCACCCTGCGACGACGGCCTGTTCTGCAACGGCGCCGACAGCTGCAGTGGCGGCACGTGCAGCGTACACCCCGGCGACCCGTGCGACGGTCCCGACGGTGACGGCGACTGCTCGGAGACCTGCGACGAGGGCGCCGACGACTGCACGGGGAACGACCCGGTGGGTCTGAGCTGCAACGACGGCTCGTGCCCGACCTGCCCCGACGGCGACTCCTGCCTCGACGCGGCCGACTGCACCAGCGGCGTGTGCTCGAGCGGCACCTGCCAGGTTCCCACTTGTAGCGACAGCGTGGAGAACGGCACCGAGACCGACGTCGACTGCGGCGGCTCATGCTCGGGCTGCAGTACCGGCGAGGGATGCAGCAGCGGCGCCGACTGCGTCAGCCAGGTTTGCGGCGGCGGCACCTGCAACGCGCCCACCTGCAGCGACGGGGTCCAGAACCAGAACGAGACGGACGTCGACTGCGGCGGCCTGTGTGGCGGCTGCGGTACCGGCGAGAACTGCAACGGCGGCTCCGACTGCGCCAGCGGCGTGTGCGGCGGCGGCACGTGCAACGCGGCCACCTGTAGCGACGGCGTCAAGAATCAGAACGAGGGCGATGTCGACTGCGGCGGAGTCTGCGCCGCGAACTGCAACCTCAACCAGACCTGCAACACCGGCGGGGACTGCAAGACCAACTTCTGCACCGGCGGCTTCTGCAAATGCCAGTCGAACCTGTTCACGTTCAACGTGGGCAGCAACTCCGGTGGCGTGTTCGACAGCGCGGAGTGGCCGGGCGGCACGGCGGCCCAGTCGACGAACTCCGAGTGCAACGTCACGATCCAACGGCCGGGCGGCAACATCGACCTGGTGTGCTCACTCTCCAACCGCTTCAACGTGAACGGCTTCAGCGGCTTCGGCAGCTGCGCCGGCACCGGCGGCGAGGACGGCGACGGCTGTCAGGTAACAGGCTGCCCGCCGGCAGGCATCGGCTCGTGCTGCGACGGAAGACCGTCGTGCTCGGCTGCGCTCAACGGTAGCGGTAGCTCACGCTACTTCGTGCAGTGTAACCCGTAGCTCTCCAACCAAGAGCCTCGGTCGACAAAAAAGGCCGCCCGACGCATGCGTCGGGCGGCCTTTTTTCATGAGTACGTCGGGGTCGTCGCCGGGTCGCGTTCCACGAGAAGCTCGTCCGCCTCGACTCGCTGTGCGGCGGAACCGAAGCGCAGGTACAGCGAGGGAACGACGATCATGTTCAGCACGGTCGACGAGAAGAGGCCGCACAGGATCACGATCGCCATCGGAGTCTGAATTTCGCTGCCCGGCTTGCCGCCGCTCACGGCCAGGGGAACCAGCGCGAGACCGGACGCCAGGGCCGTCATGAGGATCGGAGAGAGCCGCTCCATGGCGCCACGCTTCACCGCGACCCGAACGTCCCTCTCTCCTTCGTGATCGATCAGGTGGTTGATATGCGAGACCATCATGATGCCGTTCCGTGTGGCGATTCCGAACAAGGTGATGAAACCGATGATGGATGCGACCGACAGCACGCCGCCGGACAGAAAGATCCCGACGACGCCTCCGATGAGCGCGAGCGGCAGGTTCAGCATCACGAGCACCGCGTCGCGCGCCGAGTGGAACGCGACGAACAGAAGCAAGAAGATGCCGGCCACGACGGCCACGGCGAGGATCGACAGCGTGCGGGCCGCCTGCTCGGCGCTCTCGAACTGACCGCCGTACTCGACGCGGTAGCCGGGCAGCAGAGGCAGGGTGCGCTCGACACGATCGCGAATCGCCTCGACCACGCCTCGAAGGTCGCCCCCCGAGACGTTGCACGCCACGACGATCTTGCGCTGCACGTTCTCTCGACTGATGGTGTTCGGACCACGGGTCCGCTGGATGGAGGCCAGGGCATGAAGCGGGACCTGCGCTCCCGACGGTGTCGTGATGAGCATCCCGCGGATCGTTTCGAGCTCCTCCAGAGCCGACTGGTCATAGCGAACGACAAGATCGAACGTCGCCCTGCCCTCGAGGACCTTCGACACGACCTGGCCGGCGAACGCGGTTTCAACCGCTTCGGCCACGTTTCGGATCCGGAGCCCGTAGCGAGCGATGGCCTGGCGGTCGAACTTGATCGTCAGTATCGGAATGTCGCTTTGCTGCTCGACCGACAGATCGACCACGCCGGGAACATCTTGCATGACTCGACGGAGCTGCTCGGCACTTCTGCGAAGCTGGTAGAGATCGTCGCCGAACAGCTTGACCGCGACGTTGGCGCGCGTGCCCGAAAGCATGTGGTCGATCCGGTGAGATATCGGCTGACCGATGATGATGTTCATTCCGGGGATATGGGAGAGCTCGCGCCGGAGCGCTTCGAGGAACTCCCCCCTGCCCCGCTTCTTCATCTCGAGCCCGACCTCGATCTCCGACGCGTTCACGCTCTGAGCGTGCTCGTCCTGCTCGGCCCGGCCGGTACGGCGGGCGGTGGCAGTGACTTCGGGCTGCGCCAGAAGCCGTCGCTCCACGGCGCGCGCGAGCTCGTCGGATTCATCGAGTGACGTACCGGGCAAGGTGACCGCGCTGATGGTGAGCGTCCCTTCGTTGAACTCCGGAAGGAACGACCGGCCCACGAAGGCCCCTGCGGTCACGGCCACCAGCAAGCCGCCGAGCGCCACCGCCCCGACGATCTTCCAGCGGTACATCGTCGCATCGAGAAGCGGTTCGTAGCGCGCCTTGAGCCAGCGCACTGCACCGCCGTCCTCGCTTCGGTCGAGCACGTTCTTCCCCACCAGCACGAGCGAGCAGAGCGCCGGCGTCACCGTGAGAGCCACGACCAGCGAGGCGGCGAGCGACACGACGTAGGCAAAACCGAGGGGACGAAGGAGCCTTCCCTCGACGCCGGAAAGAAAGAAGAGCGGCAAGAACACGAGAATGATGATGCCCGTTGCGAAGACGATGGAGCGGCGAATCTCCTTGCTGCCCTCGTACACCACGGCGAGGCTCGGTCGCCGCGCATGCGCGGGGCGCCTGGCGTTCTCGCGAAGTCGCCGCAGAACGTTCTCCACGTCCACGATGGCGTCGTCGACCAGCGCGCCGACGGCGATGGCCATCCCGCCGAGCGTCATGGTGTTGATCGTCGCGCCGACTGCCTTCAACGCGAGCAACGACGTCACGAGCGACAGCGGTATCGCGAGTACGGTGATCAGCGTCGGCCGCACGCTCACGAGAAACGCGAACAGGATCGCCACGACGAGAATCGCACCGTCGCGAAGCGCCGCAACGAGGTTGTGGACGGCAACCTCGATGAAATCGGCCTGCCTGAAGATGTGTCGGTGGATCGTCATCCCTTGCGGCAACGAGGCCTGAACGTCGTCCAGGACCGTATCCACGCGGCGGGTGAGCTCGAGCGTGTTGACGCCCGGCTGCTTCTGAATGCCCAGCACGACGGCCGGCGCTGCGTTGTAGGAGCCCTCGCCACGCTTCGGCGCCGCGCCGATGCCCACCTTCGCAATGTGACGGACGAGCACCGGCTCGCCGTCTCGCACACCGACCAGCGTCTCCGCGATATCCTCGGGGCGTTGCACACGACCCAGGCCGTGGATCAGGTACTCCTGACCACTCGCACGATAGAAACCGGCCGACGTGTTCTCGTTCGTCTCGCGCAGCGCCTGGAGAACCTCGCTGGAAGCTATCTCGTACGCGGCGAGTCGGGCCGGGTTCAGCACGACCTGGTACTGCTTCTTCTCTCCGCCCATCGGGATGACCTGCGCGACACCGGGGACGGCCAGCAGTCGCCGGCGCAGCACCCAGTCGGCCGTGGTCCGCAGCTCGAAGGCCGAGTGATCCTCGGACGTCATCGCGATGAACATGATCTCGCCCATGATCGAAGAGATGGGGGCGAGGAGCGGGCGCTCGATCCCGGCAGGCAGCGCCTCCTGGGCAAGCTGGAGCTTCTCGGCAACGATCTGCCGCGCCTGGTAGATGTCGGCGCCCCACTCGAACTCCACCCAGACCACCGAGATCCCCACGCTCGTCGACGAGCGCACACGCCTGACGCCTGGCGCCCCGTTGAGCGCAGTCTCGATCGGGAACGTGACGAGACTTTCGACTTCTTCGGGAGCCATTCCGTGCGCTTCGGCGATCACCGTCACCGTTGGCGCGGTAAGATCGGGAAAGACGTCTACGGGCATTCGAACGGCTTCGTACGTACCCCAGCACAGAAGAACAGCGGCCGCCGCCAGCACGAACAGGCGATTGCGCAAAGACCACTGGATGATGCCATCTACCATGGCGGGGTCAGTGGGCGTGGCCGTGAGCGGGAATCGATGTGGACGCCGCGGCCAGTCGAATCAGATAGGCCCCGTCGGTGACCACCCGGTCACCGGCCGCCAGACCTTTCAGCACCTGGACGAACGCGCCATCACGGATTCCGAGCCCGACGAAGCGGCGTTCGAAGGATTCGCCGCCGGTCTGGACGTACACGACGTCGCGACCGTCCTCGTCGACCACGGCAGCGACCGGCACGACGACGCCGCCATTCGACTCACCGGTCAGCACCCGCACACGAGCGAACATTCCCACTCGAAGTGCGCGGTTCGGGTTCGGCAGCTCGAAGACCAGCGGCACGGTACGGCGCCGCGGATCAACGACACCTCCCAGGCTCACGATTCGGCCGCCGGTGGCCCGGTCGACCTCGAAGCGACGGTCGAACCCCTCGATCTCGAACCAGGCACCTGTCGTGTCACGTACGCGGCCGATGTCGGCTTCGGGAATCTGAACTTCCAGCCAGAGGCGATCCAGGTCGACGACGTGAAACAGCTCGCGGCCTTCTTCGAGGAACGCTCCCGGCGTTCCCGATACCTGCACGACCGTCCCTGCAATCGGGGAACGAACGGCGACACGTCCCGACGCTTCGCCTCCGGTGGCCCGCTGCGTGCCGTAGTACTGCGCCAGCCGGCTCTCGGCGGCCTCGAGCGCCGCTCGCGCCGCCGCCTCTTCGTGTTGCGCGGCGATACGCCGCTTGGCGGGCACGGCCCCTTGCCGGTAGAGGTCTTCCAGTCGCGCCACTTCACTCTCGGCATGCTCGAGTGAGAGCTTCGTCTGCGCGGCGGCGAGCTCGAGCGATGCGAGATCGGCTTCGCCTCCGAGCTTCGGCGCTATCTCGGCCAGTACCTGGTCGCGCTCGACCTCCATGCCGACCCACGGGAAGTTCTCGCCGCTGGTAACCAGGCGCCCCGCGGCGGGAGCGCTCACACGCACCTCGCCGTCCTGTCGCGGACGCAGCATCCCGTTGGCGATCAGCGAGGCGCGAAGCACTCGCTCCGCGGCAGGCTCGGTAGCGAAGTCCGCCTGCCACTGCTGCTCCTTCAGAAACGAAATTTCGTTCGACTGCCCTGTAGCTGCTCGCGCGGCCGCGTGCACGGCTTCGTTTGCCGTTTTATGGACCGTCACGCGGCCGAGCTCGTGACTGTCCAGTCCGTCTCCTGTCTGCAGCTCGATCGTGAGCGCGAGCTCACCGGCCGCTTGCGGCCGTACGACCGGGCGAAAGATTCCGGGCACGACGGGGTCGGGTGCGTCGAAGCGCTGCGCTGTGCCGTCATCGCCGACCAGCGCAACGGTTACCCTACCCGAGTTCACGGGCCGGAAATCACTCAGCCATGTCAGATGAGCCGCGAAGGGCGACTCCTCACCAGCGACGAGCGCCGGGTACTCGACGAACAGCTCCGTCCGAGCCGTGAGATGTGTGACCGCCTCGGTCGGCCGCTGCTCGGCTCCATGCCGATGACCGTGGTCATGGCCGGCACCGGGCCCGTTCGATTCGCAGCCGAGCGAGGCCAGGACACACATGGTAGTTGCCAGACGGACGAACGCCTTCACGACGAGGATCCTGCGCTTGCTCGTTCGAGCTTGATGCGAGCGCGCCTCGCCCCCATCTCGAGCTCCATAGCCTGGATCTCGGCATCGAACGAGCTGCTGTACGCATCGAGAAGCTGCAGGATGCCGAGCTCGCCGGCCCGGTACGCCGCTTCCGCCGTGCGTACCAGCTGCGCCGACGGTGCGATGGCCTTCTCCCGAAACTCGCGTGCCGCTTCGGACAGCTGCACTGCCTGCGCCCACAGCCCGCGGACCTCGCCCATCGCAGTGGACAGGCGCAGGCTTCGTTCACCACGCGCGACGCGAAGCTCCGATTCGGCTCGCATCGCCTCGTCCTGATCTCGCGAGAGAGCAGGAAGCGGCATCGAGGCGCTGACGATGAATCCCGTCTCGCGCTCACCGTCGACCCTCACGCTCTTGGCGCCACCACCCAGCGTCACCTCCGGCAGCCACCACCGACCGGCGGCGCGCCGCTCCTGCATCGCTGCTGTCTCGGCAAGCTCGAGGGCCGCCACGTCCGGCCTGTTCACGAGCCCCGCCAGCAGGGTCTCGAGCGAGGGGAGCCGTGTATCGGGAAGTGTGGTCCCGTGTACCCTGGGCCACGCCGACCTGGCGTCCCCGCCATCATCGGCGAGCAGAGACGCGAGCACCTGGCGGGCGCGCTCCAGCTCCGCGTGCTCGACATAGTGGCGAGCGAGCGCGCTCGCGGATTCTCGCTCGAGCCTGCGCCGGTCGTAGCTGGAGACGTCCCCCGCAGCCTCCCGCCGTGCGACCGTGTCGGCGATCTCTTCCATGCGAGCCGACCACGTTTCGACCGCCGCGAGCCTGTGCTGACCCACGAGCGTCTCGTAGAACCGGACCTTGATTTCCTCTTCGATGTCGAGCCGGCGACCAAGCGCAACATGCTGCATCGCTTCGAGCCTGGCCTGTGCGGCCCGTGTGCGAAGGCCACGCCTGCCCGAGAAATCGAACGCTTGCGTGATCACGACGAAGTCTTCGTCCGACTCCGCCGGTCCGGAGTCCACCTGCTCGCGCGTGTACTCCACGCTGGGATTGGGCCACAAGCTCGCGGCCTTCACGTCGGCCGCAGCATTTCCGACCATGCCCGAAAGCACGTCGGCGACATCGTGACGTGACAGGCCCATTGTGACCGCCTCGCCCTCGGTGAGCCCCGGACTCTCCTCGTTCTGGCCGGTATGAGCGAGCACGGTCGCTGTCGACGCCAGAACGACGCTCGCCAGAACGGCCGTGAGAAGCGCATCCTTCATTTCAGGTACGCCCGGATGATGTCGACCAGCTCGTCGGCCGCGCTGTCCTGCTTTGCCGTGGCCTTCCTGTGCGGATCAAGAACGTGAAGCCGGACGTGGCCTTCGAGCACCTCGGCCATGAGCCCGTTCATCGCACCGCGCGCAGCGGCGATGGTTTGCAGGATGGACGAGGAGTTGGCCTCCTCCTCCAGCGCCTTCTCGACGGCCTTCAGCTGGCCACCGATCCGGCGGACGCGGTTCAACAGCTTCTTCTTGTCCCGAACGGTATGCCCCACGAGCTAGACCTCCTACGAGTGAGCGGACACGGCAAGATACTATACCCCAGTATGATATTGCGGGATCGAGGACTGCAACCACCACCTGACCTTCGCGCCGGCGACGATCACCGCGGCGACGCATAGTCGCATCCGGCCCGTCACCCGCCCCCCTGCCACGACGCGAGCGTGGCGCGTCGGTGGCACTGCGGTCACCCCACGCCTGCCGCGAGCGACGCGCTCGCCAGAGCTCGCGTCGTTCGCGGTCTTCGCGCTGCACTTCTGCGCAGTCGCAAGAATGTTGCGGCACCCGGTGCGCGCGCACGACGCATGACGGGGTGTGTGCGGTCGAACAACGCGAACGCTGCGTTCTTGTTGGCCACGGCCCCAGCTGGGTAGCGTGAACCACGTGACTGGTCGGTCCCTTCATCGCGGTGTGTGCCTCCGTACGCGTCGCCGGCCCCGTGCGAGCGGCTGGCCCGGCTGCGTGCTCGTGCTCGCCGTCGCGATCGCGTGCTCGACGCCCGCGCGCGCGGCCGACGTGAGCGGCACGCTCGCACAGTGGCACCGCGTGGAGCTTTCGTTCGACGGCCCGCATCACGCGGAGTCGGACAACAGCCCCAACCCGTTCCTCGATTACCGGCTGCAGTGCGCGTTCACGGGACCGTCGGGGCAGAGCTTCGACGTGCAGGGCTTCTTCGACGCCGACGGCGGCGGTGGCACCAGTGGCAGCGTGTGGAAGTGCCGCTTCGCGCCCGACCAGACGGGCACCTGGAGCTACGCCGCGTCATTCCGGTCGGGCTCGCAGGTGGCGATCTCCACCAGCTCCTCGGCCGGTACGGCCACTTCCTTCGACGGCGAGAGCGGCAGCTTCCACGTCGGCCACAGCGGCAGATCGGCGCCCGACTTCCGCGCGTCCGGCCGCGGCTGTCTCGTGAACAGCGGCGCTCACTATCTGCGCTTCGCCGGCAGCGGCAAACCCTGGATCAAGGGCGGCGCCAACATCCCGGAGAACTTCCTCGGCTACTCCGGCTTCGACAACACCCCGAGCGCCGGCCACGACTTCTCACCGCACACCGGCGACTGGAACAGCGGCGACCCGGACTGGGGCAGCGGCGAGGGCCGCGCGATCATCGGTGCGCTCAACTACCTGGCCGAAACCGGCGGCAACTCGCTGTACTTCCTGCCGATGAACATCGGCGGTGACGGCAACGACACGTTCCCCACGATCGGATCGCAGGACAAGACGCACTACGACACGTCGAAGCTCGCGCAGTGGGAGGTCGTGTTCACGCACGCCGACAGCCTCGGTGTGATGCTGCACATCGTGCTGTCGGAGGCCGAGAACGCCAACGCGAACTACCACGACGGCGGCAATCTCGGTGCCGAGCGCAAGCTGTACTATCGCGAGCTCGTGGCGCGCTTCGGCCACCACCTGGGAGTGGAGTGGGACCTGGGCGAGGAGAACAACTACGGGACTAGCAAGCGCAAGCAGTTCGCCGCGTGGTTGCACGGCATCGACCCCTACAAGCACCCGATCACCAACCACACGCGCTACGGCGAGCTGAGCCAGTCGTACAGCGGGCTGCTGGGCGACGGCAACTTCGCAATGACCGCGTTCCAGGACGGCCCGACCAACCTGGGCGACAAGGTGATGAGCTGGCGTCAGCAGTCGGCGAACGCGGGCATGCCGTGGGTGATCTCGATGGACGAGCCCCACCCGATTCAGAACGACGCGGGAGACGAGCAGCAGGGCTATCCGAGCGGCCGCAAGAACTTCATGTGGCCCGTGTACCTGTCTGGCGGCGGCGGCTTCGAGTGGTACGTCAAGAAGGACGGCGGCGGCGACGGCTTCGACCAGGTGATCGAGAACTTCCGCTCGATGCAGGTCGCGCTCGAGTGGACCGCGCACGCGCGTGAGTTCCTCGAGACGCTTCCGTTGCTCGACATGGAGCCGATGCCCTCGGCGAGCAATGCCCGCTACACGCTGGCCGCTCCCGGCCTGGCCTACGCGACGTACGATCCCGACGGCGACAGCCTGTCCGTGGACCTGTCCGGCAGCAGTGCGCAGTTCGACGTGCTCTGGTTCAACCCGCGCACCGGCCAGTGGCACGACGGCGGCACCGTGACCGGAGGAGCGTGGCGCAGCCTCGGCAACCCGCCGTTCTCGGGCGACGCCGCCGCGGCCGTGCTCGACCCGGCGCTGCTCGCCACGACGACCACGCTGCCACCGACGACGTCGACGACCTTGACCACCTCGACGACGTCCACGTCCACGTCGACATCGACCTCGACGTCGACCACCAGCACGACCTCGACCACGCAACCGCCGGCCGTCACCACCAGCACCACCTCGACGACGCAGCCGCCGGCCACCACCACGAGCACCACCTCGACGACGTCGCCACCGACGACTACCACCAGCACGACATCGACGACGTCGCCGCCCACGACGACCAGCACGACGCCGACGACGAGCACGAGCAGTACGACGACGAGCACGAGCACCACGTCGACCACACTGGCACCGGTGATCACCACCACGGTGACGCTTCCCCCGCCGACGAGCACGACGACGTCGACGCAGCCGGCGCCCACGACCAGCACGACCTTGTTCTCGAGCAGCACCAGCAGCACGGTGCTGGCGTCGACGACCACGAGCACGACGACCACGACCGAGGTGGAGACGACGCCGTCGACGACGCTGACCTCGACGACCACCACCACGATGCCGATGCTCGGGCTGTGCCCGCCCGACCCGTTCGCCCTGTACTGCCGCACGGCCGAGCGCGCCTCGATCGATCTCAAACCGGAGGGCACGTCCCGCGACGCGTTCGACTGGCGCTGGCTGCTGGGCGAGGAGACCGAGCTCTACGACTTCGGCGATCCGGCCACGATCACCCACTACGCCGTGTGCATCCACGACTGGGGCCAGGGCGCGGCATCGCTGGTGGCCGAGCTCTCGATTCCTGCCGGCGACGCATGGCGCGAGGCCGGCCTGTCCGGCTTCCGCTACATCGACAGCGACGGTCGGGTACACGGCATCGAGCGCATCCAGCTGAGGCCCGGAGCCAGCGGCAAGGCACGCGTGCGTCTCAAGGGCCGTGGGCCGGCGATCGAGCCGCCGGCCCCGGTGGCGACCGGCGCGTTCTTCGAGCAGCAGCCGAGCGTGACCGTGCAGATCGTGAACAGCCACGGCGAGTGCTGGACGACCGACTTCGACGCCGCGTCGACGACGCGCAACCAGACCAACCAGTTCAAGGCACGCATCCGCTAGAGGAGCAGACTCGCCCACCCGATCGGAGGGAGCGTGCGATATGCCCGTTCGGGTGATTGACGGCCGGGCGGCTACGGCGTTACCGTGATGCGTCGTCTGGCTCGTCGCCGTCGACGACACCCGACTACCGACCGGACAGCGCAACGTACCCACGTGCCCTGGATCCGGCCCGAGAGGCCCCCTTGCTCCACGCTCGCGTCATCGCGGCCGCCATCGGCACGACGATCGGCATCTTCGCGGTGCTCATCTACTCGGCCGATAGCGCGGCCCCCGTCAATCAACCGCTCGTCGAGACCGGCGCGGCCACGACCGCGCGCACGTCGAGCCGACCGCTGCTGTTCGAAGCGCGCGCGAAGACTCCGCGCGCCGCACGCGTCGACAACACGGCAGCCACCACCGTCGATCACCGCACCGGCCTGGAGCGGGAGAAAGAAATCGACGAGAACGCCGATGAGGTCTCCAGCCCGTGACCTGAACCGTGAGCTCCCCTGACGGGCGCTCCATCCCCCGTTCGCGCTCTGCACCGCCTGGCGCGTTTTTCGCAGAAATCGCCACCGACGGTCGGATATAATGGAACAGCCCGAAGGCGAGACGTTCCCTTCACCCGACGCGAAGGCCAGGCGGGCGCCGCTCGATGAAACTGCTCCGCCTCGTCGTTTTCCCCTGGTTCATCTGGCACGTCGTCACATCGATCGCCCGCGACCTCCTCGGCAGCCGCCTGGGGAGCTCGCGCACCGCCCGCACGCTCGGCGTCATGCTGCAGACCGGCGCCTACGTCGTGGTGGGCCTTCCCGTCACGATCGTGCTGTCGGGTGAGCTCGCGATCACGCTCAACGAGGCGGTGATCGCCGAGCAGGCCGACTATCGCCTTCAGACCGACCCCGGCGCCGGCGCCGACGACCTCGAGTACCCCACGCCGGGACCGAAGTCGTTTCGCCCCACCCGGGTCGTGCCGGGCAGCAACGAGACCTACCGTCGCTACCTCGTCGAGCTGTACGCGCCGGTGATCCTGCAGAAGATCTCGAACCACCCACAGTGGGACATCCCGCTGTCGATGACGTTCGACGGCAATACCGACCCACGCGACAACGTGGCGAACGAGCCCGACCACCGCCCTCACGTCGCCTCCGTGTACGGCGAGCTCACCGCCGAGACGACCGACTCCTACTACCTCACTTACTCGCTCTACCACGTGAAGGACTACGACCATCCCGTTCGCGAGATGATCAGCCGCTGGACCTACCACGACAACGACAACGAGGGCTTCCACATCCGGGTGGACAAGCGCACGATGAGCGTCGCGGAGGTCGAGACCTGGTTCCACAACCGCTTCCTGCTGTTCAACCGCACCGGCATCTCCACGGGCACCGAGCCGGTTCACGGAAAGTTCTACGTCGAGAACGGCACACACGTCGTCATCTACTCGCAACCCCAGGGCCACGGAGTACGCTGCGCGCAGCTGGTCGACCGGCCGAGCCTGGAGTGGAACGTGAAGGTGCTGCGCTACCGCGGCGACCGTGACACGGTGCCGGTGCGCGCCGACCGTTCGGTGCAGAACGACGCGACCTACGAGCTGGTGAGCTTCGATCGCTGGTACGAGCACGCACGCCGCACCAACGACAATGCCGCCGATGACACGGGCATGTTCGCGGAGTCGATCGTGCTGGGCACGAACGCCGACGGCAGCAAGCGGACGATCGGTCGCTTCATCGCCGGCCGCGACTACCAGATCGACGGCTGGTCACGCCCCAAGCCGATGTGGTCGTGGGACGACGGCTGGGACGACATCCCGGTATTCGTGTGGCACTTCTTCCCGAGCGTGGCTTTCACGTCGCACGGGGGTACACAGCTCTCCCACGACTACACGTACAACCGCCCTTGCGAGAAGGTCTTCGGCGAGAGTGCCGACGGCGTGTTCCGGAGCCTGTCGCTGCCGGTGGTCATGCGCGAGGACGGCAAGTGGGAGTCGCTGCACGGCCGCGGCGGAGGTCTGGGCCACGGCTGGTACTGGGCCGCGGCGCAGAAAGCGCTCAAGGCCTACGTGAACTACGTCTTCCACGCGCTCGGCTGAGCTCGCGGCCCTCTCCTCGATTGCCCGAAGCACGCACCCGTCCTAAGTTCTCGCCGCCACCGTCATGGCGGACACACGCAGCAACATCGTAGACGCAGCGACGCAGCTGTTCGCGACGCAGGGCTACGCCGCCACGTCGGTGCGCGAGGTGGCCGACGCCGTCGGCATCGGCTCGTCGCTCGTACACCACCACTACAGCACCAAGGAGGCGCTGCTCATGGCGTGCGTGCATCGCGTGGTGTCCGACTTCGGCGAGCGACTGGGACTGACGCTCGAGAAGTCGAGCGGGGCGTCGCTCCGCGACACCGCGTTCGAGGCCGCCCGCTGCTGCGTGCGCTGGGCGAACAGCCGGCCCGAGGGTATCCGGCTGCTCGGCCTGGTCGGCGTCACCGAGACGCAGGTGCTCGACGACGAGCAGCACCGCGAGGTGTTCGTCTTCGAGTTCTCGCGCCACTGGATACCGCTGGCAAGCCGGCTCGAGCACGACTACGGCGAGCGTGGGATCAGCGCGCTCGTTCACCGAGGGGCTGATGGCGATGTGTGAGGCGGCGGACTGAGCGCGCGTAGCCGTCGGGGTTTTCCCCTATCGTGTAGATCGCAAGATCGCCGTCACGCACCGGCGCGAAGCCTCGACACAGAACGGGCTCGGATGCATACGTACGCGCCATGGGGCGTGACAACACGAATCAGTTCCTTCGCTGGGTTCTGGGTACGGCGGCCATCGGCGTTCTGTTCATCGCCGGCGTCGCCGCCGCCGATGCGGATCCGCTGAGCGGATCCGCCGATCCGATCGTCGTCGCAGATCCAGAACCGATCGCGCCGCCACCGGCCGCCGATCCCGCGCCGGCTCCACGAGCGCGCGTCGACCACGGCAACATCACCACCGAGGGCATCTCGGGCATGTTCCTCAATCCCACCACGGCGACGCTCGATCAGGGCGAGCTGGCGGTGCAGTACTGCGCCGCCATCGTCGACCCGGCCAAGACCAAGATCGACAACGCGGCGGCGCACAACGCGAACGCGACGGTCGGTGTCACCGACTGGCTCGAGGTGGGCGGCTACGCACTGATCGTCGATCCACCGTCGAGCGGCGTTCCCGACATCGACACGAAGAAAGCAGGCGGCCCGCTCTTCAGGGTCCGCCTGCTCGAGGAGATCGACTGGAGACCCGAGGTGAGCTTCGGTGGGATGTTCAGCTTCGGCGACGACGCGCTGAGCAACCAGACGTTGTGGATGGGCGTGTCGAAGCGCTTCGCGGCCGATCTCGACTTCCCGCTCGCGTTCCGGCCGCAGATCGGCTTTCGACAGCTGTGGCAGGACGAGAATGCGCTCGGCGGCAACGCTCCCAGCGGCATGGTCGGCTATCTCGGCGGCGAGCTAGAGCTTCCCAAACACATCTACCTCGTGTCCGAGGTCTCGACCGACGGCGGCAACCTCTACAGCAAGACGCCCTACTCGTTCGGCGCGCAGGTACGCCACCCCGACGGTGTCGGCTTCAGCATCGCGGGCATCCAGCGCGGAGACTTCCGTAACCTGGGAATACTGATCGGAATCGGTGTGAACTTCTGAGCCGGCACGGCCGTGGCCGGCGAGCCTCGCTAGGAGAGCTCGTCGTGCAGACGTCGCGCGCGCTCCGCGTCGCCTGCCGCACGCATCGACACGAACAGCTCGTAGGCGCGTTGCACGTCGGCGCGAGCGCGCTCGCGGTGGCCGAGCCGGCGCAGGATCTCCGCGCGCCCGAGCATCGTACGAGCCACTTCTTGTGCGCGATTCAGGCGTTCGAACGTCGCCAGCGCCTGCTCGGTGCAGTCGAGCGCGTTCTCCAGATCGCCGCCTAGCAACGCCACCTGCCCCAGGCCCCTGCGAGCGCCGGCAACGGCCAGCGGGTGCGCCACCTCGTCGTAGTCGCGAAGGACGCCCTCGAATGCCTGCCCGGCACACGCGGGCTGCTCGCACACCAGCTGCGCCTCACCCAGTATCACCAGTGCCAGTCCGCGCAGGAGCGCGTAGTCGGTAGATCCCAGTGTGGCAAGAGCCGCCTCGGCCGCCGATACCGCCATCTCACCCTCGCCGCGCTCGATGGCCAGTACCGCGAGGTTCGTCTGCGCAAGCGCCGCCCCGTGCTGGTTGCCGACCCGATGGCACGCGTCGAGCGAGCGCCGGTGGTGCTCGTCCGCGTGGTCGAACTCCCCGCGGCTCATCGCGAGGTTGCCCAGGTTGTTGTGAACGCCGGCGATGCACTCGACGTCGCCCATGCGCTCCCAGATGCCGAGCGCCTGCTCGAAGTAACCCTCGGCCGCCTCGTAATCTCCGAGGTCGCGCTGAGCGTTGCCCATGTTGTTGCGGGCACGTGCCCGTTCCGAGAGCGCATCCATGCGCTCGGCGCTCTCGTAGGCACGCGCGTACAGCGCCGCCGCGTCGGCGAACCGGCCTTCGGTATGCGCGATGCGTCCCTCGAGCATGTCGACGCGTACGACGATCAGCACGTCGTCGGGGGCCGCCGCTAGCCGGCATTCGCGCAGCCGCCGTAGCGCATCGGCGATGCGGTCGGCACGGTGGTGGAGCTGCGCCAGATCGTAGAGCAGCCAGCCGAGCACGCCCTCGTCGGAGTCGACCTCGCGCACCTGCTCGATGCCGCCGACCATGAGCTTCTCGGCCTCGGCCGTGCGCCCGGTGTGCATGAACGCGGTGGCCGTGAGTCGATCGGCCTCGGCCCAGTCGGTCGGCCGGCTCGAGGCGTCGCGCATGCTGCGGGCATGGCGCGCCGCCGCCTCGTATCCGCCCACGAGCAGGCGAACGCGCGCCGCGCCGCGATGCGCGAGAACGGTGGCACGCAGATCGTGGGGCGCGGGCGACTCGAGCCGCTCGACATCGTTCACCACGCGCTCGTAGCGCTCGAGCGCTTCGTCGTTCACGAACAGATCGGCGGCCCGGTCGCCGGCCCTCAAGCTGGCATCGGCGGCCAGCGACCAGCGCTCGGCACTTTCCTCGTGATGCGCCAGAAGCTCAGGCGCGACACGGACGCGATCACCGGCGATCTCGCACAGCGCGTCGGCGGTGCCCGCGTGCAACGCGCGGCGGTCACGCCGCAGCAACGTCTCGTAACAGGTCTCGCGCATCAGCTCCTGCGCGAACGACCACGTTCGCCCCGGTCGGTCGGCGAACGCTTCCGACACCATTCCCTGCGCCCGCAGATCATCGAGTAGCGACTCGATCGCCGCGCTCTCGACGTCCCCCGACGCGGCCCGGCCGGGCTGCGTCCACACGCACGTAGCGACGTCGGGGTCGAACTCCACACCCTGCACCGAACACTGGCACAGCAGCTCGCGAGCGTCGGGCGCGAGACGGTCGAGGCGGCTGGTCATGGCCGAGCGCAGCGACGCGGGCAGCGCGATCTCGGCGCCGGCAGCATCGAGCGTCCACCTGCACACACCCGACGCGTCGCGCTCGAGCGCCCCGGAGTCGAACAGGGACCGCACCAGCTCCTCCACGTACAGTGGCACGCCGGCGGCGCGCCGCAGGATGTCCACACGTAGATCGTCCGGCAAGCCGGCGCCGGGCGCCAGGCCGTCGAGCAGCTCGGCGCTCTCACCGGCCAGCAGCGGCTGCACGTGCAGCGCGTCGGTCGCGCCGGCCCCCGACGGCGACGGCTCGGCGCGCGACGACGTGACCAAGGTGAGCGGCAGGCCGCCCGGCTGACGCGCCAGCGCCTCGAGCAGCTCCGTGGAGGCCTCGTCGCTCAGGTCGTAGCCGTCGAGGAACACGATGAGCCCCGGCCGCGTCTCGGCCATCGCCTGCAGGAACGTCGCCACGCCACGCTCGACGATGCGACGCATCCCCTGCGGATCAGGGTCGGGAGGCTCGACCGGCAAGGCGCTGGGCGCCGCGATGTACCACAGCCCTCCGGCATACGGTGCCAGCCGCTCGCCGACCGCGCGCAGCGCGTCGCCGAACGCGGCCGCCGAGTCCGACCAGCCGAGGTCGCCGGTCAGCTCGATGAGCGCATCGTGGAGCAGACGACGCATCAGCCCGAACGGCCGGCGCGCGGTTGCCGAGGTGGCCGTGCAGTGCAGGACCGAGCTCGTCGAGGAACGGGCCACCGCTTCGCGCACGAGCCGCGACTTGCCCAGACCCGCGTCGCCCACGACCCGTACCCACCGGGCCGTGGCCTCCCGCTTGCCGAGGTACTCGCCGAGGATCGCGAGCTCGCGCTCGCGCCCGACGAACGGAGCGAGCCCCGCGCGCTCGCAGCGCACCATGATCCGGCGTCGCTCGCGCAGCAGCTCGTAGGCTGCGATGGGATCGGGCTTACCCTTCACGATGAGCTGACGCTCGGGTCCGAACTCGAACTGATCGGCGGCCTGCTCATAGACGTGCTTCGAGACCAGCACCGTGCCCGGCTCGGCCGAGGATTCCAGACGCGAGGCCACGTTGACCGAGTCGCCCATCACCGTGTACTGCATCTTGACGTCGGAGCCGACGCCGCCGGCCACCACCAGCCCGTCGTTGATGCCGATGCGCAGCCGCAGCTCCACGCTGCCCTGGCCTCGGATCTGTCGGCTGAAGCGACCGAGGAAGTCCTGCATGCCGAGCGCGGCACGGCAGGCGCGCGCGGGGTCGTCCTCGTGGGCGACGGGCGCGCCGAACAGCGCCATGATGTTGTCGCCGATGTACTTGTCGATGTAGCCGCCCTCGTCGCTCACCGTGTGGCCGAGACCGGCGAAGACCTCGTTCATGAGGTCGTGGACTTCCTCGACGTCGAGGCGGTCAGCCATCCGCGTGAAGCCGCTGACGTCGGCGAACAGGACGGTCACCTGACGACGCTCGTCGCGTCGCCACGGCTCCTCGGTGCCGTTGGCCCCGGCCGCCGGCCCACGCCCGGAGCCAGGCGATGCAGGCGCGCCGCCGGGTGCACCGGGGCGCTTCGTCGTTCCTTCCTGCACCTTGCTTCCCCCATGCTGCCGGCGCAGCGGCGGCAATGGGTCGTGTAAAGCTAGCGCCAGGGTCGGGCCACGACAAGAACGCGCGATTTCGGTGAGCTCCGGCCGATCAGCGCCCGGCGGCAGTCGCCATGAAGTCGGCGACCCTGTCCCACAGCAGCTCGAAGCGCGGTGATCCGAAACCCGCCCCCGACCGCACCCAGCCCGACACCTCGGTGCCGTCGGCGAGCGTGTGCGGGAAGTGGCCGACGCAGTCGAGATGGTCGGAGGCCAGCACCGCGAGCACGCGCCCGTGGGCCTGGCTCTCGGTGGGAACGATGCCGTCGTTCGTGCGATCGTCGATCTCGAGGTCGCCCACGTCGAGCCCGGCGGCATCGTCGGCCACGTGCATGGCGCGCAGCTCGGCCGTGCGCGATGCGTACTCGTAGGCCGGGTCGCGGTCAGCCGTGAAGTACCATGCGACCCTGAAGCCGATGCTGTTGGCGTAGATGAGCGGCGTGATCGCCTTGATGGCGCCCAGCGGCTCGTTCGTTCCGGTCACCACGCTTCCGTAGTCCACCGCCGGACGGTCGACCAGCAACGCGTCGGCCAGATCGGCCGCTTCCTGCGTCAGGTTCCGCAGCGCGCCGATGTCGGCGCCGATGCCGTCGAGATAGCGAAGCACGGCCAGCGGATCGCTCGACAGCACGGCGGAATCGATCCAGTCGAGAAACGGCAGCGAAACCGGAAGCTTCTGCACGACATCGGCCAGTGGGGCAGCCGCCGACAGTGCCAGTGCCAGGCCGTCGCGGACACCGGGCCAGCGGGCCGCCTGCGAAGCCGTGCGCAGCAGCGCGTCGACGCTGAGCCGCACGCCCACGCTCGCGATCGGCGTGCCGAAGTGCGGGGTCGCCACGGCGGTGGCCGATCGCACCTTGCCCAGCGCGTCGGCATAGCGACCGAACGCTGCATCGCCGAGCCGTGCCCTCATGTCGGGGCCGGCATCGAGCTCGCTGCCGGGACTGAGCAGCAGGCGCACGTCGAGCCCGCCGGTACTGTGGCCGACGAAGTGCACCGACGAGGTATCCGGGTCGTGGCGGGCCGCTACTTCCTCGGCCAGCTTCTCGGCGCGCTTGCGCAGCGAGCCGACCGGCACGGTGGCGGTGGTGACGACCGACGCAGCGATTCCTGCCGCGGCCAGACGTCGCTCGAGATGCTCGCCGACCTCGATGAAATAGTGCAGGTCGGCGAGGCGTGCGAAGCCGAGGAACCCCGGGACCAGATAGATCTCTGCCTTGTCCATCGTGCGGTCGTGCGGGCGGCCGTTCCGCCCGGCCGCGAGCATAGCGGCGCCGGCCGCCGGGCGCACCCGGGCGACGCAACGGCAGGCGCGGACATCGCGAATGGACCGCCGCGCGCAGTGTGTCGCGTGAGGCCGGCTGCTATAGCTGCGCGCAGCATCATGGGACCACCTGTCAGCCACGCAAAGACCGGCGGAACGGCCGCCCTGACGCGAGGCAAGCGGCCGTGGCGACGTGCGCACCATCCACTCGGCGCCGCACTCGCGATGACGCTGGCCGTGGCCGTGCCGATCGGCGCAGCGGGCTGCACCGGCTCGCCGGACCGAACGCTCTACGTGGGAGGTACCATCCTCACGATGGACGCGGCCGGCACCGTCGCCGAGGCCGTGCGGGTCGAAGGCGAACGCATCGCGGCGGTCGGCACCGAGGCCGACGTGCGAGCCACGACACCGGCGGGCACGCCAATCGTGGAGCTCGGCGAGCGGGCGCTACTACCTGGATTCATCGACGCCCACGGCCACTTCCCGGGCATGGGCGTCTACGCCATCCATGCCGACCTCAACAGCCCGCCGATCGGCGAGGTAGAGAACATCGACGACATCGTCGCCATCCTGGCCGCGCGCGCCCGCGAGGAACGAGCGGGCGCGTGGATCCTCGGCCTCGGCTACGACGACACGCTGCTCGCCGAACGGCGTCACCCCACCCGTCACGACCTCGACCGGGCCTCGGCCGACCACGCGATCGTGATCATGCACATCTCGGGTCACCTGGCCGTCGCCAGTAGCCGCGCGCTCGCCGAGCTGGGAATCGACGCGTCGACACCCGATCCCGAGGGCGGCCACATCCAGCGCGACGCCGTCACCGGCGAGCCGACCGGCGTGCTGGAGGAGACGGCGGCCGGCCCGGTGCTCGACATGCTCCAGCGGCCTTCCGCGCTCGACGGCCTGCGCGTGGTGCGCGCGGCCGGGCGGATCTACGCACGCGCCGGCGTGACCACCGCCCAGAACGGGCTCACCACGAGGCGCCAGATCCGCCTGCTGTCGTGGGCGTCGCGCCTCGGCCTGGTCCCGATCCGGCTCATCCTGTGGCCCGACGCCACTGCTGGCGAGGCGATCCTCGATGGAACGCTCGACACCGACACGTACGATCCGCTGTGGGTACGCGTCGGCGCGATGAAGCTGGTGGCCGACGGCTCGTTGCAGGGCTACACCGGCTACCTGTCGCGCCCCTATTACACGACCCCCGACGACGACCCCGACTATCGGGGATATCCGCGCATGCCGGCCGCAGAGCTCGACGACCGGCTGACCCGCTATCACGCGCGCGGCCTGCAGGTGGCGGTACACGGCAACGGCGACGCCGCCATCGACATGATCCTGGATGCGGTCGAGCACGCGGGCGGCGACCGGCCGGTTGGCGACGCGCGACACATCGTGATTCACGCCCAGATGGCCCGCGACGACCAGCTCGACCGGATGAAGCAGCTCGGCGTGATCCCCAGCTTCTTCGCGCTCCACCCCTACTACTGGGGCGACCGCCATCGCGAAGTGTTCCTCGGGCCCGAGCGTGCCGCGCGCATCAGCCCCACCGCGAGCGCGCTCGCGCGAGAGCTGCCGTTCACCATCCATGCCGACGCGCCGGTGGTGCCCATGGAGGCGCTGCGGCTGGTGTGGTCGGCGGTGAACCGGCGCACGCGAAGCGGCGTCGTGCTGGGCCCCGACGAGCGCATCGACGCGATGACGGCGCTTCGCGCCGTCACGATCGACGCCGCCTACCAGCACTTCGAGGAAGACCTGAAAGGCTCGCTCGAGCCCGGCAAGCTGGCCGACCTCGTGATCCTGTCGCGCTCGCCGCTCGACGACCCTGCGACGATCGACTCGATAGAGGTGCTCGAGACGATCGTGGGCGGGCGCACCATCCACTCCGCCGCACGGTAGCCTGGCCGCGCACCGAACCGCGCACCTGCGTGCTGCTAAGCCCGCCTTGCAGCCAGCGCCCGGCCGCACCCCGATCGCCAACAATAGTTAGCGCGTCACGAGCCTGCCGCCAACCGCCACGCCGCCCGGCAGCCTGCCACGGCAGGCACGCCTGCGCCGCGTATCACGGCGCTCTACGGCCGCCGCGCCTCGGCTGGCAGCCCCCGACATGGCCCGTGGCATGGCGATTGCTGTGTTCTACGCACTGCTCGCGACCGGCGAGCCACGAGGAGGAAGAACATGGTGTCGCTCTATCTACTTCTGCTCGCGACCGCACTGGCCGCATTCGTCAGCGGGGTCACGCTCATCGAGCTGGCCATCAACAGCTGGCTCGCGGCCGCGCCGCCGGCGACAGTCGCTGCGAGCAGCGACGCGCTGCCCACGATCGTCGCGACGCTCTCGCTCATCGAAGCAAAGCCGCACCTGCGACCGACCACGTTCATGCACCGAAGCTGACCCGACCTCTCGGCAGTACCCACATTCACAGCCGCAACGCCGGCCCGGAGCACGGGCCACCACGACACGCCGGGGCAACTCTCCACGAACGCCCCGGCAACCGAACACGATCTCGAAGGAGGAACCGATGATGACAATCCCGACCCCCAGCATCTCACTCGCCGGTGCCATGGTGGCGCTGGTTCTCATGTTCACCCTGGCGCCCGCGCCGCGCGCGTTCGCCGACGACGACATCTACTGTAGCGACGCCTGCGACGAGATCGAGGACGAGTGCAAGGAGCGCGCTTCGAGCTTCGAGGAGCACCAGCAGTGCGAGAGCAACGAGAACGACTGCGGCCTTCTCTGCGACGAGACCGGTGAGTGCGGCCACGAGTGCGCCGAGGACGCGGAGGAGTGCTTCGACGACTCCGAGAGCTCCGAGGACGACACCGAGTGCGAGCTCGAGTTCCTCGACTGCGTCGAAGACTGCCTGACGGGCGACGGCGATGACGACGATGACCGTGACGACGGTGACGACGGTGACGACGGTGACGACGGCGACGACGACGGCGGTTTCGAGCCCGAGTGCGACACGCGCTGCTACATCGAGCGGATCACCGACGCCCAGAAGTGCGGCACGTACCCCTGCGGCACGAATACCGTGCAGTGCGGCACGCGGCGCGTCACCGACCCCAGCCGCTGCGGAACCACGCTCGTGACCAGCGCGGCGAAGTGCGGCTACAAGTACGGACCGTCGCCCCGATACTGTGGCAGCCAGACGGTCACCAGCGGCCCGAAGTGCGGCTACCAGACGATCCGCAGCGCTTCTCGCTGCGGAACCTACACCCGGCTGGAGATGCGCACGCAGTGCAGAAAGGTGTGCGTGTGGATCCCGTTCATCGGAAAGAAGTGCCGGAACATCTGTGCCCCGGTTCCCACCCGGGTGCGCTACGCCAAGACCTGCCAGGTGGCGCGTACCTGCAGCGTTGCCCGATCGTGCTCGTATCCGGCCACCTGCCGCACGGCCGCTACCTGCGACGTGCCGAAGTACTGCCAGGTGCCGAAGCACTGCCCGCGGACCTGCGAGGTTCGACGTTGCCAGGAGCACTGCCAGTAGGCACGCGAGCTCACCGCCCTCACGGGCAACCAGTCCTCTCCGAAGGGCGGCCGGAAACGGCCGCCCTTCTCTCTTTTGTAGAGACCCCGGAGGCTCCGTCGAGCCGGCCGCGTGCCGAACCGCCGCTCGCCCCCCCATATGAGCGCTGTTTTACCCGGCTGGGTGATTGACAGGTAGCCGTCCGGCACGGCATTGTTCCTTGTCTGCGTCCGGAAGCTGTGCGAATCGCAGCGCATTCGTGCGCTCCGTCGGGGAGAGCGCACCGACTACGGTCGCTCGTCCGGAGGGGGGTTACCATGAAGATCGCATCGCGGGCCGCTGCTCTCGTGGCTTTTTGCGTCTTTTCAACGAGCGCCACGGCACTTGCCGGGCCCTGTGGGGTCGACGTCGGCAGCCGCTGCATCTTCGCGAGCTCCGCGCAGGATGACGGCGACCTCGGCGGGCTGGCCACCGCCGACGCCACGTGCAAATCGCTGGCAGACGCCTCCGTCTCGTCGTTCATGCACGGGCGCAGCTGGCGCGCGTGGCTGAGCGACGACTCCGATAGCGCAGCGTCGCGAATCGAGCAGGCGGCCGTGCCCTACCGCCTCGTCGACGGCACGAAGGTGGCCGACGACTACACCGACCTGAGCGACGGCTCACTCGACGCTGCCATTGATCTCGACGAGGACGGAGGTCCCCCGCCCGGCACGCGCGTGTGGACAGGCACCGACAGCGACGGCAGCTCGCTCAGCCCGAGCAACTGCCAGAACTGGTCGACGGCGTCGAGCGGGATCGGCGGCTTCGACGGCCGCAACGACGTGACCACCAGCGTGTGGACGAGAAACCTCGTCCCGACCTGCGATCAGCTCCGCAGCATCTACTGCGTGGAGAAGGACATCATCTGTGGCGACGGCTTCGTCGACCCGGGCGAGGACTGCGACGACGGCAACACCACCGGCGGCGACTGCTGCGATGCTTCATGCGGCTTCGAGACCGGCGGGAGCTCGTGCGGCGATACTGGCACCGACTGCATCGTACAGGACACCTGCGACGGCGCCGGCACCTGCGACGACAACGGCTTCGTATCCTCGGGAACCGGCTGCGGCGACGCCAGTGACACCGAGTGCACCGATCCCGACACCTGCGACGGTGCGGGCACGTGCGACGACAATCACGAAACGAGCGGCGCGAGCTGCGGCGACACCGGCACCGACTGCACCGTACAGGACACCTGCGACGGCTCCGGCACCTGCGACGACAACGGCTTCATCGCATCGGGCACCGGCTGCGGCGACGGCAGCGACACCGAGTGCACCGATCCCGACACCTGCGACGGCGCCGGTACGTGCGACGACAACCACGAGGCGGGCGGTACGAACTGCGGCGACGCAGGGACCGAATGCATCGTGCAGGACAGCTGCAACGGCTCGGGCGGCTGTACCGACAACGGCTTCGTGTCCTCGGGAACGGGCTGCGGCGACCCGACCGACTCGGAGTGCACGGACGCAGACACCTGCGACGGCGCGGGTAGTTGCCAGGACAATCACGAAACCGGCGGCACGAGCTGCGGCGACACGGGCACCGACTGCATCGTCCAGGACACCTGCGACGGTGCCGGCAGCTGCGACGACAACGGCTTCGTGGGCTCGGGAACCGGCTGCGGAGATGCCAGCGACACAGAGTGCACCGACGCCGACACGTGCAACGGCGCAGGCACCTGCCTGCCGAACCACGAGACGTCGGGCACCGGCTGCGGCGACACCGGCACCGACTGCATCAACCAGGACACCTGCGACGGTTCGGGCACCTGCGACGACAACGGGTTCCCCGCCTCCGGCTCGGCGTGCGGCGACGGCACCGACGACGATTGCACCGATCCGGACACCTGCGACGGCTCGGGCACCTGCGAGGTGAACGACGAGCCGAGCGGGTTCTCCTGCGGTGACGTCAGCGACACGCTGTGCACGAACCCCGACACCTGCAACGGCGCGGGCACCTGTCTGGAGAACGACGAGCCGGGCGGAGTCGACTGCGGCGACACCGGCGATCAGTGCACGTTCCAGGATCTGTGCGACGGCACCGGCGGCTGCACCGACAACGGCTACGTGACCGGCGGCACGGTCTGCGACGACGGCAATCCGGGCACGGTCGGCGACGTGTGCGACGGTGCGGGCACCTGCACCGCAACCGGCTTCGTCATCCTGTGCGACAACACCACCGGTACGCCGCAGCCCGCCGACCTGTACGTACCTCAGGACTACGTGCAGTTCCGGCTCAGAAACGGAGCCGGCGGCGGCGACGATTCGCTGGTGATGCGCGGCGGCAAGCCTGAATCGCTGCCGGTACCGGGCTTCGACCCGGTCGGCACCCACGACGTCCACGTGACGGTTCGCGACCAGGTAACCCACGCCGTGATCTTCACGGCGAGCATCCCGCCGGGACCACCGTGGAAAGCGAGCGGAAAGCGCTGGGTGTACCGTGACAGCGGCGACGCCATCGGCGTGCGCAAGATGATCATCGTCACCGACGGCGCCAGCAACATCATCGTTCGCAGGCTGACCGGCAAGAACCTGTCACTGACCGGCGTGCCCGTGCCCGAGGGTCAGGGCGTACATGCGATGATCGAGATCACCGACGGCGGCGGCACGGGCCCCTGCTTCGGCGACAACATCGCGCTGTGCGTGCTGAAGGGTTCCTCGACCGTGCGGCAGATCTGCCACCTGCCGTAGCGGTCAGGCGGTAGTCGTCGCGGCGTCGGTGCCGAGCCACGCCAGTAGCAGCTTGTAGCCGAGCGTCAGCACCACTGCGCCGACGAACAGGCCGAGGATTCCTCCGCTCATCATGCCGCCGATGGCGCCGAGGAAGATCACCAGCACCGGCACCTCGCCGCCGCGACCCATGAGCAGCGGCTTGAGAAACGTGTCGCTGATGCTGATGACGATGGCCCACGCCAGGAACAGCACGGCAACCGGCGTGCTCGACGCCGTGAACACGTAGACCGCGACGGGCCCGAGCACGACCATCGGCGGAAGCTGCACGACGGCCACGATCAGGATGAACAGCGCCCACAGCCCCGCGCCGGGCACTCCAGCGGCAAGCATCCCCAGACCGCCGGCAATCGACTGGATGACGGCGACACCGAGGACACCCGTCGCAACGCTGCGAATCGTGGAGCCCGCCACGGCGATGATCGCGTCGCCCCGGTCGTCAGCCACGCGCGCGGCTATCGACCGCGCGGCCCGAAGAGCCGACGACTCGTTGGCCAGCAGAGCAGCCGCGATGATGATCGAGATGACGAACTGCAGCACCACCAGGCCGGCCCCGGCCACGGTCGCCAGCAGCCAGCCGCCGAATGCCTGGAGCTGCGGAGCGGCCTTGCCGAGCGCGGCCTCGAGATTCGTGGCCGCGAGGCTCCAGTAATCGAACACGCGCTGACCGATGAACGGCCAGCCGGCCACCGATTCGGGTGGCGCCGGGATTTCGAGATCTCCGTCGTGAAGGATTGCCGCGACCGACTGGCCGGTGTCGATCAGGGTGCCCGACAGCATGACCGTCGGAACGATCAGGGCGGTCAGCCCCACGATCACGAAGACGGCGGCGGCCCGGCCGCTGTGGCCACCGAGTGCGGCGAGCAGGCGTGCGTACAGGGGATACGCCGCGATGGCGATCACGGCACCCCACACCACCGGCCCGAGGAACGGGCTGATGATCCGGAAGCACCAGCCCACCAGGAGCACGATGAACCCGATGCGTATGGTGGCCTCGACGGCCCGGTTCACGAAGACCTTGTCGTCTTTCGACATTTTCGGTGCGCTCATCGTCCCGGGTGTAGACGATGCGTGCAGGTCAGGGAAACGAAGCTGGCGGCGCGTGCCAGGCGTCAGTCGAGCGATAGGTAGTCGCCGAGCACGTCGATCATGGGGGCGACGTCGGCGGTTCCGGCCATCTCGCGGCACGAGTGCATGGCCAGCATCGGGCTGCCGACGTCGACCGTGCGGATACCGACCCGGGCCGCAGAGATCGGGCCGATGGTCGACCCGCACGGCAGATCGCTGCGCACGGCGAAGCGCTGCGGCTCGATGTCGCGCCGGCGGCACAGGTCGGTGAACAGGCCGGCGGTGGTGGCGTCGCTCGCGTAGGACAGGTTCGCGTTCTGCTTGATGACCGGCCCCAGGCCGATGGCGGGACGGTGCCCCGCCTCGTGCTTGTCGGCGTAGTTCGGGTGCACGGCGTGCGCCATGTCCACCGACACCATCGTCGACTGGCTCAGAGCGCGCGGGCGGGCTTGCCCATCGCCACCGGCGGCAGCGACGATCCGGTCGATCGTGTCGCGTACGAACGTGCCGGCGGCGCCCTGCGCGCTGCGGCTGCCGACCTCCTCGTGATCGTGCAGCACCATCATCCGCGTCGCGGTGCAGGCTCCTTTGCCTGCCGCCAGCAGCAGCGCGCTGACCGCCGAGTGACACGAGGCCAGGTTGTCGATTCTCGATGCGAGCACGAACTCGTCGCCGGCACCGCCCACCGCGGCGCGCTCCACGTCGTAGGTCATGAGGTCATGCGAGACGACGTCGTCCTCGGCGACTGTGGCGCCGACGAGCTTCGAGAGCTCGGCCGTCAGCAGCTCGGCGAAGATCGTGTCGGTTCCCAGCCCGACCACCGGCGGAAGGTGAGTCTGGGAATTGAGCTGCAGTCCCTTGTCGCGAACCTCCGGCTGCAGGTGGATGGCGAGCGACGGGATGCGCAGCAAAGGCCGGTCGAAGTCGACGAGGACCGTACGCAGCGCGCCGTCGACCCGCACCGTGGTGCGACCGGCGAGCGAGAGATCGCGATCGAGCCAGGTGTACAGCAGCACGCCACCGTAGGGCTCCACCGCGAGCTGGCGATAGCCATGCTGGCTCACGTCGGCGAGCGGCTTCACGCGCAGGTTCGGCGAATCGGTGTGTGCGCCGATCACGCGAAACCCGGCCTCGTCGGGACCGCTCGTGCCGACCTCGAACGCGACGATGCTGCCGTCGTTACGCACCAGGTAGTGCCGTCCGCCCGCCTCGAGCTGCCAGTGCTCGGCCTCCGACAGCTCGGTGAATCCGGCGCCGTCGAGACGGCGAGCCGTCTCGCGCACCGCGTGGTACGGCGTCGGTGAGGCGTCGATGTAGCCGAGAAGATCGTTGACGTGCTCTGCCATGGCGCGAGCATGTCACGGTAGCCGTGGCGGTGCGACGCGAGCCGTGCCCACGCGATGCGAGCTCATGCGACGCGACCCGGCACGGCGTGGACTCGCACCGCGCGCACGCGAGTCACGCGGCACGAGGCTACGACGAACGTCGGAGACGAACCGGCACGTTCATCGCTCCGACGCGCCCGCGATGAACAAACGCCGTCCGACACGCGTCACTTTCATGGCACGTCGAGCTTCTCACGGATGCTCGGGCGTGGTTGGGCGGTGAGGTTGTCGAGGTCCGCAGGTCCCTTCCTCACACTCGCATCTTCGATCGGGGGTAAAGGGGAGAGGAGGGACATACGATGTCCACGCGGTTCAACCGCAGCGTTCCGGGTGTCGCCGCCTGCATGGCGACACTACTCGCCGTCTCCCCCGCCGCAGCCCAGCTGGCCGACAAGGCCCAGACCCGACAGGCCGAGGAAGGGATCAACAAGACGCTCGCCGAACAGGTCGGCGCCGGCCGCGGCCGTGTCACCACGCCCGGCTCGTCGATCTTCATCATCGAGCGCGATCCGTTCCGCGCGATCCGCCGCGGCCGCCAGCTCTTCCAGCGCAAGTTCACGGTAGGCGAGGGTTTCGGGCCGCGCACCGGCGACGGCCACGGCGACATCGCCGCCGAGGGATCGGTGGGCGCCGGGCTGCTCGACAGCTGCGCGGGTTGCCACGGCCGGCCGCGCGGCTCGGCCGGCGTGGGGGGGAACGTCTTCACACGCCCGGACAGTCGCGACGCGCCGCACCTCTTCGGCCTGGGCCTGGTGGAGATGCTCGCCGACGAGATCACCGCCGACCTGCGGGCGATCCGCGATCACGCCATGCTGGATGCGCGCGCCGCGGGATCGGCGGTGACGCGGCGGCTGCGCAGCAAGGGCGTCGGCTTCGGCCGCATCACGGCCGGGCCCGACGGACCGCTCGACACCAGCAAGGTGCGCGGCGTCGACGCCGACCTGCGGGTCCGGCCGTTCTTCGCCGAAGGCCGCACGATCTCGATCCGCGAGTTCATCGTCGGCGCGTTCGATGCCGAGATGGGCCTGGAGTCGGCCGACCCCGTGCTGATGGCCGCGGCGGCCGGCCGGCGGGTGACGACGCCGTCGGGGATGGTGCTCGACGGCTCCACCGACCGGATCGAGGCGCCGCCGGTCGACGATTCGCGCGACGACAGCGACGGCGACGGGGTGGTGAACGAGATCGACCCGGCGCTCGTCGACCACATGGAGTTCTACCTCCTCAACTACTTCAAGCCCGGCCGCGACCGGCAGACGCGCGCTGCGCGCCGCGGGCGGCGACGGATGTACGAGCTCGGCTGCACGGGCTGCCACGTGGAGAACCTCACCGTCGACACCGACCGACGAGTCGCCGACGTCGAAACCGCGCACGACGAGACCGGCGGTGTGTTCAATCAGCTGTTCGCGACCGCCGAGCCGCGCTTCGACGAGCGCGACGACGGCACGGGTCATCCCGTGCTCAAGCAGCCGCAGGGGCAGCGATTCACGGTGCGCGGCATCTATGCCGACTTCAAGCGCCACGATCTCGGGCCGAACTTCTGGGAACGCAATTTCGACGGGACGCTGCACAAGGAGTTCATGACCGAGCCGCTGTGGGGCGTGGGGTCGACCGGCCCGTACGGACACGACGGGCGCAGCATGACGTTGCGCAACGTCATCCTTCGCCACGGCGGCGAGGCCGAGCGCTCGCGCAACGCGTTCGCGCGCGCTTCGTCGTGGCAGCAGGACCAGCTCGTCGCGTTCCTGCGCTCGCTCATCCTGTTCCCGCCCGACGACACGGCGTCGAACCTCGACGCCGGCGATCGCGGACACCCCGACTTCCCGCAACGCGGCCACGGCAGCATCGCCCTCGGGGTGCTGTTCAACGACCCGACCGACCTGGAATAGCGCCGGCGCGGGGGACGGGCGCGGCCCCGCGCGCGGGGCCGCGCTTGGCGAGCAGCGTGGTCCGTGCAAGATCTTGCCGGTGCCCGAGGTCGTTTCGCGTGACGGTTTCCTGCTCGGCCGGCAGTGGCGAGACACGCCCGACGGCCTGCGCATCGACCTGTGGGCGAGCACCGACGCCGAGCCCGTCCACGTCGTGCTGACCGGCCAGCGGGCCGTGATGTTCGTCGACCGCGGCGTGCAAGCGCAGGCGGCGGCGCGCGAGCGGGTAGAGCTGGCGAGCATGGAAGGCGCGTTCGTCGACGCGCTCTATTTCGACCGCCAGCGCGACCTGGTGGCCGAGCGTCAGCGCCTGATCGACGCATCGATCGAGCCGCACGAAGCCGACGTGCGGCCGGTGGAGCGTTACCTGATGGAACGCTTCATCACCGGCGGCCTGCGCGTGACCGGGCGAGCGACCACCCGCGGCGGCGTGCTCCACTTTTCCAACCCTCGCGTCGAGAGCTGCGACTACACGCCGGCGCTGCGACTGCTGTCGATGGACATCGAGACCGACGGGCTCACCGGCCCGTTGCTGTCGATCGCCGGGGTGTGTGGCGACGACGAGTGGGTGTTCATGATCGGACCGACGGCAACGACGCCCTCGGCACCAGGCGCGGTGCCGCCCTCGGAGCAACCCCCGGCACAGACCTCCGCCGCACCCGGGCTTTCCTTTCACGCAACGCCCGACGAGCTACTGTCGGCGTTCCTCGCATGGGTGGCCCGACTCGATCCCGACGTGCTGGTGGGCTGGAACGTGGTGGAGTTCGACCTGCAGTATCTCGCGCGTCTGTGCCGCGATCTCGGCCGCGACCTCACGCTCGGTCGTGACGGCAAGCGTGCCGACGTGATGACGCCGCGCGACGGCGGTCAGCCGTGGATGGCGCGCGTGCCCGGACGCGTGGTGCTCGACGGCATCGCCACCATGCGCAGCGCGACGTGGAGCTTCGAGAGCTTCGCGCTCGACGACGTCGCCCGCGAGCTACTCGGCCGCGGCAAGCAGATCGACGAATCGGCTGACGATCGCGCGGCCGAGATCGTGCGTCTGTTCGAGCACGACAAGCCGGCGCTCGCTCGCTACAACCTCGAGGACTGCCGGCTGGTCCTCGACATCTTCGAGCGTGCGAAGCTGATCGGGTTCGCGGTCGAGCGCCAGCGCCTCACCGGCCTGGCGCTCGACCGCCAGGGCGGCTCGGTGGCCGCGCTCGACCAGCTCTACCTGCCGCGCCTGCACCGCAGGGGCTACGTGGCACCGACCGTCGGCCTGGCGAGCCGGCAGGTGGGCAGCCCCGGCGGCTACGTGATGGACTCCGAGCCCGGGCTGTTCCGCAACGTGCTGGTGCTCGACTTCAAGAGCCTGTACCCGAGCATCATCCGGACGTTTCGCGTCGACCCGCTGGGCCTGAGCTTTCCGGGCGACGACCCGATTCCCGGCTTCGACGGCGGCACGTTCGCGCGCGCCGACGCGATCCTGCCGGACCTCATCGCGACGATGTCGACCGCACGCGAGCGTGCCCGCGAGAACCAGGACCAGGCTCTTTCGCAGGCCATCAAGATCCTCATGAACTCGTTCTACGGGGTGCTCGGTACGCCGGGCTGTCGATTCCATGATGGCCGCCTGGTGAGCTCGATCACGCGCCGAGGCCACGAGATCATCACACACAGCCGCGATCTGATCGAGGCACGCGGGCTGCGCGTCATCTACGGCGACACCGACTCGCTGTTCGTGCACGTCGACGAGCACCTCGGTACTGCCGACTGTCAGCGGCTGGGCGAGGAGCTGGCCGCGTCGCTCAACGAGCACTGGTGCGACCGGCTACGCACGACGCTCGACATCGAGAGCTTCCTGGAGATCGAGTTCGAGACGCACTATCTCCGCTTCCTGATGCCGACCATGCGCGGGTCGGACAAGGGCAGCAAGAAGCGCTACGCCGGACGCGTGGTGGGCGCCGACGGCGACGAGCAGATCGTGTTCAAGGGGCTCGAGGCGGTGCGAACCGACTGGACACCGCTGGCGCGCACGTTCCAGCGCGAGCTGTTCCGCCGCATCTTCTGCGACGAGCCGTACGAGGACTACGTACGCGAGGTAGCACGCGCCGTGCGGGCCGGAGAGCTCGACGACCGGCTCGTCTACCGCAAGCGCATCCGCCGCGCGCTCGACAGCTACGTGAAGAACGTGCCGCCCCACGTCCAGGCGGCGCGCAAGCTCGACCGACCCGCGCGCGTGGTCGAGTACTACATCACCACCGCCGGCGCCGAGCCCGTCGGCCACTGCAGCGGCCGCCTCGACCACGGCCACTACCTCGAGCGCCAGCTCGCGCCCGCCGCCGACGTCATCCTCACCTTCCTCGGCACCAACTTCGCCCACCTCGCCGGCCCCCAGCTCCCCCTCTTCTAAGATAAGGGTACTGGCCCCTTTTCGGTGGTGGCGCTATGGGTGGCAACGCGGGATTATTGGCGGCGCACGCGACCTGCGCGGAGCAGGACGCCGCTAGCCGGGGACCAAGGAGAAACGCGAGATGGCAACCGATGTAACGAGCATTCGACGCGAGGACGTGCGCGCGATCCCGGCCAAGGCGGTGCCGGTACTCAAGCGCGTGATGCACGTGATGACCCGCGCCCACGTGTGGCTGTTCAACGTGAGCAAGGGGCGGCTCGGCAAGACATTCGCCGGAGCGGCGTGCTGCATGGTCGAGATGACCGGCCGCAAGACCCGCAAGCGACGTTCGATCCCGCTCATCTACATTCCGAACGGCGACGAGGTCATCCTCATCGCCTCGCAGGGCGGCATGGACAAGCATCCGGTGTGGTACCGGAACCTGCTGGCCGACCCGCACGTGGAAATCGTCGCGGAGGGAAGCCGGCGCAAGATGGTGGTGCGTCAGGCCACCGACGCCGAAAAGGCAGAGCGCTGGCCCGTGGCCGTGGCCGTCTACCCCGACTTCAACGAGTACCAGGCGCGAACCGACCGCGACATTCCGCTGATGATCTGTACGCCTGAGTAGGCACCGCGCCGCCCGACCAGCAGATTCCCGAAGCACCCCGGGGCGGGGTCGGGTCCTACGACGGGAGAGCTTCGGTGATGGCCCGCTAGAGCCCGAGCAGCTCGCGCGTCCGTTTCTGCTCGGCGCGCACACCGTCCTCGTACTCGGCGATTTGCTGGCGACGCGCCCTTCGCTTGAACATCTCGACGACGTGCAGAGCGCCAAAGACCGGCACGGCGACCCTCGAGAGCTCGGCGGCCGACGCGTTGGGGCCGAACATGATCATGCTGGCGCCGACGGCTATCCCCAGGTTGGCGAGGAATCGAAAAAGATACGGTTCAGTCTTTCGCACCCGGCCCCCCGTGCCATTGTCGCACGGAACGGCCGGGAACACGGATAGGGAGAATCCCCGACAGCTCGGCTTCGCGGCGCGATCGTGAACCGGTCGCCCCATCCGCGCCAATGCCTCGGAGGCCCGCCCCTTGACTGAGCCCTCCGAAATCGGGTACCGCCTGTGACATGAGGGGAACCATCATCAGGCTGATCTGCGTCGCCATCGTGATTGCTGCCACACCGGTCGCAGCCCAGGACAACCCGTGGCTCGAGCGCCGCGTTCTCAACATCGCCCACCGCGGTGGACGCGCCGAGGCGCCCGAGCACACGCTGTACGCCTACAAGGTGGCGCTGCCGAAGCTGGTCGCCACGCTCGAGGTCGACGTCCAGCGAACGCTCGACGGCGTGCTCGTCGTCCATCACGACGACACCGTCGACCGCGTGACGAACGGCAGCGGCTCGGTCAGCGCCATGACGCTGGCCGAGCTCAAGGAACTCGACAACGCTTACTGGTACGCACCGATCTGCGGCGGCCGGTGTACGGGACAGCCACCCGAGGAGTACGTGTTTCGCGGCATGGCCACCGGCGCCACGCCGCCACCGCCCGGATTCACGGCCGGTGATTTCCAGATCGCCACGGTACGCGAGGTGCTCGAGACGTTCCCCGACATCCTCCTCAGCATCGAGATCAAGGGCACGGCGCCCGACAGCATTCCGGCGGCCGAAGACCTGGCCGATCTCCTGCGAGAGTTCGGGCGGGCGAGCAACGTGATGATCGCCTCGTTCGACGACGCCACCACGGCCGCGTTCAAGGCCCGTGCTCCGGAGATCCACACCACGCCGGGCGTGGCCGAGATACTGAGCTTCGCTTCGGCACCGGGGCCGCTGCCCGAGCACCGCGCGTTCCAGATTCCACGGATGTTCTCGGGTCTGGACGTCCCGCCGCTGATCGTCGGCCCCGCCCACGACAACGATCTGGCCGTGTACGTGTTCATCGACCGGTCGGAGGAAACCGACGCCGTGTACAACGAGCTCATCGATCTGGGCGTCGACGGCATCATCACCGACGAGCCGACCGCCCTGCAGGTGGTGCTCGAGCAGCGCGGCGTTGCCTTCGAGCAGGAACGGCCGGTGCCGATCAAGAGCGGCCTGGTGAAATCGTCGCCGCTGATCAAGGTGGTATCGAAGGGCACGTTCCCGCTGCCGATCGCACCGCCCGCGAGCACCGCCAACGCGCTGTCCGTGAGCAACAACGGCGGGAACATGACCGACGACCTGACCGGCGGCGAGTGGAAGGTGCTGGGCGGCGGGATCGCGCCGAAGGGCTACAAGTACGTGAACAAGTCGGCCCCGGCCGGCGGCGCGTGCAAGCTCCTGCTGCTCAAGCGAAACGTCATCAAGACGGTCTGCAAGGGCAAGGGAACGATTCCCGACCCCGGACCACCGACGATGAACGACGACGTCGAGGTGGAGCTGTCACTGGGCATCGACCGCTACTGCGCCGTGGGCACGGCACCGCACCAGGTGGAGTCGATCGGCAAGATCATCAAGGTGAAGGATCAGCCGGCGCCGGCGGTATGCCCCGGCCCGTGAGCCGGCCCGTGAGCCGGCCCTACCAGCTCTCGCCCCAGGGCCGCACGTCGAGCTCGTGAGTCCAGGCGCTGCGCGGCTGCTGGTGGATGTGCCAGTAGTTCTCGGCGATGCCGTCGGGGCTGAGCAGACCGTCGTCGCCGAGAGCGTCCTTCAGATCGGGAATCAACGTGTTGATGCGGTTGCCGTCGACGGCGCCGTCGATCACCACGTGCGCCACGTGCAGGCCCTTCGGCCCGAACTCGCGGGCGCACGACTGCGCCAGCGCGCGTAGCGCCGCCTTGCCCTGGGCGAAGCCCCCGAACATGGCCTTGCCGCGCAGCGAGCCCGACGCTCCCGTGAAGATCAGCGTACCGCGCTCGCGCGGCAGCATGGCCTCGACGACCGCCTTCGAGAACAGGAAGCCCGACAGCGCGTTCACGCGCCACATCTCCTCGAGAAACTCCGCGTCCATGTCGAGGTAGGCCTTCGGCCAGTTTCCGCCGGCGTTGAACACGGCCACCTCGAGCGGCGCATCCGCGCGGTCGGCTTCGGCCACGAGCTGCCGGACGGTCGACTCGTCGGTCACGTCGCCGACCACGGCACGGGCGGACGGATTGATCTTCTTGAGGCTCTCCTCGGCGGTTGCGAGCTTCCCCTCGTTGCGACCGAACACGGTCACGTCGAAGCCCTCGCGGGCGAAGCGTCTCGCCACCGCGGCGCCCACGCCTTGCTCGTGCCCCACGCCGATGATCAGTGCTGATTTTGCGGCCATGTCGCGCTCCTCGCAGGCCGGCCGGCGCCACAGAACCGGATGCGGCGCGCTGGATCGAACTGCAGGCGGAAGCTACGGAATCGACTTCCGTATCGCAAGGGGGCTACCGCACGCGAACGCTCCCGCATCCATGTCGGGCATCCGGCCACCGCCGCGTGGGCGTCTCGGCATCGCCGCTCGCACTCGCTATGCTCCGCCGCGGAGCGCGCCACCGGGCGGCTGCAATCGATACGATGACCCTGGACGTGATCGTCGTGGCGGCCGTGCTGGCCTCCGCCGTGCTGCATGCGAGCTGGAACGCGCTGACGAAGGCCAGCTCCGACCCGCTGCTCAACATCGCGATCGTTACGGCCACGGGCGGCGTCGTACTCGGGCTCGCGATTCCACTGTTGCCGATGCCTCGCCCGGCGGTGTGGCCGTACCTGGCGGCGTCGGTCTGCCTGCACTTCGCCTACCAGCTGCAGCTCGTGCGGTCGTACGGTCTCGGCGACCTGAGCCAGGTGTACCCGATCGCCCGCGGCTTCGCGCCGCTGGGCGTCGCAGTGCTGGCGCTGACTGCCGGCGAACGACCGGCGCCGCTACAGGCCCTCGGGCTGGTGATGGCGTCGGGCGCGATTGCGAGCCTCGCACTGTCGGGATCCGACCGAGGCCGCTCCACGGCCGCCACGCGCAGCGCGCTCATCACGGCCGTGCTCATCGCCGCCTACACGTTCGTCGACGGCCTGGGCGTTCGAGTGGGCGGAGATGTTGCCACGTACGTCGCGTGGTCGTTCTTCCTCGACTCGTTCCCGATCGTCGCAACCGCGCTCTATCTACGAAGGACGAGCGCGAGCCGCTTCGTCCGCACCGAAGGGCTGCGCGCCGTCGCCGGCGGAATCGTCGCCACCCTGGGTTACGGGCTGGTGCTATGGGCGCTCGCGCGCGGGCCGATGGCGCCGATCTCGGCGCTGCGTGAAACGAGCGTGATCTTCGGCGCGTTCATCGGCACCCGCATACTCGGAGAGCCGTTCGGAGCCCGCAGGGTCGCCGCCGCGGGCGTGCTCGCGCTCGGGCTGCTGCTCGTGCAGTCCTGACGGTTCGCCATCGACACAGCCCTCGGCGAGACCCGCGCTGCTCGCCGGCGTACGCCGTCGATGCTACAAGACCGGCCCTATGAAACGATTGTCACATCAACCCCGACTCGTCCTGTCCATCGCCGCGTTCGTGCTCATCGCGCTCGCCACGGCCGCCATCGGCGAGGAAACCGAGAAGGCCGCGCCCGCCGAGCAGCCGGAACAGCAGGACGCCATCGCGGTCATCGATGCGTTCATCGCCGAGAAGAAGATCGACAAGACCCCATCGAACTGGAAATCGCGCCTGCCGAAGCCGCCCAAGCCCGAGTTCGATGCCGACAAGACCTACTACTGGGATCTGGAGACGAATCAGGGGTCGATCAAGATCAAGCTCCTGCCGGCGGTAGCGCCCATGCACGCGGCAAGCACGATCTACCTCACCAAGCTCGGCTTCTACGACGGGCTGACGTTCCATCGCGTGATCCCCGGCTTCATGGCGCAAGGAGGCTGTCCGCTCGGCCGCGGCACAGGTGGGCCCGGCTACGCGTACAGCGGCGAGTTCGACCGCTCGGTGATCCACGACCGGCCGGGCTTGCTCAGCATGGCCAACGCAGGCCCCGGTACCGATGGCAGCCAGTTCTTCATCACGTTCGTGCCCACGCGCTCGCTCGACGGCAAGCACACGATCTTCGGCGAAGTGGTCGACGGCATGGTGACGGTGAAGAAGCTCGAAACGTACGGATCGCCGAGCGGGCGCCCCAGCCAGAAGCTCGAGATCACGAGCGCAAAGATCCGCGTGGAATGATGGTAGCGGACGCCGGAGCCGATCAGGCGCGCCGGGCCTGACGAGGCAGCTCGGCGCTTAGCCCCCATCTGCGCGGCTCCGGCGGAGCCGGCCGCCTGGCCTGCGCGCGCGTACCTTCACCGACCCGGCGAAGGTTTCGGGTTGATTCGAGACCCGTTGTCGGGCTACTGATCTGTGTTGCCCCTGTGCGGCGGGCGGGCCGAATCCGAGCTCCGCCACTACCGCCACGTCGTCGCGACTCCATGGATCAGATGCGACACACCAGCGTCCAGCGAGTGTGCAAGATCGTTGCCCTGACGGCATGTACCGCCGTGCTCGTCGGTGCGCCGGCGTCGCCTGTCGCGGCGGTCGACGCCGGCGACGCCAGCTGCATCAACGCCCTGAACCGCTCCGCGCTGAGAGTAGCCACTGCCGTAGGCCACAACAGCGCGGCGTGTCTGAAGGATGCGGCCGCGGGCACCCTGCGTGACGGACTCGCCGCGCAGGCATGTCTGGAGGCCGACTACGTCGGCTATTTGAGCGCCGCGGCGCACCGGAGTGAGCAGGCGTACGCCGCGAAGTGCGCGTCAGCCCCACCGTTCGGCCCGAGCGATGCGCGGACGGTCAACGGCGCCGCGATCACCGAGGGTCTCGGGTTGCTAGCGGATCTGTTCGGCGACGATCTGGCCGGCGCGGTGACGCCGACCGCCGAGGACCCCGCGATGGCCGGGTGCCAGCGAGTCGTGCGTCGCAAGGCGCACAAGCTCATGCGTGTCCGCTTCAAGCAGTTCGTCCGCTGCAAGCGACGGGGCCTTCTCGACGGTTCGATCACATCGGCCGACGGCCTCGAAGCCTGTCTCGAGACCGTTCGACGCGACGAGAACGGCCGGGCGCGACGGTTCGTCGGCATGCTCGACGCCGCACTCGTCACTCGTTGCGGCGCACCGGCTATCGAAGCCGTGTTTCCCGGAAGCTGCGACCATGGCCCGCCGATGACGAGTTGCCTGGATGCACGCGCCTCGTGCCGGCTGTGTCGCATCCTGCACACTGCCGACGGGCTCACGAGCGACTGCGACCAGCACGATGACGGCGTCGCCAACGGTAGCTGCGACCCGCCCGGGCCGGTTTCAGGAATCTGCGGTAACGGTGCCGTGGAGCCGGGTGAAGACTGCGACGACGCGGGGGGATGCTGTGCACCGGACTGCGTCTTCAGGGCGGAGCGTTACGCGTGCGCGAGCGACGGAATCGTCTGCACTGCCGATGTGTGCGACGGAGCCGGCGCCTGCGTTCACGAGTTCCTGTGCGAGTGGCGTTTCACCGAGGTGACGGCGGCTGCCGGCATCGAGTACGAGCACGCGTATGACAGGATGAGCTACGAAGGGCCGACGCTCGACCGGGCCATCATCGCCAGCGGCGTGGCGGCCGGCGACTACGACGGCGACGGCTGGGTCGATCTGTACGCCACCGGTGGTCCCGAGGGCTCCAATCGGCTGCTGCGCAACCTGGGCGACGGCACGTTCGAGGACGTGGCCGCTGCAGCCGGCGTCGGTCTCGCGGGCAGCTTCGGCGCCGGCGCCGTGTTCGCGGACTATGACGGCGACGGCCACCTCGACCTGCTCGTAAGCGGTGTGCTCGAGACCCCGCTCGTCGTGTTCCGCAACCTGGGGGACGGGACGTTCTCGGATGCCACGGCGAGCACCGGCATCGACGTCACCGCCGACACGTTCAGCGCGGCGTTCGGCGACTACGATGGCGATGGCGATCTCGACGTCGCGCTGACGCACTGGCAGCAGGACATCACGGAATCGGCGCGACTGTGGCGCAACGACGACGGCAGCTTCGTCGATGTCACTGCAGAGGCCGACCTGGATATCGGCCGTGGCCTGTTCGACCTGGACTGGTCGTTCACCGCGACGTTCGCCGACATCAACGAGGACGGGCTCCCCGACCTGCTTCTCGCCGGCGACTTCAGCGGCAGCCAGGTGTTCGTGAACGACGGCGACGGTACGTTCACCGATGCGACCGGTGAGATGATCGACGACGAGAATGGAATGGGCTCCGCCGTCGGCGACTACGACAACGACGGCGACCTCGACTGGTTCGTGTCGAGCATCTGGGACCCCGACGGCGTTGCGGAGAGCAACTGGGGCGTGACCGGGAACAGGCTCTACCAGAACCAGGGCGACGGAACGTTCGCCGACGTGACCGAGGTCGCCGGTGTACGCGAGGGCTACTGGGGATGGGGAAGCTGCTTCGCCGACTTCAACCTCGACGGCGACCTGGACATCTTTCACGTCAATGGCTACAGCACGAACTCGGCGGTGGAGTATTTCCACGATCCCGCCCGCCTGTTCGTGTCGAACGGCGACGGGACGTTCACGGAAAGCTCGGCCGAGGTGGCCCTCGAGGAGCGTGGCCAGGGGCGAGGGATCGCCTGCTTCGACTACGACCGCGACGGGGACATCGACATCTTCGTCGCGAACAACGGCTCCACCCCCTCGCTGTGGCGCAACGACGCGACGGCAGAGCTGCGTAACGGCTTCCTGGCAATCGAGCTACGCGCCGGCCCGCCGAACACGCGTGCGATCGGTGCGCGCGTATACGTGACCACCGGCTCCACGACCCAGATGCGTGAGGTTCGTGCCGGCAACAACTTCCTCTCGAACAATCCCGCCGAGGCCCACTTCGGCCTGGGCGAGATCGAGCTCATCGACGAGATCAGGATCGAATGGCCTGATGGCGAGGTCACGACGCTGGTCGATGAGTGGCCGAGCCAGCGGATGCTCATCCTTCATCCGGCGATCGTGTCGATGCAGTTCACCGATGTCGCGGACGAGGCCGGCGTGACCTACCTGCAGCGGGCGGACCCGGTGGTCGCGGTGCAGCCGCCGGAATCGGCCGAGCAGCCCACGGGCGGGGCGGCGGCCGGCGACTACGACGCAGACGGATGGACGGATCTACTGGTCACGCGTGGGGATGCCCCTCCCATCCTGTTCCGCAACGACGGCCCCGCCGGAACGTTCAGCGATGTCACGGACACGGCCGGCGACCTCGCCACCAGCCTGCCGCTGGGGTCGAACGGCGCGGCATGGGGCGACATCGACAACGACGGCGATCTCGATCTGTACGTGACGAGCTATGGAACGACGCGCTGGCATCTGTTCATCAACGACGGCGCGGGCAGTTTCACCGAGGAGGGACTTGAACGCGGCGCCGCGCTCGAGACCGGCTACGACCACTTCGGCATGGGCGTTGCGTTCGGAGACTACGATCGCGACGGGTACCTGGACATCTTCGTAACGGAATGGTGGGCGCATCCGCTGCCGCCTCGTGCGCCGCTGCCCGGCGAGTCGCAGAACCGACTTCTGCGAAACCTCGGCGAGACCTCGCCCGGACACTTCGTCGATGTGACCGAAGACTCGGGCATCGAGGTCGAGGTGCTGCCGCTACCGCTGTCGGTGCTGGGCACCCCGGGGTTCAGCCCGGGATTCGTCGACTTCGACGACGACGGCTGGCCGGAAATCGCGTGGGTTGCCGACTGGGCGCACAGCCGCCTGTTCTGGAACAACGCCGACGGTACGTTCACCGACGGAACCGTCGCGGCCGGAGTAGGCCTGGAGCGAGCGGGGATGGGGTCGACGCAGGACGATTTCGATGGTGACGGCCTGATCGACTGGCACGTTACTGCGATATTCGGCCGCCCCGACGAGATTCAGTTCGGTGTGAGCAGCCAGCTGTACGTCAACAACGGAGATCGTACGTTCACGAATAGAACGACCGCCGCGGGGGTTGCCAACGCCGGATTCGGCTGGGGTACCAGCGGTTTCGACTTCGACAACGACGGTGACGTCGACATCATCGCCACAAACGGCATGCTGCAACCCGATCATCCGCTCGAAACAGCGTGGATGGTCGATCGCACCCGGCTGTTCGAGAATCTGGGCGACGCGACGTTCATCGAGACCGGGCAATCGCGCGGCATCGTCGACCGGCAGCTCGGCCGGGGAGTCGTGACGTTCGACTACGACCGCGACGGCGACCGAGACGTGTTCGTCGCCAACCACGGCGGCACGCCGCACCTCTACCGCAACGACGGTGGCAACTCGCGCAGCTGGGTTCAGGTGTCGCTGATCGGAACGGAGTCGAATCGCGACGGGATCGGCGCGGTCATAGTCGTCGACCCCGACGCCGGCGAGACGGGCGACGAGCAAACCCGGCAGCTTCTGAACAACAGCAACTTCGTGAGCCATGATGAGCTCGTCGAACACTTCGGACTCGGCGAGCACGAGCGCGACATAGATCTCATCACCGTGCGCTGGCCGAGCGGAATCGTGCAGACGGTCGAAGGGCAACCCACGCGGCAGCGGATCACCGTCACCGAACCTTCCCTGGAGTAGAGGTCGAGACGCCGCCTACCGGATGCCGACGAGCCCGGCTAGGTGGTGAATGACGTCGCGCGCGGAGAACACGCCGACGCAGTGGCCGTCGGCGTCGACCAGCGGCAGGTGACGCAGGTCGCTCACCGTCATGCGGTGCAGCGCGTGCGCGAGCGGGCGATCGGGCTCGATCGTCTCCGGGCTCGGCGTCATGAACTCGGCCACCCGCGCCTTGCTCAGATCCGGCACTTCCAGGGCGATCCGGTGCAGCAGATCGTACTCGGTGAGGATCCCTGACAGATGGCCGTCGGCGTCGGTGACCAGAAGACATCCGATCGAAGCCGACCGCATTCGCTCGACGGCCTGGTCGAGACCGGCGCCTTGCTCGATAGAGATCGGCTCGGCCGGGGCGAGGTCGGCGACCGTGCCCTCCATCAACGCCTTCTCGATCACGTCGCGCGCGTCTTCGGGCGGGATGTCCTCGTGCATCAGACTGGTCATGCACTCGGCGCACTCGTCGGAGCCGGGGATGTTGTCGAAGCCGCAGCTCGGGCAGATCATCTGGCTCACCGGCTCTCTCCGTCAGCCGCTACCGTCCACGTATCGCCGCGGCGGTACAGTGCCGCCAGGTCGGATCGGTTGCGAGTCTGCGCCGCCTTGATCTGGCTGGTGAGCATCTGATCGTACACCGGTTTCTTGACGGCCCGGAACACTCCCATCGGCGTCGGGAAGTGCGGCGGTCCCATGCGAGAGAGCAGATAGGCCAGGGTCGGCTCCCTGGCTGCTTCGTCGTGGACGAGCAGCTTGTCCTCGCCGACGTCCGCCACGTTGACGACGCGCGGGGTCACGCCCACCAGGCGAATCCCCTTCTCCATCTTCTTGCCGAAGCGCATGGGCTTGCCGTGCTCGAGGAACAGGACGTTCTCGGCACGCTTGTCGGAATCGGTGATGTGGCTCCACACCCCGTCGTTGAAGATCACGCAGTTCTGGGCGATCTCGACGAGCGAAGCTCCCGAGTGCTCGGCCGCGCGCTTGAGGACCTCGGACATGTGCTTCTGGAACATGTCGACGGTGCGCGCGATGAAGCTCGCCTCGGCGCCGACCGCCACGCCGATGGGGTTGATCGGGTTCTCGATCGAACCGTCGGGGCTCGACTTGCTGCGCTTGCCGATCAGCGAGGTCGGCGAGTACTGCCCTTTCGTGAGCCCGTAGATCTGGTTGTTGAACAGCAGCAAGTTCAGATCGATGTTGCGCCTGAGGGCGTGAAGGAAGTGATTCCCGCCGATCGACAGGCCGTCGCCGTCACCGGTCACGACCCACACCTGCAGCTCGGGTCGCGCGACCTTCAGCCCGGTGGCCAGGGTGGGGGCGCGTCCATGGACCGAGTGGATTCCGTAGGTGTTCATGTAGTAGGGAAAGCGGCTCGAGCAGCCGATTCCGGAGATGAACACGATGTTCTCGCGCGGCACGCCGAGCTCGGGCAGCGTCTTCTGCACCTGCGCGAGGATCGCGTAGTCGCCGCAGCCCGGACACCACCGGACTTCCTGGTCGGAAGCGAAATCCTTTCTCGTCGGCGCGGCAACAGGCTCGCTCACGACAGCACCTCCTCGATCTTGGCCTCGAGCTCGGAGATCGTGAACGGGCGGCCCTTCACCTTGGAGTAAGAGACCGTGTCGATCAGGAAGCGCGCGCGGATGAGAAGCGCGAGCTGGCCGAGGTTGAGCTCGGGGATGAGCACCGTGCGATAGCGCGCGAGCACCTCGCCGAGATTCCTGGGAAACGGGTTGAGGTGGCGCAGGTGCAGGTGGGCTACCGACCGGCCCTTGTTCCGACTCCGGGCGGTTGCGGTCATGGCCGCGCCGTAGCTGCTTCCCCAGCTCAGCAGCAGCAGGTCGCCCTCGGCCGGTCCGACCGGCTCCGCTTCGGGGAGAAACTCGGCGATGCGTTCCACACGCTCTGCGCGCAGCCGGCACATGTGCTCGTGGTTGTCGGGGTCGTAGCAGACGTCGCCGCTCACGTCCTGCTTCTCGAGGCCGCCGATACGATGCTCGAGGCCGGGCGTGCCCGGAACCACCCACGGCCGCGCGAGCGTGCTCTCGTCGCGCATGTACGGCGTGTAGCCTTCGGGGTCGGTGCGGTGCTCCACGACGATGGGCTCGAGGTCGGCCGGATCGGGAATCATCCACGGCTCCGCCGCGTTGGCCAGATAGCCCTCGCTGAGAACGAAGACCGGCGTACCGTGGCGCACGGCGATGCGGAAAGCCTCGATCGCCGTGTCGAAACAGTCGGAGGGGCTCGCGGCCGCCAGGATCGGGATCGGGCTCTCACCGTGGCGTCCGGCGAACGCCTGCAGCAGATCGGACTGCTCGGTCTTGGTCGGCAGACCGGTCGACGGACCGGCGCGCTGTACGTTGAGGATCACCAGCGGCAGCTCCAGCGCCACCGCCAGCCCCATCGCCTCGCTCTTCAGACACACACCGGGTCCGCTGGTGCCCGTGAGCGAGAACGCTCCGCCGAATGCAGCGCCGATGGCCGACCCCATGGCCGCGATCTCGTCCTCGGCCTGCACCGTGCGCACGTCGAGGTGCTTGAGCTTGGCCAGCTCGTGCAAGACGTCGGTGGCCGGCGTGATCGGGTAGGAGCTGTAGACCAGCGGCTTGTCGGCGAGCTGCGCGGCCGTCACGAAGCCGAGCGCCGCGGCCTCGTTGCCGCTTATCATTCGATAGGTTCCCGGCTCGGCACCGCAGCGCGGAACCTTCACGCGTGTCGCGAACGCCTCGACCGTCTCGCCGTAGTGGTAGCCGGCCTTGAGCGCGGCCCGGTTGCCCTCGGCCACCGCCGGCACGCGCGAGAACTTCGCATCGATCCAGTCGAGCGTCGTGTCCAGCGGACGGTCGTAGAGCCAGTACAGCAGACCCAGCGTCAAGATGTTCTTGCAGCGCTGCTTGGCCTTCTGGTCGAGCTTGACGTCCTTGAGTGCCGAGGCGGTCAGGGTGGAGATCGGCACCTCGTGCAGGCGGTACCTGTCCTTGAGGTCGCCGTCCTCCAGGGGATTGTGGTCGTAGCCCGCCTTCTTGAGGTTCGCGTCGGTGAACGCGTCGCGGTTCGCGATGATCAGGCCGCCGGGCGCGAGGCGATCGAGGTTCACCTTGAACGCAGCCGGGTTCATCGCCACCAGTGCCTCGGGCCGATCGCCGGGCGTGTAGATCTGGCCGCTCGAGAAGCACACCTGGAACGCCGAGACGCCGGCAAGCGAACCGGCCGGCGCGCGGATCTCGGAGGGATAGTCGGGGAACGTGCTCACGTCGTTGCCGAAAACGGCCGAGGTGTTCGTGAACTGGGTACCGGTGAGCTGCATCCCGTCACCCGAGTCGCCACAGAACAAGATGACGACCTGGTCGAGCTCATCGAGCTCGGCTGCCGCGCTGGTGATCGATTCGCTCATGGTCGACGAAATCTCCTCGACGACGGCTCGCTCATGCCCCCTCGGGCGTCTTCGCGACCTGGTCGGGGTCGGGCGGAACGTTGAGGGTACGGTCGGCGACGTTCTCGACGAGGTAGGCGATCATGTCCCTGTGACGCACCAGCGCGACCACCTGCCCCTGCTGGTCGACGACGGGGATGTGACGGAAGCCACCCTTCTCCATCGCCTTCACGACGGTGCGGATCGACCCCTCCTCACCGACGGTGGCCGGGTCGCAGGTCATCACTTCCGTGACCGGCCGGTCGAGGACGCCCTTCTCGCCCACCACCTTCATGAGAACGTCGCGCTCGGTGAAGATGCCGACCAGCCGATCGGCGTCGGCGACCAGGGCGCAGCCGATGCGGGCCTCGCGCAGGCGCTCGATGACGGCTCGAACGGTGGCATCGGACTCCACGACCAGCGGTGCGTCGCCGCGTAGCGCGACTACCTCGACGGCCTTTACGCGTTCCTGAATCGACACGATCACATCCCCCGGCGACACCATCCGGTGCGCGAACGACTCCCCGAACGCTGAACGTGTCCGATCGCCAGGCTTCGTGCAACGGTGGCCGGGACGTGCGTCCGTCGCTCGCGTGACTCTAGTCGGTGAGGCCGCCGTCGCCGGGCGCCTGCATCGATTTTTCAACACCGGGCGCGGTCGCCGGGTCGCCGGGTGCGGCGAGTGCGGCGGGTGCGGCGGGTGCGGCGGCGGTGACCGGTCCGATCTCGAACTCGAACCGATAGGTACGCACCTCCGGAGTCTCGCCAGCGGCGGGCGCGAGGTCGACGAAGACGGTATAGTCGCCCGTCCTCAGCCGTCGTGGCGGTACCGAGACGTCGGCGTAGTCCTCTGTTCGGGTCAGGTCGAGCGGTCCGCCGCGCATGCCGCCGCCCTCCTCGCGCATGAGCCGGACCACAGTTACGCGTGCGGCGGCGCCCGGTACCGGGACCCGCAAGGTGACACCGTCTTTCACGTCCGCGTACGAGAACTTCTCGCGACGATCGCGGCTGATGAGCAGAACGCGCGTGGAACGATCGCCGCGCGTGGCTGCGTGCTTCTCGACGGCGCCCGCGAGGCCGCGATCGATCTCGTCGTCGGAGTGACGTAATTGGCCGACGCTCAATCCATTCGGCGGCGCTCCCATGTCCGCAGTCCCGCCCCGGTACTCCGCGAGGGCGCCGGGTCTACCGGGCGCAAGCTCCGGGCCGGGATAGCCGGCAGCAGCGTTGGCACCGGACTGGGCAATCGGCGGAATATAGTCCCGCCTCATAAAGGCCTGATGCCTCAGGTGGCCGATCTTCGCGCTGCCGCCCGCCGGTGCTGGCTGCGCTCTAGATGGCACGGCTGCTGCTTCAGGCCGACGCGACCCTGGATCGGGCTCGACCGCAGGTGCGGACTTCCCATCTGCCAGTCCGGTGAACCCGGAGTCGAGCTCAGCCCTCCGCACCACCAGCTTTCTCGGCGCATCCCGGCTCGCACGCTCGACCGCCATCGCGTCGCTGGTCGTTGCTGTTGCATCCTGGCTCGAGGCCTCGACCGTGAGCTTGGAGGACGGCGATGCCGCACCGATCACGACACTCGGTGCCAGGCGTGGCTCGCGGAGTGCGCGCTCGGCCGTGACCTCACCGGCCGGCGGCAGTGAGTCCGCCGTCGCCAGTAGAGATTCGACGGGCTCTCTGTCGATCGAACGCTCGGCCACCGGGTCGCCGCTCGGGAGGACTCCCGTCCACTGCGTCAGAACCGTCGGCACGAGCAGGGCCACGACGAGCGTGTAGGCGAACGCCGGGTGCAGCAGAAGCGCCCGGGTACGCGCCGCGAGATCGGCAACGACCTCTCCCCAGGTCGGCGTCGGAGCTTCCGGTTGAGCGGCAGGCGCGGGCAGCACGAAGGCTCGCAGCGCGGCAAGCTCGTCGCGGCAGCTCGGGCAGTCCTCCAGGTGCGATTCCAGCGCCAGCCGATCGGGCCGGGCCAGCCCATCGGGGTCGTCCTCGAGCTGCAAGAGCAACGCTTCATCCGGGTGTTCGTCGGCACCTGCCACGGCCGGCGAGCGAAGCTGATCCTCGAGCTCGCGCCACACCCTCACCTCGGCGGCGCAATCGGGACAGCCGGGATAATGAGCCTTGAAATCGGCGTATTCGGGCGCGGCCGCATCGACCACGAAAGCCGACAGATCGATGTTGAAAGCTCTACGACAGTTCATCGGAGCTCGGCTCCCGCGCCCGCACGACCATACCCGGCCGGTCGGACGTCCAGCAATACAGTCGCCGAAGCGAGGCAAATCGGCCCACGCGATCTAGCCATCGTCGGCTCCGAGCCGCTCGCGCAGGATCGACAGCCCTTCGCCCAGCCTACGTTTCAGCGTGCTGAGCGACATCCCGGCCTCGTCGGCCACCTGCTGGTAGGTCTTCCCCTGTCCGTACACGCCGACCAGGACGCGGCGATGCTCGTCCGATAGACCGCGCACTGCAATCCACAGATCGCGAGCGGCCTCGCGATCGCCGCTACCATCGCCCGACGCTTTTTCGGCGGCCGCCTCGGCGCGCTCGTCCCATTCCATCGCGTCCTTCGGCGCTCGCTTGCCGCCGCGGCCGAGGCGGTCGACGAACTTGTTGCGAGTCACTATGCGGACGTAGGCGACGAACTTGCGCGGGTCGCGCAAGCGGCCCGCACGCGCACTCTCGACGATGGCGCACATGACCTCCTGGCGCAGATCATCCCACTCATCGGCGAAATCGTAGGCATTTTGCTGCGCGAGAAAGCGGCTGATCAGTCGGTTGATCTGGAGAAACGCCAGGCGATCGCCGGCCAGCAGCCGATCGACGATTCGCGCCCAGTCCTGCGAGGAATCCGCCAGCCCGTGTCCCCCGGGTCGCCCGTCGCCATCGGCGCCGAGCGGCGTGGACAGCGTGCGGCGATTTTTTTTCAACGTCGTGGACCGATTCGGCGGCAAACCACGACCTACCCCTTCACACGATCACATGCGGCCGGCACGCGCCACGAGCGGCCGGCCCCGAGATGGAGGGTCCGATGAAGAGATCACCCGAGCCGAAAGGCTCCTCGAACGACCACGCGTCCACGGTATCTACGACGACAGGAGCTGCCAGATTGTTCGCGCCGCTGGTGGCGCTGGCGCTCGGCCTGGCCCCGGCCGCCCACGCCCACTCCGGGCCGGAAGCGCCGGTGGTAGGCGCCGGCGAGCTGCGGGTCGTGCGCGACGACCTCGCACCGACCCGCACGTGTCCACTGGAGAACACCGAGGTGGAAGCAGATCTCACCGGCCCCGTGGCCGATGTCCTGGTCCGCCAGATCTTCCACAATCCGGGCGAGGAGAAGATCGAGGCCGTCTATGTCTTCCCCCTGCCCCACTCCTCGGCCGTCAGCGACCTGACGATCACCGTGGGCGATCGCACGATCACGAGCGAGGTGAAGCCGAGGGACGAGGCCCGCGCCGCCTATCAGAATGCGCGCGACGACGGCAAGGTGGCCGCCCTGCTCGAACAGGAGCGGCCCAACATCTTCACGCAGTCGGTGGCCAACATCGAGCCGGGCGCGAAGGTGATCGTCGAGATCCGCTACGTGCAGATGCTCGACTACGACGAAGGCGACTACGAGTTCGTGTTTCCGATGGTCGTCGGCCCGCGGTTCATGCCAGGGAATCCGGTCGGCGTGCAGGGTAGCGGCTGGTCTCCCGACACCACCGAGGTTCCCGACGCCTCGCGGATCAGCCCTGCCCCTGCCAAACCCGGCACTCGCGCAGGACACGACATCAGCCTGGCCGTGAACATCCACAGCGGAGACCAGGAGATCATCGAGATCGACAGCGAGCTACACGAGACCGACGTGAAGCGTCCCGGCCGCGGCCATGCAGTGGTGCGGCTGGCCGGCGGCAAGGAGATCCCGAACCGCGATTTCATCCTTCGCTACCGCACCGCCGGCTCCGCCGTCGGTGACGCGCTGTTCTTGCACTCCGACGAGCGCGGAGACTTCTTCACGTTGCTGCTCGAGCCTCCTCACCGCATCACGCCCGACCAGGCCGTGGCGAAGGAGCTGATCTTCGTGATCGACACCAGCGGCTCGATGGGCGGACCGCCGCTGGCGAAGGCCAAGCAGGCCATGCGACTGGCCATCGAGAGCATGAACCCCGACGACACGTTCAACCTGCTGAGCTTCAGCAACGGCGTCGAGGGCTGCTTCCAGGCGCCCGCCGAGAACACGAAGACGAATCGAGCGATCGCGCTGGAGTATCTAGCGTCACTACACGCCCGCGGCGGAACCCACATGATGTCCGCGATAGACGCTGCGCTCGGCGGTACCGACGACCCCGAACGCCTGCGCATCGTGGGCTTCATGACCGACGGCTACGTGGGCAACGACATGGCCATCATCGAGCGCGTGCGCAACCACGCCGGCACGGCCCGGTTCTTCTCGTTCGGCGTCGGCAACTCGGTGAACCGCTTCCTGCTCGACGGCCTCGCTCACGCCGGCCGCGGCGAGGCGGAGTTCGTCACGCTCGGAACCGAGGCCGACGAAGCCGTGGAACGATTCGTCGAGCGCATCGGTGCGCCCGTGCTCGCCAACATCGAGCTCGACTTCGGCGACCTCGACGTCCGCGAGATCTACCCGAGAAACTATCCAGACCTGTTCTCTCACGAGCCCGTGATGATTCACGGACGTCTCGGCAAGAAGTCCCGGGGCGAGATCGTGCTGCGCGGCGACACAGGCGCCGGGGCGTTCGAACGTCGTCTCGAGATCGCGCCGCGTGAGAGCTCGCGAGGGCACGAGGCCCTGCCGAAGCTGTGGGCGCGCTCGGCCGTCAAGGAGATCACCATGCAGCACTATGGCGACCTTCGATCCGGTCGGCTTCCCGACGAACAGCGCGAGCAGATCACCGCGCTCGGCGTCGACTACCGCATCGCCACCCCGTTCACGAGCTTCGTGGCGATCGACGACTCGCGAACCACCGAGGGCGGCGAGCCCGTGCTGACGCCTGTGCCCGTGGAGATGCCCTCGGGCGTGGACTATGAGGGCGTGTTCGGTGGCGGCCAGGGTCGCGGCATCGCGGCGGCCGGGTCACGCGCGTACAGCTCGATGGCAGGCGCGGCGGTGCGCGGCGCGCCCACGTCCGGCGTCGCCGGCTACAGCGGCGCGCTCACGAAGCAGGCCATGCGCACGAGTGATCACGCCGCGACGGCAATGTTGACCGAAAGCTCTCACGTGCAAGTGCAAGGCGGGTCGGCATACGAGGCGGCCATCGCCCCACAGCGTCACGTGGCCGTTGCGCCGCGCGAGAAGCTCGACGAGCCTCTACGCAAGCTCGCGGAGAGAGTACTGCGCGACGGCAAGGACGGCACCTTGAAGATCGGCGACCTCGCCGTGACCGACTACCGGGTAACGGTGATCGTCCACGTCACGAGCACGAGCAGCGCCACCATCGCAGAGCTGGAGAAGCTCGGGCTCGTGACGAGCGCCGTCAGCGGGCCGATGGCGCGGGTGACGGGGACGATCGACGTTCGCAAGCTCGATGAGCTAGCGAAGCTCGCGCAGGTGGCGCGCGTGGAGCCCGGGTCGGCGTGAGACTAGCGGCGCGGCGCACGGGGCCGCCGTCTATCGAAGAGAGAACTCAGGGGGCTGCCCCGACGTGGGTAGCCCCCTGAGTTCAACGAGTCGTATCTACCGACAGCGGGTCAGCCCACGACCGCGGTTGAGCTTGTTGGCCAGCTGCTCCGCCGTCCGGCAGCTCCGGTTCCGACCCTCGGCCACGAGCTGATCGATCTTGTCGATGATATCGCCGACCGTGGTCGGGGGAGTTGCACTCCTGGAACGGCCGTCGGAGTCGCTATCGGAGTCGCTATCGGAGTCGCCATCGGAGTCGCTATCGGAATCGCCGTCGTGGTCCTTGCGTCGCGAGAAGTCGACGCAGTTACACTCGGCGACCTTGCCGGCAGCGATATTGAGAGAGAGTGCCGCCAGCTGGGCCTCGGCTTTCTGGCAGCGGTCACGCTTGGGCGTGGGCGTCAGCTCAGCACAAATCTCTGACTCGAGAATCTCGGCGTGGTGGCCCCCGCCGTAGCGGCACGTAGCCTTCCAGTAACCGTTGCTGCGAGGATGCGGACGGAGCACGGGCTCGCAGATCTCCACTTCCGGACATGGCACCTCGAAGTCGACGTCGGGCCAGCAGATCTCCGTACCGTCGGGAACAGGGTCGAAGCACCCGGGAATGATGTCAGGCGTGAGCGGGATACCGCTGCACGTCACGCTCGAGCACTTGTTGAGAAAGATCACCTCTTCGGGCTCACGGTCGTCGATGATTCCCGGGAAGTAGTCACCGAACTGCCAGATGTCGGGCGTGACGAGCCGCGCCGGCGGTATCGGGAGCGGGCAAACCGGCCCGGCCTCGATGCCGTCCTGCGTCGGAATCCACACGAGGCAGTCGGGGTTGATGGTCAGGCCTTCCTCGACCAGCGTGTACATCCCGTTCTCGTCGGTGACGAGCTGCATCTCGCCAAAGTATTCATCGAGAAACCTCACCGTGACGCCAGCCGCCGGCAGTCCCGTCTCTTTGCACGTCACTTGTCCTGTAGCCGTGATCGAGAATCCCTGGGCTCGCGCCGTTGCCGGCAAGCTCAGGCAGCCGATAGCAGCGATGATAGACAGGTAGCCAAGTGATCTTATTGTCCAATGTCGCGAGAGCTTCATGATGTGATCTCCTTTGGTAACGAACAGGTTGGTCGGCGACTCCCGTCGTCACGAACGTGCGGCCTGCCGGGCACCGAAACATGCTCGGAGTCGGGCCCCGCGCGCGCCGCTATGACGGCTCTATGTAGCCGAGGTCCCGAGCAAAACAAGTGCAAAAACGCTTACACGTCAGCGGCGGAGCCGCGTACGAGTGAGATCGATGAGCGTGCGTTGCAGGCTTGTGACTGAACGGTGGAGCGAATGGTCCACGCTCGAGTCGTGTAGCCCAAGGGCCCACCCCTTACGGGGGGTATTGGCGCACCCGCGACGGATGAAATGCTCCGCGCGCGCCGACGCGTCGCGGGCCGAACGTCCTCTATGGGCAGGCAGTTTATTTTCTCTGAGCTGGCGCGCTCGGGTCCGCTCGCGATGGCCGGGAAGCCAAGCGCGCTCCGTAGGAGCGAGCGCGCTGGCGGTATGTGCCAGCGACCGAGGTGACATAGGGGGATGGCTCCGCACTGCGGAACGGTCGCTTGGAGTTCGTAGCCTCTGCCAAGAAGCCGGGCTCACAATCGCTCTACACACCTGATGTCAGATCGACACCTGGAGAAATATCCGTCGATTGCCAGCGCGGCGACAGCGCGTTGACGCGCGCACCGGCATGAGTCAAAAAAAGACCGCATGCGCCGCACGATGATCGACACGATCGCGCGACCGCTCCGCGAATCGTTCGATGCGCATCGGCGTTTCGTGCTCGTGTCCTACGGGATCGCTGTCGTAGTCTGCGTCGTGATGGCTGCCGCGCCCTACCTGGTCGGCTTTACGCCGCTGTTCATGTACGCCGACATCGGTCAGTTCCAAGGTGGGCTCGCCGGCGCAGCCACGGCTCTCAGCGCGTTCTTCCTGGCGTCGACCGGAGTGCTGTTCGTCGTCATAGGCCGACAGCTGGCGATTGTTCGCGCGGAACGTCGCAATCGCTGGTGGTACCTGATCGGCTGCGCGTTCGTTTTCCTCGCCCTCGACGAGTTGCTCATGTGGCACGAGAGGCTAACCGCCAGGATGGAAGCGTGGGACGTCGCGCGGGCGTTCGGCTTCGCCGATCAGGACGCGTACATCTTCATAGCGTACGGACTCTTCGCCGCGCTCGTGGGCAGTCGGCTGCTACCGACGATCTCGACGTCGCGACTGACGATACTGCCACTGATTGTAGCCGTGACGCTGTTTGTTCTGTCAACGCTAGTCGATCTCGTGCCGTGGAGCTCGCTCAGCAGGAATCAGCGTGGCGTTCTGGGTCCGCTCGAGGAAGGTCTGAAAACACTCGGCTCCTGGTCGAGCCTGATGTATGCTGTGTTGCTTCTTGAGGACGTCATCGGCTGGCCACACCAGGCGCAGGTCGTCACTCGCGGCCAGCGTCGACTCAAAGACTGACCGACCGCAGAACCCCCGGCGTTCGTTTCAGCAGTCCACGAGAAAGATAGCGGATGGGGTGGGCCGTCTACTCCAGCTCCTCCAGCAGCCCCTTCGCATCCCTCAGGTCCAGGGTGGCGAAGCCTTCGGTGAACCAGGCGTAGACCGGCGCGAGTAGCGCGCGGGCGGCGTCGCGTTTGCCCTGGCGCTGCCACAGCCGCGCCAGGCTGGTGGCGGTGCGCAGCTCGAAAGTCTTCGCCTCTTGGCGGCGGGCGATCTCCAGCGATTGGCCGAAGTACGCCTCCGCCTCCTCGATCGCATTCTCGTCCATGTCGAGGAGGATCTCGGCCCGCAGCCGGCGGAGCTCGCCATCGGTGAACTGCTGGGTCTGGACCTCGGCTTGCGCAAGGCCGCGGTCGAGCACACCGAGCGCGTCGTCGCGACGCCCCACCATTCGAAGGCCCGCGGCGAGCTTCGCGACGAAGCTCGGAATCAAGACCTCGGTCCTGATCTCGGCGAACGCGTCCAGCGCCTGCTGCATCTCGGCGACGCCCGCTTCACCCTCCCCCGATTCAACCAGGATCCAGCCGCGAACGCTCCGTGCCCATCCCTCGACAATCGGGAACCCGAGTCTCTCGTGGATGTCCACCACTTCGTCGACGCGCTCGTACGCCCGGTCGGGCTCGCCGCGCTCGAAACTGACGACCGCGGTGCTGAACAGAGTCTGCGCGAGAGTGAACGGATGATCGCCGCGCCTCGCCAGCATTACCGCCGCGTCGCTCACCTCCAGCGCGCGATCGAACCGACCGAGGTACATGTGACACCAGCCCGCAAACATGTGCGAGTACACTCCACGGTCGAATCCCGCCGCGTACGCAAGAGACGCGTGCATGCCGGGATCGTACAATGCGCTGCACCGCTCGAAATGCCGCAGCGCCCGCGAGAAGTGGCCCTGGAAGAGCAAGGCCACGCCGATCTCCTCGTGCGCAGTGAGGAGGTCGAACGGTGCTCCAGTATGCTCGGCTGCGGTCAGGGTTTCCCTGGCAAGCCCCAGAGCGGTCCCGAGATCGCCCCGCACGATGTGGATGTCCGTCACTCCCGCGAGCACTCGCGGCAGCTCGGGCGACTCGCCGATCCGTGACACCAGCTCGTGCGCGCGCAAGAACGTCTGCTCGTACTCCTGATGCGACCATCCCCGGGCGGCGATGAGCGGCGCGCCGAGCGCCAGCTGCAACGCGAGCTCCTGCCGATCACGTTCGCCCGTCTCGGGCGCCGTCGCGATGAGATCGAGGGCGCGCCGCAGATGGCCGATCGCCTCCTCGTTCGCGGAGCGCCGCATCGCACGCTCGCCAGCCCGCTGGTAGTGCTCGACCGCCAGCTCAATCAGGGCCGCCCGGTCGCAGTGCCGCGCCATCACCTCGGGCTCGGCCTCGACGCGCTCCGGGAACCGCTCTTGCAGCACCTCGACGACGCGCGCGTGCAGCTGCTGGCGCGTGCGCTTTAGCAGTGACTCGTAGGCCGCCTCCTGCAGCAACGCATGCTTGAACGTGTACGTGGCGGCGGGCGGCTCCCCGCGCGCGTAGACGACTTCCGCGTCGACCAGGCGCGCTAGCCCCTGCCGCAAGGTGACCTCGTCCATGGCCGCCGTCGCCGCCAGCAGTGGATACTCGAGCTCGCGTCCCAGCACGGCGGCTCGCTGCGCCACCTCCTTCGCCGTCGATAGCCGATCGAGCCGCGCCATGAGCGAGTCGGCAAGCGTGGCCGGAATGGCTTCCACGCCGTGCGCCGCTCCGGACTCCGCCGTCGCCTTGGTCAGCTCCTCGACGTAGAGCGGAACACCGTCGGCACGGGTGACGAGCGCATCGAGGGTATCGGCGGGTAGATCCGGACCTCCGAGCGCCGTCGCCATGTCGCGCGCCTGGCGCTTCGTGAGCCGCGTGAGCGGCAGGGTGGTCAGATTCGACCGCGCCAGCCACGGGGGCACGAACTCCGGGCGCCCCGTGGCCAGCAGCAGCAGCCGCGCCGTCGGGCTCTGCGCGATCAGGTGCCCGAGCAGCTCCAGGGTCGACGCGTCGCACCAGTGAAGATCCTCGATGAACATCACCAGCGGCTGCGCCGCGCTCAACGACAGGGTCCACTGCGCCAGCAGCTCGAGCGTCTTTCGCCGCTGCAGCTCCGGGCTCATCTGTAACGGCGCGGGGGGCGGCAGACCAAGGAAATCGGCGAGCAGCGCCACGGTCTCCTCCGACGCGAGCGACCGGAGTCCGACCTCCATCTTGCCGAGCTTCTCGGCCACGGTGTCGTCGGCGGCAAACGCCAGACCCTGCGCCACCAGTGCTATCAGCGGATGGAAGGGTGTCCCTTGGGTATACGGCGTCGCGCCGCATTCCAGCCACGTGTGGGGCACCGCCGCCAGATGCTCGTGCAGCTGGTAGACGAGCCGCGACTTCCCGCCCCCCGCTTCGCCGAGGATGAGGACGTTCTGCCCTTCGCCGTCCTGCGCCCGCTGCCAGCGATCGACAAGTGTCGCCAGCTCGACTTCGCGGCCGACGAAGCGTGTGAGCCGGCCCGCCGCGACATCGAGTCGGCTGCGCACCCCGCTCGGCTGGCCGACGAGGTAGAGTGTCACCGGCTCGCGCACGCCCTTCAGCGTCGCTGGCCCGCGGTCCTCGACCACGAACATGCCGGCCACCAGCCGTAGCGTCGCGTCGCTGATCACCACCGAGTTGGGATCGGCCGCGGCTTCGATGCGCGCCGCGATGTTCGTGGTGTCTCCGAGGGCGAGCGTCTCGCTCTTCGCGCCGCCTCCCATCTCACCGACCACGACAGGGCCGGTGTGAATGCCGACCCGCGCGGCGAGACGGATGTCGTGCTGGCGCTCGAGCGTCTCGTTCACGGTGCCGAGTGCGGTCAGGATCTCGCGTCCCGCCCTCACCGCTCGCTCCGCGTCATCCTCATGCGCGTGAGGGTAGCCGAAGTAGACGAGCAAGCCATCGCCGAGGTACTGGGCGATGTGGCCCGCGTACCGCTCGATCACCGCGGCGGCCGACTCCTGGTAGGCGCGGACCACCGTGCGCAGATCCTCGGGATCGAGGCGCTGCGAGAGCTCCGTCGAGCCAACGAGGTCACAGAACATGACCGTGAGCTGACGCCGCTCGGCTTCGCCCGCCAGGTGGGCCGCCGGATCTTCCGCTCGCGTGGGCTCACCGGGCGTCGTCGTGCCGCCCCACGACAGGACGTTGCCGTGCAAGGTCGCCACCTGCTGGACTTCTCGAAGCTCCTCGACGAGCTCTTCCAGTGCATCGTCGTCGAGATCGAACTCTCGTTTCAGCGCACGCAGCGATACACGGCCGTTCTCTTCGAGATAGGTCTTCGCCCGGCGGATCGTGTCGAGAAAGCTCATCGCGCGCGCCGCCACGCGGCCCGGGCAACGTTAATCGTGCGGCAAGGTTGAGACGACCTACGGGCGGTCTTGGACGGGCGTCGACGAGTCTTGCCCGTGCGAAGGTTGACTGTGAACTCCCAAGGCTGAGGTGGCGGAGGGGGGGAGATTCGAACTCCCGGACCCTTGCGGGTCGCCGGTTTTCAAGTGCGTTCAGGCTCATCCGAGCGTATCCTGAGCGTTCCTCAGTCGCTGATTTCTCCTTGGCTTACAGCGTTCGTCGTGCCGTGCTGATCCCCTGGTTTCCCTACGCGTCCAGCCAGACTAGTTAGCAAATGGTTAGCAACGGTGCACTCGCACCGTTCACCGATGCCAGCCATGGCATTGTCACGGCCACGCCTATCGCCCGCGCTGGCCCCATGCCCGAGCGCAATCCAGATGACCTGACTGCCCTGCTCGACGAAGCCAGCGAGCCCTGGACGCCATCCGCGACTACCATGCCGGCGGCAGGCAACGCGACGAATACCCGGCCGCGGCTGCTAAACGCATGGCGGCGGCACTCGAGGCTGCTGACGAGCTCGCCCGGCGGCTCTTTCCGAACCAAAACGGACCCAGCGCGAGGAGACAGAAACAGCGCACGTAGCCCCGGGGTTCGAGCCCATGTCCGCCGAGCAGTGATCCTGGGTCGCGCGTGCGGCGATCGAGACGCGAGTGCAGGGCTAGCCCATGAGTTTTCACGTCAGACCGCTCGTTCACCGCAACCGCCTGGGCAGGAAAGCATACACCCCCCACGCCCCCCTCCTTCGTAGTAAGGGATTCCTTACCCTGGCGAACCGTTTCGCCGAAAAGATGAGTCACTGATGAAGCTGAAGGTGAGTCACTGGGGCACGGAGGGTCGGACGGTTGGTTGATGTGCTCGATTCTCAGGGGACGAGTGCCCGGGCTACGCGAGGTTTTCAGCCGGTGGCTACGTAGGCCCCAGTTGCTAGAGACTGTCCGCGTTAAAGCCGCATGGATTGCGGGTCTTAGAGGTGAGATTGGGGAGGTCCCGCGCCTTTGTCGCGTGGCGTCGCCTGGGTGGCCGGCAGCGATAGCGCGCGTGCCCCTAGAGACCGACGGCTTTGGCCTTCAACGCTCCGTTCTCGCTCGCTGCCCATGTACGCTTAGATCGCGGATCCCCATGAGTCGGCCATCGGCAACCTTCGCCACGCTATCGGATGATCAACGACGCTTGCTCGAAAGCCTCGCGTCCCACGCCGCCCACTTCGTAGTCATCGGTGGTTACGCTGTTCGCCACTACGTGCGGAAGCGTGTCACGCGAGACCTAGATATCTGGCTCCAACGGTCCGAACAGAACGCCGATCGGATCTGCGCTGCATTGGAGAGACTCGGGCCGACCGAAGACCGCACAGTGATCCGCGCTGCCATCCTCGCTGTTGAGAAGCGACTCGAATGGAAGAACGGACCTGACGGGCCGGAAGCGGAGCTGTTCACGTCGATGCGTGGTGTCGATCTCGATTGGCGGGAAGTCGCTGAAGCAGCGGTGGGAGTGGTAGTCGCCGATACGGTGGTTCCCGTAGTGAGTCAGGACCATCTGATTGTCCTCAAGGTGGCCTGCCTCGCTGATCCTCTTCGAACAGACGAATCGAAGAGGCGCACAGATGCCAACGATCTTCATGCGCTGGGTGTCGAAACAGTCAGCTAGTCCGCAGCGCTGCACTTCTGCGTTCAGTGCCAGACGGACGACAGTCTCGATTGGCGAGTATGGATCACGGTTGTTTCACGAAGGCCATGATTTCGGACTCGACGGCGCGGGGCGTGTCCGGGCTATGCTGTGTTTCCGGCCGATCGCTACGTAGGCCCGTGTTGCTAGAAAATGTCCGGCTTAAGCCCGCATGAAACGCGGCCTGCAGGCCTCGCGTTGATGAGGTCCGGGACGCTCGTGGTCACCATGCCGTCGAGCCTAATCGAGTCGGTGAATCTCCCCGGTCCTCAGCCCGCAGCAGAACACTTATAGCGTCCCTGTTCGACTGGAGGCGCCGCAGTTGCGCTCGGCGGGGCTTTCAAACCGGGAGTAGTGTGCTAATAAACATCCGTCCGGGGGCGCCGCCGCCGCAATCAGGCGAACCGCTCTAAGAATCTGACCGACGGAGGATTTTGGTGCGCAGCTTCGCGTCTCATCGATTCGACCGCCAGCGACAGCTCTTAAGCGTGGGGGATTGGCCACGCGCTGTTCTACTCTTGTCGTGGGTAGTGCTGACCCTAGCCGGTCTAACCGGCGTAGCTGTTGCGTCGGAGATCCGCATTTGTACGACGGCCTCGAACATCGACACCCTCGCGCCTCTTAGCGTCACGTTCGTATATGACGACGAGAATCTGACTGTCTATGGGAACGGCGATGATGCTGCATTCTACGAGGATCCAACGGGCACAGTCATAGTTTCGGCCGGGGGGTCTCAGTACATCGAGACTGGTGTCTATATCGACATCTTCCGCGACGTGGATATCCACGAGGAGTACATTGATCTATATGGCGGCGGTGGAACGGGGTTCGAATTGTACCCCAACCTCTTCGTCGAGGTGTATCCCGGATGCAACAGCTGCGGCGGGTACCCGCTGTTCCCGCAGTCAAATCTGAAGGACGTGCCGCTTCGCTCGGTCCCAGCGACGATGCAGGCATGGATCGAGACACTGCCCGGACTAGACGAAGATGGAAGGGAGGGATGTATCGAGAACGGTTGTCGGCCGGGCGGCCCAGCGGGGCTGACGAGCGAGGAGTGGATCCTCGAGTCCATTCGAGACTGTACGCGGCCACGTCTTATTGACCCCGTGGGAGCGAGTGGCGCTGCAAGTTATCTTGAGGAGTTGGGTGGCCAGGTCCGGGTCACAGCGCTTCCGACCGATCCAGCATTGCGGGCGCCTAAGGTGACCGAGATCGTCAACTCGCCGCACCGCGTGGCTGGTGCAGCTGCCGACGATGCAACCCAGCTCATTCTGGCGGTACCGGTGAGCGTCGGCGGTACCTACACCGTCACTCTTCCGTATGTCCCGCTAACGGGGGACGTAGGTGCGGTCGGTGAACTGGGGACGAATCCCGCGCTATTCACTCGCAGCGTTGATATTGATGCAGTCCAGGACGGTGACGGCAACTACTGGGCGTTGGCTGTCTACCATGCTCCGAGTTTCTACGACTCTTCGAATCTCACTACATTCGATGAGGAGCAGTTCCTGCAGCCCTCGTTGCTCTCGACTCTGTTCCGTTCAGCATCTGTAGACTCCGACATCTCTGTTCTCCAGATCGACGCAGCCGGAGTAGCAATCGACGTCGTAGACAGCATGGGGGCCCCCGCATCGGCTGAAAGCGTGGTCGTCGGCATCACCAAGGCCCCGATCGTCTACTTTCCCCCGGCGGACCAAGGACAGAAGGGCATTGAGATATCGATCGATATCGCTGATTCGCTACGGGCTGCGGGGTTCCCGTTCTTTAGGAACCGGAATGTCTGTGCCGACCTCAGCGAGTGGAGCGCTCGATTCAATCCCGACATAGTGCCGTACCGGAATAACGCGGCGCTGCGTTGCGTGGAGTCCAGGATCAAAAGGACCTTGCAAGCTATGCGAGCTTCTGGCATCGCCGCAGCGCGCGTGAGCGGTGTTGCTGCGAGCGGCGGAGGACTGGTTGCACGGGCGTACGAGTTCTTGCGCGAACGGCCGCAGCCATATGCTCGACTGGAGAACTACCTCAAAGGCGAAGTGCGCAGAGTGGTCACCCTCTCCTCACCACACCTCGGCTCGTTTCTTGGGAACTTCGGACTAAATGCTTGGCGTACGACTTGTCGAAAACACGCACTGGACAAAATGGGGCTGCTACCAGACCCTGACGGTTATCGGCAGGACGAAAAACACAACTCAGAACTACAGGCATTCTTGAACCTTCCTGGTAACGAATCGACAGTCGATTGGGATACATTGGGACTAATATCTAGCGCGGTGGCGATAATTGGAGGGGATCTGTACTTAGACTCGCAGCTCTATAAGGCGATCTGCGTAGACAGCAACAAGGAGGAGGCACGTCCGCACTGCGCCAACATCGACGACGCCTGCAACTGGTTGCAACCGGTGCTCGCGGACACCGCGCGGCGCCTCATCCTCCCCAAACTAGATACGATTCATAAGGGGCTCGATCATGACGGGGTCATCGATCTCGGAAGCCAGATAGCAGCACCGGGCGACGGGCAGATCTACGTCGACGACTACCGCTTCTCGGCATCGCGCAATTCGCATTTTTCCATTCTTGGATTGCCCAACTTTAGAACAAAGATGGTGGAGTTCTTAGATGCTCCCTGACTCGCTAGGCATCCAGACTTCTCGCACCCTTCACAGGTGTGTGCTGGCCGCTGCTCTCGCTCTGCTGAACGGGACGGCAGCCCTCGCGCTTGAGTTCGAGGTTGCCTCCCCGACGAGTGGCCAGGAGTTCGACTACGGCGCCCCCATCCCATTCGTGATCGTTCCCGACGATGTAGCCTCCGTGGACTCGATTTTTATCGTTGATGGAGCCGGTCATCTCGGATCGATTTTTGTTGTCCTCGATCACGCACCGTACTCAGAGCAGGTGCTGCTTACGCCTGGCACGATTGGCGATGTGCAGCTCCATGTAGTCGGTCGAGACATTCACGGGGTCAGCAGTTCTACGGCAGTCGCAATTACCGTACTCGCGCCGCCGGCCGTCCTTGATCTTGGGGTCACGGACGAATCGCTCGAATTTGTCTACGCCGGGGAGTCGGTGACCCTGGGGGTGTTCGGACGGCTTGCAGACGATAGCATTGTAAACCTGACGTCTTCGGCCAGTGGCACCACATACGACACCGGATCCGGTGCTACGAGCGTCGTATCTGTAAACGCTGAGGGCATTGTTACCGCCGCAGGCGATGGTAGCGACACGGTCATTATCCGGAACGGCGCAGAAGAACTCCAGGTGTCTGTAAGTGTTTCGCTCTCGAACTCGCCTCCGCATCTCCAACAGGTTGACACATTGGTGTTGGCACAGGCCGGGATCGTCACGGAAGTTCCGCTGGTTGCCTCAGATCTGGACGCCGATTCACTATCTTTCGACGCGCACGGCCTTCCGTCGTTCGCGGCTCTGATAGCGCAAGGAGACGGCACTGCAGTTCTGGCGATCCAGCCAGGTCCGAACGATGTTGGTAGCAACTCCTGGGCATCCATCTCTGTTGAGGACGGGGGCGAACCGCCGCTCGCGGATCGCCAGTCGGTGTTCATAGTCGTCGGCGTGACTGCCGAAGGCTGCGGCGATGGCTTCGTTGATGCAGACGAGGAGTGCGATGATGGGAATGGGCAGAGCAATGACGGATGCTCTGCCGCGTGCGAGTCCGAGTCGGTGAACTCGACTACGACGACCACCACGACAAGCACGAGCACGAGCACGACGACCACCCTCGAGCCGGTTTTCGCGTGCCCCCTTGTGCCACGAACTGGTTGCGTTGATAGCCGAAAGGCTGGGTTCCAGATCAGAAACCACGTGGACGACGTGAAGGATCAGCTCAAGTGGAAGTTCGTCAAGGGAGGAGCCTTCTCTCACGCTGAGCTCGGGGATCCTCTAGCAACGTCGATTTACCGCCTGTGTGTTTACGATGAGACGGGCGACGTGCCATCGATTGCCGGCTCACTGGAAATCACGGCGGGGACGAACTGGCAGAACAAGGATCCCAAGGGGTTCGTGTACAAGGAGAAGTCCGGAGCAGCAGACGGCGTGATGAGCGTGCAGCTAAAGCCCAGCGACTCGACCGGTAAATCGAAGCTGCAACTGAAAGCCAAGGGCGCAACCATCAATTGGCCAGTCCCATTTGATGGGGTGCAATACTTCGCTCAGGATTCCTTAGTCGCCGTTCAGCTCGTGAACAGCGACACCCCTACATGCTGGACCAGCGCGTTCGTCGCCGCGGGGACGAAGAAGAACGAGCCGGGTCAGTTCAAGGCGAAGGCGCCGTAGTCAGGCTGGCACGACTCATGCGGTGGTCGAAATCGTTCGGACCGTCAATCAAATCTGGTCCAGCTCGAGGGGGGGATCCCCACCACTGAACATGGAGAGACTGCTCTTCACGGTCGCCATTGTCATATACGACGTTCCGGGCACGAACCGCCGGACGCCCGCAGCATCGCACTCGTGCACCAGTTCGACGAGTTCACGTCTGCTCTCTACCACGGACAGCAACGAGCACCATGGCTACAAGACCGCGGCACTGTGCGAAAGGGTCATCATAGATGACGGAGGGTGGCGTTCGATCGCTGCATCACGAGGCGACTCCCCATGAGTCGGGGCCTCGTGTCGTGCCGTGACCGCAAACGGAGCGACACCAGTGGGGAGTCATCCCGCGATGGGCCGAGGACCGCGATCGCTGCGATTGGCGCACCACGGGTTGAAGTACGCTAACCCGCGAGCCTAGTCTAGGTTTCTGATCGTAGACGGCAAGGACCGACTCTCCCACAGCCTGGAGGCCGATCCGTCAGGAACCCCCTAGCTAGCTACCGCTTTTCTCCGAAGAGCTGGATGTATAGCGAGAGTCGAGAACGGGGTGTCATGGGTGGGGAAGAGTCGGCTAGGCCCACGGCCCGCAACAAACTGCGCTGATTCGCTATGGGCAACTATCATTGAGGCTGTCGTCGTCGAGCATATCGCAGCTGTGGCTGAGCGCGCCTGCGTCATTGAGGGCGCGGCAAACCCTACATCTGATGAGGCCGTCGACACAGACGGCCAACGCCGCGCTGTCGGTGGTTGCGCAGCCTGGAAAGGAGTCGGTCAGATCAACACCTTTTGCAGCGCAGTTCTTCTCAACGACCCCCCTAAGCTTGCCAGTTGTCGGGTCGCAAGCCTTGGCAATCTTGCCTTTTTCGTCGCGCCCCATACACGTCTGCATCGCGAGGGACGAACCGATGCTGCCGTCCTTGATCCCTTGCCGAGTGCACTTTTGAAACTCCTTGAGCTTGGCGTCCCTGCACTTCTGAATTGAGACCACCGCCTTCTGCTGACACCTTGAGATGTCCTTCGTCGCACCGGCCACCGACGCGACCGTCGTGTCGAGATCGGGCCCGAACAAGTCGCGAACTAGGTCTATCTCTTTCTGTACACCAGCATTGTTGACGCTCGACGCTACGGCAGGGCCGAAATCCGGAGCCGCCCCACATTTCTTGACGTGGTCGGCTGCCGTCTTGTCCTTCGCGTTCTGGATCTTGCCGTTGCGATCCGCAGTAAGGCAGCTCTCTATCGTGCCGCTGAGCGTGCCTTTCGCGCCGGCAGCAATGCAGCCAGAGGCGTCCTTGCCCTGCGTCTTCGCCACGACATTGAGGCGCTTGCTCATGGCGTTGATGCAGGCCTGCTGGCTCTTGTTCTGTCGCGTGACCGTCGGCAGAGCCGGCAAGTCGCACGACTCATCGGGCTCCTCGCTTCCAAGGCCTAATAGTCGCTCAAGCGCGACAATGTCGCAGGCGGAAATGAGACCGTCACCTGTTACGTCACGCGGGTCCGAGGCATCAACCGGGCCCTCAGGGGCATCCTGCAATAGCTCAAGATCGTCTTCGCCTATGTCGCCGTCTCCGTCCGCATCTCCTGGTGACCCGAGAAAGGGCTCAACGACGACAGTGAAGTGTCGCCGCTCCCCTACGTCGAGATGATCCAGTTCGATAGCTATGACATTCGTCGATGAATCGATGCCCCCATTCGCGAGATCTCCGGCCCCGACTAGCTCGACGCTGTAGATCCCAGGTAGCGGGTTTGGGATCAGAAACTGTTCGATAATCGCATCACCGCTGTAAAACGCGCTTGGAATCTCGTTCACTTCTCCCGTGTCGGGCGTGAAGCCAACGCGACGCCCAAGCGGATCCGTTACGATAAAGTCGACCGGGTCGAGGAAGCCCTGGAACCAAGCGATCGCATCGCTCAAGCGGAGTTCATCACGCATCGCATAGTTGAGGAACTGCGGCGTGAGGAGCGGGAGATCGACCACTCCAAATGCGGTCGGTAGGCGGAACGACTCAAAGTGGCTCGGTATGAAACCTTCCCCCCCGCTGTGGCCGACCCTCTCCGCTGAATCTTCGATGAGCCCTACGCAGGTAAAGCGGTTGTCAGCGCCGCCTTTCTGGGCCGACGGCGACATCGAGGCACTAATGGCTGACAAACTCACCACGCACGGCGCGTCCAGGCAGTCGGCGTTCGTCGTGCACGGACCCGTCACGATGCCGGTGCAACGCCGAAAATCGAGAGCGCGAAATCCAGCACCGAGGCGCATCTCGATTTGCTCTTGCAGACGGTTGGCAAGCTCCCGCGGAATGGGGATTTCCTCCGCCGTGACATCCGTCTGGCCCGGCGTAGTGCTGTAGTGCTTGAATGTCCCCCGAGTGTGCTGTTGCTGAACGCCCACAGTAGTGGCCACGGTATCAACCTCTTCCTGTCCGTCCGCGCTCACATACCGTTGATTCCCGTATCCCGGGTGCGATTCATAGACTTGGCCACCGATCTGAAACCCGACGTGGTCGATTCCGGGCACCAAGTCTCCCATCAAGAACCAGAAACCGTCGTTGTCCGGACTCTCCCGGAATATAACCGTGGGAGTATTCTCGGCGAACGCGATATCCACAACTGGCAGAGGACAGTCTACGCAAGGCCCAAAGTCTGCCAGAGTCGTGACGTCACCTGGCGCCGGACCTACGCGTAGCACTTTGGTGTGCCATTCGGTGGATACGAGATCCTCTAGTGTTCGAAGGGTGACCGCCCTCGCGTACACCGTCCCGTCATCAGCAGCGGTTAAAGGTCTTGGATGTCCGTCCACAAGAACTGAAACGGTCGCGAACACTTCGAAGTTGCCCGTAGCGCGGTCGATCGTTCCGACCAAGCTTCCATACTCCGAAGCGCCTTCTGTAAGTCCGTCCTCGCTGAAGTAGAGGTTCCCCCCACCGAATGCGAGCCCGCTATTGGCCTTGCAGCCGACCTGCGGACAAGGGGGAAGGTTGGCCAGGACCGAAACGTCTCCCGTATCCGGATTGATGCGAACAACCTGGTCGACGGACTGAGGTATCGACGCGATCGTATACAGTGTTCCGTCATCCGCGATAGCGAGTTCGCCTAGAGATGCTCCGGAAAAGCTGCTGCTCAGCGTGCGGACGTCTCCCGTAGTGACGTCGATCGTTCCGACTCGGCTCGAACGCGGACTAAAGTCGAGTTCATCGAAATACAGTGTGCCCTGATCGTACGTGAGGCCTGTAAAGAGCCATGCTCCAGGCAGGGCATCCACGAGTACTTCAGCGTCACCGGTAGCTGGATCAACGCTGAGGACCTGGGCGGGTTCGCTGGCCGCGGTCGCAGCTAGCGCATACACCGTGCCATCGTCACCAACAGCAAGCTCCCGTATGGATTTACCGAGAAAGCTGGCCACCGTACGGACGTCTCCCGTAACGAGGTCTATCGTTCCGATTCGACTAGCGCCTGCACTCCCCGGCGCGGGGCCACTGAAGTACAACGTTCCCGATGTCGCGGCCGTAGGCTGAGCCCCGGTAGCCAACGGGTAGAGACAAAACGACGCTAATAGGAATGCTGTAGCTAGCGTGCGCTTCGTGGTTGTCCGGACCATGAGTTCCCTCCGCGAGCGATAGCTTGCAGATGTCGACCGGAGAGCCGGCGGCCCGTACAAGCACAATGATCCCAATCTGTGGATTCCAACTAGCCTAAGTGTTGCCCTATTGCAGACAAAACAACGCAGCAATCCTCGCACGTGATCTGTAGCCGGTGCGAGTTCGTCGTTCGCCGCAGTCACGCCTGAGCAGAGCGGCTGGCCTCGAGTTTCGCCATCGCGCGAGCGACGCGTTGCTCGAAGACGTCGACCACGCGGCGCCAACACGAACGCACGCGGTTGGTGGCGTACGTCGTCATCACGACGGCGCTCCCCTATCGTAAGTCGAACGCCGAGATTGTCGCTGAGCCTTATCCCGCGGGGGTTTCCTGAGGTTCGACCGTTCTCTACCAGTAGAGGTGGGGAGAGTGGCGAACTCGGCAGTCTGCACAGCTCGGTGGACGGTGGAGGTACTCGTGCCCGTGAACGTCGCGAGCTCCCGGTAACTTGCGCCGTTCTCGAGCATGCGACGAAGCAACTGCCGCTGGGAAGAATCAAACGCGGCGCGTCGAGTTCCGCCCGCCCGATGCCTCCGGAGGAGGGAATCGAGAACCCCGTTCACTTCAGCCTCTGCAAGGGGCGGAGCAGCGAACTTTTCATTCCAGGCATGTAGAAGCTGCACCATCTGATTCTCCTCGAAACCATCGGCGAGCAGATGACCGCCGATCCGCATGAGAGCGTCGTTCCGTTCGCCTTCGTGAATGGGGCGCAGGTAGTCCTCCAGCGAGGTGCATCTGCTAGGCCCCGCCGATCGATCGCTCCGGATCAGATCCGACAGAGCGTGCGGCAGCGGAGCGACTCCGTGCCTCGGGTCTCTTTTCCAGACATATCGACCGCACTGATCCAGGAACGCAGTGGGAGGCGCGACAACGAAGCCGCCGTCGCCACGCACGTCGAGACCCCCGACGCCTTGTAGCGCGGCGACACTCGAGAGCTGCTGCCCGGTAGAGTCGAAGTAGAAATGCTCGCCGCGCCGAGTTGTGGCGGTCGCCGTTTCGGGGAGGTCGAACCGGTCCAGCAGCCATTCCTTCGCGGCCAGCGTGTCGACATCGATCACTGTGAGTCCGCTTCCGGATCCCGTGACGACGCCTATACCCGAATCGTCCGTGTCCCAGTATGTGGCGTTCCACGAGATCAGCTCGGCATCGGTGGGCTTGCGGTGCTGGAATTCCGCCCACTTAATAGCCGGATACTTCGTCCCCGCCTTCGTCGGTACCGGCGTCCAGTCCAGGTCGTAGTGGTATAGATTGCCGTACCTCCCAGTCGTCGTGGTGCAGACAGTGAGCGGATCCGAGTCATCTCTTCCGAGAACACTCACGGCGTCCATCCCGCATGCCGCGTTGGGGCGGCGTCGGACGCGGTGCTGTTACCATTTTTCGCGGGGCCTACTGCCGGTTTGCCGTTGGAACGGGGTTCCGACTTAGCTCGGCTCGTATCCGAAGACTCGGGCTCGCCTTGTGCCGCAGACTCCTGGTCTAGCCGGCACATTCCATCGCCCTTGATCGGGATCTTATGCGAGCCGGATTCGGCCGCATAGCTCAGAGGCAACGGGGCTCGCAACAGCTGTCGGTGGCACTCGACACACTGGCGAGCGGCTGGATCCGATTCTTCACTTGCTCGCCGAGCGGGGAATTCGTGATGGCAGATCGTTACAAATCGCGTCTCCCCGGAGTGTTCGCTCTGGATCTCCGCAACGATGACGTGATTTACGGCGGCCTGCTGCTGCGGCTGCCGGTCAGGCATGTCGCCAGTAACCCGCCTCCACTCTGGGGAAACCGTTCGAGGCTCACTCTGCTTCGTCATCTCGCCCCTCCCCTGACCGAGCCGCTGCGTTTTCACGATTCTCGGCAGAAACTGCATAGCTAGCTGGCCTTTTCCCCGTCGATCGTCGGCGAGACGAACTTGGAGACCTCTTCCCCTTCTCGAGCGAGAACTCGGTACTAGGCCTGGTGGTTTTCTTTTTCTGCTGCTCCTCCTCTCTCTCCCATGGACACCAGATCAGCTCGTCTTCTTGCGTGTAGTACGTTTCTTCGACGGGCGGTCGCTTGCCGAGCCGCCACGGATTTATCGGATACGGCACTCCGTCTTCACGCGTGAGCTTCGCCGACCCGTTGTTGAGCTCCAAGCACTTCGCTCGGATGGCCTGGAGCGGGGTCCGCTTGGCTGTACCCTTGGGCGGCCGGTTGCCCATCCGATACTCGTACAACGGGCATTCAGTGACGGGACAGTTGCGAACCTCGGCCAGATAGCCCGCACAGCAAGCCACGCAAGTGGCTCTGATTGCCTGGATGGGCGTCTGGCGCCTTCGCTCGGGTGAGTCGGATTGATCGTCAGTGGGTGGAGGTGTAGCGTCTACAGCGCTAGAGTCAGTCTCGACTGAATTCTGGTCACTGGTGGCGCGGCGGGGCTTGTCGAGGGCAACCGCCGCGTCACATCTCTTACACTTCTTCATCTGGCTCGCTCGCTCGTCTACCAGTCCTCTTGGGACCGTCGGCGGCGAGTTCACCGGCGTCTTTCTCGTCATCGGACGCGCCCGCCGGTCCGCCATTTGTAGGCACGGCGATCTCACCCGAAATGATCCGCGCCACGTCCGAGCGTCGCCAGCGCAACGACCGGCCGATGCGCACGGGCGCTAGTGGCCAGCTTCCGTCACTGACGCGGTTGCGTATCGTCTTGTCGGCAATCCCGAGTAGGCGCGCCGTTTCCTTGGTATCGATCAGCGTCTCGTTCATCTCCAGCTCCTGGGGCGCCACAGTTCGGCCTGCGGAACCCGTTTCGTCACTGGAAGGTAATGCGTGATTACGCAATTTGCAAGCCGTACACGAATTACACCATTAGTACTTGCAGTTTGTGATAGTGATAGTACTGTAGGGTCATTGGAGGATAGGGGGACGCACCGAATGGCTACGAAGAAGAAGAGAGGCCGACCGCCTGGAGCGAAGAGCCGCAAGGCACCTATGGTCAAGACGGAGAGCCTGACGATCCGCCTCGATCCGAGGACCCGTTTCATGCTCGACTTCTTGGGAAGGCATCGGGATCAGACGATCACGAAGGTCATAGAACGGGCCGTCGAGAAGTTCGCTGAAGATACGGACAACCGCGTACATCCGGCGGGGTTCGAGTCAGTCACGGAGTTAGGCTGGCGTGACTATTGGCATCCGCATGAGGGCGTGCGTGCGATTAAGCTCGCCGTACTCGGCGGCCTGCGTCCAACCGCGGAAGAGGAAAGGCTTAGGGAGTTCGTACGAGCACATGAACCTTTCTTCGCTCAGTACAACCACTACGAAGCTGAGGATGGCGTGTTCGACGGCGCGGAATACGAATTCAAGAACGAGAGCATTGCGGTTCTGTGGGATCGGATCGACGCGTTCATCGACCTGTGGGAACAGACCCGGCCCACCGATCGGTATGCGGCAGGATCGGCTATGCGCGAGTGTCTCGAAGCTGCCGGCGTGCCTGCCCCGGAGTGGCCCCCGCCGGCTGCAGAAGGCGGTCAGCGCACCGAGAAGGTCAGGCTCGTATAGAACGGCCAGAACTCGCGAACGCGGGCGACGATCAGAGGGAAATAAGACCACCAGTCGGATTGGAGAGGTATTCGATGAAGCACTCAACGAGAGAGGACCGTCGGTAGCGACGCAAGTAGCTATGCGAGGACACATAAGAAAACGCGGCCAAAGATCGTGGGCGATCGTAATAGACCTCGGCCGCGACGTGGAAGGCAAGCGCCGCCAGAAGTGGCATACAGTCCACGGCACGAAGCGTCAGGCCGAGAAAGAACTGGCTAGACTACTTCACGAGCTCGAGCATGGAATCTACGTCGAGCCGCACCGCATGACGGTCGGTGAGTACCTAGAGAAGTGGCTCTCGGACTACGCCGCAGCCGCAGTCGCACCGAAGACCTATGAGCGATACGCGGAGATCTGCAGGAACCACCTGGTCCCCGCCCTGGGAGCCGTCCCACTGACGAAACTGCAGCCACTGCAGATCCAGAGCTATTACTCCAAGGCGCAGCGTGAGGTCGGGCCGATGGGCCGCAAGCTCTCGAAGCAAACGGTTCTACACCATCACCGGATCCTGAGATCAGCGCTCAAGCAGGCCGTGAAGTGGCAATTGGTCGTCAGGAACCCAGCCGACGCCGTCGAGCCGCCCTCCCCTGATCGACGGGAAATGATCGCACTCGATGAACAAGACACCGCGACGCTGCTCAAACTCGCTGACGGCTCCCGCCTCTACGCAGCGATGCTCCTCGCTGTAACGACCGGGCTGCGGCGCGGCGAGATCCTCGGCCTGCACTGGGCGGATCTCGACCTCGAGAAGGCCACGCTGTCCGTGCGACACGCCGTGGAGCAGACCCGCGAGGCCGGCACGCGCCTGAAATCCCCGAAGTCCAAGAAGTCCAATCGTACTGTAGCCCTGCTGGAGATCTGCATCCCCACTCTACGCCGTCATAAGGCCGCGCAAGGCGAGGAGAAGCTGCGGGCTGGCGCGGACTACACCGACAGGGGCCTAGTCTTTGCCGGTGAGGATGGCGAGATTTGGAGCCCGGACACATTCACCAAGGCGTACCGGGATCTGGTGCGCCGCACCGCGTTCGAACACGTTCGTTTCCACGACCTGCGCCACACCCATGCGACGCAGCTCCTGCGCCAAGGGATCCACCCGAAGGTCGTCTCAGAGCGGCTTGGTCACAGCACGATCGCACTGACACTCGACACCTACAGCCATGTCTTGCCGGGCATGGACGAGAATGCCGCGGCGAAGCTAGATGTCGCGCTGAGAGCCGCGATGGACCGGACTGACTAGCCGGCTGTTCCACCGAGAGCGCACTCCCCGCGAAAGCACCCGGGCGAAAGCGGTCGCCTAACAACATCCTAGGCCCGTTCAGGTTCGGCGACAGGCGGGCTAACGCGGCCTTACGCCTGTCCGCGCAGCTCTTGCCCGCAGAGCGCGGTAACTCCAGCTCGCGCCACGATAAGTCCCAAGAAAACGAACGCTCCGGCGGACAGAACAACCGTGGAAGTACCCACCTGCAAGCAGGCTCGGTCTGCGACGACGCTAGCAGCCCCCCACGGTAGGCATTGGATAATTCTGTCCAGTAGGGGCGTCGTGTCATCTCGCACGCTCATTAGCCCCCGGCAAAGCGTCGCTCTGAAGTCCGTCTTTTCTACGGCAGAGCTCGCTTCTGTCAATGCCTCTGTCGCGTTCTTCACCGCTCCGCGCCCTCGCCGCACCCTGCGGCGAATGCTCGGTAACAGCGTTATTCGGATTGCGCGATGCAGCCATGGAAGACGCCGGTGATAGTCCCAGGCATCCACGTCTCGGCCTGTCTCTTTGTCGTCGGACAGCCGGACTGTGACTCGAATCCCCAACGTATCGATATCAGCGGAGATAGTCGTGTTACCCGACTCGACGTTCGTCGTGACGGCACCATCGACTACCGCTCCGGCGTGCTCGCGCTCTTCAGCGGCGCTCGAGCCGGATAGAGCCTTTATTTCGTCGATCTCTGTGATCGGCTCAAGACTCGCCCGCCCCATTCGTATGTAGGCGATGAACTGATCTATCTCCCACGTGTCCACGATCGCCGTCTGATCACGCAACACGGACTGAAGTAACCACAGCCCCGGCGCCTCTACCTGTCTCCCCGAACACTGACCTCGCGTCCCAGCATAGTCGATCGCATCAATCGATCATCGCCGGCGACGAGGTTTGCAGAATGTTTGCAACTCCCGGTTCCCAGCTTGGCAGAGCGTCAATGTCTTGTCCCGCATACCTGCAATATAGGTGGCGGAGGGGGGGAGATTCGAACTCCCGGACGGTTGCCCGTCGCCGGTTTTCAAGACCGGTGCCTTCAGCCGGACTCGGCCACCCCTCCGTTGCCGGAACCCGAACAACTATCGCATGCGACGGGCGGCCGCCAGACAACGGGCCGGCTCCGTGTCCGATCGTCGCGCTCGACCGATCGAACGTTCCGCGCGGAATGTAGACCGTCGGGCAGCGCGAGTCGCTAGCCGTAGCTGAGCGACGGGTACCACTCGCCGCGGCCTTCGGGGGTGAGATCGAGAACGTTCCACAGCGGCCACAGCAGATCTACGTGGCGCGGGTTCACGCCCTTGCCGAAGTCCACGTAGAGCACCTCGGTGCTGTACTGGTGGAAGACCTTGCCGTCGCGCTTCACGAATACGTTGAGCGCCGGCAGCTGCGCGCCGTCGGCGTTCTCGGCGTGGTAGTCGGTGTTGTACGTCGTGCCCGCCGACGACAGCAGCTGCAGCCGGTTCCAGCCTCGGCTTTCGGCGTGGGCGCGAATGCGCTCGATCGGCGACCTGGCCGCTACCCATAGGTTTGTCCGTTGCAGGATGTGCTCGGTTGCGCCGTCGAGGCTGTCGAGCATCGACGTGCACATCGGGCAGGCTCGCTCCATCTGCTCGCCGTACATGAAGCTGTAGATGACGGTGGTGTCGTACCCAGGCCGGAACAGCTCGGAGAGGCGGCGTCGCTCGGGCTTGCCCGACATATCGGTGGTGAAGGCGTAGTCGGTTGGCACCTCGCCGCCTACCGGTAGCTCGCGTCGCTGTGCTGCGACCTTCTCGCGCTGCGCCCTGAGGTCGACCTCGGCCTGCAAGAGCTCGTCGCGCGCCTGCCGGTACGCGTCGCTTTCGTTCGGGAAACGTCGGTCGTGCATGGGGCCTCCTCGGACGGCTCTGCGCCGGAACCACAGCCCGGCGATGCCCAGGCCACGGATACGCCGCCGGACGGCTGGCAGTCAAGGGATTCGTGGCCTGCCCGACGAAGGGGCCGCGGGCTCGACGACGACGGTGCCTGCGGCTAGATTCGCGCGCATGAAGCAGGCGATGCAGCGGTTCTCGGTCCGCACCGGCGGCCAGGGGCTCTACGACATCACGCCCACGATCGCCGACTGGCTGGCGGAGCAAAGGGCGGGCACCGGCCTGCTCACCGTGTTCATCCAGCACACATCGGCGTCGCTCACCGTGCAGGAGAACGCCGACCCCGACGTGCTACGTGACCTCGACGACTTCATGCGCCGGATCGTGCCGGAGGACGACCGACTCTACCGCCACACCTGCGAGGGCCCCGACGACATGCCCGCCCATATCCGCTCGGCGCTCACGACGACGCAGCTCTCCATCCCGGTGAGCCACGGTCGCCTGGCGCTCGGCACCTGGCAGGGAGTGTACGTGTTCGAGCACCGCACGGGCTCGTTCTCACGCAACGTGGTGGTCCACCTGCTCGCAGACTGACCGCCGGCAGCGCGCTCGATGGCGCCACATTCCGCGCGGAATGTGGACGGAGCCCGGCAGCTCACCGGAACAAAGAGACTGTCCCCTTTTACTTGAGCGCGAGCTCGGTCTGGCCGCCCATGTACGGCCGCAGCGCTTCGGGGATCTCGACCGACCCATCGGCACGCTGGTAGTTCTCGAGGACGGCGATCAGGACGCGCGGCAGCGCAAGACCCGAACCGTTGAGCGTGTGAACGAGCTGCGGCTTGTCGCGGCCGGCGCGGCAGCGGATGTTCGCGCGGCGGGCCTGGAAGTCGGTGAAGTTGGAGCAGGAGCTCACCTCGAGCCACTCCTGGCAGCCGGACGCCCACATCTCAACGTCGTACTTCATGGCGGCAACGAAGCTCAGGTCTCCGGTGCACATCTGCACCACGCGGTGCGCGATGCCGAGACGGCGGCTCACGTCCTCGGCGTCGTCGAGCAGCGAGAGTAGCTCGGCATCGGAGCTGTCGGGCGCGACGAACTTCACCATCTCGACCTTGTCGAACTGGTGGCCGCGCTTGATGCCGCGTACGTCGCGGCCGGCCGACATCTTCTCGCGCCGGAAGCAGGGCGTGTAGGCGACGTGCTTGATGGGCAGGCTGTCGGCGTCGAGAATCTCGTCGCGGTACATGTTGGTCACGGGGACCTCGGCGGTGGGCACCCACCAGAAGTCTTCCTCGACGTCGCGGTAGAGGTTCTCGCCGAACTTCGGGAGGTTGCCGGTGCCGTACAGGCACTCCTCCTTTACCATCGCCGGGGGGTAGACCTCTTCGTAGCCGTGCTCGCGCGTGTGCAGGTCGAGCATGAACGCGATCAGCGCGCGCTGCAGGCGAGCGCCGTCGCCCCTGAGAACGTAGAAGCGGGTGCCCGAGATCTTCACGCCGCGCTCGAAGTCGATGATGCCGAGCGCCTCGCCGATCTCCCAGTGGGGGCGCGGTTCGAAGTCGAACGCGGGCGGCTCGCCCACCGTGCGCGTGACGATGTTGGCCTCGTCGTCGGCGCCGGGCGGCACACCCTCGTGCGGGATGTTCGGCACCTCGAGCATGGCCTGGCGGAAGCGGGCCTCGACCTGGGCGAGCTCCTTTTCGCGCTCTCCCATGCGGTCGCCGAGCGCTCGCACCTCGGCCTTGGCGGATTCCTGGTCGGGCCCGGGCTTCATCGCGCCGATGGTCTTCGACGCCTTCTTGCGCTCGGAGCGCATCGACTCCACCTCGGCCAGAAGCTCGCGGTGGCGCTTGTCGAGGTCGGCAACGACCTGCACTTCGGCCGCCTCACAGCCCACCAGGGCGAGGCGCTCCTTTACGAAGTCGAGACGTTCGCGGATCAAGCGTACATCGATCATCTGCGTGGTATCCGTTGCCTGCCGCGGGGCGGCGTCAGCCGTCGACGGTGGAGTCGAACGCATCGATCACGTGCGAGCACTCGAACGTTCCACCCTCGACCGCCACGACGTCGAAGCGGGCGGCGCGCCCGAGCATACCGCGGCGCCTGAGAAAGTCGAAAGCGGTGCGCGAGATCTTTCCCTGCTTACGCGCGTCGACGGCCTCGAACGCATCGAACGGCGGATAGCGCAGCTTCACCTCGACGAACACCACGACGTCGCCGTCGAGCATGATCAGATCGATCTCGCCGTAACGGCAGCGATAGTTGCGCTCGACGAGCCCGTAGCCGAGGGCCTCGAGGAAGCGGGCGGCGGCGTCCTCTCCCTCACCTCCAAGCCTCTTCCTGCCATCGCCGCCGCCCGCGCGCGGCGCATGCCGTCGGTTCGTGGCCACGAGCTGCTCTCGCCCGTCTCGCGGGCGGGGTCAATGACGGCAACGGCATGTTCACGTGCTCGCCTGATCGTCACGACCGTGTTAGTCCTTGCCGACGATGAAGCTTTCCGAAGCCGATGTCCGACACGTGGCGGCGCTGGCGCGCCTGGACCTGTCCGAGGCCGAGGTGGAGAGGCTGCAAGACGACCTGAGCTCGATCCTGTCCTACATCGACAAGCTCGGCGAGCTCGACACCAGCGACGTGGAGCCCACGTCACACGTGGTATCGATGAAGACGCCGTACCGCGACGATGAGGTCACCAGCACGCCCGCACCGGCCGACGCTGTGGCCAACGCGCCGGAATCGGAGGACAACTTCTTCGTCGTCCCGAGCATCATCGAGTAGCGCGACCGCCCGGAGTCACACACAGTTGCCATGACGACCGCCACCGCGCTCAACGAGCTCCCCATCGAGGAGGCCTCGCGCCTGCTCGCCAGCCGCGAGATCAGCTCGGCCGACCTCACCGAGGCCTGTCTGGCCCGCATCGAGGCCACCGACGCCCGCGTGGGCAGCTTCCTCGAGGTCACCGCCGAGCTGGCGCGCGAGCAGGCGCTGGCGGCAGACAAGCGTCTGCTGGTGGGAGAAGACGTCCGACCGCTCACCGGCATCCCGATCGCGCTGAAAGACCTCTTCATAACGGCCGGCGTGCGCACCACCTGCGCCTCGAAGATCCTCGAGAACTTCGTGCCGCGCTTCGACAGCACGGTCGCCGCGCGCCTGCGCGAGGCGGGTGCGGTGCTGGTCGGCAAGGTCAACATGGACGAGTTCGCGATGGGCTCGTCCACCGAGAACTCCGCGCTCGGCGTCACCCGCAACCCGTGGGACCTGCAACACGTGGCCGGTGGCAGCTCGGGCGGCTCGGCGGCCTCGGTCGCCGCGCGCCAGGTGCTCGGCAGCTACGGCACCGATACCGGGGGATCCATCCGTTTGCCGGCCAGCTACTGCGGCGTGGTGGGCATGAAGCCAACGTACGGACGCGTGAGCCGCTTCGGCATGATCGCGTTCGCGTCCTCGCTCGATCAGTGCGGCCCGTTCGCGACCACGGCGCGAGGCGCGGCGATGCTGCTCGAGGCCGTCGCCGGTCACGACCCGCGCGATTCCACGTCGATCGATCTGCCGGTGCGCCCCTACTCGGTCGGGCTGGAGGCTGGCGTGGAGGGCATGAGGATCGGCGTGCCGAAGGAGTTCTTCGCGGAAGGCCTCGAGGCCGACGTCGAGAAGCACGTGCGCGCCGCGCTCGACAAGCTCGCCTCGCTGGGCGCCGAGATCGTGGAGGTGTCGCTGCCGCACAACGACTACGGCGTGGCCACCTACTACATCGTCGCCACCGCCGAGGCCTCATCGAACCTCGGCCGCTACGACGGAGTGCGCTACGGCGTGCGCGCGGGCGGGGAGGACGGCCTGCGCGAGATGTACGGCGCCACGCGCGAGGCCGGCTTCGGCCCCGAGGTGAAGCGCCGCATCATGCTCGGCACCTACGCGCTGTCGGCCGGCTACTACGACGCCTACTACCTCAAGGCGATGAAGGTCCGTACGCTCATCCGCCGCGACTTCGACGAGGCGTTCGAGCGCTGCGACGTGCTCGCCATGCCCACCTCGCCGTGCACGGCGTTCCCGATCGGCGCGCGCACGGCCGACCCGCTGCAGATGTACCTGTCCGACGTGCTCACGATCTCGGCCAACCTGGCCGGCCTGCCGGGGCTGTCGGTGCCGTGCGGGATGGACTCGAGCTCGCTGCCGATCGGTCTGCAGATCGTCGGCCCGCCGCTCGGCGAGCAAGCGGTGCTCGGCGTGGCCGACGCCTACCAGGACGCCACCGACTGGCACACGCGCACGCCCGCCCTGGAGGCGGCATGAGCGAGTACGAGAGCGGCGGCTGGGAGTCGGTGATCGGGCTCGAGGTGCACGTGCAGCTCGAGACCAACACCAAGCTGTTCTGCGGGTGCTCGGCCGAGTTCGGTGCGGGCCCCAACGAGCACACCTGTCCGGTGTGCCTCGGCATGCCGGGCGTGCTGCCGGTGCTCAACCGCCGCGCCGTCGACTACGCGATCCGCGCGGCACTGGCCACCGACAGCGAGATCAACCCGGTGAGCCGCTGGGCACGCAAGAACTACTTCTACCCCGACCTGCCCAAGGCCTACCAGATCAGCCAGTACGAGCAGCCCTACTGCGAGCACGGCAAGGTGACGATCCCGTCGGGCGACGCGACCCGTACGATCAACCTCACGCGCATCCACATGGAAGAGGACGCGGGCAAGAACGTGCACGACACGGCCACCGATTCGAGCCACGTCGACCTGAACCGCGCCGGCGTGCCGCTGCTGGAGATCGTGAGCGAGCCGGAGATTCGCACCGCAGAGGAAGCAGCGGCGTACCTGCGCAAGATGCACTCGATCGTGCGCTACCTCGGCATCTGCGATGGCAACATGAACGAGGGCAGCATGCGCTGCGACGCGAACATCTCGCTGCGCAAGCGTGGCACCGAAGCTCTCGGCACGCGCGCCGAGATCAAGAACATGAACAGCTTCCGCGCGGTCGAGAAGGCCGTGAACTACGAGATCGAGCGCCAGGCCAAGCTGCTCAACGACGGCGACAAGATCGTCCAGGAAACGCGCCTGTGGGACGCCGACCGCGGCGTGACACGCTCGATGCGCAGCAAGGAGGAAGCGCACGACTACCGCTACTTCCTCGAGCCGGACCTGCTACCTCTCGAGATCGACGAGGAGTGGATCGCGCGCGTGCGCGCCGAGATGCCCGAGCTACCCGACGCGCGCCGCGAGCGCTTCGAGTCGCAGTACGGCCTGCCGGCCTACGACGCCGGCGTGCTCACGGCGAGCAAGGAGCTGGCCGACTACTACGAGCAGGCCGTCGGCGTTCACGACAACCCCAAGGCGCTGTCGAACTGGGTGATGGGCGACATCATCCGCGTGGCCAACGAGCGCGCCGTGGAGTCGGAGCCCGACTTCGCCGACCTGCCGGTCACGTCGGCGCAGCTCGCGGGGCTGGTCAAGCTCATCGACGACGAGACCATCAGCGGCAAGATCGCCAAGACCGTGCTCGAGAAGCTCGTCGAGAGCGAAGACGATCCGGCCACCATCGTCGAGCGTGAAGGGCTGGTGCAGGTGACCGACGAGTCGGCGATCGCGGCCATGATCGACAAGGTGATCGCCGCCAACGAGGACAAGGCGGCCGAGTACCGCGGCGGCAAGGACAAGCTGCTCGGCTTCTTCGTGGGTCAGGTCATGAAGGACAGCGGCGGCAAGGCCAACCCGCAGGCCGTGAACAAGCTGCTGAAAGAGAAGCTCGGGCCGTCGGGCGGCTGAACCGCGGCCGACCCGATAGAATACGCCCCGACACGCGCGCAGCGCGCCGGGGCGTCATGTGGTCAGGACTTGATTCGCCAGTCGCCGTCGGGCTGCCGGCAAGCGGTGCCGTAGGCCTGCTCGGTGCGGCCGCCCACCGTGACCGTCTGCTGGAACTCGCGACAGTACACTCCGGGATCGGGCTCCAGGGTCTTGATCGGCGTGGTCGTGCCCGAGTGTCCGCTGTCGGGGTTGTGCCACTTCGAGGTCCTGCCCGAAGGGTTCTTCTCGAGCGCGTACTGCGTGTTCCGGGATGCGTACTGACGGTCGGCGTTGTCGAGCGCGTTGCCGACGGCACCGCCGACGAGCGCGCCGAGCAGGACGCCGGCGAGGATGCTCTCGGCGTCGTCATCGATCGAGGCGGCGAGCAGGCCGCCTCCGGCCGCGCCGGTGGCGGCGCCTACCTGCGTCTTGGGTCCGGGCGCGGCGTACGCAGCGCATCCGGCGACCATGGCCACGACTGCCATCAGCGCGATCCAGCGCTGCGCGACGTTGCCGAAGCAACCGACCTTGCAAGATTCCATGCTGTCTTCTCCTTGACGCTGGGTTGCGGGGGGTCAGGGTACAGTTTTTTGACGCGGCCCGTCGTGGCAGCTTCAAACAAACTGCACGGAGCACCCCGCCGGCGGCCAGGCCGCCGGCGTAACATCAGGAGTTTGAACGCCTTTCGCGCTCTCAGACGTTCTGGCTGAGTATCTGGCTGAGCTTGAGGGCGAGCGCCATGTCGCCGTTGATCTTGAGCTTCCCGCCCATGAACGCCATCTGCGGGTTGAGCTGGCCGCCGACGATCGCCAGCAGGTCTTCGCCCGCCAGGGTGACCGTGCACTTGGCCTCGTCGTGCTGGCCCGCGCCCACCACCGGCGGGCTGGCGGCGAAATCGACGAACCAGTCGCCCGCCCCGTCGCCGGTAACGTTGAACTGGTAGATGGCGCCGTTCATCTCGTCGGCCGTGTCGGGCTGGTTGGCAATCCGCTGTGGAATCTGACTCTCGAAGATCTCGTTCACGGTCACGTGTCGTTCCCCCTACGATGGCCTTTGTACGAACATCGCCGGGCGGTGTCGAGCCCCGTTCGCAGCGCCGGCCGCCCCGGCGACTTCAGCGCCCCGCAGACACCAGCCCCGATACGGAATACCAGTCCTGGTCGGCCGACTGATCCGCGTCGAATCCCACGTCGATATACCAGCCCGCCTCGTCATTGAAGGCCATGCCCGGAATCGCGGCACGGGTTCCGTGCATGAGCTGCATGTCGATCACGCTGAACGCGTAGATGAACATACGCGGCTCGTCGTACTCGTAGTCGACGTTCGGGTTGGGCCGCTTGCTGGTCCGGATGCTCTGCATCACGACTTTCCACAGCTCACCGGCCTGGTCGTACAGGTCGGAGTAGACCACGAAGTTCGTCTCCTTGTCGACGAACACGATCCGCTTCGAGTACGCATAGTTGGGAAGCTTCGGCGTGCCCTCGATCACGTAGACGTCGGGCCGCAGCTCCCAGCTCTCGCAGAACGTCATCCCGCCGTCCTTCGTGCACGGCACCGGCGGCAGGTTCTCGCCGTGCAGCGAAGCGAGCATCGGCTTCTCGCCGAGCAGCTTCCAGTCGAACCACGGGATCTGGCCCGCATAGCCCCCGTAGCTGTCCACGTCGATGTCCTGGCCGAACAGGGCGTCACTGCGCTGCGCGCTCGACATGCGCCGAACGCGTCGCAGGCTGGGCAGGTACAGCCAGGTGTCGTCCTGGCGGATGAGGTCCTGATAGCGGAAGCTCACGCCGCCGACCCCCTTCAGGTCGAACGGCTCGATCAGCGGGTACAGCCCCGACTTGCGAAACGTCTGGTCGGAGTTGTCGGGATAGGCGGGAACCGGTTCGTGGTGGAGGCGGCCCTGGAACTGCATCACGCGCAGCCAGTCGGCCACGAAGTGGCGCTCGACGGTGTAGTGGCGATGGTTCTTGGCGTCGACGTACAGCGAGCCGGTATCGGCGTCGACCAGATGCATGCCGAGATCGTCGCTGAAGTAGTGCGTGTTCTGGAAGTTGTACATGACCTTGACGGGCGCGCTCGGGTCGTTGGCGTCGATGATCGGAAACGGCCTGCCGGCCACCCAGTTCTCGAGCGCGTTCTGCTCGCCGAGCGAGGTCTGCGTGCCGTACTTCTCGGTGGCGGCCATGTAGGCGCTGGGCATCGGAATCTCGCGGTACGGGACGATCTCGAGATCCATGCCGTTCACGACCGCCCAGCGCACGCCCTCGCCCACGAGGCCGTCGATCTTCTCGATGTTCTGCTTGGTGATGACGTCGCCGGGGCTGACGGCCGCCGCGGCCATGCCGGACGGACACCACGCGATCAGCGCTGCCAACAGGATTCTCATGCGGAGATTCTTCATGCCCTGGTCCCTCCCCGGGTGATGAGGTGCGGTCGCGGGACCCTCGCCTGTGCCGCGCCGTCGCGGGCAGCACCGCGAAGCCCTCACGCGGCCACGCCATTCGCCGATAATGGTATTATCGAATTTCGAGAGACTGGGCAAGGCACTTTCTGACCATTCGTGCAGGCTCCCGCCCATGACGCATAATAGTCATTATTTCCAATAGTTAGGGGTACTGGCCCTTGGATTCGGCGACCCGCCGTTGACTGGCTATGCCGATATTCGTATTGGTAATAACATGTCTGAGCGGACCCTGACGCGTGAGGAGGCCAAGTCGATCACGCGCCGGCGCCTGATCGACGCGGCGCTGAAGATTGCCAGCGAGGGCGGTGGACGACGCCTGACGGCGAGCCAGGTGGCGCGCGAGGCCGGCGTCGCCCAGCCCACGTTCTACGTCCACTTCCGCGACCGCGACGAGCTGCTGCACGCCGTGGGAGAGACCCAGATCGGCAAGCTGCGCCGCGAGCTCAAGCAGTCGCGCCAGGATATCGACCTCGATGCGATCGCGCAGGGCGTCGACGACGAGGCGCTGCGTACGTCTATCCGCGTACCGCTCGAGACCATCGCCAGGCAGGGCGTGCTGTTTCGCGTGTACGTGCAGGAACGGGCGTACGGCGACTCACCGCTGGGCCGGCAGTGCCGCCAGCTCTCCGACGAGCTGCGCGACGACCTGGTCGAGGATCTGCGCAAGGTCGACGAGCACGTCGGCCGCGAACGCAGCACGGAGGACCTCACGGTCCTCGCCGACGCCATCACGGGCATGACCGAGGCGCTGGGCCTGGGCTACCTCGACGGGCGCTACAGGGACCTCGCCCCCATCATCGAGAGCATCGCCCGCATGACCCGCGTAGCGCTCGCATGAACCGGCCCGTCCGGCTGCCGGTACCGATACCCGTCGCAGGTCGACGTCGCGACGCGACGTTTGCCGCCGGCGTTCGTCGGGCACGCGCGAGAACGCTCGTTGCCGGCGCGTGCGCGATCATGGTCGGCGCGATCCTCGTACCGGGCACCTCCGATGCCCAGAGCAACCGCGGGCGAGTAATGGCGGCGGCGAAGGACGGCGACGCAGCGACGCTCGAGCGCGTCCTGGCCGACGACGACTCTGCCGTGTCCGACCGAACGCTGGCGCGTGCGGCGATGTGGGCCACACGTCGAAACCACGTGGCTGCGCTCGGGAAGCTCCTCGACCACGGCGTCGACGTCGACTCGAGATCGCTGCGAGGCGCGACGCCGCTCATGTGGGCCGCGCGGCGCGGACACCCCGAGGCCGTCAACTACCTGATCCGCAGGGGCGCGGCCGTCGACTCGGCCAACGGCGCGAAGCGCACGGCGCTGTTCTGGGCAGCCGAGCAGGGCCACGACGACGTGGCGCGGCTGCTCATCAAGGCCGGCGCCGCCGTCAACGCGGGCAAGCGCCGCACGACACCGGTCGTGGCCGCGGCCGCCGGTGGTCATCGCTCGATGCTCGCGCTGCTGGCGAGCAGCGGCGCCGCGCTGCGCGAACGGCCCGAGGTGCTCGAGCAGGCGATCCTGGCCGCGGCCGGCGCACGACACTGCGTGCTGGCCCGAACGCTCCTCGGTCCCGACGCCGGTTCGGCCGCGAACATGCCGCAGGTTGCGTACTGGCTGGCGCGGCCGCGCGAGGAGATCGGGAAGTGCCTGTCGGCGCCGGGCCAGGCCGCTGTGGCGGCCAGCCGTCGAGCCAGCTCCGTACGCACCGCACCGGCGAATCGACCGGCGCATCAGCGCATGGTATCGGCCCGCGCCGCCGCCGGCGACCGCCGATTGTGCATCGAGCTCGCGCGGCGCATGGCCCAGAGCGGACTTCCCGCCGATCTCTACGAGGTGGACGGCAAGACGGCACTGTTCCTGGCCGCGCAGACCGGCTGCGCCACGCTGGTGCGCTCCCTGATCGACGTCGGTGTCGATCCCGACCAGGTGCTCGACGACCATTCCACACTACCGGGCTGGACGTCGGTGATGATCGCGGCCGCCGAGGGACACGCCGCCGCCGTCGGCGTGCTCGCCGATGCCGGTGCCGACGTCGACGGACGCAACCGACGGGGCCGCACCGCCATGATGTTCGCCGCGCTGTACGGCTACACCGACGTCGTGCACACACTACTCGCGGCCGGCGCGTCGACCGCGGGCAGCGACGATCTCGGTCAGAGCGCCGAGGGTCTGGCGCAAGCGGCCGGCCACGCGCAGGCCGTCACGATGCTTCAGGCGGCTTCCATCCGATAGGCTTGAAACGGGCCGCCACCGCGTCGTCCCACTCCACGCCGCGCCGCCGTAGCCAGATCCGCACGCCCTGCCGGCGGAAGCTCTCGTTGTCGATGGCCCGGTAGTAGTGCGGGAGCCACGGAATCACGCGACGCTCGCCGCCGCGCGACACCAGGATCACACCCGGCAGCTCTCCGCGTTCGTCACGCGGTCGAAATACGCCGTTGGTGCCGGTACGGCGCATGTACGTGCGCACGTTCGGATCGATGACGAGGCCGAAGCGCGACACGTTGCCCTGGCGATTCAGAGCGAGCAGATGCGGGCAACCGATGGCCCAGATCGAGCCGTGGTGATCGCGCAGCATGTCCACCTGGCGGGCCAGCGCATACTGGTCGGCCAGGCCGCCGCGACGCACGTGGAACATGGTACGCCGCGCCCATGCGACGTTCAGGATCGCCACCGCACATGCCGTCGCCAGCCCCCAGCGCAGCGCAGTCGTCCACGCCGGCCCGGGAATGGCCTCGATGGCGGTGCCGAACACCAGGCCGCTGGCAATGGCGACGTACGGATACAGGAAGAACATGTCGGGATAGGCCTGGTGGTTGATCATCGTGAACGCCAGCGCCGCCCACGCGCAGGCCAGCACAGCGGCCAGCTCGGGGCGCGCGCGCAGCCACGTCCACATGCGGCGCGGTAACACGAGGGCGGCGGCGGCCGAGGCAACCATCGATCCGAGGAACACGACCGTGAACGTCCGCGACCAGTCCTGACGCCACAGCCCCATGCCGATGATGAACCGCACCGACTCGAAGAACGGCTTGATCGGATAGGCGGCCTCTTCCTCCGTCGACATGACGTAGACCTGGTAGAGCTGCTCGCCGAGGATGCCGTGGCGAAGGAAGTACGCCTCGTAGACGAGGAACGCGGCGATCGCGCCGGCACCGAGTCGCACGGTGGCCGCCCAGCTTCCCGGCGCGAGCAACGTCACCAGCCCGAGGCAGGCGACGATCAGCAGCGCCGGCTGCCAGCACAGAAACGTCGCGGCGGCCCACACGCCCGCCCGCGCCGGCTTGCCGCGCACGAACGCCGCCAGCGCCAGTACCATGAAGAAGGCCATGAAGACCTTCGGGCGTACGCCCTGCCCTGCCTGCTGGAAGTAGTCGCCGAAGACGAGCATCACCGACGCGCCGAGGTGGGCGGCGATGAGACTGCCCGACACGGCCTCGACCACCGTCCACACCAGCGCCACGGTGGCCGCCGCCACGAGGATACTCACCGCGCGCGCGGCCATCACGTCGTCGACGCCGACGGCGCGACCCACGCGAATGCCCGCTCCCGAGAGCATGGCGCCGAGCGCGTTCTTGTGGTCGACGAGCGATGCGTGCGGTGGAATGCCCGAGGCGACACGCTCGGAGATGAAGTAGTAGATCTGGTTGTCGGCGGCGAACGGCCTGCGCTGCGGATCCTGGACGAGGCAGATGGCCAGCCCCGCGACGAAGAACACGGCCATGCAGGCGGCACGTACCGCCAGCGGACGCTCGGTGCGAGCCCGGGCGGGCGTCGATCCGCGAGACGCGCCGGCCATCACACGGCCGCTCCGCCGGGCCTGAGCTCACCGGGCACCGCAGCGTCCGCGTTGCTGGCCGCCGTCAGCCACACGCGCGCGGCCAGCGCCGCTACCGCGTAGCAGGCGACCGCCCCGGCCAGCGCGGTGACCGATCCCGCGAACACCATGACGATCTGCACGAGGCACGCGCCGACCACCGAGGCCGCGCCGTTGACGCCCCAGGCCCATGCGACGTTGCGCTCGTCGCCGCGCCCGAGCAGGCGGACCCCCAGCGCCAGCGGCATTCCCATGGGCAGGCCGCACACCACGACCAGCCCCAGCGCGGTCGCGAATCGCATCGGATCGGAGCCGTCGATGGTGGCGTGGATGAGCGGGAAGGTAGTCACCGACACCACGCCGAGCAGCGCGGCAATCACCGCGCAGACGGTAGAGGGATCGACGTCCGTGCGGTCGACGGCGAGGCTTCCGACGCCGGTGGCGACCAGCAACGCCACCAGCACCACAGCGAAGCCGTACGTCGGATGCCCCAGGTACAGCGACAGCGCCTGGATCAACGGCACCTCGAACGCCATGAATCCCACGCCGAGCCCCGCGAAATACAGACCGTGCAGCGGGCGGAAGCGATGCTCGCGCGAGGCTGCACCGCCGAGCACCCGCCACACCACCAGCGGCCCGATGATGACCAGCAGGCTCATCACCAGCGACATGGCGAGCGTGACGAGCAGGATGATCGACGACCACTGGTACACGTGAACCGTGCCCCAGTCGCCCTCGGCGCTGTAGGCGGTGGGGTGAAGCGGGTTGTAGAACTGGAACAGGTACGGGCTGGAGTCGGTGACGGCGCTCACCAGGTACGGGTAGTCGTCCTGCAGTGCCGCACGCCGGTCGCCGTCGATCATCTCGTCGAACGGCGTACCGCTAGGCCGGTCGGGCGCATAGAGAACCGTCCAGCCCTGAGCGCGCACGCGTGCGCGCAGACGCGCGATCCGTGCGGCCGTCAGCGGCTGCCGGGACAGCAGAAGGTTGCCCCACACGCGCCGGCCGCCGAGCTTCTCGTAGCTACGAATCGGCGCGAGCATCGCGAGGTGCCGGCCCGGCGACTCGACGCCGAGGTCTTCCAGCGCGGCGACCGCGGTGGCGAACAGGCGCAGGTTCTCGCGGGGAGGATTGAACAGCCACCGCGAGACGCTCAGCACCCCTTCGTCGGTCAGCGCGTTGAAGTAGTCCTCGAATGCTTCGCTGGTGTACAGGAAGTTCTCGGTGAGCGAGTACGCGCCCGAGGCAGTAGCGGCGTAGGTGTCGATCGCGTGCATGATGATCACGTCGAACGATCGTCCCGCGCTCCTGATCGCGTGGCGGCCCTCGGCCACCTCGAGCTCGATCGACCCGTCGATGAACAGGTCGCGCGTGAGCGCCCGGTCCTCGCCCACGACCCAGCCCAGGATCGTCGGGTTGATGTCGATGGCCTTGATGCTCGACGCTCCGGCACGGCGGGCCTCGGCCAGCTGCCGGCCGCCCCCGACGCCGATGATGGCGACGTCGGGGTTCGGTGGAGCGATGTCATAGGCGGGACCCGTGACGGGGCGGCGCCGCTCGGCCTCGCTCCAGGCCACGATGCGCGTGGCCGCGTCGCCGTCGAGCACGTACCAGTTGCCCACGTGATCGGTGCGGATGAGGTGGTTCCAGCGATACTTCGTCACCTTGCGCTGCTGGCCGCCGACGGTGCGGAAGTTCTCGAAGTTTCGCAGCTGCGGCGGCCCGGCGAACACGGCGGCCGCCAGCACCAGCGCCACCGTCACCGCGAGCGCGCCGCCGCGGCGTGCTCCGCAGCCGGGCGGCAGCGCGCGGTGGTACGGGAACATCGCGGCCACGATCAGTACCGTCGCCGACACGAACGCCAGCGGCGGTGAGCCGACGATCATCAAGCCCACGCACAGCAGGCTGCCGGCGCCCGCGCCCAGCAGATCGGCCGCGTACAGCCGCCCCATGCGATGGCTGTAGCGTGTGAACAAGCTGGTGAGCACGACGCCACCGCAGAAGTTCAGCCACACCATGATCGGCGCGCACCACAGGAGGTAGGCGATGGCGTCGCCGCCCAGCAGCTTGGTCTTGATCGGCGGGTGGTGGGCGACCAGCAGCGGGTTCGCGATCAGCAGGAACGCGATCGGCACCGACAGCGCCAGACAGGCCAGCCACCGGTGAAGGCTCGCGTCCTCGTCGGTCGCGCGCCGGGCGATCGCCACGTAGGTGCCGGCCGCGCCGAGCCCGAGCAGCGACAGCGAGATCGCGAGAAAGACGAAGTGGTAGAACAGCTTGTAGCCGATCAGACGCGTGAACGAGACCTGGAAGACGATCAGCGAGCACGCCACCAGGAATGCGCTCGCCAGGGCGCGCGGCTTCGGCTCAGCAAGCGCAGGCATGACCGGTGAGGATATACATCGGGCGCCACGCCGAACGCAGCGTGGCGCGGGCCGACGAGCCGATCAGATGAATCGGTCGCCGGCCGAGGTCAAGCGCAGGTAGAGATTCCCCCGGCTACTCCAGGCACTGCACGAAGTAGCTCGCGCTGCCGCTGCCGTTGAGCGCCGCCGAACATGACGGCCGCGCCGAGCAGCACGAGCCGATTCCGGCCGGCGGGCAGCTGTTCGGCTGACAGCCGTCGCCGTCCTCGCCGCCGGTGCCGAAGCAGCTCGAGTAGCCGGTGAAGCTGTTCACGGCGAACCCGCCACCGCCGAGCGTACACACCAGGTCGATATTGTCGCCCGGGATCTTCGCGGTCACGCTGCAGCCGCTCGCGCCGTTCTGGCTGGACGTGCCGCCTGGCCACTCGGCGGAGTCGAACGCACCGCCGCTGTTGCTGCTGACGTTGAACGTGAACGCCTGATTACCGCACTTGCAGAGGTTGCCGCTGCAGGTGTTGCTGGTGCAATCGCCGCTGACGAGACACGAATCAAAGAGCGGGCAGGTCGGGCACGCGCCGCCGCCGCAGTCCACGTCGGTCTCGGCGCCGTTCTGCACGCCGTCGGAGCACGTGGCCGCCTGACAGATGTTGCCCGTGCACACCAGGCTCTGACAGTCGCCAGCCACGATACAGCCGCCACCGGCGGAGCAGCCCGGGCACGACCCGCCGCAGTCGACGTCGCTCTCGTCGCCGTTCTGCACGCCGTCGGAGCACGTCGGCGCCTGGCAGATGCTGCCCGTGCACACAGCGCTCTGACAGTCGCCGGGGCTGCCGCACATGGCGCCGGCCGGACAGGCCGGGCACGACCCGCCGCAGTCGACGTCGCTCTCGTCGCCGTTCTGCGCCGCGTCGCTACACGAAGGCGTCTGACACGTCGCCCACGGCGGCGGCATCGTCAGCGAGCCGCCCGAGCACACGCCGCTCTCACAGCCCCCCGCCGAAACGCAGCGCTGGCCGTCGCCGCAGGGCAGACAAGAACCGTCGTCGCAGCCGCTGGGCGGATCCTCGATGGCGTTGCAGTCGTTCGCGAACTCGTCGCAGTTCTCCGAGCAGTCGCCGTCGGCGTCGGGCCCGTCGCACGGGTCGCCGGCGGGCAGGCAGGTGCCGCCGGAGCACGTGTCCACGCCGGTGCAGAACAGGCCGTCGTCGCATGGATCGGTGTTGTTGATATTCAGGCAGCCGCCGCCGCCGTCACATTCGTCGTCGGTACATTCGTTGCCGTCGCTGGTGCACGGCGTACCCGCCGGGTCGGCCTGGCACGTCGGCGAGCAGCAGTCGCCGGGGTCGGTGTTACCGTCGTCGCAGTCCTCGCCCGATTCGACCACGAAGTTGCCGCACACGGCCAGGGTAGTGGTGGTCGTGGAGACGGTGGTGGTGGGGTTCGTATTCGTCGTGCTGGTCGACGTCGACGTCGTCGTCGTGGTCGGTCCGATCACGGGCGGACAGCTGTTGTTGAAGCCGTTGCCGTCGTCGAACGTGTCACAGTCGATGGCAATACCGTCCATCTCGTTGAGCATCAGGCACACGCGGCATTCGACCGTCGCGTCGACGCAGGCGTTGAAGTCGGGCGACCCGGCGCACACGCCGGGGAAGGCCGTACCGGTGCCGACGCCGCTGCAGTACTTGAGCGTGCTCACGCCCAGCTTGCCGACGGCCTTGGCCACCTTCTCGGGCTCGCTGCACGACGCCCACGGCGGCGGCTGTGTGATGCTACCGGCGCAGAGATAGTTGATTGCGTCGGCGCAGCTCTCGAGCTCGACCGCGCTGGCGATCGCCTGCGTCTTGAGGCCGATCTTCTTGCACTTCTCGAAGACCTTCATCTTGCGGTCGACGACCTTGCCCCACGCCCGCTGCACCTTCTGCTGGCACTTGCGGCCATCGGAGCCGGTGAGGATCACGCCGTCGAGATCCGGACCGAACAGGTCGAAGACCAGCGCGTTCTGCGCGTCCTCGGCCGCGTCGTTCACGGCGGTGGCGCCGGCGAAGCCGAAGTCGGGAGTAACGCCGCAACGCTTCGTCTCGGTGCTCGTCGTCTTGCCCCGGGCCGCAGCTTCCTTCGGCTTGAGGTTCGTCACGCACTCGTCGGCGGTGGGCTCGATGAGCTGGCCCCTCGACGCGTCCTTGATACAGCGCCCGGCCTCCTTGCCGGTGGCCTTCGATACCTTTCGGCCGCTCTTGTTGAGACCGACGATGCACTTCTGCTTGTCGGTGCTCTGCACCTGCGCCGCCGCCGGACCGGCGGTGAGCAAGCTTGCAGCCGTGACGACTGCGATGAACGCGGTGAAGCGGCCTACGATGGTACGCATGAAAACCCCCGAGTCGGTCTGGACGGCTGCGCCGTCACGACATGGCCAGAAGCGGCGAACCGATCCCCGCTGGCTTATCGCACAGGGGTAAAATCATAGTCAATAAAACTATTGAGTCTTCTCGCCCGGGCGTGCAGTGTCGCCGGATGGCCGCGATTGGGGGGTTGCCGGCAATCGTCGCCGCGCCGATCTGCATCGTGCTGCTCGTGCTGGCCCCCGGCCACGCCTGGTGGCGTGGGGGAGCTTCGTCGGCGCCGCGGCTCCTCACCTGCTTCGCGCTGTCCACTGTGTGGACCAGCATCGTCGGCCTGCTGCTGGCGGCGTTCGGCGCCTTCTCGCTGGAACGCGTGGTGGCGGTGGGCGCGCTCGTGACCGCGGCCGGTCACGTCGTGCACCTTGCCGCCGGCACGTGGCATGACCGCTCTCGCTGGTCGCGCGCGGCGGCCGTGGGGCCGCTCGTCGCCGTGGTGTCGCTGGCCCTGTACTGGCCACCGTTCGAAACGCACATGGGGGGGTCGGACTCGACCGCCTACCTGGCGGCCGGCCTGCACCTCGCACGTACCGGCGCACTCTCGAAGGCCGATCCCCTGCTCGACGAGCTGCCGCTGCACGTACGCAAGACCCTGTTCTGGCCGGCGCTGGGCAAGCCCGACAAGGCCCCGTTCGTGCGCCAGCCCGGCGGCCTGATGCTCACCTCGACCGACGCGACCGTCGCCTACCCCAATTTCTTTCCGGTGCCGATGATCTGGTCGGCGCTGTTCGCCGCCACGATCGGCCCGCGCTACGGCGGCGGCTATGCACCGCTGTTCGCCGCGCTCGCCGTATGGGCCGTGTGGGCGCTGGCACGGCGCCGCCTCGGTCCGCTCGAGGCCACCGCGGTCGCCACGCTCGTGGCGCTCAACGTCGCATGCTACTGGGCCGGCCGCTTTGCGCTCTCCGAGCCTCTGACGTGGTTCCTGCTGTGGGCCGGACTGGTCGCTCTCGACGCGTGGGAGCGCGACGGCAACGCCCGTGATGCGCCGCTGGCCGGCGCCCTTCTCGGCGCCGCCGGCCTGGTTCGTCTCGACTACCTGCTGTTCGTCGCCGTGGCGCTCACGATACGCTGGCTCGCGCTGCCGGCGGTCGCAGGTCGGCGCCTGCCGCCGGCGTTCACGATCGCCTTCGCTTCGATGGCCGTGGCCACCGCCGCGCAGGTCGTGTTCATCGAAGGAGGCTACGCCCTGCCCATCACCGACGCGTGGAAGGGGCTGCAGTACCGCGCCGAGGTCGCCTGGCACGACGACCCGTGGCAGCTCGCCGGCCTCACCGGCACTGCCGCCGCCGGTGCCGCCGGGCTGGCCTGGCTTCTGGGCCCCATCCGCGCGGCGGCGATCAGCGCGGTGGCGGGCTTCGTGATCGTCTACACCGTGTTCGCCTCGCGCCCTCACCTCGGGCTGTCGTTGTCGTGGATGAATGCATGCCTGGGCGTGCCCACCGCAGTGCTGGCCGTCGGCGGTGCCTACGAGCTGTGGCAGCAGCGTCGCCGGCGTACCGGCGACGGATTCCTGCTGATCCTGGTCGCGCTCATCGGATCGCTGCTGCTCTACGATCCACACGTGCACCAGACGATGCTGTGGGCGCTGCGCCGCTTCGTCCCGTTCGTGGTGCCGGCGGCCATCGTCGTGGCCGCGATCGGCGCCGATGCCCTCATGAGGCGCTGGCGTGTGGTAGGTGCGGCCGCGTGGCTGGCGCTGGCGGCGGCACTGCTGTGGCCGGCACGTGGACTGTGGCAACAGGACTTCTACCGCGGCGCGCACGAGCAGGTGGCGCAGCTCGAGGCCCTCGTTCCCGACGGCGCGACCCTGCTCATCGACACGCGCCTGGCCCCGTACATGCTGGGCACGCCGCTGTGGCTGGAGCACGACCGCGACTGCCTGCCGGTCACGGCGACCACCGAGGCCGGACGCAAGATGATCGCCGGCATCGTGTTCAACCTGACACGAACGCGGCCGGTGTACTTCCTTGGGCCCGCATCCGCACCGATCGGCAAGGTTGTGCTGGTGACGCCGAAACCGGCCGGCAAGTACACGCTGAGCCTGCTGTTCCCCGACCAGAAGCGCCCCTCGGACTCGATCGGCAGCCGGCGCCACGAGCTGCCGCTGTCGCTGTACGAGATGATCCCGTACCGCGGCGGCAAGCAGCGAGACAAGACGCGCGCGACAGGTCAGTCGATGTAGCCCAGGCTCCTCAGCAGCTCGAGAGAGCGCTTGCGCGGCACCGTTCCCTCGGCCTGGTAGGCGCGCTCGACGAGCCGCGCCTTGTAGTCGCGAAGCTCGCCTACGAGCCGGCGATGATCCTCGTCGTTCTCGTCGAACAAGTCACGCGTCTCGCCCGGATCGGTGCCGAGGTCGAAGATCGCGGTCTGCCAGCTCTCTCCGTCGGTCCGACGCAGCTTGGCGAACACGTCGCCGGTGCGCACACCCACCCAGAGCAGCTCGGGTAGCTGCTCGGGAAACAGTCGGGCCAGACCGCGATAGCGCCGGAACTTCTCCCAGTAGCGCGGCTGGTACAGCGGCGTGTGGCTGAACGCGAGCAGCTCGGGCGGAGCCTCCTCACCGCGCACCGCGTGTGACAGATCGTGACCGAAGCCGTCGATCTCGGGCATCTCGAGGCCGGCCAGACCGGCCAGGGTGGGGAAGACGTCGATCGACCGGGTGTTGCCGTCGTACGATCCGGTGGGCACAGCGGCGCCCGGCCCGGCCACGATCCACGGCACGCCGATCACCTCCGGGGCGAGCTGGAAGCCGTGCGTCCAGTACAGCAGCGCGTTCGGTCGGTAGAAGATCTCGCCGTGGTCGGCGGTGAACGCCACCAGACTGCGATCGAGCAGGTCGTGCTCGGCGATCGCATCGACGACGGCGCCGAACATGCGGTCGAGCTGGAAGACCGTCGACTTGTAGCGCAGCTCGATCACGTCGGCGAGCCGCGCCAGCTCGTCGTCGCCAAGGCCCAGCTTCTCGACGGCGCCTTCCAGGTCGAGGCCTAGCAAGCGCACGTTGCCGCCGTACATACGGCTGTAACGTTCGAACCCGGCCCGGTCGCGACGCGCGTCGCACTGACCGGGATACGCCGTGCAGAACTCGTCCAGCCAGGCGCCGCGGTACGGCCCGTGCGTGACGGTGAAGTTCGTGACGATGAACGCCCGGTAGTCGGGGTCGTCGCGCAACCGCGCCAGGATGCGACGAAACGTGGGGTTGTCGGCGGTGAGCGGGCGCCGGCCGCCGTTGCCGCGAACCACGCCCTGCGCGTAACCGAGCCCGCCCGACGCCATCTGGTGGGCCAGGAACGCGTAGGAATCGTAGCCGCGCTCGGCGAACGCCTCGGTGATGAGCAGCAGATCGTCGGGCAGCCGGTTCGGGTGCGAGAAGATCCCGTGCGTCGTCGCCTGCGTGCCGGAAAAGATCGACGCGAACGAGATGCCCGACTGTCCCGACTCGGTGTGATGCTTCTCGAACACCACGCCGCGGTCGGCGAACGACTGCAGGTGCGGCGTGTAGGGTACGCCGGAGGCGTACGGCGACAGGAACTGCTTGCTCACCGTACACGGCGCGTAGAGCAGCACCAGACGGGGAGCCTCGGGCTCGGGTGTACGCGAGCAGGCGGCGGCCAGCAGGCCGCACGTGGCGATCGCGGCGGCGGCCACTGCACGCAACGGCCTCACCGGCCGGTTCGCACGGCGGACACCGCGTGCCTCAGCTGCGGTGGGCGCGACGGGTTCCACCGGCGGCTGCGTATCACAGCCCCTAGCCGCTTCAAGCGCCTTGCCCGGTCGATCTCATGAAGCACTCTGCAACGACGAGCGTTCATGAATAGTCCAGGCTAGCGGCGTGCCTTCGAGAGGTTTGACCTGATCCCGACCGTACCTATGATGCGGGCGACTGCTGGCGCCCGGCGCGCCCGCGGCCGCAGGTTCTCACGCAGGATATCCCCATGAGCTTCAAGCCCGGCCCGCTACAGCGCATCGCGTCCGACGTCCGACTCGGACGTGACGTGAGCGTCTGTGATTTCGTGAACCTGTACGGCTGCACGATCGGCGACGAGACGAAGATCGGCCCGTTCGTCGAGATCCAGAAGAACGCGTCGGTGGGAGCGCGCTGCAAGGTGAGCTCGCACACGTTCATCTGCGAGGGCGTCACGATCGACGACGAGTGCTTCATCGGCCACCACGTGTGCTTCGTGAACGACCGGCGTCCGCGGGCGACGAACGACGACGGCTCCCTGCAGGGCGAGGGCGACTGGAGCGTCGAGCCCACGCACGTGGCCCGCCGTGCATCGATCGGATCGGGCGCCGTCATCCTGTGCGGCATCACGATCGGCGCCGGCGCGATGGTCGGCGCGGGCGCGGTGGTCACGCACGACGTGGCCGCCGGAGCCACCGTGGCCGGAGCTCCGGCGCGCGTTCTGGCCGGCAGCGGTGGCCGTCGTGGCTAGCAAGACCGGACGCAGCCCCGTGCCGCTGCTCGACGTCAATCCCCAGAACCACGCCATCCGTGCCGAGCTGCAGCCGCTGTTCGACGAGATCATCGATAGCGGCCGTTTCGCGCTCGGACCCGCGGTCGAGCAGTTCGAGTCGCGATTCGCCGAGTTCACAGGCACACGCCACTGCGTGGGTCTCGACAGCGGCACTTCCGCCGTGCACCTGGCGCTGCGTGCCGCGGGCATCGGCGAGGGCGACGAGGTGATCACCACGCCGTTCACCTGGATCAGCACCAGCTGGGCGATCAGCTACCTGGGCGCGCGGCCGGTCTACGTGGACATCGACCCGACCACGTTCAACCTCGACGTGGAGCTCATCGAGCGCGCGATCACTCCGCGCACGCGCGCCATCGTCCCCGTGCACCTGTACGGTCAGGCGGCCGACCTCGACGGGCTCGGTCGCGTCGCCGACGCGCACGGCGTGCCGCTGATCGAGGACGCTGCACAGGCTCACGGTGCGCGCTACCACGAGCGACGTGTCGGATCGTTCGGTCGCGCCGGCTGCTTCAGCTTCTATCCGAGCAAGAACCTGGGCGCGTTCGGCGAGGCGGGCGCCGTCACCACCGACGACGAGGAGCTCGCCGCGCGCGTGCGGCGACTGCGCGACCATGCCCAGGGCGAGCGTCATCGCCACGACGAGCTCGGCTTCAACGCCCGCATGGACGCGTTGCAGGCGGCGGTGCTCACGGTGAAGCTCGGCCACCTCGACGACTGGAACGCCGCGCGCCGGCGCGTGGCCGAGCGCTACCGCACCGCGCTCGCCGACGTTCGTGGCCTGGTGCTGCCGGCATGTGCGACGCCCGCGTCGCACGTGTGGCACCTGTTCGTCGTGCTCGCCGATGACCGGGACGGGCTCGCCGCCGCACTGGCCGACGCCGGCATCGCGACGGCCGTCCACTACCCGACGCCCACCCATCTGCAGCCGGCCTACGCGGCGCTCGGCTACCACCGCGGAGATCTGCCCGTGGCCGAGGACACGTCGCGGCGCTGTCTGTCGCTGCCGATCTACCCCGAGATGGCCGACGAGCAGATCGAGTCGGTGATCGCGGCCGTCACGGCGGCGCTCGCGTAAGGTCGAGCTTGAGCAAGCCGGCGACGCCCGAAGAGTCAGCAACCGTGAAGCCGTTCCTGAGCGTCGCGGTGCTCGCCTACAACGAGGCGGGGACCGTCGAGACGACGGTCCGGCGTTGCTCGGCGGCGCTGCAATCGATCGATGCGAGCCACGAGCTCGTGCTGGTCGACGACGGGTCGACCGACGGTACGCGCGAGATCATGACACGCGTGGCCGGGACGCTGCCGTCGTGCCGCACGATCTTCCATCCGCGAAACCTCGGCATCGGCGCCGGCATCCGCACCTGCTACTTCGGCACCACGGGCCGCTGGGCCACCTGGCTGCCGGCCGATCTGCAGGCCGACCCCGACGAGCTGCCGCGCCTGGTCGGCCTGCTCGAGGACTGCGACGTGCTCGTCACCTACCGCGATCCGGCCGGTCGCTCGATCGGACGGCTACGTCGGCTCGTGTCGGCCGGCGATCGCATCATGGTCGGGCTGCTGTTCGGCCTGTGGCTACGCGACCTGCACTGGGTGCGGTTCTTTCGCCGCGACGTGCTCGACCGCATGAGCCTCACCTGCCGCAGCCCGTTCGCCGACACCGAGATGGTCGTGCATGCGCGGCAGCACGGTGCACGCGTGCGCGAGGCGCCGCTCGACGAGCTCGAGCGCCGCTACGGCGAGGCAAGCGGCGCCTCGCCGGCCAACGTCGTAGCCGCGCTCGGCGACCTGCTGGCGCTGCGGCTGCGCGGCACGCGCGTGGCCGGTGACGGCGTCGCGCCGACGCTACCCGCCCATCTCGACACGAGCTGGCTCGACGACGGCGGGCCTGTTACGTAGAGGTGATGTCGATCGAACCGGTCAGTGTTGCGGTAGTCGGCTGCGGATACTGGGGTCCCAACCTCATTCGCAACCTCTCGATCTGCCCGGACACTCGCGTGTCGATGGTCTGCGACCTCGACACCGAGGCGCTCGAGCGTGCCGGACGCATCTGCCCCACCGCGCGGCTGGTGCGCGGCTTCGACGAGGTGCTCGCGAGCCGCGACGTCGATGCGGTGGTGATCGCCACGCCGATCGCGATGCACGCCGACCTGGCACGTGCCGTGCTCGAGGCGGGCAAGCACGTGCTGGTGGAGAAGCCACTCGCCGATCGCCGCGACGCGGCCGCCGAGCTCATCCGGCTGGCCGACGAGCGCGGCCTCACGCTGATGGTCGACCACACGTTCGTGTACAGCCCGCCGGTGACGATGGTGAAGAACATCGTCGACTCGGGCGAGCTGGGCGAGATCTACTACATCGACAGCGTGCGCATCAACCTGGGCCTGATCCAGAACGACGTGAACGTGCTGTGGGACCTCGCCCCCCACGACCTGTCCATCGTCGAGTTCCTGCTCGGCCGCCAGCCCGAGAGCGTGGCCGCGTTCGGAACGTGCCACACCGGTGACGGCGGGCTCGAGGACGTGGCCTACATGAACCTCGACTTCGGCAGCGGCCTCATGGCCACGTTCCACGTGAACTGGCTGAGCCCGGTGAAGATCCGCAACTTCATGATCGGCGGCAGCAAGAAGAGCCTCGTCTACAACCACCTCAACCACGCCGAGCCGGTCAAGGTGTACGACCGCGGCATCACCATCGCTGCCGACAGCGACGCGCGCCGCGGCGTGCTCATCAATTACCGCTCCGGCGACGTGTGGACGCCGTACGTCGACCAGTCCGAGGCCCTGCAGTTCATGGTGGCCGAGTTCGCCACGTGCGTCCGCGACGGCAAGCGGCCGCTGACCGACGGCGGCGCCGGCCTGCGCGTTGTGACAACGCTCGAAGCCGCCCAGCAAAGCCTCGAGAACAGCGGCCAGCGCATCGTCCTTTAGTAGAGGGTACGAGCCGCGTCCCTCTTCGTCTCGTCGAGAGAACCCGCGACGCGCATCGTTTCTCTGACGCGCCCGGGTACGTAACACGATGCACCCGCGTCACGCGGAACGTAGGGACTCGGTCCGCGCTCCCGATCGTCACGTGCACCTTGACATTCGGGGATCGTCGCACTGCGCGCCGCGGCACCGCCTGCTGATTCGTTCACCGGGAGGAACCTGATGAAGACGAGGTCTACATTCCGCGCGGCATGCTGGCGAAGCCATCGGTTCGGTCGGAGAACGAATTCGCGCAGTGTATGTGAGCTTGTCAGCTTCGTCCGGGAATAGACTCGTGCCCGATGTCGATTCCTCTTGACAGGCAAATCGTCCTCTCTCGCTCACGCCTGATCCACGTTCACCGCTCGAGGTGAAGTTTCTGCAGCGAGATCATCGAACGTCTCACTGCGGCGACGCTGACCCTCTTCACAAACATCTCTGCTTCAAGTCACGGCGCGTGGGCCGGAGCGCGAGAAAACTCCCGTGTTACACTCCACGAATGGAAACGACAGACTCACTCGCGAACCTCTCGGAACGACAGCTGCTATCGCACTTTGGGGATCTCGTCCGTCGAGATCGGGTGTGCACCGCTGAGCTTCTCGCGGCCGTCGTCGAGATCGACGAGCGCAAGCTGTGGGCCAAGCATGCGTGCGATTCGATGTTCGCGTTCTGCGTCGAGCGTTGTCACATGTCGGAATCTGTGACGGCCAAGCGCATCTGGGCGGCGCGCACGGCACGCCGCTTTCCGGTGATCTTGCAGATGGTCTCTCGAGGCGAGCTGCATCTGAGCGCAGTCCTGAAGCTCGCGAAGCACCTGACCGAAGACAACCACCGTTCCGTCCTCGGGCGCGCGACGCACAAGAGCTCGCGCGAGATCGACCTGCTGGTGGCCGAGCTGCATCCGAAGCCCGATGTACCTTCGCGCATCAGGGCGCTGCCGCGCTCATCCGGCGTCGGCTCGCAGCCGGAGCCGGCTGAGGTGTGCACGTCGCAGCATCGGAGGGAGGCTGCGGCAGACCGCTCACCGGCTGCTTCGGTAGCGCGCAGATCCAGGCACCCCCGGCAAGCCGTCGGGTGCTGCCCTACTGTAGGTTCCGACGTGCGAACGTCGCTGCCCCCCGAGCAGAGCGTGGCAAGCTCTTCACCTACCCCTTCCGATGTGCCGAGCACGTCCAGGCCCACGGGGCGTGGTCGTTCCCCTCGCCCCTCGTCGGTACAAGATCGAGATCACGGTGGACCAGCGGACTCACGACAAGTTGCGGACGCTCCAGGACCTACTGGCCCACCAGCTCCCCGGCTCGGACCCGGCGATCATCGTGTGCCATGCGATAGACCGGCTACTCGACGAAACACTCAAGAAGAAGGCTTCCATCACCGACCGGCCGCACCCCGGCAATCGACGCAGCAATCGGCGAACACGCAGCGTCCCGGCCGCAGTCCGGCGCGCGGTATGGAGGCGCGACCGTGGTCGTTGCGCATTCGTCGATCAACAGGGCCGCCGTTGCCGGACCACGCGCTGCGTGGAATACCATCACGAAAGGCCGTACGGGAAAGGGGGGCAGCATGAAGCGGGCAACATCACCCTGCGCTGCCGTGCCCACAATCAGTACCAAGCGGATCTGGACTTCGGGCGTGATTTCATGCGGGACAGACGCCGGGAGGATGGCCAGCATTCCCCGGGGAATGTCGCGGCGCGCGTGTAGGGGTGCGCGAACACATCCGGTCGGCCGGCGATGCAGCGGGGGCTCGCGGGAACTCGCTCGCTCGCCAGCTGGCAGAGCGGAACCGGGCGGGAGAGGCCAGTGAGTCGTGGTAGCTGGCGGCGACCGGGAGTGCCCCGGTCGCCGCTTCAAGCGATCTGATCTCTAGTCGTGAACGATGACCGAGCGGATGACCTCGCCCTCGAGCATCGCGCGGAACGCTTCGTTGATCTCGCCGAGCTTGATCCTGCGCGAGACCATCTTCTCGAGATTGATGTCGCCCTTCTTCGCGAACTTGACGAGCTTCACGAAGTCCTCCTTCACGTTGGCATTGCCGTAGATCGTGCCGACGACTGTCTTGGCCTCGAGCGCGATCATCGCGGCCGGCACGCTCACCTCGGCGGCCATGTTCGGGATGCCGACCCAGCACACCGTGCCGCCCGGCCTGGTGATGTCGTAGGCCTGCCGCTGTAGCGTGGTGTTGCCGACGACCTCGAACGCGTAGTCGGCGCCGCGACCTTCGGTGAGCCCGCGCACGAACTCGCCCGCATCCACCTCGGACGGGTCAACGCTGTGGGTGGCGCCGAGCTCCTCGGCGTCCTTGCGGCGCTGAGGGTTCGGATCGACGGCCACGATGGTCTGGGCCTTGGAGATCTTGCAGCCCTGGATCGCGGCCAGGCCGACGCCGCCACAGCCGATCACGACCGCGGTGGAACCCTCGCTCACCTTGGCGGCGTAGATCGCCGAGCCAATGCCGGTGGTAACGCCGCAACCGATCAGCGCGGCCTGCTCGAGCGAGAAGTCCTCGGGGATCTTCACGATTGCCGCCGGGCTCACGATCGTCTCCTCGGAAAAGCCCGCGAGGCCGCCTACCGCGCCCATGGTCTTCGAGCCGTCGGGCCGGTTGAACGGCATGCACGACATGCCGATCTCGAGCGACTTCGAACACACGTAGGCCTGCCCGCTGCGGCAGTAGAAGCACTCGCCGCAGGTGGGCACGAAGCTGCCGATCACGTGATCGCCCGTCTTGAACTCGGTGACGCCCTCACCCACCGTGGCCACGACACCCGCGCCCTCGTGACCGAGAACGGCCGGCGCCGGCAGCGGCAGCGTCTGATTCCATATCGAGACATCGGAGTGGCACACGCCGCACGCGGACCACTTGACCTGGACCTGCCCGGGCCCGGGCGGATCGAGCGTGACTTCTTCGATGACCAGAGGTTCTTCCTGTCCGACAAAAATTGCTGCTTTCATGCGGCCCGTCTTATCGGCTGTCGCGAGGCATTGGAAGCGACCGGCCGGACGTGGCGGCCGGCGAACGGCGAGGCTCAGCGGGCCCGTTGCAGGCCGAGGTTCACGATCTTCTGGAGCAGCGCCTCGTAGCTGATGCCCGCCCCCTCCGCCGCCGACGAGAACTCCTCGTAGCGTGCGATCTCGGGGTTCGGATTCGCCTCGAGACAGTAGGGCCGTCCGTCGGCGTTGAGCCGGAAGTCGACACGCCCGTAGCCCGACAGGCCGAGGATGCGGTAGATGCGCTTGCTGCGTTTTTGCAGCTCGGCGACGGTGCCCTCGGGGAGCTTCTTGGCCTCCTTGAGGCTCACCCCCCATTTCTCCTGGTAGGCGACGTTGAACTTCACGTTCTCGGTGGCGATGAACTCCGCGTCGGGCGGCTTGTGCTTCACGACGAGCTCCTGCGGTGGGAGCGCCGTGAGACGGTCGTTGCCGATGATGCCCACGTAGATCTCGCGGCCCTCGATGTAGTGCTCGGCGATCACGTCGGTGCGGATGCGTTCGTGCATGAACTGCACGCGCTCGGCGAGCTGCGCGTCATCGTGGACGATCGACTTCTGCGAGATGCCCGCCGAGGAATCCTCCATCAGCGACTTCACGATGAGCGGAAACTCGATGCGCTTGGGCCGTTTGACCTTCTTGCCGAGGGGGAAGACCGCATGGCGCGGCACGCGGATGCGGTGATAGGCGAGAAGCTGCTTCGACAGCGCCTTGTCGCGCGCGAGCATCAACCCGCGCGGATTGCAGCCGGTGTAGGGCATGCCCATCAGCTCGAGATAGGCGACCACGTTCTGATCGTAGACGGCCTCGCCGCGGAACTCCTCGAGCAGGTTGAACACGATGTCGGGCGTCCACGACTCGATGGCCGTGCGGATTGGCTGCAGCTCGTCGCGCACGCCGAGCTTGAAGACCTCGTGGCCCATGTTCCCGAGCGTCGAGACGACGTCGTACTCGGTCTTCCACTCGTTGACCTGGCTGTCGCTGAACTCGCTGATGTCGTCGGGGGGAACCAGGTCCTGGTGCATCAACGTGAGGATGCGCAGCTTCTTCATAGAGCGTGCCACTCACGGTTGCGGTACACGTAGTGCATCGTCTTGGCCGTGAGCAGGATGGCGAAGTTGAGCTTCAGCTCTTCCTCGGGCCCCACGGCACGAAGCTTGAGCTGACGGCAGCGCCCGATCATGTCCTCGAGAACCACGTCGAGCGTCAGTTCGTACTCGCCGGTCCACCGCGACACGCGACGCCGGATCTCGCGGCGATTGCGACGCAGGAACGTCGCGGCGGGTCGGCCCTCGTCCACCGGCGGCGAGCCGTTGACGAACAGCGATGTGAGCTCGCGGTCGTAGTCGTCGGAGTACCCCGGCGAATAGCGCGCGTGCTTCTCGGCGTAGTAGTCGCGCAGGGTCTGCTTGAGCGTGGGCAGCGGGTCGACGCGCCTGCGACTGTTGACGCGCGGCCTCTCGCCGGCCAGCTCGGTCATGAGCTCGTCGACGTACTCGAGCTTCTTGCGAGCCGGCCAGCACGCGTAACGCTTGCGCCACTGCGACTTCGGCGCGAGCCACACCGCGAACGTCTCGGCGAAGTCCTCGTAGGGATGGCTCTGCGCGTACCACAGATGCAGGTTGTGCACGTAGCGCTGGCTGGCCGGATTGGGCCGGTAGTATTCCGGATAAGGGCGCTTCGGATCACCGAACACCTTGCGAAACGTCGGACGCCGATCGAGTCGGAATGCGTGCTCGATGGCATGGCCCGCCTCATGACGCAGCAGCTTCATGCAGTGGTCGCGCGTGCCGCCTTCCACCTCGAGCATCTGCTTGCGCTCGAGCCTGCGAAGGCGCGGATGGGCCAGGTAGAACGGGATCGCGATGCCCGGGATGTCCTCGGGGCAGAACCACTCGTTCGACAGCCAGCAGTGCGGCCGGACCCGCAGATCGCGGCGGTCGAGCTCGCCGTGCAGCCTCTCGATGGACTCCTCGAGCCAGCTCCCCTCGATCTCGAGGTCGAGATCGCACATGCGAACGTCGAGCAACCGCTCGTCCGACAGGCGCTGCCAGCTGTGGTTTCGTCCACCCATGCCGGATCAGCTAGCTCGTGTACGCGGAGTTGAAGTGCACATAAGCCTCCGTCAGGTCCGAGGTGACCACGGTTGCCGTGGCGACACCGCGCCCGATGTGAACGAGCAGCTTGAACGCGTCGCGCTTCATCACCTTGCGCGCCATGCGTTCCGCTTCGGCCGAGACCAGCGTCCCTTCGCGGGCCAGCGCGACGTCGTCGATGTCGATCGCCAGCTTGCCGGGGTCGAACTCGACACCGGAGTTGCCGATGGCGCACACGATGCGGCCCCAGTTCGGATCGGCTCCGGCCAGCGCGGTCTTTACCAGGGTAGAGCCGGCGATGGCACGCGCGACGGCCTCGGCGTCGGCCGTGTCGGGCGCCCCCTCGACGACGACGTCGACCAGCTTCGTGGCGCCCTCACCGTCGCGCACGATCATGCGGGCAAGGTCGTCCATGATGGCCTCGGCGGCCTCGGCCAGCTCGGCATAGCCTGCCGAGCGCGGCCCTTCAATGGGCTCGCCGGAGGCCTGGCCGGATGCCATCAGCACCACCGTATCGTTCGTGCTGGTGTCGCCATCCACCGTCACGCGATTGAACGAGCCGGGCAGCGCGTCGCGCAGGATGGACGCGGCGGCGCCCGACGACAGCACCGCGTCGGTGACGATCACGGCCAGCATCGTCGCCATGCGGGGATCGATCATGCCGGCGCCCTTGGCCATACCGGCCACGGCGACGTCGGTTCGATCGCCGCGCCGCGCGCGCAGCTCGAGCTTGCGATGACTCCACTTCGGGAACGCGTCGCTGGTCATCATGGCGCGCGCCGCGGCGCCGAATCCCTTGCGACTCAGCCCGTCCACACCGAGCGACACCGCGCGTGCGAACGGCACCTTCTCGAGCTGCACGCCGATCACCCCCGTCGAGCACGGAACCACCAGCGCCGGATCGATCGACAGCCGCGAGGCGAGCTCGCGGCAGCTCCACTCGGTGAACTTGAGCCCCTTCTCGCCGGTTGCCGCGTTGGCGTTGCCGGAGTTCACCATCACCGCCTGCGCCTGACCGTCGGCCGTGTTGCGCCGGCTCACGGCGACGGGCGCGGCGGCAGCACGGTTCTGCGTGAACACGGCGGCGCACGCCGCCGGCCTGTCGGCGACGACGAGCGCGAAGTCGCGTCGTCCGCGCGATTTGAGCCCACCGTGGATGCCGGAGAAGCGGAAGCCCTTGATCGGCGGCGGCAGTGGCCCGGGCTCGATCTTCATGCAGCTATCCCTTTCCGTGGCACTTCTTGTATTTCTTGCCGCTGCCGCACGGACACGCGTCGTTGCGGCCCACCTTCGCCGCGGTGCGCTTCACCTGCTGCTGCTGGGCGGGAGCCTCGGCGGCGGCCATGCCGGCCTGCGCGTGGCCCAGCGTCATCTGCTGCTGGCTGCGACGGCGGCGCTGTTCCATCTGGTCGACATCTCGGTCGTCGGCGATGCGCACCGAGTACATCTTCTCGACCACGTCCGACTCGAAGCGGTCGAGCATCTCGGCGAACATGTCGAAACCCTCGCGCTGGTACTCCTGCAAGGGGTTGCGCTGCCCGTAGCCGCGCAGGCCGATGCCTTCCTTCAGATGATCCATCGCCAGCAGGTGGTCCTTCCAGTGCTGGTCGATCGACTGCAGGGTCACGACCCTCTCGAGATGACGAACGACCGGCTCGGTGAGCTCCTGCTCGCGATCGCCGTAGTGATTCGTGATGTCCTCGACGATGCGGCCCTGGAGATCCTCGAACGTGAGCTCCTCCCGGTCGTCGTCACTGAGCGGTACGCGGAAGCGGAACTGGCCGAACATCGCGTCGTCGAGCGCCTTCCAGTCCCACTCCTCGCGTGGGCGCTCGCCGTTGGTGTAGACGGTCACCAGCGACCCGGCCAGGTCGCCGGCCATCGCGACGATGTCCTCGCGCAGATCGCTGCCGTGCAGGTAGTGCCTGCGCCGCTCGTAGATGACCTCACGCTGCTTGTTCATGACGTCATCGTACTCGAGCAGGTGCTTGCGCATGTCGAAGTTGTGCCCCTCGACCTTGCGCTGCGCGTTCTCGATGGCGCGCGAGACCATCTTCGCCTCGATCGGCACGCCGTCCTCCATGCCCAGACGATCCATCAGCCCCTGGATGCGCTCGGCACCGAAGATGCGCAGCAGATCGTCCTCGAGCGAGAGGTAGAAACGAGAGGCGCCGGGGTCGCCCTGACGACCCGAGCGGCCGCGAAGCTGGTTGTCGATGCGGCGCGACTCGTGACGCTCGGTGCCGACGATGTTGAGCCCGCCGGCCTCGAGAACGTCGTCGCGCTCGTGCGCACACTGCTCGCGGTACTTCGCCACCGTGTCGTCCCACGCAGGGTTGTCGCGCGCGCCCTCGCCGAGCTCGTCGATCGCCATGAACTCGGGGTTGCCGCCGAGCACGATGTCGGTACCGCGGCCGGCCATGTTCGTAGAGATCGTGATGGAGCCCTTGCGGCCGGCCTGGGCGACGATCTCGGCCTCGCGCTCGTGGTGCTTGGCGTTGAGCACGTTGTGCTTGACGCCGGCGCGCTTGAGCGTGGAGCTGAGCTTCTCCGACTTCTCGATGGAGATGGTGCCCACCAGCACCGGCTGGCCGTGCTCGCTGCACTCCTTGATCTCGTCGATGACCGCGTCGAACTTCTCGCCCTCGGTCTTGTAGACCACGTCGGCGCGGTCGTCGCGCACCATCGGCACGTTCGTGGGAATGACGGTGACGCCCAGGTTGTAGATCTTGCGAAACTCCTCGGCCTCGGTCTCGGCCGTACCGGTCATGCCGGAGAGCTTCTTGTACATGCGAAAGTAGTTCTGAAACGTGACCGTGGCGAGAGTCTGGTTCTCGCGCTCGATCTTGCAGCCTTCCTTCGCCTCGACGGCCTGGTGCAGACCGTCGCTCCAGCGCCGGCCGGGCATCTGCCGGCCCGTGAACTCGTCGATGATCACCACCTGATCGTCGTTCACCATGTAGTCGCGATCGCGCTTGAAGATGGCGTGCGCCTTGAGGCCCTGGTTCACGTGGTGGAGGATCTCGATCTGTTCCGGATCGTAGAGGTTCGGCACCCCGACGAGCTCTTCGACCTTCGCGACCCCCTCTTCGGTGAGCATGGCCGACTTCATCTTCTCGTCGAGCGTGTAGTGCGTCTCGGCCTCGAGCTGCGGGATGATGCGATTGATGGCGTAGTACTTCTCGGTCGACTCCTCGGCCGGACCCGAGATGATGAGCGGGGTTCGCGCCTCGTCGATCAGGATCGAGTCGACCTCGTCGACGATCCCGAAGTGCAGCTTGCGCTGCGCGAACTCGCTCTCCTCGAACTTCATGTTGTCGCGCAGATAGTCGAAGCCGAACTCGTTGTTCTGGCCGTAGGTGATGTCGCAGCGGTAGGCGGCGCGCCGATCCTCGTCGCTTATCTGCGTGAGCACGCAGCCCACCGACATGCCGAGGTAGCGGTAGATGCGCCCCATCCACTCGGCGTCGCGGCGCGCCAGGTAGTCGTTGACGGTGACCAGGTGAGCGCCGAACCCTTCGAGCGCGTTCGCGTACAGCGGCAGCGTGGCCATGAGAGTCTTGCCCTCACCGGTCTTCATCTCGGCGATCGATCCGCCGTGCAGCACCAGGCCGCCGAGCACCTGCACGTCGAAGTGGCGCATGCCGAGGACACGCTTGCCGGCCTCGCGCACGCGCGCGAAGACCTCGGGAAGCATGTCGTCGAGAGACTCGCCGCGCTCGAGCCGTTCACGGAAATAGCTCGTGCTGGCCTGCAAGGTGGCGTCGTCGAGCGGCGCCACCTCGGCCTCGAACTCGCCCACGCGTGTAACGGTGGGCTGGAGTGACTTCAGGAACCGGTCGTTGGCCGTTCCGAAGACCTTGCTGATGGCACCCTTGATCATCGCTCAGGTAGGCTGCAGCACGGGCTCGGCCGATTCGGGCGTCGGCGAGGGCGGGCGTCGGTAACTGTCCCACAGCCGGCCCCACTCGGTGGCGCGAAACTCACGAATGCGCTTCTGGCCGACGGTCGGGTACCACATGAAGTCGTGGTAGACGTTCGACGCGAACGGCGCCCACACCACCAGCGGCGAGTGCAGCGCGGCCTTCTCGAGAAACTGAAGCGGCCCCTTGCGAAGCATCTGGTCGCCCCAGATGACGAAGCTCTTCCTGGTCTCGAAGCCGAAGTTGACGTGAGAGACATCCTCGCCCACCACCTTGATCTTGCTCATGTCGGCACACCCGAGCTCACGCTCGTGGCACATCCTGAGGTAGGGTATCTCCAGCGGCTTGAAACCCATCATGTGGGCGGCCACCGCGTCGATCGCCACACTGTCGCCGCTTGCCAGGATGTAGTTCTTGACGCGCGGGAACATCGTACGCGGGCCGGCCCCGTCGCCGCACACGGTTCCGTCCATGACGGAGAACACGCCCGGATGCAGCTCACGCTGCATGTAGACCAGGTCGACGAGAACCTCGTGAATGTACTTGTGCGCGTAGTGGCGCACTTCCTTCAGCAGACCGCCGAACGCGTTCTTGATCGCACCGGTGGTCGTGGAGTGACCGTGCGTCTTCACCGTCGGCAGGTGGACGATGTTCCGGCCCTGGAACATCACCGGGATCTCGATCCCCTCGGGGAAGATCTCGTTCAGCTTGAGCAGTGGGCTCTCGAACTTGTGGACCTTCCATTCCACGTTCGGCAGCGGCGTGAACGACAGCCCGTAGTGCCGCAGCACATGGCCCCACAGGTTGTTTTCACAGCCCTTGAGCGGGTCGGTGACGACCGTCTTGTTCTCGATCGGCAGCAGCCGCCCGCGCTCGTAGCCCCGTTCGAGCAGGCCGCGGGCCACGCCCTCGACCTGCCACGGCTGCGATGAGCACGATGGAAAGTACTTGGTCCAGGACAGGTTGAGCTTGATCAGCGTGTCGTTCTCGCGCGGAAGGAAGCGCTCGAACTCTGCCATCTCCATGAGACGACCATAATCGGTAACGACCGTCTCCGGCCGTGTCTTCATCACCGCTACGAGGCTTGGCTCCATGGACCTCACTCGGCCGGCATACGGTCCTCTCGACCGGCCGACCCCGCTCAACCGCTAAAATAGAGCAGCAAGAAGACGGTTGCGATCCAGGAGGCGATGCCGAGCTGCAACGGTACGTCGCCGAGCAGCACCGCGGTCGGGTTGCCGCCTTTTTCACGCCCGTAAACCAGGAATAAGTAACGGAAAACGCCGAAGACCACAAAGGGCACTGTGAGGTACAGTCGCTCGGTGCCGAGGTTGCTCTCCACGGCCGGCGTCAGCGCGTACAGCGCGTAGACGATGACGGTCGCGATCGAGACGGCGGCCACGAGCCGATCGAGAAGCCTCAGGGTGTAGCGGCCCAGCACCTCGCGGTGCTCACCGGCTTCGAGCCCCAGTAGCACGGCCTCGTGGCGCCGCTTGCCGAGGGCGAGGAACAGGGCCAGCAGGAACGTGCACACGAACAGCCACGGCGACATGCGGGCGCCCACCGCGACCACCCCGCCGGCGGCGCGCAGGACGAAGCCCGCGGCGATCGCCGCGACGTCGGCCACGATCACGTTCTTGAGAACGAACGAGTACAGGAGGTGCAGGCCGAAGAACGCCGCCAGGATGAGCAGGAACGTCGTTCCCAGCACCCAGGCCAGCAGGCCCGCCGCGACGATCAGCGCGCTGGCCACCGAGACCGCCGCCGCCGGCGTGACGCGCCCGGCCGCTACCGGGCGCTTGCTCTTCAGCGGATGCCTGCGGTCGCGGTCGCGATCGATGACGTCGTTGAACGCATAGCTGGCGCTGGATGCCAGGCAGAAAGCGAGGGTGGCGACGGCCACGTTGACCAGCTGGGTGGCGTCGAAGAAGCGCTGCGAGAACACCAGCGGGGCAACGACGAACGCGTTCTTGACCCACTGCGACGGGCGCAGAAGCGTGACCAGATCGCGCACCGCTCTCGCCCTCAAACGCGGCGCGTGGAAACGGCCGTCTTCATCCACTTCCAGAGGTCGTCGATTCCAAGGCCCGTACGCGCCGAGGTGACGATGCTCGCGGCCGGCACCGACGCTTCGAACTCGGCGTCCAGCTCTGCGAGCCGCCTCGCCAGCTGCGTGCGGCTGAGCTTGTCGCACTTGGTGAGCACCCAGACAAACGGCAGCCCGTGCGCATCGAGATAGGCCGCGAGCGCGTGCTCCTCGTCTTGCGGCCCGCGCCTCACGTCGATAAGCATCAGCACGCCGGCCAGCGCCTCGCGCCCGGAGATGTAGCCCTCCACGAGTCGCTTCCAGCCCGCTCGCTCGGCCTTGCTGCGCTTGGCCCACCCGTAGCCCGGCAGGTCGACGAGGGTGAGGCGGCGCTCGATGTCGAAGAACACCAGCCCACGCGTGCAGCCCGGCGTACTGCTCGTGCGGGCGAGCTTCTTGCGGCCGGTGAGGCGGTTGATCAGCGACGACTTGCCGACGTTGGAGCGGCCGGCGATGGCCAGCTCCGGGCCCACGGGGGCCGGAACCTCGCGTGCGCTGGTCGCGGCGGCGCGGAACTCTGCGTGAGTGATCTTCATCGGGCCGGTCGGCGCGGCGGCGATTTTCGTGGTTGAACCGCTGCCGATGCGCTAAAGATACGGCCGTGGACCCGCTCGAGCGAATCGCAGCGCTGCGCCTGTCGTTCCTGGCAAGGTGCCGGATACCGGAGGACCTGGAATCGATCACCTCGCTGGGCGAGGAAAGCCCCGGGGCCGGCGTCGGCGCCGATTCCGTCGAGCGGCTGTGGAGCGCGGTCGAGGCGCTGTACCGCACCGGCGTCTATCCGGCCGTCCAGGTCTGCATCCGCCGCGAGGGACACGTGGTCCTGAATCGAGCGATCGGCCACGCCAGCGGCAACGCCCCCGACGACCCTGTCGACGCGCCCAAGGAGCCGGTGACGGTCGATACGCCTTTTTGCATCTTCTCGGCCGCCAAGGCGATCACGGCGATGGTCATCCACAAGCTCGACGAGCAGCACGTCCTGCACCTCGAGGACCCCGTGTGCGATTTCATCCCGGAGTTCGCCCGGCACGGCAAGCATCGGGTCACGATTCGCCACATCCTGAGCCATCGCGCCGGCATGCCGCAGGTGCCCCGGGACTCGATCACTCTCGACACGCTCGCCGAACCGGAGCGCGTCGTCGAGGCTCTGTGTCACGAGAGGCCGCGCACGCGACCGGGCCGTGCGCTCGCCTACCATGCGGTGACCGGCGGCTTCATTCTCGGCGAGCTCGTGCGTCGTGTGACCGGGAAGGACGTTCGCGCGGTACTGCGCGAGCAGATCGCCGGCCCGCTCGGGCTGCGGTGGCTCGGCTACGGCGTACGAAGCGACGAGGTGTCCGAGGTCGCGCACAACGCCGTCACCGGTCCGCCGCCCCCTCCCCCGATCTCCACCGCGCTACGCGCCGCGCTGGGCGCCGAGCCGGCAGAGGTCGTGGAGATGTCGAACGATCCGCGCTTCCTCACCGCGATCGTCCCTTCGGCCAACGTCGTGACCACGGCGGTGGAGCTGTCCGCGTTCTACCAGTGCTTGCTCGACGGCGGCAGCCTCGGCGGCGTGCGCGTGTTCGAGCCGAGCACGATCACGCACGCCACGGCCGAGCAGAGCATCTGGGAGCTCGACCTCACGCTCGGACTACCCCTGCGCTACGGCCTCGGCTTCATGCTCGGCGGGCAGTACGCCAGCGTGCTCGGCTGGGACAACCCCCTCGCGTTCGGCCACGTGGGATTCACCAACATCTTCTCGTGGGCCGACCCCGAGCGTGATCTTTCCGTCGCGATCATCACCAGCGGGAAGCCCGTGCTCAGCACTCACGCCGTCCGCCTCGTACAGCTCATGAACGAGATCCACGACGCGTTTCCCAAGCTGGAGGGCGAGGTGCTTCATGCAGGGTGGCGGCTCAACGGACACCGGCGGGAGACGGCCGGCGCCTGACCGGAGCCGACGCGACGACCATGCAAGCCGAGCTCTCCCCCTCGCCTCGCGGGCGGCGTCCCACGCGGCTCCGCACCGCACGCCGCACCGCCGCGGCGATGCTCGTCGCGATGTTGCTCGGCGTTGCGACGGCGGGCCACGCCCTCGCGCTGTGCGGCGATCTCGACACCAGCGACAGCGTCACCGCGCCCGACGCGCTCATCTGCCTGCAGGGGGCGGTGTCGCTCATCGACCTGACGGGCTCGTGCGCGCCGGCCGCGAACTGCGGGCCCGTGTTTCCGCCGTGCGGTGACATCACCGGCGACGGCGTCGTGACCACCAGCGACTGCTTTCTGGTACTGGCCGCCGCCGTCAAGATCAGCGACATCTCGACGAGCTGCGACTGCGAGGGAATCGAGCTGTGCGGCAACCACGTCGTCGACGGCGTCGAGGGCGAGAAGTGTGACGACGGCAACGTGGAGGACGGCGACGGCTGCTCGGCGGCCTGTCAGGACGAGGACGTGTGTGCCGGCGTCGCCGCGACCGCCGGAACCTCGATCACCACCGAGGTCTTCGCCACCGGACTGCACCAACCGCTGTACGTCACGGCCCCGCCCGGCGACGTTCGCCGTGTCCACGTCGTCCAGCAGAACGGGCTCGTGCTCGAGTACCTCGACGGCGTGCTGCAAGCCGAGCCGTTCCTCGACCTGTCGGCCAAGGTGCAGTTCCTGGACTGCTGCAACGAGGAAGGCGGCCTGCTGAGCATCGCTTTTCACCCCGACTACGCCACCAGCGGCCGCTTCTTCGTGAACTACACGAGGAGCACCGACGACAGCACGGTGATCTCGCGATTCGAGGTCGATCCCGAAACCGGGCGCGCCGATCCGGTGAGCGAAACGCAGCTGCTCGCGATCGGCCAGGACGATCCGTACCACAACGGCGGGCAGCTGCAGTTCGGACCCGACGGCTACCTCTACATCGGCATGGGCGACGGCAACGGCGACCCCGGCGGCGACCTGAACGGCAGGGCGCAGAACGACTTCACCGTGCTCGGCAAGATGCTGCGCGCCGACGTCGACGTCGACGACTCGCCGCCCATCGCGCCGGCGCCCGACAACCCGAACGCCGGGCTCGGCCTGACGCGCGGCCTGCACTGGGCGAAGGGGCTGCGCAATCCGTGGCGCTTCAGCTTCGACCGCGAGACCGGCGATATGTACATCGCCGACGTGGGCCAGGCCGACCTCGAGGAGATCGACTTCCAGCCGGCCGCGAGCAGCGGCGGCGAGAACTACGGGTGGAATTTCTACGAGGGCAGCTCGTGCTTTCCCGCCACCGCGTGTCCCGACCCGGCCGCGTTCACGGCCCCCGTGTACGAGTACGCGCCCCCCGGTAACCCGTCCAGCGGAGCCTCGGTGACGGGCGGCTACGTCTACCGAGGCTGCGCGCTGCCGGACCTGCACGGGACGTACTTCTACGCCGATTTCATCGAGCTGTTCGTGCGTAGCTTCGAGGTGGTGGGCGGCGTCGCCACGGCGCACACCGACTGGACCGCCGACGTCGATCCCCCCGGCGCGCTCACGATCGACGCCGTCGCATCATTCGGCGAGGACGCGCGCGGCGAGATCTACATCGTCGACTACTACGACGGCGAGATCTTCAAGATCGTCCCGGCTCCTTGAGACCGCGGGGCATGGGACGCCCCGCGGCCGATGACTGGCGTCAGCCGACGCCGAGCTGCTTCTTGATGGCGTTGATCTGGCTGACGAAGCTCTCCTTGAGAGCGCTGCGCTGCACGTCGGTGGAGATCGGCAGCGCGACCTTGTCGGTCTGGATGGCCTTGTACACGTACAGCGTCTTGGTGCCGTCGGGTGAAGCCTCGAGCTCGTAGCTACCGGCGATGTCGGCGAGCGAGGACTTGAGCGTCTCGATCTTCACCGACTTGCTCGCGTCGTCGAACGTCAGCCGCACCGTGAACTGCTGCAGGTTGCCCAGGGCGAGAACGTGGAGCTCGAGCTCCTTGGCGTTCCCGTCTTCCTTCAGCAGCTTGCTCAGCTTGTACTGGTCGCTGTTGTCGGCGAGCAGCTCGGGCTGCTTCAGAGCGTCCCACACTTCGTCGACGGGCGCGTCGATGCGCGAGTGCATCTCGATGTCGAACACCTTGCCGTCCTTGTCGAGCTTGGCGTAGGTGATCTCCTCGACGTCGCCCTCCCACACCTTGGCTGCCTTCTGGGCGCGGAAATAGCCCTGGATCATATCGCAGCCCGGGAGCGCGAACATGCTCACGACACCCACCGCGAGCAACAGAATCTTCGTTTTTGCCATTCGCATGACGTTTACCTGCCTCCTTAGGAAACTTTCGACACCTCTACGTGGTGGTCAACCGCGGAAATTAACCCACCACGATGGGTGTGACAAGGGAGGCAGGCGTGGGCTGCCGGTCACTACAGGTCGGGGTCGTTCTCGCCGCTGAACTGGATCTTCTCGTCGCCCGAGACCATGTCGCTCGAGAGCACGTAGTCGCCGCCCAGCGACGACACCCAGACACGCTTGGCGATCTTCTCGTTGCCGCCGGTCAGGATGTAGCCCAGCCCTCCGGTCACGCCGCCGACCGCTGCATAGCCCACCTTCACCGGCATGTAGAACAGGTTCGCCAGCACCGTCGCCATGCCGAGGCCGGCATCGTTGCGGGTTCGCTCCGCGTCGTCGGCCAGCGCAGGGGCGGCGGCCGCGAGCACGATTGCAACGGCCATCGCACAGACGCCGGTCCTGGTTGTCGGGTTGCAGCTCCTCATCTCATCACCTCCACATCCTTCATCACGACCTCGCGCGGCGCCGGCCGGGGCCGGAGCGCGCGGACAAAACACCGCCCGCTCAGCGCTCGACGCGCACCACGTAGTCGGCAGGCATGCGCTCGATCAGGTCGGCGAGCGCTTCTTCGAGATAGGCCTCGTCCTTCGACTCGAGCGTGAGCCGCACGCGGTACTCCGGCTCCGAAAGCTTGGGATACGAACCCAGCATCAGCTCGGGGAACCTGTCCAGCGTGGCGTTGAGATGCTCGGCGATCGCGGCCTCGCTGGCCGAGACGAGAACCTGTCGAAGAAAGAACGGCCTGGTGCGGAACTGCTCGCTCAGCGCTCGCACCTTGGCCTCGAATATCTCGGGAATGCCGGGCAAGACGTATACGTTGTCGACGAGAACGGTCGGAAACGTGCGGTCGCCGCCGGCGACGAGCTCGGCGCCACCGGGGACCTCGGCCATCTTCAGGTACGGCGCGGCCGGGTTGTCACCCACCACCTTCTCGATCACGGCGCGCAGCTCGGGGTGCTCGATCACCTCACGGCCTAGCCCCTTCGCGACTCCCTCGATGGTGATGTCGTCGTGGGTCGGGCCGACACCGCCGGAAGTGAAGACCAGGTCGAAGCGGGCCGCGTAATCGGCCACCGCCGCGGCGATCACGTCGATGTCGTCGGGGATCACGATCACTCGGACCAGCGCCACGCCAACGCCGCGCAGCTCACGTGCCAGGAAGTGAGAATTGCTGTCGGCAACCTTCCCCGAGAGGATCTCGTTGCCGATCACGATCATCGCGGCCGTGGTGGTGTCGGTGTCCTCAGCCATGCGTCAAGCGTCAGCCGCGTATCGACGACCGGTTCGATCACCACCGGTCGCGGGCACCGCACGGGCGTGCCCGTAACCCAATGACTCTAGCACGGCCCCGAACATCCGTCACTCGAGCCGGCCCACCATATCCGGCGCTCACTCCGCTCGCTCCTCGGGGGAAACCTCGCGAACCTGGGCAACGAGGAACTCGCGCAGGCGCTTGCGCAGCGCCTCCTCGACCTGACGCACGCGCTCGCGGCTCACGCCGTAGCGCTCGCCGAGGTCCTTCAGCGTCAGCGGCTCCTCGGCAAGGAGCCGCTCGGTGAAAATCTCGTAGTCACGCCCCTCGAGCGTGTCCTGGAACTCCGCCAGCTTCTGCCGCATCAGGTCGTACCACTCGCGGTCGGCGACCTCGTCCTCGGCCGTCGCCCCGTCCTGGGGAAGCAGGTCGATGACGCTGGCGTCGGAGTCGGGGCCGAGCGGCGCGTCGGCCGAAACCTCGGAAGCGCCCATGCGCATGTCCATCTCGATGACTTCTTTTTCCTTGACCCCGAGGTTCTTGGCGATCAGGTCGGCGGTCGGCTTGAAGCCCTCGCGCTCCAGTCGCGCCTTCTCCTTTTGCAGATTGAAGAACAAGCGACGCTGCGCCTGTGTCGTACCGACCTTCACGAGGCGGAAATTATTCATCACGTAGCGGATCACGTACGCGCGTATCCACCATACGGCGTACGACGGGAGTCGAACGCCGCGGTACGGGTCGAACTGCTTCACCGCTTCGAGCAAGCCCACGTTGCCTTCCTGGACCAGGTCGAGAAGGTTGTGGAACGCCCGCTGGTACTCGCGGGCCACCATCACGACCAGCTTCAGGTTCGAGGTGATGAGCTTGTAGGCCGCGTCGACATCGCCGTGCTCGTAGTAACGAACCGCCAGCTCGTGCTCCTCTTCGCGAGTGAGGACCGGATACTGGCGAATATCGGCGAGGTAGGCGCTGAGCGCGTCGCGCTTGACGAGCGCCGTGGAGTGCTCGTCGACGGGTACCGGAAGCGGCACCGCGTCGAGCGGTGCCGCTGGCGCGCCGTCGCGATCGGCCGCGTGCGCACCCTCGGCGACGGCAAGCCCGGCGTCGTCGCTCGACGGCTCCCACGATTCGGACTCGACGACCTCGGGCTCGATGGCCTCGACGGTCGCGTCGACGGCGGCGGGCTTCTTCTTCCTCGAGCGCTTCGGCTTCGGCGCTTCCGGACTGCTGACGGATTTCTTCGGGGACGTGGCGGAGGACGCCTTCGCCTTGGTGGGCGACCTGCGTGCCGCGGGCTTGCTGGCCTTCTCGGGTTCGACCGGGTCGGCGGCCGGCGTATCGGACTTGCCGCGCTTGCGGCCTCCTGCGCGGGTGGGCTTACCCGGCGTCACGCTCGGCTAGCTTGACCTCGCCGTCGGCGACCTCGCGCAACGACGTCACGACGTCCTTGTTGCCCGATTCGACGAGTGGGCGGGCGCCACGGAGCAGCATCTTGGCCCGCTTCACCGCCACCAGCGCCAGCTGAAAGCGGTTGGGAATCTTCTCGAGACAGTCTTCTACGGTAACTCTTGCCATGTTCCTCGCCCAGCGATCCCGGCAGGTTAGTCGCCCTCGCGCTCGATGTCAATGTCGTCGCAGGGCGGGCAGTCGAGCGCTACCGGCTGTCCGGTGGCGGCCTTGAGCAGTAGCAGCGCGTCGCTCGCGGCCACCGACCGGTTGCCGTCCAGGCTGCACACGCACGGCTCGCAGCGGCTCGCACCGACCGCCGCCGACAGCACGAACAGCGCGTCGCTCGCCAGGCTGTCGTAGCCGGTGGGGTTGCCGCATACCGGTGCCGGCGGGACCGTGGTGCTGACAGCGATCGCGCGCGCGATCGCTCCCGGCAGCTGCTCGGCCCGACCGGTAGTCGAGGGATGCGGCAGCGCGGACACCGGCGCACCGGTGACCGGCACCGGCATGGTCGTCGACGTGCTGCTGGTCGTCGACGAGCCGGCGCCCGACGGCCAGGCTCCGATCGACGTGGTCGTCACCATGGTCGCCGTCGTGAATCCGTGGTCGGGCAGCGTCGTGGTCGTGTCGAGCGTGTAGCAGACCAGGGTGGCCACCGAGATCTGCGGCGCGGGCTCGATCGGCGCCATGTCGACGTCGCGCACCTCGACGGTGTCCACCAGGAAATCGGCGGCCGTCGGCAACAGGATCGCACTGTCCGGGACGAAGCCGCAGCGCAGCAGGGCGGCCGGCCCGTGAGCGGGCTCGCCGTCGAGGACTCCGTCGATGGTCGCGACCGAGCGGACCCGGCTCTCGCTCAGCGCCATGCCCGCAAGTGCCGGCGCCGGGCTGCAGGCCGCAAGCTCGCCGTCCGGATCGCGGTCGAAGCGGCCACCGGCCAGCGTCGCGTCCACGATCACCGAGAATCCGCCCACGGCAACGGCGCCGTCGAGCTGCAGCTCCAGCTCGCACAGGGTCTCGATCGCCGCGCCGGCGTTGCCCAGCAGATCGGGCAGATCGGCCGTCGCGTCGGCGAGCAGCGGCGGCGACGGGGTGGCGCCGCCAACCCGGACCGAGGCCAGCACCGCCAGCCACGAGGTGGCGAGCAGAATGGCTACGAACAGGCTGGTACGGGCGCTGCGCAAGGGAAGACCCTCCGTCGGGTGCAATCCCTCCTTGGTAGCACACCAGGGGGCGGGCGGGAAGACTCGAATCTTCAGTCGAGGGCGCAGGCCTGCCAGTTCATGCCCGGTAGGCCCGACATCATCTGGTAGCTCGTGTCGCAGCTCGTGCCGCGGCGCAGAAGCGGGGGATTGCACGCAACGACGTCGGCGCATGCACGTGTTTCGCCGCAGTCGTCGCCGAGGCCGTTGCCGGTCACGACCGTGTTCACCAGATCGAGATCGTCGGCGGGAAAACAGTCGGAGTCGTCGCTGCGAACACCGTGGCCACCGTTGCCGGTCACGGTCGAATCGACGACGATGGCGGGTGCCGAGAAGTTCTGGACGCCGTCACCGGCGTTGTCGGCGATCGTCGAACCGGTGACGATCACGCCCTCGAGGGCGCGGACACCGTTGCCGCCGTTCTCGGTGACCTGCGTGTCGTCCACGCTCACACCGCCCATGCGCGCGTGCAGGCCTCCGCCGCCGTTGATGCTGATGATGGAGCTCACCGCCTCGATGCCCACGTAGGCATCGACGCCGTAGGCGAGATTGCCGGCAACCAGCGAGTTGGAGAGCTGCACGTTCGCGCCCGCCACTCCGGTACCGAAGCCCGATACGATGACGCCGTCGACTGCCACCGAGCCGGCCCCGTCCGCCGCGCCGGCGCCGGCGCGGATGCCGACCGAACCGCCCGCACCGAATCCCGTGACATTGCCGTTGGGGGGATCGGAGTAGATCTCACAGTAGTCGGCGTCGCACTGCACGGTGCCACGAACCGTATGCCCCGCGAGGTTGAGGCTGCCGCCTCGTACCACGATGTCGCCGACGCAGCTGCCGGCGAGAGCGGCGTCGCCGCTGAAGCTGGTACCGCAATCCACCGTCCTCGCCAGCGCGGTCGCGTGACCGCCGCAAACCAGCACGACGGCCAGCATCAGCGAGGAGATCGGGCGAAGAGCGTGAAGATCGGGCATGTCGGGAACCCCTACGTGAGCGAGACTGACACGAGTGTACACCGCCCGCGGCGCAACGGAAACGACATCGAGCAGCCGCTTTCGTCGCCTCGGGCGACGGATATCATTGGGCGCGTCGCGCGCCACGCCCGGTGCGACGACGTACGGCGGGCCGCGACCGGCTCGAGGCTACGGAGGGAGTCGTGGAAAGCTCGACCTGGCTGTGGGTGCTGTTCTGGTGGCTCGCGTTCGCGGGCTCGCACATCGTTCTTTCGTCGGCCCCCGTTCGCGGGGCCATCGTCGGTCGCATCGGCGCCGGGCCGTTCCAGGGCCTGTACTCGCTCGTCGCGCTGGCGACGTTCATCCCCATGGTGTCGGCCTACTGGGGTGAGCAGAACACCGGAACGATGCTGTGGAGCCTGCGCGGCCAGCCCGTCGCGACGGCCGCGGCCATCGCGCTGGGCGTGACGGCGTTCGTGCTGTTCGTCGCATCGTTCGTGCAGCCGTCGCCCACCGGCATGGATCCGCGCGCCACGAACGAGGCGACCGGCGTGTCGCGAATCTCACGCCACCCGCTGTTCGCAGCGTTCGCACTGTGGGGTCTTGCCCACTGCCTCATGAACGGCTTCGCATCCGATCTGGCGTTCTTCGGTGGGTTCATCGTCTACTCGGTGATCGGCGCCGCTCATCAGGATTCGCGCAAGAAGAGCGAACGGGGCGACGCGTTCGTCGCGTACTGTCAGCAGACCTCGTTCTGGCCGTTCGGCGCCATCGCCACGGGCCGCAACCGTCTCGTGCCCGGCGAGCTTCCGTGGGTGGGCATCGCCATCGGCGCGGCAGCGGGCATCGGCATCTACCTGCTACACCCCACCCTGTTCGGCTAGCGGACCTCTGCACAACGTCGGGCGCGTGGCAGAGGCATCGAGGGTAGTAGGCAGAACGGAGTAATCTTATACGGGAAGGACCGGCTCAGAGACCGGTCTGGATGTCCCAGTTCGCATACGAATTGGGACATGCTCCCCGAAAAGCACGCGGCAGAAGGTCAGGAAAATCGGGGATCGGAGCTGTGACTCATCCTGTCGATGTCTCAATTACGGATCGATTGGGACAATGGCGCGCTCTCGGAATAGAACGAGGACGCCATGCAATCGCGTATCACGCTCGACGACGTTGCCGACGACGCGCTGATCGACCAGGTTAGCTCGCCGGGGTCGCGCGCCGGCCTGAACTTCTCGGCAGTGCCCGGGCTGGGGCGGCTACCCCTAGGTGGAGGACCGAACCCGCGCCCAGCATCCTATGCCACCTCTCAACCGTGCCCCGTTTGTGCTGCGGGGCTATGAACAGGGGGGACAGAGTAGTGAGGCCGGGAGGCCCATGGCCTTGTTCAGCGTCACGAGCGCGTCGGTAGAAGTCACCGAGCCGCTGTCGTTGACGTCGCACACGCACAGCTCGCAGATTAGCAGCCCCTCGCTGGCGGCGAGCACCACCAGCGCGTCGCTCACCGTCACGACGCCGTCAGAGGCCGGATCGCCGCACCCACCCACGGGCATCGTGGTCGTCGTCGTGGTCATGGGCGCCGCCTCGATTATCGCCAATGTGTTATCCGAGTCGGTCTTACCTTCGTTATCGGTGACCGTCAGGGTCACGTTGAAGTTACCGAAAGACGTATAGGTGTGGCTCGTGGTTTCCCCGCTGCCGAAGGCGCCGTCACCGAAATCCCAGGACCAGTCCACAATCGCGCCGCCCACGTTCGGGTCCACGGATGCCGAGCCGTCGAAGTTGCGCGTCATCGTGTCGTTGAAGGCCGTTACGCCGGCCTCGGCCACCGGCGGCAGATTGCCAATACCGATGGTCGCGGTGGTGGTCGCCGAAACGAACTCGCCGCTGTCGTCGGTGACCTTCAGGGTCACGTCGTATTCCCAGGGCGTGTCGTGATAGGTGTGGCTCGGCGTCGACCCGCCGTCGATGGCGGTATTGCCGTCACCAAAGTCCCAGTCGTACTGGACAATCGTGCCGTCCGGGTCGCTGGAGCCCGTGCCGTCAAAGCTGACGGGTGTGCCGAGCCTGCCAGTGTACGGCCCATTCGGATCGGCCACCGGGGGCTCACTGGCCGAGATGAAAGCAATCGTCCTATCCGAGTCGGGCGCACCGGGCACATTGTCGTCGGTGACCGTCAGGATCACGAAGTAGGCGCCGGGCGCCGTATAGGTGTGGCTCACGGGTGACCCGGTGTTGTTGGTGTCGGTGTCGCCGTCACCGAAGTCCCACTCGTAGCTATCGAGCATGCCGTCCAGATCCGTGGAGCCTGTGCTGTCGAAGACAACCTCCTCGTCGACGAAGCCCGTGTACTGACCGTTGGCATCGGCCAACGGTGACAGATTGCCGTCACCTGCGAAGCCCACGATGGTGAAGTCGGCCCAGGTATGGTTTTCGGATATAGGATACGACTTGTTACCGGTCAGCCACGCACCCGGCGAGTCCGGGTCAGCGCTGCCCAACTGAACGATGACGAGTGTGAAATCTTCCACGCCCGGTCCTTCTGTCACCGTTTCGTAACCGATGTTGAACTCCGACGAGGGCGGGCGGCCGGGCGCGCCAACCGTCGAGACGCCCTCGGCGGTGAGTATGTCGTTCACGGCAAGAACAGCGTCTAATGCGCCTGTTGCCGTTCCGAAATCGAACGTCGCACCGAACACCTCATCGAAGCCATAGGTCGCTTCCCCTGACTGCCTGAAGAACTCGACGTCATAGACAAGGTTGCCGAGTTGCAGGCCCCTGATTGCGTTCACGGTGTCGCCAGTTCTCTCCACCGTCTGGGCGTGGGCCATACCGACGCCAAGCAGCAGGCACATCGCAACTGCACCGACGGCAAGGGCGGTACCAAGTCTACGAGTCATCTTTGATGATACTGCGGTAAGAGGATCTGATAGTTTCATCTTAAATCTAACCTGCTAAGTACAAACTCGAAGGTGTCTGCTCGCCCCAAAGACGGAGCGTCAAGCGCGCGGGCGGAGTTGAGAGTTCGTGCTCATACGGACTTCGTCAGAGTCAAGCCTAGTGATCTGTGCCATTCAAGCCAATTTGCGTCCACCAGGCTCGCTGGCTTGAAGTGGCAAGCCTCGGATCAGATGCAGCCGATTCCTCCATGGACGCGCCTCGGACCGCTCTGAGCGGAGCCCCGCATGTCCCAAAACTGCACGAAGTAGGACACGGGACGCCACGCAGATAAGGCGGCGGACAGGGGATTGCGGCGTGTCGGTCTCGGACCGTCCGCGGGATCGGGTTTAGCGAACAGACCAACACGAGTCTGTGTGGCAGACGCATCGGACCGGCCGCTAGGCGGGTACGCGCAGATCGAGAAAGAACTCGCGATTGCCCTGCGGACCGCGCAGCGGCGACTCGACGCTGCTGCGCGCTTCGAGGCCGAGGCGCGTCGCGGCGTCCTCGACGAGCCCCACGGCGCGCACGTGCAGGGCCGGGTCGTCGACGACACCGCCCGCCACGTCGGCGCGGGCGAGCTCGAACTGCGGTTTCACCAGCACGATCATGCGCGCGCCGGGGGCGGCCACCGCGGCGAGCGTCGGCAGCACAGTGCGGAGCCGGATGAACGAGAGGTCGGCGACCACCAGCGTCGGCGCCGGCTCGAGATCACCCGCCGCCAGTGTGCGCACGTTCGTGCGCTCCATCACCACCACGCGCGGATCGCCGCGAAGCTGCCACGCGAGCTGGCCGTAGCCTACATCCACCGAGTACACGCGCTCGGCGCCGCGCTGCAGGAGGCAATCGGTGAAGCCGCCGGTCGAGCAACCGGCGTCGAGGCAGACCGCACCGGCGACGGCGACGGCGAAGCCGTCGAGCGCACCTGCGAGCTTGTCGCCGCCACGCGATACGTACGCCGCACGCGAGCGCACGCGCAGGCTCGTGTCGCCGGCGACCAGCTGGCCCGGCTTGTCGATGCGCTCGCTGCCGGCGAACACCTCGCCGGCCATGATCAGACGTGCGGCCTCGTCGGTACTGGTCGCGAGCCCTTGCTCGACGGCCAGCCGGTCGGCGCGCGCGCGGGCGGCGATCTCAGGCTCCCGCGGCGTCGAACGCCGGCGACACCGAACCTCGTGCCAGAAGCTCCAGCGCGGCCGAACGATCCGAGGCGCCGGGCGCGGTGGCCAGCGCCGCGAACGCGGCCTCGAGCTCCGCGGCACAGCGCTCACGCGAGCCGTCGACGCCGAACAGCGCCGGGTAGGTCATCTTCTCGGCCGCGCGGTCTCCGCCGCCGCGCTTGCCGGTGATCTCGGGCGGCGCCACCTCGTCCTTGATGTCATCGGCGATCTGGAATGCGAGCCCGTAGTGCACCGCGAAGCGCTCGAGCGCGTCGAGCACGTCCGCGGTCGCGCCGGCGAGCCGGCCGCCGGCCATCACCGAGCCGAGAATGAGAGCGCCGGTCTTGCGCGCGTGGATCGAGAGCAGCAGCGCCTCGTCCGGCGCGCCGCCCTCGGACTGCAGATCGGCAGCCTGGCCCCCGACCATGCCGGTCCCGCCGGCCGCCAGCGCGAGGTCGCGCACGACACCCATCTGCAACGCCGCGTCGACCGCGCGCCCGCCCAGCTCGAGTGGCTCGAGCATCGCGACGAACGCCTCGGTGAGGAGGCCGTCGCCGGCCAGGATCGCCATGCCGTCACCGTACACGACATGGTTCGTGGGCCGGCCGCGGCGCAGCTCGTCGTCGTCCATTGCGGGAAGGTCGTCGTGGATGAGCGAGTAGGCGTGAATCATCTCCACGCCGACACAGAATCGAGCCAGCGGTGCGGCATCGACGCCGACGGCCTCGGCCGTGGTGAGCAGCAGCAGGGGGCGAAGCCGCTTGCCCGGCGTGCGCAGGCTGTAGCGCATGGAATCGAGCAGCCGGCTCGCTCCGAACGCGTCGGCGCGAGCCGCCGTGCCGTTATCGGCGACGTCGAGTGCGCGCTCCAGCTCCGATTCGACGAGCTTCGTGAGTGCCGCGAGGCGCTCGGCAGCGCCGGCCTGCCCGCGCTTCATGACGGCGAATCAGTCCTCCTCGAGCGGCTTGGTCGCGAGCTGTCCACGTTCGTTGCGCGTGAGCTCCTCGATCTTCTCTTGCACCGCATCGAGGCGCTTGTGGAGAGTGCGAACCAGGCCGACGCCCTTCTCGAACGCCGCCAGCGATTCTTCGAGCGGCACGTCGCCCGTTTCGAGCTTGCGCACGACGTCCTCGAGCTGGCTCATCGCCACCTCGAACTTCGGACCATTGGGCTCGGGCTGCCCGCCGTCTTCGACCTTGTCGGCCTTCTTCTTCACCGCCATGGCGATCAGCGCCTCGTCGGCGCGGCCTGCAGCGCGGCCAGATCACCGGGCCGGTTGATGTTGGCGAGCTCGGAGCGGTCGGCCACGCGCACCGGGATCGCGTCGAGTCGGTCGAGCAGCACGTGAGGCGCGAGCATGCCTCCACTTATCGCAGCCCGGACGTGGTTGAAAACCCGCGACGGGTAGTACGCCACCAGCGGCTCCCAGCCACGCGAGGTACATACCGCCGCCGGGCGGTCGAGCCGCGCACCGACGGCGGCCACGCGCGTCAAGGTTGCGGCGCGCACGCGCGGCACGTCGCAGGCGAGCACGAGCACGCCGACGCGTGACCTCGCGAGCGCCGCGACGATCCCGCCGAGCGGCCCCTTGCCGGGCGGCTCGTCGGCGACGATCACCGCGCCCGCGGTGCCGGGCAGACGCTCGCGTACGGCGCCGGTGGCGACGAATATCGTGCCGGTCCCGACCACCTGGGCCAGCTTGCGCATGGCGCGGGCCGACAGCGGCTCGCCTTCGAACACGACCCGCCGCTTGTCCTCGCCGAAGCGACGCGAACGCCCTCCGGCCAGCAACAACCCGTCGAACTCCGGCCCGGCCTTCGAAGCAACGCGGCTCGCGGCGTCGCCGGGGGAAACGAGAGTACGGGAACGGGGCGACATCTCCAGAATCAGCCCAGAAGCTCGTCGAGCGCGGCCGTCAGCCGCTCCTCATCGTCCTTGGTCGCGAGTGAGCACACGAGGTAGCGCCCGAAGCGGTCGAGCTCCGGCCACACCGCGGAGCGCCCGAGCCGTTCGAGCATCGAGACCGCCGGCCCGGCGATCGCATGAGGCTCCTTCCAGGCGCTCACCGCGTCGCGCTTCTGTGCTGACAGCGGCTTCGGTCCCGGCCGAGCGGCGGCCGCCATCAGCCGGCGCAGCGTGATCTCGAACGTCGCCAGGTCGCCGTCGGTGTCGACCGGCGCATGCAGCAGCTCGTCGCGATCGGCAACCGCGAGGGCCTGCCAGTCATCCAGCCCCATCTTCAAACCGACCAGGTCGAGCTTCATGCGCACGGCGAATGGAATCCACTCGCCGTCGGGATCGGCGCGACGCTCGAGCTCCAGCACACGATAGCGAGCCACGGCCGCAGTATCGCGCCTGGCACCCAGCCCGGCAAGCCACAAGGAAAGGGGTCAGTCCCCTATTTTCTGTCCGGTGAGTTTTTGGGCCGGAGTCAGGTCGCGGAGAAGCTCCGGGGTCGTTTGCGGGGTCGCGGCGCGAGGCAATTCGCTCGCTCGCCAGCTCGCGAGCTCAGAGTACGACGCCGGGGAGCATGGCGGGGTCGACGCGCGCGCCGCCGAGCTTGACGGCCCAGTGCAGGTGCGGGCCGGTCACGCGGCCGGTGGCGCCGACGCGGCCGAGCAGCTGCGAGCGGTCGACCTCGTCGCCCTCGGCGACCTCGATGCGCGAGAGGTGCGCGTACACGGTGTAGAGCCCGAGCCCGTGGTCGACCACCACCGTGTTGCCGGTGAAGAACAGATCGGCGGCCAGCACCACCTTGCCGACGTTGGCGGCGAGGACGTCCGAGCCGTTCGGCGCCTTGATGTCGATGCCGGAGTGCGGGTTGCGCGGCTTGCCGTTGAACACGCGCCTCAAGCCGAACGGGGAGCCGTTGGGCCCGACGGCAGGCTTCACGAACGACTTGCCCCACATCCGCTGCGGCGTGCTCACGTTCCACAGCGCCTTGAGCCGGGCGCTCTCCTCGCCCACGCGAGTCTGCGTCGGCTCGTCGAGGTCGGTGAACTTCGACTCGACCTGGAGACTCTCCTTGGCGAAATCCTTCTTCGCGATGGTCAGCTCGCGCTCACCGGTGTCGCCCGTGTCGTAGAGGATCTTCAAGTCGTGCGCACCCGGTGCCGTGTCCATGTCGATGCCGACGTACACGTTGAGCAGCCCGGCGCTGACGAAGCCGTCGAACGTGCGGCCGGCGAACGTCACCGAGCCCCCCTCCGAGCGCTTGGGCATGTTCATCGTGAGACGCACGATGTCGCCCTGTGCCGGCTCCTCGGGAGTCACGATGAACACCGCCGGTTCGAACGCGGCCGCATGACCACCGGCCAGGAACACGAGCAAGACGCACAGCACCGCAACCCTCATTCTTCATCCTCCGTGCTCGTCGACAGTACCCGCGCCTTGGCGTGGCCGCTGTGGAACCGCAGCGCCAGTGTATCACCGGCGGCGATGTCGGCCGAGGAACGGACGAGCACGCCGTCGTCGCGCGTGGTGAGACTGTAGCCGCGCTCGAGCACGGCCAGCGGGCTCAGCGCGTCGAGCTTCGAGCGCAGCTCGCCCAGCGATCGCTCCGCCAGGCGGGTGCGTTCGGCGGCCGCGCGATGCATGGCCTGCTCGAGATCGCGCAGACGCTCGAGCACGCCCGCGGCGTACTCGCGGCCGACGTGCTGCATGCGAGCCTGCAAGCCGTCGAACGAGGTGCGAGCGGCGCGGTGACGGTCGAACAGTGCGCGCTCCAGGCGAATGAGGAGCTCGTCGGTCCGCTGTCGCTCACCGGCGACGCGGGCCGCGGGGTCGCGCAGGCGCCCGCCCACGTCGCCGACGCGATGACGCAGGTTCTCCAGGTGTCGCACCACGGACGTCCCCAGCCGCGCATCGAGCATCGCGGCCTGCTCGGCGAGCTCGGCGTGAACCGGCACCACCGCCTCGGCCGCCGCCGTGGGCGTGGCCGCGCGCAGGTCGGCCGCCAGGTCGCACAGAGAGGTGTCCACCTCGTGGCCCACCGCCGATACGATCGGAGTCGGGAACGCCGCGACCGCACGTACCACGCGCTCGTCGTTGAAGGCCGCAAGGTCCTCGGCCGCACCGCCCCCTCGCCCGATGATGACGACGTCGCAGCCGCCGAGCTCGGCGAGGGCGCCCAGCGCGGCGACGAGCTCGCCCGGCGCCTCGGCGCCCTGCACCACGGCCGGGCTGAGCACCACGCGTACGTGCCGGAATCGCCGGCGGATGGTCGTGAGGATGTCGTGCAGCGCGGCGCCGGCACGCGACGTCACCACGCCGATGGTGCGCGGCAGATACGGCAGCGGCTTCTTGCGAGCCGGGTCGAACAGGCCCTCGCCCGCGAGCTTGCGCTTGAGCTCCTCGAGCGCGCGCTGCGCAGCTCCGGCGCCCACCGGGCGCATGGCCTGCACGTACAGCTGCATGCGACCCTGCTTGGTGTACAGGCCGACCTTGCCGCGGCAGACCACCTCGTCGCCCGGGCGCGGGTCGAACGTCACACGTGCCGCCTGACCGCGGAACATCACCGCATCGACCGAGGCGCGTTCATCGGAAAGCGTGAAGTAGCAGTGGCCGCTGGGAGCGCGCTTGAAGCTGGTGAGCTCGCCGAGGACGAGCACCTGCGAGAACTGCGACTCGAGCGTCTCGGTCACGAAGCCGAGAAGCTCCGAGACGCTCAGAGGAGCTTCGTCGTCGGCACGCGTGGTGTCGGAGGGAGACTCGAAGGGTAGATCGAGGCTGCTTGCCTTAGTCACTTCCCGCCGAGTCGCTGCCGTCGGTGGGCAGCTCGAGGCCGCGGTCGTTGAAGCGCTGGAAGACGTGCCACGTCTTGAGCAGGTCGAGAGCGCGTGCGATCTGCGGATCGGTCGTCGTCGCCGCCTCCGGCGCGGCGTCGTTCGCGACCACATCGTTCTCGATGTGTCCCGACAGATCGGCCTCGCGCACGCGGAAGCGCTCGCCGGCGCTGGCCACCTGCACGGTCGGCTCCACCTGGACGTCGGGCGTGATGCCCTTGGCCTGGATCGAGCGTCCCGACGGCGTGTAGTAACGCGCCGTCGTCAGACGCAGCGCCGACTCGCGGTCGAGCGGCAGGATGGTCTGCACCGATCCCTTGCCGAACGTCTGGGTGCCGACGACCACTGCGGCCTTGTGGTCCTGCATGGCGCCGGCGACGATCTCGGACGCGCTGGCCGACCCCTCGTTCACGAGGATCACCATCGGCAGATTCGGCTCGGTGCTGTCGTTGTGGGCCAGGAAGCGCTGCTTCTGGCTGCCCACCCGGCCTTCCGTGTACACGATCAAGCCGGCGTCGAGGAACAGATCGGACACCTTCACCGCCTCGTTGAGCAAACCGCCCGGGTTGTGACGCAGGTCGAGCATCAGACCCTCGAGCTTTCCGTTCTCGGCCTTGGCGGTGAGCGCATCGAGCGCCTTCTCGAGCTCGCGCGAGGTTCCTTCCTGGAACTGGGCAACGCGGATGTAGCCGTAGCGGCCCTTGTAGAGCTTGGCGTCCTTGACGCTCTTCACCTTGATGATCTCGCGCGTGATGTCCACGTCGACGAGCTCGGCCATGCCCTCGCGCCGCAACGTGAGCGTGACGTCGGTGCCCTTGGGGCCGCGCATGAGCGAGACCGCCTTCATCAGCGACATGCCCTTGGTGAGCTCGTCGTCGATCTTGACGATCATGTCGCCCGGCTGCACACCGGCATGGTAGGCCGGCGTGTCCTCGATCGGCGTGATGATGGTGAGGACGTCGTCGCGAACCGTGATCTCGATGCCCAGGCCGCCGAACGTTCCACGCGTGTCGACCTGCAGCTCGCGATACAGCTCCGGCGTGAGATAGGCACTGTGAGGATCGAGCGAGATCATCATCCCGTCGATCGCGCCCTGGATCAGCTCGTCGGTCGAGACGTCCTCGACGTAGTGCTTCTGGACGATGTGGATGATGTTCGCGAACGCCTCGAGGCTCTCGTAGGTGTCGCGCGCGGCAGTTGCGACGTTGCGCACCGCGGGGCTCAGCAGCAGCACCACTGCGGCGATCGCTGCGACCAGGAGGACTACTTTCTTGCGGGTACGCTCAGCCGACATAGCTCATCGAGTATAGCCAACAGCAGGCCGGCGAACAATCAGCGAAATTTCCCCATGCAGCCGTCAGCGGTCGAAAGCCGCGTAACCGCCCGGAAACCAGGGCTCGGGGTCGGTGGCTTTTCCCTCGGCCCGTAGCTCGAAATGCAACGTCGGATCGTCCCGGGCCACCGATCCGATCACCTCGTTCTCCTTCACCCGGCCCCCGACCTCGTGCTGGATGACGTCGAGGTGCGCGTACACGGTGTGGTAGCGGTCGCCGTGGTTCACGATCAGGGTCTTGCCGAGACCCGGGAACGGGCCGGAGAACACGACCTCGCCGCTGGCCACCGACGTGACCTGGTAGTCGCGGCTGACGCGCACCAGCACGCCCTGCACGCGCGGACCGCTGGCGCGCTTCTCGCCGAACTTCGAGACGATCTCACCGCGCACGGGCGCCTGCAGCTCGCCCATGCGATCGGCGAACGGTTCGGGCTTCTTGCGACGCCCGAACAGGCGCGCCAGCGCCGAGGGGCGACCCTTCTTCGAGTCTTTATCCTTTTCGACGTCGCGGTCCGGCTCGCGCGAAGCCGACGCCATCACCTTTTGCAGCTCGGCCTCCGAGGCCCTGAGCTCCTCGACGCGCAGGCGCCCGACGGCCACGTCCTGCTCGATGCTCGCCAGCAGCTGCTGCTTTTCTCCGCGCGCCGATTCGTAGCGACCGAGCTCCGACCGCAGCGCCTTTTGCTTCTCGGTGATGTCGGCCTTCTTGGCCTCGAGCTCGCCGATCGCCAGCCGGTGCTTGCGACGTACCGAGTCGTAGTCGTCGAACGCGCTGCTGTCGGCCTTCGCCACCGCCGCCAGATAGCGCGCCATGCGGATAGGCTCGGACGACGTCGCCGCCTGCACCAGCGTGCGGCTGTTGCCGAGGCGGCCGCGCTTGTAGATGCTCGAGAGCCGGTGCGCGAGAAGCTCGCGCGATTTTTCCTGCTCCGACTCGAGCGACGCGAGCCGCTCCATGTGCTGGCGGTACTCGTCCTCGAGCTCTCCTTCCTCGGCCTCGAGGGAGGCCCGGTTGCGACCCGACGCGAGCAGCCGGGAATCGAGCGAACGGATCTCGGACAGGAGGTTCTCGATGCGCTCGGTTCGTTCCTGCCCGTGCTCCTCTTGCTGACGCAGGGTCTTGCGTACGTTGTTGAGACGATCGGCGGTCTTGTCGCGGGCGAGCCCGGGCGTCGCACCGGCGACGACGAGCGCGGTCGCGACTAGCAGGGCCGGCGCGCACCGACGCACGCGCCGTGCGGTCAGCGCCACGAACCGAACCTCTGCATTCCGAGCCAGCTGCCGAGCATGCCGAGCAGCGCTCCCCAGAACACCAGGGTGAAGCACTGGCCCGTGGTGAGGAAGTCGAGCGTACCGCGCAGCAGCGGCAGCTCGCTGATGATCGGCGTCGCGGTGATGTGGTAGATGAGGCTGAGCAGGCCGATCGCTGCGAACGATCCGATCACGCCCTCGACGAAGCCGGCCAGCAGCACCGGCCCCCAGTACACCACGCCCACGGCGCCGACCAGGCGCATCACCTCCATCTCCTCGCGGCGCGAGAACGCGGCCAGCTGGAACGTAGCGCCCACGATGATCGCCGACACGATGAGCGCGAGCGCACCGAGCGCCCACGCCACCCAGTAGACAATGCTCATCGCGTTGCCCACGCGGTCGATCCACTGCCGGTTGTACTGGACGTCGTCGACCTCGGGCATCGACTCCCAGGCACCGAGCCGCGCGTCGAGCGACTCCTCGTCGGTTACGCGTCCGAGCGAGACCTCGAGCGAAGCCGGCAGCAGCGAGGCGTCCAGACCGTCGAGAAGCTCCGCGCTGTCGCCGAGGTTGTCGGCGAGGAACTGCCACGCCTCGTCCTGCGAGATGTAGCGCACCTCGATCACCGCCGGGTCGCTCGCCAGCTCGTCCTTGAGCGCCACGACCCGATCGTCGCCGACGTCTTCGGCCAGGTAGATCGACACGTCGACGCCCGACTGTCCCCAGCTCGCGAGCAGGCGGAACACGTTGTGCCCGACGAGCAGCACGGCACCCGCCAGCAGCACGCTGACGGCGATGCTGGTGATGGTCACGCCGGCGATGACCGGCGTGGCGAGAATGCTATCGACGGCGCGACGTAGAAAGTACGAGACAGGCTGGCGTGAGGAACCGTCCCTGGTCACAGGTCGGCCGCAAGCGCCGGACCCTCCTCGATCAGCCGCCCCTCGTACATCATCAGGGTGCGACAGCGGAGAAGATCCAACGCGTCCTGATCGTGTGTCGCGATGACCACCGTGGTGCCGTCGCGATTGACCGCCTTCAGCAGCTCGATGATCTCGAGGCTGGCGTCGGGGTCGAGATTGCCGGTCGGCTCGTCGGCGAGCAGCAGGGCCGGCCGGTTGATGAGAGCGCGCGCGATGCTCACGCGCTGACGCTCACCCGAGGACAGCACGAACGGAGAGGCGTCCTTGTGCTCGCCGAGCCCGATCATGTCGATGAGCTCGCGCGCGCGGGCCCGCGCCTGTCCGTGCGACATGCCGGCCACCTCGGCGGCCAGCGCAACGTTCTCGAGTACCGGGAAACGGTCGATGAGGCGGGAGTCCTGGAACACCAGCCCGAGCTCGCGACGCAGCGCCGCAAGCGCGGGCCCGTCCAGGCGGTCGAGGTTGCGGCCGTTGACCACGCCCTGGCCGCTGGTGAGCTCCTCGTCACCGAACAGTACGCGCAGCAGCGTGGACTTCCCCGAGCCGGTCGGGCCGGTCAGGAGCACGAGCTCGCCGTCCGCCACGTTCAGCGTGATGTCCTGGAACGCGGTGCGTCCCGACGGGTAGCACTTGGTTGCCTTGTACAGGCGAATCATGACGAAACCCGGCAGCCGTGGCTGCCTCCCTCTGCGCGGGCCGGTCGCCTCGGCGACGCCGGCCTGCCCCTCAACCGCCCAGCAGGGCTTCGATTACTCCGGTGACGTCCGGGCCGGGCTTGCCGGCCACCGCCTGCAGCGGGCCAATGAACTTGTGCTGCAGGCGCCCCTCGCGATCCACGAGGAACGTCTCCGGATAGCCTGTTATACCATATTGTGTGCCAACTTCACCGCCGGGGTCCAGCAACACGTCGAAAGCCGGTGCCTTCTCCTCGACGAACCGTGCCACGGCCGCGCGGTCCTCGTCGCCCGCAACGCCCAGCAGGACCACGCCGCGCGGGCCGTACGTCTCGGCCAGCTGATCGAGAAGCGGCATTTCCTCGATGCACGGCGGGCACCACGTGGCCCACAGATTCACCAGCACCACCTGGCCGCGAAAGTTCGAGAGCTTCTGCACCTTGCCGTCGAGGCGCGGCAGCACGAAGTCGGGGGCCAGATCGCCCACACCCGGCCCCGCTCCCGATTTGCAGCCCACCATGCTCGTCGCTGCCAGCGCACAGGCAGCGACAAACGCCGCCGTCTTCAAGAAGACGCCTCCGACACCGCCCCTACCGTCATGCGACTGCGTACCAGGCAGACGACGCCGGCCGCGAACAGGCCCACCGCAATGAGCTGCGACTGCGTCAGGCCCGCGACGATGCGCGGGTTGATGCGTATGAATTCGACGAAGAACCGGGCCGTCGAGGCGCCGACGAGGTAGAGGCCGAACAAGGTGCCGGCCGGCAATCCCCGCTTGCGAATCGCGTACAGACCGGCGAACACGGCCGTGTAGGCCAGCGCCTCGTAAATGGGCGTGGGGTGCACGTTGATGCCGGGCGGATAGGTCCAGCCCACGATCGCGTTCTTGTAGGCCACGCCCCACGGTACGTCGGTGATCGTCCCCCAGTCGCCGTCGCCGGAGACATGACATCCGAGCCGTCCGATCGCCTGACCGATCGGCAAGCCGAGCGCGGTACAGTCGGCCAGCGTCGAGAAGCGCATGTGGTAGTAGCGGCTGAGCGGCACGGCCACGACGATGCCGCCGATAAGCCCGCCGTACCAGACGAAGCCGCTGCCCGAGACGAGCTCGCGCCAGGGGTTTTCGAAGAACCCGGGCAGGTCGTTCGCCACCGACAGCAGGCGTGACCCGACCAGCCCGGCCACGAACACCCACACCAGCAGGTTCCACATCTGATCGGGATTGCCGCCGCGGCGGCGGTAGTCGGCCACCGTGATCGACGCGGCGACGTAGAAGCCCGTCGCCATCAACACGCCGAAGCTGTAGATGGTGAGCGGTCCGATCTCGAACAGGACGGGAAGCACGGCCGCTAACGATATACGAGCGGGCCTATATCGCGAACGAGCCGGCGATGGCCATGGCCGTGAGGATGCCGCCGCCGAACAGGATCGCGACCTCGTTGCTGTCGAGCTCGGATCGGATCGGGAAGCGCGGCTCGACCCGCCGCCAGTAGCGGTTGAGCGTGGCCTGCACCGGCACCAGCGGAAAAACGGTGAGCAACGAGATGGCCCAGATCATGGTCAAGTTCGAAAGTGCCGCCACGGTGAAGAACACGAGCGTGAGGATGCCGGGCGCGTAGAACACTTCCTCGCCGGCGGTCTCCGCGATCTCGCGGATGAGCCGCAACTGCTGGTACACGAAGAAGATGTTCACGAACGGCACCAGCAGCGCGATCGTGCGCAGCGCCGGGTTCACGTCGAGGCCGGCGTGGTCGCGCAGATCGCGCCAGTTGCGGTAGAACCAGTAGAACTCGTAGACGCCCAGGGTCAGAACGCTGAGAAGCACGAGGTGGGCAGGAAGCTGTCCCCTCGAGTAGCGCTCGACACCGGCGGCCTGCGCTGCGCCCGCGTCAGCCTCGAGGGCCGCGTCGGCGCCGGCCGCGGCTCGGGCTGGCGGCGGGTCGGCCGAGTGCCGCCACCGGCGGCAGTGGCTGCACTGCAGGGCCTTTGCCCGGATCTCGGTCCCGCAAAACGGGCACGGGGTCGTGCTCTCGTGCCCATCGGCCATCGCGCGCACTGTCGCACGGGAACGGCACGGAGCAAAGCTGCGGCGGTGCTCGCCCGCCGCGTTCACACGCGCCTGCACGGTGCGCATCAGACCTTGCCGGGCGGGGGAGGCCGCGCGTGTTTCGCCGCTGCCGCGCTCGCGGTCAGGACGGTGCAGGTGCGACGCCGCGAGAGAGTATCTTCGCCAGATCGTCGTTCGCGCGTTCGAAGTCCATGCGCTCGCCGGCCACCAGCCACTGCTGGAAGATTCCGGCCAGCGCGCCGACGATGAGCGTGGCGGTGGCTTCGGCGTCGAGGTCCGTGCGGCAGCTTCCGTTCGCCATCGCGCCGTCCACCCAGGCGCGACAGTAGCCGCGAAAGCGCTCGTAGATTCGCGCGTACGCGTCGCCGAGGTCGCTGTCGGGGCGCAGCGCCTCCGACACGAGGATGAAGAACAGGCGACCGGCAACCTCCGGGTTCTTGCGCGCGAACGTGGCGTACGCGTCGATCACCGCCGGCAGGTCAGCCGGCCGTTGCGACGCGATGAGCGGCGCCAGCACGCCCCGCTCCCACTGGCCGAACGCCTGGTCGATCACCTCCAGCAGCAGCCCCTGTTTCGACTGGAAGTGCCAGAAGATCGACCCCTGGCTGATGCCGGCGACCTCGGCGATGTGCTTCACCGAGGTCTCGGCATAGCCGCGCTCGGCGAACAGCCGCGTGGCCGCGTCCACCAGGCGTCGCCGGGTCTGCTCGGACTGCGCGCGCTTCTTCGTCGCCGTCATCGATCCAGTACCTATACTGAGTGACCAGTATAGAAATAGGTGACACAGAGCAAGGGATTCGAGTTGGCAGTTTTTGCGCGTATTTTGTCATTGCGGCCACCCCGGCGGCCTGTTAGGTTGCCGCCCATGGCAACGGACGAGCGCCGAGCTGCAAGGCGTACCGACCCGCCGACGGGCGCCCGACGCCACGTCGCGCTGGTCACCTACGACGGCGGCAACAGCATCGACGTGACCGGGCCGCTCGAGGTGTTCGCCACCGCCGGCCGGCATCCGCGCTTCGAGGACGGTGGGGCCCGACCGTACTCGGTGGAGGTGGTGTCGGGCGCGGCCGGACCCGTCACCATGCACTCGGGCCTGCGGCTGGTGGCCGAACGCGCGTTCGACGACCTGACCGGCGGCGTCGACACGCTCGTCGTCTGCGGCGGCGAGTGTCGTGAAGCGATGCGCGACGAGCGACTGCTCACGTGGCTCGTCGACATGAACGACAAGGTCCGGCGCATGAGCTCGGTGTGCTCGGGATCCTTCATACTCGCTGCTGCCGGTCTGCTCGACGGGCGACGCGCGACCACGCACTGGGCCTGGTGCGGCGCGATGGCGCGCGCCTACCCCGCGGTGCGCGTCGAAGCCGACTCGCTGTTCGTACGCGACGGCAAGCTGCACACGTCGGCGGGCGTGACCGCCGGCATGGACCTGGCGCTGGCGATGGTCGAGGACGACCTCGGCCGCGACGTCGCGCTGTGGGTCGCACGCCAGATGGTGCTGTTCCTCAAGCGCCCCGGAGGCCAGTCGCAGTTCAGCAGCCACCTGGCGGCGCAGAGCGTTGCGTCGGATACGCTCGGCGACCTCACCGAGTGGATCGTCGAGCACACGGGTGAGGACCTGTCGGTGGAGGCTCTGGCGTCGCGCGTGGCGATGAGCCCGCGCAACTTCGCACGCGTGTTCACGCGCGAGACGGGCATGACGCCGGCCAAGTTCGTCGAGCAAGCGCGCGTCGACGGCGCGCGCCGGGCGCTCGAGGAGTCGAGCCTGCCGCTGGAGACCGTCGCGCGCGAGTGCGGCTTCGGCAACGCCGAGCGAATGCGGCGCACGTTCATGCGTCACCTGCGCGTTGCTCCGCAAGAATACCGCCGGCGCTTCGTGCCGGCCTGAGGCGGCGGGAGCAGGCAGGCATGCAACGCACGACGATGTTCACGCTGATCGCGCTCGCGGCGCTGGTCGCGGCCGGCGCCTTCGGGGGCTACCGCGTCGTGGCCACGAAGGGCCCGGCGGCCACGGCGCTGTCGGGCCACGACCCGGTGCAGCTGGTGGCCGGTCGCAGGGTGTTCGGCAAGCCCGGCATCACCGTGGAGCACGGCCCGTTCCTGTACAGCTTCGCCGACGTGCAGAGCGTGCTGGCGTTTCGGAAGGAACCGGCGCGCTACGCCATCCAGGGCGGCGGTTCGTGCGCGACCATGCCCGATACCGACGCCGACCCGTCGATCTTCACCGTCCACGACGGTCGCATCTACGCGTTCGCCAGCGAGGCTTGCCGCGAGAGTTTCCTGACCGACCCGGACGCCTTCGTCACCGCGGGAGGCCCGCGTGACTGAACCGCGATCCCGGACGCTCGGCGTCGTGCTGTTCCCGTACTTCGAGACGCTCGACGTGTTCGGCCCGCTGCAGATGTTCGGCAGCGCCGCGGACAGGTTCGACATCGTCACCGTCGCCGAGCAGACCGGGCCGGTCGCGAGCACACAGGGCCAGAGCGTGGTCGTCGACCGGGACCTCGAAGGCTGTCCACCGCTCGACCTGCTGCTGATTCCCGGCGGGCTGGGCACACGGCAACAGGTGAACAGCCCCGGCCTGCTGCGCTGGCTGGGCGAGCGTGCAAGCGACTCCGAGCTCGTCATGACGGTGTGCACCGGCGCCGCGCTGCTGGCCCGCACCGGCCTGCTAGACGGGCGCCGTGCGACCACCAACAAGCGCGCGTTCTCGTGGGTGGCCGAGCAAGGGCCGCGGGTGCAATGGGTGAAGAAGGCGCGCTGGGTCGAGGACGGCAAGTTCGTGACGTCGGCGGGCGTCTCGGCCGGCATCGACATGGCGCTTGCCGCAATCGCGCGCCTGGCCGGCGAGCAGCTGAGCGAGGAGCTGGCCGCCCATGCCGAGTACACGCGCCAGGACGATCCCGCCGACGACCCATTCGCCGAGATGAACGGACTGATCTGAGCTTCACGAGCTCACCAAGGAGGAACAAGAGAATGGATATCGCAGTACTGCTCTACCCGGACATGACCGCGCTCGACGCGATCGGCCCGTACGAGATCCTGTCGCGCCTGCCCGGCGCCACCCTCACGTTCGTGGCCGAGAAAGCCGGGCCGATCACCACCGACACGGGCTTCCTGACGCTGACCGCAAGGGCGTCGGTCGACGATGTGAAGAAGACCGACATCCTGGTGGTCCCCGGCGGACCCGGCGACGAGGCCGTGCGCAACAACGCGAAGCTCGTGAAGTGGGTGCACGACATCCACGAGACCACCACGTGGACCACTTCGGTGTGCACCGGCTCGCTCATCCTGGGCAAGGCGGGCCTGCTAGACGGGATCGCAGCAACGTCGCACTGGACGGCGCTCGACACTCTCGCCGAGCTGGGTGCGAAGCCGACCCTGGAGCGGGTGGTCGAACAGGGCAGGATCGTCACCGCGGCCGGCGTGTCGTCGGGCATCGACATGGCGCTGAGGCTCACGCAGAAGATCGCCGGCGACGAGTACGCGCAGGGCCTACAGCTCGGCATCGAGTACGACCCGCAACCGCCGTTCGACTGCGGCTCACCGGAAAAGGCGCCTGCCGAGATTGTCGACCTGGTACGCGCGACGATGGTGCGACCGGCGACGCAGGCCACCGGCTAGCGCCGAGCGCCCGGCGTGACAGGCGCCGCGTCGCCGTGTAAGAACGCCCCCGACCACCGAAGAAAGGGGGCTGTCCCCTTTTTTCAGGGACCTTGGAGTAAGGAGAGTATGCGATGGCCGCAATCATGATCGCGCAGATCCAGGTGGACGATGCAGAGCAGTACAAGGAGTACCAGCGCCAGGTGATCCCCACGATCGACCAGTTCGGCGGTCGCGTGCTCGCCGCGGAGGCCAGGCCGAGCGTGATCGAGGGCGAGTGGGCGGCCAACATGACCGTGGTGATCGAGTGGCCGAGCGTCGAATGTGCGCAGGAGTGGTACGACGCCGACGTGTACGCCGACGCCAAGGCCCTGCGTCACCGCATCTCGAAGGCGAACCTGGTCTTTCTTCGGGGAATTCCGCGTTAGCCCGCGTCGTCTCTCGACGACAGCCACAGCCGCAGCAGGTGGCGCTTGCGCTCGGGCTCGGTGAAGTCGTCGTAGGCGGTGCGCGAATGCAGCACGACGCGGTTGGACAGGAACTGCATGTCGCCGACGTCGAACGACATGTCGAGATAGAACGCGGGCGACCCGGCGATCTCCTCGTACAGATCGAGCAGCTCACGCTGCTCGATCGTGAAGCGCGGCACCACGTCGTGCCGCTGCGCCGAGCGCAGGTAGTCGCTGTGATAGAACGTCGTGAGCTTGCCGCCGGCGTGTCGGCAGATCGCGATCGGCACGTACGGTAGCTCGCCGGCACCCTGCTCGTCGCGACGGTCGAGACACCAGTCGTCGTAGAGAAGACCGACCAGCTCGGGACGAAGGCGCAGCAGCTCGTTGTAGATCGCCACCGAGCTGACGATGCGACTCAGCCCGCCGCTCCGTCCCGGACGCATGCACAGCAGCGCTACCACGTCGGACAGGTCGGCGTGGTAGGCGATGTGGGCGGTGGTCTGGTAGGCGCGTACGTTCGGATTGCGTTCGCTCTCGCCGGTGTCGCGCACGTGACCGAGCAGCTCGTCGGCCGGGTTCTGTCCGCCGGGTACGCCCACGTGCTGGCCGATTCCCCAGAACGCCACGCTCGCGTCGGCCTCGCCGTAGCGCTCGACGGGCAGCCCCTTGACGAGCACGAACCCCCGACCGCTCTCGATCTCACGCACCCATCCGGCAATGGTGGCCGCCAGCGTCGGGAGCTCGAAATCGTCACGGCCAACGTCGACGACATCGAGGCCGCGACGGCGCACGCGCTCGACGGCCGCGTCGATCTCGGCGATGTCGCGATCGGTCAGCCGGTAGACCCACTCATCGTGCGCGGCCAGCTCGGGACCACGCCACGCCGCAGGCGTCGCGAGCGGCTCGCGCACCTGCCCGGTGTGCGCACGCATGAAGAAGCGCAGGCCCAGCTCTCGGAACGTCTCGTGTCTCGCACTGGCCATCGTTCAATTAGTCGACAGATCGCCGGACAGCCGACCTCCCCGTATGGGTGTGAGCGAACGCCGGCGACTGGATTCGCTGATCCAGGGCGTGTAACCCTGGCGCCACCCCATGCAAAGCACCATGCCCCCGTTTCAAGCTGCAAGCCGGCTCGTCGTGCTTGCGCTGCTGCTCGTCGCGCTCGGCGGCTGCACCGCCAACGTGACGTCCGGCTCGTTCTACTCGGTCCGCATCGGTCAGAACCGCCCCGGTGTCGTCGATGGTCTGCAGGAGATGGGAGTGCAGCATGTCCGCGTCGTTCCACGTGCCATCGCCATCGGCACGAGCCCGGAAGCGGCGGTGGCGGCGGCGGCCGAGGTCGACCTCGGCCAGGCCCGGCGCCGCGCACAACTGATGCGCGGCCACGACGAGACGTGCTGGGAGTTCGACTACAACGACCGGCTCGGAAAGCGCGCCGTGCGCCTCGAGTTCGACGATTCGGTGCTCAGCCGCATCCACGTCCGCTGGTATCCGCCGGGCCTGTTCGCCGCTTCGTGACCGCCGCGTGCCGGCGCGTGTAGACTATCTCGACCCGCCCCGATAACGTCGGCGGATCAACGCGATCCTCTCAGCCCTGAATCGCATCAACGAGAGCCTGCGCCGCTCGACGCAGCTCTACATGGTGCTCGTGGCTGTGGTCATCGGCATTCTCGGTGGCTACGGCGCGATAGCGTTCCGTTTCCTGATCTCGGTGTTCCAGGAAGCGTTCTGGCGGACCAGCGACTACAGCCTCGCCTACATCAGTCAGCTGCCCTGGTACGTGGTCGTGTTCACGCCGGCGGCCGGCGGCGTGCTGGTGGGCGCGATCATCCACTACTTCGCGCGCGAGGCTAAGGGCCACGGCGTGCCCGAGGTGATGGAGGCGGTGGCGCTTCGCGAGGGGCGCATCCGCCCGCGCGTGGTGATCGCCAAGGCGCTGGCCTCGAGCGCGTGCATCGCGTCGGGAGGCTCGGTGGGGCGCGAAGGGCCGATCGTGCAGATCGGCGCGGCCATCGGCTCGTCGCTCGGGCAGCTCCTCAAGACCGGCCCCGGTCGCCTGCGCACCCTGGCCGGCTGCGGCGCCGCCGCCGGCATCGCGGCGACGTTCAACGCGCCGATCGCCGGCGCCCTGTTCGCGGTGGAGGTGGTGCTCGGCGACTTCGGAGTGCCGCACTTCTCGCCCATCGTCATGGCCTCGGTGGCCGCCACGGTCGTCAGCCGCGCCTACCTCGGCGACTTCCCGGCGTTCGAGATTCCATCGTACTCGCTCGTGCATCCCGGCGAGCTGCTGGCCTACGGCGTGCTCGGCGTGCTCGCCGCCTTCGTCGCGATCGCGTTCATACAGTCGCTGTACTTCGCCGAGGACCGCTTCGACGAGATCAAGCTGCCGCTGCCCGCCAAGGCCTGCCTTGGCGGCATGGGGGTGGGCGCGATCGCGCTGTTCTATCCGGGCATCCTCGGCGTCGGTTACGAGTCGATCAACAACGCGCTCATGGGATCGCCGGCGCTCACGCTGCTGCTGCCGCTGATCCTGGCCAAGCTGCTCGCCGTCGGCATCACCATCGGTTCGGGCGGTTCGGGCGGCGTGTTCGCGCCGTCGCTGTTCCTCGGTGCCATGCTCGGTGCCAGCGTCGGCCAGGTGGTGAACATGTTGTTCCCCGATGCCACCGCACCGCCGGGAGCCTATGCGCTGGTGGGCATGGGCGCGGTCGTGGGGGCGACCACGCACGCGCCCATCACGGCCATCCTCATCATCTTCGAGCTGACGAACGAGTACCGCGTGATCCTGCCGCTGATGACCTCGTGCATCATCGCCACCCTGCTCGCCAACCGGCTGCACCCCGAGTCGATCTACACGCTCAAGCTGCTGCGCCGCGGCGTGAACCTGCGCGCCGGCCAGGACATCAACGTGCTGCGCGCAATCAAGGTGAGCGAGGTGATGCGCGACAAACCCACCGTGGTTGCGCCGGGCATGTCGCTGCAGGGCCTGCTGTCGCTGTTCGCACGCAGCAACGCGCGTTACTTCTACGTGGTCGACGACCAGCGCACGTTGCAGGGCGTGATCACCATGACCGAGGTGCAAATGGTGATGCCGAACGCCGACCTGCTGAAGGATCTGGTGGTCGCCTCCGACATCGCCTCGAACCACTGGCCCGGCGTGTCGCCATCCGACACGCTCGACGAGGTGGCCGGCCAGCTCGAGGGCGAGTACCGCCACGAGGTGCCGGTGGTCGAGGGCGGGATCCTGGTCGGAACGTTGCGCATCGAGGATCTGCTTGCCCGCTACAAGCAGGAAGTGTTCAAGCGCGAGATGTCGGTGAGCCTCGAGCACCGCTGACCACACACCGCGACCAGAGCCAGTCGGAAGTTGCCGAAGCGATGACGACCCGTCATAGATCGGCGGCGGCGCGCTCGATGAGGGCCGGAAGCCCTTGACCCGAGCCGGACCGCCGCGCCGCCAGGAGTAAGAGATGGCCCGTCTACCGTACGTCGATCCCGCAACCGCGCCCGAAAGGGTTCGCGAGGTGCTCGAGGCCCTGCCGGCCCAGCTCAACATCTTCAAGATGATGGCGAACTGCGAGACCACGTTCCGCCCGTTCCTCGGGCTCGGGTCGGCACTGCTCGGGAGCAAGACGTTCGACCACAAGCTGCGCGAGCTCGTGATCCTGCACGTGGGCAAGATCTCACGGGGCGAGTACGAGTGGGTGCAGCACGTACCGATCGCCGAGGCCTGCGGCGCCACCGCCGAACAGATCGCGGCACTCGACGCCGGCAAGATCACCGCCGGATGTTTCGACGCGACCGAGAAGGCCGTGCTGCAGTTCGCGACCGAGGCGATCGAGAACGTGAAGACCTCGCAGGCAACGTTCGATGCCGTGGCCGACCACCTGTCGACCGACCAGATCGTCGAGCTGATCATGATTCTCGGCTTCTATCGCACCGTCGCGATGCTCACCGAGACCACGGACATCGAGATCGACGAGCCGGTCGGCACCGGGATCGTCGACGCCGTGCAGTAGCCGCGCCCGCACGCGCCAGGGGTTCACCCGAGGAGGAGCTCGCGATGATCGATCTGTACACCTCTCCCACGCCCAACGGCTGGAAGGCCTCGGTGGCGCTCGAGGAGCTCGAGCTGCCCTACGAGGTTCACCCCATCGATCTCGGCACCGGCGATCAGAAGAAACCCGACTATCTGAAGATCAACCCGAACGGCCGCATCCCGACGATCGTCGATCGCGACGAGAACGACTTCGCCGTGTTCGAGTCCGGCGCGATCCTCGTCTACCTCGCCGAGAAGACCGGCAAGCTCATGCCCACCGACGCACGTGGACGCTCGGAAGTGATGCAGTGGCTGATGTTCCAGATGGGCGGCGTGGGCCCGATGCAGGGGCAGGCCAACGTCTTCTACCGCTATTTCCCCGAGAAGATCCCGGCGGTGATCGATCGCTACCACAACGAGACGAAGCGCCTTTACACGGTGCTCGACAGCCGCCTGGCCGATCGCGAGTTCCTGTGCGACGAATTCAGCATCGCGGACATCGCGAACTGGGCGTGGGTGAGAATCTGGTTCTGGGCCGGCATCGAGCAGGCCGAGATGGACGAGCTCCCGAACCTCAACCGCTGGATCGAGACGCTCAACGCACGGCCGGGCTGCGTGACCGGCGTCGGCGTGCCGCAGGTCGAGGCAACCTCCGACGACGTGGTGAAGAGCGCGCGGAAGATCCTCCAGACCTGAGAGCTAGCGCTCGACGGTGTAGAGCCGGCCGGCCGCACCGATGCGGTAGGACTTCTCGTCGGTAGCGCCCGGCCAGCGTACCCCCACCCTCGCGATCGACTTTCCGGGCGCCGCACCGAAGCGCAGCGGCTGCAGAGCCTGTGAAAAGCTCGTGTTGTCGACGCTGCCGTATCGGCGGGCCGTGCCGCGCCCGTCGGCACGAATCGCGCGGACGACGGCACCGATCGGCTCGCGATCGCCGTCGCGCGGCACCACGTCGATGAACGATCCCCCGGCGGCAACGTTGCGAAGCAGGTGTCGGTGGCGACCGACGGCCACCAGATCGGTACGGCCGTCGCCGTCGGCGTCGAGAGCCGCGGCCGCGTGGATCGTCTCCGGCACCAGATCGGCATCGAGCGCGTGGAACGAGAAGCGCTCGCCACCCTCGTTCTTCCACAGAAGCACGTCACGCCCGAAGCTGACGGCGTCTTCGAAACCGTCGCTGTCCACGTCGAGCAATACGACGAGTGTCTGTCCGCGCTTGCCGGTCAGGCCGACCTGCTTCGAGATGTCGCTGAAGCGGTTCCTGTCCTTGCGAAACAGCAGGCTGCTACGCTGCGCACCGTAGCCGAGCACCCACAGGTCGAGATCGCCGTCGCCATCGAAGTCGGCAAACCGCAGCGCGGCGGTGTCGAAGCGGCCGGGCGTCTTGCCGCCGGCGGGCAGCTCCAGGCCGAGGTCGTTGCCGGCCACCCGCTCGAAGCCACGTCCGGCCAGATTGAGCGCGACGTTCAGGCCGGACTCGGCCACGTAGAAAAGGTCCTGGAAGCCGTCACCGTCGAGATCCGCCCAGGTGTGAACCTCGCCGTCGGTGAAATCGATGCCCAGCTCGTCGGCTCGATCGCGAAACGCTCCCGTCGACCGGTCACGAGCGAGCAACCTGTTCGGCGAGTCGCGGTTGCCGACCGAGAGCTCGAGACTACCGTCGTTGTCGATGTCGACCCACTCCACACCTCGACCGCGACCGTAGTCGGGCGGCACGTCGCCGGGACCGCCGAGCCGGTAGCGAACGTCGTCCTGGTCGCTGGTGCCGGTGTAGTAGCGATCGGTCTTGGGTGCGGCCGGGGCGGCGAGCATGCCGGCCAGCGCGCCGCGCGCGAGGTAGAGATCGGGGCGTGCCGAGCCCTCGACGTCGACCCACGCCATGCCGTGCGGGTCGGCCTTCCACAGCTGCAGCTCGGCACCCGACCAGCGCTTCATGCCGGCGCCGACGAACAGCGGCGGTGTGTTCCCCGAGCGGCTCTTGCCCACGCGCACCGTCAGCTCGATGCCGATGCCCTGGGTGCGAATGTGAAACTGCCGTTCGGCACTCGACGGCTCGATGCCGATGTCGACGAGGCGCGGGTCGGGAAACGAGACCTCCAGCTCGCGCAGACCGCGCGGCTCGCTGAAGCCGATGCTCGTTTCCAGGTCGACGAGCAGACCGCCGAACGAGTCGAGGTCGTCGATCCACAGAAAGTGCCACGCGGCGCCGCGGCGCTCGTCGTGCCACAGGTACAGTCCCGCCTCGCCACGCGCACGGATGCGTTCCACCATCGTGGCGAACGGCGCGTACAGCTCGCCGACGCCCCGGCCGGCATGTAGGCCGCTGGCCTCGCGGCTCACCAGCTCGAAGCTGCCGCCGCGATTCTCGAACAGCTCGAGCGGGGCCAGGTCGTGCCAGTTGATGACCAGATCGGTGTCGCCGTCGAGGTCCATGTCCGCCGCGACCACGTCGAACGGCGCCTGCGCCTGGACGCCGGAGTGTCCCCTGAACGCGCCGTCACCGGCATGCTCGAACCACGGACCACCCCCCGCCGGGACGGGCGCATCCGGGGAAGAAGCGCCGAGGTCGGGTAGCGCGGGCGCTCCCTCGACACGGTCGCCGGCCGCTTCGGCATCGACGCCGGCGTCCCCGACGGCAACGCCAGCGTCATCGCCGGCGCGCTCGCCGTCGGTGCACGACGCACCGAAAAGCAACGCGACCGCGAGCCACGCGGCGACGGTCGATGCACGAACCACTCCCGCACACTTCCATGGCGGTGCGAACAGTGCATCAGCACCCTGTGCGAAGCCGCGAAATCTGGAGTACGAAACGGCCGCTCGGAGAACGCGCCGCCTTTACGAAGCCCGCGCAGTCGGACTACAGTTCAGCTGTGCTTCCCCTTACCCAGTCGAGACTGCTTGCCGCCGCCTCCACCCTGATCGCCGCGGCGGTGATAGCGCTACCGGGCCACGCACGGGCCGAGTACCGCTCGGTCGACGGCTCGGGAAACAACGTCGACAACCCCACCTGGGGCTCGTCGGGGTCGCCGCTGCTGCGCATGACCGCGCCCGCCTATGGTGACGGGCAATCGTCACCTGCCGGCGCCGGCCGGCCAGGTGCGCGCGCGGTGAGCAACGCGCTGGCCGCGCAGTCCGGGCCGCTGCCCGGCCCCGCCGGCGTCACCGACTTCCTGTGGCAGTGGGGGCAGTTCCTCGACCACGACATCGACCTGTCGGCGGCCCACGACGTGGTCGAGCCCATGAACATCCCGGTACCGGTGGGCGATCCGTTCTTCGATCCGACCGCAGCCGGCGACAAGCACATCGAGTTCAACCGCACGGCCTACGTGATGACGGGATCGCCTGCGGTACGCGAGCAGGTGAACAAGATCACCGCGTACATCGACGCGTCGAACGTCTACGGTTCGGACGCCGAGCGCGCGGCCGCGCTGCGGCGACACGACGCGAAGGGCCGACTCCTGCAGGGCCCGAGGCGCCGCTTGCCCGTCAACCTCGCCGGCCTGCCGAACGCGCCGGCGCCGGGACCGCCGTGGTTCCTCGCGGGTGACGAGCGGGCCAACGAGCAGGTGGCCCTCACGTCGCTGCACACGATCTTCGTGAGAGAGCACAACCGGCTCGCGCGCAAGAACCGCTTCATGCGCTGGACACACCGCCAGATGGGCGGCATTGGCGAGCCGGCAGCCGACGACCGCTACGAGCTGGCCCGCATGCTGATCGGCGCGCAGATCCAGGCGATCACCTACAACGAGTTCTTGCCGGTGCTGCTCGGCGCGGATGCGCTCGCGCCGTACGGCGGCTACCGCTCCGACGTCAACGCGGGCATCGGCAACGTGTTCTCCACGGCCGCCTACAGGTTCGGGCACACGATGGTCGGCTCGCACCTGCACCGCCTCGGTGCCGACGGCAACCCGGTATCGGCGGGTCCGCTGCCACTGCTCGACGCGTTCTTCACACCCGGGTACTTCTCGCAGCGCGGACCGATCGCGCCGCTGATGCGCGGCCTGGCGGCCAGCGTCGCACAGGACGTCGACACGCGGGTGGTCGACGACCTGAGAAACTTCCTGTTCGGCCCGCCCGGGTCGGGTGGCTTCGACCTCGCCGCGCTCAACATCCAGCGTGGCCGTGATCACGGTCTGCCCGACTACAATCAGGTACGGGCCGACATGGGCCTCACGCCGGTCGCCGACTTCGCGGGGATCACCGGCGACGTGGCGCTTCAGCAAGCGCTCGCCGACACGTACTCGTCGGTCGACGACGTCGACGTGTGGGTGGGCGGGCTCGCCGAGGACGATCGGTTCCCGGGATCGCTGATCGGCGACCTGTTCTCCGTCGTTGCCGGAGACCAGTTCACGCGCCTGCGTGACGGCGACCGATTCTGGTACCAGAATCACCTGAGCGCGGCGCTGGTCGAGTGGGTGGAGCGTCGCACGCTGGCCAAGACGGTTCGCAAGAACACCGGCTGCGGCCCCGAGCTGCCCGCTCAGCCGTTCCTGACCACGAACTGAACCGCACCACGGCCGCCGCCCCGACCGGCCAAACTCCCCCACGAGCACGAGTCGCACCGTGTTAGACTGTGACCGGGGCTCGATCTACAGAGGTCGCGTGCTCGACGCCGATCCTCACGCTCGACGCGACGTCACCGCGGACACCGTCGCGCCGCCAGGCCCGTTCGATCCACGACCATCCGGGCCATGGCGCTGCGCAAGAAAAACCCTCGCCGGCGAACGCTTTCGCACCGATCCAGCCGCAACGACCGCCTGCGACGGTTACGACGCCACCAGCTTGCGCGCCGGCGCCGGGCCTTCGGGACCGCCGCCGCGCGTGAACCCTCGAGCGACGTGAGCCGGCGGCCCTCCGGCCAACTGCCGGCTGCGCTACCCGATCGCGTTCGCGTGGACGGCTGTCGGCGCGCGCCGGAGACGGGACCGCGTATCCTGTTCTTCAGCGGCGGAAGCGCCCTGCGCAAGCTCAGCCGAAGCCTCAAGCACTACACCTACAACTCGGTCCACCTCGTCACCCCGTTCGATTCCGGCGGCAGCTCGGCGGAGCTGCGCCGAGCGTTCGACATGCTGTCGGTGGGCGACCTGCGCAACCGCCTGATGGCGCTGGCCGACGAGACGGTGCGCGGCAACCCCGAGATCTACGAGCTGTTCGCCCACCGGTTCCCGCTCGACGCCGACACGGCGTCGCTGGCTGCGCAGCTCGACGCGCTCATCGACGGAACGCACGAGATGGTGGCGGCGGTGCCGAGCCCGATGCGTCGCATCATACGTACACACCTGCGCGAGTTCGCCGAGCGCATGCCCTCAGACTTCGATCTGCGCGGCGCCAGCATCGGCAACCTGGTTCTGGCGGGCGGCTACCTGAGCAACGACAATGACATCGAATCGGTCGTGTTCATGTTCTCGAAGCTCGTCGAGGCGCGCGGCATCGTGCGGCCGGTCGTCAGCGTGGACATGCAGCTGGCGGGCACGCTGGAAGACGGCGCGAGCATCGTCGGCCAGCACCTGCTGACCGGCAAGGCCGCGGCGCCCATCGCGTCGCCGGTTGCCGACCTGTTCATCGTGAACGACCAGAGCGAGGTCATCCGACCGCCCCTTCATCACGGCACGGCGAAGCTGATCACCGGAGCCGACCTGATCTGCTTCCCGATGGGCAGCTTCTACTCGAGCGTGATCGCGAACCTGCTGCCCGAAGGCGTGGGACGCAGCGTGTGCGAGGCTCGCTGCCCGAAGGTCTACGTTCCAAACACCGGCACCGACCCCGAGCAAGTGGGCATGACCATCGGCAAGTGCGTGGAAACGTTGCTGCGCTACCTGCGTCGCGACGCCGGCGACGACGTGAAGACGGAAGCCATGCTCGACTTCGTGCTCGTCGACACCGCACGAGGCAGCTACCCGTCGCCGCTCGACCTCGAGCGAGTGACCGCGCTCGGCATCGAGGTGATCGACACGGAGCTGGTCACCGAGCGGTCGGCCCCTGCCCTCGACCCCGAGCGCCTGAGCCGGGTTCTCGTGTCGCTGGCCTGACCCGGGTCAGGACCCGCACGGACACGCCAGCGGCGGGTCGAGCCCAACCGCGCTCGCCATGCACACGAACGCGTCGCTCGCAGACACCGGCAGCCGGCCGGTGGGAGCACACAGACAGTCCGACTCGCACTCGATGAGCGCCAGGGCGGCCTGCAAGATGAACAGGCAATCGCTCACGAGCGGCACCTCGCCCGAGCTGAGCGGCTGCGAGCACAGCCCGACCTGCGCCGCGTAGTCCTGGTCGGCCTGGTCGGTCGCAACCGTGTCGTAGGTCCGCTCGACGGGCGTGAACGTGTAACCGTCGGCACCCGGCACGCACGCCCCGCTCCAGCCGAACGGCACGCCCACCTCGTAGGTTCCGTCGGTGGCGGTGGTCGAGCTCGCCGTGTCGCAGTCGACCGTGACGCCCGCGACCGCCGCATCGGTCTCGGCGTCGGTCACGCGGCCCGAGATCAGCACGTTCGCAGGCCCTCCACCCTCGGTGGCACGAATGAAGTCCTCGACCAGCCAGCGTCCCGACGGCCCGCCGTCGAAGTCGACCTGCCACCAGGTCCAGTACGTGCCCGACTGACCCAGGCACGAGCCGAGCCCTGAACACTCGGTGATCTGCGGGCCGGCAACCACCGTGCCGGAGCTGCCGAGCGCAACGACGACACGGTCGGACGAGCACGGCGTCGCGCGCGCGTTGACCGCGGCCGACGTCACCACACGAGCCCCCGGTGCGGGGCCGGCATCGTTCGCGATGCTCACATCGGTGTAGTAGCCGTCGAGGATCTCGTCGGCATCGAGGCCGATCCGGCAGGCGAAGTCCTGCGCGCCGCGCTGGCACATGCCCACGCCGTGGCCGAAGTGGTACTGCACCTGCGCGTCGATCGATACCACGCAGCAGGGCTCGGTGGTCATCGAGCAGTTGGCGTGACCACTGCACGGTCGCGCACGCGCATAGGGAAGCGGCGCCGCGTTTCCGAGCAATCCACCCACCTCGCATTCACTCGCGCAGCCTCCCGGTATGCACGACAGGCCGTCCTCGCTGTCGAGCGTGAAGTCGCCGTTGCAGCGAGCCGAGAAGAACGTCGCAACAGGGCTGCCGTCGTACAGGATCACGCGCTTCGTGGTGTTCGCGACGGCACCGTAGCTCTCACCGGTGGTCGAGAAGAAAGGCGTGTAGGCCTGGCCACCGTCGGCCACGGCCACACGGTCGTAACGTTCGAGCGCATAGGTACGCGATGCGATCGCCTGCACCTTGAGCGCCTCGTACGGAAACGAATCGCCCATCTCGGCCGCCACCACCCCGGACAGGAACTCGTCGAAATCGATGAGACCGGTGTAGCCCGACCCCGGTAGCGACGTGACGAAGACCTCGTCGGGAACGACGTAGACGGTGACCGACTGGCGGCCCCACCGGCCAGGCCCGGCAGCACCCGCGGGCCCGGCACGTTCGCCGGATCTACCGGTGCCCGCGCGATCCGAATCGGGCGGAGATTGCACGTCGTCGGCGTCGCCCGGCAGCGCTCGATCGTGCTCGTCGAGCAGCTCGGTCGCCCGCAGCTCCGTGTAGAGCTGCTCCCTGCGCGCCGCGTGACGTTCCTGCACGACGAGCTCGTCCTCGGGCCCGAGCTCGATCGGGATCAGCTCGAAGTCGACCTGCGAGACCTCGCCCGCTGTCACACGCAGCAGCGAGTGGGCCGCCGGCCGATAGCCGTCGCGTTCGACCTCGACCATGACGTAGAGCTCGCCGGCCGACTGCGAGACCTCGAGCTGATAGCGACCGCGCGGACCGGTGGTCGCGTCGCGTGCGAGACGTACCGAATCGTCGATCGGCGTGAGACGTGTGAGGCCGCTGTCGGCGACCGAGGTCGGACGTGCGGCAATCGTGACGAGGGCGCCGACGATGGGCGCGCCGGACACGGCGTCGGTCACCGTGCCGGCCACCTCGGCCTGCGCGCCGAATACGGCGTCACCAGCCGCGCCGGCGACCGCAGCCGGCGAATATGCAGCGGCATCGGAGATGTCGCGTGTCGGGTCGGACGCCGATCGAGGAGCGCCGGCGGTGGCCGGGCCCGGCACAGCGATCAACGAGGAGGTCAGGGCCAGCAAGGCGGCAGCGCGGATTGCGCCGCGCCGGCCGCGACCGTTCGGCGTGCGCGCCCTCGACCGCGCCGCCAGCACACGCCTACCCGTCCGATCCGAGCCGACTGGAGAAACCACCACCTCGACACCACCTCCGACGGCGCAGAGTATAGCCCGGGCGGACGATCGTTCCGAAGGCGTGTGCGCCGAGCGGCGGGCGCTCGCACGCTGGGCGAGCCTGTCCCTGGGGGTTAGCCGCCGCTGTCGGCGTCCGCGGCAGCTCGCTCGCGGAAGCCGCGCAGCTCGTAGCGTGTGCCTTCGAGGGCGGCCTCGCTGGCCTCGCGCGTGAGCTCGCGGCCGGGCTCCATCGTCACCGTGGCCGTCTTGGCCTTGAAATCCACCTGGACGTTCGTGGCGCCGTCAACCTTGCCGAGTGTGCTGCGAACACGCGCAGCGCAGCCCGATGGTCAAGTCATGCCCGCGATGTCGAGCAGGTAGCTGCGCGACTCGCTTGCCTCGGATGACGCCACGGCATCCGGACTCTGGCCGGTGAGGGCTACGCCGCCGGCGACGAGAGCCGCCGCGACGATGATGGTCGACACCATCGACAGCCTTTTGCGTTTCATGAACACCTCCTCGTGATTTCGGATGGCGGCCGGTCGGGCGCCGGCCCGTCGTACCGGCTAAGCCTGCGGTGCCGGATCCATCGCGTACAGCACCGAGCGCGTGATGGCCTGCTGGCGCAGTGGAGCAACGGCCTGGTAGTCGGCCGACGCAACCATCTCGAGGAACGCTCCGCGTGACGGATACTCCACCAGAGCACACATGTCCCAGTCCTCGTCGCCGATCAGCAGCAGATCAGGCAGACCCGTGAACAGTATGCGCCCGCCGACGCCTGCCACAAGCGGCGTCGCGCCCGCGCCGTACTCCATGTACTTCTCGAACCCTCCCTCGGGCTTGAACTTCAACAGGTTCAGCATCACGACCGGCCCCTTTTCCGGGGCCGCCGCGAACGCCTCGAAGGCCTCGGGGTTCAACGTGGCCACCTGCTGTGCCGACGTGGTCTTCTCGCTCATGGTTACCGACGGTAGCCGCCGGCCGCGCTGTCGCAACCGCAAGCCGGCCGGGCAGCCGGGGGTGAAGCCGCCGCCGGCTCAGATGTGCTCGAGCACCGTGATGGTTTCGGGTTCGATGAGCAGCGGGACGATCTCGGAATCACGCTGCAAGCGAGCTTCGGAGGTCTCCCACTCACTCCACCGGGCCTTCGATGTCCACGTGGATACCACCACGTAGTGGGTCGGGTCGTTGCTGTCGCGAAGCGTCTCTCCCGACACGTAGCCAGGTGTGTGGACCGCCTCGCGGCGCATCTCGGCCAGCAGCCGCAAGAACGCTCCCTCTTGCCCTGGCGCCAGACGCCGGTCTATCAGTACGCGAACCATGCCTCTTTCAATGGCACATTCGCCTCGACTTCGTCCAGCGAATTGTTGCAGCACGGTCGAAATGACAGCACGGTCAACATCGTGAAGATCTACTCGGGCCCACTCAGCATGTTCGGCGCCAAGGCCGAGATCGCGGCCCGCGAGAAGGGCGTCGCATTCGAGCTCGAGATGGTGCCGTTCTCGATCGAGACGCTCTACGAGCCCAAGCATCCCGACGTGCTGCGCATCAACCCCAAGCAGCAGGTCCCCGTGCTGGTCGACGACGACCTCGAGCTCTTCGATTCGACACAGATCTTCGAGTACCTCGAAGACCTCTGCCCCGAGCCGCCGCTGTGGCCGCGTGATGCACGCGAGCGCGCCAGAGCCCGACTGCTCGAGCTCGGCTCCGACGAGGTCTTCTTCGCCGAGGTCCAGCTCCTCATGCCGCGCCAGCGCAGCGCCGCCGGCGAAGATCGCGTGGCCGAGGCCATCTCGGCGATTCACGCCTACTACGATCGCATGGAGCGGCAGCTCGGCGATCGCGAGCATCTTGCCGGCCCGTTCTCTTACGCCGACATCGCGTTTTACCTGGCCCAGTTCTACGCCACGTTCCTGGGCGAGCCTCCGCGCGACGACCAGCCATGCCTGGCCGAGTGGCGCGCACGCGTGTTCGCCCGTCCGGCGGTCGCAGAGGTCGCGGGTCGCATGAGCGCCTACCTCGGCGATCTGGGCATCCCGGCACCCACGGTCTGAAGCGTCCCGCCCTGCCGACCCGGCCGGCTTGACCAGGGTCCGACGCACTTGTATCTACAAGTTTCCCGATCTCATGGCCGCCGACGATCCAAGCAGCAGCGCCCGCGACTCCGGTGAATCCGGGCTCGCGGCCTGCGCGTGCTTCAACGCGCGCAGCGCGGCGCGGGCCATCACCGACCTGTACGACGACGCGCTCGCGACGAGCGGCCTTCGCACCACCCAGTTCGCGATACTCGCCACCATTCACCTGCGCGCGGGGATCACGATGCAGGAGCTGGCCGGCCAGCTCGACCTCGACCCCAGCACGATGACCCGCACCTTGCGCCCGCTGGAGCAGGACGGGCTGGTACGCATCGAGACGGCCAGCGACCGGCGTGCGAAGAGCCTCGTGCTCACGTCGGCGGGACGGCACAAGCTCGGCGAGTGCCACGCGCTGTGGAATGGCGCACAGACCGAGCTGCGTGCGCGGCTCGGCTCCGAAGTGTTCAATCGCGTGGTCGCCGACATGAACACGGTGACGCAAGCTCTGAGGGAGTGACCCTGACGGCGGTCGCACCCGACTGCCACTCGAACGAAGAGGCCGCGCGCGAGACAGGCGCAGGCCGGGAGGCAACGAATGACACAGGTTCGCGAAGTCCACCCTTCCGTCTCCAGAACCCCCATTGCGCTCGACGCCAAGGATCTGCCCACGGTCTGCGGTCTGTGCAGCCACAACTGCGGCATCCGCGTGGACGTGGCCGACGGCAAGATCGTCGACATCCGCGCCGACGAGAGCAATCCGATCACGCAGGGCTACATCTGCAACAAGGCGGTCACGTGCGGCCACTACGCGCACCACGATCAGCGCGTCGAGTTCCCCATGCGGCGCCGGGCCGACGGCAGCTTCGAGCGCATCTCGTGGGACGTCGCGATCTCGGAGATCGCCGAGAAGCTCGGCAAGATCCGCGACGAGCACGGCGGCCAGGCGATCGGGCTGGCGGGGGTCGGCGGCCAGGCGAACCACATGGACGCGGGCTACGCCACATCGTTCCTGCGCGCCCTCGGCTCGCGGCGCTGGTACTGCGCCTACGCCCAGGAAAAGACCCAGCATCACCTGATCGACTACTGGATGTTCGACGCGTCGCCGATCACCTTTCTGCACCCCGACATGGAGAGGGTTCGTTACCTCATGGTGATGGGCACGAACCCGCGCATCAGCAACCGCGGCCACAACCCCACCGAGACGTTCAAGGGCCTCAAGCAGCGCGAGGACTGCACGGTGGTGGTCGCCGACCCACGCGAGACCGAGACCACGCGCGGCGCCGACAAGCATCTGCGCGTCCACCCCGGCTCCGACGCCTACATGCTGCTGGCGATGGCCGCGGTGATGATCCAGAACGAGCTCTACGACGCCGAGTTCGTCGCCGGCAAGACCGAGGGTTTCAACGAGCTGCGCGACGTGCTCGCGCGCATGGACGTCGACGATCTGGCCGAGCGCTGCGGGCTCGACCGGCAAACGATCACCGACGTGACCACCGACTTCGCCCGTTCGGGCGCCTCGGCGATCATGTACGACCTGGGCGTGGAGCAGACGCCGTTCTCGACGCTCGTCTCCTACCTCATCCGCCTGAACCTCTCGCTGTCCGGCAACATGGGTCGCGCGGGCGGCAACGTGTTCCTGGAGAGCTTCCTGCCGCCCTCGCTCAGCGGCAACCGGCACGAGGAGCCGTACCGCGCCGTCGCCTCCGGCATCCAGTCGGTGCGCGCGCTCGGCAACTTCGGAATGTTCTCGCCCACGCTCGCACCCGAGGAGACGCTCGTCGACCACCCGGACCGCATGCGAGCGATGATCGTCGAGGGCTCCAACCCCATGCTCTCGTACTCCGATACGAATGCGTGGCGAGAAGCGTTCGACAAGATGGACCTGCTGGTCGTGATCGAACCGGCGTTCACCGAGACGGCGCGGCTGGCCGACTACGTGTTGCCGACCCCGGTCGGGTACGAGAAGTGGGAGATCGCGATGTTCCCGAAGCGTCACCCGCAGATCGAGACGCAGCTCCGGCCTCCTGTGATACCGGGACCGCCCGAGGCGCTGCCCGAGGGCGAGATCTACGCGCGGCTGGCCGAGGCCCTGGGCATCATCGAGCCGCTTCCCGCCGATCTGGCCGAGATCGGCAAGCCCGAGACGGCCGAGGCGCGCACGATGTTCCTGGGCACCGCGATGGGCAAGCTAGGTGAGGTAGCAGCGCGAGGCATCAACGCCGAGTCGCAGCTGCTGTTCTGGGGCTACCGCGGCATCGGGCACCACTTCGGCTCGCCGTCGGTCGTCGCCGTGTGGGCCCAGTGCCACGTCAACGTCGCCGAGCGCGGTGAGGCCGTGCTGCGCACGCTCGGTCCGGACTGGGCGAAGAAGTCACCGCCGGAGATCGCCGAGGAGATGTTCCGCCGCATCCTCGCGCACCCCGAGGGAGTGGAGATTGCGCGCCTGGCCGACGACCTCGGCCTCGACGACTACATGGGCTACGAAGACAAGCGCGTGCGCCTGGCGCCCGCCGAGATGATCGCCGAGATGGAGCGCGCGGTGGCGACGAACGGCCAAGAGGATCCCGACTACCCGTTCGTCATGGCCAGCGGCCTGCGCACCCGCTGGACCGCCAATACGATCCAGCGCGATCCCACGTGGCGCAAGGGCAAGGGCCCGCACTGCGAGCTCAACCTGTGCCCGGCCGACGCCGAGAAGCTCGGCGTGGCCAAGGGCGACCGCGTGCTGGTCGAAACGCGACGCGGGTCGCTGGAGCTTCCGGCCGCGATCGACAAGAAGCTGCAGCCCGGTCACGTGTGGATGCCGAACGGCTTCGGCACCGAGTACGGGACCACGATCGACGGCAAACGCGAGACGGCCGGCGCGAACTGCAACGAGATCACCGACGTTGCCGACCGCGACCCGTTCACCGGCTGCCCGCATCATCGCTATGTGCCAGTAAAACTGACTCGCATAGCGGCGTAGGCGCTGGAGTCGGACCGATCGCCTTCCGGGTTTTGTAGCGTAGCGGTATGCGGACGGTTGCGGCGGGAACAGTTCGGATGCAGCTCGAGTCGGCGGAGGCGGGGACGCGCTATCATGCGCCGATCCTCATCGTGCCGGGGCTGTTCCACAGCGACGCGTGCTGGCACGGCATGATGGCGATGCTCGCCCATCGCGGCTGGGATGTGTACCTGCTGCCGCGCCTGCACGGCGATCGCGGCGACGCCGGCGAGGAGCTCGACTGGCACGGCGCGCTCGACGAGATCACGCAGGCAAGCGCCAGCCTGGGCGACAAGCTCATCCTGTTCGGCGCCGACGTCGGCGCGAGCATGACCCTCGCGGTCTCGGAGCGCGTGCGTCCGATGGCACTGGGACTGTTCGCGCCGAGCATTCCCGCGACCCTTGGTGCATCGTTCACGAGCAGCCTGGGATTTCTCGACAGGCGACGGGTGAGGAAGGGCACCGGGCCGGTGGCGGCGCCGTCGTCGCTGGCAAGCGGCGCGAGCCGCGAAGTCGACGTCGCGCCCGAGCCGCGCGGCCTCATCGACGACCTCGTGCGAGGCGTCGCGTTCGAGGCCCCGGCATCCCCCCCACCTGCGATCGTGTTCTCGCCCGACGACGACCCGCTCGTCGATCACGAGCACTCGCTCGAGTTCGCGAACAACGCATACTCGAAGCCGTCGGCCACGCGGCTCACCGGCCGCTGGTGGCCCGCCACCCGTGGCCAGGACGTCGCCGATGCCGTCCACCGCTTCCTCATCCTCACCTTGAGCGACCGCGTCGTCGAGTTCCCCGACGAGATCATCGACGACTGAGGCAGTGGCGCGCCGAGCGCGTCAATCCCCCCCGGCGGCAGCCGACCGTCCCTTGACGTAGCGCGCGTAGACGGCGAAAACCTGGACCACCTGGTGCCCTTGTGATTCCTGCACGCTTCCTCCTCGTCGTGGGCGTGACGATCTTCGCCACGCTTTCATGGGCCGCGATTCCTCCCCACATCGCGTCGGCCGCGGTTTCGGTCGCGCAGACGTACAGCGACGGCACCGACGACGACCAGGATGACATGTGCATCTGGGTCCACCCCGACGACGTGTCACGCTCCACCGTGATCGGCTCGGACAAGGCCAACGGCAACCTCTACGTCTACGATCTCGACGGCAGCGTCGTGCAGACCGTTGCGGCCGGCAAGCCCGGAAACATCGACGTGCGCTACGGCTTCCAGCTCGGCGAGGAGTGCGTCGACCTGATCGCGTTCAACGCGCGCGACGTCCAGCAGATCCACGTGTACACGGTAGACCCTGCAACGCGCAGGCTGACACGCGTGGACGACGGCACCATCGACACCGGCTCGAACTACGGCTTCACTCTGTACCGACATACCGACGGCCGCCTGTTCGCCCACACCGGGCCGAAGAGCAACTCGCTCATCACGCAATACGAGCTCTTCGACGACGGCACCGGCAAGATCGCGGGCACCGCCACCGGCTGGCAGTTCCAGGCCGGCACCATCGAGGGCATGGTGAGCGATGACGAGAACGGGGTCATCTTCATCGGCGAGGAGGCCGTGGGCATCTGGCGCCTCGACCCGTTCGACGACAGCAACCCGGTGCTGGTACGCGCGATCGGCGATGCCAGCGGGCTGGCCGAGGACGTGGAGGGCCTTACGATCTACTACGCGGCCGGCGGCGACGGCTACCTGATCGCGTCGAGCCAGGGCGCCAACAAGTACACGATCGTCGAGCGGCGACCGCCGTACGCTCCGGTGGGCGAGTTCCAGGTCACCGGGGTCGGCAGCACCGATGGCATCGACGTGCTGAACATGAACCTGAACGAGACATTCTCGCAGGGGATCTTCACGTTCCACAACGGTGAAGACTGCTGTCCGGTGCAGGCCGTGAAGTGGGCCGACATCGTGGCCGACGTCGGCGGGATGCTGACCGACACCGACTACTGGGATCCGCGCCAGAGCAACCGCAGCTGCGGCACCACCACCACGACCACACTCGAGCCGCCGCCCGACTGCGGGCAGCCGCTGAGCGGCAGCGGGCGGCCGACGGCGTCCGACGCGCTGTACATCCTGCAGGCCAGCGTCGACCTGCACGAATGCCTGGGCTGCGTGTGCGACGTCGACGGGACCGGTACCGTGACCGCGGGCGACGCGCTCATCACGTTGCTGGCATCGACGAACCCGGACATCGTCCTGAACTGCCCCGCCTGCTGACCTGAAAACCAGCCACCCATGACCTGGACAGCGCGTGCCTCGCCAGAGCGCGGGCAGACCGGCATGCCTCGTTGACGAACACTCGGGCTGATGCGGCGTGGGCCGAAACGCCCCGCGCGCAAGACGTCAGGCCGACGCTGCGTGGGCCGGCACGCCGATCGCGGCCGGAAGCTTCACATGGAACGTCGAGCCGTGCCCGGGCTCCGATTCCACCCAGATGCGGCCGTCGTGGCGCTCGGCGATTCGCTTGCAGATCGCCAGGCCGATGCCCGTGCCGCCGTACTGATCGCGCGTGTGCAGTCGCTGGAACACCTCGAAGATCCGGTCGGTGTGACGCGGATCGATGCCGATGCCAGCGTCGCGGAAGCTCAGCACCCAGCCATCGCCCTCGGCGACCGCACCGACGTGGATGCGCGGCGCCGCCTCGGCCCGGTACTTGACCGCGTTGCCGATGAGATTCTGGAACAGCTGCACGAGCTGGGTGGCGTCGGCCTGTACGTCGGGCAGCGGATCGTGCGTGATCTCGGCGCCCGACTCCTCGATCGAGCTGCGCAGGTTGGCGAGCGCGGCCGCGAGCGCGTCCTCGCAGCTCACCGACTCGAAGTCGTGACCGTGCGTGCTCACGCGAGAGTAAGCGAGAAGGTCGGCCAGCAACCGGTCCATGCGCCTGGCGCCATCGACGGCGAAGTCGATGAACTCCTCGCCGTCGGCGTCCAGCCTGTCGCCGTAGCGTTGCTTGAGAAGATCGCAGAAGCTCGACACGGCCCGCAACGGCTCACGCAGATCGTGCGAGGCCACGTAGGCGAACTGCTCGAGCTCGCGATTGCTACGCGCCAGCTCGGCATTGGCACGCTCGAGCTCGGCACGGCGCAGGGCGAGCTGCTCGCGGCTACGACGTACCAGCTCGGAGTGCTCGGTGAGCCGGGAGTTCACGCGCTGCAGCTGCCCGACACCCGTCACCGTCGGAATCCACTGCACCAGCCCGACAGCCAGCAACAAGTAGCCGCCCAGGTACCCGACGAGCTTCTCCAGAACCGCCTGGACCGCAGTGTCGCCGACCACGACGAAACGGTCGAGCGCGGGAAAGTTGTCGGTGATGTCGAGAATGGTCCCGAACAGCAGCAGCCCGAAGCCCCACATCAGCAGGCTCCAGCCGTTGCGCGCCAGGTCGACGCGCTTGCGACCCTCGCGAAGCAGGTAGACAAAGATGCCTAGCAGTATGAGAGCGCGAACGGTCTCGAGGACGATGTCGTTCACTGCGTGTTGCCGCCCCTTCTCGTGGCGTCGCGGGCGTCACTCGGAACGATAACGCCGCGGCACCCGGCCGTCAACGAGAATTGGCGTCGGCGGGAACTGCCAGCAGCTCACCGAGAGCCGCCGTCACCTCGGCGGGGCGGTGCTCGGTCACGAAGTGCCCGGCCTCGTAGATGGGCGTGAGCTTCGCCCGCGGAATGTCGCGCTCGAGCTCCTGGGCGATGTCGAAGCTCAGATACTCGTCGCGCGCCCCCCAGATCACGGCGGTCGGACAGCGGATGGAGCCCAGGCCCGCCGCCAGCTCGGGACGGGCCGCCACGCGATACTGGTGATAGAACCGCGTGAAGAACGCCGGGCCTTCGGGATCGGACGACATCCAGCCGATGTAGCTGTCGAGGCTCGGTCGATCGAAGATGCCGGCATCGACCAGCGGCCGCATCAGCCGTCGGTGGATTCTCGTCAGCGGCAGCCTGCGCAGCAGATCGGGCAGCACCGGCGCACGCGCGGCGAGGCCGACGGCCCCGAAGATCGCGTACCACGCCGGCTTGAACGTGCGGTGCGCACGGCTGTTGAGCAACGCGAGCCTGCGCACCCGTGCCGGCTGGCGCTGGCACAGGCCGAGCGCGAGGAACCCGCCGTAGTCGTGACCCACGAGGTTGCACGACTCGAGACCCAGCGCGTCGAGCACGCGTCCCAGCCGGCCGACCTCGGTGTCGTAGTCGTACGCAAGCGCGGCGTCGCGACCCGACTCGCCCCAGCCGAACCAGTCGGGAGCGATCACCCGGTGCGAGCGCGACAGCGGCTCGATCTGATGTCGCCAGGTGCGGTGACTGCCGAGGTAGCCGTGCAGCAGCACTACCGGCTCGGCGCCGCCGGCGCCGCTGTCGCCGCTGTCGACGTACGCCAGCGACGTGCCGTCGATCTCGAGACGCTCCATCACCGGTCGATTCGCAGCGAGCCCACCATGCGCTCGAGAAGTGCGGCCGCCTCGTCTCGCGCCGCCGCCGGCTCGTCGGCGGCGGCCACGCGGAATGCAGCCTCGGTGAGCGCACCGAACAGGATGTGGGCGAGCAGGTCGACGGGCTGTGAAGCGATGACGCCGGCATCGATCAGCTCCTCGACGCCGCCGCGCACCAGCCCCATCGCGTAGCGCTCGTCGATCTCGCGCCAGCGATCGCGTCCCAGAACCATGGGCGCCTCCTGCAGCGCGATGCGCCGGCAGGTGGGCTCGAGGCAACCGTCGAGGAACGCGTGCAGCGAGGTCATGATGCGCGTCCAGACGTCGGCCTCACCGGTGCCGGCGCCGGCCACACGCTCCATGAGCTCGCGCTCGAGGTCCTCGAAGACTGCTTCGAAGATGTCCTTCTTCGACGCGAAGTGGTGGTACAGCGCCCCGCGCGTCATGCCCGCCCGGCCGACGACGTCCTCGATCGACGTGCCGGCGTAGCCGCGCTCGGCGAACAGATGCCGGGCCGACGCCAGCAACGTAGACCGGGTTTCCTCGGAGTACTGATCTCGTCGCGATCTGGCTTCCACGGCGACCGACCCTTGCCTCACATACAGACGGTATGATACATACCGCCGGTACGCAACGCTCCGATCGTGCCCGGAAAATGGGGACTGTCCCCTTTTTCTGCGGGCCGGATTGCGTGGAGCTGGAGGATGCCGCCATGCCGCAGACGGTCTACCGCACGTGCACGCTCTGTGAAGCGACCTGTGGGCTGAAGTTCGACGTGGAGGACAACCGCATCGTCTCGGTGCGGCCCGACGACGACGACGTGTTCTCGCAGGGATACGCGTGCCCCAAGGGCATCGCGATCGGCGAGATCCATCACGACCCCGACCGTCTGCGCAGCCCCATGCGTCGCAACGCGGCCGGTGAGTTCGAACCGATCTCGTGGCAGGAAGCGTTCGAGCTGGTCGGGTCACGCCTCGGCAAGATACGAGAACAGCACGGCAACGACGCCATCGGTTTCTACTGGGGCAACCCGCTCGGCAACAACCACGGCGCCATCCTGATGCTCGACGCGCTGAGCAGTGCCATCGGAACCAGGAATCGGTTCAGCGCCGGATCACAGGATGCGAACCCCCGGCTGGTCACATCCATGTGGATGTACGGTTCAAGCGTCAGCTCCCCGATCCCCGACATCGATCGCACCGACTACTTCCTGTGCCTCGGCGCGAATCCACTGATCTCGAACGGCAGCGTCATGACCGCCCCCGACATGAAAGGACGACTGCGCGCGGTGCGCGAGCGCGGAGGCAAGGTGGTGGTCGTAGACCCGCGGCGCACCGAGACGGCGCGCGTCGCCGACGAGTTCGTGGCCATTCGCCCGGGTACCGACGCCGCGCTGCTGCTTGCGATGGCACAGGTGCTCGTCGAGAACGGCCGCGTCGATTCCGACGTCATCGCACAGCACACGCAGGGATGGGACGAGGTAGAGAGCCTGCTCGAGCAGTTCACGCCCGAACGCGTGGCGGCGTACAGCGGCGTCGACGCCGACACGATCCGGCGCCTCGCCCTCGAGTTCGTCGACGCACCTTCGAGCGTCGCCTACTCGCGCATGGGCGTGTGCGTCGCAAAGCACGCGACCCTGGCCACCTACGCGACCGACCTGCTGAACGTTCTCGCGGGACGGCTCGGGCGCACCGGCGGCGCGATGTTCCCGGTGGCCGCGTTCGACCTGAGCGACCTGGCGCGCAAGACCGACCTCGACGGACACGGCCGCTGGCACAGCCGCGTGAGCGGCCTGCCCGAGAGCTTCGGCGACCTGCCCTCGACCGTGCTGGCCGAGGAGATCGAGACGCCGGGCGACGGCCAGATACGCGCCATGGTGACGTTCGCCGGCAACCCGGTGCTGTCGGCCCCCAACGGCAACCGCATCGGCGCGGCCCTCGAGAAGCTCGACTTCATGGTCTCGATCGACATCTACCTGAACGAGACCACCCGCCACGCCGACCTGGTCCTGCCGCCGTGCTGGAGCCTGGCCGAGGACCACGTCGACCTGCTGTTCAGCCAGGTGATGGTGCGCACCATCGCGCGCTGGTCGCCGGCCGTCGTCGAGCGCGAAGACGGCGAGCTCGCCGACTGGGAGATCATGCTCGCCATCGCCGAGCAGCTCGGCGGTGGCCCCACCGGCAACGCGACCCTCGACCGCGTGCTGGCGTGGCTGCGGCCGCTGGGGCTGGGATGGGAGCCCGACCGGGTGGCGAACCTCGTGTTGCGGATCGGCCCGTACGGCGACCGCTTCATGCCGTGGTCGAAGGGGCTCAATCTCGCGAAGCTCAAGAAGCACCCGCACGGTATCGACCTCGGACCGATGAAGGAGGGCATCGAGCATCGCATGTACCACCAGGACAGGCGCATCGCGTTTGCCCCGCCGCAGGTGGTAGAGGGACTGAAAACGCTCGGGGCCGAGCTCGACGAAGCCCGCGCCGACGATGAGCTGCTGCTCATCGGCCGCCGCGAGCTGCGCACCAACAACTCGTGGATGCACAACGCACCCTCGCTGGTGTCGGGCAAGGACCGCTGCGTGCTCTATCTCCACCCGACCGACGCCGACCGTCACGGCATAGGCGATGGAGACCACGCCGTGCTCGGCAGCCGCGTCCACAAGGGCCTGGTGCAGGTTCACGTCACCGACGAGATGCGGCCGGGCGTCGTCAGCCTCCCGCACGGCTGGGGCCACGAGGCGAGCGCACCGTGGCAGCAGGTGGCCGGTGCGCACGCCGGCGTGTCGGCCAACGACTGGATCGACGACGGCGTGGTCGAATCGATCATCGGGCAGTCGATTCTCAACGGCGTACCGGTCACGATCGAGCGCGTCGCCGGCCTGTAGCGTTTGGTACGACAGACCTGGGAGGTTTCATGAACAAGTTCGACCGTTTCACCCTCGTGGCCGTACTGGCCGTCGCCGTGATGACGACAATGCCCGCGTGCAGCCAGGACACTGGCGCGCCGGGCGAGACCGCGAAGTCCGCGGCCGGCACGCACGCGGATGCCGGTGCCGCCGACGGCAAGACCGTGACCACCGGCAGCGGGCTGCAGTACGAGGTGCTCGAGAGCGGCGAGGGCGCGACTCCTCTGCTCGGCGATCGCGTGACCGTTCACTATCGCGGCACGCTCACCGACGGCACCGAGTTCGACAGCTCCCACAAGCGCGGCAAGCCCGCCACGTTCCCGGTGAACGGCGTGATCCGCGGCTGGACCGAAGCGCTCCAGCTCATGAGCGAAGGCGACAAGTGGAAGCTGACGATCCCGTCGGAGCTCGCCTACGGCTCGCGCGGCGCTCCCCCGAGGATCCCGCCCGACTCCACGCTCGTGTTCGAGGTGGAGCTCATCAAGGTGAACTGAACGATGCGCTTCAACCACATGGAGCTGACGTTCGCGCGCGGAGCGCTCGACGAGGCCACACGAGACGACATCAAGCGATTCTACGGCGACGTTCTCGGCTGGGGCACGATCGACGTCGAGCTGTTCGAGCAGAAGAACCTGCTGTTGCACACCGACGACGAGGTGAGCCAGTTCATCCTGCTGGCCGAGAGCGACAAGCCGATCGCGTCGCCCGGCTTCGACCACCTCGGCGTGCTCATGGACACGCGCGCCGAGGTCGACGACATCCTCGAACGCTGCAAGCGCTGCGCCGCCGACGACGATCGCGTGAAGATCAAGGAGTACGACGATCTCGACCAAGGAGTGGTCGTCGTGCGCGCGTTCTACGTGAAGTACCTGCTGCCGATCTACTTCGACGTGCAGTGCATGGAGTGGAAGCCCGGCTGCGAGCCGGGCAAGAGCTGGGCCTACGGCTAGGCCCTCACGAAGCGAGCGACTCGAGATACTCCTTCATCTTCGGCACCACCCGATCGCGCAACGCCGTGAGCGAGTTGAGCGGGCGGATCATGACGTCGAGGTTCTTGATGCGGCCGTCGTCGTCGAGCGTGATCAGGTCGATCCCCTGCAGCTGGTCCTCCCCCACGTGGCCATGGAACTCGAGCGCGATTTCCGAGCCCGACACCCACTCGCGGTGGTACGTGAAGTCCTCGATCAACGTGATGATGACACCGAGCAGATGGTGGACGAGGTCCTTGCCCTCTAGCTTCTGCCAGTAGGGCGGCGCGCCCATCGTCATGTCGTCGGCCATCGCCTCGCGCAGCGCAACGAGGTCTTTCTCGCCGACGATGCGATGCCACCGTTCCAGGAAAGCCTGCGCGTCTGCTGCCATGGATGTCTAGTGCCAGACCGGCGCGGGCAAGAGAACCCGGGCGACCACGACTAGCCTCGCTCCTCACGCGCGCTCTGACAGTCGATGCACAGAAGCGCCTCGGGCCGCGCCTTGAGGCGCGCGAAGCCGATCCCGTCGCCGCACTCCAGACACGATCCGTACTCGTCGGCCGGAAACCGCAGCAGCGCTGCCTCGACCTGCTTGAGGCGCAGCTGGGCCGCCTGCTTGTTCGCCTGCGTCATGCTCTGCTGCTGGATCGCGTCCATGCGCGAGACGCGCCCGATGGGCTCGTCGAGATCGACCGGCTGCGCGCCCTCCTCGAACGACTCGAGCAGACGCCGCAGCTCGGCGCCGAGCGCGACCAGGTCGGCACGCAGCTCCTCGATCTGTTCCGCCTCCAGGTCCTTCACTTCACAAATCCCTCGCCGAGCTCGCTGGCTCGGCTCACGGCCTCACTTCGTAGTACGCGTTGAGCGGGTGGCCGAAGTCGTGCGGTGTGAACCGCGTGAAACCCGCCTCCGTCGTCATGCGTCGAGCGACGTCTTCGGTGAAGCCCAGGGTCCCCAGACCGAGCCCGCCCGGCTCGGACAGCGCCGACGACATGCAGCTCATGACGGAGAATCCGTACATCATCGCCGTCATCGGGTTGTCGCGCAGGTTGTCCTCGAACGTAGGCAGGCTGCGGATGTCGCCGATGAGCCACGTGCCGTCGTCCTTGATCGCCTTGCGGATCGCCGTCATCACCGAGCCGGGGTCGGTCATGTCGTGCAGACAGTCGAACGTGGTGATGAAGTCGAAGCTTCCGTCGGCCGGCAGCGGCTCGTCGGCGGCATCGTGCAGCTCCACGTTCTTCACGCCGGCAGCCCTCGCGTTCTCCTCGGCAAGGTCGAGCGCGTGCTTGGAGATCTCGTATCCGTGAAACGTCGAATCAGGGAACGCCGCGGCCATCTCGATCAGAGCCACGCCCGCGCCACAGCCCACGTCGGCCACCTTCGCGCTGGAGCCGAGCCTCGCCGTCACGCCGTCGAGGTCGGGCAGCGCGACCGGCACCAGCCTGGTGCGGAACCACGGGCCGAGCAGCCGCTCCACGCCCTTGTTGCCGTCGCGCCCGAACGCGTCATAGGGCAGGCCGATGCCGGAGCGAAACGATTCGGGCAATCGCTCGAGCACCGCGAAGTTCGACGGCAGCGCGCTGAAGCCGCCGGCCGCGAACGCCTCGTGCGTTTCGTCGGCAAGCACGATGGCGGCCTCGGGCGAGATCTCGAAGCGGCCCTCCCCCAGGTAGTCGATGAGGCCGGCCGCCGCCTGACCACGCAGCCACTCGCGCAGCCAGCGCTCGTCGAGCTCCGTGATGCCGGCTAGGTCGTCGCTCGTCACCGGGCCGGCACCGGCCAGCGCGCGGTACAGGCCCATGCGATCGCCGAGATACACCATGCCCGACAGCACCGCGCCGCCCAGCAACGTGAACACGTTGCCGACGGTGGCCTCGAGCTTCTCCTGATCGATCGTGGTCGATGGGACAGCCATGGCTAGATCCTCCTGCTTGCGTTGAAACTTCGGGTCGTCGCGGCAACTCGATCGGCGGCCCGGGGCCGACCAGCACAAGATCGTCGACCCGTCGCGGCACCCTTCGCTACGTTGCCGTGCCCTTGCAACGCGGCCGCAAGAAGCGGTCGGTGGACACGGCCACGCCATACGACGGCTCAAACCTGATGCACGGGCGCAGCTAATTGAAGGACGGCAAGCAACTCGCGCAGCGGGGTCGCGGCCCGGGGGCCACAGGCGCCGCGCTCAGCGATGCACCCGCCGCATTCGACTCGCGAGGCGAGAACGCACCATCGAGGCGCGAACCAGGTGAACACGCCCGATCACGTCGTCGCCGACGACCTCGGGCTCGTAGAAGCTGAGCACCACGTGACGACCGTCGTCGAGCGCCGTGTGGAGCTGGCCGGCGTAGGCCTCGCCGGATGCGCCGACGTCGGACAGATCGACCACTCGTGGCTTGCTCCAGGGGCCTTCCGGGCGTGGCGCGGTGCGCATGCGAAAGCCGACGCCATCCGTGCACATGTCGGTGAAACCACTGACATAGGCGCCGAGATACTCGTTCCACCCCACCGAGCCCAGGCCACCGACGACGCCATCGAGCACCGGCGCCGCGTCGGCCAGCTGCCGCGACCAGCCGACGCCGTCCCAGAAACGGTAGGCCGAGCGCGTGCCGGCCTCGGCGAGCGGCACCCGCCCGACCAGTATGTCGACGTAGCACCCTCGCCGGTTCGTGACCGCGTACACATATATGGTAGGGCCGTCGTACTCTTCGACTCGCAGCGCTCGCAGGAAGTTCGGCTCGTCCGGGCCAAAGACGGTGCGCGCCTCGCCGGACCCGTCGAGCCGACGCCGCGCGACTGTCTGTCCCGCCTCTATACGGGCGATGCCCGTGCCCAGGTGGACGAACTCGAACGCCGCCATGCCGACCTGGACCTTTTCATAGTAGTTGATCGCCGTGGTGGGGCCGGTTCGGATGATGTCGCCCGGCCACAGCGCAATGCGCGACGAGCAATCGGTCTCGGCCGGACAGCGGCAGTACAGGTTCTCGTCGGGACAATCCCGCCACTCGCTGCAGCAGGCCGGCGGCTCGGCGTGCGCCGCGTTGAACGCCAGCTCGGCCGGCGAGAAGCGATAGAACTGCTCGGGGACACGGGCCTCGTCGAACGGTTCGCGCAGCTCGGTGGGCGAGTCGGGATCGGACCACGCCGCCGTGGCACAGACCAGCTCGTCGCCCGAGAACGTGTCGCCAAAGACCCACAGAAGCTCGGAGCCGACGAACGCCGAGTTACCGGCGTCGCGCCCCATCGCGACCGCCTCGGTCGTGAATGGGGGCAGCGGCTCGAGCGACTCGACGACGAAGCGCGGGGCGCGGCCTGCGTGCAGCGAGCAGCCGGTGGCGAGCAGAGCGACCGCACACGCTATGAGTCGAAGCTTCATACCAGGCCAAGCTGGCGTCGTGCTTCGTACACCACGACGCTCACCGCGTTCGACAGATTGAGACTACGCACGCCCTCCTCCTCGATCGGAATCGTGTAGACACGCTCGCCGAACCGCTCGAGCAGGTCGGCCCCGAGCCCCTTCGTCTCGCGGCCGAAGAACAGTCGGTCGTCCTCGCGATACTCGCACGTCGTGTACGACTCGCCGCGCCGCGCGGAGAACGCCAGCATGCGACCGGGATGATCCACAGCCTCGTAATCTTGCAAGCTTTCGTAGACCGTCAGATCGACAAGCGGCCAGTAATCGAGGCCGGCGCGCTTGAGATAGCGATCCTCGAGCGAGAAGCCGAGCGGGCCGACCAGGTCGAGCGGCGTGCGCGTGGCAGCGGCGAGACGCGCAATGCTGCCGGTGTTCTGGGGAATCTCGGGCTCGACCAGGACGATGTGCATTTCGATTGATGTAGGTCGTCGCGCGGCCGCTCAGCGAGCGTCGGCGGTCATGATGTGGAAGCGCCGGCCGCGACACGCCAGAACGAGATCGTCGTCGCTCTCCTCCACCCACGCCGCGAGCTCGTAGTAAGCCGGCCTCAAGAAGCGGGCTGTGATCGTGCCACGCTCACCGCGGTCGACGTCGCAGTACAGGACGTTGTCGGCGCCGGCGCGAAGCGTCGAGCAGTCGAGCTCGTCGGTGACGTCGTCGTTCGTGGTCACACGAAACCCCGCCTTCGGCGAGCCCTCCACCGAGCGTACCACTAGCGCGGTGTCCTCGATCTCGACCGGCTGCCGGTCGATGCCCAGGTCGATCACCCACTGCGGATCGCCATCGGCATGCTCGGCCTCTCGGTCGGGCATCACGTGCTTCGAGAACAGCAGCGCGATCTTCTCGTTACCGATCACCTCGTCGTCGGCGTACCAGTGTCCGTCGGTGCGAAACGAGATCCGGTAGCCGCCGATCGCCCAGAAGCCCGCCCTAGCCACTGCGCTTCTCCCGGGTATCGAGCATCAACGTGACGGGCCCGTCGTTGCAGATGTCGACTTCCATGTGGGCACCGAAGCGCCCGCCCGCCACGTCCACGCCACCGGCCCGCACCGTGGAAGCGAGCTGCTCGATGAGAGGCTCGGCGTGCTCGGGCGGAGCGGCCGCCACGAACGAGGGGCGGCGCCCACGGCGCGTGTCGGCCATGAGCGTGAACTGTGACACCACGAGCAGCGCGCCGCCGGTGTCACGCAGCGAGAGGTTCATCTTGCCGGCCTCGTCCTCGAAGATGCGCAGGCCGGTCAGGCGATCGGCCAGCGTTTCGGCATCGGTGGCGTCGTCTTCGTGGCCGACGCCGATGAACGCGCACAGGCCGGCGTCGATCGACCCGACCGGCTCGCCGGCCACGTGAACCGCGGCGCGACGCACGCGCTGTACGAGTGCCTTCACGTCGGGCAGCGTGCCGGGGGGTGGGGGTGCACGCAAGCCGGGTGGCGGCGCAAAGAGGACGACGCTCAGATCGTCGTGTCGGTTCCGGAACTCCCACCCCCCACCGGCACACCACGCAGGCGCACCGGCAAGGGGTAGGAGAGACTTGAAAACCTAGAAGTCTACGGAAACCTGAGGATCGGCAATCGGCTCCATCGCGGGATCGATCGCATCGATCACGGTCACGGTGAAGTCCTCGGGCACGAGCACGAAGCCGGGCTGGTAGAAGCTGCACGCGGCGACCGAGGCGGGGGCCTCGAAGCCCTCGCTCGAGATCATCGCGACGTACAGGGTCTGCTCTTCGACGTCGTTGTTGAAGCTGGCGATGACGCCACCCTCGTCGAGGTTCGAGCAGTACACGTCATCGCCGGAGCCGACGAACGTGGAGCCGGTCTCGGAGTAGTCCACCGAGAACTGCAGGCCGCCGACGACCGACTCGTTGTCGATCGAGAACACCACCGGCAGCCAGCACTCCAGCGGAGCCTGCAGGCCGATGGCGGCACTCAGCACGACGCGGGCGTCGGTGGCCGACACGCCCGTGCTGGCGTTGACGTCGCAGCGGCTATTGTCGCAGCTGTCGGTCAGGCCGATGGCGTTGTCGAGGATGATCTTGGCGTCGGTGGCCGTGAGTCTTCCGTTGCCGTCGGCGTCGCCGCACACATCGGCCATGCTGCAGTCGGTGCGGCAGCTGTCGGGATCGGCGTCGTCATTGTCCTGGCCGGCGTCGCAGGCCTCGATGCCCTCGTGCACGATGCCGTCGCCGCAGCGGGCTGCCACGCAGCCCTCCAGGCAGGCATCCGTGTCGTCGCCGTTGGCGTCGTCGCACTCCTCGTCGCTGTCGGCCACACCGTCACCGCAAATCGGCAAGGTGCAGCTGGTGCGGCAGGCGTCGGGCTGGACGTCGGAATTGAGCTCGCCGCCGTCGCAGTCCTCGAAGCCCTCGTTCACGAAGCCGTCGCCGCAGCGGGCCTCGGTGCAGGTGCTCAGGCACGAGTCGGTGTCGTCGTCGTTGGCGTCGTCGCAGTCCTCGACGCCCTCGTTCACGAAGCCGTCGCCGCACTCGTTGGCCGTGCAGTCGTTGAGGCAGGCGTCGCCGTTGTCGTCATTGGCGTCGTCGCACTCCTCGGTGCCCTCGTTCACGAAGCCGTCACCGCACTCGTTGGCCGTGCAGTCGTTGAGGCAGGCGTCGCCGTTGTCGTCATTGGCGTCGTCGCACTCCTCGCTGCCCTCGTTCACGAAGCCGTCGCCGCACTCGTTGAAGGTGCACTCGTTGGTGCAGGCGTCGCCGTTGTCGTCGTTGGCGTCGTCGCACTCCTCGCTGCTCTCGTCGACGATGCCGTCACCGCACTCGTTGAGCGTGCAGTCGTTGAGGCACGAATCCGCTTCGTCGTCGTTTGCGTCGTCGCACTCCTCGGTGGCCAGGTCGACGATGCCGTCGCCGCATACCGGGCCGCAGGCCGTGTTGTCGGCGGCCGGCGAGATGTCGACGATGGTCACGGCCGGCGCGGGGGCAACGGGCGTGAGGTCGGGCTGACTCGCGTCGATGCCGAAGATCTGGAAGTCGCCGGCCACGGGCGTGCGTCCGTCGGCCTCGAAGCGGCAGTGCAGCACCTGGCCGGGCGCTTCGATGCCGCTGAGCGAGACGAAGCCGGCGTTGAGCTGTGCGTTCTCGTCCATGTCGTTGAAGCTGGTCAGCGAGGCAATCGCGACCTCACCGGCCTCGCACGACACGTCCTGGGACAGGCCGGCGAACTCGCCGTCGGCGCCGGCGTAGTCCACGGAGAACTGCAAGGCGCCGAGCTCGTCGTCGCCGTCGACGGCGAACGTGACGTCGAACGGACCGTCGCAGCTCGTCTCGCCCTCGCCGGGCTCGTTACCCGCCTCGTCGGAGCTCGACTCATCCGAGCCTTCCTCGCCCGAGCCGTCGGGCTCACCGTCACCGTTGCCGTCGGAACCGGTCGGATCGTCGCTGGTTTCGCCGTCGTGCTCGTCGGAGCAGTCGATAGCGGCAACCTCGACCAGCGGCAGCGGCGAGATCATGGCACCGTCCTCATCGACGGCCTCGGTCACGACGATGCCGAAGTCGGCCACCGAAGGCGCCGCAGCAGCGTCGAGATAGCACTCGACCACGTCGGCTTCGCCGGAGAAGCCGTCGAGGTGAACCAGGCCGGCCAGAAGCGTCTGGTTGGCCTCCATATCGTTGAATGCGCCGAGCGCACCGCCGAGCAGGGTCGTGCACTCGACGCCGCCGGCCGATCCCGCGGGAGCTGCCGGGGCCTCGCCGTAGGCCACCTCGAACATCAACCCGTTGACGGTCACCTCGGTCGAGGCGCGAAACGTCACCTCGCAGCCGGCCGTGGTGGGCGCGGGCTGCTCTTCCCCCGTGGTCGTCTCTTCTTCCTCGCCCGGGTCGCTGTCGCAGCTGACGCCGTTGATGGCGACGGCGGGCAGCGGAACCACCGGCTCGAGCGACGGGCTGGTCGCGTCGGCAACCACCACCGCCAGGGTGTCGACGTCGGCGGCGGTGCCGTCGAACGCGCAGGCGAAGACGCTGTTGCCGCCGAAGCCGCCCAGGTGCACCAGGCCGACCTTGAGCAGCGACTGGTCGTCGAGATCGTTGAACGTGGTGAGCGCTCCCGGGACGAGCGCGTCGCACTCGACGCCCGCGCCCTCGCCGAGCGGAGCGGCCGTGGAGCCAGCGTAGTCGATGTCGACGAGCAGCGCGCTCACCGGAGCGTGCTCACCGTCGAAACCGAACGTGACGTTGCACGTGGCCGAGTGCGCGATGACCGGCAGTACGAGATACCAGCCCGCGATGATGAAGGTGAGTCGAAAGATGTGTCCGAACATGAACGTTTCCCCTGGCAGTACGTGACGATGAAGCCGGGGCGATATTGCAAGGCACGCGCCACCGCTCGTGGTGCGTTGTAGGGCGGCAAAACGAGGCAAACTTGCGGTTCCTCATATCGGAGGTCGCAACAATCGTTTTTCGCTTCGATAGATTCGACTCGAATTGCGACGCGCGCGTCTCGACGCTGCGTCAAAACGCCGACGGGGGCATCGACAAATTCACGTCGCGGTCCGTGCGCGATGTGAAGACAGCGGGCAAGACAGATGACATGACGTGCGTCAGGTCGCGCGGGCGGCGCGGGGATGAGCTGTTCTGACAGCGTCTAAGAACAGGGGCAGTCGAGGGCTATGTCTTGTCCGGTGGCGTGCTGGAGGCACAGCAGCGCGTCGGTCGAGGCGGGCGGGAGCTCGCCCTTGGGAGCGCAGAGACACTCCGCCGGGCACGTGGAGAGCTGGACGGCGGCGCGCAGGATGAACAGGCAATCCGGAGCGGTCACCGCGCCGAACGGCTCGAACGGGTCGGAGCAGCCCGCCACCGGTGGCTCCAGCGTGGTCGACGTGGTCGAGCTCGTGGATGTCGTCACCGTGCTGGTCGTCGTCGTGGTCGTGGACAGGCCGCACTCGATGTCGTCGACCACGACATTCGGCAGGAACCCGAGCGGATCGCCGTCGGGATCGAGCGCCTCGCCCACCGTGATCGAGAAGTCGCCGAACTGCGGCTGGGAGGCGGATACGGTCATGCAGCGAAACAGCGCCGTGAACAGCCCCGGCACGCCGGTAGCCGATACGAAGCGCACGCCGAGCGTGCCGGCGTCGTCATCGTCGAACATCATCGTGTCGCCGGCCTGGTCGGGCAGCTTCTCGCAGGACACGTCGGCTCCCGAGCCGGGAAGCTCGATGGCGGGTGAGGGATAGATGAAGTCCAGCTCGAGCGTCCCCAGCCCGGACGTTCCGAGAAAGCGCGGATCGTTGACGACGACGCCCACCGAGCAATGCTCCTGGGCCGTCGCGCGCGCGACCGGAGCAAACCCTCCCGGAAGCGCCAAGGGCTGGATCATACCCAGCTGCGCGAAGATCAGGGCTCCGATGAAAAACGAGAAACGCGGCATCCCGGTTCCATCATGGGGCCGGTCGCGAGCGCCATCAAGGTGACTTTGTCGAGGTCGCCGGGGAGCGGTGGCGGCCCCCGTCACGACAAGCGTGACGGGGACCGCTGGGCGAAGGCCCGGTGTTATCGGGCACCGGCAGAAACTGTTCTCAGAAGCTCGACGAGACGCTGGGCAAGGGGACCAGCGGCTGCGAGCCGGTATCGGCGGCCTGCGTGACCTGGACGGCGAGGTCGGCAGGGTCGGGCACCGCGTCGCGCAGCCTGAACGTGCACTCGGCGAGGTCGGCGGGGCCGACGATGCCGGCAACCGACGTCAGCTGCGCCGTGAGCGTAGAAGTGCTCGTGTCGTTGTCGAACGAGGCGACTGCGGCCGTGAGGTTCGTGCACTCCACCACGGCGCCCTCGCCGCGGAACGTGCTGTCGGTCGCCGAGTAGTCGACGGCCAGGTCGATCGAGCCGACGGTCACCGCGTCGTCGAGGCGCAAGGTAACGGTGAGCTCGCAGCTGAGCGCGATCGGGAGCTGCACCGCTTCGAAAAGGGCGCGCTGCGCGTCGCTGGCCGTGATCCTGCCGTCGCCGGTGGTGTCGCAGCGTCCCGGCAGGCACGCGATCTGGGAGCCGACGGCGTGCAGGAGGATGATCTGGGCGTCGGTCACCACCACCACACCACTGCCATCGGCGTCGGCGCAGTCGTACTCGTGGGCGCAGGCGGTGCGACACGTGGCGGGATCGGCGTCGCTGTTGGCGGCCCCATCGTCACAGTCCTCGGGGCTGTCGGTGACGCCGTCACCGCAGGACGCCGGCATGCAGATGGTGCGGCACGCGTCGGGGATGAGGTCGGAGTTCAGCAGCGCGTCGTCGCAGCCCTCGCCGCTGTCGATCACGTCGTCGCCGCACACGGCCTCGCTGCAATCGGTGCGACACGCGTCGGGCGCGATGTTGGAGTTGCCCGCACCGTCGTCGCAAGCCTCGCCCGTGTCGATCACGTCGTCGCCGCAGGCGGCTGCGCTGCAGTCGGTGCGACACGCGTCGGGCGCCAGGTCGGAGTTGCCGGCACCGTCGTCGCAGGTCTCGTCCGTATCGATCACGTCGTCGCCACAGGCGGCCGCGCTGCAGTCGGTCCGGCACGCGTCGGGCGTCGTGTCGGAGTTGCCGGCACCGTCGTCGCACGCCTCGCCGGTGTCGGTCACGTCGTCACCGCAGGCAGGCGCGCTGCAGTCGGTCCGGCACGCGTCGGGCGTCGTGTCGGAGTTGCCGGCGCCGTCGTCACAGCCCTCGCCCGTGTCGGTGGTGCCGTCGCCGCAACCGGCCGGGCTGCAATCGGTACGACACGCGTCGGGCGTGCTATCGGAGTTCGCCAGGCCGTCGTCGCAGAGCTCGCCCACCTGAAGGATACCGTCACCGCACACCGGTACGGTGGAGGTGGTGGTCGTCGACGTGGTCGTGGTGCTCGTGCTGGTCGTCGTGGTGGTCGTCGGGTCGCCGCACATGACGTCGGCCACGATCAAGGTTGGAAGCGGCACGATGGGCGACGCATCCGGCGCCGACGCGTCGAGGACGGTGATCACGAACTCCTCGATGATCGGGTCGATCGCACCCGGCACGAAGATGCAGCTCATGATGCGCGCCGGACCGAGAAGTCCGGACAGGCTGATCACCGAGGTGCGCAGGATCTGCGAGGCGTCGAGGTCGTTGAAGCTGTACAGCGAACCGGCCGCCAGCCCGGTGCACGTAACCGCCGACCCCGTGCCCTCGAACGTGCCGCCGCTGGTTGCGCTGTAGTCCACGTCGAGCTGCAGCGCACCCAGCGTGACGGTGTCTAACAGGTCGACGTCCACCGTACACAGGTCCTCGAGCGACATGGTGCTGGTGGTAGTGGATGCCAGCACAGTGGTCGAGGTGGTCGACCCGCCAGCCATCGTGGTAGTCGTCCCGCCCACACAAGAAATGTCGCTCACCGACACGGTCGGCAGCGGCACGATGTCGACCAGCAGCGGATCCGTCGCGCTCACCACCGTGGCAGCGAAGTCGGCGGCCATGGGCGTGAACGTCGCGCTGACGTTGCAGGTGACGAGATCGCCGGGGCCGCTGGTCGCGCCGAGGCTCAGGAACGCCGCGGACATGCTGCCGGCGTCGTCGTCGTTGTAGGTGGCCACCGAGGCCGTGAGGTTCGTGCAGTCGGCCGCGCCGCCGCTGCCGTCGATGTCCACACCCGGCTGGGTATACGCGACGTCGAACTGGAGCGCGCCCCAGGCCACCGCGTCGTCGAGCTGAAGCGTCACCGTGCAGCTCACCTGAGCGCCGGCGGCGCTGGGCAAGAGACACGACAGTGTGAGCGACAGGATTGCTAGCAGGCGACGGGTCACCGAAATGTTCCTCGTGCTGGTCGGGCGCGTCAGGGCGCACGGGAGGACCCTCCAGACCAGCGTGGACCCGATCTGCTGCAAGTGGCAAGCCAGGTACTAACCCCTACGGGGGGCAGCGGTGAATTATTCGTGCGAGCTCAGGAAGAGCCGCTGAACAGAACGTCCAGCGCAGGTCATGCGTGTTGAGTGGAACGCGCGCGCCGCGCCGGCGACACGCACGCCCGGCGACGAGCGCATGCCGGTAACGACACGGCGTTGACGGCGTCGGGCCGCGAGCACGTCGACCTTTCGTAAAGCCGCGACGCTACTCGCGTCACGCGGCTGCACCAGAATGAGACGGTCGAGACAAACCCGCGGCGTGTGAGCCATGCTCGCACGCCGCGCGTGTGCCGGAGCGATGGGTCGCGGTCAGTCGACGCGCAGAGACAGGTACTCTTCCACGTCGTCGTGGCTGCCGATGATGAGGGCGGTGCGGTGATGAACGCCGTCGGGCTGGATCTCGCGGATCGGCGCGGCACCGTCGGTCGCCAGACCGCCGGCCTGCTCGACGACGAACGCCATCGGGTTACCCTCGTACATCAGCCTGAGCTTGCCCATGTACGGCTTCGACTCGTCGTCGCGCTGGCCGGGATACAGGAAGATGCCGCCCTTGAGCAGGTTGCGGTGGAAGTCGGACACGAACGAGCCCACGTAGCGGCCCGAGTAGGGCCTGCCCGGCCCACCGTTGCGGCTCTTGAGCGAAGCCACGTAGCTGCGCGTGGGCTCGTCCCACTTCGTGGAGTTGCCCTCGTTGCAGCTGAACACCTTGCCGCGCGCGGGCGTGGTGATGCCCGGATGCGACATGAGGAAGTCGCCGCGTGCGGGGTCGAGCGTGAAGCCGTGCACGCCCGCACCTGCCGTGTAGATCAGCATGGTGCTCGAGCCGTACACGAAGTAGCCGGCCATCACCTGATTGACGCCCGGCTGCAGGAAATCCTCCATCACCGCCGGGCCGCCCTCCGACCTGCGCCGGTACACGGCGAAGATGGTCCCGATGCTGACGTTCACGTCGATGTTCGAGGAGCCGTCGAGCGGGTCGAAGAACAGAACGTACTTCTTGTTCTGGCCGCCGCGCGAGGGCGGGATGACCTCCTCGTTCTCCTCCGAGGCCATGCCGCACACGCTGTCGGTCTCGCGCATGGCCTTCACGATGAGCTCGTCGGCGTACAGGTCGAGTTGCTTGACCTCCTCGCCGTGAACGTTGAGCTCGCCGGTGAGGCCGTGGATGTCCACGAGCCCGGCGCGGTTCACCTCGCACGATATGGCCTGCGCGGCCGGCACCAGGTCGAGCAGCACGCTCGCCAGCTCGCGGTCGATGACCCCCTCGCCAACCTGCTGCGCCATGTGTCCGCGCAGCGTCTGTCCTTTGTAGATCTCTGTCTCCATCGTCCCCTGAGTCCCCGAAACGCCGGCCCCTTGCCCCTACTCGGTCTTCGTCGCGCCCTCGGCGCCGGCCGCCTTTCGATTGTCCTGGCGATCTCGCTGCGCGGCCCTGCCCTGGGGAGCAGCCGGTGCGAGCGCGCCGCCTCCCTCGATCGTGCCCCGGACGGCCACCACGCGCCACTCCGATGCGCCCGCGGCCACCGAAGGCGGGTGAAATGACTGCCATACCGCTACCCAGTGCCCCGCACCGTCGGTGGCCAGGCCCGGCAGGATGTCGTCGACGTTGTCCTTCTGGGCCCGCCGGTTCGCGTGCACGGGCACCGACCAGGTGGCGCCGTTGTCGTGCGAGTAGGCGGCGACGATGTCGGCATCGCTGCCGTCGTCGTACGTGAAGCCGCCCCATGCGTGCCAGGCGACCAGCCAGTTGCCCAGCCCGTCGGTCACGATCACCGGCGAAGAATCCTCGCGCGTGTCGACGGCCGCGTTCTGGTTCAGCGCCCTGGCCTGACTCCACGACATGCCGTTGTCGATCGACCGCGAGATGAGAACGTCACGGTCGACGCCGATGGCCTCGCCCAGGCTGTCGGCCGACGTCCACACCGCCACCCAGTGCCCGCGACCGTCGCTCGCGAGTCGCGGCGACCAGTCGGAGTTCTCGTCGCTGGTGGCGTTGCTGTTGAGCGGTGCCGGGTCGGTCCAGCTGGCGCCGTCGTCATCGGAGCGGGCGATGAGAAGGTCGCGATCGGCCCCGACGCCGCCGCCACTCTCGCCGGACGACCACACCACGAGCCAGCGCCCTGCCCCGTCGGTCACGATGTCGGGTGAGGTGTCGAAGCCGCGGTCGACCATGGCGTTGGTGTTGAGCGGTCGCGGGCTGGTCCACGTGGCGCCGTCGTCGACCGAGCGCGACACGAAAATGTCGCTGTCGCCGCCCACCCGGTTCGACAGGCTGTCATTAGACGACCACACGGTGACCCAGACGCCCGAGCCGTTGGTGGCCATGCGCACATCGGCGTCGTCGCCCCAGTCGTCGGCGGCCGTCACATTGAGCGGCATCGGCTGGCTCCACGATCGGCCGTTGTTCGTCGAGCGCGCGAAGAAGATGTCGGCGTCGCGGCGAAACGCTCCGCCGAACGAGTCGTTGGACGACCACGCCGCGATCCAGGTTCCGGCCTCGTCGGTCGTCACCACCGGCGAGAGATCCGATCCCTCGTCGGTCGCGGCGTTGCGGTTGAGCGTGGCCTTCGCGCTCCACGTCTTGCCGTTGTCGACCGAGCGCGCGACCAGCACGTCCCAGTCCTTGCCGATGCGCTCACCGAGCGTGTCCGAGGAATGCCACACCGCAACCCAGTGCCCCGCACCGTCGGTCGCTACCTGCGCGTTGCCGTCGATGCCGGGCCCACCGTACAGGTTGCTGATGCGCCCCTCGGGCGGGTGCGAGTTGAGGATGAGCGGCGGCCGGAACACCGGCCCGGGGCCCGCCAGCGCGTCGACCGGTGCGGCCGAGACCCCGCTGTCGGTCTGGGCGGCGTACATGACGCCGGCGGTGAGGCCGACGGCGGCCACCGCCGCGATGCAGATGCCGTTTCGAATCGCGGTGCGCGGGCGGTTCATCGCCGGCTCCCGTCGTCGATTGCCGGCGCCGCCGTTTCGATCCGTGTGTTGCTCGTGTGCGGGCTCACGACCCACCCTTGCGGTGACCTATAGCACGCGCCCGCACCTGCTCCGAATAGCGTTTGTCCAGTCATCGGCTTCGACCCTAGCCAATCGGCGAAGCCCCCAAAAACGAAATTGCCCCCCTGGCGGGTTCACTCGCGCCGTGCACGACCGTACAGGCCACGAAGCGCTCCCTGCGCACCACCGCTTGGCACCGGCGCGATCGGCGATCTAAGCTGCCGGCCATGCTCGGTCGGGGGTCGGGGTCACGATGGTGGCGTGTGGCGGTGACCGCAACGCTCGTTTTCATCGCCGGCTGCCTGGCGGGCACGCCGCGACCGGAGTGCGAGCCGGCGAGCGGGGAGGAGGAGGCGATCGGGACGATCTGCGGATTTCGCAATCCCGAGGATCTCGAGTACGTCGCCGGCCGAAACGTGATTTTGGCCGTGGCCATGTACTTCGACGGCCTGATCGACGACGGCGGCTTCATCTCGGCGGTGGTGCCCGGCGGCAACCGCGTCTGGACCGCCTGGCCGGCGGCCGACACGGCGGCCGCGGCGGCGCAGCCCGAGCTCGGCGACCCCGAGTGCACCGACGCACCCGACGTCGACGCGTTCTATCCCCACGGCCTCACCTCGACCTCGGCCGCCGAGCGGACGCTGGTGTACGTGGCCGCCCACGCCGGCAAGCGCGGCGGGCGCGAGGCGGTGGAGATATTCGAGCTGACCGGTGACGGCGAGGACACGCGACTGGTCTGGAAGGCCTGCATCCCCACACCCGATGCGGTCCAGGTCAACGACATCGCGGTGACCGCCGGCGGCACGATCGCGGCATCGAACTACCAGCCCGACGGAAGCACGATGCACGTCGTGACGGCATCGCTGCTGCGCCGGCCGACGGGCAACGTGATGGTGTGGACGCGCGAAGAGGGTTGGCGCGTGCTCGACGGCACCGATTCGCTGCTCGCCAACGGCGTCGCGCTGTCACCGGCCGGCGACACGGTGTTCTACACGGAGTCGCTCACCGGGAAGCTGCACCGTCGACCGCTGGTGGGCGACGGCGGTGCAATCGCGATCGACATCGGCGGCACGCCCGACAACATCATGTGGACTCCACGCGGAACCATGCTCGTCGCCACGCACCTGACGGGGTTCGGGCTCATGCTGTGCAACAGCGGCAAGGCGCCATGCACCACCGGATGGGAGGTCCACGAGGTCGACCCGCACACGCTTGCGAGCCGACGGCTGATCGAGCACGACGGCACCATCGTCGGCGCGATCGCCACGGCCGTCGAGGTGGACGGTCGCGTGTACCTCGGCAGCGTCTACGACGACCGGATCGGTGTCGTCACGCTCGACGACGACACCGACAGCCCCTCACCCGGGTTGCGTTGAGTATGGCGGTGGTTGATAACGCGGGTTCCCATGCCGCTGACGCGTCACTCGACTGAGGGGGCGGCGGTACCGCCAAGCTCCCCTTCACCCACCCTTTCGGGCAACGGAACGCCGACTCGACGCGGACGATCCTCGAAGGTCACGCGCGAGATGATCCTGCAGGCGGCGCTGCACGAGTTCGCCGAGCAGGGCTACGAAGGTGCAACCACGGCGTCGATCGCGCGCCGGGTCGGCGTCACGCAGCCGCTGATTCACTATCACTTCGGGTCGAAAGAGGCCCTGTGGCGCGCCGCGGTCAGCGAGCTGTTCAACAAGCTCGTCAGCCGGGTCAACGAGAGCGAGCGCGAGGTGGAAGGCATGGGGCCCGCCGCGCGACTGGTGACGCTGAGCTACTCGTTCATCGACTTCATCGTCGAGCACCCGGAGTTCTCGCGGCTGGTCAACAACGAGGGGATCCTGCGCACCGAGCGACTGACCTGGCTGGTGGAAACCTACGTGCAGCCGCTGCTCGAGCGATGGGAAGGCTACCTCGACGACGCCAAGCAGGCCGGCATCATCAAGGACATCCCTAACGTGTTCATGCTGTTCTGCTTGCTGGGCTCGTGCCAGCACTTCTTCGACGTGGCACCGATGGTGCGCGAGGTGTTCGGCATCGAGCCGCGCGCCGACGACACGGCCAAGGCCTACGCCAACGCGCTCATGGAGCTGTTCCTGGAAGGCGCGTCCACGCGCAACCTCGACGACTGACTCGCCGCGCCGGGCGCACACAGCCCGCAGTCACCTCCGGATCACAGTACCGTTATGCGCTCGCAACTGTGTGAGCGTGCAGCCACCCGATCGTTCGATTCTGAACAGCAATTTTCACAAACGCCTCGAGCTTGATAAGCTGCGGGGTTAACAAGGGAAAAGAATGGCAAGAGACGAGGCAATCGCGATGACTGGCAGATCCAACGACACGTTGACGATCACGGACAACCGCACGGGACAGACCTACGAGATCCCGATCGAAGATGGCTCGATCCGGGCGATGGCCCTGCGGTCGATCAAGACCTCGGACGACGATTTCGGACTCCTCTCCTACGACCCCGGGCTGCAGAACACCGCCAGCTGCCGGAGCACGATATCGTTCATCGACGGCGATCGGGGCATCCTGCGCTACCGCGGCTACCCCATCGAAGAGCTCGCCGAGCGCAGCACGTACCTCGAAACGGCCTATCTGATCATCAAGGGCGAGCTGCCCGACACGAAGCATCTCGAAGCATGGACGTACAACATCACGATGCACACCATGCTCCACGAGAACATCAAGAAGTTCGTGGAGGGGTTCCGCTACGACGCGCATCCCATGGGCATCCTGGTCAGCACGATCGGCGCACTGTCCACGTTCTACCCGGAAGCGAAAGAGGTCGAGTCGATCGAGTCGCGTCGGGTGCAGGTACGACGCCTGATCGGCAAGATTCCCACCCTTGCGGCCTACGCGTACCGGCAGAGCCTGGGCCTGCCGTACGTACAGCCGGACAACGACCTCAGCTACACCGCCAACTTCCTCTCGATGCTGTTCAAGATGACCGAGCTCAAGTACAAGCCGAACCCGGTCTTCGAGAGAGCCCTCGACGTGCTGTTCATCCTGCACGCCGATCACGAGCAGAACTGCTCGACCACGGCCGTGCGCAACGTCGGTAGCTCGCAGGCCGACCCGTACTCGGCCCTGGCGGCGGCCACCGCGGCGCTGTACGGCCCGCTTCACGGTGGCGCCAACGAGGCCGTGATCCACATGCTCAAGCGCATCGGCGACGTGAAGAACATCCCCGACTTCATCGCCAGCGTGAAGGCCGGCGAGGGTCGGCTGATGGGCTTCGGCCACCGCATCTACAAGAACTACGATCCGCGCGCCAAGATCATCAAGGAGACTGCGTACGAGGTGTTCGACGAGACGGGCAAGAACCCGCTCATCGACATTGCCGTCGAGCTCGAGAAGATCGCGCTCAACGACGACTACTTCGTCGATCGCAAGCTCTACCCGAACGTCGACTTCTACTCCGGCATCATCTACCAGGCGCTCGGATTCCCGATGTCGATGTTCCCGGTCCTGTTCGCGATACCGCGCACCGCCGGCTGGCTTTCGCAGTGGGTGGAGAACGTGATCGACGAGGAGCAGAAGATCGTACGTCCCCGTCAGATCTACGTGGGCTCGGGCGAGCGAGGCTACGTACCGATCGAGAAGCGCCCCGTCCCCGAGACGTTCGAGCGCCGATTGCTGGCCGGCCGGTTATAGGGCGACCCAGAAAGGGCAACGAAAAAGGGCCGCCCCGTTGTTGCGGGGCGGCCCTTTTTTTGCGACGCGCGATTCCTCGCGTGCTCGCCAGCTCGCGCGCTCGGCCCCTTTTTCTGTCCGCTTCTTACGGCGTGTAGATCTCCATGACGGTGGCGAGGAACTTCAGGGCGTCCTCGCGCTGACGCTGGAACGAGTTGCGGCCGATGATCGAGCCGAACCCGCCGCCCTCGGCGATGCCGCGACACTCGTCGAAGACCTTCTCGTCGGCGCCCTTGGCACCACCGGAGAAGATCACGATGCGCTTTCCGCCGAACGCCGACTGTACGACGTGGCTGACCCGTTCGGCCAGGGTCGAGATCGGAACGCCCTCGGCCTCGTAGACCTTGCGCGCTGCATCCTGCTCGATGAAGTCGGTCGGCGGCTTCACCTTGATGATGTTCGCCCCGAGCTGGGCCGCGATCTGGGCAGCGTAGGCGCAAACGTCGATGGCCGACTCGCCTTCCTTGGAGATGTTGCCGCCGCGCGGGTACGACCACACGACCACGGCGACGCCTTTCGACTTGGCTTCGCGGGTGAGATCGCGAAGATCCTGATACATCGACTTGAACTCACCCGAGCCGGGATAGATCGTGTAGCCGATCGCGGCACAGCCGAGCTGGAGCGCATCGTCGACCGAGCCGGTCAGCGACGGTACCGGGTGCTCCTTGTCGGGAGAGAGGCTGTCGTGGTTGTTCAGCTTCAAGATCGTCGGGATCTGGCCGGCGAACTTGTCGGCACCCGCCTCGATGAATCCCAGCGGCGCGGCGTACGCATTGCAGCCCGCGTCGATGCCGAGCTGGAAATGGTAATCCGGATCGTAGCCGGCGGGGTTCGGCGCAAAGCTACGCGCCGGGCCGTGCTCGAATCCCTGGTCGACCGGCAGGATGACGAAACGACCCGTACCGGCGAGCTTGCCCGTGTTCATCAGACGCGCGAGGTTGTTCAGGACGCCCGCGTTCTCGCTGGAGTACCAGCTCAAGATCTCCTTGACTCGTGCACTCATTCTTTCCGTTCGCCCCTTCGATCAGATTTGGGATTCGCTGCGCGTTGCCGCACCACAAACGCCCGATTCTACTAGAGAAAACATGGCAACGGTTCGGGAGCAACACGCACCCGTGCGCACCGCACCGGTGAGCGCATCGTAGGGGTCGTCGTGCGCGTCGAGCGACGCGCCCAGCTCGTCCATCGCCTCGGAAACATTGCTGAATCGCCCGAGGTACTCGTCGAACAGCCGCGCCCGGCGCCGGTAGCGGTACACGGCAAGCAGCACGGCATTATTGATGCGGGCTGCCACATCATCGCCGTCGTCGTCGCCCACCAGTCGCACATCGCGTAGTCCTTGGAGCGCGTCCTCGTAGATCTCCGCCCGTCCCGCGCGCATGGCAGCCGCGTCAAAGTCGCGGCTTCGGTCGAAGTACGCCTCGAGGCGCACGACCAGATCGTCGAGGAGCTCGCCCTGCGCGAGCCACCGGTCATAGCGCTCGCGCGCCACGCGCGCGCGCTCGTCGTCGCCGCGCTCCTCGAAGAACTGGATCGCCAGCCGCCCACCCACGGCCGAGGCCAGCGTCTCGTTGAATGCGATGTTGCCGGTCACGAACACGGTCTGGTGCACCAGCTCGTGCAGCACGACCGTGACCACCTCGACCTCGTCGTTCGCCAGCACACCGGACGGAAGCGGATCGTCGAACCAGCCGAGCGTCGAGTAGCCCGACGCCTCGACGATGTGCGTGTCGAGGCCCTCTTCCTCGAGCGAGGCCGCGAACGATCGCGCTCGCTCCGGATCGAAGTACCCACGGTACGGAATGCGTCCGACGATCGGGTAGCTCCAGGTGTACGGCTCGAGACGGTCCGCGTGGGCAGCGGTCACGACATAGGCGGTGGCCAGCCCCTCGGTGTCTGCCACCTCGAGGTAGCTGCCGCCCACCTCGAGCCCGTGCTCCGCCGCGTAGTCGCGGGCCGCCAGCACGGCCTCGAGGCGACGCCGGCGATCGGGATCGGCGGTACGCTCGATCTCCTCGCTGATCGGATGAGCGCTGCCAACGTAGCGCAGGTGCTCGACGCCCACGCGCATGATGTAGCCGGGCCGACAGCCGGCGAGCCCGCCAAAGGCCAGCAGCAGAGCTACCGCGACCGCCCTTTCTTTCGTCATCGCCGGGTCATCGCTATATTCGCCGCTCGGCTCTCCCGTGAAGCGACTCTGGAAGTACGTTCTCCATCACAAGTGGCGCTACGTGGTCGGCTCCCTGTGCCTGTTCTGCACGGCGACGCTGGTCATGATCATCCCGTATCTGTCGCGCCAGGCCATCGACGCGATCGACACGAACGCCGCGACGGTCGACACGCTCGGGCTGGTGGCTCGATACGCCGGCGCGATCGCGGCGCTGGCCATCGTCCAGGCGCTGGTGCGTACGGTATCGCGCACCTTGATCTTCAACACCGGGCGCGACATCGAGTACGAGCTTCGCAACGACCTGTTCCGCCACCTGGAAACCCTGCCGCAGGCCTACTACCAGCGCCAGCGCACCGGCGACCTCATGTCGCGGCTCGTGAACGACATCGGCGCTGTTCGCCTCGTGCTCGGCCCCGGCATCCTCACGTTGATCAACACGCCGCTGTACTGCGTCTACGCGTTCTCCTTGATGATGCTCATGGACGTGCGCCTTACCTTGGCGGCGATGGTGCCGTTCCCGATCCTCCTGTGGGTCGTCAAGCACTACAGCAGCGCGATGATGGAAGCGACGATGCACACCCAGGAGCGCCTCGCCGACATATCGGCCTTCGTGCAGGAGAACCTGAGCGGGATCGGCGTGATCAAGTCGTACGTGCGCGAGCCCGCGCGCAGCCGGTCGTTCGCCGAGCTCAACGAGCAGTTCAAGGACCAGAGCATGGAGGTCGCGAAGCTGCGCGGCCGGGTGTTCCCGTTCATCCGCATCGTGTCGTCGCTCGGGATCCTCGTAGTTCTGTACTACGGCGGAACGCTGGTCGTGCGCGGGGATATCACGCTCGGCCAGCTGGTGGCGTTCATCGCCTACCTGCACATCCTGGCGTGGCCGATCATGGCGCTGGGCTGGATGATCTCCATCTGGCAGCGCGGGCGCGCAGCCCTGCAGCGGCTGGGCGAGATCCTCGACACGGTTCCGGCGGTGCGCAACCGGGAGGACCCGGTTCACGTGTCGAGCATGCGCGGCGAGGTTCGCTTCGAGGACGTCGAGTTCGGCTACGCGTCGCCTGGAAACGGGCACTCGGTGATCGAGCATGCGAGCCTGCACGTGCCGGCAGGCAGCTCACTGGGGATCATCGGCCGTACCGGCGCGGGCAAGTCGACGCTCGCCATGCTCATACCGAGGCTGTTCGACGTGACCGGCGGGCGCGTCACCGTAGACGGCGTAGACGTGCGCGACTGGGATCTGCGCAACCTACGCGCGAACATCGGCTTCGTACCCCAGGACCCGTTCCTGTTCTCCTCGAGCATCGGCGAGAACATCGAGTTCGCCAACACCGACGTCAGCCAGGACGATCTGATGCAGCTCATCGAGATGGCCGGGCTCGACGCCGACCTCGCCGAGTTCCCTCACGGCGTCGACACCCAGGTGGGAGAGCGCGGCGTCGTGCTGTCGGGAGGTCAGAAGCAGCGCCTCACCCTGGCCCGCGCAATCGCCCGCAACCCGAGCATCCTCATCCTCGACGATTCGCTGTCGAGCGTCGACGCCGCCACCGAGAAGAGGATTCTCGAAGAGCTCGAGGACGTGATGCGCGATCGCACCTCCATCGTGATCTCGCACCGCGTGTCGTCGGTCCGGGAGGCCGACAAGATCATCGTCGTTGAGGATGGGCGCATCGTCGAGACCGGAAGCCACGCCGAGCTGGTCGACCATGGCGGCATCTACTGCGACCTCTACCAGCGCCAGCGCATCACCGAAGAGCTGGAGGCCATGTGACCTCCACCGAACCAACACCGCGCAAGCCCGAGTCCCGCCGCCGCAGCTTCCAGCGCGAGAGCCGGCTTACGGGCACGCGCGACGTAGAGCTCCTGTTCGGCCTGTGGCAGTTCATCCGGCCCTACCAGCGCCTTTTCTGGGTGGCCTCCGCGCTGCTGCCGGCGATCTCGGCGTGCATGCTCGTCCAGCCCTACATCGTGAAGCGCGCCATCGACGACTACATCTCGGTCGGTACGGTGGACGGGCTTGGCTACTGGGCAGCGCTGTTCGGCGTGGCCATCTTCGGCGAGTTCGTATTCCTGTACTGGCAACACTATTTCACGATGCTGGTCGCCCAGAAGTCGCTCGCCGACCTGCGCACCCGCGTCTTCGACAAGGTGCAGGCCATGGACTCGGCCTACTTCGATCGCAATCCGGTCGGCCGCCTCGTCACGCGGATGACGACCGACGTCGACGTCATCAACGAGATGTTCGCCGCCGGCGCGCTCACCGTCGTGATGGACGTCATCACCCTGGTCGGCATCGTCGTGATCATGATGGCCCTGCACTTCAAGCTGGCGCTCGTCACGCTGTCGGTGCTGCCGGTGATGTTCCTGATCGTCGACTTCTTCCGACGCAAGGCGCGTCGCTACTACCGCCTCATTCGCGAGCGCATCGCGCGCATCAACGCGTACCTGCAAGAAGCCATCAGCGGCATGGCGGTCATCCAGCTGTTCGCGCGCGAGGAGCAGGTGGCCGAGGAATTCGACCGCCGCAACGCCCTGCACCGCGACGCCTACCACCGATCGAACCTGTACGAGGCCTCGCTCTTCTCGCTGGTCGAGGCGGTGAGCAACATCTCGGTCGCGCTCATCGTGTGGTTCGGAGCCCACCTGGTGCTCGGTCAGCCCGTGTCCACCGGGTCGGCGGTCGCCGGTGCGGTCGGCTTCGGCACCCTGGTCGCGTTCATCGAGTACATGAACAAGTTCTTCATCCCGATTCGCGATTTCTCGACGAAGTACGCCGTCATGCAGTCGGCCATCACGGCCGCCGAGCGCGTGTTCGGGCTGCTCGAGATCGAGCCGGCGATCGTCGATCCGCCGCGGCCGGCGCCGACGCCGGCGCCGCGCGGCGTGATCCGTTTCGACAACGTCTCGTTCTCCTATGTCGGCGATGAGCAGGTACTGCGCAACCTGTCGTTCGAGGTTCGACCCGGCGAGCACATCGCCATCGTCGGCGCCACGGGCTCGGGCAAGACGACGATCACGAAGCTGCTGACGCGCTTCTACGATATCGATGACGGCGCGATCCTCGTCGACGGCGTCGACGTTCGCGACTGGAAGCTCGACGAGCTGCGCCGGCGAATCGCGACCGTGCTACAGGACGTGTACCTGTTCACCGGCTCGGTGCGCGAGAACGTGCGGCTGTGGGAGGCGGACATCTCCGACGACGACGTGCGCCGCGCCGCCGTCCACGTCAACGCCGACCGCTTCATCGAGCGACAGCACGACGGCTACGACGCCCAGGTGCGCGAGCGCGGCAACAACTTCTCCACCGGCCAGCGCCAGCTCCTGTCGTTCGCGCGCGCATTGACCTTTCAGCCGGAGATTCTCGTGCTCGACGAGGCCACCTCGAGTGTCGACACCGAGACCGAGGACCTGATCCAGGACGCGCTCGCGAAGCTGCAGCGTGACCGCACCTCGCTGGTGATCGCGCACCGGCTATCGACGATCGAGAACGCCGACCGCATCCTGGTACTTCACCGCGGAGAGCTGCGTGAGTCGGGTACCCACGCCGAGCTGATGGCAAGTGGCGGCCTGTACGCGAAGCTCTACCGCCTCCAGCACGAGGCGGCGCACGCATCGGCGTCGGGTCCGGCGCCGACGCCGTAGAGACACGCCGACGTCAGTCGTGGGCCTCGTCGGACTCCGATTCCGGGGCCGTTTCGCCGTCGGGCTTGATTGCCGGCTCTTCGTCTGCGCCCTCGCCCGGGGCGGCCGCCTTCGCCACCTTTTCGTCGTCCGCCTCACCGCCATCTTCCGCGCCCGCATCGCTGGCCGCGCCCTCGGCGGCGTCCGACTTCGCCGTCTGGGGCGTTGCCTTGAGCAACTCCCTGCGGCGATACTCCATCAGCTTGCGCAGCCCGTCCATGCCCGCGTCGCGCGGCGCGGGAGCCTCGTAGTTGTAGCGAGCCGCGATCTTTTGCCCCGCGATGACCATGATCTGCGACATGGCGCGATTGTGGTGCTTCTCCTCGGCGTAGAGATCGGAGATCATCTTGGCCCACACGGTCGGCTTGGCCTTGGGAACCAGCGTGAAGTTGCGCGCAACGTAGCCGTTGGGCGTGAGCCCCTTGGCGATGCGCACGCAATCGTTGAAGCCGGCGACGTAGCCCTGCTGGAACATCGGCCCGAAACGCTCCCAGCCCTTCTTCCCGAACGCGGCGGTCGCCACCCCCGCACCCCCCAGCATGAGACCGATGGCCACTCCGATGGCCAGGCCGCTTCCGAACTTGTTGCTTCTGTACATCGTGCAGGCTCCCGTGGAATCCGGTACCGACCTTGCCGTCGCCCCACCCATTCGACTGAATAGCCCCCGTAGGTCTTCATGTCCATCCAGATTTTTCGGTGCCGTTCGGTCGATGGCATACCCGTCGCACCTGCGATAGGCTCGCGCGGATGAGGAGATCGAGTCAGCGTTGAAGTCGGCTCTCATCACGGGAATCACGGGCCAGGACGGCTCGTACCTGGCGGACCTGCTCGTCGACAAAGGCTATCGCGTACACGGCATGGTGCGTCGCACCAGCAGCGAGAACCTGTGGCGGGTGCACCACCTGCACGACAAGATCAACCTCATCTTCGGAGACCTGCTCGACGAGAACTCGCTCATCAACGCCCTGAACGAGTCGGAGGCCGACGAGGTCTACAACCTGGCCGCACAGTCGTTCGTGCCCACCTCGTGGAACCAGCCAGTGCTCACCGGCGAGTTCACGGCGCTGGGCGTCACGCGGATGCTCGAAGCCGTCCGGGTGGTCGATCCAAAAATCCGTTTCTACCAGGCGTCGAGCAGCGAGATGTTCGGCAAGGTTCGCGAGACGCCGCAGAACGAAGCCACCCCGTTCCATCCGCGCAGCCCGTACGGCGTGTCGAAGTGCTACGGCCACTTCCTGACGGTGAACTATCGCGAGAGCTACGACATCTTCGCGGTGTCCGGGATCCTCTTCAATCACGAGTCACCGCGACGCGGCCTCGAGTTCGTGACGCGCAAGATCACGTACGCCGTGGCGCGCATCAAGCATGGCCTGCAGGACACGCTCAAGCTCGGCAACCTCGACGCCAAGCGCGACTGGGGATTCGCCGGCGACTACGTGCAAGCGATGTGGATGATGCTCCAGCAAGACCAGCCGTGCGACTACGTGATCGCCACCGGCGAGACGCACAGCGTGCAGGAGTTCGTCGAGCGTGCGTTCGCCCGGGCCGGGCTCGACTGGAAGCGACACGTGCAGACCGACCCGGCCCTGCTCCGGCCTGCCGAGGTGGACCTGCTGGTGGGCGACGCCTCCAGGTCGCGTGCCGACCTCGGATGGACTCCGAGCGTCACGTTCGACGGCCTGGTCGACCTGATGGTCGACGCCGACCTCGAGCTCGTGGCCGCCGAACACCCGGCCGGCACAGGCGACGGCGCGCGGACGAAGAACGGCCGCTAGCCGGTGGCATCGATCCGCACCCGTCGCGCCGCGCAGCGAAGCCGCCGACGGGTGATCGGGCGAGGCGCGCTCATCGCGGCACTGTCACTCCTCATGGTCAGCGGCTGCTCTCGCGGCGACCGGCGTGCGGTTCACGTGCGCGTCGCCGACCTTCTCCACGGACACACGGCCGTCGTGGCCGGTTCCACGTCTCATTACCCGCGGCGTTCGCTCGGTGACGAAACTCGCGTGGTCGTCGCGGACGCCGCCACGTCGATGCTCACTCACGCTCACGCTCGCGTACCACTCACCGTCCCGGAAGGCGCGCGCCTCGAGCTGGCCTACGGGGTCGAGGCGCCCGAGTCGTTCTCCGCGCCCGTTTCGTTCGCGGCACTGGTACGGAGCGGGGGGAATCAGCAAACGCTGTTCGCGGCGACGGTCGGACCGCAAGAGGCACCCTACAACGAGTGGAACGACGTGACCGTCGACCTCGCCGGGCTGGAGGGCGAGATCGAGCTCGAGCTGACCACGGCGTGCACCGAGCCGGGAACGGCTGCGGATCCGGACTCACCTATCGCGAACGCGTATTTCAGTGCGCCCGTCGTTACCGTACCGTCGCGCGATCCGCCTCGACACAACGTGGTGCTGATCTCGCTCGACACGCTGCGCGCCGACCACGTGGGGCTGTACGGCTACTCCCGGCCGACCACACCGAACATCGACCGCGTCTTCGGCGAGCAAGGAGTGGTGGTCGAGCGCGTCGTCTCGACCTCGACCGATACGCTCAACGGTCACACGTCGATGCTCACGGGCCTGTACCCCACGGTCGCACTGGTGCGCAGGGGGAAGACGGTCTTGCCGTGGCCGTGGGTCGTGTCGCTCGCCGGCATCCTGCGCAGCGCCGGCTACCGCACCGCGGCCTTCACCGAGAACGCCTACGTGGGGGCGAACTTCGGCTTCGACCGTGGCTTCGAACGATACGCCGAGGAGAAGTCGATCGACGATCATCTTCAGGCGCGCGGGTCCATCGAGACGACGTTCGCACGCGGCCGGGCGTGGCTCGATACCATCGACGACCAGCAGTTCTTCCTGTTTCTCCACACCTACCAGGTTCATGCCCCGTATACCCCGCCACCCCGATACGCCGCGATGTTTCCGTCGCCGCCCGACGCGACCACGATTCGACGCCAGATGGACGCCTACGACGCCGAGATCGCCTACACCGACGAGCAGGTGGGCAAGCTCATCTCGCATATCGACGAGCTGGGACTCGAGCGGAACACGCTCGTCATCGTGACGTCGGACCACGGCGAGGAGTTCGGTGAGCACGGGGGGCGGCAGCACGGCCCCCACCTGCATTCCGAAGTGCTCCATGTACCGTGGATGATGCGCGCGCGCGGCCTGCTGCCGGCCGCCGGGCGGCGAAAAGGCCCAGCCTCGCTCAACGACATGCTCCCCACCGTGCTGGAGTTGCTGGGGCTGACCGCGCCGTACCCGCCCGACGGGCGCTCGCTCGCCGGTCATCTGACGCAGGGGTCGCCGATTCCGGTTGTCTCACTGTTCTCCGAGGCCCGAACACTGATGGCGCTCACGACGACAGGGCGCGATCGCGCGTGGCTCTCGCCCTCGTTCTCCCTCACACGCTGGCCGGATCGGCTGATCCGAATACGCACGCATCAAGGACCACGTTACGAGCTCTACGACCTCGATGTCGATCCCGCAGAAACCGAGAACATCTACGGTCCGCACGCGCTACGGGTCGCCCACCTGCGAACCGCGCTCGATTTCTACGAGCAACATCGTCGCGATGAGAGCACCAAGCGCGCACGTTCGCTCGGCGTCACCAACCTCGCCCCTTCGCACGCAGTGCCGGGCCTCGACCGTGAGCGCGAGAAAAAGCTGCGCGCCCTCGGTTACCTCAACTGACCGACCGCCGCGGAAGGCGACCCGGCCTCATCGAGCAACCCTTGCTCGCCCAGCCATGTGACGATGGCCTCGGCAACCACACGATGACCGAACACCGTGAGATGGTCATGGTCGATGAGAACCCGCTCAGGCGGGTAGCGGCCAAGTAGCGGCAACGTGTCGAGCACCGGAATCTCGAACGTGCGCGCGAACTCCCGCATATGCCTCTGCGGTGCGTCGAGGTCGTCACCGGTGAGCTGGAACCGGAACGGGAACAGCACCAGCGCCAGCCGGTAGCGGCCGATTGCCGCCAGTCGAACGATATCCTCGAGCTCACCGAGGTGCAGCTTCATGGCGTGGCGCACGGCCGACGAGTCGGGATCGTGCACCAGCTCCTCGACCGAGCGAAGCTCGCGCCCGATCGGATCGGCTACCGCGATCCACAACGACTTCAGCGCCGCGATCGCGGCGCTGCGCTCTGCAAGCCAGCTGATCGTGTTGCCGGCGGTCAGCCCCGCCGGCGTGGTGGCCTGGCGTACGCCGCTTGCGAGCTCGGTGATATCGTTCAGAACGACGCCGACCACGACGACATCGGGCTGGAGGTTGGTTCCGTGCTTGTCCAGAAACAATAGATACTGCCGCGACGACCAGCCGGCCACCGCTGCGTTGACGGTCTCGACCGGCAGCTGCCTGGAGGCTGCGAGATCCTCGACGACGCTCGCGAACGTCGCTTCCTCCGGGACGCCGAATCCGAACGTCACGGAGTCCCCCACGAAGACGATGCGATGCGTACCGGGCCTCTTCGGCGCGATGGCCTCCCCCCTCAGGCCGAAGTTGTTGACCCGAATCGGGTGACGCCCGTGCCGCGTCAGTCCCGACGCGCGAGGTGGCATCAGCCACAGCTCTCCCTGCTCCTGCCAGGAAAATCGCGGATTGATCGCGTTGTCTTCGGGAACGTATCCTCCCAGGCGTGCCGCGGCCTCGAGGATGACGAGGGTCACGATGACGCTGCCGACCGCCAGCGTGAGCTTGAGCGCAAGACCCCGCAGCTGCCGAATCTCCACGTCAGGGCCGTTCGAGCACGCCCGTGCACTCGACGTCGCACGGTCGCCGCGCCGCGCCTTCGGCACCACGACTCAAGGCGAGGACTCCTCGGTGAAGATCACGCCCGGCGCCAGCACGCCACACGGGTCGAGCGCCCGTTTCACGCGGCGCATGTCCGCGACACCGTCGCTGCCGTACAGCCGGACGAGCAGCTGCTGCTTGATCGGGTTGCGCCCCACGCCGTGCTCCGACATCGGACAACCGCCGAGGCCGATCGCGACGTCGCCGATCTCGAGCTGTGCGCGACGTGCGCTCGCCGCCTCCGCTGCCGAATGCGGCAGCACATTCGGATGAACATTGCCGTCGGAGATGTGGCCCCAGATGGCATGATCGAGGCCGTGGCGCGCAAGCACCTCACGATAACGGTCGAGCGACTGCGCGAGATGCTCGACCGGCACGATGACATCGCTCGCCGACTTCGTGATGCTCGCGTCCACCGTACGCTGCGCGTCCTTGATCCGGCGGTTCACGGCCTCCGGTACCGCTTCGCGTAGCCGGAACAGCCCATCGCGGCGCGCTGTCTCGCCCGGCAGCGCCGGCACCGTGACATCGAGCATGCCGTGATCGTCGAGCAACCGACCCAGGCGAACCAGCGGCGTATCCAGCGTAGCGTCGGTCACACGGCCGAGCTCGTGGAAGGCACGCTCGCGCGACATGTCCGGGTCCAGCTCGCCCTGGAACAGCAGCGCTGCCCCGGCCCCCGCCAGTGCACCTGCCAGCTCGCCGTCTGCGCCGTCCTCGCGCAGCAGCGCCAGGCAGCGCGCGTCCATGTACTCGACGGCCGCCACGTCGACGCCTTTGCTGTCGCTCGCGGCCCAGGTTCGCTGCGATGCCTCACGTAGCGCAGAGACAAGAGCCAGGGCCGCCACGTCATCGCGAGTGGGCACCAGGCCCGCGAACAAGGCAGGGCGACGCTCCAGCAGGCGCAGCTCGACCTGTACGATCACGCCCAGCGTGCCTTCGGCGCCGATGAACAGATCGACGAGATCCATTTCGGGCTCGGCGTGGTAGCCGGCCGAGCACTTCGGCACGGCGGGCAACGTGTACGTGGGTACTGCGACGGTGGTAACCTCACCGGAGGTCGACACGATCTCGAACACGCCTTCCGCTCCGGCGGTCACCTGGCCGCGCTCGAGCTCGAGCACCTCGCCGTTTGCCAGCACGACCGTGAGTGCGCGTACCCATGCGCGCGTCGTGCCGTGCTTGAACGTAGCGGCTCCCGCAGCGTTGGTCGCCACGATGCCCCCGACCGTCGCGCCGTCGAACGTCGGCTGTGGAGGATAGTAGAAATCGCGCTCGCGCAGGGCCTGCTCGAGCTCGGCCAGCACCACGCCGGGACCCAGGCGAACGCTCGTGCTCGCCCACGCCTCGATCGCGTTCATCCTGGCCAGTGAGACGACGACCCCGCCGCGCGGCGTGGCGCCACCCGTGAGCGATGACTGCGCGCCTACCGGCAGAACGGGCTCACCACTCGCGAGCACGCTCGCAACCTCCGCCTCGTTTCGTGGCAAGCAGACCTCGCGACAATGGCCACCGGTGTAGTGAGCTGCATCGTCGAGGTAAGGCTCGAGCTCGTCGCGATCGCGCAATCGCGTGATCGGTTCGGCCACGCCGCGCGGCTCACGCGTGTGTACTCGCCACGAAGGATCGCTGCTCACGCCAGCTCCAGCGTGACGTTGCCCGCGTCCTCGACGAGCACCCCCTGCGCGCCGCCGGCAGGCAAGACCGAGGCAGCCCACGCGGCCGCGACCTTGCGGTCGCGGTGGACGGTGGCACCGAGCACGGGGGCCATGGCCGGGTCGATGTTCGGGCTGACGATGGCGAGGCGTACGCCGCGTCCGTCGGTGAGCGCGCGCAGACGCACGGCCTTGTGATCGCCCAGCCGGTAGCCGCGTTCCCGGACGATCTCGAGCGCGGCGTCGTGCGTGGGCGCTCGGGAGAGCAGCTGCACGAAGTGGTCGATGCCGACGCCCTGCTCGCACAGCGCCTCGAGAATCAGGACACCACCGTCGCGGACCACGCTCTCCGTATTCTTGATCCCCTTGTCGGCCTGGTACACGTCACGATCGAGCGGCGGCTCCATCTGTGCGACCACGACGTCGACCGGCGCCGACAGAGCGTGACCGAAGCAGCCGCGCGCCACGACGAGCGCTTCCTCGAGCGCAGTCAGTGGGGCACCCGCGGCGGCGGCCACTACCCGCCCGTCGACCAGAACCTGATTGACGGCCAGCATGCGAGCTCCGTGGCGATCGAGCGCCGCGAGCGCACCGGCGATGCCCTCATGCACGGGATTGCCGGCCAGACACAGCCCGCGCGCATCGGGCGACATCGCGCCGGCGTGGTTGGCCTCGATCGACTCGCGCGCCATGACGCCCACGGTGAGCGTCTTGTGCGCACCGGCCGCGCCCGCGAAGTAGTGCGGCTCGACGCTGCCACAGGCCAGGTAGCACCCGCCCTCCGCCATCCAGTGATGAAATCGGTAGCCGCCGACGTCGCGTATCTGGTCGGCAGCGGCGGCGTCGTGCCATGCGATCGACTCGAAGCGATCGCGCCACGAACCGAACGCTCGCTCCTCGTGCTCGAGCTTCTCGGCGGCCGACGCGACGTGCGTGCCGGCCGCGACCAGCCCACGCAGCCGGGTGACCGGCCCGCGGCCGTGCCCGCCATCGAGCAGCTCGAAGAACACGTCGAGGAAATCGCGGGTTGCGGTGAAGCGATGAGCGTCGTTCACCAGCAACGTCAGCGGCAATCCGCCGGTAGCCGCAGACGAGGCGAGCTCGACCACGCGGCCGCGCTCGAGGGCGGCTCGCATGAGCGCCTGCGAGCTTCCGGAGACTGCTGGCGCCACCGGTCCTACCGCCTCGAAACGAACGGTCGGCAACAGCTCTGGCCAGGCGGGGCACGGAGAGGACACGCGGCCTACTTTGGCGCGCCATGACCGCAATGCAAGGTCTCGATGCCGACCGACCCGATGGTGGACGGTAGCGCGTACAACTGTTTGAATGTCGCAGCCTCGGTTCAGGGGTTCGTGAGGTTCGCCACCGTTGCCATCCGTACCGCAGTCACCGTTCTCAGACGGTGCAGGCCCTCGTTTGCCGGAGCTCGATACGGTCAGGGGCATCGCCATCCTCGCCGTGACCGGCCTGCACGCCAGCTGGCCGGCGCTGGCCGCCGCGCCTGCCCAGAGCCCCGCCGGGCAGATCGTCATGGCGATTCACCTCGGCTGCGGATTCGGCGTTCCGCTGTTCCTGGTGGTTTCGGCCGTCGGCCTGTCGCGCCACTATAACAATCCGTTCCCGGGTGTCGGCGGCTACGTCGCGTTCCTCATGCGACGGGCCGGGCGCCTGCTGCCGGCATACGTCACGTGGAGCCTCGTAACGGTCGCAATCCTGCAACCCGAGCGGCTGCAATCGGTCCTGGGCATCGCCCGGGTCCTCGGCAACGGGTCAGCGGATGTACAGTTTTACTTCGTTCCTCTGATCTTCCAGCTCTACCTCGTGTGGCCAGCGATACGCCTCCTCGTCGATTTCACGAGTACTTCGCGCGTGTGCGCGGTCGCGACTGTGGCGGTCGCTGCCACCGTCAGCAGCGGCTGGTGGAAAATTCACGATACGGGAATGATCCCGCAAGGCACGTGGGGCCTGCTGCCCCTGTTCCTCGTGTACGTCTGCATCGGCGTGGTGATGGCTGGTAGGGTGGATCAGCTTCGCGCACTGGCGCGAAGCCGTGTGGCCATCGCGATCGTGGCCGCCGCCACCTGCATCGCGGCGGCCAACATGTTCACTGGCGCAGTCGACCAGATCGGTCCGCACCGCGATGGCCTGGCGGTCTTGCTCGCGGTGTCCATCTTCAACGTCCAGAACATGGTGTACTCGTCCACCGCCACGGTGCTGATTGCGCTACTCGCGTTCCGCATCGAGGGAACCACCGGCGCCCGCTACCTCCAGAAGATCAGCACACGTGCGTACGGGATATTCCTCGTTCACATGCTCCTGCTGACCGTCGTCGTCGATCCGCGCGCAGTGGACCCGGGACCTTCGACCGGCACCGCGATAGGGCCGGTGGTGACGCTACTGATCGGGTGGACGTGGTGCACGAGTGCCGGCTACGCGCTCGTATCGCTGCTCGAGCGCGTTCCGTTGCTGCGATTCGCGGTCAGCAACCGGGGGCTGTCCATCTTCCGAAGGGGCGACGCGGCGTGACGGTCGACTACGAGACAGCCTGGGGCGAGTGGGACGACATGATCCGCTACTCGCCGGCGCCGTTTCACCGGCGACGGCTCATCGTCGACCTCGCCCGGCGCCTCGATTTCGCCTCCGTGCTCGACGTGGGGTGCGCGGGCGGCGACCTGCTGGCGACCCTTGGCCGTGAGTTCGACGTGGAGCTGAGCGGCGTCGACGTGTCCGCGAACGCGACGGCGGCGGCGGCCCGGCGCCTGCCCGCGGCGACCCTGCGGTCGCTCGACCTGGAGCACGAGGCGCTCGCTCGCGAATTCGACCTCGTGATCTGCTCCGAGGTGCTCGAGCACTGCACCGAGCTCGATCGAGCGATCGCACACCTGCGCTCGATGACGTCCGGTCACCTGATCGCGACCGTGCCGGCCGGTCCCCTCTTCCCGATCGACCGCGCCGTGGGCCACCACCGCCACTTCAGCCGCCAGGCACTGACGGATGCGCTCGGACGTCACCGGTTCGACGTCGTCGAGGTGAGGCGCTGGGGGTTCCCTTTCCACTCGCTGTACAAGCTCGCGATCAACCTGCGCCCACAGGCCATGCTCGACGGCTTCGCGGGGGGGACCTATTCGCGGTCTCAGCAACTCGTGGGGTCGCTGGTGCGATCGTTGTTCTACCTGAGCGTACCGGGCCTGGGCTGGCAGCTCATCGTACTGGCACGGGCGCGCTGACGTGTGCGGCATCCTGGGCATAGCGACCGCCGGCAGCGAGCCGATCGACTCGAGCCGCGCACGGCAGGCGCTGACGCTGCTGGCCGGACGTGGCCCCGACGACAGCGGCTGGCACGACGGCCCGGGCGTGGCGCTGGGCCACACCCGTCTCAGCATCATGGACCTGACCGAGGCCGGCCGGCAGCCGATGTCGAACGACGACGGCACCGTACAGGTCACGTTCAACGGCGAGATCTACCGGTTCTGGGAGCTGAGGCGCGAGCTCGAAGCGCTCGGGCACCGCTTCGTCTCGCGCTGCGACACCGAGGTGATCGTGCGCGGTTACGAGCAGTGGGGCCGCGGCGTGCTCGACCGCATCGACGGCATGTTCGCGCTGGCGCTGTGGGACACGCGCACCCGCACCTTGCTGCTCGCACGCGACCGGCTGGGCAAGAAGCCGCTGTTCTGGAGCCGCACGGGCGACGGCCTGGCGTTCTGCTCGCTGATGCGCCCGCTGGTCGACGCCGGCCTCGTCGAGCCCACCATCGATCTGGCGGCGCTGCGCGAGTACCTGTTCCTCAACTACATCATCGGCCCTCGCACGATCTTCGCCGGCGTCGAGCTGCTGCCGCCCGGTACCTGGCTCGAGTTTAGTGGCGGGCAGATCTCGAGCGGCCACTACTGGCGACTCGACGAGGAGCGGCAGCCGAGCGACGCCGACCCCCAGCAGACGTTCGAGGAGTTGCTGACCGACAGCGTACGCAGCCGCCTGGTGAGCGACGCGCCGGTCGGCATGTTCCTCAGCGGCGGCGTCGACTCGGCGCTGATCGCAGCACTCGCGCAGCGCGAGGGCGGCTGGCGCCAGCTGACGTTCAGCGTCGGCTTCGAGGCGGCGAGCTACGACGAGCGCCCCAAGGCGCGCCGCGCCGCCGCCGCGCTCGGCACAGAGCACCACGAGATCGTGTGCCGGCCCGAGCACGTGCCCGAGGTGCTACCCGCCGCGCTGGCGAGCGCCGACCATCTGCTGGCCGATCAGTCGCTGGTGCCGCTCACATTGCTGGCGGGCGAAGCGCGTCGCCTGGTGAAGGTCGTCCTGACCGGTGACGGCGGAGACGAGCTGCTGGCCGGATACTCCACCTACCGAGCGCTGGAGGTAGCGGCGCCGTACGTGAAGGTCGTGCCCGCGACCTTGCGGCGAGCCGCCGCGCGCGCCGCGGCCGCGCTCCCGGACGGCGATCGCAAGATGTCGGCGACAATGCTGGCGCGACGATTCATGGGCGCCACCACCGGCACGCTGGCGCAGGCCCACGCCAGCTGGCGCTCGATCTGGTCGCACGACGACATCGACGGCCTGCTCGGCGGCCTCGGCCACAGCGCGCGTGAGTGGCAACCCTACGCCGAGCGCTTCGTCGCGCCGCGCGGCTGGCCGCGGGTCAAGTCGGCCGTACACGCCGACGTCACGACGTGGCTGGTCGACTCGATCCTGGCCAAGGTCGATCGTGCGACCATGGCCCACGGCCTCGAGGCACGCTCTCCGCTGCTCGACGCGCGGCTGGCCGAGCACTGCTTCGACGTGCTGCTGGCGCGCCAGCCCCGCCTGCACAGCAAGCAGGCCGCTCGTAGATTCGCCGCCCGCATGCTGGGGCCCGATCTGGCCGGCGCTCGCAAGGAAGGCTTCCAGGCGCCGATCTCGCGGTGGCTCGGCGGACCGCTGCGAGACTACCTGCACGCGCGACTCGACGACCTCGAACAACGCCTCCCGGGCCTGTTCGATCGAGCGTTCATCGACGGCGTGGAACAAGAGCACGCCCGCGGTCGTCGCGACCGCGGGCTGGAGCTGTGGAGCCTCGTCGTGCTCTCCGAGTGGCTGGCGCTGTTCCCGAACGCGCGCCTGCCGTGAGCGACCCGGCGGCCACGGGTACGGGCGACGCGGGGCTCGAGCGAGCGCTCGGACCGTGGAGCGCCTACGCGCTGGTGGCCGGCACGATGATCGGCACCGGCATCTTCTTCTTCGTCTCTCCGGTCGCGACCCACGTCGCCTCGGTACCGGCGATCCTCGCGGTGTGGATCGTCGGCACGTTGATCGCCACCTGCGGCGCGGTGTGCGTCGCCGAGCTGGCCGCCGCCTATCCGGCCACGGGCGGCATCTACGTTTTCCTGCGCGAGGCGTTCGGTCCGCTGGTCGCGTTCCTGTACGCGTGGGCCTACTTCCTCATCATGCGCGTGGGCAGCATCGCCATCACCGTGCTGGCGTTCGCCGCGTTTCTCGGCGAGCTGCTCGGGCTGTCCGCGCAGGCCGGCACCGGGCTGTCGCAGGCCATCGCCATCACCGCGGTGGTCGTCATCACCGGCGTGAACACGATCGGCGTCGGCACGGGCGGGCGGGTGCAGGTGACACTGACCTCGCTCAAGCTGCTGTCGCTGGCGGGCATCATCGTCGTCGCCGCGGCGTACGCGGCCAATCTGGTCGGGCCCCACCAGATCGAGCTCGCCGCACGCGAACGGCCGTCGGGCGACGGAGCGTGGTGGGGGTTCGCGGTGGCGCTGGTGCCCGTGATGTGGACACTCGGCGGCTGGGACGAGTCGCCGTTCGTGGCCGAGGAGGTGCGCGATCCGGAGCGCAACCTGCCGCTGTCGGTGCTTGCCGGCCTGTGGAGCGTGGGCGCGCTGTACGTGCTGGTCAACGCGGCCTACCTCACCGTGCTCTCGCCGGCCGAGCTGGCCGCGTCGGGATCGCTGACCGCGACGTTCGTCCTCGAGCGAGCCCTGGGCCCGACCGCCGCCGGCGTGCTGACCCTGGCACTGGTGGCATCGACGTTCGGCGCGGCCAACGGGCTGACGTTGACAAGCGCACGCATCGCGTTCGCCGCCGCGCGCGACCACCGTCTGCTGGCGTGGCTGGGCCACGCCCACCCGCACACCCACGCACCGGCCCGTGCCCTGGTCGTACAGGCCGCGCTCGTGATCCTGGCGATCGTCACACTGCGCGACCCCTACGACCTGCTGCTGTACACCGCCGTGGCCTACTGGGCGTTCGCGGGCATGATGGCCGCTGCGCTGATCGTGCTGAGGCGTCGCGACCCGCACCGCCCTCGTCCTTTCCGTGTACGTGGGTATCCGCTCGTCCCCGCCACGTTCGTGGTCGCGGCGGCGTGCATGGCGTTCTCGGTCGCGCGCGTCGACCTCACCGGCCTGGTCGCCACGGTCGCGATCCTCGGCGCCGGCACGGTCGTGTACGGTCTCGACCTCGTGCTCCGGGCCGGTCGTCACAGGCGCAGGTGATCGACGCCGGGGCCTCGGATACACTCCGGTCGATGCGCGCGCGCGTGAGCGGTTCGGGTCCGGCCTCGATGTCCACGTCATCGATCGCGACCGCCGTGATCGTCGCGGTGGGAGTGGCCGTGGCGGTGGTGATCGGCGTCACCGGCGATTTCCCGCTAAGCGACGACTGGTCGTACGCATACGCCGCGCGTGCGCTGTGCGACGATGGCGAGCTGAGCTTCCTGCCATGGACCGGCGCCAGCCTGGTGTTCCAGGCCTGGTACGGCGCCGCGCTCTGCAAGCTGTTCGGCCTGTCGTTCACGGTCCTGCGAATCTCGACGGTGCTGCTCGCGATCGTCGGCGCCGTCGCGCTCCACGCCCTGCTGCGCGCCCTCGACGTCGACCGGCGGCTGGCGGCGCTCGCCGTGGCGACGTGCTGCCTGGGTCCGCTGTACGTGAACCTCGCGTTCACGTGGATGACCGACGTGCCGTTCACGGTCGCCGTGGTCGTGGCCGGGTACCTGTACGTGATCGGCATCGAGCGCGACGACCCGGCCCGGCTGCTGATCGCCGGCATCGCGTGTGCGGCCGCGCTGCTCATCCGGCAACACGGCATCTTCGTGGCCGCGGCCGCGGCACTGGCGATCCTCGGCTCACGATCCTCCGCGCTGCCCGATCGGCTGCTGCGCGCCTCGGCCGCCGCCGCCTTTCCGGTGGCCGTGTTCCTCGGCTTCCACCTGTGGCTGTTCTTCATCCACGGTGCCCCGTCGGGGCTGCAGGACAAGGTGAGCGAGGCGGGCACCCTGGCCCTGACCACGATCGGCAACTCGGCGTTTCGCGGCCTTCACTACATCGGCGTGCTGCTGGTCCCGCTGGCCGTGGTGCTCGCACCGTCGCAGCTACGCAAACGCCCCGCCGTGCTCGCGACGCTGGCTGCCGCGCTGAGCGCGCTCGTGGTGTTCCTGTACGCGCGTGAGCAGGTGCTCATGCCGTATCTCACGAACGTGATCTACGACTTCGGCCTCGGACCGCTGTCGCTGCGCGACACGCAGTTCCTCGGCATGGCGCCGCCGCTGCAGCTCGGCCTGCCGTTCGGGGTGCTGCTCACGATCGGCTCGACCGCGGCGACGGCGGTCGTGCTGACGTCGATGCTCGGCGCGTCGCGCCGGCTCGGCGAGCCCGCGTTCGCATTCGTCGCGTACGCAGCGCTGCTGCTGTTCGCCGGCAGCCTTCTGCACACGAAGTTCTACTTCGACCGCTACCTCCTGCCCGTGCTCCCGTTCGCCGCCGCCGTCGTGGCCGCATCGTCGCGGCCCACGCGGATCGGTGTCGGCGCCTGGGCCACGGCCGCGGCGCTGGCCTGGTTCGCGGTGGCCGGGACGCACGACTACATGGAGTGGAATCGAGCCCGGTACGCGGGCATCGCCGAGCTCGAGCGCGCCGGGGCGACCGTCGAGGACATCGATGGCGGCGTCGAGTACAACGCATGGCACCTGGCCGCGAGCCTGTGGACGTGGCCGACGGCCGAGGAGGCGCGACCGGGCAAGCCGGCCAGTCAGCGCAGCTGGTGGTGGGTGGTCGACGATCGCTTTGTGCTGGCGTTCCGCGAGCTCGAGGGCTACGACGTCGTGCGCGAGATGAGCTATTTGCGTCTGCTGGTCCCCGGCACCGGCCGTGTCCTGGTTCTCGAGCGCCGTCACCGACGCGACGAGCGGAGTGACGATGTCCCCTCGTAACCAGCGCCTCGCCTTCGTCGCCGGCGCCGTCGCCCTTTTCGTGGCCACGCGCATCGTGATCTACGCAAGCGGCGATCCCTACTTCGACCCCGATTCGTACAAGTATCTGTCGGGCGCCGACTCCCTGCGCGCGGGCAAAGGCCTGCCGCCGGTTTTCAGCGAGATCCCCGTCACCGGCGGCGCGCTGCACGTGGTGCCCGGCTACGCGTGGATGATCGAAACGATCTGGCGAACGTGGGGCGGCATCACGTTCACCGGCATCGCCGTGGTCCAGTCGTTCGTCAACCTGCTCGGCTTCCTGGCGCTCGCGCACCTGTTCTCGCGCTGGCTCGATGATCGGGCGGCCGTCGTCGTGTTCGTGTTCCTGTGCCTGTCGCCGTCGGTGGCCTGGCTCGAGCACGGCATCATGCCCGACTCGATCGCGCCGGCGCTGCTGATCCTCGCGTCGTGGCTGGCCGTGATGGGGCCACCCGGCGGCGGTCGGTGGGTGGGCCCGGCGATCGGTGCGGCGGCGGCGGGCTCGATCATCTCGTTCGAGATCCTCATGCGCACCAGCTCGCAGGTCTACGCGGTCATCCCACCGCTTCTCGTGCTCGGCGCGACGACGAACCGGCGCAAGGTGGTGCCCTGGATGCTCATCTACGCCACGGCCGTCGTCGTACCACTGGTTCCGTGGATGCTTCAGAACCACCGCACGCACGACGTCTTCGCCGTGAGCGCGAGCACGGGCCGCAACCTGTACTTCAGCGCGGCGTGGGGCGGCACGATCGACCGTACGCTCGCCCAGCACGAGCTCGGTATACCGCTGCGCGACGAGTCGCACGCGACCTACGAGCTCACCGACACGGCGTTTCGCAAGGCGCTCGCCACCGAGGGCTCGCTGGCCGGGGCCGACGAGGCGCTGCGAGCACAGGCACTTGCGGCCTACCGGTCGAAAGACCTGCGATCGATATTCCGCGAGCGGGCGGCGCTGCTGTCGGCGCTGTTCGTGCACTCGCCGGACATGGGCAAGACGATGACCCCGCTGCGTCCGTATCGGGAGGCCTACCTGGTCAATCGCAATTCCAGCCGCCAGGTTCGCGAGCGGCTCGAGCATCGATTCAAGTATCGATTCACGCCGGAGTACACCGAGGCGGCGGCGCGTCTCGGCACGGGCTCGAGCTGGGGCGTCGTGCTGTTCTCGGCGGCGATCTTCCTGCTCACGTTCGACGGGGTGGCGCTGCTGCTGGCATACACGATCTCGCTGCCGATGATCTTCTGGCAGGCCGAGGAGCGCTGGAACATCCTGTTACTGGCCGCCGCTCCGGCGGCAGCGTTCATGGCGATGTACGTGTTCTTCGGGGGTCCGCTGTACCGCTATCAGGCGGGACTTCACCTGTTCATGCTGGCAACCTGCGCCGCGGCCCTGTCGCTGGTCCTCGAAGCGCTGCCTCGCCGGATGCCCCGTCACGCCCACAAGATGCGCAGGCTCACGGGCCAGTAAACGATGGCGCGCGGTTGAGCATGCGCGACGTCTGGAGCAGGTTGCGGCCATGAGGTGGCTCGTAGGCGTGGCGCTGGCCGTGGCAATGCTCGCATGCAGCTCGGATAGCGGACCTGTCGGCAAGGATGCCCTGCTCGAGTCGCCGGCGATCGAGACACTGGAGAAAGCCTGGCAGTGGCCGCCGGAGGGGGGCACGGCACGCGACGTTCGCGCCGACGACCTCGCGTGCCGCAAGACCGCCCATCAGTGGGAACGTCCGCTGCGAATCCTCACCGCCTACGGCGAGTGCATGGCCGATCTCGGCTGGACGCGACTGCCCGACGAGCGCACGGCCCGCGCCGGCGCCGCCGAATAGCAGGCTGCTGACCGAGCGCAAGCGCCGGTTGACTGCTGCACCGGGTTCATGAACTGTTGTCGACAATGAGACGGTTAGTCGTATTGCTGGCACTGGTGGTCATCGCGTGCGGTGGCGGATCGGACCCTGAATCCCCGAAGAACGCGGTGAAGAGCCCCGCCGCCCAGCCCGGGCAGGCGCACAAGGCGACTTCCAAGAAGAAGGGCGGCCTGGTGGAGCATTCGCTCGCGAGGCTGCAGGAAGTGTGGGCCTGGGACGAGACGAAGGGCGCACAGCGCGACGTGGCGAAGGACGACGTCGCGTGCCAGCGCGCCGCCAAGGGCCGGGAAGGTCTCTCTGCTGTGCAGGTCTACGGGCAATGCATGCTCGCCAAGGGCTGGAAGCAGGCGAAGCCCCAGGGCTAGGGCCGCGCCACCGACCGGACCAGCCGACGCCGCTGGCCTCGCGGGGGCACCGAACACGAAGCGCGCTGCCGTCGCGGCCGCGCTTCTCGTAGCCCTGTTCGCCGGACGACTGCTCCACACGGCGGTCGAGAACTCGCTCACGACCGACGAGCCGCACTACGTCGCGACGGCGCTCTACATCTGGGACAGCGGCGACTACCACTACGCGCGCACGCTCACGTTCCACCCACCGTTGACCTACCACCTCGCGAGCCTGCCTCTGCTCGCGCTCGACCTCGACGGCGTCCAGCGCGACCGGGCCGTGAGCAAGCGGCTGCGCACCGGAACCGACCCGTCACCGGATCTGGTGCGGGTGCTGTCGCGCGTTCCGTTCATCGTGCTCACCTGCTGGGGCGCCGCCCTGCTCTACCTCTGGGCGCTGGAGGCGGCAGGGCCGCTTGCGGCCCTGCTGGCCGTCGCGCTGTACACGCTGTCGCCGACCATGCTGGCGTACGGCCCGCTCGCTCATTCCGACATCACCGTATCGATATTCTTCTTGCAGACCGCCTACACGCTGTGGCGCTGGCTCGAGCGTCCCGGCACCGGCCGGCTGGTGGCCTGCGGGCTGTCGCTCGGGCTGGCGCTGGCGGCAAAGGTGAGCGCCCTGCTTCTGCTGCCGGCCATCGGCATCGTGCTGGCGATCCACGCGGTGCGGCGGCGCGTCGACGCAGCCGCGGGAACCGGGGGCGTTGCCGCGCTCTCGTCGGGACTCGCCGGGGCGTGGATCACCTGGACGGCGATGCTGGTGCCGGCCGTGTTCGTCGTGTGGCTTTCCTACGGTGGGTCGTTCGCGTCGAGCGAGGGGATAGGCGGCCGATTCGCCGACGTCACGTTGCCCGCGTACCTGCACTCGCTCCTGTTCGACGTGGGCGCCAACGCCCACGGCCGCGTGCTCTACTTCTTCGGTCAGTACTCGGAGCAGGGCTGGTGGTACTTCTTCCCCGTCGTCTTCGCCGTCAAGACGCCGATCGCGACCCTTCTCCTTCTCGGCCTTGCGCTGGCGACACGACGTCGCGGGCTCGGCTCGCTGTACGGCGTCGTGGCGACCGTGACGGCCGTGTACGTGGCGGTGGCCTGCTTCTGGCTACGTGTTCCGCTGGGCCTGCGTTACGTGCTGCCCGTGATCCCGCTCATGCACTTGCTCATCGCCGTGCGACTCGTGCCGGCCACCGAGCAGTGGCGCCGCATCGCGGTCGCCGCCGGCGTGGTCTGGCTTGCAGGGACCGGACTGCTGGCACACCCCCACTACATCTCCTACGCGAATGCGCTGGTCGGCGGATCGGCCGGCGCCCACCGCTACATCGTCGAGTCGAACCTCGACTGGGGCCAGGACCTTCCGGCGCTCGCCCGCTACCTCGACGAACGCGGCAATCCGCCCGTACAGATGGCCTACTTCGGCCCCGAGGATCCCGCCCACTACGGGATCCAGTACACGCGCCTGGACAGGTGCAAGCCGGCCACGGGGCTGGTGGCCATCAGCGCCACCATCGCGCGGCGCGTGTACGCTCCCTGGAACCCGTTCAGGTCAGCGCCGGAAGGCTGTTACGACTGGCTCCTGCGACACGATCCGGTGGCCCAGCCCGGCAACTCGATCCTCGTCTACGACGTGCCCGAACAGGTCGACTAGCTGATGGCTCCCGGACCTCGAGATTCCTACCTGTTCGCGGCGTTGAAGACTCGCGAGAACTGGATCGCGATGGCCGCAACCGTGGCGGTCACGGCCGCCGTTGTCGCGTACTCGCGCACTCCGTTGCCGGCCGAGGTCACCGTCGACCTCACGCGCATGCAGCGCTTCGGTAGCCTGGTCCACGCCACGCCGGTGGGGTTCTGGCCCGACAGATCGGGTGCGATGACCACGGGCGACGTTGCTCGTGTCGTGCTCAACCGGCCCCTTCCCGGTCGCTTCGAGCTCGTCATCGAGGGCCGCGCGCTCGACGCCGGCGGAGCCGTCGACGCCGAGGTCCGCGTGGGAGCGTCGAGCTACGCCGCAAGGTTCGAGACAGACACCGCGCCGATCACGCTGCGAATCGACAACGACGCGGGAGCGCGTGAGATCGTCCTGCGTCTGCCTGCCGGATCTCGGCTGGCGGTCACGCGCATCACGACGCGAGCGCTCGGTGGCCCTGCGTGACCGTCGCGTCGAGCACCGCGGGGCCCGACCTACACGGTGATGGCGAACGGCAGCTGTTCTTCGTGCTACTGCTGACTGCCACCGCGATTCCGTACGTCCTGTTCCCGCTCCTCATCCACGTGCTGCCGCGCGCGGCGGCCACCGACGGCATCGTACACGGCTGGCTCTTCCTCGGCGCCGGCTGCCACGTGGCGGCGAGCTTCTTCTTCTACGACGATCGCGATGTGACCGGGTTCATGCGCGACGGGCGCTCCGCACGTTTCCTCTTCGTACCGATCGCGCTGGTCGCGCTCAGCGGCATCGCGTTCACGGTCGGCGACCAGACGTTCCGCAACTACGCAATCGTCGCCTTCTGGGTCTGGCAGGTTCACCATTTCACGCGGCAGAACCACGGCGTACTCGCCTTCGCAGCACGCGCCGACGGCATGCCCGTGACCACCGCCGAGCGTACCGCCATCACCCTCACCAACATCGCGGCCGTGCTCGCGACCCTGGTGTTCGTCACACCGCTCACGAAGACAGTGCTGGCACCCCATGCGTGGCTGATCTACGCGGTCGCGCTGGGCGTGTTCGCGTGTGCCTGGATCGCGTACGGGCTCAGCCGGCCACTGCGTCGCCTACGAGCGGCACCGTGGAGGGCGACCATCATGCTCGCCCTGATGGGATTCTACCTCCCCCTGTTCGTCTTCACCGACCCGTTCTCCGCCGTGTACATCTTCCTCACGGCGCACGGCCTGCAGTACCTCGTGTTCATGTACTTCGTGGCACGCAGGCCGGCCGATGTACGGGCGCGCAGGCTGCGCTCGCTGGTGGCGTTCACGCTGCTGGGCGGAGCGGTGATCTACCTGCTTCAGAGGCCGGCGATCTGGACGACGTACGGCGAAGGCCTGCTGGGCCTCTCCTACGGCATCATCATGTGGCACTTCGTCCTGGATGCGGGCGTGTGGAGATTGAGCGAGCCGTTCCAGCGGTCGTACATGTCCGACCGCTTCACGTTCCTCGCAGCTGCGCGTCAACCGCGGAGCTGACATGGACGCGAGCTCGAACAGGATGGCCGGGAGCCCGGCAGCGGCGGCAGCCATCTGGAGCCGGCGCGCGGACATCCGGCACATCGATCCCGAACCGTCCACAGGTCGCCTGCGCGCTACCGGCCTGGCTCAGGCCCTGGCGATCGCAGTCGCAGCGTTCGGTCTGCACACGATCGGCTACCGTTCGGCAGCCACCGTCGCATGGACGATCTCCTCGGTCGTGCTTGCGGCCGCGCTCGTGTCGCCGGCAGGAATCTACCTCGGCCTGCGTCGCCTCGCCGTGAAGCTGGGAGAGTGGACGGGGATGGCGCTCGCCTGGTTGTTGCTCGCGCCGGTGTTCTTTCTGTTCTTCGCACCGTTCGGATGGCTTCGCCGACGCGGACGAAATGACCGGCTGCGCAGGCAGCTCGAGCCCGATGCTGCCAGCTACTGGGAGCCGCACAGCGGACGCACGGCGGCATCGACGTCTCGGCAGAGGCCGTACTGAGTGCGGGTCCTCGGCATCAGCGCCTACTACCACGATTCGGCCGCCTGCCTGGTCGAGGACGGTCGCATCGTCGCGGCCGCCCAGGAGGAACGATTCTCACGCAAGAAGCACGACGCCGGCTTCCCCGAGCAAAGCGTCCGCTACTGCCTGGCCGAGGCGGGCGCCGACACCGTCGACGCGGTCGCGTTCTACGACAAGCCGATCCTCAAGTTCCACCGCATCCTCGAAACGTACCTGTCGGTCGCACCGTCGGGGCTGCGCCAGTTCATGCGTGCGGTGCCGACCTGGGTGCAGGGAAAGCTCTGGATCGAGAAGTCGATCGACGAGTCACTGGAGCGCTGTGGCATCCGGGCACCCGGCGACACGTTCTTCCCGGAACATCACGAATCGCACGCCGCGAGCGCGTTCTTCCCCTCGCCTTATCCGTCGGCTGCGATCCTCACTGTCGACGGCGTCGGCGAATGGGCCACCGCTACCGTGGCCGTGGGGCGCGACGATCGCCTCGAGATACTCAATCAGCTCTCGTTCCCTCACTCGCTCGGCCTGCTGTACTCGGCGTTCACGTACTTCACCGGCTTCGAGGTGAACTCCGGAGAGTACAAGCTGATGGGCCTGGCGCCGTACGGCGAGCCCCGCTACGCCGAGCTGATCCGCGACGTGCTCATCGACATTCGCGACGACGGATCGTTTCGTCTCGACATGGGCTACTTCGGCTACCTCGACGACATGGTCATGACGAGCTACAAGTTCGAGCAGCTTTTCGGGCGGCCGCCACGCCAACCCGGCACGACCATCACGCGCGACGACATGGACATCGCTCGCTCGGTGCAGGAAGTCACCGAGGACATCATGCTGAGGATGGCACGCCATGCCCGCACCGAGACCGGCGAACACAACCTGTGCCTGGCCGGCGGCGTCGCGCTCAACTGCGTCGCCAACGGCAAGATCCTTCGCGCCGGAATCTTCGATGACGTCTGGATTCAGCCGGCGGCAGGCGATGCAGGCGGGTCGGTCGGTGCAGCGCTGAGCGTGTGTCATCAAGAGCTCGGCCAACCTCGTACGGTAGATGGCGACCGCATGCAGGGCTCATGCCTCGGCCCCGAGTTCTCCCCGCAGCAGATCCGCGAGTACCTCGACGCCAGCGGCATTGCCTACCGGGAGCTCGATGACTCGGAGTGGGCGCCGACCCTGGCCCGGCTTCTGTCCGCCGGCAAGGTCGTCGGCCTGTTCCAGGGGCGCATGGAGTTCGGACCGCGTGCGCTCGGCAATCGCTCCATCGTCGCCGATGCGCGCGCGCCGGACATGCAGTCGATCCTCAACCGCAAGATCAAGTTTCGCGAAGACTTCCGGCCGTTCGCCCCCGCCTGTCTGGAGGAGCGGCTGGGCGAGTACTTCGAGATCGATCGGCCCTCGCCCTACATGCTGCTGGTGGCCCCCGTTCGAGCCGAGCGTCGCCTGCCACCCGGCGGCGACGAGCACGAGCTCGAAATTCAGGAATGGGTGGGCCGACAGCGCTCCGATCTGCCCGCCATCACCCACGTCGACCACTCGGCGCGTATCCAGTCGGTGAGCCGGACCTCGAATCCGGCGTTCCACCGCTTGCTCGAGGCGTTCGAGTCGCTCACCGGCTGCGCGGTGCTGGTGAACACCAGCTTCAACGTCCGCGACGAACCGATTGTGTGTACACCCGAAGACGCGTACCGGTGTTTCATGCGCACCGAAATCGACTACCTGATGCTCGGGCCGTTCTTGCTCGACAAGGACGAGCAGCTCACCAGACCAGCCTGAGACCCGGACCACTACCGAACGATGGCTCGCACACGCTACGCCTGGAAGATGCTGCGCGATGTAGCGGACTTCGCCCGCGCGCAGAAAGCCTACTGGATGTTGCCGCTGCTGCTGCTGCTTGCCTTCATCGGGCTGATCGTGGTCACCGGACAGGTCGGCGCACCGCTGCTCTACACCTTGTTCTGAGAATCGTCGCGGCCGGGGACCGCACCGTCGTGCGGTCGCTGCGCGATGACGACGAAGAAGCCTCCCTCGCGGCTACCCGACGCGGCCATGACGAGCTCGGCGATCGTGCGCTCGATCGCATCGCCGGGCGGCTCGGCCGCGAACAGCTCCACGTCGTCGCCTGTGGGCCGGAACGGTCTCGTACCCGGCAGGCTGCGTACGAACTCCAGCCCGGCGCGCTCGGTCCAGCCGATCACCTCGCCGATCGTGTGCTTCGACTCATGAGGGTTGCGGTACTGGTCCATGAACCATGCGCGACGGCGCGGCCCGGTGAAGCCGCGCGCGCGAAGGTTGGGATCGAGAAAGCGCAGCCTCTTCCCGGACAGACGGAAGATCCTGCGTCGCGCATCCGTGATCAATCGTCCATAGCGATGGTACAGGCCCACCAGCAGATGTCCCCCGGGCCTGACCAGGCGCGCGAGCGTACCGAAGCCGAGCTCGGGGTTCGACGTGTGGTGGAGCACGCCGTTCGACACCACGAGGTCGAACGCACCCTCGTGCACCGCCGGCCGGAACAGGTTCATCTGCACGAAGTGGGCGCGCGACAGATCGTGCTCACGGGCGAAACGCTGCCCGAGCGTGAGCGAGTTGAGGCAGATGTCGGTGCCGACGACCAGGCGGTTGGCGATCGACAGGAAGTTCGTGAGCTGGCCGGTGCCGCAGCCGCATTCGAGCACGCGCGTGCCGGGCGGAACCTGATCGTCGAGAAGCTTCGCGAAACGCCCCTGCCGGGCCTTGGTCGCCAGGGTCTCGACGCTATCGAAGTTCTCGTAGTCGGGGAACGGAGTCTCCTCGTAAAACGAGCGCATCCGATCGGTGACGTCATCGCACGACGAATCCCACTCGTTCGGCCGGAACAGCAACGGGATCCCGTGCTCGAGGCCGTAGCGGTGTCGGCAGCCGCGGCACTCGAGCTCGTCGTCGACGCTCGCGAGCTCGGCGTGGCAGACGGGACAGCGAAGAAGGTCGATGCAGGACGGCTCAGTCGAGCCACCGGTCATTGCGGTAGCCCGCCGTCAACAAGACCGTCGGCGATACAGCGCGCGACCATCGTCGACATCTTGGGGTTGTAGTGCATGCGATCGACGTACAGCAGTTCCTTCGCATCCTCCTGGATATCGGCGCACCACGTGAAATCGTCCCCCATCGGATGAGCGTCGACGTAGGCCCGCATGCGCGGGAAGCCGTGGCGTGATCGTTCGTGTCCACCGAAGCGCTGCGACTTGTGCGTGTGGTAGGACAGATCGTACTTGTAGACCGGGGCCGGCTGCCAGACGAAGAACACGTCCACCCCGTGAGCGCTCGCGATGCCGCGGATGGCCTGCACGTTGGATACATAGCGCGCGATGACCGCGTCGAGCCGGTCGGAATCGTCGGCCGCTAGCCGCTCGCTCTGATCGCGAGGCAGGTCCGCAAGGCCGATGTTCGTCCAGTCGTCGCCGGCCAGCGTGCGCACCAGGGGCAGCGACCGTAGCGCCCCGAGCCATGGCCGTTCCAGCGCTTCATCGGTACGGCGCGTGAGGTAGCGTTGCACGAGAACCGGATCGCCCGGCTGACCGAAGTCGTTGACGCCGTCGAGGAAGATGACGAGGTCGGGTCGGGGCTCGACGAGTATGAGCTTCTCGAACAGCAGCCTCTCCATCGTCGACGTGAAGCCGCCGCGGGCAAAGTTGTAGACGCGCGGCTCGCGCCCGTCGACCGCCGGCAACACTTCCTGGAGGTACGACGAAATCGTCTGCTCGTCGGGCACACCGTAACCGAACGCCGTGGACCCTCCCAGCAAGAACACGTTGTACGCGTCCCCGGACGGTGGCCACGGTCCTTGTTCCTTGCCGCGGCGAAAGCCCGCCTCGTCGACCGTGACGTACTCGCCCGTCACCGCCTTTTCGCGAAAGCCGGTGATCGGATCGGGTCGGAATGGAATGCCGCTCTCGCGCCAGAGCGCCGCGCGCTGCTCGGCATCGAGCTCCGGAAACGAGATCTCCAGCGCTTCGACGATGAACTGCGGCGGTGACCTGAACAGGAAGCCGAACGCCAGGCCATCTTCTCGCGTCGCGAGATAGATCGCGGCGACCACGTTGACGACGACGAGAAGGACGCAGAAGTTGGTCCACACGAGGCTTCCTGCCCGGTAGGCGCGCCCGATGCGACTCATTTCCATCCAACCTTCCCTTCATTCGGTCGCCTACGCCGACCGATGACACTGATCCATATCACGGCGTAGCTGCGTCGGCGCATCCTCCGGCACGACGCGCATCGATGCGATAGAGCCGGAACGCACCCCTCGCCTCCTCGACTACGTGAAAGTCGCGGCCCAGCACGTCGAAGACGCGACGATGAGCCTCATCGTCGCGTGCGATCCAGGTCAACGGCGGTCGGTGAGCGCAGGACTGCGACGTGACCAGCTCCCGCGTCAACCGTCGCGGGACTCGTACGATCGGGCGCGCGCGTTGCGGGTCCGGCCCTCGTCCCGCCTCGTCCTCGACGTAGTGCGTGTAGGCGGAGACCAGCTTCGGCGTCAGCACGACCTCGTCGGCCGGGATGCTCTTCACCACCTTCGTGAGCCATTGTTTCGACAGCCGTGGCTCACTGCGCGCTCGATTGACGTCGACGATCGCCGCCGGATCGACGACCCCGCCTCGTACCCTCTCGTCCCAGCGGTGAAAGTACAGATGAGCGCCGGTCAGCAGCACCGCGGCAGCGAGGCACCATGCCGTGGCCCGAGCCACCGTGCCGACACGGCCGTCGGTACGCGCGGTCGCAGCCGCGACCGCCTGGATCGATAGCACCATGAGCCCCTGCGCGAACGGGATCATGAGAACCGCGCGACGAGGCAGCGGCTGTCCGGCGACAGCAGGCAGGAGCGCTCCGGCAACAGCCCATACCAGCAGCAAGCGGACGAACGCATCATCGCGACGGCGGACGGCCTCGGCGAGCCCGAGCAACAGCAGGGGCGCCAGCAAGGGGTTGATGATCGGCCCGTCGATCATGCGACCATTCGATTCGAGCCCCCGGTCGCGGAACAGCTGCCCGAGCATCCTGCTGAACCGCGTCCAGAGATCGTCGGGAACCATGCTCCCGCCGACGAGGCGCCACGAATGCGCCTCGAGCCGCGAGATCGCCGGCGTGAGCGCATCGCGGCCGCCGAGGATCAGGGCAAAGGCGTGGCCCCTGTCGCTCGCACCGGGAGTCTGGCGTAGGCCCTGAGGTTCGAGCCAGGCATCGAGGCCTTGCGCGTCAGGAGATTCGACCGGCACGTCGGATTCGAGCAGCGCCGACTCCACCGCCGACTCGACCCCGGCGCCGGCCCGCGGGCTCCAGAGCGCTCGATAGTCGAACGAGTGTGCCACGACCTTCGCCAGGCCGTCGCGCAGAAGAACCGCGCCGGGAATCGAGATCGACACCGCAACGAGCCCCGCGATGAAGAGCCGCCGCAACGCCGCCCGATCGCGCAGGCCCGGAATCACCGCGATCGCCAGCACCACCAGCACCGGCACGAACCAGCTGAGCTGATAGCAAAAGAGCGACAGCCCGAGCACCAGCCCGAGGGCGATGGCGGTCCAGAGCTCCCGGCGCACCGCCAGCCGCGCCAGCAAGGCGAAGCACAGAACCGAGTGCAGCATCGATATGCCGATGTACAGAGCACTGCGACTGTAGGCGAGGAACAGCGGCGCCGCGGCGGTCAGGAGCACCATCCAGGTCGTCGGCGTCGGCCCCAGCCGACGCCAGAAAGTCGCGGCAGCGACCAGTAACGCGATCGCGCCGCCCGCGACGGAAACCAGGCGAATCTGCAGCAGGCCGGAGCCGAGCACCGCCAGGCCCGATGCCTGTGCGCCGAGGGGAACGAACTGCGCCTGGAATCGTTCCAGGGGATAGACTCGGGGGAACGGCGGCGGCAAGACCGCACCTCGCTCGAGCTCGCCCAGCTGCATGCGAGCCGCCCTGAGATACGCGACCTCGTCGAGATACACGTCGGGGTAGACGTCGATGTGATACAGCGCCATGAACACGAACACGGCAACGCCACCGGCGACCGCGACGAGCTGCCGGCGTCCGGACTCGCCGGCCCCTACTTCCACGTCACGGGGCACGCGCCAGACGAACAGCGCCATCGCAGAGGCATACAGCGCCAGGCCGGCGGCAGTGTGCTCGTCGAGCAGGTAGGACTGGGCGACATAGCCGAGCGCGACCGCACCGAGCCGGCGACTGCGGGTTGCCGTGTGCGGGCTACGCGAAGCGACGGCGAGCCAGCCGACGATCAGCACCGCAGCGGGAAGGCGTACGGCGGCCGCGAGCACCCATCCGCGTTCGTGGATGATCGCACCGACCGACAGCAGCGCGTCGACCAGTGGCGCCGCCGAGCCGAGAACGGCCGTCGTGCCCGATCCTGCGCGGCTCGCGTACGCGATTGCGAGCCCGACCACGAGCAGCGAGCACGCGATCGTCCGGCCACCCAGTCCGCGCATGGCACCGTCGCCCGACGGCGGCGCTTGGGAAGCACCGTGCATGGCTACCACCGCGTCGCTTGCAACATCATCGTCGCATCAGTCGATGTAGCCGAGCGCGCGCAGCATCTCCGTCTCGCGCTCTCCCTTGCCGATCATGCTCGGCGACGCGAAGCGATCCTGCATCCAGCTCTCCAGCCGCGCGCGCAGCTCGGCCGCCCGCGCCGGCTCCGCACCGGTACGCTCATCGAGCTCATCGGGATCGTCGTCGAGGTCGTAGAGCTCGAAGCGCGCAGCGTCGTCCACTCCCCGTGAGAAGATGAGCTTCCAGCGGCCGTCGCTGATCATGGCCTTGTGCCCGGCCGGCGTCCACGTCTCCGAGAACACCTCGCGCGGCTCGCCCGAGGAGCCACCGGTGACCGGCAAGACGCCGCCCTCCTCGCGCCCGGTCGCCGCGAGCTCCATGCGAGCGAGGACAGTCGGTAACACGTCGATGTGCTCGACGTCCTGTGAGACTCGCCCGGGCTGGAGTCCCGGCGCGGCGACGACGAGCGGAACGCGCACGAGCTGCTCGTAGAGCTCGAAGCGGTGGCCGTCGAGGCCGTGCTCGCCGAGGCTCTCGCCGTGATCCGCCGACAGAACCACGATGCTGTTCTTCAGGACCCCAAGCTCACCCACGCGTCGCAGCAGCCGGCCGACATGCTGATCGACGTACGCGAGCGCGCCATCGTAGCGGTCGATTCGCGCCGCGACCCGTTCGCGCTCCCCGTCCTCGAGGCCGGCCGCGGCCACGAGACGATGCTCGGGGGGCTCACCGACGAACCGCTGCAGGTACTCGTCGGGAACGCCGGTGTGCGGCTTGTGCGGCTCGAAGTAGTGTACCCACAAGAAGAACGGTGCGTCGTGGTTCGTCTCGAGCCACGCCAGCGCTTCGTCCGTGAGGCGATCTGCCGGCTTCCAGTACTCCTTGAAGTTGTAGCGGGTGAACGAGTACTCATCGAAGCCCTGCGCCAGGCCGCGATTCGGCATCAAGACCCCGATGCCCGTGAACGCCGCCGTGCGCAGTCCTTCGGCCTGGAGACGCTCGGCCAAGGTGACGGCCTCGTCGGCGAGCACGTAGCCGAACGTGTCGAGGACGCCGTGGTGGTGTACGTACTGCGACGTCATCAGCGAGCTCAGCGCGGGCGCCGTCGAGGCCGACTGGCTCCGGGCACGGTCGAAGACCACCGCATGCGTCGCGAACGCGTCGATGTTCGGCGTCGTCTCGCGCTCGTATCCGTACAGGCTCATGTGATCCGCGCGACAGGTGTCGAGCGTGATCAGCACCACGTTCACGGGCGCGGGCAGCGGCGGCTTCGAGTCGCGGGTACACGCGACCCCGAAGAACGGCCCGATGATGAGCAGCGCCGCGACCGCGAGACGGCGAACGGCCTCAGTCGAGGTAGCCAAGCGCCTTGAGTGCCTCGGCCGTTTCATCGCGCAGCTCCGCTCTCGTGTCGGCCTCGAACTGAGCCGGCCGAGCGGAGACCACTGCGGCGAGCTCTTTGCTCAGCCGTTCGACGACGGCCGGCTCGGCCGTCGCCCGATTGACGAGCTCGAGCGGATCACCGGCGAGATCGTACAGCTCCTCCGTATCGGTCGACGACTCGATCAACTTGCTGTCTGCGTCGCGAATGGCGCGCAGGTCGCGGTCGAAGAACTCGCCGAAGATGCGAATGTTCGCGTCGCTGCGGTGCACTTCCAGGATCACCGGCGGCGACGCCGACGGGTCGACGTCGGACAGGGACCCGACCTGACCGCCGCGCGGTAGCTCGACACCGGCGGCGTCGAGGATGGTCGCGAACAGGCGATGGTTCTGCACCGGCGCCTCGACGCGCGTTGCCCCCGAGCCCCCCGGCGCGCGTACGACCAGCGGCACGCGCACGTTGTGATCGTAGAGGTGGGCGCCGTGGCTCACGAAGAAGTGCTCGCCGAAGCTCTCGCCGTGGTCGGCCGTGATCGCCACGAAGGCAGGGCGGCGATCGTCGGTCGTCGGCAGCACGGCGTCGAGCAGACGTCCGAGATGGTGGTCCATGTAGGCGATCTCCGCATCGTACCCCTCGAGCTGACGCTCGAGCTCGCCGCGAGTCACCGAATCGAGCTGATCGGTGCCGATCGCCGCGTCGCCGGCCGACAGGTGTCCGACGAGCTGCTTCACCACCTCGATGGTGACCGGTTTTCCGTCCTTCTTGTCCGGATGGCGCAGCCCCTCGTCGAACGGCGGCGGCGGCCGGTACGGTGCGTGCGGGTCGAAGAAGTTCACGAACAGGAAGTACGGCCCATCGCCGAACGACTCCACGATCTCGATCGCACGATCGGCCACCTTCTGCGCCCGGCGCCCGTTGAACTTCTCACCCGCCGACTTGAACTCGTCGTCGTAGACCTCGAACCCCTGGCCCACGCCGAGCTCGCCGCGCAGCGCAGGCCCGGCGATGACCGCGCCGGTACGGTAGCCGGCCGCGGCGAGCAGCTCGGCCAGGGTCGAGAACGATTCCTGCAGCGGCCGGACGCCGTAACCAAGGCTCTTGTTCGGACCCTCCGGCACGCTCTGGGCACCGTGCTGCATCGGCAGCAGGCCGGTGAACAGCGAGGCGTGCGACGGCAACGTCCACGACGACGTGGCGTAGGCCTGCTCGTACAGCACCGCATTGCCCGCGAAGCTGTCGAGATTCGGGCTCGTGTCCCGGTCGTACCCGTAGCAGCCGAGGTGGTCGGGGCGAGTGGTATCGAGTGTGACGAGGACGATGTTCGGGGGCACGGACCGGCGGCGTTCGCACGCCCCGGTTGCCAGGACGATCGCGGCCGAGATGGCCACGACGAAACCGCTGCGGAGAAAAACCACGAGGCGGTCTTTATAACACCGGGTGTTTCGACGTATATAGTGGCCGCCCTTCACGGCTTCTCCACCATGGTGATCATCATTCTCCCCGCCTTCAACGAGGAGTCGGCCCTCGGCGACCTTCTTCGTGCCATCGACGAGACGATGAGCGAGCGTCCGGGCGAGTATCGAGTGGTGGTGGTGAACGACGGTAGCATCGACCGCACCAGCGAAGTCGCGACGGGCATGGCCGACATGATGCCCATTACAGTGATCGATCACGAGTGCAACAGGGGGCTCGGCGAGTCGATCCGCACGGGCCTGCTGCACGCCGTGGAGCACGTCGCCGACCGCGACACCGTGGTCACGATGGACGCCGACAACACGCACACACCGGCCCTCATCGAGCGCATGCTGGCGACCATTCGCGAGGGCAACGACGTAGTGATCGCGTCGCGCTACCGCCCCGGTGCCCGCATCAAGGGCGTGCCCGGATACCGCCGGGCGCTGAGCCGCTGCGCGAACACGGCGTTTCGCATCCTGTTCCCCACGCCCAACGTTCGCGACTTCACGACCGGCTACCGGGCCTACCGCGCCGGCATGCTGAAGGAAGCGTTCGACACCTACGGCGACGACTTCGTGAGCCAGAGCGGGTTCTCGTGCATGGTCGACATCCTGCTCAAGCTCAGACGCCTCGACGCGATCATGAGCGAGGTGCCGCTGGTTCTGCGCTACGACCTGAAGGTGGACGTGAGCAAGATGGTGGTGCTGCGCACGGTAGGCTCCACCCTGCGCTTGATGGCGGTTCGCCGCCTCACCGGCGGCTGAGCGTCGCCGCAAGCCCATCGTGGCCGTTGGCCCTGGCGACGTCGGCCGGGGTCTTGCCGTCGAGATCCTGCTTGTCCGGGTTGGCACCGGCGGCGACCAGCAGCGCCGCCACCTCGGTGCGACCGTGAATCGCCGCCACGTGCAGCACGCTGGTTCCGTACCGGTTGTTCGCGTCGACGTCGGCGCCGTCATCGATGAGCAGGCCGGCGACGGTTGCATCGCCCGCGAAGGCGGCGAACCACAGCGGGGTTGCTCCTTCCTCGCTAGTAGCATCGGCGTCGGCACCTTCGTCGAGCAGGAGCTCCACCATCGCCTCGCTACCGCTGAAGGCGGCGATGTGCAGCGGCGTCGCCCCCTTCGCGTCGCGGGGCTCGAGCTCGGCACCGTAGCGCAGCAGCACCCCGGCGATGCGGGGACGATCGACGCTGGCGGCGATGTGCAGCGGCGTCGCGCCCGCCTCGTTGGCCGCGTTCTCGGCGGCGCCGCGCTCGATCAGCAACGTGGCCACCTCGGGCTCGTTCATGAACGCCGCGAGGTGCAGCGGCTGGTCACCGTCGTCTCGTCGAGCATCGACGTGCGCGCCGCGGTCCAGGAGCAGGCTGGCCGCGACGAGCCGGCCCTCCAGCGCCGCGGCGTGCAGCGGCGTGGTGCCGCGGTCGTCCTCGACATCGACCGCGGTCCCGGCATCGAGCAGCACCGCCAGCACCTCCGCATGGCCGCCGGCCGAGGCCGCGTGAGCGACCGTCGAACCGTCGTCGAACAGCGCGTGGGCATCGGCACCACCGACCAGCAGGGCAGCGACTGCAGCGGCCCGGCCGGCGCGTACCGCGACGGTCAGTGGACGCACGCCACCGTCGCTGGCTCGCCCGACGTCGGCGCCGGCGGCGGCCAGCAGGCCGATGATCTCGGCTGCGCCCGAGGCCGCCGCCGCGTGCATCGTCGACCAGCCGCCGCGTACCGGCAGGCCCACGTCGGCGTCCGCTCGCAGCAGCGCCGTGGCCGCGTCGATGCGGCCGTCGGCAGCCGCCAGGTACAGCGCCGTCGCACCGCTATCGGTGCGCGCGTCGACGTCCGCACCGCGCTCGAGCAGCAACGACACCAGCTCCGGCCGTCCGCCGTGCGCGGCGGCGTGCAGGGGCCGCCAGCCGCCACCGGTGGCCTCGTCGACGCGATCGCCACCGTCGAGCAGCCGGGTGGCGGCGGCGCCGTCTCCGGCACGGGCGGCGCGGTACAGCGGCGTCAGGCTGCCGTCGCCCCCCCCATCGGCGATGGCAGCGATCGCCGCCGCCGGTGCGGGATCGATGGCGGGCTCCGCGCAGCCGACCGCCGCCGCGACGGTCGCGAACGCGAGCGGCGCGAGGCGCAAGCACGCGAACAAACTTGTCATCGTCTGGTGGTAGGCCGTCAAAGTTGATATTCAGCCGGGGCCCTGCGGCCCGCCCTGCCATGCGTACCCTCGTCATCCTGCCCACTTACGATGAAGCGGACAACGTGATGTCGCTCGTCGAGGCCGTGCTGTCGAAGGACGACGGGATCGAGGTGGTCGTGGTCGACGACAACAGCCCCGACGGCACCGGCGACATCGTCGAGGAGGCGCGCGCGAAGGAGCCGCGCCTTCACCTGCTGCGCAGGCCCGCGAAGCTCGGCCTCGGCAGCGCCTACCTGGCCGGCTTCCGCTTCGGCCTCGACGGCGGCTATGCGCGGGTGATGACGATGGACTGCGACCACAGTCACAACCCTGCTCACATACCGCAGATCCTCGAGGCGATGAACGACGCGGACATGGTCGTCGGCTCGCGCTACGTGCCCGGCGGCGGGATCGAGAACTGGCCGGCCCATCGCCAGGCGCTGTCGGGGTTTGCGAACTTCTACGCCCGCGCCCTGCTGCGGCTGCCGGTTCGCGACTGCACCTCGGGCTACCGCTGCTACAGCCGCGAGGTGCTCGAGACCGTCGATCCGTTCGCCGTACGCTCCTCGGGCTACTCGTTCCTCGAAGAGATGGTCTGGCGCGTCCACCGCGGCGGCTTTCGCATCGGCGAGGTTCCGATCATCTTCGTTCAGCGCAACGCCGGCGTGTCCAAGATCGACTCCTCCGAGATCTACCGGGCCGCCTGGCACGTGCTGCGCACGGCCCTGTGGCCGCCACCCGAGCCCGACACGTCGGACGCCCGGGCCGATCACGTCACCGGTCGAGACTGAGTCGCCATCCGCGGTCGCCGCGGCCGACACGCATGCGCCTCTCACGCCGATGCCGGCTTGCGTGCGACGATGCGCTGGTTGGAGGTCTGGCCGCCCAGCCGCGCGCGCAGGTAGTCGAGGGCCACGAACACCCCGAGCAGCACCGGGTTCTGGTAGCTGAAGAACCGCACGAACCACCACGGGTAGCCCCTGTCGATGAAGTAGTTGTGCAGCGATATCGTCCACGCCGAGGTGCTGATCAGGTAGTCGGTGCGCTCGATCGCGAAGCCCCGCGCCTCGAGCATCTCGCACATCGATTCGGTGGAGAACAGGTGCCAGTGACGCGGGAAGTGGTAGTGGCCCCACCAGCGGCGCCTGAACAGGCGGTAGTCGAGGCCGGCGAGGTTCGGCGTCTCGACGATGAAGCAGCCGTGCGGCTTGAGGAGATCGTAGACGCTCTCGGCCACACGGACCGGATCGTCGACGTGCTCGATGAGCTGGAGCATGATGACGCCATCGAACGTGCCGCGCGCCTCGCCGTATTCCTCCACCCGGCCCACGCGGGCCTCGAATCCGTCGGCGACGCACTGGCGCACCGCCGCCTCGTCGAAGTCGATGCCCGCCAGCCGCCATGCGGGATCGCCGAACTCGCGCATGATCTTCAGGAACCGGCCGTTACCGCAGCCGATGTCGAGGATGCGACGCTCGCCGGCACCGACGAGCTTGCCGTACATGGCCACCTTCCCCGCCTCCCAGAACTTCTGCAGCCGCCGCACCAGCGGATTGCTGGGACCGGTGAGCGAGTAATACGTCGACGGATAGATCACGCCGAGGTCGTCGCTGGACGGGCGTGGGTTCAGATAGACGTGGTCGCAGCGACGGCAGCGCACGAACGAGAACGAGTTCGCGCTCGTGGCGTACTCGAAGTCGTAGCCGGACGCCTCGATGACGGCGTCGTCACCGCCGCACAGCGCGCAGGACGTCTCAACCAGTGACAGAGTCGTGTCGGGCAAGGCGGCCCGAGTGGGCGCCACAGCCGACGACGCTTGATTCGATGGGGACCCCATTCTCCCTGAGATAGTCGAGCTTCTCACGAAAGACCGCGTGGTACCTGTGCCACGGAATGTTCGGCCACAGGTGGTGGATGGCGTGGTAGTTGTGACCCAGGATCAGAGGAGTCAGCCATGCCACGTCGACCACGCGCGTTCCCTTGAAGCGGTCGGCCGGCAGCCCCGCATGGGGCAGGTAGTTGATGTACCAGTCCATCACGAGCTTGGCGATCCCCAGCGGGAGCGCCCACAGCACGATCACGTCGACGAGCGCGCCGTAGCGCCAGGCCACGACGAACACCGAGAGCGTCGCGAGACCGACCACCGTGTCGGAGATTTTTTCGGGGCGGCTTCGGGGATCCTCGCGCATGATCTGGCGTGCGTAGGCGAGCACCCGCGGGTAGCGCAGCGGCACCGTCCAGAACGGACCGTCGAGGTAGATCAGGTTCGGATCGCCGGCCTCGTTGAGGTAGGCATGGTGGCGCAGATGGACCCAGCGCTGCATGAAATAGGGCGTCATGTATGGGAACATGCCGGCGACGCCGACCACGTTGTTGATCCACGGCGTGCGCGCCACGGACAGGTGCGCCGCGTCGTGCCAGATCGTGAACGCGAAGTGGATCGCGACGACGGACACGGCGATGTGCACCACCAGGGGCAGCGGGGCCGTCCAGTACAGTGCGAAGTTGCCTAGCAGCAGGCCGTACATCGCGGCCAGCAGCATCAGAGCCGGCCAGCCGGTGGTCTTGCGAGCCATGACGGAATCAACGTTAGTCAGGTGGGGGCGTTCCGTCAATGGCCCGAACGGGTACGGGCGCCCGTGAATCGAGCATCGCAGGCGGCGATCGCGCTCGTCGCGCTGACCACCCTCGCCTTCCAGCTGCTGTTCTTCGACCGCTGGATCAACTTCATGGACGAGGGCCACATCCTCGCCTACGCCGACATCATCGCGCGCGGCGGCCAGCTCTACCGCGACGCCACCGTCTACCCCCTGCCCGGCTCGTTCTACTTCCTGGCCCTGCTGTTCCAGATCTTCGAGCCGTCGATCCTGCTCGCACGCTGGGTGGTCGTGATCCAGTACACGCTGTTCGTGACCCTCGTCTTCGTGCTGCTGCGGCGCGCAGTGCCGCTGTCGTACGCGCTGGCGACGGTCGTCGCGATGCTCGGCTATCGCATCTGGAGCTTTCCGCACTGGCACATGTACAGCTACTCGACCAGCGCGCTGCTGATCTTCCTGGTGTGCGCGACGGTGCTGGTGCGCTACTTCGAGACCGGCGACCGCCGCCTGCTCGCCGCCGCCGGCCTCGCCTACGGCTTCGGCGTGCTGTGCAAGCAGGACTACGGGCTCGCCACCCTGGTGGCGGTGACGGTCATCATGGTAGTGCACGCTCGCAGCCTGCCCGCCGCCTCACGCCCGTCGCTCGCGATGACGGCGGCCTGGTTCCTCGGCCCGGCGTCGCTGGTGGGGCTGGCAACCGGCGCCTACTTTCTCTACCACGGCATCCTCGGCGACCTCATCCAGTTCACCGTGCTCAACCACTTCGTCGGCATGAGCACGTACGAGTACCGGTCGCTGCCCGACCTGTTTCCGCTGTTCGCACAGGACGCCGCGCTGCGCGACGACGCCGGCATCGCCTCGTTCATGCCCGCCATCGTGGTCACCACCGACTGGCAGGTGCTGGTGGACAGCTGGCTGTTCCAGGACACCTACGTGTGCGAGCTGCTGATGAAGGCGTTCTTCTACGCGCCGCCGCTGGTGGTGGCGGCCGGCGCTGCGAGGCTCGTGAGCACTCGCGCGCGGCTGACGACGGCCGACGAGCGCATGCCGTATCTGCGCGAGCTGGTGCTGTTCGCGCTGGCCGCGGTCTACGTGGGCTGGGCGAACATCTACAAACCGCAGGACTACGTGCACGCGATCGTGCTGTACTGGCCGCTCATTCCGCTGGCGGCGATCTACGCCTGCGCGCTGGCGCGCTGGCGACCGCGCCTCGCGATCGCGGTCGCGGCCGTGGTGGCTGTGCCCGCAACGGTCGCGCTCGGCTACACCGCGCACCTCACCTGGCTGTTGCGTACGCTGCACGACACCCCGGTACCGGTCGCGCGCGCGGGCATCTACGCCGCCGAGGACCAGGCACGCAACGTCGGCGAGATCGTCGAGTTCTTCGAGCGCAGCACCGACCCCGAAGACCGCGTCGCCGTGCTGCCCTACTCGCCGCTGTTCAGCTTCCTCATGGCGCGCGATGCGCCCCACCGCACCTCGTACATCCTGTGGCCGTTCGCCGAGGTCGCCGATCGCGACCGCAAGGTGATCGAGGCGATGGAGAGCAGCGGCACCGACCTGCTGCTGTACGACTTCGTGTACTTCCACGACTTCCCGCGCGTGCGCGACTACGCCCCGGAGCTGTTCGACTACCTGGTCGACGAGTTCGAGATGGGCCGCGTGTTCACCTCGGATGCGCTGTGGCCGAAGAAGTTCGCCGCCGCCGTCCGCAAGCCGGCCCGCCCGCGCGGTCGAGCGCTACTCGACGGCGACTGGCGCGACGTCGACGTGGTGATCGAGGCTGACGACCGGCCGAGCGTCCCCATTGCACCCGATGAGCGGGCCGGGTACGCGGTGCTCGATCGCTGGCCGTTTCGCCCGGTGCTCGCTCTGCGGCCCTCGGCCGACGGTCGCCGGACCGTGCTGAGCGTGCCGCTCGATGTACCGGCCGGCGCGCGCCTGGAGACGGCGGTGGGCGTCAAGCCGGTGCTGTGGGACAAGCTGCCGCAGTCGTGGGTGCGCTTCACCGTGGCGGCGAGGGTAGAGGGCCGGCGCGAGGTGCTGTTCGAGCGCGAGCTCGACACCACGGACCTGGTCGAGGACCGGCGCTGGTTCGATGTGCACGTGCCGCTCGACGCCTACGCCGGACAGACGATCACCCTGGAGCTGTCGACGACCTGCGAGCGCGAGCGCGCCGAGCATCTGTTCATGGGCGGCTGGGGAGAGCCGCGCATCGTCGTACCGGAGCAGCCGTCGAGCGCTTCGACGCCGCCGGCCGCGCCGGCCGCGAGAAGTACCGGTGAAGCGCCGGTCGTGCGCGCCGGCTTGCAGTGACCCCCGGCGCAGCTAAAAAGCTCGGCACCTCCGTGGCCGCCACCGAACAACGTGCTTGCCCCGTGTGCGGCAGCGATGATGCGGGACTCAAGTACCGCCTGACCCGGTTCTCGATCCTGTCGTGCCGCGCGTGCGCACTGGTGTTCCTGTGGCCGCGCCCCACACCCGACGAGATTCGTGAGCTGTTCGAGCAGCTCTACACCAGCGGCGAGGGCTCGGTGCCCGAGCTCAAGACGTACTACTCGTTCTGCTACGACGACGAGCCGGACAATCCGCTGGTCCAGCTCTACGAGAGCTGGCTCGACCGCATCGAGCAGCACAAGTCGCCGGGCAAGATCCTCGACGTGGGCTGCGGCACCGGCCTGTTCCTGGCCGTGGCACGCCGCCGGGGCTGGCAACCCTATGGCATCGACGAATCGGCCGAGGCCACGTCGCACGCGCGCGAGCACTTCGGGCTGGACGTACGCGTGGGGGAGTTCAGCGAGTTCGCCGACGACCAGCTCCAGTTCGACGTCATCACCGGCTGGGACATCCTCGAGCACGCGCGCACGCCGGTCGCGCTGCTCGAATCGGTCGCCACGAGCCTGTCACCGGGCGGCCTCGTGGCGCTGTCCACTCCCAATCAGAGCAACATCATCGATCGCATCGCCGGCACCATCTACCGCCTGAGCCTGGGCAGGCTGCCGGGGCCGCTCGAGAAGTTCTACATCGAGCAGCACTTCATCTACTTCACGCCCGAGACCATGCGCGACACGCTCACGCGTGCCGGCCTCGACACCATCTCGGTCGATCTGGAGCTCACCGACCTGCGTCGCCTCACCTTGTCACCGCCGATGCGCCTCGTACTGCAATCGATGTTCGCGGCGGCGCGCGTGCTGCACCTCGAGAACCGCCTGTTCGCGCTCGCGCGCGTGGCGTAGCGCCACGCGCACCCCACCCGGGTCGGCGTACGGGCTATTACCTGGCCGACACGCGTGCTAGGCATGGAGGTCGATGGTCGACCTGGATCCACAAAGCGTGAGCGACTACTTCTCCCGACCGGGAACGGTCGAGGAGTGGTGGCACCCCGATACCGGCCCCCTCGCCTTCCACTACGACGCCGAGGTCCAGGTTCTCGAGGACAACCTCGAGATCGACCCCGGCTGGCAGGTTCTCGACGTCGGTACCGGCCGCGGCCGCTTCGGCGCCCACATGGCCCGTCACGGGTGCTCGGTGGTCGGGGTCGACGCCAACGCCGGCATGCTCGAGGCCGCGCGCGAGACGGCCACACGCGCGGGCGTGGCCGACCGGTTCGAGCTACGTCAGGGCAAGGCCGAGGATCTCGCCGAGCTCGGCGCCGGCCGCTTCGACCTGGTGATGTGCATGGAGCTGTTCGACCACCTTCCCGACCTCGGCCGCGTCCTCGACGAGATGCGCCGCACCTTGAAGCCGGACGGACGGCTCGCGTTCACGTACGTGCCCGCGGAGTCGCTGTACGGACGGGTCGGTGACATCTACCGCTGGCTCAGCGCACGCCGGGGCGGCCAGCGCGAGCTGATCTCGCGCACCTACCGCCAGGCCGAGATAGCGCAGCTGATGTCGGAGCACGGGCTGGTGCTCGACCGCTACTGGGGCGTCGGCGTTCTGTGCGTGAGCGCCCAGACCCGGCTGTTCACCGAGAACCCGATCATGCGCTCGCTCACCGCGCTGGCGCGCGCCGAAGCGAGGCGCTGGCCGTACCACTCGAGGCCGTGGCTCGCGCGTCACGGCGCGCACGTGGTCGGGCTGGCGCGTCCGGCGACATGACGTCGTTGCCCGCGCGATGAAGGTCTGCGTCACCGTCGACCTCGACAACTACCGCCAGTACTCGAGCCTCGTCGACCCGGGGCACGACGACGGCGCCGACCACGAAACGTCGTTCTACACCGATGCGCTGCCGCGCTTCCTCGACCTGTTCGACAGCCACGGCATCCGCGCCACGTTCTTCGTGGTCGGCGAGGATGCCGCCCGACCGGCGCACCGCGCGGTGCTTCGCGATGCGCTGGCGCGTGGACACGAGCTCGGCAACCACTCCTACTCGCACCCCTACAACTTCCGGCAGCTCTCGCGCGAGCAGAAGGTCGAGGAGATCGAGCGTGGCGAGGCCGAGATCGCCGATGCGGTGGGCGAGCGGCCACGCGGTTTCCGGACACCCTCCTTCGATGTCGACGAGGAGACCGTGCAGCTGCTCGACGAGCGCGGCTACGTGTACGACTCGTCGACGTTCCCCACGCCCATGATGTGGGCGTTCATGCTGTACGGGAAGCTGTTCGTGAAGCACGGCGACTATCAGCTCGGGAGGCTCAGCGCGGTGATGGCTCCGAAGCTGCCGTACGTCCCGAGCCGCGCCCACATGCACCGTCGCGGTCGCAACGGCGACGCCGCGGGCCTGTCGATCGTGGAGATTCCGGTGTCGGTGCTGCCCGTGCTGACGTTGCCGTTCTACTCGACCCTGCTGCGACGTATGGGCAAGCGCGCGTTCTCGCTGATGATGCGGCTGTACGGCAGCAACCGCCCCCTGCTGCACTCCATGTTCCACCTGATCGAGCTGGCCGAGCTCGACGGTACCGCACTCGGGCAGGCCTACGAGCAGATGCCGGGGCTGAGCGTGTCACTGCCCGTGAGGACGCGCTTCCTCGCTCACGCGATGGGGAGCATGGCGGCGCTCGGCACGCCGGTGACGATGGGCGAGCTCGCTCATGACTACCGGCGCGATCGGGGCGGCCGGCCCGAGAACCCGCTCCCGTCGTGAAGCGCCGTGCGCGAACGTCTCGGCAGCAGGTCGCGGGCCGATCGAGACCGCCGTTCAAAATCGTCTGCGGCCGGAAATGAGCGGCTTGTAACACCGCCGGTTCTCGGGCGATGATGGCGCGACGGAGGCGGGGACCGAGTTGCGTGTACTGGTGACGGGGGGTTGCGGGTTTCTCGGCTCGCACGTCTGCGAGCTCTTCCTCGAGCGCGGCTGGGAGGCCGTTGCGTTCGACAACATGACCAAGTTCGAGCTGTCGCGTACCGGTTATGCGACCGACGCCGCGCGCGATCACAATTCGAAGATCCTCGCGGGCCTCGGAGCAACCGTCCTCGAGGGAGACGTGCGCGATCTCGACGAGCTGCTCGACGCCGCCTCCGGCTGCGACTACATCGTGCACACCGCCGCCCAGCCGGCCGTCACGATCAGCGTCGAAGACCCGCTCTACGATCTGAGCTCGAACGTCGTGGGCACCGTACACGCTCTCGAGGCGGCTCGCCGCCACGGGCTGCCGGTGGCAAGCTGCGCCACGATCCACGTGTACGGCAACCTCATCAACGACACGCTCACCGAGGGCGAGACGCGCTACCTGCGCGATCCCGCCGAGATCGACGAGCGTGCGCCGACGATGGAGGGCGCTCTGAGCCCCCTGCACGCGTCGAAGGCTTCGGCGGACCACTACGTGACGACTTACGCATCGGCCTACGGCGTGCGCGCGGCGAGCTTTCGCCTGACCGGCCTGTACGGTCCGCGTCAGCTCGGCGGCGAGGACCACGGCTGGGTCGCGAACTTCGTGATCCGCAACCTTCTCGGCTGGCCGATCACGATCTTCGGAACCGGCAAGCAGGTGCGCGACATCCTGTACGCGTCGGACGCGGCCGAGGCGTTCCTGGCGTTCTTCGAATCGGGGCAGGCGGGCGTCTACAACGTGGGCGGCGGCGCTCGCCATGCGATCTCACTGCTCGAATCGCTGGAGATCATCCAGGATTACAGCGGACAGCCGAACGACGTGCGGTTCGAGCCGGGGCGCTACGGCGACCTGCTCTACTTCGTATGCGACACGGCTCGCGCCCGCGAGTCGATGGGCTGGCAGGCGGCCGTGGCGCCGCCCGAGGGGATCGCGGGGCTCGTCGACTGGGTGCGCGACAACCTCGAGCTGTTTCGCGCGCCGGAGCAGCGATGAAGGCTCTCGTGCTCGCCGCCGGTCGCGGCAAGCGTCTCGGCGAGGAGACGGCGGCGCTGACGAAGTGCATGCTGCCGATGTTCGGCAAGCCGCTCGTCGAGTACAGCCTGGAGAACGCCGCCCGCGCCGGCGCGACCGAGATCGTCATCGTCGTCGGCTACCGCGCCGAGCAGATCATCAATCGCTTCGGCATCGAGTACCAGGGGATCCGCATTCGCTACGTGATCCAGGAGGAGCCGCACGGCCTTGTACACGCGATCGAGTGTAGCCACGACGCGATCGGCGACCACGAGTTCATGCTGTTCCTGGCCGACGAGATCCTGTTCCACCCTCGACACGACACGATGGTGCAGCAGTTTCGCGACGAGGAGATGTTCGTGATCTGCGGGACCGTCCTCGAGCCGCGCATGGACGAGATCCGCAAGACCTACGCGATCATCCAGGACGACGCGTCGCGCATCTACCGGCTCATCGAGAAGCCTCGCAATCCACCCAACTCGACGCGTGGAACCGGCAATTGCATCTTCCAGGCCAGGATCTTCGAGTACGTGCCGCTGACCCCCATCCACCCCATCCGCCAGGAGCGTGAGCTCCCCGACCTGATCCAGTGCGCGATCGACGACGGGCTGCTGGTCAGGTCGTTCGACATCGGCGACGGCTACGTGAACATCAACACGCCCGACGACATCGCGATCGCCGAGCGTGAGCACCGCGAACGCGCGGGCGCCGACACGACGAAGGACACCGATGCCTGACGGCTGCCTGGTGGTCGTGCCCGCGTACAACGAGGCGGACACGATCGAGGAGGTGGTGCGGCGCTCGCTCACGCACGCCGACGTCTGCGTGGTCGACGACGGCAGCAAGGACGGTACCGCCGAGCTGGTGGACGCGGTAGGCGGCGCGCACGTGATCCGGCACACCCGCAACACCCACATTGCCGGCGCGATCGTCGATGGCTTCGCCTACGCACGCGAGCAGGGCTATTCGCACTGCATCACGATGGACGCGGGCCTCAGTCACGACCCCGACGCGATACCACGGTTTCGCGCGTGCGAGGGAGCCGACCTGGTGCTCGGCTACCGGGCCGAGACGATCGACGTGCCGCTGCGCCGCCGGGCGCTCAGCCTCGTCGCCAGCGGTCTGATGAACATGGCGCTCAACCACAGCGTCCTGCCGTGGCGGGGAGCCGGGCTTCGCGACCTGACGTCGGGATATCGCATGTACTCGCGTGCGGCCTACGAGGTGATCCTCGACTCCGACCTCGTGAGCAAGACGTTCGACTTCCACCTCGAGGCGCTCGCGCGCGTCCACCGGGCCGGGCTTCGCATCGACGAGGTGCCGATCTCCTATCGCTACACGAACTCCTCGCTGCAGCTCGGCATCGTGGCCGACGCCGCGCGTACCTGCGGTCGGATCTGGACGGGCCGCCTGGCCTGACCGGGCGACGCTGCACCGCAAGCCATGAATCCGATCTTCGCCGGAGTCTTCCTGGTCGCGGGCTCGGTGCTGCTCCTGGAGGTCGCGCTCACGCGCATCTTCGCGATCATGCTCTGGCATCACCTGGCCTACATGGTGGTGTCGGTGGCGATGCTCGGGTTCGGTGCGGCCGGCAGCTTCCTCACCGCGCGCGGCGTGAACGCCGACCGTTCGCTCGCCTCGACGGCGCGCGCGCTGTCGAGCCTGTCGGTCGCATACGGATTCGCGGCCATGGTCGCCGTGCTCACGGCCTCGCAGCTGCCCGTCGAGACGATCGACCTGCTGAGCAGCAGCAGGCATCTGCTGCGACTGGCCGCGCTGTACGGGCTCATCACCACGCCCTTCCTGCTCGCCGGCCTCGTGATCGGCCTTGCGATCACGCGCTTCGCGCACGACGTGAACCGTGTCTACTTCTTCGACCTCGTCGGCTCCGCGGCCGGTGGGCTGGGCAGCGTGTTGCTGCTGCGCACGCTCGGCGCATCGTCGACCGTGATGGTGGCCGCCGCCGTCGGCGTCATCGCGGGCGTGCCGTTCGCGATGGCGGCGGGCCGGCGGGCAATGGCGCTCGCAGCACCGGCGGCCGCCGCGGCGGTGGTGGTGGCCGCGATGTTCTCCGGCGCGGCGAGCGTGGTCGGGCTGCCGGACATCGACTGGCACATCCCCTACGCTCCCGGCAAGGAGTTCGCAGGCGTGCCGCCCGACAGCGACACGCTTCGCCTGCCGAGCGCCACGGCCGAGGTGGAGGTCAGCCCGGCCGGGCGCCTGCCCCCAGTGATGGGGGGAGAGGTCGGGCGCAAGAGGCTGCGCTTCTGGCCGGGGCGCTTCGTCGCGCAGGACGGCACGGCACCTACGATGCTCTACGAGGGTGCGGCCGACCTCGAGCGATTCGGGTTCCTCGACCACAGCCAGGCGGCGAGCCCGTACATCGCGCTGCGGGCACGCGGCGGCGCGGCACCGCGCGTGCTCGTCATCGGCGTGGGCGGCGGCATCGACGTCATGATGGCGCTCGCCCACGGGGCCGAGCACGTCACGGCCGTCGAGGTGAACCGTGCCATGGTCGAGCTGGTCACCGACCACTTCGGCGAGTACCTGGGCGGGCTGTTCCTGCCCGGCGCTCACGAGAATGCCGACCGCGTCGAGCTGGTCCACGGTGACGGCCGCTCGTTCGTGCGCGGTACCGACGAGCGCTACGACGTGATCCAGCTCGCCGGCGTCGATTCGTTCACCGCGCTGAGCACCGGGGCCTACACGCTCTCGGAGAGCTACCTCTACACGACGGAAGCGATCCGTGACTTCTACGATCACCTCGTCGACGACGGATATCTCAGCTACTCACGCTTCATCCTCAGCCGCCCGCGCAAGCCGCGCGAGACGCTGCGGCTGGCCAACGTGGCCTACACCGCGCTGGCCGAGCTGGGCGTGGAGGATCCCGCGTCGCAGATCGCCGTGCTTCGCGCGTACAACTGGGCGTCGACGATCGTGAAGAAGAGCCCGTTCACCGACGAAGAGATCCAGGCGCTCCACGATCTGGCCAAACGCGAGGAGTTCTGGGGCCTGGTCTTCGATCCACTGTATCGTTCGGCCGATGGTGCCACGGTCGACCTGCCGGTGCCGTCGTTCGCTGCCGACGAAGGCGCCGAGGCCGCCGAGGACATGCAGCAGACGCGCGCCGACTTCTACCGCCTGCTGCGTGGGGACACGGCCGCACGCGACGCCTTCGTGACGGGCTACGAGTACGACCTCTCACCCGCCGAGGACGACGCGCCGTTCTTCTTCAACTACTACCGGTGGAGAGGGCTGTTCTCGGGACGAAGCACCGAGTCGTCCTCGGCGGCCGACATCTATCACTCCGACTTCCCGGTCGGCCACGCGGTGCTGCTGGCATCGCTGGCCCAGCTCGGACTGTTCGCGGCGGTGCTCGTGCTGCTGCCGCTGCGCGTGCTGCCGCCGACGTCGTCCGACACCGCCACGCGGCTGCGCGTGTTCGCCTACTTCGCCGCGCTCGGTGCCGGCTTCATGCTCATAGAGATCACGCTGATGCAGAAGATGATCCTGTTCCTAGGGCATCCCACCCACGCGGTGAGCGTCGTGCTCAGCGTTCTGCTCGCGGCCGCCGGCGCCGGCTCGTACGTGGCCGGCCGGCTCTCCTCGGGCACTTCATCGGACTTCTGGAAGCTCGGCGCCGGCATCGCCGCGCTGTCGCTGCTGCTCATCTCCGTGTTCGCATACGCGCTGCCGGCGCTGCTCGGTGCTCCGTTCGCGGCGCGCGTGGTCGTGGCCGCATTGCTGATCACGCCGCTCGGCATGGTGCTGGGGATGGCGTTCCCGAGCGGGATCCGCGTCGTCGAACGGCGCTGCCCCGAGTTGCTGCCGTGGGCGTGGGCGATCAATGCCTTCCTGTCGGTCATGTCGGGAATCCTGTGCATCGTCCTGGCGATGCGTATCGGGTTCTCGAACGTGTGGCTGCTTGCCGTCGGCGTCTACATCGCCGGAATCGCGCTGTTCGCGCCGCTGGCCGACCCGGTCGAGAAGCGGTGACCGACGAACGAGACGAGCTGGTTCGCCTGCGCCGGCTGTCGACGGCCGTGCTGGTGACGTGGTTCGTTCTGTGCGCGTTGCAGATGGGACGAATCGAGCCGCTTCAACACTGGTGGGCCGTCAACCTGTGGGCCTATCAGGGCCCGTGGGCGGGAGTCGCCGCCGCCGTGCTGGCATGGCCGGTAGCCTCGTCGCGCGTGCGGGAGTGGCTGGTGCAGTCGTTCACCACGCTGCCGTCGCTGCCGCGCTCGCGGCCGGTGCGGCTCGCGCTGGTCGCGACGCTCGTCGCGGTGGCGCTGTGGCTCGTACGCGACACCGAGCTCTCGCCGGATGCGCAGATCCTCATCGCTGCGGCGCTGACGAAGCATCGGTTCATCTTCCCGGACGTCGGCGGCAGCTGGATCATCATCTCGATGATGCACGTCGGATCGGAGTTCCCGGGGGGCTCGCTGCAAGCCATTCGCGCGCTCGTCTGCGTCGCCGGCGGCCTGTCGTTCGTGATGCTGGCCGAGATCGGGCGCCGCCTGCTGGCAAGCGAGCGGGGCGGCTGGGCGATTGCGGCGCTCGTCTTCTCGACCGGTCTGGTCCGGGTGTTCGCGGGTCGCGTGGAGGTATACGGCTTCCTTCTCACCGCCGCGTGCCTCTACGTGATGCTGGCGCTGCGCTACGTGCAGGACGGCCGCGGCTGGTGGACCACATGCCTGGCCGCCGGCGCGGCGGTGTGGCTGCACCCCGCGTCGCTGCTGTTGCTGCCTGGCCTGGTCGTGTTGCCCTACCTCACCGACCGCGACGGCGGCTGGCGGCGATGGCTCGGCACGGCAGCGGCCGGCGTGATGGTGGCGGCGGTGCCGGGGCTGGTGTTCCTCGCCCTCATCGCCATGACCGGCGGCGGCGACGCGATCGCGACGGCGGTGACGACGGCACGAGAAGTGGCCGGCGAACAGCTCACGCCGCACGCGAAGCGCTGGTGGGTAAGAGGCTGGGGTGGAGCACCGAGCGTCGGTACCGACTACGTCTTCGGGTCGGCGACGCAGCTCAAGTACCTGGGCAACTGCGCGTTCCTGCTGTGCCCGGCGGCGCTCGCCGCGCTCGTGGCCGCGTTCGCGGCCGGGCCCCGGATGCTCGCCCGCGACCGCGAGCTGCGCTTCCTCGGCGCCATGTGCGCTGCGCTGGTGGTCTACAGCTTCGCGCTCAGGGCGTTCTGGGGGCCGTTCGACTGGGACCTCTTCTCGATCACGGCCCTGTTGCTCACGCTCGCGGGCGCTCGTGCGGCGTCGATCACGATTCCGCGCACGATGGCGCGCCACGCGCTGGTAGCAGCGATCGTTCTGCAGGCGCTGTTCATCGCCGCGCCCATGCTCGCACTGCGGACCGCGCCGCCGCGCGACGCCGGTCCGTTCGCCGTGACCGGCTACCTGCATCCCGACCTTCACGCCCCGCAGACACCGCCACCGGCTGCGATCGAGCCCTGGCTCTAGTCAGGCTGCCGCGGTTCGATAATCTAACGAAGGGAGAGATCCGACCACGCCGGCCGGGGCACCGAGCATTCCATGCGAGGTGCCGGTCTCGCCAGACATCATCGACATCGCGCGCGCGATCGTCCGCCGACCTGGCCGGCGCGGATCAGCGCGCCACGCTCGCAGGGGGGGCGACGCAGCGCGAGGTCCAGCCGTCCAGCGACACAGAGCGCGCCAGCCGCTCGGTGAGATTCTCGCGTCCGCCGGCTCCCTGTCCCGGCCGCGGCTCGACGTTCACGTGCAGGCTCACCGGGTCGAGCGGCAACGGGTGCACCTCGCCGCCGTAGGGCTGCACGAGATCCACGCACAGCGTGTAGCGGTCCGCGTCGGGCGGTGGGCGGATCCAGATCGAGGCCGACGCCGTCTCACCGGCAGGCACGTCCTCGTACAGCGGCACCAGATCGGCCGCCGCGGTGACGCCGTCGGCGTCGGAGAACACGTAGCGCGCGTGCAGCAGACCTTCGCGCTGGTGATCGAGACCGGGCCAGGCCAGCTCGCCGTCGTTCGTGATCGTCAGGTCGAGGCGCGCCGCCAGCAGGCTCACGACCCTCTCGGGCAGACCGGCCGCGAGCTCACCGGCCGCATTCGCTACCGGCACCCTGGGCACGCCGGTCAGCGTCCGGTCGCGCGGCAACGGCGAAACCATGTCGTCCATCCAGGCGCCGGCGTCGTGGTCGTCGGGAAATTCGAATATCAGCGCACGCTCGTCGGAGTAGACCGGGCGCAGCCCGCTGTGTGCGGCGGCGTCGAGCCACGTGGCGCGCAGCGCGGGGTCGGCGGCGACGTGCACGACGACCCAGCGCACGTCGACCAGCTTGCGCAGCCGCGCGACGCTCGCGGCCGCCGGCAATCCGCTCGCGGCGTGGTTGACCAAGGTGTACGAGCCGGGCGGATAGGCGGTGATCCCGTTGAGGATGGGGCGCCAGTGCAACGTCGACGCCAGCAGGTAGTTCGAGTCGGCCAGCAACCGTCCGACCGGATGGACGCGCCACGGTATCTCGACCACCGGGCCCTCGGGCAGCTCGGTGAGCGCGGCATAGGCGTCACCGTCGGTCAGCTGGTCGTCCCACAAGCTCGCACCGGGCAGCGGACGTGCGGGCATCGTCAGGGCCAGCGCGGCGACCACCCCCGCCACCAGCGCCAGGCGGACGCGGCCCCCCGCGGCCGACGCCGCCGCGTCGAGCCTGGCCGCGCCGACGCCCGCGAGCACCGGCAGCGCGATCGCCACCAGCATGGTCCAGCGATGTGGAGCGCGCAGGTTCGAGAAGCCGGGCAGCCATGACGACGCCAGCTGAGCCGGCAACGGCACCGTCGACTCGCCCAGACGAAGCCGCGACCCCATCGCCAGCACCACCGCGGCCGCCACACACAGCCACAGGCCGGTGAGAGCGACGCGCTGACGGCGGTCCTGCCCATCTCCTCCCGCGCGCGCCCCCAGCACCAGCGTCACCACCGTCAACAGCAACACGACGGCCGGCGTGTAGTACGTCGCCATCGCAGCCGGCGACGGACTCCACGACGCCTCCAGCCCGGGACCGAAGAACGCCATCAGCCTGCCCAGGTCGGCCACGCTCGTCACCAGCTCGGGAGCCTGCGGCATCGCGAGCTCGCCGCGCGCGCCGCGCTGCAGGTAGGGTAGCGACAGTGCGACCAGCGCGGCGTAGGCGGGCATGGCTGCCAGCGCCAGCCCGCCAAGCGTGCGACCGTCGGTCGTCCTGCGCGCCAGCATGGCGACGCCGAGCGCCGCCAGGCTCACCGTCAGCATGTACGCGAGGTAGTACGAGGTGAGCAGCTGCAGGGTGAGCACCACGGCCAGGGCCGCGCGATCGCGTCGGTGCGCCTCGCCGGTACCGATCCGCAACACCAGCAGCCAGATCAGCGGAAACCAGTGCGCGCCGAGCAGCTGGATGTGCGTGAGCTCGGCCAGCCTCCACGGCATGAGCATGGCGACCGCGCCGGCGGCCAGCGATGCCCAGCGCGAGCCGGTGAGCCAGCGCACCAGCGCGAACGTGGTGGCGCCCATGATGACGAATGACAGCGCGATCGTGAGGTTGTAGATGAGCACCGCATCGGTGGTCACCAGTCGAAGCGGCCACGTGAGAACGGCCATCCCGAGGATGTGCTCGGATCCGGCGAGCGCGGAGGTCGAGGGGTAGAACGCGTTGGCCGCGAACAGATCCAGCGGTGCCGAGCCGAGCGCGTGCTGAACCCAGCCCAGGATCCAGACGTTGAGGCGCACGTCCACGATCTCGAAGCCGCCCAGCTGCTGGCCGTGCACGGCAGCCAGATCCACACCGCAGCCCGGCGCACAGCGTAGCACCGGCCAGAACAGCCAGACGGCAAGCAGCACGAATACTGCCGTCGCCATCGTCTGCTCCGCGCTTGCCCGTACCGTCCTCATCGCCTTTACCCGGCTCAAGCCGCCCGGCAGGATAACAGCCCCATGGCGAACGGGTCCAATCGCTCACGCAGGTCGACAGGCCCGCGCATCCTCACCTTGTTCGGCACGCGCCCCGAGGCGATCAAGCTCGCGCCGGTGGTGCACGCGCTCGCCGCGCGGCCCGACCGGCTCGACACGATCACGGTCAGCTCGGCGCAGCACACCGATCTGGTCCGGCCGTTCACCGACGCATTCGAGATCACGATCGACGTCGATCTGGAGGTGGGCGCGGCCGACCAGACGCCGGCGGACGTGTTCAGCGCCGTGCTGGCACGCCTCGATGCCGTTCTCGAGCGCGAGCGGCCCGACGCGGTGCTGGTCCAGGGCGACACGACCACCGCCGCGGCCGGCGCCCTCGCCGCGTTCTATCGCAAGATCCCGGTCGGGCACGTCGAGGCCGGGCTGCGCTCGGGGGATCCGCTGAGCCCGTTTCCGGAGGAGATGAACCGGCGCGTGATCACGCGGCTGGCGAGCCTGCACTTCGCGGCCACCACGCGCAACGTCGCCACGTTGAAGGCCGAGGGAATCGACGAGACGAGCATCGCGCTGACGGGCAACCCGGTCGTCGACGCCGTCGCATGGGCGGTGGAGAACACGACGGCCTCGTCGCGAGTGACGGAAATCCTGACGGCCGCGGCCAGCGAGCGCCTCGTGGTGCTCACCACGCACCGGCGCGAGAGCTTCGGAGAGGTGATGACCGATCGCCTGCGCGCGCTCGGCCGCTTCGTCGAAGCGCACGACGACGTCGCGCTGGTGTTCCCCGTTCACCCCAACCCCGAGGTCCGGCGCGCCGTCGAGGCCGCGCTCGCCGGCACCGACGGCGTGCACCTGGTGGACCCGCTCGGCTACCTCGACTTCGTCCACCTGCTCGCCCACGCGTGGCTCGTCGTCTCCGACTCGGGAGGAATCCAGGAAGAGGCACCGTCACTCGGAAAGCCGGTGCTGGTCATACGCGAGAACACCGAACGACCCGAGGCGATCGAGGCCGGCGTGGCCAGGCTCGTGGGTCGTTCGGCGGCCGAGCTCGAGCGGCTGCTCGAGGAGTGCTACGTCGACCCCGGCTGGACCGAACAGGTGAAGGTGATCGCGAATCCGTTCGGCGAACGTGGCGCCGGCGAGCGCATCGTCGACGCGCTCGAACGATTCCTCGAGCGCTAGCGGGACACGCCTGCTAGCTCCACTGCTCGTACAGCTCGGCCACGGTGTGGCAGCCCAGCAGGTACAGCGGCGGGAACATCGGTGCCATCGCGCGCGCCTCGTCCATGAACCCGAATACGAGCGTCAGCGGCAAGATCACGGCCGACGTCAGCACGAACGCCGTTCGCACCAGCGGCGGCTTGCGACTCCACCCCCAGGCCACGACGACGCCCAGCAGGAACAGCGTGATCACGTTGCCCGGCCGCGGCATCGGTACCAGCGGCGCATACGTCGTCGCGAACGACGTGTAGGCCCGGTAGTCGAACCAGAACAGCAGGTTGATGGGCATGTAGAACCGCTGCGGCTCACCGCCCATGCCCGCGAACATCGCGCGCACCGTCACCAGCAGCACCACCCCGATCAGAAGCTGGGCGGCGACATGACCGAGCTGCGCACGAAGATCGCCCTTCGTGTACGCGAACGCGACGAAGTACAGGACGATCAACACGCTCGATTCCTTGTTGAGGATGGCGAGCACGAACACCGGGTAGAACAGCCACCAGCGCTGACGGACGATCGCCAGCAGCGCCACGAACAGGAACGCCAGCTCGGGAAAATCGTAGCTGTAGCCGGCCCACTGGAACGTGATGGGCAACAGCATCAGCGCCACCGCCGGCGCGAGGTCGACGAACAGCGGCCCGAAGTCGTACACGGCGCGCGTGAGGCCTCGAGCCGCGACCAGGGCGATCATCAAGGTGAGGAACAGATACGCGTAGGCCACGTGCCACTGGACACTCTTCTCGAGGTCCCACGACTCGTTCGGGCGCCGGAAGCCGAGCAGCGGTGACTCCTCGAGGAGCCACGCGCGGCGCTGCTCGATCGCGCTCTCGGGCAAGGCCGCGGTCATGCCGTTGATCACCGCCGGCGTAAGCACCCGGTACACGTACGGACGGATCGAGGTGTAGGTCACCGCGCGCGTCATTCCGTACTTCGCCCGATCACCCCCGAAGCCCCACCTGGCCATGAACGCGTTCAGCACGACGGCGGCCACGATCGCGTAGATCAGCGTGACGAAGCCGAGGCGAAATGCACGGCCGACACGGTCGGCCGTGATCTGGTGACGACAGGCGTAGGCGACGCCGGCGACGACGGCCACGGCGATCAGCCAGAGGGCGAACGCCTGGCCCAGGCGGGGGAGGTAGGTCGTCAGGTCGAACGAGTTCACGGCATCCTTGCTCGCGCGAGACAGGCTAGCGGTCGACGTAGCCGAGCTGGCCGAGCTCGTCGAGCATACGCTCGCCCTCGCTCGCCGTGGCCGCGGCAGGCGCGTCGACGCCCACCTGCTTCGACAGCGCGCGCTCGAAACGTGCCAGCGCGGCCGGTCCGCGTTTCGCATCGTCCGCCAGGTCGATGCGCTCGTGAGGGTCACGTTGCAGGTCGAAGACCTGCCAGCGATCCCGGCCGGAGTCGAAGATCCCCTTCATCGGCCACTCGACGACGGCCTTGATCTCGTCCACGTAGATCACGCCCTCGGCGATGATCGCGCGCGGCGCCGGCGCCGGCCCGCCGGTGGCGGCCGGCCACAGCGACCGCCCGGACATCGCGGCCGGTACCCCCGCGCCGATCGCGTCGAGCACCGTCGGCGCCAGATCGGCCAGCGAGGCCGGCGCGTCGACGCGGCGGCCCGAAACACCGGGCCCGTCCACGATCAGCGGAACGCGCAGCACCTCCTGGTGCATCGCGTGCCCGTGCTCGAAGCCGCCGTGATCCCACAGCTCCTCGCCGTGGTCGGACGTGAACATCACCAGCACGCCGTCGCGGCCGAACAGCTCCTCGAGCCCGGCCAGGAAACGACCGAGCTGCCGATCGACGAACGCGATCTCCTCGTCGTAACTCCCCACCACGAAGTCACGGTCGGCATCGGTGAGGCCCGCCATCGTGTCGGCGTCTCGCAGCCGCACGCGAATGGGCAGGCTCAGGGGGCCCTGGTAGCCGGCGGTGAAGCTGCCGCGAACCGCCAGCGCGGGATCGTAGTTCAGGTGGGGCTCCATGATGTGGATCCACGCGAACAGCGGGCGATCTGCATTGTCGCCGATCCATTCGAGCGCGGCGTCGACGGTGACCGCCGCGTCGCGGATCGTTGCGTTAGTCGTCTGGACGTAGTCATACTCGTCGAACCCACGACCCAGGCCCAGCGTGGGCTGCAGACTCGGATTGTTGACGAAAGCACCCGTGACATAGCCGCGCTCGCGCAGGACTTCCGGGAGCGTCTGGACGGAGTCTTTGAGCAGCGTGATCTCGAGAACGCCCTCGTCGTTGCGGCGAAGGCCGGCGCCATGTCGCGACGGCCACTGGCCGGTGAGGATCGAGCCGACCGCGGGCGTGGTCCACGACGACGTGGAGAAGGCGTTCTCGAACACCGCGGCATCCCCGGCCCACGCATCGAGCGCCGGCGACGTCGGCCGTTCGTATCCGTACACGCCGAGATGGTCGGGCCGCACCGTGTCGACCACGATCTGTACCACCGGAAGGTCCTTCACTCGTCGCGCCGTACCGGCGTCCGGTGTGCCGCGGCACGACATCATCAACAACGAGGCGCACACGGCGAGCGCCGCCGCCAGAGCCGTCCCGTGCATTCGCAACGTCTGAGCGCCGCGGCAGCCGCCGCCGTCCTGCTGGCCGCCGTCGCGTTCACGTACGCGCCGATGCTGGCCTGTGCGGGCGCCTGCTTCGTCGACCTTCCGACCGTGCAGGGCAAGTTCCTGGGGCCCTACGGCCTGGTCGACACACGGCTCAACGCCTGGATCCTGTCGTGGGTGCAGCACGCCGCGATACATCAGCCGGGCAACCTGTTCGACGCCAACATCCTGTACCCGGCGCCCGGCATGCTGGCGGGCTCGGAGCATCTGATCGGCATCGCCATCCTGACCATGCCAGTGCGGCTGTTCACTTCCAATGCGGTGCTGATCTACCAGGCCGCGATCGTCATCTCCGCCTTCGTGCTCGCCGCCTCGACCTGCGCGCTGGTGAGGCGGCTCACCGGATCGCTCTGGCCCGGGCTGGCCGCCGGCCTGGTAGCGATCGTGATGCCGTGGCGCATCGCCGCGCTGAGCCACGTCCAGATCCTCAGCGCGCACTGGCTGCCCCTGATCTGGCTGCTCGCGATTCGCATCCTGACGGGCCGCCGCAGCCCAGCCGAGCGCGTCGCGTTCGTCGCGGTGCTCGCGCTTCAGCTCCTGTCGTCGTTCTACGTGGCCTACATGGTGACCGCGAGCCTGGCCGTGCTGATCGCGGTGATGATCGCCGCCCTGAGACCGCCGGCACGCGATGTGGTGCGGCTGGCCGCTCTCGCCGGCGTGGCCTACCTGGCGTTCGTGGGCTCGGCGTTGCCCTACCTCGCGCGCCAGGACCACGGCCAGCTCCGCTCGCAGATCGAGTACCAGCAGTTCCTGAGCATCGGCGTTGCCGACGCGCTCACGGTGTTGATGCCCCGGCTCGAGACCGCGTGGTCGTGGAGCTGGCGCGGCGGGCTGACGTTCGACATCCCGTTCGCCGTCTTCGTCGCGGCGCTGTGGGCGCTGCTCGTCACCGTGTTCAACCGGCTCGGTGCCGACCGGCTGCGACCGGAGCTGAAGGCGACGGTGTGGATGCTGTGGCTCTGCGCCGTCGTCGCGTTCGTCCTGATGCTCGGCGCCGAGCTGCGCGTGGGGAACACGAGCGTCAAGCTGCCGGCCTACTGGGCGAGCTTGCTCGTGCCCGGTTACGAGAACCTTCGCTCGCCCTTGCGCTGGGCGCTGATCATCGGGGTGGTGATGCCGGTGCTGGCGGGTGTCGGGGCCTGGATCGCGGCCGCACGTACGGTCGCCGCGCTCGGCACGCGCGGCACCACGCGCCGCGCGCGAACGCTCGTCGCACTTGCCTGCTCGACGGTGCTGCTCGTGGGCGTCCCCTGGCGCAGGTTGCCGGCGACCGAGGCATGGGCCGGGCGGCCGGGCTCGGAGGCCACGTACGCGGCGCTCGCCGTGCTGCCGGCAGGGCCCGTGCTCGAGATCCCGTGGTCGATGAACCCTGTCGTGTCCGTGAAGCGGGACACCGACTACATGCTCGCGAGCACGCTGCACTGGAAGCCGCTCCTGAACGGCTTCACCGCCTACCTGCCGCCCTCGTTCCACCTGCTTCGCCGGATCGCGTCGGGCCTTCCGGATGCCGACGCCCTGACCAGGCTGCAGCGGCTCACCGATCTGCGCTGGATCGTGGTCCACACCGGCCTGCTGCGACCGCCCGGCCTGGCCGCCTGGGACGAGCTCGAGCGTACCGGCCGGCTGCGCACGGCCCATGCCGGTGATGACGCACGAATCTACGAGGTGCTGCCCGACGCAGACGCCGGCGTCTGGCTCGAAGCGCTCTGCGCCACCGGGCCCGGATCGACGACCGCGACCGGCGTGTCGCGAGCCCCGCTCGACCTGCCCGCGCCTGCCGGGCGCCTGGAGGTGCTCGAATCCGGCGGTCCGTGGCGGACCGGGCCCGGACAGCCCCGACACCCGTCGCGCATCCTCATCACGAACTCCACCGACCTGGTGTGGCCCGGGCTGGATCCGTTCTACGGCGGTCTCGTCGAGCTGATCGTGACTTTCTCCGACCCGAGCGGTGAGACCGTCGCGCTGGGCACGTATCCGCTCGACGTCGACGTGCCGGCCAGCGGGTCGGTAGCCACCACCGTCATGGTCGCGCCGCCGCGGGCGAGCGGCAGCTACGACGTGTGCTTCGACCTCGTCCAGAGAAACGGCCCGCGCTTCGACCCGCTGCCGGTGTCTCCGGTCGGCCGCGAGATCGAGCTGGTGACCACGGCCCGTCGCGTCGAGCTGCCGGGGCCGGCCACCCACAGGATCTCTGCGGGGCATGACGTGGGGCCACCGCGCTGCGCCCGCGCGGCGCGCGCCGGGAGCGACCGTGGCCACTGAGCACGACGGCTGGCACGGACGCGCGAGGGCGGGCCTGATCGCCGCCTGTGTGGTGGCACTGGCCGCGCGCCTGGTCTGGATCGCGGTTGCCGATCTCGCGCCCGACGAAGGCTTTCACTTCGACATGTCGTGGTATCACACGATCGCCCAGCGCATCGCGGCCGGGCACGGCATGACACGGCTCGACGGCGCACCGACGGCCGAGTGGCCGCCGGGCTATCCGGTCACCCTGGCGGCCGTGTACGCGCTGTCGAATTCCAGCGTGGTGGCCGGTCAGATACTCAACGCCGCGCTGAGCACGCTCACCTGTGCCTTCATCGGACTGATCGCGGCAAGGCTGTTCGGATGGCCGACCGGCCTGACGGCGGCCGCGCTGTGGGCGCTGTTCCCCGGCGACGTGTACTACAGCCCGTTGCTGATGTCGGAGGTGATGTTCGCAACCGCTCTCACCGGCGCGTGCCTCCTCGCCGTTCGCCTCGAGATCTCCTCCTCGAGCCCGCCCGGCAGGCTGATGATGCTGGGCGTCGCCATCGCCCTCGCGACGCTCGTGCGCGGGGCAACCCTCGCTTTTCCGCTGGCGATTGCCGCGTTGTGGCTGGTGGGAACGTGCGAGCCGAAGAAGACCCTGGTGGCGTTAGCGATCGTCGTCGTGGGCATGCTCGCCGGGCTCGCCCCGTGGGCGGTCCGCAACCAGATCCGTCTCGGCGAGCCGGTGCTCGTGGCGACGTCGCTGGGCCGAACGCTCGCGCACGCCCACTCCCCCGCCGTCGCCGCCGGCAAGCCCGGCGAGGCGCTGCGCTCGCGAATCGCGTTCTGGAAGAAGTTCGACGACATCGAGCAACCGCGCCGTGAGCTCGAGATCAACCGGGCGTGGACACGGGAGTCACTCGGCTACATGATCTCGCACCCGATGACCGAGCTGCGGCTGATCCCGACGAGGTTCGTCGGCTACTACCGGCACGACCACGAGGCGCTCGCGTGGGGGCGGCGCCGCGACACGGCCGCGGGGCGGTCGTATCCGCTCGTCGAAGGGATCCCCGATCGCGCGTTCTCGGTGGTGGCGGACGCGTACCTGTACGTCGTCGCCGCGCTGGCGCTCGCCGGCTCGTGGCTGGTCGTGCGGACGCGCGACATGCAGGCGGGGTTGATCGTCGCGACGATCGCGTACTTCACCGTGCTCCACTCGGTGCTGATGCCGGGCCATCCGCGCTACCACCACTGCGTGTTGCCGTTCCTCACGATCCTCGCGGCCGTCGCACTGAACGCTCTCGCCCGTGGCGTCGCACGCCGGCGCGAGCCGCTTCGAAGCGCCGCCTGAGGCATCGCGAGCACGCGCCATGCCCGATACCACGATCGTCATCCCGTGCTTCAACGAGGCGCAGCGTCTCGACCTGGAGCGCTTCGCCGCCTACCTCGAAGCCGACGGCAACGTCCGGTTCGAGTTCGTCGACGACGGAAGCACGGACGGGACTCGCGAGGTGCTCGCGAGGCTACAGGCCGACGCACCCGATCGGGTGTCGATTCGCGCCCTGGCCGTCAACGGCGGAAAGGCCGAAGCCGTCCGCACGGGTATCGTCGCGGCGATCGACGCGGGAGCGAGCTTCGTCGGCTACTGGGACGCCGATCTGGCCACCCCGCTCGAGCAGATCGGCGAATTCCGTCGCCTGCTGGTCGACGACGAACGGCTCGTGGGCGCGGTCGGCTCGCGCATCAAACGCCTGGGCGCGAACATCGAGCGCCGCGCCTGGCGGCACTACCTCGGCCGCGTATTCGCGACCCTGGCATCGCTGGTGCTCGGGCTCGGCGTGTACGACACCCAGTGCGGTGCGAAGCTGTTTCGCGTGTGCGACGACGTTGCAGACGCGTTCGGCGTACCGTTCACCAGCCGGTGGTTCTTCGACGTCGAGGTGTTCGCGCGGCTCGAAGCGCGCCGCGGCGCCGACGGCGCTCGCCGCGTTGCCGACACGGTGCTCGAGGTCCCGCTCCCGGTGTGGCACGACAGGAGCGGTTCGAAGCTTCGACCGTGGCACGCCGCCGCAGCGCTGTTCGAGCTGCCGCTGATTCGCCTTCGCTACCGGCGCGGGCAGCGGCGAGCGTCGGACTAGGCCGGCGTGAGACGGCGCTCGACAGTGCCCGGATCGGTGCTCGCCGTGTCGATCGCGCTCGTGGTGACATCGTGTGCGGCGCCCGAGCGGACCGAGCACGGCGACGCGGCCGATGTCGCCGCCGCCCGCAACGTGATTCTCGTCTCGCTCGACACACTGCGAGCCGACCGCCTCTCTTGCTACGGCTACCCGGTCCTCACATCTCCCACGCTCGACCGGCTGGCGCGCGAGGGGGTACGCTTCACGAATGCCGTGGCGACCTCGCCGTGGACGCTGCCCTCGCACGCCTCGCTGCTGACCGGCCTGTACCCGCATCGCCACGGCGCAACGGGCCCAACGCGCGGGATCCCCGACGAGATTCCGGTGCTTGCCGAAGCGCTCGCCAAGTCCGGTTTCGCGACGGCCGGCTTCGTGAGCTCCTCGTTCCTGGCGCCCAAACGTGGCCTCGACCGCGGCTTCGAGACGTACCGCGTACTGTCGGAGTGGGGTCGGCGCGAGACCGGCGAGACGTTTCTGCGCAATCCGGGAACCGACGTGACGGATGCGGCGCTGGCGTGGCTGCACACACACGCCGATGAACGGTTCTTCCTGTTCCTGCACTACTACGATGCACACGCCGACTACGCACCGCCCGCCCGGCACCGCGCGGGCATCGTCGGGCCATACGACGGCCCGGCCAGCGGGACCAACAAGCAGCTGCTCGCCGTCAGGCGCGGGCAGATGTCGTACCAGGCCGAGGACGTCGTGCACGTAGCGTCCCTGTACGACGCAGAGATCCGCGCAGTCGACGCCGAGCTGGCTCGAGTGATCGACTTCCTCGACGCGGCCGAGCTGACCGGGTCGACGCTCGTCGTCGTCACGTCGGATCACGGCGAGGAGTTCCTCGAGCGCGGCTCGGTGCTGCACGGTCGCACGTACTACCAGGAAGTGATCTCGATTCCGCTCGTGCTTCGCGGGCCGGGCGTACCCGCCGCTCACAGCGTGGACGCCCCGGTGAGCCTCGTCGACGTCGCGCCGACCGTACTGGCGCGTACCGGGGTGGACGCGCGCATGCCGTTCCAGGGAACCGACCTGGCGCCGCTGTGGGTCGCCGGACAGACTCTCGAGAACCGCCACGTCATGGCCGAGGCCGACTGGCAAAACAGCGTTCCGGGCATGTTCCGCATGGTCCGCGACGGCCGCTACAAGCTCATCCACGAGTGGCGGACCGGACGCAGCGAGCTGTACGACCTGCGTGAAGATCCGGGTGAGACCAAGGATCTCTCCCGGATCGAGCCTCGGCGGCACGCCGCGCTGCTGGCTGCGCTCGCGGATCTGATGACCGCCGGGCCCGCCGAGGGTGTACCGAGTGCCGTTTCCCCCGACGAGATCGAGCGCATGCGCGTGCTCGGTTACCTCGACTGACTCACCGCACGTCGCGCGACAGCCCGAGTTCCGCAACGTGCGGAAAGTGCTAGTCTCGCCTGGTTGAGCGCTCCGAGAGATCCGATCGTACCTGCGGCAGACCGATCCGGCGCATACGCCGGACGCTTCGGTTGCTTTGCAACCCTGGCCGCGAGCCTCGCGTTCCTGTTCCAGGCACGCACCGTGCCGCCCCACGTCGACGACGCCTACATCAGCTACCGGTTCGCACGCAACCTGGCCGAGGGAAACGGGCTGGTCTACAACGTCGGCGAGTACGTCGAGGGCTTCACCAATCTCCTGTGGACGCTACTTCTGGCCGCAGGGCTCGAGCTCGGGCTCGACGTGAAGACGGCGGCCCACGTACTCGGCGTGACCAGCGGGCTCGGCCTGCTGTGGGCCACGTACGCGCTCGCCGCCGCCGGACTCGACGACCACCGGCGCTGGATCGCCGGAATTCCTCCGTGGATCGTGCTCGCTTCCCTGCCCTTCGCAACCTGGACGCTGTCGGGCATGGAGACACCGATGTTCGCTGCGCTGGTGACCGCTGCACTGGCCGCCGAGGTGCGTGCTCGCGCGGGCTGGATGACGCTGGCCCTCGCACTCGCCACGCTGACCCGCCCGGAAGGAGTGCTCGTGGCCGCGGTCCTGCTCGGCTTCGCATGGCTGCGCGGCGACGAGCTCTGGGGAAGCCGCTGGGCGCCGGGCGTCGTCTACGCGAGCGTCCTGCTGGCCCTCACCGTCTTCCGGCTCGGCTACTACGGGGTGCCGTTGCCGAACACGTTCTATGCGAAGGTGGGGGGTGTGCGCGAGGGCCGTGGCCTGTGGTATCTCCAGGAGTCGCTGCGGACGGGCGCGGGCTATCTGGTACTGCCGGCCGCCCTGATGGCGCTTGCGGCTCGCTGGCGCTGCTCGGCGGTGCTGATCGTCGTCTTCACGGCCTACGTGTGCCGGGTCGGTGGCGACGCGTTCGCCTACGCGCGCTTCTTCATGCCGTTGCTACCGGTGCTCGCGGTGCTTGCGGTGCTTGCGTGGAGACGCGCCTGCGATGTGAACGTCGTGGCCGGCACCGTGCTCGGCGTGTGCCTCGGGGCATCGGTGGCCCACCCGATGCTCGGCTCGTTGCCTGCGTTCGTGTTCGTCGCGATGACGGCGGCGGCGCTCGGAGCCTACGGGCTGATTCGCAAACGCGCGGGGATGGCAGCACCGGCCGCGCTCGTCGCCGGCGTTGGCCTGGTCGTACTCGTCGCGAACGTGCCGCTCGGCCGGCTTTCTCCCGACGAGCGCTTCGCGTGGCGCAGTCGTGCTGCCGTCGTACGGACCGCCCACAAGAAGGCAGGTATGTTCGAGCTGGCGGCCAGGCACAAGGCAAACCTGCTGGCCCGTCGCAACGAACCGGTGAAGCTCGTGGCGGCCGGCGGGATCGGCGCGATCGGCTACTACACGCGGCTGCCGATCCTGGACATCTTCGGCCTCATCGACCCGATCATCGCTCGCACGCCAGCGGCGTTCGAGCATCGTGGGGTCATGCTGCCGGGGCACCAGCGAACCAACGCAGCCTACGTCTTCGAACGCAGGCCCGACTACATCATGATCCCGCGGTCGCGCGGGATGGCACCGGCACTGGCCGAGATCCTCAAGAGCGAGGATCTCGAACGCGATTACGAGTGGGACGAAGAGGCAAGGGGGTTCAGGCGACGCGACCTCCCGCGACGCTGATGCCCACGGTGTCGAGCTCTGGCATGCCAGGCAAGAGAACGTCCCTCCGCCCGCTCGTATGGCTCGTCCTGGTCGGCGCGATCATCGTGGGCTGCTCGCGCACCGAGCCGCGAGGCGGGCGCGTGCTCGTCGTCGGCATCGACGGCGCCAGCAACGTTTTCATCGAGCCGATGCTGGAGCGTGGCGAGCTGCCTGCGCTCGCCTCGCTGCGCCGCGACGGGATCTCCGGCGCCATGCGCCCGGTAGGCGGACTGCTGTCGCCGCGCATCTGGACGTCGATGGCGACCGGCAAGCTTCCGGAGAATCACGGTATCGAGAACTGGGTCTGGTTCGACGATCAGCAACGGCCGCGACTGTTCTCGAGCCGGGATCGAAACGGGCACGCGTTGTGGAACATCGTCGGCGATGCAGGGCTCGAGGTCGCCGTGGTGAACTGGCTCGTCACCCACCCGCCCGAGAAGATCCATGGCGTGATGATCTCCGACCACGTGTTGCCCACGTTCTCTCGTGGCCAGCTCCGACTGGCGGGACAGATGGCGGCGAAGTACACCGGCGAGCCGCAGCCGCAGGTGGAGCGTTACGGGGCCGACGCGTCGAGCGTGTACCCGCCCGAGTGGATCGCGCGCGCCGCCGCCGCCCGCAACGACACCGCGCGGCTCACCGACATCGAAAACCCGTTCGGGCCGGGCGACGACCTTGGGAACGAAGCGCTGCGCGCGCTCACCGACCTGCTCTGGAACAGCTTCGAGAATGACGGCGCGGTCACGCGAATGGCGCTGGAGGTCGCTCGCGAGCGAGACCCGGATCTCATGATGGTCTACCTGCCCGGCGTCGACCGGGTGTCGCACCTGCTGTGGCCATCGAGACTCTACTTCGACGAACCCCGCCCGCCTGCTGCAGAGGAGGAGAATCGCGATCGCGTGCACTTCGAGTGGCTGAGGACGTACTATCGCTACGCCGACGCGCTGCTCGGACGCATCATGGCCCATTACGGGCCCGACGACCTGGTCGTGGTCGTTTCCGATCACGGTTTCGAGCGCAACACCCCCGGCGCGTGGCCAACCGGAATGCACGAAAGCGAGGCCGCACGCGACGGGATCCTCTACGCGCGCGGCCCGCACGTGGAACAGTCGGCAGCCGGCGTGCGTTTGTTCATGCACGACCTGACGCCGTCGGTGCTCGCGTGGCTGGGGCTTCCCGTCGCCGAGAACATGTCGGGAAACGTGGCTGGCTTCCTGCGCGTGACCGAAGCGGAACGCATCTCTACCTACGACGACCGCCCGATCGAGAGAATCGAGTCGACGGCGGCCGGCGAGCGCAAGCGCATCGAAGAGCTGAGGCTGCTCGGCTACGTCGACTGAGCGAGGTCGTCTCACGCGCACGTCCGGCCGCAACAGCCGTCGACATCAGAGCGCCGGCGACCCCGAGCCCAGTCGCAGGACCCGCCCGTCGTCCGTGACTCGATACTCGGCGAGGGACTCCGGGACGACGACGGCGCGACGATCGATGATCGGCAGCAGCCGGTCGAAGCTCCCGATCACAGGGGCGTTGAAGCCCACGACTGCATGCGGCGCCCGCCCCCGCGCCACCCGCAGCTCCCCATCATCCGAGACGTCGACACTCGCCATGCCGTCGAGGAGGTTGCGCATGTAGCGGCGCGCCTCGGCTCTTTCCGGACGCCGCTCCACGGCCGTCCGGAAACCATGAAACGAGGTACATGCGTAGACGAGCAACGCTACCGCGAGAGCGATGAAGCGCAGTGGCAGCCGACCCCGCCCGAGCGCAGGCGACGGTGGAACCGAACCGACCTCACGACGTGCCGTAGCGTTCGCGATGGCGATGGCTCCGAAGATCGCGACGATGAACAGCGTCTCGTAGTAGTAGCGGCTCGTGAGCGTGGCCAGGAGCGTCCAGTGCGCACCGCGCGGCGCGGTCGCGGGCAAGACCACGTTCACGGCGAGCAACCCGACGGCCGCGAGCCACGCCAGGGCGTTGATCGGTGCGCGATACAGCGACCAGGCAAACACCGCGGCCGTAGCAATCGTCATCGTGGCGCGAAGGGCGGGCGTGCTTGTCATCGGGAGCACGCCGAACGATCCGTACATGATCTTGTTCAGGCCGAATCGGACGTGCGGGACGAGCCGGGACGGCGATAGCGCCGCACCTCCCGCATCGCCGACCAGGTACAGTGTGGCGAGGCCGAAAGCGACGCTCACGGCGAGCATCGCGGCGAGAATCGCCGCTCGGCCTTTCACCGACGCACCGGCCGGGCGACCGACGATGCAGACCTCCACGCCGACGAGCAACGCCGGCACCAGCACGCCCTTGCCGAGGAAGCCGAGCGCGCCGACGAACGCGGCCAGCGCAAGCAGCGCCGCGCGCCGCCCGGCCGTCTGTCGGTAGACGAGGTAGTAATAGACGCTGATGACCGAAAGGGCGATGTACGGAAGCCGGTGGCTGGCCGAGGACCACCACAGGAACTGAAACCCCAGGAACACGCTGGTCGCGTACCAGGCGGTCACCCACCGCGCCGACGGCGAGTTCCAGAGCAAACGCACCACGCGCTGCAAGTACACCACCGCGGCGCAGTGGGCGCACAGCAAGACGGTCAGCGCCGCATCGAAGTTCCACGGGGCCATACGGTGTAGCGCAGCTGTCGCCAGCCGGTGCAACGGCGAGAAGTGGGCATCGGCCGGCGTGAACGTGAAGTCGAAGAGCGACAGCTGGTGGAGCAGGTAGATATTGCCTAGATCGTCGCCCCGGAAGTGGGCGTGGGACCGGGCCAGCAACAGCACCGCAGCCGCGTAGACCAGAACGACGACGGCCACGGAGAATCGTTCGATCCGCTCGCTCAAGGGATGTGTCCGCTACCGTCTCCGGCACCGCCGGAGCGCGCGAGTCTAGGTGCCCGGTGTGGTGGTGGCAACCCTGCTCCGCCGACCACGCAACCGCCGGGCGTCGCGTCATTCACGTTCGTCTTCGGCGGTGGAATTTACTAGGAGGGACGACTGGCCGTGTCCGAGCGTATTCCTCATCCAACCGAGCCGGCTCACGCGCCGGACGAACCTGGCGCCCGGATCGTGTGTGCCATCTGCCACGAGGTCGACACCGTCGACGAGCTGGCGGGCGAGAGCGGGCCGACGCAAGAGTTCCCGCTTGTCAGGTGTCGCGTCTGCGGCCTCGTGTTCCAGAAGTTCACCCGCACCGAGACCGAGCTCGACGAGGCGCAGGAACATGCATACGGCGAGCCCGAGCGACGCTTCGGCTCACTCACCGAGACCGGCATCCGGCTGTTCCGCCGGGCCCGCGTCCAGATGGCTCGCCGGCTTCTCCCACCCCGGGGCCGGGTCCTCGACGTGGGCTGCGGCCGTGGTGTGTTCCTGCGCATGCTGGCCGAACGGGGCCACGACGTGCGTGGCACCGAGCTCTCCACCGCGACGGCCGCGAACGCGTGCCCGGAGGTCCCGGTCGACGTCGGCGACCTCACGCCGGGTCGATACCAGAGCGGCTCGTTCGACCTCATCTCCATCTGGCACGTCCTGGAGCACGCACGACAACCCGACGTCGTGCTGCGCGGAGCCCACGAAGCACTGACGCCCGACGGTGCGCTGGTTCTGGCCGTCCCCAACTTCGCATCGGTGCAGGCGAAGGTCGGCGGCGCACGGTGGTTTCACCTCGACCTGCCGCGCCACATCTTCCAGTTCACGCCCGCGACGCTCGGCAGGCTGCTCGAGGAAACCGGTTTTCGCGTGGAACGCATGAAGACGGGGCAGTGGGAGATGGACCCGTTCGGGCTGCTGCAGACCCTGCTCAACCGGACCGGCCTGCGTCACAACGCACTGTACGATTCGCTGCGCAACAACGAGGTCGTACGGCAGGACCTGCCCGGCTGGGTGCGACTGGCACTGATCGCCGCGTTCCCGATCGGCATGGTTCTCGCCATTCCCGCCAGTCTGCTGTTCAGGATCATGGGCCGGGCGGGCACGGTCATCGTGATCGCGCGGCCGACCTGACCCGCGGCCGGTTCAGGCGGCGGGCAACGCCGGAAACCGACGCGAGGTGATCAGACCCAGTCGCGCGAGCCTGAACTCGATCGCGGTCGCGAGGCACCCGAACCCGTACTGAACGCTGCGCCGGAAGTTGATCGACGACGAATCCGTCGAGTACCGCGTCGGGCAGCTCACCTCGGCGATGGTGTGCCCGAACCACAGGATCTGCGCGATCATCTGGTTGTCGAACACGAAATCATCCGAGTTCTCTTCGAGCGGCAGCTCGAGCAGCACCTGGCGCGAGAACGCCCTGTATCCGGTGTGGAACTCGGAGAGCTTCGATCCCAGCACGAGGTTCTCTGCAAGGGTCAGGAAGCGGTTGGCAACGTACCGCCACCGCGGCATGCCTCCCTCGAGAGCGTAGCCACCCAGAATGCGCGAACCCACGGCCGAGGAGTGCAGACCGTTCGCGATCAGCGACACCAGCGCAGGAATGAGCTTCGGCGTGTACTGGTAGTCCGGGTGAATCATGATGACGACGTCGGCACCTTCTTCCAGCGCCATCCGGTAGCACGTCTTCTGGTTGCCGCCGTAGCCGCGATTCTGCTCGTGCCGGAACACGCGGGTATGGGGCAAGCTCTTCGCGATCTCGGTGGTGTCGTCGTGGCTCGCGTCGTCGACGACGATCACGAGATCGACGACCTCCTGAGCCATCACCTCGTCATAGGTCCGTTGCAGTGTGCCTGCGGCGTTGTACGCAGGCATCACGACGACTATTTTCTTGTCCTTGTACACAGTCCTACCCAGCCGGTGTAGTCGAGCTCGCGAGCCCGAGTCAGTGTCCCGTCGGTCTCGGAGCCGCCGAGAGGTCGTCATCTTGCCGTCCGCTGCGATCGAACCCGTCGAAGCTGAAGCCGTGAATCACCTCGCGCTTCCACTGCTCGATCTGATCTCGATACCGTGACACCAGCTCAGGATGTTGACTCGACACATCGTTCGTCTCGAGAGGGTCGGCTCGAATGTCGTAGAGCTCGACCTCACGGCGGTCCTCGTAGGAGACCAGGTGCCAGTCGGCATCGCGCACGTAGGCGGCGCGTCCCTTGTGTGGTCGTGCGGGCGGCACTCGATAGAACGTCATGCGTCCGACCACCGAGCTGTGTTCACGGCTCGCGCTCCCCTCCATCAGCGGGCGTAAGCTGGCGCCCGTCAGATGGTCGGGCGGATCGACGTTCACATAGCTGAGGATGGTCGGGACCAGATCGAGCGTCGAGACGGGCTCGTCGATGATCTCCCCCGCCGCGATCTCGCCTGGCCAGTTGAGCACGACCGGTGTCCTGAACCCGAGATCGTAGAGAGTGTGCTTGCCCCGAGGCCCTCCGAACGGACCGGCGCGATCTTCGAACGGACGCTGGTCCCAGCCGTTATCGGATACATACACAAGAATCGTTCGCTCACGCAGACCCCGCTCCTCCAGATACCCGACCAGGTCGCCGACGAGGTCGTCGAACCACGTGCAGCTCGCGTAGTACGCCGCGGCAGCCGGCGACAGTCCGGCGTCGGCGTACATATCCATATAGTGCTGTGGAGGATCATGCGGAACATGAGGAATCGGCGGCGCGAACCATACGAAGAACGGATCGTCTTCGTGCGCCTCGATGAACTCATAGAGCGGATCCATCGTCTCTCGCCCGAGCTTCAGCCCCTCGCCACCCGCCCAGCGCTCCTCCGTCGACTCCGTCATCCCGTGCGTGAAGCCGCCCGTCTGATAGCTGTCCTCCCAGAACTTTCCGCCCTGAAAGCTTCGGTAGCCCTTGTCCGCGAGCAGTCTCGGCAGCGTCGGGAGCTGTCGAAGCGCTTCGAGTCCGGCGGCCCGGCTTCGAGCGAGCCATGAATTCCATTGCATCAGGTGTACGCCGGAAAAGAGCGTGAAGAGAGACGGCCGGCAGTAGCTCGAGGTGTTGTGGGCTGCCCGGAATACCGTGCCCTCTGCGGCCAGCTCGTCGAGATTGGGAGTCCGAACATGCGGCGAGCCGGTAAAGCCGAAATCCGGATACCCATGATCGTCACCGATCAGCAAGATCACGTTGGGGCTCTCCGGAGCGACCGATCGATTGCACGCGACCAGGAACGCCGAAGCGAAACACAGCAGCGTGAGGCATCGCAGCAATGCGCCGGACGCGACCCGGCTCGTGAGCCCCGGGACGACTCGATCGCGAGCCGACCGGAGGGGGCCGACCCCGAGGCGTGTGGGACACGAGTTGCGCAAGCGGTGATCCTGTCTTTTCCGGACGGTGGACGCGATTCTTGACGGCCCGCGCGGCAGGCGGCCCTGCCACGGCACACGATCGCCTCGACCGCCTGACATTCGCATTTGATCACCGGTCGAGCAAGGGTCGCGCACGGCGCAGTGTTCACCGCGTAACGGTCGATCCCGTCGGCCGCACGAGCACGACCGACAGGCCCGAGCCACCTGATCATGGATCCACGACAGCATACCCGCCGACGACCGGCGCCGAACGGAGCTCTCACGAGGGTGGCTGTCGCCACGCTGCCGATGGTACTGGCTCTTGCGTGCACGTCCGGGGTTACGCGCGATGACGGAACCGCAGCGCGCCGCCCGTCGATTCTCCTCGTCACCCTCGACACGACGCGTCCGGACCATCTGTCGATCTACGACTATGCGCGGCGTACGACCCCCGGACTCGATCGGCTGTCGCGCGACTCGGTCGTCTACACCAGGATGTGGTCCGTTTCGTCGTGGACGCTCCCGTCTCATGCGTCTCTTTTCACCGGCCTGTTCCCGGCCGCACACGGTGCCCATTTCGATGTCGAGGGCTCCTCGGGCATCGGAGGTCTGCGCGCGGGAGCGCTGGACGATCGTTTCATGACCGTCGCCGAGCTGCTCGGTGAGCACGGCTACCAGACCGCCGCGGTCGTCGGTGGGCCGTGGTTGAAGCGAGTCTTCGGTCTGATGCAGGGGTTTGCGAGCGTCGACGATGACGTGAACAGCCTGGCGGGTCGTCGCGGGGATGAAATCAGCGATGCCGCGCTCGCCTGGCTCGAGTCGACGAGTCCGGATGCTCCCGTATTCCTGTTCCTCAACTACTTCGATCCCCACGCCCCGTACGACCCTCCACCCGGCTTCGACGACTATCCTCGCGCGAAAGAAAAGTTTCGCGCCGGCCTTCGCTGGAACACGGCCGTCGCGGGAAAGGGCACCTTCTCGAAGGATGAGCGCCAGATCATGATCGATCGCTATGACGGCGAGATCCGGGCGATGGATCACCAGATCAGCCGCGTGCTGGAAGCCTTCCTGTCGCGGCCGGGGGGAGAGACGTCGCTGGTCGTGATCACCGGAGATCACGGAGAATCGTTCGGCGAAGGGGGGCGCTGGCTGCACAACACCTGGCTATCCGAGGAACAGCTTCGTGTCCCGCTCATGGTCCGCTACCCGGATCTGCGCAGGGCGGGCGAGCGCGATGACAGCATCGTCCAGCTTCCCGACGTCTTTCGTCTGATCGTCGAGGAAGCAGGCGTCGAAGTCCCTGCCGGCACCCAGGGCGTGCAACCCGGAGATCGAACGCAAGGGTTCGCCGAGCTGTATCGAAACGCGGCGCACCTGAAGCGCTACGGAGATCGATTCGACCGCGACCTCCAGGCCATCATCGAGTGGCCGGACAAGCTCGTCGTCTCCGACAAGGGCACGGTGGACCTCGTCCGGATCGACGGCGCGCAGGAAGAGCCCGCGACCGACGCCAGCGGCAGGACGGAAGAGCTCGACTCGGCCCTCCAGTCACACCATCGTGCCATCGGTCGATCCGACGGTGCGACCCCGGAGATTGATTCGCAGACCCTCGAGGAACTGCGGGCTCTGGGATACGCCGACTGAGGCTGAACGCGCCGCGCTCCGACGACACGGTTCGTTGCGAAAGCCGTGTTGACACGGCGACACGCGTTGGCAACAGTTGCCTCGCATCTGTTCCTGGGGCGCTAGTGAGTGATGGACACCGGTCGAGACGAGCTACGATAGCGAGCAAGCTGTTCAGCGGCGATCATCGCGTCTCGCTCGCGGCGCTGATCGTCGGATCGATCCTGTTCCAGCTCACGTTGCTCGTACCGAACGCCCGCCTCTCCCCCCAGGCCGACGAGATCCAGTATCTCCACTACAGTCGTAGCATCCAGGCGGGCAAGGGCCTGCCCGGCTCGCTGCGCCCCCCGGTCCACCCGTATGCGGTCGCGCTAGCGCGCACGGTCGCGCCTCGCGGCACGCCGCCGCGCCTGGCGGTCGGCGTACTCCAGATCATCGCCTCCGCGATCACGATGGGGCTGATCTACCTCCTGGCGCAGGAGCTCTTCGATCGCCGCAGTGGCCTGGTCGCAGCCGCAATCTTCGGCTTCTATCCGACGATCGCGGCGCACACACACTTGCTGTGGTCCGACTCCTTGACCCTGCTACCGCTCGTCGCGTCCCTGCTCCTGTCCGTCCGTGCGCAGAAGAGCGGTCGCCCCCTGACGGCGCTGGCCGCCGGTGCCGCCTTCGGCCTCACCGCTCTCACACGTGAGTTCGCGTTCTGGTTCATCCCCGTCGTTGCCGTCTGGCTCGCCGTCTCGAGCGGTATCGGGCGACGTCGCACGCTCGCAGCCTGCCTGGTGGTCGCGGGGGCGCTGCTCGTGATCCTGCCGTGGACCGTTCGAAACTACCGGGTTCATGACGAGGTGGTGCTGATCGCAGCGAATTCCTGGTCGCCATTGTACCTGGCGAACAACATGGACAAGCGGCAGTGGCTTGCCATACACCACTATCGCGACTACCGCGGGCGCGACGTCGAGCGAGAACGCTTCGCTCGCAAGCACGCGCTGAACACCATCGCGTCCAGGCAGCCCGGCTGGATCTTCGATCGGCTCGCGATCTCGGTTCCGGCCCTGCTCTCGGTCGAGAACTTCTCCTTACGGCATTTCCGTTTCGGCTGGTACGGCGACGTTTCCCACCTGGTAAAGGTCCTGGCCGTCATCACGATGACGACCAGCTACCTGGCTTTGCTAGCCTGCTTCGCGCTCGGCGTCACTGCCACCCGGTGGAACGCAGGGCGGTTACTCGTCTTGCTGTTCATGCTGTACGCCGCGTCCGTGATCGTTCCGTTTCCGACGGTATCGCGCTATCGCCTTCCGCTCGAGGCGCTGGCCACTCCATTCGCAGCCGCCTGGCTGTCCGGCGCCGAGGCTACACGGGGCCGTTCGGGCCGCGGTCCGCATCTGTACGTCGGCATGGCGATCGCAGCGTCGCTCATCGCCCTGTCGTTCGTCACCGGCGCCGGACGGATCGCGGAGATCCTCTCCCTACAGGCCTAGCCTCGTCGGCGGGGTCTGGATAGAGTGTCCAGCGATGTCGGTCACCAAGGCGATCATACTTGCCGGTGGCGCCGGTTCGCGGCTCCACCCCCTCGCGCGCGTCGTATCGAAGCAGCTCATGCCCGTGTACGACAAACCCATGGTTTACTACCCGCTGTCGACCGTGATGATGGCCGGCATCCGGGACATCCTCGTGATCAGCACACCGGCGGATCTGCCTGCCTTCGAGGCGCTGCTTGGTGACGGGACCGACCTCGGGATCCGTCTCTCCTACGCCAGCCAGCCGGCCCCGGGCGGAATCGCGCAGGCGTTTCTGATCGGCCGTGAGTTCATCGGCAACGACTCGGTCTGCCTCATCCTGGGGGATAACATCTTCTTCGGTCACGGGCTCGTCGCCTCGCTGGACAGCGCCGCAGGAAGGGAATCGGGAGCCACGGTGTTCGCGTACGCGGTGAAGGATCCCGAGCGATACGGCGTGGTCGACTTCGACGCTTCCGGCAAGGCCCTCTCGATCGAGGAGAAGCCGACCTCGCCGAAGTCCACGTACGCCGTGACGGGCCTGTACTTCTACGACAACCGAGTAGTCGACATCGCGTCGTCCCTGCAACCCTCGGCACGCGGAGAGCTCGAGATCACCGACGTCAACCGGGAGTATCTCGAACGAAACGAGCTCACGGTCGAGCTTCTAGGGCGCGGCATCGCGTGGCTCGACACCGGCACCTACGCCTCGTTGCTACAGGCGTCGAACTTCATACATACCATCGAGGAACGGCAGGGCTTGAAGATCGCCTGCCTCGAAGAGATCGCGTTTCGCAAGGACTTCATCACCGCGGAGCAGCTCGCGCGAATCGGAGCGGGGATGAACAACACATACGGTAGCTATCTGCGCGAGATCGCCGCCGGCAGCACGAGCCGATGAACGTCGTCGACACCGAACTGCCCGGCGTACTGCTCCTCGAGCCAGAGGTGTTCGGCGACGAGCGCGGGTTCTTCCTGGAGATCTACAACGAAGCTGCGCTGCACGCGGCCGGCCTCGAGATGTTCGGCGCCGGCGGCGAGAGGCTCGTACAGATCAACCACTCGCGCTCCGGGCGCGACACCGTCCGCGGACTTCACTACCAGCAGCCGTGCGCACAGGGGAAGCTCGTCTGGGTCGCCAGTGGTGCGATCTTCGACGTCGCCGTCGACGTACGAAGAGGCTCTCCGACGTTCGGGAAGTGGACAGGCGTCGAGCTCGACGACCAGCGACACAAGCTGATCTGGGTTCCGCCGGGCTTCGCGCACGGCTTCTCGGTTCGTACCGAGAGCGCCGACGTCATGTACGCGTGCACCGCGTACTACGCTCCTGAGTGCCAGCACGCGGTGCGATGGGACGACCCCGACATCGGAATCGACTGGGGTGTGAACGAGCCGATCCTGTCCCCTCGCGATGCCGCGGCGCCGCGCCTTTGCGATGCCGCCGTGCTCGCCGACGACACAGGCGATTCTGCCTGACCTGGCCGCTCCTGGCTTCCTCCGGTCGCCACCCGCAGCCGCGGACGCGCTTCAGGATGACCCGGCCGACGAGGATCCGTACTGACGTTCGTAGTATTCCCGGTACGCGCCGCTGCGCAGACGTCGAAGCCATTCGTCGTGGGCCACGTACCAGGCGATGGTCTCGGGGAGCGCCTGCTCGAACGTGTGGCGCGGCGTCCATCCCAGTTCACGCTCGATCTTCGACGCGTCGATGGCATAGCGGCGATCGTGGCCGGGCCGGTCGGTCACGTGCGTGATCAGTGACTCGTCCTTGCCCAGCTCGGCCAGGATGCGTTTGACGAGATCGATGTTCGGGTACTCGTTGTGCCCGCCGATGTTGTAGACCTCGCCCACCCCGCCCCGCTCCAGCACTGCCAGAATCGCCTCGCAGTGGTCGCGCACGAAGAGCCAGTCGCGAACCTGCATGCCGTCGCCATAAACCGGTAGCGGCCTGTCCTCACGGGCGTTGGCGATCATCAGCGGAATCAGCTTCTCGGGGAACTGGTAGGGCCCGTAGTTGTTCGAGCAACGCGTGATGATCGCCGGAAAGCCGTGTGTCTTGTAGGTGGCCCGCACCAGCATGTCGCTGGCCGCCTTGCTGGCTGCGTACGGCGAGTTGGACTGGATCGGGGTCTGCTCGGTGAAGAAGCCCGTCTTGCCCAGGCTGCCGTACACCTCGTCGGTGGAAACGTGCACGAAACGCGCGACCCCGCGCGTGCGACTCTCGTCGAGAAGCACCTGGGTGCCGAGCACGTTGCTCTCCACGAAGGGCAGCCCCGACATGATCGAGCGGTCGACGTGGCTCTCGGCGGCGAAATGCACGACGCTCAGCTCGCCGCCCTCGGCACAGGCCTGCTCGAATACGCGCGTGACATCGTCGGGGCTGCGAATATCGCCGCGCACGAACGAGTAGCCTGGGTGCGCCTCCACTGCCGTCAGGTTCTCGAGGTTGCCCGCGTAGGTCAGGACGTCGAAGTTGACCACCCGCCAGTCGGGCCGCAGCTCCACCAGCATGTGAATGAAGTTACTACCGATGAAGCCCGCACCGCCGGTGACCAGGACGGTGCGCGTGCCTGCGACAGGTTCGCCCATATCCGCTACTCTTCCTCGCTCTCCAGATAGCTCTTCAAGGCGTCGCGCCAGTCGGCCATCGGCCGGCCCCGCAGAGCCGTCAAACGGGAGCAGTCCAGCACGCTGTACGCCGGCCGCACCGCCGGTCGCGGGAAGTCGGCCGTGCTGCACGGCTGGACCTCCACGTCGACGATGCCACGGGCTTCGACAACCGCGACCGCCAGGTCGTACCAGGAGCACTGCCCTTCACAGGTTGCGTGGTATACCCCGGCTTCCCCGTGGCACAGCACGTCCCACAGCGCGGGCGCCAGCTCGAGCGTGGAGGTCGGCGACCCCACCTGGTCCGCCACGACCTGAAGGCTCTTTCGCTCTGCGGCCAGCCGCAGGATGGTCGCAGGGAAGTGCTTGCCGCGCGGCCCGTACAGCCACTGGGTACGAACGACCCGCGTGCCTGCCGGATGGGCGGCGAAGGCCTGACGCTCGCCCTCCAGCTTGGTGCGGGCATACGCCGACAGCGGGTTGGTCGCATCCGCCTCGGTATAGGGTCGGTCGTTGCGTCCATCGAAGACGAAGTCCGTGCCCACGACGACCAGCGGGATCCCGGCCCCTGCGCACGCCGCGGCGATCACGCCGCAGGCATCGGCGTTGACGCGCATGGCCAGCTTCTCCTCGTCCTCCGCCCGGTCCACCTCCGTGTACGCCGCCGTGTGGATCACACCGGTGAAGGGCCCGTGCGCTTCGAACAAACGCGCAACAGCCGCCTCGTCCGCGACGTCGACGCCGACGCTTTCGACTCCCGGCGCCTCACGCAGATCCGTGCCGACACCGGTGAGGTCATCGGGCACGGTCCGGAGAACCTGGCTACCCAGCATTCCCGCCCCGCCCGTCACCAGGACCCTTGGTCTCTCGGGGTTCTGCAGATCGTTATCCGGCAAGTCGTTCTACCGTCACCGCGTCGGTCGTGGGCTTCATCCGGCTGGATCTTGGCGGCCGTGCCGTGCTGTCGAAAGCGCCACCGACATGGCCACGTCGCTCGGCTCCCGCCGCTCGCCCGTCAGACGCTACGATCGGACGGACGAGTCTGTTAGAAAACAGCCCCGGCGATGCGATTTCAACTGTCGATCCACAGGTGAAGGCGAGCTCTCCCCGATTCTCGCATGCAACACCCGTCCAGATCAGCGCGCTGGCTCGTCTTTTCGCTGGGTCTGCTCATCGGCGCGATCATCCCGCTCTGGGCGATCTATCACGCGATGAACCTCGCAGATGTGAAGTATCCCCAGGTAGGACTTTCGCCGGCCATGCGACTGCAGCCGTACCTGCAGAAGATGGCAAGCACGCGCGACACCGCCGTGCACCGCATCGTCTTCCTCGGTGACTCTACCCTCGGCGGACCGGGAGGAGCCATCCCCGGTCGGCTCGGCCGGTTCGTCCGCTCCGGCTCGCGTTCGAGTCGGGTGGAGGTTCTTCCCGTCTGGCAGCCGGGCTTCAAGCCGTTCGACTACTACTTCCTCGCCGACATGATCGTCGCGGCGAATCCCGATCAGCTGTTTCTGCCTTTGAACCTACAGACCCTCACCCTGACGGCAGAGAACTCGAGGCCGGAGCTCGCCGGCTGGATCGATGGCCGACGGCTCGGGGAAGCGATCCGGCTGCCGTTCCAGTCCATAGGTCTGACGCTCGACCGGCTGCTGCTCTACAAGATGATCGTCGCCTCGGGATACCAGGCGGCCTGGAGCTTCGTTACCCTCGAGCAGGCGAGAGTCGGTGTGGCCTGGAAGGAGCTGGCCACGTGGATGGCTGCGGGCAGGGGCCCGAACGCGATCACTGCGTTCACGATCGCAAGGAACAACGCCCTCGCTGCTCCGCGATTGATCTTGCGAGAATCGGTCGCCGACCTCTCCGAAGGCCCGAGGACGATGCTCAGCGGTGCGCGCTTGACCCGCGAGGGAGCGCTCCACACTCTCGGGGTCGCGCTGCGCGGGGTCGACAGCGACCACCCCACCTTGCGCGTCCTGGGCGCCACGCTGCGTCGATTCCGGCGGGCAGGCATCGACGTCCAGGTGTACGTCGTGCCTATCAACGTCGAGCATCTGAACTCCATCGGTTTCGATACTCGAGCCGGACTGCGTGAGTCGGTCGAATCCGTGCGCAGGACGGTCGAAGCGAACGATGCCGGGTTCAGCGACCTCCATCGCCTGCTGCAAGATGAGGCATTCCGTGATCCCAGCCACTTCACGAGCGCCGGGCTGGACACGTTGACCGCCGCGCTCGGGGCTCGCGTTCCGAAGCACGGACGTGCGGGCGCACCCACCACACGCTGATGCTGCTCAATACGCTCGAGGTCGCGACCTTCTTCTGCGTAGTCCTGGCCGTCTTTCGCTGTGTACCATGCTCGGTGCGTACCGCCTGGCTACCGAGGTGGATCCTGGCGCCCCTGTCATGCCGTCGAGACGCCTGCCACGGCTCGCACGGTGTCCGGCGCACGATCGGCGTCAGACCTGCAACGCTCGTCGTGATGTTCGATGGCCATGACGCGGGCTGCAAGAAACGTCCGGGCGGCAACGATGGCCGCTTTTACCGCGAGACACTACGATCAGTCCGATGTGGCTGTTAGAAGACATGTCCGATGGTACGGTCCCGGCTGTCCACCTACAGGTGAAGTCGGACTTTGCTCGCCCCTCGCATGCGACATCGGTCCAGACTTGCACGCTCGCTCGTCTTTTCGCTCGCACTGTTTCTGGCTGGAGTCGTGCTCCCATGGGCGATCTATTCCGCGATGAACGCCGCGAACATCGACCAGCCCCAGGTAGACCTCTCACCGATGGTGCAGATCGAGCCGTATCTTCAGTCGATGGCGAATGCGCGCGACCCGGATGCATATCGTGTGGTCCTTCTCGGCGACTCGACGCTCGCCGGGCCGGACGGTCGGATTCCCCATCGACTCGACCAGACGCTACCGGACGGCTCATTCTCGCGCACCGTCGACGTGCTTCCCCTCGTACAACCGGGCTTCAACGCCTTTGACTTCTACTTCCTCGCCGACATGATCGTCGATACCGACCCCGACCAGGTGGTTCTCCCGCTGAATCTCCAGACGTTGCCCGTGACGCGCACGGACAGGAACGCAAGGTCGCGGCTCGCCGGCTGGATCGAGGCCGATCGACTCTGGGAGGCCGTCTGGCTACCGTTCCAACCGATCGGCCTGACGGTCGATCGCCTGCTCTTCTACAAGATGATCGTCGCCTGCGGAGGATCCACTTCCTGGAGCTTCCTCGCACATGAGCAAGCCAGGGTGGGAGCGGCCTGGAAGCGGCTGGGCACATGGGCGGCTGCCCGGTGGCCCAGGAGTCCCATGACGGCGTTTCGCGATGCGAGCAGAAGAGCCAGCACTGCGACGCGCCTCGTCGAGCGGCGACCGACCAAGGACGGCACGTGGCGTACGACGACGGTCTACCGCGGTGCCCGCTTCAGCCACGCGGGAGCACTCGGTGCTCTGGGAACAGCCCTGCGCGGCATCGACGAGAGCCATGCCGTACTCGAGGTCCTCGGCGCCACGCTACGACGCTTTCGACGGGCCAACATCGACACTCTCGTATACGTCATACCGATCAACGTGGACCATCTGGATGTTCTGGGCTTCGATACCTCGAGCGGATTGGCCCGCACTATCGAGTCGATCCGTCTAGCGGTCGAATCGAACGGCGGCAAGCTGGTCGATCTCCATCGCCTGCTTCGCGACGACTCGTTTCGTGACCCGGCTCACTTCACCAGCCCGGGCCTTGACGCGGTGGTCCGGGCCCTCGCGACGCGGGCGCTGGATCAATCTGCCGCAGGAGCGAACGCGACGCGCTGATGCTGTTCAATACCCTCCAGTTCGCGATCTTCTTCTGCGCCGTCCTGGCGGTATTCCGCTGCGTACCACGCTCCGCTCGTACGATGTGGCTGCTCGGCGCGAGCCTGCTCTTCTACCTGCTCTGGTACCCGATGTACCTGCTCCTGCTGCTCTTGGACATCGGTGTGAACTATCTCCTCGTGCGAGCTCTCGCGTCGAGCCGCCGGCCCCGCCTCGTCCTTGCAACGTCGGTATCGTTCACGCTCGGGCTGCTCGCTTACTTCAAGTACGCCGCGTTCTTCGTCGAATCGGCGGCACCGCTGCTTGCCGCAGGGTTCGGCTGGAGCCCACCCGTTCCGGAGATCGTGCTCCCGCTCGGGATCTCCTTCTACAGCTTTCAGATCATCGGCCTGGCCATCGATACGTACCGCGGCCACGGCCCGCCGGTGCCGAATCTCGGTCGCTATGCTCTTTTCGTCTCGTTCTTCCCGCAGCTGATCGCCGGCCCGATCCTGCGTGGCGACGAGCTGCTGCCGCAGATCGAATCCGGCGGCACGATCACGCCGGAACGTACGCGGCGAGGAATCTGGCTGATCGCTTCCGGGCTGACGAAGAAGGTGATCTTCGCCGACTTTCTGCTCGCACCGTTCGTGGACGAAGTCTTCGCCGTTCCCGGGGTAGGCAGCGCCCCCTTCCACTGGGCAGCGGCCTACAGCTTCGCATTCCAGATCTACTTCGACTTCTCCGGGTACACCGACATGGCGCGCGGCCTGGCGTGTCTGCTCGGCTACGAGCTCCCTCTGAATTTTCGCGAGCCGTATCTGTCACGCAACCCGGCCGAGTTCTGGCATCGCTGGCACGTCACGCTTTCTCGATGGCTGCGTGACTATCTCTACATTCCGCTCGGCGGGAACCGCGGGGGACCGATCCGTACCTACGTGAACCTTGCCCTCACGATGTTGCTCGGAGGATTGTGGCACGGCGCCGCATGGAATTTCGTCGTATGGGGAGGCCTACATGGAGTGATGCTGGCCTGTCACCGACGATTTCGCCGGACCGACGCCGAAACCGCCCCACTGCGTCCGGGCGACGTGCCGCGGATCTTCTTGATGTTCCACGCCGCCACGCTGCTCTTCGTCTTCTTCCGGGCATCGACTTTTCCCGGCGCCCTGACGTTCATCGAGGCGCTCGTGGCGGGTGGCAAGCACCACGGATGGCCGGTACTTCAGATGCTGGTTCTGCTGGTCTGCGCGAACCTGCACTGGCTCGAACGCGCGGCGCGCCTGCACATCGTTGCGGTGCGAGAGAGACTTGCAACTACCTGGTGGGGGATCGCGCTGGAAGGCTGCGCTCTCGGATCGGTCGTCGGCCTCGCCGTCGCCGTCGGCGGTGCAGGCGGCGAGTTCATCTACTTCCAGTTCTAGCGAGCCCTTCCCCCGTGTGCCCGGCAGGTTCGGCGGTCCCGGTTTTCCGGATGCCTAGCGCAGGTAGCCGAGCGCGCGAAGCTTCTCCTCCTGTTCCGGATCCAGTCCTACCGAGGGAACGGACGCGACCCCTGTCTGCCCGGTATTGTCCGTCATCAAACGGCTGCGCCACTGCTGCGCCTGTTGCTGGTAGTCGGTCAGGAACGACTGCAACCGTTGCGCCTCCGCGGCATCCGGACGGTAGATGTTGTCCGTCTCGCCCGGGTCCGAAGCCACGTCGTACATCTCGTAGTGGGACTCGTCGCCGGTACGGTAACGTGCGAGCTTGTGGTCGCCGCTGCGCACGTTGAAAGAGGGCACCCCGAACCTCGAGAACTTGCGATTCGCGATCTGAGCAAGCTTCGACCACGACTCGGTGACGAACATGCGTCGCGCATCGACGCTCCGGCCTTCGAGCAGCGGCACCACACTACGCCCCTGGACGTTCATCGGCGCGGGCACGTCGAACAGATCCAGGACCGTCGGTGCGATATCGATGTGGCCGACGGGCTCGCCGATTCGCCGGCCGCCGGAGATTCCCGGCCCCCGGAACATCAGCGGGACACGCGTGACTTCCTGGTAGAAGTGCGCGCTGTGACGCATGAAGCCGTGCTCGAGGAACCCCTCGCCGTGGTCCGAGGTCAGGATGAACACCGTGTTGCGGTCCAGACCGTAGTCGCGCAGAGTGCGAAACAGGCCGGCCAGCTCGTCGTCGGTGTAGCGAATCTCCTGGTCGTAGCCCACCAGCTCCTGCAAATGCGTCGGTGAATCGGACGTCACCTCCTCGTTGCCCACGCGGGTGAACATCTGCTGGTAAGACTCCGGTGCCACATACGGGTCGTGCACCTGAAACGTGTGGAGAAAGAGGAAGAACTGCTTGTCGTGGTTACGAGAGAGCCACGACTTTGCACGCGCGAACGTCACGTCGACCTGACCGGTCGGCGCCATGATGTTGGGGCTCCGGTTCTCGGCGTAGGTGTTGAAGCCTCGCGCGAAGCCGTGGTGGGCGGATAACCAGCCGTTCTCGGTGATCGCGGCGGTCTCGATCTTCGCCGCGCGGACCGGCTCGGCAAGCGGATAGATCCAGTGGGGTATCGACTGGAGGCCCGACGTCACCCCGTGCGTGGACGGTGTGAGGCCGGTGAACATCGACATGTGCGACGGGCTCGTCGACGTGGCAGCCGCCACGCACTGCTCGAACACCGTCCCGCCTTCGCCGAACGTCTGTTCGATGAACGGCGCCGTGTCATGCTCGTAGCCGTAGCTAGTGAGATGGTCGGCACGCAGCGTATCGATCGACAGCAGGATCACGTTCAGGGCATCGTCTGGTCGGGGTGCCGGTGCGTACAGCGTCGGGTTCGCCCACACGGGGAACGTGAAACCGCCATCGTCGCGCCGCGCGCGGGCGGTCTTGAACTCGAGCGCCAGGCTCTTACCGGCGAAGCGTCCAAGCTCGAGCGTTCTGTCGTGCCAGCTGCGAGCCGAGTCGGACGCCGGATCGAGCACTTCCGCGAACAGGCGCTCGCACGATCTCGACACACAGCCGTCGATCGTGAACTCCACGGGTCCTCCGTCCCAGGCCTGCGGCAGCACTCCGAAACCGAACTCGAACGTGGCTCCTTCGGGGATATAAACGGGCGGCACCGCGTAGCTGACGTCGTCCGCCCAGTTCAGGGCGAAACCCACCACGTTCACTCGCGCGCGCTTGCCTGCAAACTTCGCGGGCACTTCGAAGCTCTGGCGAACGCGGAGTTCGCCGTCGCCCGGCTCCACGATGACGCTCGGCAGCTCGTGCCAGGGAGTCCTGCCGACCTTCACCTTCGACTCGAGGAGGATGCGCCCGGCTCGCGCCATTGCCCCGGACAGCGGGATCTCGACCGACACGACCGATTTCCGCGAGATCTGAGCTTCGCCCTGGAACAGCGGCCTGCGCAACGGAGCAGCCAGCACGTATCTCGTTTCATCGCGGATGGCCGCGACCGGGTTCGTCGTCATGCTGATCCCAGGCGGAACGATCGACGAGCCGGGTACGGTGGGCCAGCCGCCGGTATCGATCGTCATCGTGGCCCGGCTCGAGGCATCGACGAACCGATGAACCGTCTCCCTGATCGCCGAGTCGTTCGCGCCCTCTCCGCAAGAGAGGCAGGCCGATACCAGCAACCCGATCACCAGCCTGGAAAGTGCCGGCCACGAGAGCCGGGGACGGGCGTCGCCACGAGTCATCCCGCCATCTTTCAGGCTGCATCCAGGGTAGTCAATGCAGACACTGCCGCGCAGTGTTCCTTCAGCGGCCGCCGCCGGCGGGCCTGCGCACCCAGCATTCCGGCGGCATCGCCTCGAGGCCTTCGAGCAAGGCCGTGGCCATCCGTCGATGGCCGTCTGCGTTCGGGTGAGCGTTCGCCGGCGAGACCCACAGGCTCCTGTGGTCCTCTCCGAGGAAATGCGGAAGAGAGAACGTCACGTGCAGATCGTGCGCCCGCGCCGCCTCGGCCACGCGATCGTAGTGCCGCGTGAAGGGGTGCAACGAGCCGAGGGCGTACAGCTTGGTATGGATGAGAACTTGCGTGCACACCCCGAGCTCGGACGCGACCTCGGCAAGGCGACCAAGATCGGCAAGGAAGAACTGCCACGCAGCAGCGTTGCGGAAGTAATTCTCGTCGAGCTCGTACACGTAGGAACCGGGCGCGGGCCACATCAGCTCGCGTGTGTAACGCCACCGCTGACGGACGAGCCCCAGGAGCAGGGACCCGCCGCGCTCCTCGTCGGCCATCGTGTAGGTGCGCTCGAACCTCCGGTAGTGAGGCCCCTCGATGTCGTTGACGGTGAATCCGTAAATCAGGAGATCGGGACGGAAGCTGACGGCGATCTTCTGCAATCGCTCGGTCACGATGACGTTCAGGTTGAGCCCCGCGACCCCGAAATTCAGCACTTCGTAGTCGTAGTCGTCGCGGGTGGCGTTGAGCGTCCGTTCCAGCATCGCGCTGTAGGTCTGCTTGGCATCGACGCCCGAGCCCATCGTGACGGAATCGCCGAGCACGGCGATCCGGAACGTTCCCGGCGGCTTGGCCACGCCGTACTCGCGCCCCCTGAAACCGGCGCTGTTCGTCTGGTGAAGAACCCCCTTGTACACGCCGCGGGTGTTCGGATGGCCCAGCGCGAGAACACCGCGCAGCTGCGGCAGGCCGCGCAGACGCTCGGGAATCGGCTCGGACTGCGAGCGCGTCTCTTCGGTCCACGCTACTCGCAACGCCAGCTCGGCGACCACGAGTGCCAGAACCACGCCGACGACCACCGTTGCCAGCCGCACGACGAGGAGACGACCCGTGTGCGGCTGATCAGTCAACGTAGCCGAGCGCGCGCAGCGCGTCCTGGAGCTCCGCGTCGGGACTCTCGCTCAGGCTGGGGTGAGGCGCGACCTCACCCCTGAGCGCCGGCGATCGAGCCATGAGCTCCGTCATCATGGTTCCCACGCGTACCGGATGGAGCGAGCTGACATCGTTCTCCTCATCGGGGTCGACGGTGAGATCGAACAGTGACACCGCGTCGCGCGCAACGATGAGCTTCCAGCCGTCCTCGCGCAGGTACCACGAGCGTGTCTGGCGATCACGGACGGTAGGCAGCTCGCCGGCTGCCATCGCCGCCATGGCGGCACCACGCGGCCCGAGCAGGCTCCGTCCCACGAAGCTCTCCGGCACCGGCACACCGGCCAGATCGAGCAACGTCGGCCCGAGATCGAGCAGGCTGACGATCGGCTGCACCACTATCCCCTCGCCCAGACCCGGAACGACGAGCAGCAAGGGAATCCGGACGAGCTCTTCGTACAGCGACAGGCCGTGCCGGAACTCGCCGTGCTGGTGCAGGGGCTCTCCATGATCGGACGTGATCACCACGACCGTTCGGTCGGCGATCTCGAGCTCGTCGAGCAGGGCCAGCAAGCGCTCGAGGTACTCATCGGCATACGCGACACCCCCGTCGTATCGATCGGGGCTCCACGCATCGAGGAACGCAGGCAGCGCCGCCACCTGCTCGGGCGTCAGATCACGTATCCGCGCGTCATCTATCGGCGGGGCTTCCTCGGGCAGGAATCTCTCGCCGAACGGTGCCGGCGCGTTGTACGGGAAGTGCACGTCCATCGACTGGACGTACAAGAAGAACGGCTCCGCCGGTGCGGCCCGGAGCCACGTTTTCACCTCTGCGTGCAGCTGCGCAGCCGTGTAGTACTGGTCGAGTCGAGGAAGACCGGTATGTCGCAGCATCGAGTACTCGTCGAACCCGCGGGCGTAGCCGTGCGTCTTCAGCAACACGAAGTTCGTCTGCAGCGCAGCGGTTTCGTAGCCGCCCGCCCGCAGCGCCTCGGCGAGGGTTGCCCGCGCGGGCCCATCGGACGACAGTTTGCCCTTCAGCTCCGACGGCATCCGCGATGCGAACATCGAGCTGACCGACGGGATCGTGTGCGAGCTCTGCGCGTAGGCGTGCTCGAAGCGGATCATGCCATCGGCACGCGCCTCGAGCCGCGGCGTGGTCGGACGTTCGTAGCCGTAGATCGACATGCGGTCCGCCCGCAGCGTATCCACGACGTAGACCAGGATGTTCAGCGGCTCGGAATGCGGGACGAGCGAAGCCTCGAGCACCGGTGCCTGCCCGTTCCCCTCGCCCACCACCCGTGGCGCTACCCACAGCAGACGCTGCGTCGAGCGGTTCTCCAGCCGGATCGAGACCGGGAGTCCCTCGGGCCCTGCCAGTGGCATTCGCCAGATCGAATCGCGCTCGGCCGCCTCCGGCTCGGCATCGATGGCGCCACGATCGCTGGCAACCACGATGTCGAAGTCGCCGCGCGCGAGCTCGGGACGGGTCGAGAACCGCAGCTCGGCGTCTGCGGGGAGGCGAACGAACGCTTCGGCCGTCCGACCCGCCTCGATGCCGATCGCCCGGACCTCGCCGCTCACCTCGACGGGCAGCGCGGTGTCGCTGTCGTCGCCCGTCAGGGTGACACGCGACGTCAGGTCGACCACCACCTGCTCCTCGTCGGCCGGCACGCAGCCGCTCGCCAGCACCGCGAAGATCGAGATTGCCGCGACCCAGGACGACCGACGGTCACGCGGCCGGGTGAAGATCGTCACCTTCCGTGTCGCAGGTTGCGGATCGGCTCAGTCATGGGCTCGTGCCAGCGGGATGCGCCTGAGCGTAACCACCGCCAGCAGGTACGCGGCCACACCCAGCATCAGAACGACGCGAAAACCCAAGGTCATCGAGAGGATCGTCGTCAACACCGACCCGATCACCGAGAAGAATCCGTTCACGGCCCAGGCCCATGCTACATACTCATCGCGGTGCACGCTCAGCCGCGACACGGTCAACAGCCCCAGCGGCATGAACGCTCCGAGACACAAGCCCAGAGGAGCCAGGCATCCGAACGCGAACAGAATCCGAGCCCACAGCGGCAAAGGCATCAGGGCGCGAACCAGCGGATCCAACCCGAACTGATAGAAGCCGGTGAGCAGCACGATCATCGCCAGCAACACCGGCAGCGCGGCGTCTCGCCTCTCCTCGTAGAGACCGGTCGACAGGCTCCCGATACCGGTGAAGATCAGCAACGACATCAAGGTCACGGTGAGCGAGTACGTAGGGTATCCGAGAAACAGCGTCAGCTTCTGGATCAAGCACACCTCGAAGAACATGAAGCCGAGGCCGAGGGCACTGAAGTAGATCGCCGACGCCGCACGACTCGGGAGCTGGCTCCACGTCTGACGGATGGCCACGAAGGGAACCAGCAGAAATACCGCCGCGAACACCGCCGATAGCGCCAGCAGTAGCAGCAGGATGCGTTCGCCGAGCGAGTCCTCCAGATCGATCTGATCCAGCGGGCGCGTGAACTCGGCCAGCACTGTGCTGAACCTGACGAAGTGCCAGAAGAACGGAGAATCGTCGGTGATCGCCCTCACATCGTAGCGATGAGAGCTCAGCCACGATGCCAGCGGCTCGTCCCCGAGCTCGATGATCTTGTTCACCGGCCCATCGTCGAGCTCGCGGTTCCACGCGTGTCGCGCGACCGCACCTTCCACACTGGACGTCTCTTCGAGGAACCTCTCGATCTCGGCGTCGGTGAACTCGGTGCGCTTCAGCAGGATCGACGAGTAAGAGAAGGACATGAAGTCGGGCGTCGTCGCTACGAGCATGTGACGATCGTGCGAGTCGATTCCCATCCGGTGCAGCGCCTCGCGCGCGGTCGCGACATAGCGCGCGGTCCGGTTAGGCTTGTCGTCGTACGAGAATTCCCCGAACTGCATGCAGATGATGCCGTCGTCGGTGAGGCGCTCCAGGGTGTCCATGATCATCTCGACCGTATAGAGATAGCTCTCGGTGAGAACGAAGGCGCCGGACGTCGCCGCGTTCATCGCCGTGTAGCTATCCGGCGCAACGAAGTAGATCAGATCGTAGCGACGATCGTCGCGCGCGATGTAGGATCTGCCGTCGCCGTTCACGATCGAAACGTCGGGGTGCTCGTGCACGCGGCCGGTATAGTCGGGAAAGACGTCCGTCAGCAGAGAGACGGTAACAGGATTCAGCTCAACGCCGGTCACGTTGCCGGCCCCGTAGTACAGCGAGGCGAGAATCTCGTTCCCACCAGCCGAGCCGATGATGAGAACCTCTTCGGGCGCCTGGGCCAGCGTCTTAAAAGGCAGCGCACGCGCACTCGAGTCGAACCTCGTGAGCTTGGTCACGTCACCGTCGAAACGATGAATCGCGGTACCCCATAAACCGTCGTGGTGCAGCACCATCTGCTCGCCCGTCTTCGTGCGCCAGGGCGTTGTCACGTCTACACGAAACACCGGGCTCCAGCTCGAATACGCTAGCTCGGTGGAACGCTTCACCGTCTTCATCGGGTCGGTCTGCGGGTCGGGCAAAGAGGCCGGGAACGCCGCGCACACGGCCATCACGGCCGCGACGATCGCCGACCAGTAGTACATTCGACCGCCGTCGCGATAGACGATCTTCACAGACGTCAGAGCCAGGACAGACCCGGCGAGAAAGATCGCGCCGGGCGGACCGATCCACCCGAGAAGCGGGACCACCACCACGCACGCCAGCCCCGCCCCCACGAGATCGGCGAAGTACAGCGACTTGATTCGCTCCGGTGCCCTTCCGAACAGGCTGGCGATCATTATGCCCACCGCCAGAAAGGTACTGAACAGCGCGAGACAGACGACCATGAGCAGCGCAACGTTGCTCACCACGTGCGCCTTGGTCCAGATGGCGCGGGTGTCGATGACGATCTCGGCGATAACGAAGTAGCCGAGCCCGGTGGAGATCGCCCCGGCCAGGCTGCACCGCGCAAGCAGCGTGGCCAGATCTACACGCTTCAGTCGCGAGGACACGGCGACAAACACGCCCCCGGATCCGATGCCGAGAAGCGCGAGGCCGATGATCAGATACGTGTAGTAGTAGAACAGCTTGAACGAGATCAGCCGCGTGTAGCTGATCTCGAGCAGCAGCGCCGCGAAGCTGACGAGGAATATCTCGGCGTAGTACTTCCGCTGGTCGGCCATGGCCCCCTCGATCGGTCTTCGTCGCCTCCGCGAATGCGATCAGACCACAGTCAGTCACCCGGGCCGGAGCCGGGCAACAAAGGAATACTCCGAAGCGTGACGACGGCCAGTGCATACGCACCGAGGCCGAGCATCAGCACCACGCGAAAGCCGAACGTCATCGACAGCATCGTGGTCAACACCGAGCCGATGACCGAGAAGAACCCGTTCACCGCCCACCCCCACGCGATATACTCGTCGCGGTGGTCGGTGAGCCGCGACAGGGTAGTCAGGCCCAGCGGCATGAACGCGCCGAGGCACAGGCCCAGCGGCGCCAGGAAACAGAACGCGACGAAAATTCTGACCGCCAGCGGCGCGGGCAGCAGCGCGTCGGTGACGATCTCGATACCGAACTGGTAGAACACCGTGAGGCCCGCCAGCACACCGAGCAGAACCAGCAGCGCTTCGTTGCGGCGCTCCTGATAGCGCCCGGTCAGCAGACTGCCGAGACCGGTGAAGATGAGGATCGACATCAGGGTGACTGTCAGCGAGTACGTCGGATAGCCCAGGAACAGCGTGAGCTTCTGGATGAGCGACACCTCGAAGAACATGAAGCCGAGCCCGAGCGCGCTGAAGTACAGAGCCGAGGCCGGCTTGCGCGGCAGCGCGGCCCAGGTCTTGCGGATCGCGACGAACGGCAGCAGCAGCAGGACCGACGCGAACACGATCGAAACGGCGAGCAGCAGCAGCAAGAGTCGCTCGCCGATCGCGTCCTCGGTATCGATCTTGCTCACGCGTTCGCCGAACTCGTCGAGCACCGTCGAGAATCTCGCGAAGTGCCAGAAGAACGGCGAATCGTCGGTGATCGGGCTCACGTCGTAGCGATGGTTCTCGAACCACGGCACGAGCAGCCCGTCGTCGAGGGTGATGATCTCGTTGACCGGCCCGGAGTCGAGCTCGCGACCGGGCGCGTACCGGGCCGCGGCACCCTTGACCTCGGGCACGTTGCCGACGAAGCGTTCGATCTCGTCGTCGGTGAAGGGCGTCCGCTTGAGCAAGATGGTCGACACCGGGATGAACCCGGCGCTGGTCGCAACCAGCATGTGACGCCCGTGATCGTCGATGCCGAGGCTGTGCAGCGCTTCACGCGCAGTAGCGACGTAGCGGGCCGTACGGTTCGGCTTCGTGTCATATGCGAACTCGCCGAACTGCATGCACACGACACCATCGTCGGTGAGATGCTCGAGGCTCTCGACGATCATCTCGGCCGTGTAGAGGTAGCTCTCGGTCAGCACGAAAGCGCCCGAGGTCGCGGCGTTCATCGCCGAGTAGCTGTCGGGTGCGACGAAGAAGATCAGATCGTAGGCGGTGTCGTCGCGCGCCAGGTACGACCGGCCATCGTCGTTCACCAGGTTGACTTCCGGCTTCTCGGTGAGGTGGCCGGTATAGTCGGCGAACTCGTCGGTGAGCAAGGACACGGTCACCGGGTTCAGCTCCACGGCGTTGATGTTCCGGGCCTTGAAGTACAGCGACGCGAGGATCTCGTGGCCGCCCGCCGCACCGATGATCAGCACATCGTCGGGCGGCCTGTCCAGAACGCGAAACGGGAACGACCGCTCGTCGGAGTCGAACTTCGTGAGCATTCCGAGGTCACCGTTGAACCGGTAGATGGCCGAACCCCACAGTCCATCGTGATGGAGAATGCGGAACGCGTCCTCGGTACCCCAGAAGTTGTGCGTGACATCGACGCGGAACACCGGACTCCACTTCGTGAACAGCGTGTCCGTGTTCTTCTTCACCGTCTTCATCGGGTCGGTCGTCATGTTGGGCAAGAGCCCGGGGAAGACCATGCCGATCGCCAGTACGACACCGCTGACCGCGGCCACTGCGAACAGCGGCCCACGGCGCTCGAAGCTGAGCCGGGCGCCGGTAACCGCGAAGATCAGCCCGGCACCGAAGATGCATCCGGGCGGACCCACGAGCTTCATCAGGGGCACGACCACCGCGCAGGCCATGCCGGCGCCGAGCAGGTCGGCGAAATACAGCGCGTTGATTCGCTCCGGGAAACGCCCGAACAGGCTCGCGATCATGACGCCCACGGCGATGAACGTGCTGAACAGCGCGACGCAGATGAGGAGCAGCCGTGAGATGTTCGCCCCGATATTCTCGGCGGCCCAGATCGCCTTGGTGTCGATCGAGACCCCGGCGATGACGAAGTACGAGACGATCGTGGCCACGCCGGCCGCCACGCTGCACGCCGCCAGCAGCGCCGTCAGCTCCATGCGCCGCAACCGCGAGGAGATCGCCACGAACACGCCCCCCGACCCGATGCCGAGCAACGCCAGGCCTATGATCAGGTACGTGTAGTAGTAGAACAGCTTGAACGAGATCAGCCGGGTGTAGCTGATCTCGAGCAGCAGCGACGCGAAGCAGACGAGAAAGATCTCCAGATAGTACGATCGTGGCGAGGAGGTCATCTTGCCTCTTTTGTCATCGCGCATCCGTCGCGTCCAGCGACCGAGGTCGGCCGACGCGTCGAGGCAGCCCGTGGTCCCACCGAATCATCCCGGCTTGCGAGCCAGCGCCATCAACCGCGCGCTCATCCCCACCGCGCTGCCGGCCTGGAGCACGATCTCGAGCGGCACGCGCATCCACAGCGGCAACCGGTAGCGTCCCAGGTACACGTTGCCGCCGCGCAGACCGACGATCTCGAAGCCGGCCCGCTCCAGAGCGAAGCGCAGCACGCGCGGGCTGAAGTAGTAGAGGTGCGGCGACACGTAGAGCCGCTCGAGGAACCAGCGTGCGCCGACGCCGCTCAGCCAGATCCAGCGATCGAGCACGGCGGTGAGCAGGCAGTGCTGATTCGGCACGGCGACGAACAGCACGCCGCCGGGCCGCAGCAGATCGTAGGCACGTGCAAGAAAGCGCCCGGGGTCGAGCGAGTGCTCGAGGACGTCGAGCATCGTCACGCAGTCGAACGTGCCGGCTTCGTACGGGAAGTCCTGGAAGTCGCCCACGTCGACCTGCAAGCCGAACTCCTCGGCGGCCTTCGCGGCGCCGAGCTCGCACACGTCGATGCCGGCCGGACTCCAGCCGGCCTCGCGCGCCAGGTGCAGGAACACGCCGGTACCCACGCCCACGTCGAGCAGCTTGCCGGGAGCGGCCTCGTTGCCGATGCGTGCGATCGTGCTGCGGAACCCGCGAATGACCGGGTCCTCCTTGAAGTTGCGATGACAGTTGGCGAAGAACTCGGCCGTTTCCGGCAACGCTTCGCCGATGTACGCCTGGCGCTCGGTCTCGACCTTCTCGTCGGGCGAGGGCAGCGGATCGGCGAACACGAGCCGGCACGTCCGGCACTTGGCCAGACGTCGGTAGCCCTGGTCGTGGTACACGTACAGGTCCGATGCGCCGCACAGGCGACACCCGGTCGCCGTGAGCTCGGCGGCGGCAGAGGCGGCCGGGGCGGGCACGCTCAGCCCCTCGCCTCCGCCGAGCCGGCGCCGAACAGCGAGCGCACGAAACGCACCTCGTCGCGATTGAGCACGCCGAGCACGACCAGGAAGAACAGGTAGGCCGCGACGGCGATCGTGCACGCCGTCAGCACCGAGGCGCTCGCGGCGAGCCCGGCACCGGCCGCGAGCGCAACGGCGACGAACGAGCCGGCGGCCGCCGACAGGCACGGGCGCACGTACGGTCGCGTGGACGGAAGCAGTGCCAGCCCTGCCTGCGAACCGGCGCTGGTGAGCACCATCGCCACCGCCGCGCCCGCGTAGCCGTATCGCGTGATGAGCGGCACACACAGCGCGACGTTCACGAGCGCGAACACCAGCGTGTTGCGGTACAGGACGGTTTCGCGGTGGACGGCGACCAGAACGTTCAGGATCACGGTGCCGGTGGCGCTCAGCAGTGCCATCGCGCCGAGCACGGCGAGCACCGTACCGGCCTCGGCGAACGGCTGTCCGAACAGGAGCTCCATCACCTCGCGCCCGGCCACCGCGCAGATCACCACCGGCACGCCGGTGGCCATCGCGAGGTAACGAACCGACTTTCCGGCCGTGGCGATGAGCCGCTGCGAGTCGTTCTCGTGCAGGCTCGCCATGAGCGGATAGACGGTGATCATCAGCGCCTCGGGCAATACCGTGAACGCCTCGACCACACGTGAGGCCGATCCGAGCAGGCCGACTTCTACCGGGCCGCGCAGCGACATCAAAATCACCTGGCCGGCGCGCAGGCTCACGGTGATCGCCAGCGCGTTGATGGCCAGCGGCACCGCACCCGTGGCCAGCGCCCTCCACGCGCCGCGATCGGCCGCCAGCCGCAGCGGGAACTGCCGGCTCACGAGCAGCGCCACGGCCACGAACGCGATCAGATTGGCCGCGGCGATGGCCGCGAACAGCGCATGCAGCCCCGGCCACAACGACATCGCAACGATCACCGCCGCCAGCAAAGCGGCGGCGCGCGCCAGCGCGATCATGAACACGGCCCGGATATTCAGGTCGGCGCGGAACACCGCCCGGTAGGCGCCACCCATGGCCGTCACGAGGCTGAGCGCGGCGAGCACCAGCAGCTCGGCCGGCACCAGCCCGCCGGAGATCGGTCCGCCCAGCACGATCGCGACCACGGCCGCGACCAGGGCGGCGACGATCTTGAGCGACAGCGCCGCGTGAAAGATGGGCAGACGGCGTGACGCGTCCTGGCTCAGTAGACGGACGGTCACGGTGTCGAGGCTCTGCTCGGCGGCGATCTGGAAGAACGCCAGGTAGGCGGTCAAGAAGCTGTAGACACCGAACTGGTCGGGCGCCAGCGTGCGTGCGAGGTACAGGATGATCGCCACCGGGACGATCTTGTCGAGGGCCTGGGTGAGCAGGCCGTACCAGGCCTCGTTCGCGATCCGTCGTCTCGACTTCACGGCAGGAAGTCTCGGATCATGCGCGTCGGGCCCCGGCGACGAGCGGGCTCACGGCTCGCACAGGGCAGCCAGATCGAGCGCGTCGTCGACCGCATCGGCGCTCACGTGAAAGTCTTCGGGAACGATCTTGTCGCCGAGCTCGCCATCAGCTCCGGCGCGGGCCTGCCTGCGCACGAGCACGGCCAGGCGCGCGAACGCCACCTCGATCACGCGCCGCGGCAGCAGGTTGCGTATGCCGAGCGGGTCGAGGCGCAGGATCCGGTTCACGGCCTTCTCGCGGCCGCGGTCGAACGCGATCACCTTCTCGTTGCCGTGCACGCCCATGATCGTCACGTTCGTGAAGTGCGGCTCGAGCAGCCCGGCCAGCTCCTCCCGGGTGTACTCGCGCACATGGTACGGGTTCTCGGAGAACGTCTTGAGCCGGTTAGGCGTGGTCAGGAACAGACGGCCGCCCTCCGCGACGCGAGCGCGCAGTGCGGCGAGGAACGGCCGCGGATCGTCTATGTGCTCGAGGACCTGGAAGTTCAGCACCAGGTCGAACGTGTCGGTGAAGTCTCCCGGCGCCGTGAAATCGACCACCTGGAATCGCAGCTGCGGCTTGTTCCACCGCTGCTTGCAGAAGCCGATGGCATCGCCGGAGTAGTCCACACCGACGACCTCGGCAGCCGGCTCCACCAGGGTCTGCGTACCGAAGCCCTCACCGCAGCCGGCGTCGAGCACGCGGCGGCCGCGTGCCAGCTCGGCCGCATACAGGTAGGCGGCGAGATGACGAGCCTCGTCGTAGTCGAAGTCCTCGCCCCATCCGGGACGCTCGCCGGTGAAATTCGTCGATTCCATGCTGGATCTGTGGCGGATGCCGTCCGTGCGGGCCGGGGCCCGCTAGGGATCTATAACCGATAGTACCGTCTCACCGAACTTGCGCGCCGTGGGGTCGTCGTCGCCGGCAAGTCCCTCGGCCTGGGCGCGAACCGGTTCCAGAAAGGCCCGATAGTCGGACAGGGGCAAATCGTCGGCCCAGCGATAGCGAGCGGCCTCGAAGCGCCGCACGATGGCTTCCATCGCCACGCGTGCCTCGGCGCGGACGCGCTGGTCGGCGCTGGCGTGGCCGGCCACCAGCCAGGCCGCGCCGCGCAGATCGCCGCCGTCACGCAGCGCGCGCAGCTCGAGAACGGCCTCGCGCCGGCCCGTGGCGAGCTCCACGACCTTCACGTCGGCCGGCTGCAGGGCAGCCATCCATCGCCGCGCCGCCTGGCGACGAAGCGCCAGCACGGGCTCGACCGGGGGCACCGCGGTTGCCGACCCGGGCGGGGGGAGCTTCGCGACGGCCGGACGGCCGCTCGACGGCTCGACCTCGTCCACGTCGTCGTGGGCCAGCACGTCATAGCGACCGAACCGCGCGGCGAGCTCGTAGTTCTCCGTGACGAACTCTCGCAGCCCCGCGAAGTACTCGGGTGCGCGGTGGAAGAACCGCCAGCCGTCGTTCAACGTGACCACGAACCGCGGGGGTGTCCGTTCGAGCCGATCGAGCACTGCGCGCGCCTGGTCGCGATCGGGCCGACCGGGATACCAGTAGTCGTAGGGCCCCGGCGCACTGAGCTCGGCGGCGTACAGCACTCCCGCCAGCGCCGGAAACGCGAGCACGGCCTCACCGCTCTCGACGCGCGCCTCGAGGTAGGACGTCGCCGCGGCGAATGCGCTGAACTCGTCGCCGGCGGCCCGCTCGACACACACGCGGACGCGGGCGACGTCGACCTGCGGTGCAGTCGATCCGATGCATGCCGACGCCGACGCCAGCGCCGGCAAGACCGCGACCGCCGTCGCGCCCGCCACCGTCAGCCCCGTCGCCGCAGCGGTCACCCGTCGTCCATCGACCCAAGCCGGCCAGTCGCCGCGCGACCACCAGTCGAGCACGCGACCGAGCAGCGCCGTGGCGACAACCGCCGTCAGCGGCACGGCGATGACGAGGTGCATGAAGTCGGTGCGGGGATAGAGCTGCCAGTACATGGCGATGGCCGACGGGGCCAGAACCACCAGCGGCGTGGCGCAGGCGCTGGCCTCGCGTCGCCCGGCACGCAGCAGCCACCACAGCCCACCCCAGTTTGCCAGCACCGCCAGCCAGAAGCCGGCGTTCTCTATCTGCAGCACGATGCTGCGCCCCGCCGACTCGGCCATCGTGCCGGCGACCGCGATGAAAGCGACGACGGCCAGCGCACCGGCACAGAACAGCCCGAGCAGCGGCGCCGGTCGCAACCACCGCCGAGAACAGGCATAGCCGCCCGCGGCCAGGGCCAGGGCGCCCATCACCGTCGCCACGGCGTACGGCTCTGGCGCCGGGTGCGACGTGTAGTAGAGCTCGGCCGCACCCGAGCCGATCAGCAGTACGTCGGACGCGAAGCGCTCCGGGCCGAGCAGTGTCGCGAACGGCACGACCCAGACGGCGGTCGGCACGACGAAGCCGGCCGCGAGGACGGACAGCGCCGCCAGTGGCCGCGGCGAGTCGTCGTTCGCGAAACGTCCAGCCAGCGAGCCGCAGGCCACGAACGCGAGCGCCGCGAGCGGCAGCAGGTGAACGGCGACGTCGACGCCGTGCCACGCCATCCCGAACGCCAGCCACACGCCGGCGGCCATGGCCAGACCCGCGAGCGACACCAGAACGCGGTCCATCGTCACGGCCACGCGGACCGTCATCGCCACCACGAACACCGACGCCGCCATCGCGTAGGCACCGGCGTTCGGCTTGATGGCGAACGCCAGCGCCGCCGTCGCGCCGGCCAGCCCGAGCCAGCCGAGCCGGCGCGGCGAGCCGCCGGGGACCGCTCGCCGCCAGCCGTCGAGACAGACCACCGTCAGCAGCCATGCGAGCGTCGCGAACCAGGCCGGGTACGGCACGTTGAACGACGCGAACTCGCCCGGCCACACCGGCATGAAGGCCACCCACGCCAGCGGCGCGACCAGCGCCAGCGCCGGACCCACCATGCGTCGCGCGAGCACATACAGCACGGTCGCACTGGCCGCGTTCAGCAGCGCCAGCACCATGCGCATGCCGGTGGTCGATTCGCCGCCGATGCGCAGCACGGAGGCGCCGATGTAGAAGAAGCCCGGCGTGTAGCCCGTCTCGAAGTCGCGGTAGGGCAGCTGTCCACGCAGCACGCGGTCGAGCTGGAACAGCAGGTTGCCCTCGTCCTCCACCTGGAAGCCGTAGGACCGAAACAGGAGAAAGTACGTACAGAAGCCGGCGAAGACGGCCAGCCGCGCGCTCACGACGAGCTACCACCCAGGAGATCGGCCACCGCCCGTTCGGCGAACGCGCGCACTCCGTGGTCGTCGTCGTTTCGAAGGCGCTCGATCGCCTCCAGGTGAGCCCGGTCACGCCGGTACTGCAGCGCCCAGATCGCGGCCTTGCGAATCTCGGGATCGGGATCACCCAGGCTGGCGACGAGAGCGCTCACCGTGCGCTCGCCTCCCACGCGCGCGGCCAGCCATGCCGACTGCGCGCGTACCTCGGGATCCGCCGCCACGATGTGGGCGGCGACTCGCCGGTCGAGCGCTCGCCCGTGATCGGCGAAAGCAAGCACGGCATTGGGGGCGAGCATCTGGTCGGCGCCGAGCAGATCGAGCGCCCGGCCGGCAAGCCCGACCGAGTCGCCGCGGCGAGCCAGCACGAGCAGCGCCAGCGTAGCCCCTTCCACGTCGCCGTACCGGGCAGCCTTCTCCAGATAGGGCGCGGCATGCTCGTCCATGTCGGCAGCCGCCCAGATCGCGTAGAGCCGGAAGCGCGGGTCGAAGTCCTCATCGGCGATCCAGCGGCGTATGCTGCGCCGCAGCCCGGGCGCTCGCGGCAGACGTGGGGCCGACTCCGCGGCCGACGGCTCGTGCAAGAACCAGAAGCTACGCGCCACCGCACGCGTGCTCATGTGGTACAGGGCGGTGGCCGCGGTGTTCGCCACACGGCCATGCCCGCCCAGGGCGACCGCAACCAGGTCGGTGGCGATGTCGGGCGCACCGAACGTTCCGGCGGTTCGCAGCGCCAGAACCGATTCGCGCTTGGACAGCGCGCGGCGACGTACAGCGCGCACCAGCGCCCGCGCACAACGCGGGTCGCGGCACCAGCGCACCGCCCAGACCGCCGCGTCGCGTACCGTCTGCTCCGGATCGTCGAGCGCTGCCGCTACCGCCGCATCGTAGCTCTCCAGCACGATCTGATCGGCGCGTGCGAGCGCGGCGATGCGGCGGGCAGTGCTCGCAGAACCGAGACCGTCTACCATTCCCACCGGCGCGGCAGACGACTGCGCCGCACCGGCACCGGTATCGACGGTCGCGCCGGGCCGATCGTGGGTGCCTTCGCGGGCCACGACCGCGTAGGGACCGAAGGCGGCGTGGGGCCGGTAGCGCGACTCCATGAAATCCCTGAGCGTGTAGTAGAAGACCGGCGCGTTGAGGAAGAACAGCGCCTCGCGCTGCAGGATGACGGCCAGGGGCGGCGGCTCGGCGAGCAGGTCGCTCACCACCTCGGCTTCGACATCGCGGCCGGGCCAGCCGGGATAGAAGTAGCCGTGGCGCGTGGGATTGTCGCGGCCGCTCAGGAACGAGACGACGTCGAGGTTGGGAAACGTGAACACCTTCTCGTCGGGCTCGGTGTTCTCCCGAAGATACGCCACCACCTGATCGAGGTGCCGATAGCGTTCGGCACGGCCCGCGTTCACCCGCACCGGCGCGCGCTCGGCCTGCAGCCGCACCATCGGTGCAGCGCGCGGCACCACACCGTCGAGGTCGAAGACCGCGTCGAGCGCGGGAGCCACGCGAAGCGCGATGACGGCGACCAGCGGCAACGCGCACGCGACGCGGGCAACCGTGCGCCTGCGGCCGGTGACCGACGCCGTCCACCGATCGACGAAGCTCGCCCACAGCGCCACCCCGATCACCAGCGACAGAGGCGCTGCGGTCACCCAGTGCATGTAGTCGGTGCGCGGGTAGAGCTGCAGGTACATCGTGAGCGCCCCGAGCACGACGACGCCCACGCGAATCGACGACAGACGGCGTGCCTCGTCCACGCGAATGCGCGAGGCCCACAGCACCACCCCGAGCAGGTTGAGCGCCAGGGTCACACCGAGGCTCCGTGCCTCGAATTCGCTGCGAACGGCGTTCAGGAAGCCCTCGGGCATCAGGGATACGCGAGCAGCCACGAGCAGCGCGCCGCCCGCGAGCGCAGCCGCGCCCACCGATACGACGTCGACCGGCACACGTCGCCCGCGGACCATCCGCGGCAACACGGCCATGAGTCCGGCAACCACGAGCGTGAGCAGGGCCACCGCCAGCACCGGCGGGTGCGCGATGAAATAGAACTTCTCGAACCCGGTGCCGACGAACAGGATCTGCTCGAGGAAACGCTGACGTCCGAGCAACAGGTACACCGGGATCATCCACGGCAGGTTCACCAGCCAGAACGTGCCGAGCAGCACGATGCTGGCGGCGATGATCCCGGGTCGACCGGGCGCAGGCGTCGTGACCATCGAGCGCCAGGCCACGACCAGGGCACCGGCGAGCGCCGGAAGCAGGAAGATGCCGATCTCGCGCGGCCCGGCGTTGCCGGCGTACACCACGCCGATGCCGGCCAGCGTGCCGACCCACAGCAGCGCCCACCAGACCCTGGCAACGGCGCGCAGCGCGGGGCGGGCAGCCGCCGCCGAGTACGGCACGACCGACAGCGCCACGAACGACACGGCGGCGAGGTTGAACAGCCCCGCGTTCGGCTTGAACGTGAAGTTCAGCCCGGCCAGCGCCGCTGCCGCACCCAGCCAGACCAGCCGCCCGCCCTCGCCGAAGCGCAGCGCGCAGAACATCGACCACACGAAGAACGCGGTGTTGTACCAGACCGGATACGGAATATTGAACGCGGCGAACTCGCCGGTGTGGACCGGAATCGCCACCATGTAGAGCAGCGCCGGTAGCAGCGCGAGCCCGGTCGGCGCCACCGCCGATGCCAGCAGCACCATGCCGGCGAGCGAGATGCTGTTGACGATGGCCAGCAGCCACCGGATCGGCATCACGCTGTGCCCGAACGCGCGCATCACGGCGGCCTGGGCGTAGAAATTCGCCGGCGTGTAGCCCACGTGGAAGTCGGTGTATGGCGTCTCGCCGTCGGCGGTGCGCTCGATCTGGTAGAGGATCGAGCCCTCGTCGTCCAGGTTGATGCCGTAGTCGATGAACACGCCGAAGTACGCCATGCCGATGAGGAAGGCGCCGAGTGCGGCGATGACGGCGTTCTTGTTCACGTCGGGTTCAGTCCCTGGCCCGGTCGGCGAACACCGGTGATATCACGCGCGCTGCCGTCGGCGTCGCGCCGGCGACGGTGGCGTCGATGATGCGCTCGATGTCGTCGGCAGCCCGGTCCCAGGTAAATCGTCCGGCCCACTCGATGGCCCCGGCGCGCAGTCGCTCGCGCAGCGTCGTGTCGGTGAGCACTCGCACGAGCTCGGTCGTGAGCCGCTCGATGTTACCGTGCTCGATGAGGATGCCAGTGCACCCGTCGCGCACCGAGTCGCAAAGCCCCGGAACGTCGCTGGCGATCGTGATCGCACCGCAGGCGTTGCCTTCCAGGACGGTGAGCCCCCACCCTTCCTTCTCGGACGTGTTCACGAGCACGTGGGCACGGCGCAGCAGGTCCACCTTCTCGTCGGCGGCGACGTGGCCCGGAAACTCCACGCAGCCATCGAGGCCGAGGCGCGAGGCAAGCCCGCGCATCTCGTCGAGCGCGCTGCCCGTGCCGATCACGGCCGCGCGCAGGCCCGGCACCCGTTCACGGGCGGCCACGATCGCGTGCAGCAGCAGATCGACTCGCTTGTAGGGCTCGAGCCGGCCCAGCCAGACCACCAGAGGCCCGTCGGACGCCGGGTCGGGCGCGGCCGGCGCCGGGGAGTACAGCTGGTGGTCGATTCCGTTGGGCACGATCGAGATGGCGTTCACGTCGAGGCCGCGCACCACCAGATCGTGCGCGGTGCTGGGCGAAACGGCAACGAGCGGTGCGTTGCGGTAGGCGTACGGAATGAGCTTCTCCGACAGGTACGTCACCAGCGCCACCGGCAGTGACACCTGCTTGAACGCCGTGTCGCCGAACAGATGATGCACAATACCCACGCAGGGCACGCCGACGAACCACGGGCTCAGGAACGGCAGCTTGCACAGAACGTCGACGATGACGTCGTGATGCTGCGCCGTGATCGCGCGGCGCGCCGCGAACGGGGCCAGCGCGTAGTACGCATAGCGGTTCGCGAGGCGGCGAACGCGCACGCCCTCGACCGTCTCTTCCGACTTGCAACCCCGGTAGGACGCGGCCAGCAGGGTGACATCGTGACCACGCTCGACCAGGCGACCGAAGATCTCGAAGGTGTGTACTTCGGCGCCGCCCGCGAGCGGATTGTGGAGGTCCCGCTCGTTCAGGACGAGGATTCGCTTCGCCATCGAGGGGTCTACGGGTTCAGGATGCCTGCTGACGGGTAGCGGCAAGCGTCGGACGTGCCTCGAGTCGCCCCCTGAGGCCCTGTAGCTTGAGCCACCACACCACGAACAACGCTTCGACGGCGATGCGCTTGTTCATCTTCGAAGTTCCCTGCTTGCGATCGGTGAAGATGATCGGCAGCTCGCGCAGCCGATAGCCCATGCGCCAGGCGCGATACGTCATCTCGATCTGGAACGCGTAGCCGTTCGAGCGAACGCGCTGCAGGTCGATCGCCTCGAGCACCTCGCGGCGCCAGCACTTGAAGCCGCCGGTGGCGTCCTTCACCGGCAGCCCGCTGAGCACCAGCTGGGCGTAGAGGTTGCCGAAGTAGCTCAGCATGAGGCGGCCCATCGGCCAGTTCACCACCGTGATGCCGTCGACGTAGCGTGAGCCGAGCACCACGTCGCACTCGCGCACCATCTCGTAGAAGTGCGGCAGCGCGTCGACGGGGTGCGAGAAGTCCGCGTCCATCTGCACGACGAGATCGGCGCCGAGCTCGAGCGCGCGCCTGAAGCCGTCCTTGTACGCCGGGCCGATGCCCTGCTTGGCCGTGCGATGCAGCACGTGCATGCGCGGCTCGGCGCCGGCCAGCCGATCGGCCATGTCGCCGGTACCGTCGGGCGACGCATCGTCGACGACGAGGACCTCGTTTTCGGGGTCGACGTCGAGGATCGCGCGCGCGATGCCCTCGAGATTCTCCTTCTCGTTGTACGTGGGAACGACGACGATCTTCTTCATGTCCGGACCCGGCAGCAGACCAGAGGCCATGCTGCCCCCAAGCCTAACCCATGAAAAGGCGCACTAGCCAGGTCTTTTCGGGCGATCGCGGCGCAGGCCCAGCTCGCCGAGCGGGATCGGCCGGCCCGCCAGGGCGTCGCGCCAGCCGCGGATCTTCATGCGCACACCCGCCTGCTCCCCCCGGATCGCGCGCCGCAGGTACTGCAGCGGCAAGGTAGCGACAATCGCCGACGCCATGAGCGCCTGCTGCCAGAAGCTGCCGTGGCGGCGCGCGAACAGCACGCTGTTGCGGGCGCTCAGGTAGCTGCGAAACCCGAGATACGACTGCTGCTCACCGCCCGAGCTTCCGTGGATGGCGTGACGTACCACCGAATCGCCCGTGTACCAGAGCTGCCAGCCGGCCGCGCGGGCGCGCGCGGCCCAGTCGACGTCCTCGTGGTAGGCGAAGAACGTTTCGTCGAACAGGCCCACCGCCCGCAGGGCATCGCAGCGGAACAGGATCGAGCAGCCCGGGATCCACTGCACCTCGCGCTCGCCCGCCAGCGCCGGGCCGTCGTCCTGATTGTGGCCAGCGAGCCGGATGAGGCTCTGCAGCCACGTGACCGTACCCCATGTGACCCACACGGTCCGTGGGTCGTCGGCGCGCAGCACCTTGCTCCCGACCGCCGCGGCACGCGGATGGCGCTCGGCGGCGGACACCAGCGCCTCGAGCGCGCCGGCGTCGGCGACCGCGTCGTTGTTGAGCACCCACACGAATTCGGCACCCTGCTCGAGCGCCCTTCGCATGCCGACGTTGTTGCCGCCGGCGTAGCCGAGGTTCTCGCCGGTCTCGAGAACCTCGACCGATGGATGGGCAGCCTCGATCGCGGCGCGCGGCGAGGTGTCGGAGCCGTTGTCGATGGCCACCACCTCGGCGCCGTCGAAATCGAGCGCGGCCAGGCTCTCGAGGCAGGCCAGCGTGTCGTCGAGGCCGTTCCAGTTGAGCACCGCGATGTGAACCCGGGCTGGCGACGTACGGGTCATGCGGCGCGCTCGTACACGGCGCGGGTGAGGCGGGCGGTCTCGGCCCACGAGAACAGTGCGCCACGCTCGACGCCGCGGCGCGAGAGATCGGCGGCCAGCCCGACATCGGTCACGACCGTCTCGATGGCCTCGGCCAGCAGATCCGCATCGGGCCGCTCGACCAGCACGCCGGCATCGGCCACCACCTCGGGCACCGAGCTGTTGGCCACGCCCACCACCGGACAGCCCGCCGCCATGGCCTCGAGCAAGCTCAGCCCGAAGCCCTCGTACGATGACGGCGAGGCCATGCACGACAGCGCCCCGAGGAACGCCGGCACCTCGGCGTCTTCGATCTCTCCGAGATGCACGATGCGGCGATCTCCCCAGTCGAGGCAGGCAGGCCGGTAGCCGGGACGCATGCGCCCGGCGATGAGCAGCTTCCACGCGCGCGCACCGGCCGCGCGGCGAAACGCCTCGGCCAGCAGATCGATGTTCTTGCGCGGCTGAAGCGTGCCCAGATAGCCGACCGCCGGCACGGCGATGTCGTGCTCGTCGCGCCAGCGCTCGACGGCATCGGCCTCGGCCGGCCGCATGGAACGCGGCGCCGCCAGCGGTACGACGTCGATCTTGCCCGCCGAGGCGGGGTAGAAGCGCTGCAGATCGGCGGCCGAGCTGCGCGAGTCGGTGATGATGGCGCGCGCGCTCCGCACGGTGGCGGGCGTCTCCGCGCCGAGGTGCAGGCGCTGCGCGCGGCTGAACGTCTCCGGCATCACGTTTACCGCCAGATCGTGAATGGTGACCACGGCCGCCGTACGTGACAGCCGCGGCAGCACGCCCTTGGTGCCGTGATAGACGTCGAACCGCCCCACGCCGAGTGCCCGCCGCACGCGCACGTGGTCCCACAGCGGCTGCCCCCAGGTGGAAGCGAGCGGCACGTGGACGGTGTCGGCGAAGTCGGCGAAGGCCGGCGGCCGGTCGGTGAGCACCGTCCACTCGTCGTCGGGGAATGCCGCCGTCAGCGCGCGCACGAGCTCGATGGCGTAGGTCGCCGGGCCGCCGGTCGTGCCGACGATCGCTCCGACCGCGACCTTCACGTGCGGGTGCCGCCCGGGGCGGTCGTGCTCATCGCCGGGCCATGGCCGTCGTCGTCGAAGAGCTTCTGCGGCGGCCGCCCACCGTCGCCGGCCAGGCCGGCGCTCACGCCGGCCATCATCGCCGTCACGATCGCGAGCTGGCCGCGTAGAGCGTAGCCGAGCATGCTGGTGAGTATCATCGCGAAGTAGCCCGGTACGAACAGCAACCAGCCGGCCGCGCCCAGTCGCTTGCTTCCCATGCACCACAGGTTGCGAGCCTTCAGGTAAGCGGCCACGCGCGACAGCCCCGAGCCGAAGCCGCGATGGCCGGCGTGGGCGATCTCGGCCGCCGGCTCCACGCGCGAGCGCATGCCGGCACGCGCAGCGCGCAGGCACAGGTCGGTTTCCTCGTAGTAGGCGAAGTAGTCCTCGTCGAACCCGCCGACCCGATCGTACAGCCGCCGGCTCACGAGCAGGGCGCAGCCGAGCACGCCCGACACGGGATAGGAACGCTGACGCGGACGCCGATAGCGCAGCAGGGTGCGCGGGAACCACGCCAGCGGCGCCCAGCAGCGCTCCCCCAGCGAGGCCGCACGTGCGCCGGGCCAGTCCTTCGTCACGCGCGGGCCGATGGGCCCGGCCTCGGGGTGGGCGCGGGCACAGCGCACCAGCGCGTCGATCGCCTCGGGCGTCACCAGGGTGTCGTTGTTGAGCACGAGCACGTACTCGCAACCGCGCTCGAACAGACGGCCCATGGCGAGGTTGTTGCCGCCCGCGTAGCCCAGGTTCTCACCCATGACCTCGAGCTCGACACCGGCGTGGGCGGCGACGGCGGCCTCGAGGCTGGCTCGATCGGCGTCCGACGAAGCGTTGTCGACGACCAGGACACGGAGATCCGGATAGTCGCACGCGCCGAGCGACGCGAGGCAGCGCGCGGTCTCCTGGGCACCGTTGAAGTTGAGGATGGCCACGCCCACCGGAGGCGCGCCGGCGGCAAGCGCAGGCGCGTCGCCGGCACCGAGCAGCCCCGCCCACACCCTGCCCTGCGAGGCATCGCGGAATCGCTCGCGCATGACCGCGTGGGCGCCGCCACCGACGCGGCGACGCAGGCCTTCGTCGTCGGCCAGGCGGCCGATGGCGCCCGCAAGGCTCGCACCGTCGGGCTCGCACAGCACGATGTCGCGATCGTGCTCGAAGACCTCGCGCACGGCCGCGTAGTCGGCATTCACGACGGCCTTGCCGAGAGCCGCCGCCTCGTAGACCTTGTTGGCGATCACCATCTTCGCCTTCGCCGATGAGCCGAACACGCCGAGCACGATGTCGGCCTCTGCGATGCGCGCGCCCAGCCTGTCGTAGGCGACCCAGTCGATGAACTCCACCGCCGCACGCGTCGCGCGCAGCTCGGCCTCGATGCGCGGACGGTCCTCGCCGGTGCCGATGAACACGAAGCGCAGGTCGCCGCGCCGCGACAGCCTCCCCACGGCGTCGGTGACCACCTCGAGGCCGTGCAGGGGCTGGTACTGACCGAAGTAGAGGACCTCGAGCGGCTCGTCCCCATCGGCCAGATCTCGCCGCGACGGCAGCGGCAGCTCGGCGCGGAACGCGCGATTGTCGACCCCGAGATGCGACACCGCCACGCGCGCGGGCTCGAAGCCGAGCACGTCGATGAAGTAGCGACGGTGCTCCTGCGTGTCGGCCACCACCACGTCGGCCAGGCGGCACGTGAGCCGGTCGAGCGCAGCGAGGAAGCGCGCGCCGGGCGAACCGTATCGATAGACGCCGCGGTCCTCGACGAGCGTTTCGGTCACCGACACCAGCGGCGCGAACACCACGTGGGGGCCGTGGCGCGGCGCGAGCAGCCGCAGCAGCACGATGTCGAGCTGGCCGTTGAAACCGACGAGGACGACCGGCGCGCCGCCGCCGGTGAGCCACCGCCACGACAGGCGCGCGGCCGCTGCCAGCCAGCGCAGGCCGCCGGCGAGCAGCCCGAGCGGGCCGAAGTATGCGCTGCCCTTGTCGCGCGTCTTCTCCCAGACGGGCTCGTGCAGCTCGACCAGCTCGTAGCCGGCCGCGCGCACGGCGGCGGCGTAGATGAGGTTTGCAGAGTGCGAGCGATTGTAGGTGCCGAAGAAGCAGACCCGCATCAGTCGGATTCGTCGAGCTCCAGGCGGCGTATCCTGAGCAGCGCGTCCTCCAGCATGCGTCGGCTCGAGCCGATCAGATCGGCCACCAGACCGATGAGCACGGTCTGGAAGCCCGCCAGCACGAGGACCGCGGCCGCGATCAGCGACTGGATGTGGCCGGCACCACCGGCGGTCAGGTAGTCGTAGAGGAAGCGAAGCCCGATCCCCACGCCCGGCAGGATGAGCATCAGGCCGATCACGCTGAATACGCGCATCGGATTGTAGAGCGCGTAGATGCGCGCGATGGTGCCGACGCTGTGGAAGATGTACCCGCCAATGCCGCGAAAAAGGCGCGACGGGCGAGTGTGGGGATTGATCTCGACAGCGACGTGCGTGACGTTGAGCTGCTTGGTGCCGGCCTGGATTATGGTCTCGACCGTGTACGTGAAGTCGGAGACCACGTTCATGCGCAGCGCCGCCTCGCGCGAAAAAGCGCGAAACCCGCTGGTCACGTCGGGAACCGTGGTGCCGGACAGGCCACGGACGAGCCACGACCCGAACCACTGAAGCATCCGCTTGAGATACGAGAAGTGAGCCACGCGCACCGGATTGCGATCGCCGACGACGATGTCCGCCTCGCCGTGCAGGATCGGGCCGACCAGCCGCTCGACGCACTCGCCCCGGTACTGGTTGTCGCCGTCGGTGTTCACGACGATGTCGGCGCCCTTCTTCAGCGCGAAGTCGAGGCCGGCCGAGAACGCCCGCGCCAGGCCCTGGTTGACGGGCGCGCGCACCACGTAGGTGACGCCCGCGGCGCGGGCGACGTCGGAGGTGCCGTCGGTGCTGCCGTCGTCCACCACCAGCGTCTCGATCACGTCGATGCCGTCGATCCGGCGGGGCAGATCGGCGAGCGTGTCCGGCAACGTCGACTCTTCGTTGAAACACGGGATCTGGATGATGAGCTTCACGCCGTCCTCGATTCCTGCTGCCCGGGCACCGGCCTTGTGCTGCGAAGCACCTGGTTTTCCGGCCGTCTAGCGGCGCCCCCGGCGCGCCGTGGGCATCCCGCGACGCCCCCAACCGGGCGGGCGCGGCTACGCGGGCCGGCCGCCCCATCGCCCCAACGACCACGCTCGCGAGCGGGCCTGCACTGTATCACGCGGCGCGAAAACCGAAGCAATCGGCGCATTTTTCCTGACGCCACGGGCGTTTACCCCCCCCACTCGGGGAAAAGCGACCATCCGCTGTTCGCTCCCGAGCTTTCACCTTGACAAAGACGCCTCGTGCTCCGTATATACGTTACCCAAGAGCTGCCGCGAGTTGGGGGCGGCAGAGCGGAGCTAGGGGAGAAACAGTTCTCTGCGGCCCGGAATGAATTGAACCCCCAGTTCGAACTAACTCGTTCAGACAATTTTAGGAGGCGAAGACTGATCATGAGAAAGCTGTCCATCGCATTATTTAGTATGGCCTTTGTGGGGCTCATCGCTGGTTCGGCCAGCGCGCAGTGTAACTTTGACGTGGCCGCGAAGGGAAAAGGCGGGAAGTTCTCGCTGATCCGCTCATTCGCCGGCTGCCCGAGTGTCACGTTCGCGGCCCCGAACACCGCAACCCAGACGTCGACGCCGGCATGCACGCCGCCGTTCGCGCATTCGACCTTCAACTTCGGTGTGAAGGGCAAGTGCGACGTCAAGTTCTCGCACAAGAAAGAGGATCCGTGCAAAGACGGTTCCGGCATCCCGTGCTCGAACATCGGCATCAAGACGAAGTGCGGCGACGTCACCGAGTCTGATGGTGTGACCCCGGTGACGAACCAGGGCTGGGCGCTGCAGACGGTTGCGCGTGCGACATTCGACGACAACCTGAGCGGTGACATGACCGTCATCGACTTCCCGGCGCAGTTCTCCATGGACACAAACGCTGGCAAGCTGTCGATGAAGAGCGACACCAACGCGCTTCTGCTGGGCCTGTTCGGACCAGGCAACTCGCTTCCGGGCTGCACGACCCTCGCGCTGCTCTCGGTGGCGGTTGCGGACGAGAATGGCGACATCTTCGCCACGCTCGGTTCGAGCTCCCCGTAACGTAGCAACCTGACGTCCTGAGCGAGAAAAGGGTGGCACCCGCAAGGGTGCCACCTTTTTTTTTGCTACGCCCGCCGGCACCGGGCAGTCTCGGCCGATGTTCTCGCCGGAGGCCGTGCCCCTGCTGGTCCTGGCCGCCGTCTCCGCATACCTGTGCTTCCTCGGCCCGGGCCAGGCGTGGTGGCGCGGCCGCGGCTCGCCACTGCCGCGCCTGTTCGCTCGCGTGGCACTGTCGGCCGCGTGGACGAGCGCCGTGGGGCTGTGGCTGGCCGCGTTCGGCCTGTTCTCGCTGCCGCGCGTCGTCGTCGTCAACGCGCTCCTCACGTTGACCGGCTATCTGCTCGTCGCACGCGTGCGCGACGAGGGTCTTCCACCGGCGGCCGGCGGCGGCGCGGCGGCGGTGTTCCTGATCGCGGTCGCACTGTACTGGCCGGGATATCAGCCACACTTCGCCGGTTCCGACGCCACTACCTACGTGGCCGCTGGCGCGAACCTCGCGCGCACGCACCGCCTGTCGAAGACCGACCCGCTCGTCGAACAGCTTCCGGCACGCCTGCGGCGCCAGGTGTTCAAGTCGGCGCTCGGGCGGCCCTGGTCACCGCCGTACGGCCGCATGCCGGGCGGCATGGTCATGGCGACGCCCGATTCCAGCGAGATCCACCCGAACTTCTTCCCGGTTCCGATGGTCTGGTCGGGTCTGTTCGCCGACGCGCTCGGTCCGCGCCATGCGGGCGCGTTCGCGCCGGTGTTCGCTGCCCTGGCCGTGTGGGCGGCGTGGCTGTTCGCACGCCGTCGTTTCGGCGTGGTCGCGAGCGCCGTCGTAGCGTCGCTGACGGCCCTCAACGCTGCGGGGTACTTCGCCGGGCGCATGCCGATGTCGGAGCCGGTGGCCTGGTTCTTCCTGTGGGCGGGCCTGTGCGCGCTCGACGCCTGGGAAGAGGACGGTGTCCCCGGCGACGCCCGGCTCGCCGCCGTGCTGCTGGCAACGACCGGCCTCGTACGAGTCGACTACCTCGTGCTGGTGAGCTGCGCGCTCGCCGCGCGCCACGTGCTGGCCGATACCGTCGGCGGACGTCGCCTGACGCCGGGCTTCATCATCGTGTTCTGCGCAATGACGGTGCTCACGCTGCTGGCCACCTGGACGGTACAGGGAGCGTACGCCACCCCCATCGTCGATACCTGGGACGGCCTGCTGTACCGGTTGCAGGTCGCGTGGCAACGGACGCCGGTCGGCCCGCTCGCTCTCGCGTTCGCCGTCACGACCGTGCTGGCCGCGGCCGTCGTGCGTGCCGGGCCGGTGCGCGGCCTGCTGGGCGCGGGCGTGGTCGGTTTGATCGTCACCTACACATTGCTGGCGTCGCAGTTCGAGCTGCTGCGGTCGGCACGCTGGATGGGCGCATACCTGGGCTGGCCGACGCTCGCACTCGCCGCAGTCGGCCTGCGCCGTACATGGAAGGATCGACGCGTGGTCGGCGGCGACGGGTTCCTCGTCGTCCTGGTGTGCGTGGTCGGCGGGCTCGTGGCCTACGATCCGCACGTGCTGCCGGCGATGCCGTGGGCCGCACGGCGCTTCGTGCCGTTCATCGTGCCCGTCCTTCTCGTCCTCGCCGCCGCCGGCGCGGCGTCGCTCGGGCGGCGCTCCGCGATCGCGGGCGCACTGGCGTGGATCGTCTTCATCTCAAGCGTGCTGCTCCCCGCGCGCGGCCTGTGGGGCCACGAGTTCTTCGAGGGCTCCTACGACCAGCTCGCGGAGTTCAACGCGCTGGTGCCCGACGACGGAGTGTTCCTGATCGACGCACGGTTGTACGGGTACCAGCTCGGCACGCCGCTGTGGCTGATCCACGAGCGCGACAACCTGCCCGTCGAGACCAGCGGCGTCCGTGGCCGCCGCACGGCCGCGGTGCTGACATACGCCCTTGCCGAAACGCGCCCGGTGTATCTCGTGCGCCCCACGCTCGCCGCGGTGAAGCCGCTGCCGTTCGTGGGGCAGCGCAAGGCCGCCGACTACACGTTCCAGGTCCTGCTCCCGGAGCAGACGGCCGCGAGACCGCCGCGGGAACGTCAGAAGTACACCACGTCCGTGTCGATCGACCGCCTGCTCCCGTGGCCCCGCAAGCCCGGTCCGGCCCCGCCGGCCGGCGACGGCGCCGGGGCTTCGGAACGCCCGCACGAGCCGGCCCGCTGACGACGAGCCGCGAGCGTCACGGCGTCGCGGGCAGTGACACGCAGCGCTCCTCGGCCGCGCGGAGCCGACCGGCATCGGCGCCCGCGCCGCGGGCACGCGCGAGGTGAATCGAGGCAGCGTGCGGTCTCCCGTCGGCGCACGCCAGCCACGCGAGCGAGACGTGCGCCGGTGCATAGCGCTCGTCGATCGCCAGCGCACGGCGCAGCTGCCGCCGCGACTCGCGGTGTGAGCCCTCATCGGCGAGCACGGCCGCGAGATTGACCCGCGCGCGCGCCGATCGAGGTGTCGACGCCACCGTCGCCGTCCACAGCGAGCGCTCGTCGCGCCACACACGGGTGCGCTGCAGCGACAGCGCGAACAAGACCACGGCCAGCAGCGTCACCGCGGTAGCGCTCGCCAGCATCGACAGCCGACCCGGCTCGACGCGCTCGAAGAACCACTGCACACAGCACGCGCCGAGAAGCGCCAGCGGCACCAGCAACGGATACGCGTGGCGGTCGGCGCCCGGCTCGTGCGCACCGATGGCCACTGCCAGCGGCAGCGCGAACAGCGCCGTCCACACCAGCGTGAAGAGGACCGGTCTCGAGCACGGGCGCTGCGCGCTGTCATCGACGGCGCGGGCCGCGCGCCGGCCCGCGCCGACCGCAGCGATACCGAGCAGCGCGAGGACGAGCAGGAGGACCAATCCCGCTGCCGCCGGCGCGCCCCATAGCTCGGTGCAATCCGAGCCGCAGCGCAGATACGGATACTCCACCGACAGCCCCACCGGCGTGACGACACCGGCGGCGTAGTGCCAGGCCAGTCGCCCGCTGGTCACCGCTACCACCGCGAGGCCCCCGTCGGGCACGAGAGGGCCGCGAGCACCGTAGGCGACCGGCAGGGCGATCGCGGCCAGCATGGCCCACAGCAAGGGTCGCCAGCCCAGCGACGGCGCCGGCCCCAGGCCGAACAGCGACGCGGCCATGAGCACGGGAGCGTAGAGCAGCGCCGACTCCTTTGCGGCGACGCCCGCGAGCACCATCGCCAGCGCCGGCGCCGTCAGGCCCCGGTTGCTCGTCCACAGCGCCAGCGCGGCCAGCCCGCACGCGGTGGCAAGCAGGTCGCGGCGTCCGGCAACGTACGCGACGACCTCGACGGCGAGCGGGTGCACGGCGAACATCAGAACGGCAAGCGCAGCCACCAGCGGGCGAAGACCGAGCCTGCGACCGATCGCGACTGCCAGCAAGCACGCGAAGGCATGGAGGAACACGTTGGTGGCGTGGTACACGCCGGGATGGCCGCCGCCGAGGTGGTGGTCGAGAAGCAGGCTCAGGTAGCGCAGCGGCCGGTACGGGAGCGTTCCGTTGCCGAGCGCGACCGGCCCGTCGGGCGCGATCAACGACCGATCGTCGAACACCAGGCCGAAGCCCAGGGTCGGCAGGTACAGCGCCACGGCCACCAGCGGCACGACGAGGAAAAGGAGACTGTCCCCTTTTTTCCGTGGGATACGCACGGGCGCGGTTTGCGCGGCCGGATGGCCGACCGCTACGATCGGGAGCATAACCGGAGCCGTCGCTGCCCGCCATTCGTGCCACCTCGGCCCGCGGGCTGCACCGGCGCGGCAGCGCCGGGTGGCGCGCGCACCGACATGAGCGAGCGTCAACGCTGGGCGACGAAGACGGGGCTCATCCTCGCGCTGGCCGGCAACGCGATCGGGCTCGGCAACTTCCTGCGCTTCCCCGTACAGGCCGCCCAGAACGGCGGCGGCGCGTTCATGATTCCCTACTTCTTCGCGCTCGCCGTCATCGGCATCCCGCTGATGTGGGTCGAGTGCTCGATCGGTCGCCTCGGCGGCAAGTACGGCCACGGCCACGCCGCCGGCATGCTCCACATCATCTGGGATCATCCGGCGGCCAAGTACATCGGCGCGCTCGGCCTCTTCATCCCGTTCACCGTAGCCCTGTACTACACCTACATCACGTCGTGGTGCCTGGCGTTCGGCGTGTTCTCGCTGGTGGGAAGCTACGAGGGCCTGAGCTCGCGCGCCGAGATGGGCGCGTTCCTGAGCGCATTCCAGGGCGTCAACGCGAACGAGCACTTCGGCTCGATTGCAACGGCCTATGCAGCCTACGCGGCGACGCTCGGCTTCGCGGCGGTCGTACTGCTGGGGGGCGTGGCGCGCGGCATCGAGAGACTCGCGAAGACGGCCATCCCGTTGCTGTTCCTGCTCGGCGCGGTGCTGGTTGCGAACGTTCTCGGGTTCGGCACGCCCGACCCGGCCTATCCCGAGCGCAATGTAGCCGCCGGCCTCGGGTTCGTGTGGAACCCCGACTTCTCGAGCCTCGGCGACGCCAGCGTGTGGATCGCGGCCGCCGGGCAGATATTCTTCACGCTCTCGATCGGCTGGGGAATCATCCACACCTACGTCAGCTATCTGCGCGAGGACGACGACATCGCGCTCACCGGCATGGCCACGGTCGGCGTCAACGAGCTCGCCGAGGTGGTGCTGGGTGGAACGATCGCGCTGACCGCCGCGGTCGCGTTCTTCGGCGTGACCGGCACCCAGGACATCGCGCGCGGCGGCGCGTTCGACCTCGGCTTCCAGGCCATGCCCGTCATCTTCCAGCGCGTTCCGCTCGGCACGGTCCTCGGCGCTCTGTGGTTCCTGCTGCTGTTCTTCGGCGGGATCACCTCGGCCGTGGCGATGGCCCAGCCGATGATCGCGTTGCTCGAGGAAGGCTGGCGGATCCCGCGACGGCGCGCGATCGCGCTCCTCATCGGCGTCATGTTCGTCCTCACGCAGCCGATCATCTTCTTCCACCGCTACGGCTTCCTCGACGAGATCGACTACTGGGTCGGCGCGGTCGCGCTCGTGGTGTTCGCGCTGCTGGAGGTCGTCATCTTCGGCTGGGTGTTCGGCATCGATCGCGGCTGGGAAGAGATCAGACGCGGCGCCCACATCCTGCCCGCCGCCGTGTTCAAGCCGGTGATCAAGTACCTGACCCCGCTGTTCCTCGCGACCATCCTGATCTGGTGGAGCGTCACCGACCTGCCGGCCAAGCTCGCGATGGAGGGAGTGTCGGCCGAGGCGCGTCCGTACGTGCTGCTCGCGCGTGGCCTGATCGTCGGCTGCCTGATCTCGGTCCTGCTGCTCGTTCGTGCCGCGTCGCGACGCTGGGACGGGCCCCCGGTGTGGCGATGACGGCCGGGGGCCTCGTCTTCATGGCCGTGTCCTGGGCCGCGATCATCGGACTGAACCTGTTCTGCTTCTACCGCCTCGGCAAAGGCGACGATTCGTAGAAATCCCCTTGCTCGCCGCGGAGTTACCCGGCGCATCCGACGCCTGGATGGCCGAATTTGCTCGCGTCTGGCCCCTGTGCCACCGTGCGCCGCTGCTTGAACAACCTTTAGTCGGGGTTGCTCGCGCACCGAGGCCGTCAGGCCGACAGTGGGGCGCGAAGTGTCCGGGCTAACCTGCTGGGAGGGACTTCGATGTTTGTGAGGGTCATTGCGTCCGTCTTTGTCATCGCGTTGATGAGTGGCTGCGCCGCGCAGAACCACAGCCACAACGCGTACGTCACGAAGGCTGAGTTCGAGCGCGACATCGCTCGCGTGGAAGCGGCCGCCAAGGCTGCCGAAGACGCCGCGAAGCGCGCCCAGGTGTCGGCCGACAAGGCCGAGGTCATCTTCAACAAGGGACTGCAGAAGTAGTAAGTCATCGGCCGAGGGGGGCGGGCCGCGCCCCCCTCAGTCGAACACGACGAGCGTCTTCAGCGCCTCGTCGACATCCGCCGCAACTTTCAGCGCCCGATCCACCTCGTCGAGGTTGAACCGGTGCGTGACCAGCTGGTCGATCGGTACCCTGCCCTGCTCGATCAGCCGCAGCGCCTCGCGCGTGTCGTCGGGACCGCACGAGTAGCTGGGCACCAGCGAGATCTCGTCGAAGTAGAGCTTGAACGGCGACACCGCGAGTCGTTCGTCGGGCTGCGAGGTCGTGAACAGAACGACACGCCCGCCGGCACCGGCAGCCTCGATGCCGGCCTCCATCGCGGCGATCGAGCCCGGACCCACGATCACCACGTCGGCCATCGCGCCGTCGGTCAGCTCGGCCACCCCATCGGCCAGCGGTGTCCGGCGAACGTCGATCGTGTCGGCGGCACCGACCTCCCGGGCGCGACGGAGCCGGAAATCGACCATGTCGGCCGCGATCACACGTGCTCCGCGAGCTGCGGCCAGCGCGACATGTAGCTGTCCCATGATGCCGACGCCGACCACCACCACCACGTCGGCGGCGGTGACGGCACCGCGGGCCAGCGACTTCACGACGCAGGCCGTCGGCTCCACGAGACTGCCGGCCTCGTAGCCCACCGCCGCCGGCAGCTCGAGCGTGTCGCCGTCGAGGTTGGCCGCCGGTACGGCGAAGTACTCGGCCATGCCGCCGGGGCGCAGCGCCGTCTCACGCCACGTCTTGCAGTGCACGTGCAGGCCGCGCCGGCACCGGCGACAGCTGCCGCACGGAGCGTGATGGTGCACGAACACGCGGTCGCCGGGCTTGAAGCGCTCGACGCCGGTGCCTACCTCGACGATCTCGCCACTCGGCTCGTGGCCGAACACGATCGGCGCCTTGCGCTGCATGTACCAGCCCATGAGGTCGCCGGTGCAGATGCCGCACGCTCGTGTCCGCACCAGCGCCTCGCCCGGGCCCGGCACCGGCATCTCGACGTCCTCGACGCGAACGTCATCGAGGCTGTAGAGTCTCGCGGCGCGCACAGGCTAGCCTGGACGATGGGGCAACACGGCGCACTTGATGTCGGAGCCTTCGCCGAGGCGCGCGAACAGCTCCGGCACCTCGTCGAGCCGGGCGCTGGACGTGATCAGGCTTCGCCAGTCGGCATCGGCCTCGCAGAGCAGCGTGCGAGCCGCGGCGACATCGGCCGGCCGGAAGTGAAAGGGGCTGGTGATCGCGACGCCGTCATAGTGCAGGCGGTAGGTGTCGAGCTCGACGCGAGATCCGCCCGGGCAGCCCCCGAACAGGATGACCGTACCACCCCTGCGCGCGTAGGCGGGTGCCTGCTCCCAGACCTGTGGCGAGCCGGTGCACTCCACGACGACGTCGGCGCCACGCCCCGAGGTGTGTGCGCGCACGATCTCGCCGGCATCGTCACCCTCCGCTGCGGTGAGCGACGCGCCCAGATGCCGCGCCATCTCGAGGCGCGCCGGCCGCCTTCCCGCCACCATCACCCGCTCGAACCCGGACGCACGCAGCGCGGCGAGCCACAGCAGCGCGATCGGGCCCGCGCCGATCAGCAGCACCAGCGATTCATCGTGACGGGCGCTGTCCGGCACGTGGGCCAGACCAAAACACACCGAGGACAGTGGTTCGAGCAGGGCCGCCTGCTCGAACGCGAGCGACTCGGGCTTGGCGAACACGTTCGAGCGTACGACGCGCTCGGGGATTCGCAGATACTCCGCATAGGCGCCGAGCACCATCTCCGGCATGATCGACTCGCACAGGTTCTCCTGGCCCCGCCGGCAGTAGAAGCAGTGGGTACACGGACCCGTGTTCGCGGACATCACCGCCTGACCGGTCGAGAAGCCCGTCACGTCGCGACCGGCGTCGATGACCGTGCCGGCGAACTCGTGGCCGAACGGCGTCGGGCAGGGCATCTTCGGATGTCCGCGGCGAAACGCCTTGAGGTCGGTACCGCACGTGAGCGCCGCCTCCACCCGGATCACGAGGTCGCCGGGCCCCGCCGTGGGATCGGCAACCTCGGCGACGCGAATACGGCCGGGCTCTTCCAGAATGCAGCACTTCATTTGATACCGGCGGCAACAGCCGCAATCGTTGACCCGCTGATCCTACTGCCGGTGTGCACGCAAGAAAACCGCGACACCGCGGCGTACGACGATGGAAGAATCAGGCTTCAGAAATCCGTCGGCAGCTGCCGACACCATCATCGAGCTCGACGGCGGTGGCATCGTGCTCATCGAACGCCGCAACGAGCCGCGCGGCTGGGCCATACCCGGTGGGTTCATCGACTACGGCGAGTCGGCCGAGGCTGCGGCGGTACGCGAGGCGAAGGAAGAAACGTGTCTCGACGTGGAGCTCATCGAGCAGTTCCATCTGTACTCGGCTCCCGAGCGTGACCCCCGCCACCACACGCTGACCGTGGTGTTCATCGCACGCGCCGCCGGCGAGCCGGTGGGAGCCGACGACGCCGCACGCGCCGTGGTCGTCGACGAGCGCTCGTTGCCCTCGCCGCTCGCGTTCGACCACGACCGCATTCTCGCCGAGTACTTCCACTACAAGAAAACGGGCCGGCGGCCGCGCTACGATCGCGACTGAGCCGGCCGTGCCGTCGGGTCGCTAGCGGCCTCCTAGTCGATGTAACCGAGCGAGCGGAGGTGGCCCAGCACCTCGTCGTCGACGTCGCTGTCACGACCGGCGGCGTCGGTCGGTGCCGCACCGGTCTCGTAGGACGCGATCTCGCGGACCTCGGCCGGAACCGCCGGGCCGAACAGATCGCCCAGCACTCGACCGTCCATGTCGGTACCGACCGGAAGGCCGAGGTAGTGAAGCACCGTCGGCGTGATGTCGTAGATGCTGGCACCGTCGACCTTCGTACCCGGCTCGATGCCGGGGCCGCGAGCGATGAGGATGCCCGTGTCGCGGTGGGCGCCCGACAGGTGAAGGTACTCGGGGGTCTTGATCGTGTAGCGTCCAGTCGCCGGGCCGGCACCGTGGTCGGACACGACCAGGACCAGCGTGTTCGCATCGAGGCGCGCGAGCATCTCGCCCACCTCGCCGTCGACCCACTGCCAGTATCTCTCGATCACGTTTCCGAAACGGGCGACGTGGACGGGGTCGACGTAGCCGAAGCCGTCCGGCTCCATGAACTTCCAGAAACCGTGCTGGACATCGTCGGTGCCGCGCAGGTAGAGCGCAAAGAAATCGGGCTGCCCTCCCTCGTCGAGTATCCGCCGGGCCGCGCGGAGGTAGTAGAGATCGCGCGTGTACGCTTTGGTGTAGCGATCGAGGACGAGGAAATCCGTTGCCCGATCCGACGCGACCGGGGCGTCGTCGGAGCCGGGATCGGCCGGCGGCAGGTTCATGAAGTTGCTCGCCGCGCGGTCCGCCTCCGTCCGGGCAACGGGCTCGAGCGAGGCGGCGAAGGCGGGCGGGAACGTCGCCTGATCGATGCGCCCGTAGTGCGATCGGTCCGAGACCACGTAGCCGTTGACGTCCTCGGCCGGCCACGTGACGAACCAGCCCACGATCGCGACCCGGAGGCCCTGCTCGCCCAGGATGTTCCAGATGGCCTTTACCTGGCGCAGCGACCGGTCGACCGGCTTCGGCTTGCCGGTATCGCGATCGGGGAAGCGCAGGAAGAACGTGATGCCGTGCTTCGTCGGCTTCATGCCGGTGGCGATCGAGGTCCAGATGACGGGCGAGTTGCTGGGGCGTGTGGACTTCAGCCCGCCCCACGCACCCTCGTCGCGTAGACGCTGCAGGTTCGGTAGCAGGCCACGCTCCATGTACGGCCCGAGCAGATCCCACGTGCCCGCGTCCAGCGCGAACACCGCCACGCGCGGAGGATGCTCGGGATCGTACGTCGACGACGAACCACGACAGCCGGCGACCATCGCGAGCAGGCCGAGTGCCACCGCGACCACGCGAGCGCCGCGCGATGTACCCGGGCCTGACACCGTCCGCGCTAGAACGCCGCGAGCCAGGCCTCGATCTTATCGAGGCCGCGCTCGAGCAGCTCCATCGACGTGGCGTAGGAGATGCGCACGTGGGTTGGAGAGCCGAAGTCGTTTCCACCCACCAGGCCGACGCCTGCACCGTCGAGCATGGCCAGCGCGAGCGCGTCACCGTCGGCGGCGCCGGTTCGCTCGAGCGCGCCGTCGACGTTCACGAACACGTAGAACGCTCCGTCCGGCACCACCACCGACAGTCCGTCGATGGCGTTGATGCGTTCGCACACGAAGTCGCGGCGGCGCCGGAACTCGCGCACCATCGGCTCGAGCTCGTCCTGGGGACCCGCCAGCGCCGCGGCAGCCGCCGCCTGTGCGATGGCCGTCGGGTTCGACGTCGACTGCCCCTGGATCGTGGACATTCCCTTGATCAGCGCCGTGGGTCCCGCGGCGTAGCCGATGCGCCAGCCCGTCATCGCATAGGTCTTCGACACCGAGTTCACCACCACCGCGCGCTCGCGGAGGCCGGGCTCGAGCGCCAGCAGGTGGCGCGGACGCTCGCCGTCGTAGCGAATGAACTCGTACACGTCGTCGGTCAGCACCCAGCAGTCGTGGCGCGCGAGCGCGCGTCCGAGCTCGGCAACCTCGGCCTCGGAGTAGGTAGCGCCGGTGGGATTGGACGGGCTGTTGAGGATGACCAGCCTGGTGGCCGGACCGATGGCCGCCTCCAGCTCTGCAGCGGTCAGCTTGAAGCCGCGTGACTCCTCGCCCATCACCACCCGCGGCTGCCCACCGGCCAGCTTCGCGATGTCGCTGTAGCTCACCCAGTACGGCCCCGGGATCACCACCTCGTCGCCCTCGTCGAGAATGGCCTGCATCGCGTTGTACAGCGCGTGTTTGCCGCCGCACGTGGCAACCACGTCGGTGCGCGCGTAGTCGAGCCCGTTGTCGCGGGCGAGCTTGGTCGAGATGGCGTCCTTCAGAGTCGGGGTGCCACCGACCGCCGTGTAGCGGAAGTCGCGATTGTCGATCGACCGGTGGGCGGCCTCGCACACGTGCGACCAGGTATCGAAATCGGGCTCGCCCGCGGCGAAGCCGATCACCTCCCGGCCCTCGGCCTTGAGCTCGAGGACTCGTGCCGTGACCGCGAGCGTCGCCGACGGGTTGATCCGTCCGAGTCGGCTCGAGAGCTTCATGTCGTCTATTTCCCCAGCTTCTCGTGCAGCCGTTGCAGCACCGGCTCCGGAACGTGGGCGGCCACGTTGCCGCCGAGATTGCACACTTCCTTGACCAGGCTCGAGCTCGTGTAGAAGTACTTGTCGCCGGCCATCAGGAACAACGTTTCGACGTCGTGCGCCAGGTGTCTGTTCATGGTCGTCATCTGGAACTCGTAATCGAAGTCGGCCACGGCCCGCAGACCGCGGATGATCGTGCCGGCCCCCTGCTTGCGGGCGTACTCGACCAGCAGGCCGTGGAAGCTGTCGACGGTCACGCGCTGGCCGAACTCCTCGGTAACGCCGGTGATCATCTCCACGCGCTCGACCGGTGTGAACAGCCCGCTCGGCTTGGCCTCGTTGTAGGCCACCGCGACGACGACGTGCTCGACGACGGTGAGCGCCCGGCTGATGATGTCGAGGTGCCCGTAGGTGATCGGATCGAACGATCCGGCGTAGATTGCGCGGCGGCCGTCCATGTCAGCTCTCCCGATGCTGTCGCTCGTAAAGCGTGATCTTGGTATCCCCGTACACGGCCTCGTGGACACGAACCAGGTCGCCCTCGGCGTCGGGCAGGGCCTCGTCCTCGCCGCTCTCCACCGACACCCAGCCGCCGCTGGCCACCAGCCCCCGCGCGGCCAGGTCAACGAGCGCGCGGCATGCGAGCCCGCGCCCGTAGGGCGGATCGACGAACACGCCCTCGAAGCGGCGGCCGTCGTCGGCCAGTCCCGCCAGCGACCGGGCCGCGTCGCGGACCATCACCTCGGCGTACCCGTCGGCTCCGCAGGCCTGTAGATTCGCCACCAGCACGCGTGCCGCGTGGCGGTTCAGCTCGACGCTCACCAGGCTGACGGCGCCACGGCTCACGGCCTCGAGCCCCAGCGCACCGGTGCCCGCGTACAGGTCGAGCACGTGAATATCGGACAGGCCATAGCGGCTCTGCAGACGGCTGAACAGGGCCTCGCGCACGCGGTCGGAAGTGGGCCGCGTGCCACGACCGGGCACGGCCGTCAGCCGTCTACCCCCAAACTTGCCGGCAACGATTCGCATCTTCTCGATCGACGGCTTCGCCGCGAGGCCGTCGCCGTCGCTGGGTTATATAACGCATGCCTCGGCGGCGGGCAAAGCCCTCGAAATTGTTGCTTTACTGGGCGTGGGGTCTGCCGTAGGTTTCGGCGCCATGCGCGCCGCGCTCGTGCCGATACGGTCGGTGGTCGGAGCCAAGAAGCGGCTCGCCTCATGCCTGACGCTCGATGAGCGTCGCGAGCTGGCCGTGGCCATGCTCGCCGACATGGTCGGTGCGCTGGCGGCGTCCGAGTCGCTCGAGCGCGTGGTGGTCGTGAGCCCCGACCGCGCCCTGCTCGAGCGGGCCGGCGCGCTCGGCGCCGACATCCTGCTCGAACCGGAGGCGGCCGGTCTGAACCACGCCGTGACGTGGGCGTCACGCACGCTCGAGGCCGAGGGCGTGACGCGTCTGCTCACCATTCCCGGCGACGTGCCGATGCTCGAGCCCGCCGACGTCGATCGACTGCTGCGCACCGACGCACACGATCATCCCGTCGTGCTGGTACCGTCGGCGTCGGGAACCGGGACCAACGGACTGCTCACCAGCCCACCCACCTGCATCACGTCGCGATTCGAAGGCGACAGCCTGGCCGCGCACATCGGCGCGTGCCGGCGGGCCGGTATCGAGGCCCTGGTGCTCGACCTGCCCAGCTTCGCGCTCGACATCGATACACCCGCCGACCTCGAGCGACTGGCCGATCGCGGTGGCGATCGCCGCGCCGCACGCCTGGGCGTCACCGCCCTCGACTTCGTACGCTCCCGTCTACGTCCGCCACCATCTCCGTGAACGTTCGCCGCGCGGCAACCCGAAAGAGGGGACTGTCCCGTTTTTCGGGACCGTGGTGATCAACGCCCGAAGAAGATCAGGTGGACGCTGATGAGGACCAGCACGGTCACGAACGCGCGCCGGAACAGCTCCGGCGAGATGCCGGCCAGCAGCTTCCTGCCGGCCCACGTGCCGGCCACGGCGGCGATCAGCAGCGGTACGATCGTCCGGCCGTGGGCACCGTAGTCGAAGCCCAGCATCGCGAACGCGGGAATCTTGGCGACGTGGGTGCAGATCTGCACCGCAGCCTTCGTGCCGATGATCTGCTCCTTGTCGAGGTCGTCGCGCAGGAAGAACGGCGCGATCAACGGGCCGGTGGCACCGATCACCGACGCCAGCGCCCCCACCGTCAGGCCAAGCGGCGCGAACGTCCACAGCGGCAGCCGGCCGAGCGTGGGCTGCCAGCGCATGGTGACCAGGTAGGCCAGGATGAAGATGCCGACGGCCGGCCGGAACCAGGGCAGCGGACCGCCCATGTACAGATGCGCTCCGACCATGACGCCGACCAGCGCGGGCACGATGTACGTGAGGAATATGCCCGCGTGCACGTGGCGCAGCAGCAGGAGCGTGCGCGTGCCGTTCGACGTGAGCTGCACCACGCCGTGGATCGGCACGACCACCGGTGCCGGCAACAACGCCGCCATCACCGCCAGCAAGGTCACGCCGCCGCCCATCCCCACCACGGCCGACAGCGCGGCGGTGGCCAGGGTGGCGACGGCGAGAATGGCGACCGTCACGGCCGCATGCCGCGCTCGCGCCGTCCCGTCCGCGTCGCCTCGCTGCGGTAGGCGTCGACCACCCACTCACACAGCAATGCGCGCGTGTCACGCGGGTCGATGATGTCCTCCACGCCGAACGCCTCGGCCGTACGCAGCGGCGAGCGCACGCGGTCGAGGTTTTCCTCGATCTCACGGCGGCGCCGGTCGGGATCAGGTGCGGCCTCGATCTCGCGGCGGTAGGCAGCCATCACGCCGCCCTCGATCGGCAACGACCCCCAGTCGCCCGACGGCCACGCATAACGCAGGTTCAGCCTGTCGGCGTTGCCGTGCCCGGCACCGGCCACGCCGAACACGCGGCGCATGAGGATCGAGCACCACGGCACCCGCGCCTGGTACACCGAGAACAGGGCACGCGTGCCGCGCAGGATCGTGCCGGTGCGCTCGGCGACCGTGCCGATGAGAAAGCCCGGCAGGTCGACGAAGTAGACCACTGGTAGATGAAACGTGTCGCACAGGTCGACGAAGCGCAGCATCTTGTCCGAGGCCGGACCGTCGAGCCCGCCGCCCCCGTGGCGTGGGTCGTTGGCGATCACTCCCACCGGGTGACCCGCCAGGTGCGCGAAGCCGGTCACCAGCGGACGACCCTGCAGCGGCCCGATCTCGAAGAACGTGCCGACGTCGACGACCAGCTCGATCACGCGGCGCACGTCGTAGGCGCGGCGCCGCTCGCGCGGCACGATCGACAGCAGCTCCTCCTCGCGACGGTCCAGTGGATCGTCGCAGGCGTAGACCGGCGGTAGCTCGTGAACGCTGGCCGGCAGGTAGGAAAGGAACGCGCGGATGAACGCGAACGCCTGCTCCTCGGAGTCCGCTACGTTGTCGATCAGCCCGCTCTGCTCGCCGTGGATGTGCGCGCCGCCGAGCTCTTCCTTGGTGACGTGCTCGTTGACGCCGCGCTCGACCACCGGCGGGCCGGCCACGAACACCTGGCTGCTGCCGCGCACCATCACGCGGAAGTGGGCGGCGGCCACGCGCATCGCTCCCAGCCCGGCCACCGAGCCCATGGCTGCACCGACGACGGGTACAGTGCTCATCAGCTCCACCGACGTCTCGAGGCCGGGAATGCTCGGCACGTACGTGTGGCGCAGCTTCTCGAGCGACTTGACGCTACCGCCACCGCCGGTGCCGTCGACCAGACGCACGATCGGCAGCTGCAGCTCCAGGGCCATCTTCTCGGAATAGCCCATCTTGTTGCCGACCGCGCCGTCCTGGGCGCCGCCGCGCACCGTGAAGTCGTCGCCGCCGACCACGACCTTGCGACCGTCGATGCGGCCGGTGCCGAAAACGAAGTTCGAAGGCTGGAAGCTGTCGAGCTCGCCGTCCTCGTAGCGCGCGCGGCCGGCCAGCGAGCCGGTCTCGCGAAACGAGCCATGATCGAGCAGCGCATCGATGCGCTCGCGCACCGTGAGCTTGCCGCCGGCGTGCTGACGCGCGACGTTCTCCTCGCCCCCCATCCGCCGGGCGAGCTCCCTGCGGCGGCGAATCTCATCGGTCTCCGATTGCCAGCTCATGCGATGTCGCAGTCGCGCCCCGCGAACAGCGGTACTATGGCCGCACGATGGCATTAACGCGAGACGGCGACGTCGCGCGCGCCCGGCGATTGCCAACGATGCCTCCACCGGTATTGTCGGTCGCATGAGTCACGCCCGACAGTGCAGTGGAGCCTCGCGATGAGTGACGCGGAACACGCCTTGCGCGATGCCGCGCGCGCGGCGCTCGACGAGCACGCGCCGGCCGACGCGCGCGACATCTACACCTGCCCCATGCACCCCGAGGTCGAGCAGGCCGGCCCCGGCACCTGCCCGAAGTGCGGCATGGCGCTCGAGCCGCGCGATGCGACCGCCGGCGCCGACACGGGCGAGCTCGACGACATGACCCGGCGGTTCGGCGTCTGCGCCGTGCTGACCCTGCCGGTGTTCGTTCTGGCCATGGGCGAGATGCTGTTTCCTGGGCTCGCCCGGCTGATTCCCGCGACCACCAGCACGTGGCTGCAGCTGGCGCTGACCGCTCCCGTGGTGCTGTGGGGCGGGATGCCGCTGTTCGAGCGCGGCTACCAGTCGATCGTCACGCGCAATCTCAACATGTTCACGCTCGTCGCCATCGGCACGGGCGCGGCCTTCGGCTACAGCCTCGCCGCGACGCTCGTGCCCGGCCTGCTGCCGGCGGCGTTTCGCGGCGCCCACGGCGCAGTGCCGGTGTACTTCGAGGCGGCCGCCGTCATCACCACGCTCGTGCTGCTCGGCCAGGTACTCGAGCTGCGCGCGCGCCGCAGCACGAGCGTGGCGATCCGGGCCCTGCTCGAGCTGGCCCCCGGCAACGCCCGGCTCGTGGAAGACGACGGCAGCGAACGTGACGTCCCGCTGTGCCACGTCCATCCCGGCGATCGTCTGCGGGTCCGGCCCGGCGAGAGGGTGCCAGTGGACGGCGTCGTCGTGGAAGGGACGAGCGAGGTCGACGAGTCGATGATCACCGGCGAGCCGCTGGCCGTGGCGAAGCAGGACGGCGCGCGAGTCACCGGCGCAACCATCAACGGGCGCGGGAGCTTCGTCATGCGCGCCGAGCACGTGGGCAACGAGACCGTGCTGGCGCGCATCGTAACGCTCGTGGGTCAGGCGCAGCGCACACGAGCACCGATCCAGCGGGTCGCCGACACGGTCGCATCGTGGTTCGTACCGGCCGTCATCGGCGTTTCGGTGCTCGCGCTCGTGGTGTGGAGCCTCGCCGGGCCCGAGCCGCGGCTGCCGTCGGCGCTGCTGGCCGCGATCAGCGTGCTCATCATCGCCTGCCCGTGCGCGCTCGGACTGGCCACGCCCATGTCGATCACGGTCGCCACGGCGCGCGGCGCCCGCGCCGGGGTCCTGTTCCGCGACGCCGCGACCATCGAAGCATTCGGCCGCACGGACACGCTCGTGCTCGACAAGACCGGCACGCTCACAGAGGGTCGGCCGCGCGTGGTGCACGTGCACGGCGAGGCCGGCACCGACGACGCCGAGGTCGTGAGACTGGCCGCCAGCCTGGAGCGAGCGAGCGAGCATCCTCTGGGCGCGGCCGTCCTCGAAGAGGCCGACCGGCGCTCTCTCGTGTCGGCGCCGGTCGAGGCGTTTCGTGCGCTGCCGGGACGGGGCGTGACCGGTCGCGTCGACGGTCACGAGCTGGCGCTCGGCAACGACGCGCTGCTCGACGAGCTCGGCATCGAGCGACCGCCTGCGACCGCCGCCGCCGGCGCTTCCCCCGCAACGGGTCGTGCGGCCCACACCCTCGTACGGCTGGCCGTCGACGGCCGCGTGGCCGGGTCACTGGCGATCACGGACCCCATCAAGGATACGGCCGCCGAGGCACTGGATCGGCTACGGGCCGACGGGCTCGACATCGTGATGCTCACCGGCGACGGCCGTGCGGTTGCCGAGGCGGTGGCGCGCGAGCTCGGCATCACGCGCGTGGTCGCCGAAGCACTGCCCGACGAGAAGATCGCGCTCGTGCAGCGCCTGGAGGCCGAGGGCCGCACCGTCGCGATGGCCGGCGACGGCATCAACGACGCGCCCGCCCTGGCCGCCGCCACGGTCGGCATCGCGATGGGCGACGGCACCGACGTGGCCATGGAGAGCGCCGGCGTCACGCTGGTGAAGGGCGACCTGCGCGGAATCGTTCGCGCCCGCCGCCTGAGCCACGCCACCATGCGCAACATCCACCAGAACCTGTTCTTCGCGCTCGCCTACAACACGCTCGGCGTGCCGGTGGCCGCCGGCGTCCTGTACCCGCTCACAGGCTGGCTGCTGAGCCCCATGCTCGCCAGCGCGGCCATGAGCCTGAGCTCGGTGTCGGTCATCGCGAACGCTCTGCGACTGCGCTCCATCACGCTGTAGTGCAGAAGCCGGCAACTCGGCGCCGGAACACACAGCGCGGCCGTAGGCCAGCACCCGAGCCGGCACTATCGTCAGCCGCCGCCGCGCTCGTCAGCCGCGGCCCGTGAGTACGCGCATCTCGCGCGCGTGACGTTCCCGGTCGGGATCGTCCGCCGCCTCGACGGCCTCGACCGCTGCGACGTAGTCGTCGCCGAACCCGTGATGGCGAGCGCCGGCGACCACCAGCGCGCGGTACCAGGTGAACGGCCGCAACGCGTCGTCGACGTGGGCGGCCTCGGCCTGGTACACCCAGGCCGCGACGGCCCCATCGTCCTCGCACTCGATCGCGACCCGACGTTCACGATAGCCCGAGCCGAGCCCCTCGTGGCGGTCCAGCTCGACCTTGGCGGAGGCTGTCATCTCGTAGATCACGCCGTGCACGACGTCGCCGGCGCGCCCGGTCGCGAACGCGTCGGCCTTGGCCGAACCGTCACGGCCGCGCTTGTGGAAGCGCAGCGCGTGGCCGCCGAGACGGCCCACGGCCATCACGCGAACGACCCCGACACGCGCGACGATGCGTTCGAGACACAGATTCGATCCGTACGAGAAGACGCGAACGTCCACGTCGCTCAGTCGGTACTGCGCGTGATCACCGGCATCACGCACAGCACGCAGGCGGCCGCGAAGTACGCCACCGCCCAGTCGCGGCCTGCACCCCAGCCGAGCACCACCGTCGTGTCGCCGGGTGTCCAGCCGTAGGCATGGATGATGCCGAACCAGCTCAGCCCGGCCGCGGTCAGCGTCCAGGCGCCGGCCTGGGCGAAGCGGCGCTCGATGATCTCGACTGTGGCTGCCGACAGGATCATCGCGCTGAACAGGAACCCCTGCTCGAGCGCGAACGCTCCACGCGCCGCGATGTCGAGCGCGCCGATCGCCTGCTCGGCCTGCTCGCCGAACGGTGGGCCGCCCGGGGTGCCCGTGCCGGCCGCGCGCATGCCCTGCTTGAGCATGAACGCACCCCAGGCAGCGATGCCCGGCAAGACGCCGACGGCCACCGCCGGCGCGTGACGCACCGGCGTGGCCTCGAACGCCTGCGCGACGATGACGATGCCGATCCACAAGACGATGGCCAGCCCGGCCTCGATCGGGATCGCCAGCGCGACCAGCGCCACGGTACCGCTTATGCACATGGCGGCCACGAAGAACCCGTTGAGGATCGAGTAGCCGATACGCGCGCCGAGCGCCTTCCAGCCGGGATGACCGATGTAGATCGTGGTGGGAAAGCAGCTGCCGAACAGCGCCGCGACCATGCTGCCAACGCCGTTGGCCAGCAGCGACGAGCGCGTCCGGTACGGGTCGCCGGCGGCCTCGGCGCTCTCGATGTTCTGCAGCGAGCCGACCACGTTGATGATCCCCATGGGGACGATCACCGACAGGTACACGAGCAGCTCGCCGCCGGTGAGCGCCGCGACGAGGTCGCCGATCACCGGCACCGGCAACCTCAGCCCGACGGTCTCGCGCGCCGCCGCCCAGGCGGCCGGATCGCTCGCGACCATGCCGGTCTGCCACGCCAGCGCGGTTCCGACGGAAACGGCGACCAGACCACCGGGTATGCCGCCGACGAATCGTACGCGGCCGAAGTAGCACACGAGCACGATCGTCAAGGTGACCAGCCCGACCAGCGGCGAGGCAAACGTCTTGAACAGGAACCCCAGCGCGATGAACGACACCGCCACGCCGGCCAGCGCCGACAGCAGCGCCGCCCGCGGCGTCACGCGCCGGACCCAGTCGGCGACCAGCGAGCCGGCGATCTCGATCAGCGCGCTGCCGAAGCAGGCCAGCAGACCGGCCCGCCACGCGATGCGTGAGGCCTCCTCGGCACTCGCGCCCGCCGCCGACGCGGCCAGCTTGGCCGGCAGCATCACCAGGAACACGAACGCGAACAGGCTGACCGTGTTGATGCCGTAGGGGAGCGCAGTGACTTGCCTGCTACCGGTGCGCTCGGCCAGACGCATCGCCTGCCACGCGTAGAACAGGTTGCCGAGCAGCACGGAGATGGCCGCTCCCGGCAGGATGCGGCCGTAGACCAGCGCGGCATCGAAGCCGAGCACGCCGGTCGTGAGCGCGCCGATCACCAGCAGCTGGATGAGGTTGTCGAGGGCCAGCCCGAAGAAACCGTCGATGTCGCCGCGCACGAACCATCGTGCACCGTGAGCGCCGGCCGCGTTCATGTCCTACCGCGTGGCCGGCTCGTCGCCGGCAGCGAGCGCGCCCACATCAGCGTCCGCCGAGCTCGCGCGGACGCGGCCACTCGAGCACGCGTGCTGCAACCGCCGCGGCACCGATCGTCACCGACGTGCCGGGCGCGGCCTGCTCGCACGGTACATACGCCAGACAGACGAGCCCGAGGCGAGGCGAGCGCACGACGCTGGTCACGGTGTCCTTGTCGCCACGGTCCGAGATCACGTCGCCCGCGCCCACCGGCGCATCGGGCGCCAGCAAGCACAGCTCGCGCACGAGGCGGCCGCGGCTGACCGCACGCTCGACGATCTCCTGGCCCACATAGCAGCCCTTGTCGAAGTGAATCGCCCACTCCAGCCGGGCCTCGATCGCCACGCGCGACGTGTCGACGTCGACTCCGTAACGCGGCGTGCCGCTCTCGACACGCAGAACCTCGAGCGCGTCGGTACCGGCCGGCACCGCGCCGGCACGCTCGAGCCGTTCCCATACCGCCGCGCCGTCTCCGTCCACCACCAACTCGACCAGGGGCACGCGAAGGTCGCCGCGACCGAGAACGCGCACGGCGAGGCCGTCGATCTCGGCCGTCGCGTAGAACCAGCCGCCGCCGGTGGGCTCGTCGGAAGGCAGCGACACTCCGACCTCGGCCAGCACGGCGGCCGCGCCGGGCCCGACCACGCCGATCCGGTCGCAGGGGGGACAGACCGCGAACTCGACGTCGTCGGCTACCAGGAACTGCTCGAGACGCTTGCCGGTGTCGTCGAGCAACGAGGCGTCGACGCAGATCTCGAACGTATCGCCGCGATTGTAGACGGCGAGCATCGATTCGGTACGCCCCTGCGCGCTCAGCGCCAGCGCGGGCGCACCATCGCCGCTGCCGAGCGATACGATGTCGCCGGAAAGCTGGCCCTGGAGGAACTCGGCGCGCTCTTCGCCCTCGGCGATGATCGAGCGGCGCCACCGCAGGTCGAGAAGAGCGGCTTTGCCGTCCAGCGCGCGCCACTCCGCTTCGACGTCGCCGTAGGCGGCGGCCGTCGTTGCGCCGGCGTAGTCACCGACGCGCACGCCACGACCGGCAAGCAGGCCCGCGAGACCGCCGTCGCTCACTCGAGGTAGTGGCTGCGCCGCCGCACGGCCAGCTCACGCTCGAGCACGAAGATGTCGACCTTCTGCGGGCCTTCCTCGCCTTCCTTCGGCGCGCGGAACTTGTGCCCGCGCAAGGTGGTGGCGAGCACGCCCAGGTCGTCGCGGCCGGGGAAGTCGCGCTTGTCGCGGATCTCGGTGGCCGCGAACACCGTGTCGCCGGCGAACACCGGACCTACGTGACGACCGGTCGTGTACACGATGTCGGCGGGCGAGTTGTCCGCGATGTCGGGGCTCGAGAGCCCGAGGCACAGGTTGAAGACGATGCCGCCGTACACAATCAGCCGGCCACCGATGAACTTCTCCGGGTTCTGGTCGATCAGGAACTGGTTGCAGTGCACCTGCGAGGTGTTGTCGAGCTGACCCGTCAGCGCGATGTGCTCGTCGGTAACCACCCGGCCACGTGAGTGCTCGTAGATGTCACCGGCGGTGAAGTCTTCGAAGTACGTGTCGGGATTGGCCAGGTGGGCCTTCGTGGCGTACTCACGCGCCGACCGGTACGGCGGAACGCCGGGGCTGAGATCGTGCACGGGTCTATCGTCGAGCACGGCGTCGGCGACCGGCGCGTCGAGGTCGTTCTTCCAGACCTGCACCTTGCGCTCGAACGCGATGACGATGGCGCCGTCCTCACGCCGCCCGATGGTGCTGACATGCACCACTCCGCGATCGTTGTTGCTCGAGGACGGCTTGACACCGACGATCGTGGTCTCGGCCTCGAGCGTATCGCCGATATACACCGGCGCCCCGAAACGCATGTTGATGTATTCCAGGTTCGCACGCGCGTTCTCGCTAATGTCCTCGACCGTCTGCGAGAACACCACGTTCATCACCAGACCGGGCGGAACGACGAGGCCGTCGAAGCCGTGCAGCCGGGCGTACCCGGCGTTCTTCGACAGAGGATTCGTCGTCATCGAGAAGTCGGTGAACGCGTTGAACATCCCCTCGGTCACGGTCTTGCCGCCCTTGTGGCGGAACACCTGCCCGGGCTGGAAATCTTCGAGGTAGTTGCCTCGCGTCTTCCTGATCACTGCCACTGTACCAACGGGCCTCCTGGCCGAAATTCGACGGTCTTTATGGCGCGCGGTCGGCCCGGAATCAACGCGCGCCGTCGGGCGCGCCGTCGTCCGGGCTCGCTCAGCTGGTACCGGCCAGCTTCTTGCGTGCCTCGGCGGCGCGCAGGTTTGCCTCCTCCAGCCGGTCGCTGAGGATGCGTGCGATGTTCAGGAAAAAGCGCGACGCGAAGCGCGGGTAGAGAATTCGCAGTCGCCGCAGGAAGTCCTCGTCGATCACCAGCACCTCGACGTCGTCACGCGCGATGACGTCGGCAACGCGCTCGGCCTGACGCAGCAGCGCCATCTCGCCGAACACGTCACCGCGACCCAGAGTGGCCAGCAGGCTACCCTCGCCCGTGCGCACCTCGGCCTGGCCGGTCAGCACGAGGTACATCTCGTGCCCCTCCTCGCCGCTGCGTACGATGGCCTGCTCGGTCGAGAACGAGCGGATGCGGCCGAGCAATACCACCAGGCGGGTCGAGAGCCGGCCGAGGCCGGCGAACAGGGGAATGTCCTGATTCGGACGCGGCCCGAGACGAAACGCCACCAGGTCCCAGACGCTGATCACCGGTACGGTGGCGAGCACGGCAGGCAGCACGACCAGGTTCGTGACGAGCGCGACCATCATCGTCATCGCCGACAGCCAGCCGAACGTCGAGATGAGGCCGAAGCGGGAGACCAGCATCACCAGGAAGCCCGCCGTCAGCGTGATCGACGTGGCCACCACCGGCCGGCCCACGCGGCGCATGGTGAGGCGTAGCGCCTGGCGCTGCGTGGGCACGGTCTTCACGGTACGGTTGAGCACCGCCATGTAGTGGATCGTGTCGTCGACGGCGATGCCGAGCGCAACGGCCGCGATGATGCTCGTGGCCAGGTTCAGCTCGACGCCGGACCATCCCATCACGCCGAAGAAGATGAGCACCGGCAAGACGTTCGGGATCATCGCCGCCACACCCACGCGCAGCGACAGGAACTGCAGTGCGAGCACGCAGAAGATGACCGAGAACGCGAGCACCACGCTCTGGATCTGGCCGCTCAGCACCTTGTCGGCGACCGTGCTCACCACGATCAGGTTGCCTGTGAGGGTGACATCGACGCCGCGCGGGAAGATCGCGGCGGCGTAGCTCTCGATCTGACGCGTCAGCTCACCGGCACCGCGTGAGCCGCTCACCGCCGTGCGCCCGGTGATGCGCAGTCGACGGTATTCGGGATCGACCACCCCGCGGAACGTGTCGGGCGAGGTGTTCATCAGATCGAAGATCACCTCGAGCTGGGAAGGATCGTCCCAGAAGCTGGCGGGAGGCTCGGCCTCGACCAGCTCGCCCGTCTCGGGGTCGAGCATGAGGTCGCCGCCACCGCCGGCACGCAGGCCGGCGTCGATCTGGTCCATGTAGTCGACCACCGAGAGGCTCGAATCGATCTCGTCGAGACTGGCCAGGAAGTCCTGGAAATCCTTCACGCGACGCAGCGGCGCCAGCGCCTTGAAGTAGCCCGGCTCGGGGCCGGTGACGACGATCGACACGGGATTGGGCCCTGCAAGGGCCTCGGTGATCGCGCGATAGGCGACGCGCACCGGGGCACCGGCGCGAAAAGCCGTGAGCAGGTTCGTGTCCACCGCAACGCGGGTGGCGCCGGCCACGGCTACGCCGACGAGCACGAGCGCGGTGACGAAGACGAGCCGCCGGTGAACGAACGCGAAGTCGGCGATGCCTTCGAGCAGGCGGTCGAGCCAGGTGAGCTCCGCAGCCTCGTCGCCGTCACCCGACGGCCGCGCCACCGACCGCTCGGGCGTGGCGAGGAAGAACATGCCGAGGCCGAACAGACAGCCAAACGCCATCACGGCGATGCCGACGACCGCGAACTTTCCGAGGCCCGCGATCGCCGGTACGGGATGAATCGCGAGCGCGCCGAAGCCCACCGCGGTGGTGAGCGCCGAGATCCCCACCGGCAGCCCGACGCGACCGATCACTGCCTTGATGCCGCCGCCATCCTGCTCGTCACCCTCGGCCAGCACAGCGGCCGTGACGTGGACCGAGTACGACCCGCCGATCACCAGCAGCAACGAGGGCAGCACGAGGGTCGTCAGCGTGATGGGCTCGCCCAGCCAGCCCATCAGGCCGAGCAGCGTGGCCACGCCGGTCGCGATCGAGAGCAGCGGCAGCAAGGTCGCGCGAAAAGACCGGAACGAGATCCACAGCACGCCCATCATGCACAGCAGGCTGAGCGGCAAGAATCGCGCGAGATCGGCCTTCATCATCTCGGTCGACCGCACGCGAATGTGAGACATGCCGGCGTAGTACACCGTGCCCGGCCCCTCGTAGCCGGCCACCAGCTCGAGGATGGTGGAGTCGATGCGCGCCTCGTCCTCGCCGCTGCGGCCGTGCGCGAAGAACACGTTGATGGCGATGGCGGCGTAATCGCGCGCCACCAGATGCGGCAGGTAGATCGGGTTCGCCGCCACGCGCTCGCGCAGCTTCTTCGCGCTCGCGGCGGTCGACTTCCCGGGTGGCATGAGCGACGGCGGATTGAGGACATCGGCGGCCACGTCCTTGGCCGTGGCGAGGCTCAGCACGCGGTCGACGCCGGCGATGGCGCCGATCTGCTTGCTGAGATCGCGCATCGTGTCGAGGACTTCGGGCTGGAACGCGTCGTCGGTGACGATCGCCACGACGCCGATCTCCTGATCGCCGAAGATGCGCTGGATCTCGGCGTGGTACGCGCGCGCGGGGTCTCCCGGCGCCGTCAGCGATTCGAGAGAGCTGTCGAAGGACAGGTGGCGAATGCCCGCGATCGCGAACAGCGACGCGGCCAGCATCACGACCAGGGTGGCCCGCGGTCGCCGCGTCAGGGCTGCGATGAGACGGCTCACTCGATTGTCACGCCCATGGCAGGCGCGGCGTCAGAGCTTGCCCGCGATCTCGTCGTAGGTCTCGATCTCGATCGGACCGGCGAGGCGACCCTGGATCTGGCCGACGAGCTCCGCGAACTTCTCGGAGCCGGCGTGCGATTCGAACGCCTTCTGGCTGGTGTAGCGTTCGAAGAACGTGAACTGATCGCGATCGGACGTCGAGCGGCTGCAGGTATAGGTGAGCGTATCCGCCTCGTTCTCGGTGACCCACTCGACCAGCTCCTTGAACACGTCCTCGAGCTCGTCGCCCTCCCCTTCCCTGGCCTTGATCCTGGCAATGACGACGAACATGCGTGCGCCTCCCCGCGCCAGCCCCCTGGCGACGATGCAGAACCTACTGCCCCGCACCGCTTCTTTCAACAAGACGTGCGGGAGCCTACTTGAGCTTCTCGCCGCGCTCGCGCTTGGCCAGCGCCACCTCGCGGCCACCCTCGGCGAACCACGAGATCTGGCGAACGATACCGCGCACGATGCGGAGCTCGCGCTCATCGAGCGCGGCGCGTCCGAGCAGGCCGCGCAGGCTCATCATGATGTGCTCGGGATTGTCGGTCGATAGAAAACCGATCTCCAGCAGCGCCCGCTCGAGCTGGTCGAACGTGTCCTCCAGCGCCGCGGCGTCGGCCGGCGCGTGACCACCGCGCTCGACCTGCCCCGGCGACGCTTGCCGGCCCGCAGCCGTCAGCCGCGCGCGATGCACCTCGTACAGACACAGCAGAACCGCCTGCGACAGGTTGAGCGAAGGGTACGCATCCGAGGTGGCAACGAACGCCAGATGGTGGCACGCGGCGATGTCGCGGTTGGCCAGGCCGGAATCCTCGGGCCCGAAGACCAGGGCGGCGGGGCGCTCGCCGGCCAGCAGCAGTGCGGCCAGCTCGCGGATGTCGCGCGTGCGATCGCGGTAGGCACCGGCGCGCGCGGTGGTTCCCACCACGACACCGCAGCCGGCGATCGCGTCGCGCAGGCTGGCCGCGACCATCCGCTGCTCGAGCACGTCGACGGCATGAACCGCCATCACACGGGCCTGCTCGTGGTCGAAGCTGCCGCCGACTGTCACCAGCCGGCCACCCTCCATGTTCTTGATCGCCCGGCACACGGCGCCCACGTTGGCGCCGCCCTGGGGCTCGACGAGGACGATGCGCGGCCCGCTCTCGGCGTGACCGGCGTGACCGGCGCCCGCGCCACCGGCGGCGGCGGACGCGAGACGATCAGGCTTCGCCAAGCACGCCCCGTACCCGCCGCTTGAGCTCGGCCAGTGCGGCTTCGGCCTCGTCGCGCTCGGTCTGGGCACGGCTCACGTCTGCCTCGGCCTGCGCGCACACGCGCTCCAGCTCGATGCGCAGCGTATCGATCTGGGCCTGGGCGTCGGCGTACATACGGGTCTGGCGGTCGGCCTCGGCCAGACGCTTGTGCAACTGCGTGAACAGGTCGTCGCTCGCACTGTCGAGCGCAGCGCTCGACAGTGCGCCGCCGTCGAGCGCCGAGCCCGTCGCGAACGCGGTCTCGAGCATGGCCCGTCCGGCGCCGTCCGATGCCAGCGCGGCCGTCATGCCGGCTGCCGCGGCCGGGCTCGCGGTCGCTCCCACCTCGTTGACCGCACCGACGGGCGCGGAGGTGGTGGAAGGCTGCGCGGTGAGGCTCGCGCCGCCGGTTGGCGACGGCGTCATGTGGGATACATCCGGACGTCGCTCGACGGTGATCCCCGATCTGGCCGTCGTCGCGGGCCCCGTTTCCCGAGCGTCGGGCCGGCCTGGCGTCGACGCGATACTGGCAGCCGCCGGCTGACCGCCGACCAGCGATGCGATGTCGGCCGCGGTCGCATCGCCCGGCGCCGCCTCGCCGGCCCACTCGAGTTCGAAGCAGCACTCCTCGGCCCCGCTCACCCGGCACGTCTCGCCGTGCTTGACCACGACGCCCTGGGCGCCGGAGGCCTGCATGCGCTGCACCAGCTCGCCCTGGACGGCGATGCAGACGTTGGAGAACCCCGGCATCCCCGAGTACGCGACCATGGCATGGCCCGGCCGATCGACCGCGGCCCGGAACCCGCTGCCCTCGGGCCCGCGGTAGGCAGCCGGTAGGGCCGTCAGGTTGTCGAGCAACGGCGCGGTCGGGATGTACTGCCCCTCGGGGACGGCCCGCTGCGCGACGTACGCGAATCCTCGCGCGAAGCTGGTGTCGCGCGGGGTGCGACGCATGAGCTCGGTGAACTCACGAGAAACCTCGGGCGTCCACTCGTACCACTTGTCGGGATCGTAGCCGGCGTAGCGCTTGCGTTCGGCCTTGGACAGCGATGGGTGCATCGCCGAGAGAAACCGAAATACCTTCCCTGAAACCTGGGGCTTGTCCACCGAAACCACCTCCATCCTTCCGCCTACGCCGTCCGCCGATGGCCCAGGAGCTGCCTCAAGAGATCAGGCGGAGACCTTTTCTTCAAGGGCGACCTGTTCGTCTTCTGCGTCGTCGTCGTCCGGGCCCGCCCCGCCGCTCTCGACGCGCTCGAGCACGGCCAGCACGCGCATGTAGCGGGCCGTGGCGTTGAAGACCGCGCCCACGTACGTCAGGTCGAGGATCGCCCCGTCCGACAGGCCTTTCTTGCGCAGCTCGGCGATGCGTTCTTCGCCGATCGTGTGCGAGTGCAAGGTGAGATCACGCGTGAAACGCAGGCAGCACTCCTCCGACTCGGGCAGCGACGAGCCGGCCCCCTCGCTGGCGGCAATGACGTCGCTGGCGTCGACCCCGCGTGCGCCGAGCCAGTCGCCACAGTGCTGCGACAGGTAGTCGCAGCCCGTGAGGCGGCTGACGACGAGGCCCACGCGCATCCAGCGGTCGCGCGGCACGACGGCCACTGACTTCTCGATCACGCGCAGCTGCGCGTCGAAGATCTCCGGACAGTCCTCGAGAGAGCGATAGCCCGGCGGCAGCCCGGAAAACCCGAGCTGCGACATGAACAGATGCTCGAACGCGTGACGGTTCTCCTCGGGTGTCCGTGCCGCCAGCGGACGCTCACCGAGCTCGGTGCTGAGCGCGGTCAGGCGCGCCAGGAACGTGATCGCACCGCGACGACCGGTGTCGAACCGGCGCAGCGCCGAGGGGATCTCGAGCTGGACACCGAGCCCGCTGGCGATGCGGTAGATGAAGTTCTGGCCGGAGATGACGGCCACGATCTGGTTTCGCGAGTCGGCGTCCGGCCACGCTGCCGCGAACTCCAGGACGTCGTCGTCGGTCACCGCGCGCGGGTCGGTCGTGAGGCGGGCAGCGAACCTCAAGGTGGCGCGCTCGGCGCTGTCGAGCGAATCGGCCTCGGCGAGGCTTCGCTCGACGTCGAAGGCCTTGGTGCGCTCCACGCCCGAAGCGAGCAGGAAGATCAGGTGCGAGTCGGTGCAGTACCAGCACTTGCCGGCCGCCGAGACCACCAGGGCCACCAGCTCCTTCACGTGGCGCGGAACGCCGCCGCTGCACATGGTGGCCAGCCAGCCCCGGTACATGGACTCCATGGTCTCCGGGCGCAGGCTGAAGACCTGCATCAAGTTAGGAACCCGGGGAACCTCGGCTCGGATATCCTTGTAAACGTGTGCAAGCCGACCACACGCCCTCGATGGGGGGATGTGTCGAATGAACGCCACGGTCTGAGTTTTCAAGACAATCACGTCGGCTTCGCCTCAGTCAAACCGAAACTCCAGGCCCGCACACACCGCCCGTCATCGACCTTGACTCGCTGCGGCAAGAATACTAAACGTTCAGTATGGAAGTCGCCGATCGCGCCACCCCAAAGGGGGCCCGCTCACGCCGAGAGCTGACCGAGATCGCCATCGACTGCTTTGCCCGCTACGGCTACCAGGGCAGCAGCGTCGACCGCATCGCGCGCATGGCGGGGGTCACCAAGGGCGCGATCTACTACCACTTTCGCGACAAGGAAGACCTGCTGGCAGCCGCCGTCGCCGACCGCATCGAGGAGTTCGAGGGCCGCGTGCAGCGCGCCTGCGAGGACCAGCGGCCCGATCACGCGCTGGCCAGCATTGCCGAGGTCTGCATCGAGCACGCACGCTCGAACAACCATCCGCGCTTCGCCATCACGGTGATGGTCGAGTCGATCGAGACCAACGCCAAGGTTTCCGAGCAGCTTCGAGGCATGATGCGTCGTTTCCGTGCCTTCCTGCGCAACATGATCGTGCGGGGCCAGGAGGCGGGCGAGTTCCGCGCCGACGTCGACGCCGACGCGGCTGCGGCCGGCTACACCAGCGCCGTGCTCGGTGCCGAGATCCAGTTCTACCAGGACCCCGACCGCTTCGTATTCGAAGCGGCCATCCACACCTTCCTCGACCAGCTACTGACGAGCCTGAGCCCGACCGGCCCGGACACTGGCCGCGACATCTGCGACGGAGGACCGACAGCGAAATGATCGATCTTCATCTCGACGAGGAGCAGCAGCTCATCCATGAAACGGTGAGCTCGTTTGCCAAGGACCGGGTCCGGCCGGCGGCCCACGAGGCCGACGAGACCGCGACGATACCGACGAACGTCATCGACCAGGCATGGGAGCTGGGCCTCATCCAGGCCAGCATCCCCGAGGAATACGGCGGCTACGGCCACGAGACATCCGCCGTGACCGGCGCGGTGATCGCCGAGGGCCTGGCCGAGGGCGACCTCGCGATCGCCATCCACGCGCTGTCGCCGCGCCTGGTGGTCGACCCGGTGATGCACCTCGGCAACGAGGAGCAGAAGAAGGCAATCCTGCCGCAGTACTGCGGTGAGAAGTTCGTCCCCGGCTCGGCGGCGGTTCTCGAGCCACGCTGGGACTTCGTGCTCGACAAGATGGAGACCTCCGCACGCCGCGACGGCGGAGACTACGTGCTGAGCGGCTCGAAGTGCTATGTGCCGCTGGCGGGCGAAGCACCTCACATGATCGTCTACGCTCGCGACGACGACGGCAGGGTCGGCGCGTTCGTCGTGGCCGCCGGCACCCCAGGCGTGGAGATCGGCGAGCGCGAGAAGAACCTCGGCCTGCGCGCGCTCGAGACGCACGAGGTCACGTTCGGTGACTGCCGCGTTCCGGGCTCTGCGCGACTCGGAACCGACGCGCTGCCGATGCTGCGTCGGGCGCGCGTGGCGCAGTCGGCAATGGCGGTCGGCGTCTCGAAGGCAACGCTCGACTACGCGATCGACTACGCCAAGGAACGCGAGGTGTTCGGTGTGAAGGTCGCCCAGAAGCAGGCCATCGCGTTCATGCTCGCCGACATGGCGATCGAGGTCGACGCCAGCCGCCTGCTCAACTGGGAAGCGGCCTGGAACCTCGACTCCAGCGCGGGTGCGGTACGCGAGGTGGCCATGGCCCACCGCTATGCGATCGAAACCGTCATGGGCATCACCGACAACGGCGTCCAGGTTCTCGGCGGACACGGCTTCATTCGCGACCATCCATCCGAGATGTGGGCACGCAACGGCCGCGGATTCTCGACCTTCGAGGGGCTCGCCTCGCTGTAGGCGCGGGCGACAAGGAGCACCAGACGATGGATTTCACTCTCTCGGAAGCTGCAACAAAGAGAAAAGAGCTGATGCGCATGGCGGCCGAGACGCTCATGCGTCCGATCGCGCGTCAGTACGACGAGGAAGAGCACACCGAGCCGTGGGACTTCTTCAACACGATGTGGGAAGCGTCGAGCCAGAATCGCGAAGCCGCCTCGATGACCGGCGAGGGAAAGGGCAAGGGCAAGGAAAAGAAGGGTTCGGAGCGCAAGCAGTCCGAGGCAACCCTGATCGCGGCCGTCCAGATCGAGGAGCTCGCCTGGGGCGACGCCGGCCTGTACCTGTCGATCCCGAACCCCGGGCTCGGCGGCGCGGCCGTCAATGCCGCCGGCACCAAGGAGCAAAAGGCACGCTTTCTCGGCGACTTCCACAGCGGCAAGCCACGCTGGGGAGCGATGGCGATCACCGAAGCTCACTTCGGATCGGATTCGAAGATGGTCGCCACCACCGCGCGCCGCGACGGCGACGAGTGGGTGATCAACGGCACCAAGATCTTCTGTACCTCGGGCTATCGAGCACTCGAGCTGTCCGAGGGCTTCGTGATCGTGTGGGCCACGCTCGACAAGACCAAGGGGAGACCCGCCATCAAGTCGTTCGTGGTGCCGGCCGGCACGCCGGGCGTGAAGGTGACCAAGCTCGAGGACAAGATGGGCATCCGGGCCTCCGACACCGCCGAGATCACGTTCGAGGACGCGCGCATTCCGGCCGACAACATCCTCGGCACGCCCGAGATCGTCGAGAAGGGCCGCGCCGGCTTCAAGGGCGTGATGGCGACGTTCGATGCGACGCGCCCGATCGTGGCCGCCAGTGGCATCGGAGTAGCGCGCGCCGCCCTCGACTTCGTACAGGACTTCCTGACCGAGGCCGGCATCGAGATCCGCTACGAGGCCAGCGCACGCGAGATGACCGTGCTCGAACGCGACGTCATCGACATGGAATCGCAGCTGCAGGCCGCGCGCCTGCTCACATGGCGAGCCTGCAACATGATGGATCGCGGAGAGCGCAACAGTAAGGAATCCTCGATGTGCAAGGCCAAGGCCGGCTCGGTGTGCACGCGCGTCACGCAGAAGTGCGTCGAGCTACTCGGACCGCTCGGCTACTCGCGCAAGCTGCTACTCGAGAAGTGGATGCGCGACGCGAAGATCACCGACATCTACGAGGGCACGCAGCAGATCAACCAGATGATCGTCGCACGCAGCATCCTCGGGTACTCCAGCAGCGAGCTGAACTGACGTGAGCCGCGAGCTGGCGAGCGGCGAATTACCTAGCGCCGCCGCCAGCTCCACGCACCCCGGAACTCCCGAGTCGCCGAACCGGGCTGCGTCCTCGCCGCCGCCGACTTGCATCCCGCCCGCCGCGCAGAAACAACACTTCACATGCCCATCGAGCTTCGCTGCCACGAGCAAGGCCGCGTGGAGATGATCGAGACCACCCGCCGCGACCCCGGCGACGGCGAGGTACGCCTGCGCGTGGATCGCTGCGGGATCTGCGGCAGCGACCTGCACTGGTTCAGCGGCAGCATGTCGCCGCCTCACGTATGTCCCGGTCACGAGATCAGCGCCACGGTGGCGGCCGTCGGTCGTGGCGTCGACGGCTGGCGAGAGGGCGACAGCGTGGCCGTCGAGCCGCTGGAGCGTTGCGGTGAGTGCGCGCCCTGCCTCGCCGGCAGCTATCACCTTTGCTCGCGGCTCGGCATCGTCGGCGTCACCCGCGACGGCGGCATGGCATCGGAGCTCGTGGTACCCGCCTACACTCTGTTCGCGCTACCGGCCGGCGTCGACGCCGAGCTCGGTGCACTGACCGAGCCGCTGGCCGTGGCCGTGCACGCAGTGCGGCTGGCCGGATCGGTGCGCGATTCGAGCGTGCTGGTGCTCGGCGGCGGGACCATCGGCCAGATGGCGGTCGCAGCCGCCCGACGGCTCGGCGCGGCACACATCGCGATCACCGCGCGTCACCCACATCAGCGCGAGCTGGCCGGCGCGCTGGGGGCCGATCAGGTCCTCGACCCCGACCGCGTCCGCGACTGTGCCCGCCGTCCCGACGTCGTCATCGAGACGGTCGGAGGATCGGCCACGACCATCGCCGACGCGATTCGAGCCGTCGCCCGCGGCGGCACGGTCGTCATGGTCGGGCTGTTCGACAAACCACCGGCGTTCGACCCGATGGCCATGCTCATCAAGGAGGTGCGCCTGGTCGGCTCCAACGTCTACAACCGGCCGACCGGCGAGGCGGCCGATTTCGAGATCGCGCTCGAGATCCTGGTCGACCGCGCCACCGCGCTGCACGGCGTGGTCACCCACGTCGTGCCGCTCGCGCGCGCCCAGGAGGCGTTCGAGACGGCCGGCGACAAGACCACCGGCGCCGTGAAGGTGTTGCTGGACACCACCACCGGCTGAAGCGCCCGGCTAGCTAGCGTGGTCGGACCAGGTCGAGCTCGCGAAGTCGCCGATCGAGAAACACATAGCCCACCTGCACGCCCAGCACCTGGACCATGACGACGACGTCGGGGTCGTCGAACGAGACCGTGGGCGCGCGCCCGCTGTCGGCCGCGCGCTCGTAGAGGAACCCGCCCAGCGCTCGCTCGACCGCCTGCGTCTCGAGCCGGCCCTTCAGGCCCCTGAGCCGGGCGCGCACGTGGAACGACTTGCCCTCGAGCCGCCCACCGGCACCTTCCAGGCTGTCGCACAGGGCCTCGGTGACGTCGTCGCGCTCGAACGCGAGCGTGTGCTCGAGCGGCACCACGCGGTTCACCTCGGCGAACGCCTCGGGGCGCCGCGCACGGCTGTCGAGCAGCCACGCCGACGCATCACCGTCGGTGTTGCCGACGAGCACGCCGCGATACGGCGTGGTTCGAAACGAGGCGAGCTGCGACAGGCCGCGCAGGGCCGCACCCGTCATGCCGTTCTCGGCCACGGCGACGACGTTCCACGTTCCCGGATCGTAGCTACGCGTGTCCACGGCCGGATTATGCGTGCGCCGGCCGCTCCCGCAACCCGCGCACCGCGGCCGGCCGGCCGTGCGGCGCCGCCCGCCAGGCCCGAACGTGAGCGGGAATCACGATCCGCCGCCGCCGCGATCTCGCTGGACAGCCCGGGCCACGTCGGCTAATGCTGCCTGCCGTGTTTGTCCCGAAAATCCCGCTCGTTACAGAGCGCGCGGCGACGGCCGCACGCGCCCGTCGCGCCCCGGCAGCATGGGCCTGTGGCGCCCTGGCCGCCGCGGCGCTCGCCATCGTCGCTGGCTGCGGCGCCGGCGACGGTACCAAGCGCGAGCTGCCGGCGGGGCCGCCCACCTCGGCCGGGCCGGGGCCGCTGGTGCTGTATGCCTCTCTCGGTCAGGCCAATCAGGTGGTGGCATACCGGCTGGGCGCTGATGGTCTGCTGCCTGCCGACCCGTTCAGCGCGATCGACCTGGAGAACCCGCGCCGCATGCTGCTGAACGGCAATATCCTCTACGTCCTCCTCCCCGACCGCGTCGTGTCGATCGCCATCAACAACGACGGCAGCCTGCCGAGCATACCGACGTCGGTGACCGCGGTGATCGAGGAGGGCAACCCGCTCGACCTCGCCCTGTTCGGAGACGTCCTCTACGTGGCCTACGAAGACCTCGAGCAGCTCATCGCCTACCGGCTCGTGCTGGGTCACGTACCGGCCGGTGCCCTGTCTGCCAGCGGCACCGGCAACAGCGACTACCAGGCCGTCGCCGCCAACCAGCGGTTCGTGTTCGCCGCCACGCCCCGGGAGCGTTCGGTGCACACCTACCTGAAGATCGGCCAGGGAGCGCTGCCGGTCGACCCGCAGTCGGAAGTCGCCCGCATCGACTTCCCCGATGACATGCTGATTCACAACGGGGTGCTGTACGCGGCCGATGGCATCGATCGTCGCATCCTGGGCTGGTTCATCCCCGACACCGGCATCCTGCCCGAGGATCCCGACTTCGAGACCCTACGTGTCGAGAGCTACGTCGAGATGGTGATCAACGACGACCTCGGCCTGCTGTACGCGAGCGGATTCAACCGCGGCCGCCTCGACACGTTCCGGATCAATCCCATCGACGGCAGCTTCCTCGACGACAAGCCCGTGACCTCCACCGCCCAGGACGTCGCGTCGTTTCCCAACGGCATGGACCTGGCCGGCGGCATCCTGTACGTCGCGCTGGCAGGGCGCGACCGGATCGACGCCTATATCGTGGCGTCCAACGGCGCCCTGCCGCGCTTTCCGTCGAGCAGCACGAACGTGATCCCCGACGCGTTCCCGAACGACGCCAAGGTCGGCCTGTTCCCGACGGGTAGCTGAACCGAGCGTCGGCCGTCGAGGCCGGACCTCAGCGTGGCGACGAACCGGGCGTTCGCGCGCCTTCGTCGGCACGCTGGCCGGCAGCCTGGCCCTCGCCGAGCTCGACGCGCGTCCACTGTGCGCGCGACACCAGCGCCGACGGTGCAATGTGCTGGTGCCCCTCGATCGTGCCCACGACGATGACGTTCGCGATGCGGCCGCCCTTGTAGTGGTACGTGAAGCTGTAGCCGCCGAGCATACGCCGCAGCACCTCTTCCATGCGCGCCCGGTGCATGGTCAGTGTTACCGGCCGCGTCACGGGCTCGAGGCTCTCGATCGTGGGCCCGCCCACCGCGCGCATGTGCTCGATGAGCGTATCCGTCGGCACCTTCTCCGCGTAGATCGACACGCTGTCGCCGTGATCGACGAGGTAGGTCGTCGCGGTGCCGGTACCGTAGGTGAGGATCTCCGGAACCCCGCTGCCACGACCCTCCAGCTCGGTGGCGAGAGCCCGCGCGCCCATCGCGGTCACCAGCACCGCGACAGCGGCTGCAGTGACCCGGGCGGGTAACGATCTCGACATCGACGACATGGGGTGAGCTTTGCGGTGTGCGGCAGCGCCGCGTCACCGTGGCGAACACGCGCCGAAAAACTGGCTAGCAGCCACGAGCGGGTCTATAACTTTTATCTACCGCCTCGGGCAGGTCTGCAACCCGCCACGCGACACGATGAGGGATTCCGACGATCCACGCCCCTCTGCCGACGATGCCACCGCCTCGCTCGCGGCCCTGGTACGCGCGATCGACGAGCTCGAGGCTGCGGCCGGCTTCCGCGACGGGATCCACGGCCTCACCGAGTGGCTCGAGCGCGTGTCCGCAGCCATCGACTCCATTCCCGTCGACGACGTCGCCGGCACGCGTGAGGAGGTAGGGGCCCTGATCGAGCGCCTGCTAGACCTCAACGCCCGCATCCAGGGGCTGGTGCGCCTCAAGCGCCTGCTGTCCTGATCGATCCCGACGAGGCCGGACACCATCACCGACGCTCGCCGCGCCATCTACCGGCGCCACGACGCGCGAGAGCCGGTAGATGGGCGGCGAGCCCGCACTCGCGGGCAGGCTAGCGCGATTTCGGCTTTGCGACCGTGACCCGATCGCGCAGGTCGGCGATCAGGCCGGGGCCTATTCCCTTCACGCGCTCGAGATCGCCCACGTTCGCGAACGGTAGCCGCGAGCGCTCCTCGACGATCGCAGCCGCCTTCGCGTCGCCGATGCCCGGCAGCTCGGTGAGCTGCTCGAGCGTGGCCTTGTTCACATCGACGCGCTCGACCGCGACGGCCGGGCCCGACGACAGCACCATCGCCGCAAGCGCGGCTGCGGTGGCCATGGCGACGCGACCGCGCAGCGGCGATCGGCCGGAAACAGTTGACGTTCGTACCATCAGACATCCCTCCTTGGCTGGGTCTCGTCGACCGGTCACACACCGGTTCGACGGTCGACGAGTAAGCCGGGACGCGGTGCGTGCCAATGCCGCGGATGTCATCGATCGGCCGGCAGCCCGGTGAACGACCCGACCCGCAGACGCGTGCGACGGGAGCGGACCGGTTCAGCGCGTGGCGAGACCGCGCCCGTCGACGGCAAGCTCGTGGAAGCGCGACGAGTAGTGGTGATGGACCCACCACTCGAACGCCTCCGACGCGTCGATCGCGTGAAGACGTTCGTATTCGTGCTGCGGCGGCCCGGCACCGAGCGCGCTGCCGAGCGCCATGGCCCGGAACGAGGTCGTGAGCACGAGATCGCGCTCGCAGTAGTAGACGTAGGTCGACTCGCGCGCGAGGGCGCCGAGGCGGTCGGCGAGATCGCGCTCGCGAAACGCGGGCGCGCACAGGTGGATCTCGTCGGGTCGCTGCTCATCGTCGAGCAGCGCAACGGCCTCGACCAGGTGGCGGCACCCGAGCGAGTGCCCGACGACGCGCAGCCGGTCGTAGCGGCGGCGCAGCCGCCGGAGTCGGGCGGCCAGCCGCTCGGCGCGCTCGACGGCACGACGCGACGCCACGATGTACTGGAACACCAGCCGGCCGGCCAGCAACGTGAGCTCCTCGACCACGGCCCGGGTGGCGAAGACGGGCAACGGGATCCGAGACAGATGCCGCGTGCGTCGGTACACCTCCCACGACACGCGGCTCACGACGGCCAGCGGCACGGGAATGCGGCCGAGTCGCAGCAAGCTGCCCGCAGGCCACGTGTAGCCGGACGCGCGCGGTCCCCAGGCATGCGACTCGCCGAGCCTGCGGTGGCTCGCGCGCCAGCGCGCGAAGTCGTCGGCCGTCTCGTTGCGGCCGAGGAAGCCCTTCACGTAGACCGTGGTTTCTCGATCACCGGCATCGGCGCGCGCCAGCGAAACCAGCTTCTCCCCTGCATCGGCCACCGTTTTCTCATCCCGACAGCCCCGTGGTAGTACAGGCGCGGCTGCAGCTCTCGCCCACCCCGTGGCGCGACCTGCAACCCCAACCACAGGGCGAGCATGGCCAGGCCGGACGTCGGCAAGAAGATAGAAGCTCTACGGCACGAGATCGAAGAGCACAATCGTCGCTACTACCTCCTCGACGACCCCACGGTGAGCGACGCGGAGTACGACGCTGCGCTGCGCGAGCTCGAGCGCCTGGAGCGCGAGCACCCCGAGCTCGCCACCCCCGACTCGCCCACGCAGCGGCCCGGCGCACCTCCACTGGAGATCTTCGAGCAGTCGGCACATCTCAAACCGATGCTGTCGCTGGCCAACGCGCTGGATGAGGACGAGGTGGCCGAGTTCGTCGCCCGCGTGGCCAAGGCGCTCGGGCACGCCGAAGGCGGTGACGACCTCGAGTTCATCTGCGAACCCAAGCTCGACGGCGTGGCGATCACCCTCCTGTACGAACGCGGCAAGCTGGTGCGCGGCGCGACACGCGGCGACGGAACCGTCGGAGAGGACGTCACGCCCAACGCACGCACCGTGCGAACGATTCCGCTCGAGCTCGCACCTGCCGCCGGCGGACCGCCGCGGCAGGCCGAGATACGAGGCGAGATCGTCATCGCGAAATCCGACTTCGCCGAGCTCAACGAACAGCGCGACGCCGACGGCGAGCCGGTGTTCGCGAACCCGCGCAACGCCGCCGCCGGCGCGCTGCGCCAGCTCGACTCGTCGATCACGGCGACACGGCCCCTCGATTTCTACGTTCACAGTCACGGCCAGATCGAGCCGGCCGGCTTCGAGCGTCACGGCGAGTTCCTGGCCCTGGCCGCCGGCTGGGGATTCAAGCACCATCCCGCCGTACGGCGCGTGCGCGGCCTCGACGGCATCATCGCCTACCACCGTCGCGCCGAGGCCGAGCGAGAGTCGCTCGACGTGGACGTCGATGGCGTCGTCGTCAAGCTGGACGAGCTGGCGTTGCAGAACCGCCTGGGCGAGCTGTCGCGATCGCCGCGCTGGGCCGTCGCCATCAAGTTCAAGCCCCGCCAGGCGGTGACGCGCGTGAACGCCATCGTGGCGTCGGTGGGTCGCCTCGGCACCATCACACCGGTGGCCGAGCTCGAGCCCGTCTCGCTGGCCGGGGTCACCGTGTCGAACGCCTCGCTGCACAACATGGACGAGGTGCGTCGCAAGGACGTGCGGGTTCGCGACTGGGTGACGATCGAGCGGGCCGGCGACGTCATCCCGTACGTCGTCGGGCCGGTGGTCGAGAAGCGCGACGGTACCGAGAAGAAGTTCCGCATGGTGCGACGCTGCCCCTCGTGCAGGTCGAAGGTCGTGCGGCTCGAAGACGAGGTCGCGTACCGGTGCACCGGCGCCGCCTGCCCCGCCCAGCTCAAGGAACGGCTGCGGCACTTCGCGGGCAAGACCGCGATGGACATCGACGGGCTCGGCGAGAAGCTGGTCGCACAGCTCGCCGAGGAGCGCCTCGTCACGAGCTTCGCCGACCTGTACCGCCTCGACGTCGAACGCATCGTCGAGCTCGACCGCATGGGGCCGAAATCAGCGGCCAACCTGGTCGCCGCGATCGATGCCAGCAAGACACGGCCCCTGGCACGACTGATCTTCGCGCTGGGGATCCGGCACATCGGCGAGTTCGCCGGCCGCGTGCTCGCGCGCGCGTTCGGCGACCTCGACGCGCTGGCGGCGGCGAGCGAGGAGGAGCTGGTGGCAATCGACGGCATCGGCCCCGAGATGGCGGCCGCGCTGCACGCGTTCTTCGCCGACGACGCGAATCGCGAGCTGGTGAACGATCTGCTCGCAGCCGGCCTCGAGCCCGGCCAGCAAGCCGCCGGCGGTGGCGGCGACGACCGCCTGGCGGGCAAGACGTTCGTGCTGACGGGCACGCTCACGCTGCCGCGCAACCGCGTGAAGGACATGATCCACGGCGCCGGCGGGACGGTGTCGTCATCGGTCAGCGGCAAGACCGACTACGTCGTCGTCGGCGAGTCGCCCGGCAGCAAGCTCAAGAAGGCCGAAGAGCTCGGCGTCGACACGCTCGACGAGGACGCGCTGCTCGCCCTGTTGGGCGATGAAGGCGGGGGCACGTGACGAGGTGACGCACCGGTGAGCAAGAGCCTGCGACGCCTGCGTGTGGTCGTCTCCGGACGCGTCCAGGGCGTGTGGTTTCGCGGCTCGATGGTCGAGCAGGCACGCGCGCTCGGCGTGGCAGGCTGGGTTGAGAACCGGCCGGATGGTACCGTCGAGGCCGTCGTCGAGGGACCGGACGACGCGGTCGAGCGGATTCTCAAGTGGTGTCACCACGGGCCCTCGGGTGCGCGCGTCGACGACGTGACCACCAGCGAGGAACCACCGGCCGGCATCACCGGCTTCGACGTGACGCACGGGCCATCGAGATGAGCGATATGAAGATCCAGACGGTCACCGGCACCATTCGCCCCGACGAGCTCGGCCGCACGCTCGCGCACGAGCACATGCTGATCGGCTGGCCCGGCTGGCAGGCCGACACGCTCAGGCGCGGGCCGACCCGCGACGAGGCGATCGCCATCTGCACCGACCGCATCGCCGAGATGCAGGCGCACGGCGTCCGCTCGATGATCGATCCGTGCCCGAGCGATCTCGGTCGCGACGTCGAACTGATGGCCGAGGTGGCCGCACGCACCGGCCTGAACGTGATCTGCGCCACCGGTCTCTACAAGGAAGACCAGGGCGGCGCACCGTATTGGAAGTTTCGCGCCCAGTTCGGCGCCACCGTCGAGTCGATCGCCGAGGTGTACATCCGCGAGCTCACCGACGGCATCGGTGATACCGGCGTCCGGCCGGGCATCATCAAGGTGGCCACCGGTGCACCGGCCATCACCGATTACGAGCGCATGCTGCTGAACGCCGCCGCGATCGCGTCGAACGAGACCGGCGCGCCGATCACCACCCACACCGACGAGGGCGTGTGCGGCGACGAGCAGCAGAAGATCCTCACCGACCACGGCGTACCGGCTCATCGAATCATCGTGGGGCACTCGTGCGGAACCGACCGCTTCGAGTATCACACCAGGATCCTCGGCGGCGGCTCCTATCTGGGCTTCGACCGCTTTGGCATCGAGGTGCTGCAGCCCGATGAGCGGCGCGTGGCATCGCTGCTCAAGCTGCTCGACGACGGCTGGGCCGGCCAGATCGTGGTCTCGCACGATTCGGTGTGGTGCTGGCAGGGCCAGCCGGTTCCCACGCCCGAGGCGTTCGAGGCCGCGATGGCCGACTGGACGCCGACCCACTTCTTCGAGCGCATCGTGCCGCGGCTGAAGGACGGTGGCGCGACCGACGAGCAGATCACGATGATGGTGGAGGAGAACCCGCGCCGGTTCTTCGCCGGCGACCTGCCGCCGAGCGAGCCCACTGCGGCGTGAGCGGACGACGCGCTCGCCCGCCCGCGGCGACACCGGAGATCCACCGCGCCGGTGCGTCCCACCAGGCGCGAACCACGCGTAAGTCGCACCGGTGATGGCCGCGCGGCAGGCCACGCCGACCGGCGTTCGAGGCCCGTACTCGCGCGAGCTCGAGTGTGCCCGTGCGATCGCCGCAATGCTGGTCTTTGCGCGCCATGTGTCGGGCCGGATGATCGGCGCGAGCCCCGAGGAGGGCCCGCCGGGTTTCCTGTACTCGTTCGCGGTAGGGGGACAGACCGGCGTTACACTGTTCTTCGTCCTCAGCGCGTTCCTCCTCGTGCCGCCGTTTCTCGAGTCCGGCGGGATCTCGATCCGGCGGTTCTTCCAGCGTCGGTTCCTGAGACTCTGGCCGATCTACGCTGTCGCCGTATTCGCAGCTGCGGTCTGGAACGCGGGACAGCCGGGTGTCGTGCGGCAATCGCTGGCGTACCTCGTCTACGGCCAGACCTTCTGGGGCCGGGTCACGCCGCTGGAGCCGTTCAGCTCGGTGTGGTGGAGCCTGGCGACGGAGGTCCAGTTCTACATCGCGCTCGGCCTGTGCGGCTTGCTCGGTACCCGGCGGACGGGGCGAGCCGTGCTGACGGCTCTGCTTGTCGGCTACGCGATCGCATACGGTGTTTTTCTGGTAACCGGATTCGGCGTCTCCGACCTGAGCCCGTCGCTGTCGCTGCGCGTCTCGCTGTTCGGACGCGGCTGGTCGTTCCTGATCGGCGGCGCCGCCGCCTGGCTCTACGGGCGGTTCGGGCAACGGTGGCGACGCCGACTCGCCGAGGCGACATGGATGCGCAACGGGGGCGGCGACATGCTCCTCGCCGTCGTGGTGGTGGCGATCGGCCTGCTTCTGATGAAGGTCGAGACCATCGGTACATGGCACGCCGAGTTCGTGTGGCACGCCTGGCATCTCCCCGAGTCGATGCTGTGGGCGGCCTTCGTTCTGGGCCTGCTGGTCTTGCCGCTGCGTACGCGTGTGCTGCTCGTCAACGAGCCGCTGGAGCGCCTCGGAACCATCTCCTACTCTCTGTACCTGTGGCACCTGCCGATCATCGTGGGCGTCGCGACCGCTCTCGGCATCCACCCGGGCGGGGTCGTGAACATGGAGCCGGTCCGGCTGCTGGTCGGTGTGCTGCTCGCAACGGGTCTGGCGGTGGCGGTGAGCAGCCTCACCTACCGCTTCATCGAGCGCCCCATGCTCGCGCGCAAGCAGCGCGTCGCGACGTAGCCCCGCGGCTCTTGCGGGACCGCGTTCAGCGCTCCAGCCCGGCCTCGTGGAGACCCTCGATGAGCGGTTCGATCACCTCGTCGGCGTACCCGTACGACGCACGCAGCTCTTCTCGTACCGCAGCCGCGGAGTCGGGGTCGAGCTCGGCGAGCGCGCGGGCTGCCTCGTCGTGGCGGCCCAGCTGCCCGTAGGCGGCCGCGAGGAAGACGCGCGCCTGATACGTGTCTCCGCTCGTGATCCTCTGCGCCGCTTCCACTGCTTCCTCGTAGCGACCGTCACGGTAGCTGTCGAGAAACGGGGTGATGTGTAACCAGAGGGGAGGGTTCGGGTCGAGCGAGAGCGCTCTCCCGACCATCGGTAGCGCTCGGTCGAAGTCACCGCGCTGGGCAAGGTAGGTGCCGAACAGCGCCAGCCACAGCGCGTTGTTGGGGTTGATGGCCACGGTCTTCTCGACTTCACGTACGAAGCGGTCGTACTGCCGACGTCCGAAGTACGTGAGCGCGACCGCGCCATGGGCGACCTGGTTCCGAGGGTCCAGCCCCAGCGCACGCTCGGCGACCTCGAGCGCGCGCTCGAGTGAATCGTAGAGCTCGGGTTGCGCGTTCCAGCGGTGTCGATGTTCCTCGGCGTACGTGTAGGCAAGCCATGCCCACGCGTCGGCGTAGTCGGCGTCGAGATCCACGACACGCTCGAGGCAGTTGCGGGCCGCGAGATGATTGGCGGCCGTGTGGATCTGCAAGTACTCATAGGTGCGTAGCACGCAGTCGTAGGCGTCGAGGCTGTCCGTGGTCTTGCGGCGCGACTCCACAAGCCCGGCGCGCGATATTGCCCCGTACGTGCCGGTGACGGCGCCGACCACGCGATCGGTCAGCTCATCTTGCAGGCCGAACAGGTCGCCGGCGGTGAGATCGCGGTCGTACACTTCGGCCCAGAGCTGGCGGCCGTCACCGGCATCGGAGAGCTGCGCCGTCACGCGCACGCGCTCACCGGCCCTGCGCACGCTGCCCTCGAGCACGTAGCGAACGCCGAGCTCGCGGCCGACATCACGCACGTCGGCGGTGGTCCGCTTGTAGTGAAACGTGGAGTGGCGAGCAATCACGAACAGCTCGCTGAAACGCGACAGACCGGTGATGATGTCCTCGGTGAGGCCGTCGCTGAAGTATTCCTGCGCGGGATCGCCGCTCACGTTCGCGAACGGCAGCACGGCGACCGATGGGCCCCTGGGGAGCTCCAGCGAGGCCACGCCGCGGCCACCGTTGCCCGCCCGGTCCCAGCGCTGCGAGATCACGACGCCGGCCGCCACCACCGCGGCAACCAGCGCGGCCAGCGTCACCAGGACCACACGTCCGCGCAGAATTCCGACCCGCCCGGGCCCGTTCGTCGATCCCTCGCCGATCACGAGGTACGCGCGCACGGGCTGCGGAATGTTCTTCACGCGCTGCTCACCGAGATCGCGGTACCCGAGGTCGAGCTTGCCGTGAATCAGGTCGCGGACGTTGCTCGATACGCAGATGCCGCCCGGCTCGGCCAGCCCCTCCAGCCGCGAGGCGATGTTCACGCCATCGCCGTAGATCCGATCCTCCTCGACCCGGACGTCTCCCAGGTGGATGCCCACGCGGAACCGCATGCGACGGTGTTCGAGCAGCTCCTCATTGCGGCGCCCGAACACACGCTGGATCTCGATCGCGCACCGAACACCGTCGAGCGCGCTCGGGAACTCCGCCAGGAAGTTGTCGCCGGTGAAGTCGACGAGCCGTCCGCGGTGCGCGTCGATGAGAGCTTCGGCCTCCAGGCGGTGCGCCGCCAGGGTCTGTACCGTGGCGTCCTCGTCGTCGGCCATGAGGCGGCTGTAGCCGGCGACGTCGGCGCTCACGATCGCGGCGAGGTGCCGCCTGGGAGCCGAGGAGTCCACGCTCACGCTCCTAGCGAGCAGCCCCACGGGCGTCAAACGGCGCGCTAGCGAGCGTTGCCCCCGCATCGCCCGCCGGCCGTACCACGCCCGCGGATCGCGTGTACACCGCCGTGGGGCCGCCGGTCAGGGGATGTACAGCGTTCCGATGGCGATGAACATCTCGTCTTCGGTGGTCACGCCGCCCTTGAGCGGACACGCGTCACAGACCGAGCCGGGGCACAGCGCATCGTTCCCGCTGCAAAGCTGCCCCTTGTTCGGACCGCCGAGGCACGCGACCGTGGCCGGCGAGCACGGCCCGCCCAGCGGTGTTCCGTTCGGACACACGGTGGACGGCGGAGGGCACGGCGAGCCGGAGCGGGTCTTGACCTCCTCCGGGTCGGATTCACCGTTGTCGTACAGCGCGCAGAACTTGATGGTTCGCTGCGCGGTCGTTCCCGAATAGACCTTCGGCGGTTCGTACGCGATCGACAGCGGATCGCTGTAGTCGAAGCTCTCGTAGAACTGATCGGCGGGATCGCCCGGTGAGCACACCGCGGGGCTGGCGCACGGCGTTTGCGGCTGCTCGTAGTAACGCCAGCGCTTGCCGAACTTGTGCATGTGCGACGAGATGTCGAACAGGTGCGTGTTCTCGGCGAACGTGTGCGTGTAGCAGTACTCGCGCGACTCGAACGGCGGCACGTTCTGCACGAAGATATGGGTCTGGTTGAAGAGCTGGCGAGCGAGCCACTGCTGATTGGACGTGAAGTCGAGGTTGATCCACGACTCCATGTTCATGTCGACATTCGTGAGGTTGAACGCGTGCGAGTTCCAGACCACCACGCCGCGAAGCGGCATGGGTCGATACACGCCATCGGGCAACGGGAACGACTGCGTGGGCTCCTGTGAGCCGCTGAACGTGGGTGCCTTGCCGTTGAAGTTGCTGTAGTCGGGCGGTCCGAAGCCGCCTACCGCCAGGCAGCCCACACCCGTCTTCCAGTCGCCGCCGCACACCCCGCCGGGACACTGGCCGGCGGCCTGCGGGTCGCAGGGCTGACCGTCGTCGTCGCCGAGATAGCAGCGCCATGTGCCCCAGCCCTGGTGATCCACGTCGTGGTCACCGCCGTAGATGTGAACGATCGAATGATGCGACTGCCCGTCCTGGAACAGGTGGTTGGCACCGAACGCGAAGCACTTGCCCGTACCCTGGGGCGGATCGTTGGTACCGGGGAACTGACCGAGGCAGTCGACCTGCATCTCCTCGGGCACGAGGCCCGGTGCCGAGAGATCGTAGAAGCTCGGCACGCAGACCTCGTCTTCCGACTGCGCGGGCAACGGGTAGCCGGGCATCGCGACCTGGACACCCTCGCCGGATACGGGCGGATCGGGTTTCGGGATCTTGAGCGGCACCGGATCGGGCAGGCAGCTGCCGAGCAGCTCGGCGGTGCCGTCGACCGCGCCGTCGGCCGGCGCGCCGCCGCGAATCCACAAACGGACCACGTCGAGCAGCTCCGGCGTGATAGCCGGCGCGTTCTGCGGCATGGGCGAACCGGAGATCGGCGGCGTACCGCTGAGCTTGTTGGCAAGCTTCATGTACAGCATGCTGCGGTCGTCGTCGCCGGGGAACACGCGCAACGTGGTCGGATCGATCTGCGACTCCACGCCCACGAGCGCCGCGAACGACGCCCCGGCGCGCAGATCAAGACCGCCCTGTGCGGCCGCGCCGTGGCACAGCGCCGTGCTGCAGCTGTACACCTCGCTGTCGAACACCAGCGCCTGGATGGCCTCGAACGTGCTCGCGAAATCGCTCTGCTGCGGCTCGCAGCCGACGCAGGCGTTGCTGCACGTGTCGGTGTCCTCACCGTTGCCGTCGTCGCACTGCTCACCGAGCTCACGCAGTGCATTGCCACAGGCCGCCGGGCAGTCGCCGGGCGGATTGGCACCGTTGCTCGACAGCTTGCCGACCTCGTTGTGCTTCAGGTCGCCAGCGCCGAACGACGCGCAGTACACATCCGTCCCCGTCGTGAGCAGGACCTCGACCGCGCCGTGTGCCCCGGCGATCCGGTACGGCCAGAACGCGCCCTTCGCCTTGATCATGAGGTTGCCGTCGCCCGCCTTGTTCACCTTGAGGTCGATCTTGTTGATCCCGCTCGACGAGAGATAGCGGGGGTCATCCTTGTAGCGAAAGCCCTTCTCGCCCACACGTGTCCACTTCGCGACGTCGAGCTCGATCATTTCGGTGCTCGCCTCGGGGTCGGCCGGATCGCGTACGATCAGGTACGACGGCAGCACCGTCGGATCATCGTCGAACATCGACGAGTTGATGAAGATCTGCTGCTTGCTCTTGAAGATGAACTTGCGCTTGGCAGCGGCACCGGCGGGATCACTCATCTTGAGCTTGTCGCCGCGAATGCGGTGATGATCGTCGTCGTGCGCAGCGGCCGGCCGCGCGCCGGCGACGAGCAGAACGCCCAGCATCGCGAGAGAGAGCCTCCAGAACGCAGCGTGCCTCCGATTGCGCATGAACTCCTCCTGCGTCGCGCGGCGCGCACCTGGCCTCGCCCGCGGCCACGGTGCGGCGACGAAGCGACCGCCACCGAATCCGTTATCGCTACCAGCTCGCTGAACGGTACGTCAAGCCGGTGCGCCGTGATTTCGCACCGCCGGGGCTGTGCCGTCTTTGATCGCCCCCGTACGGGTGCGAGCCGGCCACGCGGCACGCTACCGACGCGTCAGGCCTTCGGGTCGAGCTTGCGGGCCGCGTCGTAGACGGCCCGGCGCGCGACGCCACGCGGCTTGAGTCGAGCGGCGGCGTCGCGAACGCTCAGCCCGGCGTCGAGCAGCCTCTTCACCTCGAGAGCGAGCTCGTCGGCCGACAACGAGTCGGCGTCGCCGGCGGGCGCGTGGACGGCGACCACGAACTCGCCGCGCGGGCCGCGTTGTTCGAGGTCGTCGGCGACCCGGGAAGCGCGCCCGCGCAACACCTCCTCGTAGCGCTTGGTGAGCTCGCGCCCGACCACCACCTCGGGGTCGTCGAGCAGCTCGGTGAGCTCGCGCAGAAGCCGCACGACCCGCATCGGCGATTCGTAGAGCACGTAGGTCCGACCGCTACCGGCCATCGCCTCGATCGAGCGCCGCCGCGGCTGCGTCGTCTTGGGCAGGAACCCCTCGAAGCAGAAGCGGTCGACGGGAAGACCGCTGACCGCGAGCAGCGCGATCACGGCCGACGGTCCCGGCACGGTGACCACCTCGATGTCGTTCTCGCCGGCGGCGGCAACCAGGCGAAAACCGGGGTCGGAGACCGCCGGCGTGCCGGCGTCGCTGACCAGGGCCACCGACAGGCCCTCGGTGAGCGAGCCGATCAGCCTGGTGGTCATGCGCCGCTCGTTCTCGTCGCGGTAGCTCACGAGCCGGTTCGCCTTCACGCCGGCGTGGCGCAATAGGCGGCCGGTGACGCGCGTGTCCTCGGCGGCCACGATGTCGACCTCCGCGAGCACCCGGACCGCACGCGGGGAGAGGTCCTCGAGATTGCCGATCGGGGTGGCGACGACGTACAGCGTACCGCGCGGCCCGTCGCCCCTGCTCGCGCCCCGGCCGGTGGCCATGGGCTAGCGACCCCAGTCGCGCGAGTAGCGGAAGTCGGCATCGATCGTACGCACCGACACCTTCGCGATGACCGGCAGGCGACGCTTGTACTGCGAGGCCTGCACCATCCCGCGCACACGGGCAACGAACTCGCTCGCAAACCCCATGGCCTCGAGCTCGTCGTCGTGGCGGCGCTCGTCGATCATCCGGTACAGCAGGGCATCGACCTCGTGATAGCCAAAGCCGAGCTCCTGCTCGTCGGTCTGGCCGCTCCACAGGTCGGCCGAAGGCGCCTTCGACACCACCTCGGCAGGCAGCGCCAGGTGCTCGGCCATGCCCCACACCTGCATCTTGTACAGGTCGCCGATCGGATTGAGCGCCGACGCCATGTCGCCGTACAGCGTGCCGTAGCCGAGCAACAGCTCGGTCTTGTTCGAGGTGCCCAGTACGAGCGCCGCGTGTGCCGCCGACATGTCGTAGAGTATCGTCATGCGCTCGCGCGCCATCTTGTTGCCGCGTCGCAGGTTGTCGGCATCGGAGAATCGCTCGAAGTAGGCATCGATCTGGGCGGTGATCTCGACCGTCTCGGTCGCGATGCCGCACGCCGCGGCAACCTCGATCGCGTCGGAGAGGCTCTCGGGGCTGGATGTGCGATACGGCATCATCACCGCCAGCACGCCGTCGGGACCGAGTGCGCGTGCGGCCAGCGCCGCCGACACCGCCGAGTCGACGCCGCCGGACAGGCCGACGACGACGCGCTCGAGGCCGACCTTCGTGACCTCCTCACGAATGAAATCGACGACGACCTTCTCGACGACCGCGTAGTTGGTGGAGGGAAATGCGACGGGGGCAGTCGCTGCGGCATCGGCTGCCGGCGGGGCCGCCGGACTCATGAGTCGTCCTCACCGCCGTCGTCGTCGCCCCCGACCACCGCCCGGCCGACATCGACCGAGCGTGGTTTGCGCCCTCGCTTGTCGGGCCGCTGCCGGGGCGCGACGCGGTCGTCGTCGCCGCCGCCACGCTCGGGCTTGCCGGGACGCTCGCGCTGCGCGCCGGCGCCGCGGTCGTCGTGACGATCGTGAGAGCCGTGACCGCCACGGCGATCGCGGTCTCCAGGACCACCGCCTCGGTCTCGATCGCCGTGTCCGCCGCGCCTCTCGCGATCACCGTAGCCACCGCCACGGTCACGGTCGCCGGGTCCGCCGCGGCGTTCTCGATCCCCGGGGCCGCCTCGCTCGCGGTCACCATAGCCACCGCGTTGCTCGCGACCACCGGGGCCACCTCGCCGCTCGCGGTCACCGTAGCCACCGCCTCGCTCACGATCGCCGTAGCCACCGCGCTGCTCACGATCGCCGTAGCCGCCGCGCTGATCGCGACCACCGGGGCCACCTCGCCGCTCGCGGTCGCCGTAGCCGTCGCGCTGATCGCGACCACCGGGGCCACCTCGCCGCTCGCGGTCACCGTAGCCGCCGCGCTGATCGCGATCACCGGGGCCACCTCGTCGCTCGCGGTCACCGTAGCCGCCGCCTCGCTCACGATCGCCGTAGCCGCCGCGCTGATCGCGACCACCGGGACCACCTCGCCGCTCGCGGTCGCCGTAGCCACCGCGCTGCTCACGATCGCCGTAGCCACCGCGCTGCTCACGACCACCGGGGCCACCTCGCCGCTCGCGATCCCCGTAGCCGCCGCGCTGTGCTCCGCCACGTTCCGCGTCACGGCTGCCCGGACGACGATCGCCGCCGCTCGCGTCGGGTCGACCGCGCACGCGCATGAGCTCGTTGATCGTGAGATCCATGTCCTCGTCACGCAGCACCGGCGACTGCATGCGCTGACGACGCACGGCATCGTCGCTCAGGTTGGCGGCAACGAAATCAGGATCGTAGTACGCCGCCTTCACCAGCGGCTCGCCCTCGGGGCCGACGATCTCCGAGCCGCCCCAGAACGTGTGGCCGTCCTCCACGCCCGTCCGGTTCGCGTGCACGATGTGGATGCCGAGGCTACGCGCCATGGAGCGGTTGTAGCCTTCCCAGTGGCGTCCGTTGCCATCCACTTCCCCCTCGGCGGTCACGCCGCGCGTGGGGCTCGCCGAAGGCACGTAGATGGTGCTCGCGCCGTCGAGCGCCGCCACCATCAGCGCGCTCGGGTGCAACATGTCCTCACAGATCAGGATCGCCACACGTCCGTGTCGCGTGTCGAACGCGGCGATGCGGTTGCCGTGCGCGAAGTAGCGCTGCTCGTCGAACATGCCGTAGGTGGGCAGATAGACCTTGCGGTGCACGGCGACCAGCTTGCCCGCCTCGAAGTACGCGGCGGCGTTGAAGAAATGGTGCGCCCGGTCTTCCTCGACCAGCCCCACCACGAGCGACACGTCCTGCGACAGCCCCTCCATCTCCGAGAACAGCACGCCGCCGCGCGTCGCGGCGACGTCGGGCACCATGTCCTTGAGCCGGTAGCCGGTGAGGCTGAGCTCGGGGAACACCAGTACGTCGACCGAATCCTCGGCCGCTCGGGCCACCGCCTGGCGATGGGCCTCGATGTTCGCCTCGACGTCGCCGAGTGCAGGCGCGAGCTGCGCCACTGCCACTCGTGGGCCGGCCGGAGGTCTTCGTGTCGCCTTCTTGTCCATCTGCTTCTCGTGCTCCCGGCGCTGCTGGTCGCGGCCGCGCTCCGGACGGCGCGTCACCGCCCACACCGGGGTCATCGGCCGCCGCGCCACCCGGATTCTATGCCCAAGATGCCGTGCGAGGCCAACGGTGCCATGGGCGCCCGCCTGCCGCACGCTGGCCGCGCGCCGCGGCCGCGCACCGGCGAGTAGCGTGCGACCCGCGGCGCGATCGCGGCGCTGTTGTGTGGACCCACCGTGCCGGGAACAATGCGGCCATGCCGAACGTGCAAGTGTGCATCAAGGAAAAGCAGGGGCAGGTCGGTCTGACGAGCATGGACATCCCCGACCCCGGACCGGGCCAGGCGCTCGTGCGCACCACCATGACCACGATCTGCGGCTCCGACATCCACATCGCCGACGACATTCCCGAGGTCCCCGACGGCATGCCGATGGGCCACGAGGCTGTCGGCATCGTCGAGGCCGTGGGCGAAGGCGTCGAGCGGTTCAAGCCGGGCGACCGCGTGGTGTCGTGCTGCCTGATGAGCTGCGGAAGCTGCGTCCGCTGCACCGGCGGCGAGGAGAACATCTGCGAGGCCCTCGGTTCGCCGATGAACCTCGTGTTCGGCGCCCAGGGAGAGGCGTTCAACGTGAGCGGCGCCGACTTCACGCTCGCGAAGGTGCCTTCCACGATCGACGACCGGCAGGCGGTTCTCGTTGCCGACATTCTCTCGACCGGATTCGGAGGGTCGGAGCGCGGCGACCTGCGGGCCGGCCAGTCGGTGGCGATCTTCGCCCAGGGCCCGGTCGGCCTGTGCGCGACGATGGGTGCGAGGTACTACGGCGGCGAGCCGATCATCGCAGTCGAGGGGCTGCCCGAGCGTCAGGAGATGGCGAAGCGATTCGGCGCGACCCACGTCGTCGCCCCCGAACGCGCTGTCGACGAGATCATGGAGATCACCGGCGGCAAGGGCGTCGACCTCGCCATCGAGGCGCTCGGCATCCAGCAGACGTTCGAGAACTGCTGCAAGGTGACGAGGCTCGGGGGCACGGTATCGTCGCTGGGCGTCTACGCCGGCATCCCGAGCCTGCCGCTGTCCACCGACGGCAGCTTCGTGCACCGCAAGCTCGTGACCACGTTCTGTCCGGCTGGCACCGAACGAATGAGCTTCCTGCTGGGGCTGATCGACTCGGGAAAGATCGACCCCACGCCGCTGTTCACGCACGAGCGCCGCCTCGCCGACATCGTGGACTGCTACGACCTGTTCCGGCAACGGCGCGACGGGGTCATGAAGATCGCCGTGAGCCTCTAGCGGGCTAGGACTCCGGTCGTAGCTCCGTCCTTGACATCCTGCCCCGGCCGCGTGTATGCGCTGGATCTGACAAGACAACCAGGAGGAATGATCATGCTGCTCACCAGGACTTCCGTTCGAATTCCGACGATTCTCGTCGCCACCGCCGTTCTCATGGGCTGGTGCGCCACCGCCGGTGCCGAGGACGCGGGCATGGGCATGGGCATGTCCGACACGCTCAAGCGCGCCGGCGCCACCGGCGTCTCCACCGCCGCCGACGAGGCGGCGACCGGTGCGACGGCGGGCACTGCGGCAACCAAGGGCGGTGCCGCCGCCGTCAACAGTGCCACGGGCGCCGGGAGCGCCGCGGCTCAGGGCTGGGTCGCCGGGCAGGCCGACAGCGCCGGCGGCTCGGACACGATGAAGCGGGCCGCGGGTACCGGCGTCTCCACCGCCGCGAACGAGGCGGCCGGCGGCGCCACCATGGGCACCGCAGCAACCAAGGGCGGCGCGGCGGCGGCCAACAGCGCACTCGGCGTGCCGGCCGTACCGTCGGCACCCGCCGTACCCGCAGCCGAGTAGCCCGTTTCCGTGCATGGCGCAGGGGCAGGCCGGCACCCGAGGCCTCGCCCCTGCGCCGCCGCCTTGCCGAAGCTGGGAAAGAGCGGCGGCGCTAGCCGCCGATGAAGAGCACGGAGCGCGCCGCCAGCGAGACCACCGGCGCCCAGTACAGGCCGAACACCACCGTCCCCACCACCAGCAGACCGACCAGCACCGAGTTGTGCAGGTCCAGCGTCATCACCGGGTCACCGTCGACGGGCATGTCGAGGTACATCGTTCGCACGATGCGGGCGTAGTAGTACAGCGCAACCACGCTGTTGAGACCGGCCACCACCGCCAGCGTCCACATCTGCTGGTTGATGACCGCAGCGAACAGGTAGAACTTGCCGATGAAGCCGGCGAACGGCGGCATGCCGGCGAGCGAGAACATGAAGATCGCCATCGCCGCGGCAGGCAGCGCGCCTCCGCGCCACGCCAGGCCGCGAAGCCCGTCCATGTCCTCACGTCCCGAGTTGTTGAGAACCATCATCAGGACGACGAACGCGCCCAGGTTCATGAGGTAGTACACGACCACGTAGAACAGCATCGCCTGCAGCCCGTCGTTCGTGAGCGCGACGAATCCCATCAGCATGTAGCCGGCGTGGGCTACCGACGAGTACGCGAGCAGCCGCTTGACGTTGTCCTGGCGCAGCGCGGCCAGGTTGCCGAGCGTCATGGTCACCATGGCGACCATCGTCATGAGAGCAGGCCAGTCCACGCCCTCCACCGGGATCCAGGTGCCGTCGCCGCCGGCGGCCGATATCCCCGGGTAGAAGAAGCGTACCAGCATCGCAACGCCGGCAGCCTTCGAGCCGATGGCGAGGAACGCGGTGATCGGTAGCGGCGCCCCCTCGTAGACGTCGGGCGCCCACATGTGGAACGGCACCATCGAGAGCTTGTAGCCGAAACCGGCCAGCACGAGCACGATGGCGATGAACATCACCGGCCCGCTGCCCTGGACGGCGGCGAGCCGCTCGCCGATGACCGCGTAGTCGAGCGACCCGGTGAGCCCGAACACCAGGCTCATGCCGTAGACCATGGCACCGGACGCGACGCCGCCGTAGATCAGGTACTTGAGCGCCGCTTCGCTCGAGCGCCGGCTGCCCTTGAGGAAGCCCGTCAGGATGTACGACGTCAGGCTGACGAACTCGAGGGCGAGGTACGCCATCAGCAAGTTCGACGCCGAGGCCATGTAGAACATGCCGAGCGTGCACGACACGAGGATGGCGTAGTACTCGCCCGGGTTCTGGTCGCGCAGCTCCTTCGAGCCGAGCGACATCCACACCGCCCCGAGGCCGGCCAGGCCGAGGATGATCTTGAAGAAGATCGAGAACGAATCGAGGGCGACCATCCGGTTGAACAGCCAGCCCTGGGGTCCGCCCGCCTGCTCCGCGCCGGCCAGGCACGCGGCGGCCGTGGCGAGCAACGCGATCTCGCCGAGCATCGCCTTGCGACGGACGAACAGCTCGAGGATCAGGATGAGAATCACCGCCCCCGCGAGGATGCCCTCGGGCAACGAGTAGGCGAGACTCTCTATGTTGCTCAGATCCACCCGCCGCTCCGTCTAGGGGACCAGCGCGGCAACGGCGTTCGCCGAGGTCACCGTGTTGTTGAGCGCGATCAGCGTCGGGTTGATCAGGTCGAGCACGGCGTGCGGATAGACGCCCAGGATCATGACGATCACGGCCAGCGGGATCAGCGTGACCTTCTCGCGCATCGTGACGTCGGCCATGTCGACGTACTTTTCGTTGACGGGCCCCAGCCACACGCGCTGGAGCATCCACAGCATGTAGCCGGCCGTCAGCACCACGGCGCTGGCGGCGATGATGGCGAGCACCTTGTCGTACTGCCACGCACCGAGCAGCACGAGCACCTCGGAGATGAACGCCGACAGGCCCGGCAGGCCGAGCGCCGCGAAGAACGCGATGGTCATGATGCCCGTGTACGTGGGCATGATGCTGGCCAGCCCCCCGAAGCCGTTGATCTCGCGATGGTGCGCCCGGTCGTACACGACGCCCACGAGCAAGAAGAGCATGGCCGTGACGGTGCCGTGGTTGAACATCTGCAGCACGGCGCCGTTGATCCCCTGCGGCGTCATGGTGGCCATGCCGAGCATCACGTAGCCCATGTGCGAGATCGAGGAGTAGGCCACCAGCTTCTTCATGTCGTCCTGCGCCATCGCGCACAGGGCGCCGTACACGATGTTCCAGGTGCCCAGCGCCGCCAGGGTCCAGAACGCGTACATCTGCGTCCCCTCCGGCAGCATCGGATAGCAGATGCGCAGGATGCCGTAGGTGCCCATCTTCAACAGGACGCCGGCCAGGATGACGGAGATCGCCGTCGGCGCCTCCACGTGCGCGTCGGGCAGCCACGTATGGAACGGGAACGCCGGGATCTTGATGGCGAATCCGATGAACAGGGCCAGCCACGCCCAGGTCTGGAACGTACGGCTGTACGTGCCCGCGTTGTCCATCAGGACGAGCATGTCGAACGTGTGCGGCTCGTTGTAGAAGTACAGGCCCAGCATCGCGATGAGCATGAGCACCGAGCCGAACAAGGTGTACAGGAAGAACTTGATCGCCGCGTACTCGCGCCGCGGCCCACCCCAGATGCCGATGAGGAAGTACATCGGCAGCAGCATGATCTCCCAGAAGATGTAGAACAGGAAGAAGTCGAGCGCGCAGAACACGCCCATCATGCCGGTGTCGAGCAGCAGGAAGAGCATGAAGTAGCCCTTCACCCCCTTCTCGATGTTCCACGAAGCCAGGATGCAGATCGGGCACAGCAGCGCCGTGAGCAGGACCATCGTCACCGACAGGCCGTCGATGCCCATGATGTACTGGATGTTGAACGAGCTGATCCAGGACGCGCGCTCCATGAACTGCATGGCGTCGGTGGTGCGGTCGAAGTTGCCGTAGAGCCAGATCGCCATCAGCAGAGGCGGAATCGTGAACGCCAGGGCCACGCGGCGAATCAGCTCGTGCGAGTCGCGCGGCAGCAACATGATCACGAACATCCCGGCCAGGGGGATGAAGGTCATGTACGTCAGAAGGTGGTCCATCTAGCTTTGCCTCTCCGTTACCAGGTGCGCGCGAACAGCACGGCGGTCATCGCGACGACGATGACGTAGAGGTAGGCGTTGATGCTGCCGGTCTGCAGCCGCCGTACCGCGCCCCCGAACGAGTGAAAGATCTTCGCCGTCAAGTTGACGAGACCGTCGACGACGTGGAAATCGATGCGGCCGTTGATCCACGACGTGATCCGCCAGAACGACGCCATGCCGTTGACGATGCCGTCGACGATGGTCGAGTCGAACCAGGCCAGCAGCCGCGCCAGCCCGATCGTGCCCCGCAAGAACGTGCCGTAGTAGATCTCATCGACGTAGTACTTGTTGTAGATGAGCTTGTAGAACACGCCGCCCGCCGCGCGCGCGAACCACTCGGGCTTGATGATCTGACGGTTGTACATCAGCCACGCCAGGAAGATGCCGCCGGCCGCGACGGTCACCGAGCCGGCCATGAGCATGTACTCCATGGTCAGATCGTGGTGTCCGTGGTCGCCGCCGTGGCCACCACCGTGAGCGCCGTGCGAGAACACCGGCTCGAGCCAGTGCTCGAACATGTTCGAGCCGCCGAGCGCCGCCGGCACGCCGAGGAAGCCGGCGAAAACGGCCCCCGCGGCCAGGATCACGAGCGGCCAGGTCATGAAGCCCGACGACTCGTGCAGATGCTCGCGCGTGTGCTCGTCGGCACGGCACTCGCCGAAGAACGTCAAGAACACGAGACGGAACATGTAGAACGCCGTCATCGCGGCGCCGAGGAAGCCCAGCAGCCAGATGTTCGGGTCGTGCTGGTAGGCCTTCCACAGGATCTCGTCCTTCGAGAAGAAGCCCGACAGCGGCGGGATGCCGGCGATGGCCACCGTCGAGATCATGAACGTCCAGAACGTGCGCGGCATGTAGTGGCGAAGACCGCCCATGTTGCGCATGTCCTGCTCGTGGTGCATCGCGTGGATCACGCTGCCCGAGCCGAGGAACAGGCAGGCCTTGAAGAACGCGTGCGTCATCAGGTGGAAGATGCCCGCCGCGTACGCGCCCACGCCCATGCCGACGAACATGTAGCCGAGCTGGCTGACCGTGGAGTAGGCCAGCACCTTCTTGATGTCGTTCTGGGCCAGCCCGATGGTCGCGGCGAACAGCGCGGTCGACGCGCCCACCCAGGTCACCACCTCGAGAGCCACCGGCGACATGCTGAACACGAAGTTCATGCGGCCGATCATGTAGACGCCGGCGGTCACCATCGTCGCGGCGTGGATCAGCGCGGACACCGGCGTGGGTCCGGCCATCGCGTCGGGCAGCCAGACGTACAGCGGAATCTGCGCCGACTTGCCGGTGGCGCCCACGAACATGAACAGCGCGACCAGGGTGGCCACCGACGCGCCCCACACGGTCATACCGTCGAGCAGGTGGACGTGCTGGGCGATCTCGCGGAACACCACGCTGCCGTGGCCCACCGAGTCGAGCGACCAGAACAGCAGCATCGCTCCCAGGATGAAGCCGAAGTCGCCGATGCGGTTGACGATGAACGCCTTGTTGCCGGCCGCCGTGTTGGCGTGGTCGCTGTACCAGAAGCCGATCAGCCCCCAGGAGCACAGTCCCACGCCCTCCCAGCCCACGAACATCATCAGGATGTTGTCGCCGAGGACCAGCATGAGCATGGCGGCCATGAACAGGTTGAGCAGGCCGAAGAAGCGCCAGTTCGACGGGTCGTCGTCCATGTACCCGTACGAGTACACGTGGATCAAGGTGCCGATGCCGGTGATCACCAGGCACATGACGGCCGAGAGCGGATCGAACTGGAACGCGATGTCGGCGTTCAGGGTGCCGATGTGAATCCACTTCAGCACGTTGTCGAGCAGCATGCGCTCGTCGACCGGCAGCGCCTTCAGCTGGAAGAAGCTGATCACCACCAGCAGGAAGCTGATGGCCGGCAGCGCCGTGGCCAGCCCCGCACACGCTCCGCGCCCGAAGCGCTTCTGGATGCCGGCGCCGAAGATCAGGTTCACGGCGGCGCCGAAAAGCGGCAGCAGCACGATCCAGCGCAGCAGGTGGCTCACGTGCTCCGCCATGTGCGCAATCTGATGGGTGTCGTGGTGCATCGCCGCTCGGTTACCAGTGCAGGGCCTTCATCTGCGCCACGTCGATCGACTGGAAGCGCCGGTAGATGCCGAGCACGATGGCCAGCCCGATGGCGGCCTCGGCGGCTGCCAGCATGATGACGAATACCGCGAACACCTGGCCGTCGTAGCTGCCGGCCGAGAACCGCGAGAACGCAATGTAGTTCACGTTGGCGGCATTGAGGATCAGCTCGATGCCCATCAGCACGCCGATGGCGTTGCGGCGCGTGAGCACGCAGTACAGGCCGAGGCAGAACAGAACGAGTCCGACGACCAGGAAGTGATGAAGCCCCACCGATTCGAACATCACTCGCCTACCGGGATCCGGCTCCCTCCCCTTCCGCCACTTCCTTGCGCGACAGGACGACGGCGCCCACCAGGACCGCCAGCAAGACGACCGACGCGAGCTCGAACGGCAAGACGTATTCGCCGAGCAGCGCGTTGCCGATCGCGTGCGTCGACGGCACCGGCTCGGTGATCTCCTCGGTGCGCCACGAGGCACCGGCGAACGCCCGCAGCATGACGGCGAACGTGCCCAGCACGATGACGAGCGCGGGCCACCGACCCACCGACCGGTTGGAAACCTCGATGTCCTGGATCCTGGCGGTCAGCATGACGGCGAACAGGGTGAGCACGAGCACGCCGCCCACGTAGATCAGCACCTGGACGCCGGCAACGAAGTCGGCCTCCAGCACCACGTACAGGCCGGCCACGCCCAGGAACGAGGCCATCAACGACAGTGCGGAGTAGATGATGTTGCGAGAGAACGCGACGCCGCAGGCGCCGACGACGGCGAGGATCGCGAGGAGATAGAACGCCCCTGCAGAGAGTGAGAGATCTGCCATCGTTCAGGCGTTGCCCCCGCCCTTGCCCGCGCCCGCATCGGGCGCGGCGAATTCCTCGATGTAGCGCATTCCGCGCTCGAGAACCGGGACGATTGCCGGGTCGTCCTCCCCCGATTTCTTCGGCTTGTAGGCAGGGACCGGGACTTTTACAAACCGTCTGACCATACGCTCCAGTGCGAAATCCGACCCCTCGAACTCGCGCGTGTGGTGGATCGATCCGGTCGGACACGGCTCGGAACAAAGGCCGCAGTACATGCACTTGGCCATGTCGATATCGAAGCGACCAAGGATCATCGCCTTGGTCTCCTTGTCCTTCTTCGCACCGATCACGATGCAGTCGATCGGACACGCCCGCTCGCAGGCAAGGCAGCCGGTGCAGATCTCGAGGTCGACCTCGAGCATGCCGCGATAGCGGTAGGGCAACGTGTCCTGGACCGAGATGGCCAGGCGGTCGGGATACTGCACGGTGTAGGGCGTGCGAAAGAAGTGCGAGAACGTGATCGACATTCCCTCGAACACGGTCGACAACGACTCGTAGATGTTTCGAACGTACGTGACCATGCGCGCCTCGCCTAGGCCGGCTTGTACGTGAGCCCCCGCGAGCGCCGCAGGTGAAAGCGCACGCGCCAGAAGAAGCGCAGCAGAACGACCCCCACCAGGCCCACCATCGCGTAACGCATCGGCTCGCTGCCCTCGGGCACGATCACCATCACCGACGCGGTTCCGATGACACACACCAGCCCCAGCGGAACCATGTACTTCCAGCACAGCGACATGAGCTGGTCGACGCGCACACGAGGCAACGTGGCGCGGATCCACATGGCGACGAACACGAAGAAGTACGCCTTCAGGAAGAACGTACCGAACTGCGCGACGCCGAGCAGGAACGGATTCGTCGTGAACTCGGGGACCTGCCAGCCGCCGAGGTACAGCGTGGCGACCAGAGCGCCGATCAGGTACAGGTTGCCCCACTCGGCCAGGAAGAACAGCAGCGAGCGCATGCCGCTGTACTCGGTGGCGAAGCCGGCCACCAGCTCCGACTCTGCCTCGGGCAGGTCGAACGGCGTGCGGTTGCCCTCGGCCAGGGTCGAGACGAAGAACAGCAGGAACGCGGCCAGGCTGAACGGGCTGTGGAACATGTGCCAGGTGTGCGGCGACCAGCCCTGGCTCTCGATGATGCCCTGCATCGACAGCGTTCCCGACAGCAGCACCACCGGGAAGATGGCCAGACCGGCCGGGATCTCGTAGCTCACGATCTGCGTGGCCGCACGGATGCCGCCGAGCATCGACCACTTGTTGTTCGACGACCAGCCGGCCATGAGAATCCCGACCACCACCAGCGACGTGACCGCCGTGATGTACAGGATGCCGATGTTGAGATCGGCGATGATCAGGCTGCCGCCGAACGGCACCGCCACGAACGCGGCCACGAAGCCGGTGACCACCACGTACGGTGCGAGCCGGAACATGCGCGGGTCGACCGCGTCGGGGACGATGTCTTCCTTCAGCAGATTCTTCAGACCGTCAGCGAGCCACTGGAGAAACCCGTGCGGGCCGACGCGGTTGGGGCCGATGCGCGACTGAATTCGCGCCCACACGCGACGCTCGAGCCAGCTGGTGATGCCCGCGATCGGCAAGATGAAGCCGAACACGACGATGGCACCGAACCCAAGCATGCCGAGAAAATAGATGACCTCGAGCTGGAGGCCCTCGGCCGGGCCGAACAGGCTGTCGAGCAAACCCTGCATACGCTTACCTGTCGACCTCGGGGGCCACGATGTCGAACGTCGCGATGACGGCGACGAGATCGGCGATCATCAGCCCGTAGCTGAGCTCCTGGATGATCGCCATCGCCGCGAACGAGCCGGTGTGGATGTGCACCCGATACGGGAACTCGCTGCCGTCGCTGGCGACGTACCAGTTCATGTCGCCTCGCGCCGACTCGCAGCGAATGTGGACGTCACCAGGCTTGGGCTTGAACGTGCGCGGCACCTTGGCGATGACGGGCCCGTCGGGAAGCTGCTTGCAGGCCTGACGCAGGATCTTGATCGACTCGAGGCATTCCCAGATGCGGACGATGTAGCGATCCCAGCAATCCCCCACCGTGCCCTGCTCGCCCTGCCCCACCGGCACGTCGAAGTCGAAATCCTCGTAGACGCTGTAAGGACGGTTCTTGCGCAGGTCGTACTCGACTCCGCTGGCGCGCAGGTTCGGGCCCACCAGGTTGTACGCGATCGCCCTGTCGGCCGACACGATCGCCACGTTGCGCAGCCGCTCGATGTAGATCTTGTTGTACGAGAGCAGGTCGTTGATCTCGTGGACGACGGGCTCGAAGTGATCGAGGTAGGCCAGGATCTTGTCGGTGTAGCCGGGCGGCAGATCCCAGGCGACGCCGCCGATGCGCATGTAGTTGTAGGTGAGTCGCGCGCCGCACAGCTCCTCGATGAGATCCATGATCATCTCGCGCTCGCGCAGCGCGTGCGTGAACGGCGTCATGGCGCCGATGTCCATGCCGGTGGCACCGATCGCGAGCAGGTGAGAGCAGATGCGGCCGAGCTCGGCGGCGATCACGCGGCAGTACTCGCCGCGGCGCGGGACCTCGATGTCGCCGAGCGACTCGGCCGCCATCGCCCAGCCCTGGTTGGCCGTCATCGCCGCGACGTAGTCGACACGATCGGTGTACGGCATGAAGCCGTGCCAGCCGACCTTCTCGGCGATCTTCTCGATCGAGCGGTGCAGGTAGCCGATGTCGGCGATGGCCGTGCGCATCACCTCGCCGTCGGCCTTGACGATGAAGCGCAGCACCCCGTGCGTGCTCGGGTGCTGCGGACCCATGTTGAGGGTCATCTCCTCGGTCGCCAGATCCCCGCGGCCCTCGATCTCGACTTCGACGCTCATCGCCGCTCCACTCAGCTCCTGCCCGGGATGTCGAGCATGCTCTCGCGAATCGTCGAGATGCCGTGGTACTCGGGCGCCTCGACGTAGTCCTTGCGCAGCGGAAAGCCGACCCAGTCGTCGGGCAGCAGGATGCGACGCAGGTCGCTGTGGCCGACGAACACCACGCCCAGCAGGTCGAACGCCTCGCGCTCGAGCCAGTTGGCGGCCGCCCAGACGTTCTCACACGTGTTGACCTTCGGTGCGCCCCGATCGGCGTTCACCTTGAGCGTCACCTCGTGACCGAGCTCGTAGGACATGAGGTTGTACACCACCTGCACGTGGCCCTTGTCCGGGTAGTCGACACCGGTGAGGTTCGACAGGCAGTCGAAGCGCAGGCCCTGTGCGGTTCTCAGGATCTCGCACGCAAGGTCGATCTTGTCGGCGTCCACCTCGATCCAGCTCTCGAGACGGCCGGGCTCGACCGGACCGACGGCACCGCCGAGCTGCTCTTCGAGCTGTTTCTGGATCTGATTGAGGTCCATCGCTCAGGCCGCGGTTCCGGGCTCCGAGCGAACCAGCCACTTCTCCTGCATCATCTTCTCCTGCAGGAGCATCAACCCCTCGGTCAGCGCCTCCGGGCGCGGCGGACAGCCGGGCACGTACACGTCGACGGGAATCACCTTGTCGACGCCGTCGCACACCGAGTAGCCGAGCTGGAACAGGCCGCCGCAGTTCGAGCAGCTGCCCATCGACAGGACGTATTTCGGGTCCGGCATCTGCTCGTAGAGGATCTTCGTGCGCAGCGCCATCTTCATGGTGAGCGTTCCCGCCACGATCATCAGGTCGGACACGCGCGGCGTGGCGCGCGGCGCCATCCCGAAGCGGTCGAGGTCGGAGCGCGGCCCGCCCGTCTGCATCATCTCGATCGCGCAGCAGGCCAGGCCGAACAGCATGTACCAGAGCGAGGACTTGCGCGTCCAGTTGAGCAGCGCGTCCACCTTCGTGGTCAGCACCATCTCCGGGACGGAGTTAATCAGCGACACGGGTTCCTCCTCGCAGCGGCGGACCCTCGCCACGCCCTGCGGGCGGCTCGGAAACCACCGTCTTGATCCACTGCAGATCGCCCTTGCGCCACACGTAGACGAGGCCGGTGACGAGAACGAGGACGAAGATCAGGATCTCCATCAGCGCGAACAGGCCGCGCCCCTGGGCGACCCATTCCTTGAAGACGGTGACGACCGGATAGATGAACGCCACCTCCACGTCGAAGATCACGAAGATCAGCGCCACCAGGTAGAACCGGATGTTGAAGTTGATCCAGGAATCCCCTTCAACCTCTTCGCCGCACTCGTAGGTCGTCAGCTTCGCGCGCTCAGGATTGGACGGACGGAGCAGTGCTCCAAGCCCCATCATGAGCCCGCAAAGCCCGACTGCGAGCGCTATGAAGATGAGGACGTTAGCGTAGTCGAAATGCACGCAAACCCCCGAAAAACGTGTGGTTGGCTAACACCGCCCATGGAGGAAGTCAAACTTCTGATTAGCGTGTGCACGTCACGAAAAGCAGCGAGTTAAGCACGACTTCTACCTGGTAGTGGCAGAACGTTGAGCTTGCCGGTGATGTCATTGAGATCCACGTAGACGTCGGTGTCGAACACCTCGCGCACCTTGGCGTACGTGATCACTTCTTCGGGCGAGCCGAGCGCCGCGAGCCGGCCTGCCTTGAGCATCGCGACGCGGCCGAAATACAGCGAGGCCAGGTTCAGATCGTGCAGCACCGACACCACCGTCAGGCCGCGGGCGGCGTTCAGCTCGGTGAGCAGATCGTAGAGCAGGGTCTGCTGCTTGATGTCGAGAAACGCCGCCGGCTCGTCCAGCAGCACCAGGTCGGGCTCCTGCGCCAGCGCGCGCGCCACGGTGACGCGCTGGCGCTCGCCGCTCGAGAGCGTGTCGAAGCGACGTTCGGCCAGGTCCAGGACCTCGGTCTCGCGCATCGCGCGCTCGGCCGCCTCGACGTCACGCGACGACTCGAGACGAAACCCCTCGACGTGCGGTGCGCGCCCCATGAGCACCACCTCGACCACGGTGTACGGAAAGCCGATCGTCGACTGCACGCCCACCACCGCCACCCGGCGTGCCAGCGCACGTCGATCGGCGCGGGCCGCGTCGAACCCGCACACGGTGATCCGGCCCGAGTCTGCGGTGAGCAGGCCGGCCAGCAGCTTGAGCAGCGTGGTCTTGCCCGAGCCGTTCGGGCCCACGATGGCGAGCATGTCGCCGGCGCTCACCTCGAGCTCGAGATCGTCCATGCCCGCCGATCGCCCGGAGTACCGGAAGTGAACGCCGTGCACGCTCACGATCGGGGCGCGCCCGTCGCCGCCGGTGCGGGCGTCGGTGTCCCGCGGGTCAGAGCTCACCGTCCGACCCCGAGTGCGCACGCCGCCGCAGAAGGTAGATGAAGAACGGGCCGCCGGTCATCGCCGTGATCGCCCCCACCGGCAGCTCGGCCGGCGCGACCAGCCAGCGGGCCAACGCGTCGCAGGCCACCAGGAACGTCGCGCCGCCGAAGAACGCCGCCGGCACCAGCAGGCGGTTGTCGCTGCCGAGAATCCGGCGCAGCAGGTGCGGAACGATGAGGCCGACGAACGTGATGATGCCGGTGAGTGAGACCACCGCACCCACCAGCATCGACGACGCGGCGAACACGCGCCGGCGGCTTGCCTCGAGGTCGACGCCCAGGTGCTCGGCGGTCTCGTCGCCGAGCGCGAGCAGGTTGAGGCTCGGCGCCTCGCGCACCAGCACCGCGGCCCCGACGGCGACCAGCGCCGCGACCACCAGCAGCACGGGATACGGATGTACCGCGATTCCACCCATCAGCCAGAACACGATCGACTGCGATCGCGACAGGTCGACGACGGCACTGATGAGCAGGATGAGCGATGCCGCGAACGTGTTGAAGATCACGCCCACCAGTATCTGCGTGTAAGGCTCGAGGCGGCCGCGCACCAGCGACAGCCGGTACACCAGCGCGCTCGCGCCCGCCGCGCCGGCCAGCGCGATGAGCGGAACCACCACGATCCCGGCGCGCGCGATGGGCAGGAACGCGAGGCTCGCGACGGCCGCCAGCGCGGCGCCGCCCGAGACGCCGATGATGTCGGGGCTGGCCAGCGGATTGCGAAGCGTCGGCTGCAAGGCCGCACCCGAGCCCGCCAGCGCCGCACCGACGATGGCCGCCAGTAGCACACGCGGCGCGCGAACCTTCGAGAAGATGATGCGGTCGGTGCCCGTGCCGTCGAGAATCGCCGCGAGCTCGAGCGGCACCGCACCGACCATCAGGCCACCGAGCATGGCCACTGCTGCGAGCGCGGCGGTGAGAAGCAGACCCGTGGTCAGCCTGGCGCGGGTCAGGCGCCCGGAGCTCAGCGCCGCGCTCGCCACGGGTCGGGATGGATCCAGCCGGCCACGAGCTGGGCGGCCTCTCCGATACGAGGTCCGGGACGCGCCAGCAGATAGCCGGCGTGGCCGTGTACACGGTTGTCCCGAACCGCCGGCAACGAGTCGTAGCCCGACCAGCGGCGCGCCAGCGACTCGTTCTCGTTGCCGTCGTCCATCCCGGTCGACACGTCGATGACCACCGCGGGCTCGGCGGCCAGCAGGAACTCCCAGCTCGTGCGCGGCCACTTGCCGCCCAGCGACTCCGCGATGTTGCGACCACCGCCGATCTCGACGAGCTCGCCGAGGAAGCTCTGGGGACCGGCCAGCACCAGCGGCTCGTGCCCGACGACGACGGCCACCAGCGGCCGCGGCCGACCGCTGCTGGCGCTTCGTACACGCTCGAGCTCGGTGTCGATGGAGAACACCAGCGCGGCGCCCTCCAGGCCCAGTCCCACGAGGCGGGCGGTCTGGCGAATCGAGGAACGCGCGTCGTCGACCGACCCCGAGCCCTCGCTGACCACCGCCAGCTCGATGCCGGCACCTTCGATCGCAGCCACCGCGTTCTTGTTGCCAGGGCTGGGCGAGGTGATGACCAGATCGGGTTGCAGGTAGATCACCGACTCGATGACCGGCGCAAGGAACGTTCCCACGCGTGGCAGGCTGCTCACCTCGGGTGGGTACGTGCAGTAGCTGGAGACCGCGACGACACGGGGTCCGGCGCCGAGCGCGAACAGGGTCTCGGTGACCGACGGTGTCATCGAGACGATTCGCTGCGGCACCGCGGCCGCCGAATCGCGCCAAGGCAACGCGGACCCGGCCCTCGCACCGGCCGGTCCGGCCGGATCCGACAGGCCCGGCACCACCTGAGGCCCGGGTGCTGACCCGATGTCGTCGGCACGTACCCATGTGGGGTTCGACCAAAGACAGACGGCTGCCAGCGCGGCCCCGGCCAGAAGTCCTAAGGCGGTGATTCTTTCGTGAGAAACGTTCACGTGCACGATCAAAAACAGTGACAGTCGGGCGAATGAAACCGCTACCGGCCCGTCAGTATTAATGAAGCCCCTCACGAAGAGGAAGTTTTCTCCTCCTTTTCTTCCTCTTCGGTCCTAGCCGGGCAGCGGGTCCCCCCCTCCGCTGCCCGGCTTTTCTTTGTCCGCTGCCAGTAGCCGCCTCCCGGCGCGCCCACCATCCGCGGCAATCGATCAGCGGCCGAGCAGCACCGTGTCCAGCGCCGCCTCCGCGGCCTCCATGACCCCGGACGGGGCCAGCCCCAGCACCACCGTCGCGATGACGGCGATCGCGGTGGCGACGCCAAGATGGGGCGCGAAGCCGACCGGCTGCAGACCACCCTCGTCGAAGTACATCACGCGCACGACGCCCAGATAGTAGGCCGCCGACACCACGCTGTTGAGGACCGCGATCAGCACGAGAATCACGTGCCCGGCCTCGAGCGCGGCGGCGAACAGCGTGATCTTGCCCATGAAGCCCGCCAGCGGCGGGATGCCCGTGAGCGACAGCATGCAGATCGTCATCGCGACCGCCAGCATGGGGCTGGTCTGGCCGAGCCCGGCCAGGTCGCGAATGTTCTCGGCGCCGTTGCCGCGCCTGGCCACCAGCATCATCACGCCGAACGCCCCGAGGTTCATGGCGGAGTAGGCGGCGATGTAGAACAGCACCGCGGCGCCGCCCTCGGTCGTGCCCGCCGTCAGGCCCACCAGCGCGTAGCCGGTGTGGGCCACCGACGAGTATGCGAGCATCCGCTTGAGGCTGGTCTGTCGCAGGGCGACGACGTTGCCCACGGTCATGGTCAGCGCCGCGCCCGCCCACAGCAAGGTGGTGACGGACCCACCCAGCGGTGCCAGCGCGATCGTCACGGTGCGTACCATGGCGGCGAACGCGCCGGCCTTGACGGCCGTCGCCATGAACGCGGTCACCGAGCTCGGCGCTCCTTCGTAGACGTCCGGTGTCCACAGATGGAACGGCACGGCCGCCACCTTGAACGCGAAGCCGGCGAGCAGCATGCCGGCACCGAGGTGGAGCAGGCCGAGATCGCTCGAGTCGCCGACCGCCTGGGCCGCGGCCGAAACGTCGGCCAGAACCGTCGTGCCGGCCTTCGCGTAGATGAGCGCGATTCCGTAGAGCATGAACGCCGACGCGAACGCGCCGAGCAGGAAATACTTGAGCGCGGCCTCGTTCGAGCGCATGTCGCGCTTCCACACGCCGGCCAGGACGTACACCGCCATCGACATCGTCTCGAGGCCGATGAACATCACGATCAGATCGGTGGCCGAGGCCATCACGATCAGCCCGACCACGGCGAACAGCAGCAGCGGATAGTACTCGCCGCCCTCGACGTCGGTGGTGGGCAGGTAATCCATGGCCATCAGCACGGCGACCGCCGAGACCGCGCACACCAGCTGCGTGAAGAAGATCGTGAAGCGGTCCAGAGCGATCGCTTCACCGAACGTGTCGGCGACGCTGCCGCTGCCTGCGACCCACGCGACCAGCGCGAGACCGACGATGCTGAGCCAGCCCACCGCGAGGTAGCGCCGCTGCGCCGAGAACATCTCGGCGATGAGCACGAGCACGGCCCACACGCTGGCGACCACCAGCGGTATCAGGGCCTGATAGCTGCCGAGCTGCACCGTCACGGTGCCTGTACCCGGGGCGCCGGCGTTGCCGGCGCCGCGCTCAGCACGATGCCGGGGTGCTCGTCGAGCGCGGCGGCGTGGCTCGCCGGGGCGGCGCGTCCGAGCACCGATTTCACCGAGGCATCCATGGTGTCGAGGAACGGTCGTGGGTACACGCCCATCAAGATGATCAGCGCGATCACGGGCAGCAGCACGGCAAGCTCCCGCGGTCGCATGTCCTCCAGGGTTTCGTTGTCAGGATGCGTGATCGGACCGAACATCACGCGCTGGTACATCCACAGCATGTACACGGCGCCCAGCACGACGCCGCTGACCGCGAACGCCGCGAGGGCCGGATTCGCGCGAAACGCGCCGAGCAGCACCAGGAACTCGCCGATGAAGCCGTTCAGCCCGGGCAATCCGATCGACGCCAGCATGACCAGCAGAAAGCACGACGCGTACAGCGGCACGCTGCGCCACAGCCCGCCGAACTCGGCGATCATGCGCGTGTGGCGTCGCTCGTAGATCATCCCCACCAGGAAGAACAGCGCTCCGGTGGAGAGCCCGTGGCCGATCATCTGGTAGATCGCACCCTCGACCGCCACCACGTTCATGCTGGCCAGCCCGAGCATCACCAGCCCGAGATGGCTCACCGATGAGTAGGCGACCAGCTTCTTCATGTCCGGCTGCACCATCGCCACCAGCGCACCGTAGATGATGCCCACCACGGCGAACACGCCGATCCAGGGCATGACGTCGGGCAGCGCGCCCGGGAACAGCGGCATGACGAAGCGCACGAAGCCGTACGTGCCCATCTTGAGCAGCACGCCCGCGAGGATCACCGAGCCACCCGTCGGCGCCTCGACGTGAGCGTCGGGAAGCCACGTGTGCAGCGGCCACATCGGAACCTTGATCGCGAACGCGAGCACCAGCGCGAGGCACGCCCACAGCTCGGCCCCCGGCGCCAGACGCAGTCCGTACAGATCGGTCAGCGCGAAGCTCATCTGACCGCCCATGTCGCCCTGGCCGCCGTACTGAACGCCCATGAAGATGATGGCGGCCAGCATCGGCAGGCTGCCGACCATGGTGAACAGGATGAACTTGATCGCCGCGTACACGCGCCGCTCGCCACCCCACACGCCGATGATGAGGAACATCGGCACCAGCATCAGCTCCCAGAACGCGTAGAACAGGATGAGGTCGAGCGCTACGAGCGTCCCCAGCATCGTCGTCTCGAGCAGCAGGACCGACACCAGGTAGGCCTTCAACCGGCGATGGATGCTGTCGCTCGCGGCCAGCACGACCAGCGGCGTCAGGAACACGGTGAGGGCGATCAGCAGCAGCGAGATGCCGTCGATGCCCACGAAGTACGACATGCCGAAGCGCGGCACCCACGCCGCCCGCTCGACGAGCTGGAATCCCGGGTCGACCTTGTCGAACAGGCTCCAGGCGCGGGCGGCGAGCACCGCCGGACCGAGCGAGAGGAGAAACGCCAGGCGCCGCAGCAGCACGGTCGCCGCGGGCGGCACCACCGACAGCACCAGCGCGCCGAGGGCGGGCGCGAACACGAGCCATGTGAGGAGTCCCGGCTCGGCCACCGCTAGCCCCCCACCCTGATCGTCACGAACACGATCACGAACACGACGCCCAACAGCACCGTCAGTGCATAGTGCTGTACGTTGCCCGTCGACCAGCGACGCCACGAGTCGGCGAGCGCGTTCGCACCCGAGGCGAGGCCGTTGGCCAAACCGTCGATCACCGCCACGTCGACGGCGCGCCACAGCCAGCGCGAACCGGCCAGGATCGTCGCGACGACGCCGCGGTCGTATGCCTCGTCCACGTACCACGCGCGGGTGAGCGCGCGATGAAGGCCGGCGCGGCGCTCGGCCATCCTCGAATCGGCGTCGATGCCGCCTGCATAGGTACGCCACGCCAGCAGCATCGCGGCCGCGGCGACGGCGACCGAGACCACCATCAAGCCGAGCTCGACGACCGCGCTCATGTGCAGCGCGTGGTGACCGATGACGGGCGCGAGAAACGTGCCGAACGTGTTGTGGCCGCCGAGAGCGTGCGGAATGCCCATGAACCCGCCCACCGTGGCCAGCACGGCGAGCACCACCAGTGCCGACGTCATCGACGGCGGGCTCTCGTGGGCCGCGTCGTACACCGACGGCTCACCGCGATACTCACCGAAGAACGTGAGCACCGTCAGGCGCGTCATGTAGAAGGCCGTGAGCGCGGCGCCGAACAGCCCGAGCGCCCACACGATGTAGTGACCACCGTCGAACGCCGAGGCGAGGATCTCGTCCTTCGAGAAGAACCCGGCGAACACGGGAATGCCGGCGATCGCCAGGGTGCCGATCACGAACGTGGCCGAGGTAATCGGCATCTTCGCGCGCAGCCCGCCCATGCGGCGAATGTCCTGCTCGTCGTGCAGGGCGTGGATCACGCTGCCCGAACCCAGGAAGAGCAGGGCCTTGAAGAAGGCGTGGGTCACGACGTGGAAGATCGCGGCTCCGAAAGCGCCCACGCCGCACGCCACGAACATGTAGCCGAGCTGCGAGATGGTGGAGTAGGCCAGCACCTTCTTGATGTCGTTCTGCACCAGCCCGACCGACGCCGCGCCCACGGCGGTGATGATGCCGACGACCGCGACCACGAACATCGCCACCGGCGCGGCCAGGAACAGCGCGCCGAGGCGCACCACGAGGTAGACGCCGGCGGTCACCATCGTCGCCGCGTGGATGAGCGCCGACACCGGGGTGGGGCCCGCCATCGCGTCGGGCAGCCACACGAACAGCGGCAGCTGCGCCGACTTTCCGGTGGCGCCGGCGAACAGCAGCAATGCGGCGGCCAGCGCGACCGGGCCTGCCAGGTCGGCGGCCTCGCGGTTGATGACCTCGAAGCGCAGGCTGGCCGCGCCCATGTCGCGCAGCGCCCAGAACAGCAGCGCCATGCCGAGGATGAACGCGGCGTCGCCGACACGGTTGACGATGAACGCCTTCTTGCCGGCGGCGGCCTTGTCGACGTCGCCGTACCAGAAGCCGATCAGCAGATAGCTGCACAGCCCCACGCCTTCCCAGCCCACGAACATGAGCACGAGGTTGTCCGCCAGCACCAGCACCAGCATGGCCGCCGTGAACAGGTTGAGGTAGGCGAAGTAGCGGGCGTAGTCGGGATCTTGGGACATGTAGCCCGTCGAGTAGATGTGGATGAGCAGCCCCACGCCGGTAACCACCAGGCACATCACGGCCGACAGCGCGTCGAGCGTGAACGTGACATCGACGGCCAGATCGCCGGCCTCGATCCAGCGATAGGCGTTGTCGGCCAGCACCGCGCCCTCGCCGGCGGCCATCAAGGTCATGAAACCGTGCACGCTCAGCGCAAAGCTGGCGGCGACCGCCAGGCAGGCAACGGCGCCGACGCCGACTCGACCGATCCAGCGACCGACGGACACGTGCAGGAGCATCCCCACCAGCGGCGCGAGCGGAATCCAGCGCAGGTAGCTGACCGCCAGATCGACCGTGTGAGCGTGCTCGCCGTGCATCGTCTCGAGCCCCCAGCGCTACCAGCGGAGCAGGTCGATGCGGTCGGCCTGCACGGTGGTCCGGTTGCGGAACATGGCCAGGATGATCGCCAGGCCCACGGCCGCCTCGGCCGCCGCCACGGTCATCACGAAGAACACCATCGCCTGGCCGTTCATGTTGCCGATGCGGTTGGCCACCGCGACGAACGCCAGGTTCGAGGCGTTGAGCATGATTTCGATCGACATGAACATCACGATCACGTTGCGGCGGCTGACCACGCCGACCGTGCCGATCGCGAAAAGCACCGCGCTCAGAACCAGGAAGTGAGCCGCGGTGGCCATCAGCCGCGATCCCTGCGCGCCAGCACGACGGCGCCCACGATGGCCGTGAGCAACATGACCGAGGTGAGCTCGAACGCGACCACGTGGTCGCGGAAGAGCACACGCGCCAGCGACACCGTGGTGCCGAAGCCGGCCTCGAGCTCCGACTCGCGCGCCACACCGGGCCACTCCTGCCACAGCACGCGGCCGAGCCCGGCGGCCATGACGGCCGCCGTCAGTGCGGCAACCGTGCGCAGACCGGTCGCGGGATCCTCCGCGGCATCGGTCGGGAGGTTGAGCATCATGATCACGAACAGGAACAGCACCATCACGGCGCCCGCGTACACGATGATCTGCAGGGCCGCGACCAGATGGGCGTCGAGTGCGATGAACGAGACGGCGATCAGGAACAGCGTCGCGATCAGCGACAGCGCGCTGTGCACGGGGTTGCGCAGGAGCACGACGCCACCGGCCGCGGTCACGCTGAGGCCGGCGAGCACGAAGAACGCCGTCTCGCTCACGCGGCCTCCCCCATCATCAGGATCACCAGCGCGGTCACCATCAGATTCACCAGCGCCAGCGGGATCATGCCCTTCCAGCCCAGGTTCATCAGCTGGTCGTAGCGGAATCGCGGAACCGTCCAGCGCACCAGGATCTGCAGCCAGCAGAAGAACAGCAGCTTCACGCTGAACGCGAGCACCTGCATGACGGTAACGGCGAGGGCCGAGACCGGGATCAGCTCGAGCCCGGGCAGACGCCAGCCCTCGGCCGCGAGGTAGGGCACCTGCCAGCCGCCGAAGAACATGGTGGTGACGAAGCCGGCAACCACGACGACCTCGGCGAAGTCGGCGAGCATGAACGCAGCCTGCTTGCCTCCCGAGTACTCGGTGAAGTAGCCGGCGATCAGCTCCGCTTCGGCCTCCGGAAGGTCGAACGGCACGCGCTTCGACTCGGCCATGCCCGCCGCAAACACGATCACGAACGCCACCGGCTGATACAGGATGCCCCACGCCGGCATCACGCCGAGCACGTTGTGGCCCTGCATGCGCACCATCTGCTGCAGATCGACCGTGTCGTACGTGAGAATCATGCTCACGAGCGCGATGCCGAGCGCGACCTCGTAGGAGATCATCTGTGCCGAGCCGCGAATGCTGCCCAGCAGCGCCCAGCGGTTGTTCGACGCCCAGCCGGCCAGCACGACGCCGTAGACACCCATCGACATCATGGCCACGATGTAGAGAAGGCCGACGTCGAGGCCCACCGCGCGCAGCTCGATCACGCGGTCGCCGATCGCCAGTGTGTCGCCGAACGGTATCGCCGCGAACGTCACGATGGCCGGGAACAGTGCCAGGAAGGGTGCCAGCGAGTGCACGAACCGATCTGCACCGCCCGGAACGAAGTCTTCCTTCGTGAACAGCTTCACGGGGTCGGCGACGAGCGTGTTGAGGAAGCCAAGGTTGAGCGGCATGATGCCGAAGAACGCCGCGCGGTTCGCACCGATGCGATTCTGGATCAGCGCGCTGCCCTTGCGCTCGATCCAGAGCAGGAACGCGGACATCTGCAGCACCAGGAGCACGACCACCAGGCACTTCGCCGCCGCTATGCCGAGCTCTACCATGCGCGGTCCGTTCCCTAGTCCCCGGCCTGCTCGCCGGCGGCGAGCCTGTCGATGAGCGCCAGCGCCTGCTCGACGTCGAGATTCTCGGCGAACGACCCCGAGCCGAGCTGGATCACCGGGGCGGTTCCACACGACCCCAGGCACTCGACGCAGTCGAGCGAGAACTCGCGGTCGCTGCTGGTCTCGCCCGGCGCGATGTCGAGCCGCCTGCGAACGGCCGACACGACCTCGTCGGCGCCTCGCAGCTGGCAGCTCAGGTTCGTACACACCTGGATGTGGTGCTTACCCATCGGGCGGGTGTAGTACATCGTGTAGAACGTGACCGCGCCCTCCACCCAGGCCACGGGCAGCTCCATCAACGACGCGATGTAGGCCTGCACTTCGGTGCCCACCCAGCCGAACTCGCGCTGCGCGAGCCACAGCACCGACATCAGCGCGGCGCGCCGCTGCGGATAGTGCGTGAGGATCTTCTCGTACTCGGCCAGCGCGTCGGCGCTGAACGAGACGTCCTTCGATTCTGCTTTCTCGATCTCGTCGCTCATTGCCGCACGTTTCAGCGATCGCACTCGCCGCCGATCATGTTGATCATGCCGAAGATCGCCACCAGGTCGGCGATCGCGTGACCCTCGAGGATGTGCGCCGCCGCCCCCATGCCGTAGAAGCACGGCGGGCGCACGCGCACGCGGAACGGTCGGCCGCTGCCGTCGCTCACCAGATAGAAGCCGAGCTCGCCGTTGGCGGCCTCGCCGGCGAAGTAGACCTCACCGGGCGGAACCCTGATACCCTCGATGACGAGCTTGAAGTGCGCCATGAGGCCTTCGATGTTCTCGTAGACGTCCTTCTTCTGGGGCAGAACGATCGTGGGATCGTCGATCGACACCGGCCCGTCCGGCATCGCCGCCACCGCTTGTTCGATGATGGCCAGCGACTGGTGCAGCTCCTCGAAGCGCACCGAGAAGCGGTCGAAGTTGTCGCCGATCGAGCCTACCGGCACCTCGAAGTCGAACCGGTCGTACATCATGTACGGCTCGTCCTTGCGCAGATCGCGGGGCAGCCCGGTGGCACGCAGGATGGGGCCGGTGAGCCCGTAACTGATCGCGTCGGCCTGCGAGATCACGCCGATGCCGACCATGCGATCGGTGAAGATGCGGTTGCGCTCGAGCAGCCTGCGGCAGTCGTCGACCATGCGTCGCACGGTGGCCAGGGCCGTGGTCAGCTCGTCGACGAAACCGTCGGGCAGGTCGCGGATCAGGCCGCCGACGCGCCCGTAGCTCACGGTCACGCGCGCGCCGGTCACCTGCTGCGTGAGGTTGTAGAGCGTCTCGCGCGCCTCGACCATGTAGAACGCGGCCGTGATCGCACCGAGCTCGGACGCCGCCATGCCGAGGCACGTGAGGTGGTCGGCCACTCGTGAGATCTCGGACAGCAGCACGCGGATGTACGAGCAGCGTTCGGGCACCGAGATGCCGAGCAAGCGCTCGACGGCCTCGGTGAAGATGAAGTTGTTGATGAGCGGCGAGGCGTAGTTGAGGCGATCGGTGTACGGGATGCACTGCGTCCACGTGCCCTGCTCGCACATCTTCTCGAAACCGCGGTGCAGGTAGCCGATCTCGGTCTCGCAGCGGACGATCATCTCGCCGTCGAGCGTCAGGTTGAACTTGATGGTGCCGTGCGTGGCCGGATGGGAGGGCCCCATCTGGATCTCCATGAGCTCGGACAGCGCGTCCTCGCCCGGCGCCGTCCCCCGCGCGCGTTGCTGATCGACCGGCGCGGACATCACAATCCGTCGCGCGACGGCCACGGCCTGGCGATCGGGTCGCGCTCCTCGACCAGCGGCTGACGCCGGTCGACGGGGTAGTCCTTGCGCAGCGGGTGGCCCTCGAACTCCTCGTACATGAGGATGCGACGCAGGTCGGGGTGCTGATCGAAGCGCACGCCGAACATGTCCCACACCTCGCGCTCGGCCCAGTTCGCCGACGCCCACAGCGACGTTGCAGAGGGCACGACCGGATCGCCGACCGGCACCTTCACCTTGACCGTCAGGCGCACGTTGCGGGTCAGGGAACGGAGCTGGTAGACGACGTGAAACTGGCCATGGTCGGCGCTGGCGTCGGTGGCGGTGACGTCGACGAGCATGTCGTAGGCATGGGCCGCATCGTCGCGCAGAAAGCGCAGCACGTCGACGATCGAGCCGGCCTCGACGACCAGCACCGTACCGCTGACGCACTGGTAGCTGGTCGCGGCCGACCCGGGTACGGCCGCCGCGACCGCCGCGTCTACTTCCATTCGAGGGCTCCCTTGCGCCAGGCGAACAGGAAGCCCACGGCGAGGATCGCGATGAAGATCATCATCTCGACGAATCCGAACAGGCCGAGCTCGCGGTACACGACCGCCCACGGATACATGAACACGACCTCGACATCGAAGACGATGAACAGGATGGCCACCATGTAGAACTTGATCGAGAAGCGGGCCCAGGCCGACCCGGTGGACGGGTTGCCGCACTCGAACGTCTCGTCCTTCACCGCCGTGCGGCCGCTGCGGGGGCCGAGAATGCGGTTGAGCGAGACCATCACACCGACGACTACGGCGGTGAGCGCGAACGTCACTGCTACGGGAACGTACTCGGACATCCGGTGGGTGGAGGGCTTATACTCCGGAGAAGACCCGCTTACCGGTTCATCTCACCCTGCGGCGTCACCCCAAGGGGATCGACCTGCGCCCGTAAACCGCGCTCTTATCGCCAGATCGGGGTCCCAAGTCAACGAGGAATCGGGCCTGGCCGCGCGTCGATCGGTTGCTGCTATGACCCGGCCTCTGCCAGAATCGCGCCGATGCCCGAAGCCTCCGATACGCCCCGCGACGATCGCGCGCGGGCCGGCGACCTGGTCGCCGAGTGCATGAACCGGAGATGGCCTGCGGCCGTGGTAGCGCGGGTCGAGCCGGTGCGCGGCGATGCCTCGTCGCGACGCTACGTTCGCTGCCGTCTCGACACCGGGAGCGCCGGTGTCGAGGTCCCGTCGTCGGTGGTGGTGATGCTCATGGACGACGCCGCGGTGGCACTGTCGTCGGACGAGCTCGGCGTCTACGGGGCCGACGGGCCGCAGGAGCTGCCGTTCGTCAACGTGTGGCGGTTCCTGTCGCGCTTCACCGACGCCTTGCCCGAGATCTACCTCGACGCGAGCGACGACGGCGGCCTGGTCCTCGAAGACGTCGGCGACGTTCCGCTGTGGGACGCCGCGGCCGACGACGACATCGAGCGGCGCTTCGCCGAAGCGCTCGACCTGCTCGCCGCCATCCAGCTCCGTGCCGTCGACGACGGCAGCGGCTGCTACGCATTCGCGCAGGCGTTCGACGAGCGGCTGTTCGCCTGGGAATTCGAGCACTTCGTCGAGTACGGGCTGGCCGGGGCCGGTGCGCTGGCCGATTGCCGCGCCGAGCTCGCCGTCGCCGCCCGGCGCCTCGCGCAGCTACCGCGCGTGTTCTGCCACCGCGATTACCATGCGTGGAACATTCACGTGCACGATGGCCGTCTCCGCGTCATCGACTTCCAGGACGCGTTGCTCGGGCCGGCGCTGTACGACGTGGCGTCGCTGCTCACCGATCGCAGCACGCCCGAGGCCGTCGACCCCGAGATGGAACGACGCCTGGTGCTGCGCTACGCCGACGCGGTGGCTGCCGGCGGCAACGGCGGCACTGCCGACGCCGACGAGCTGATGAGCACCTACCGGCTGTGCGCGTTCCAGCGCGTCCTCAAGGTGATCGGACGGTTCAACTACCTGGCCGAAGTGAAGAACAAGCCGTCCTACCTCGACATGCTGCCCACCGTCGTGGCCACCGCCAGGCGGCTGGCAGCCGAGCTCGACGACGTGGCGGCCACCGCGGGCCTGCTCGACAGCGCCGTGAAGGACGGGCGATGACGATGGTACGTGCGATGATCCTGGCCGCCGGCGAAGGGCGGCGCCTGCGACCGCTCACCGAGACCACGCCGAAGGCGCTCGTCGAGGTCGGGGGGCGGCCGCTGATCGACTACTCGATCACCACCTTGAAACGAGCCGGGATCACCGAGCTCGTCGTCAACCTGCACTGGCTCGGAGAGCAGATTCGCGACTACCTCGGCGACGGCTCGGGCCACGGCGTGAGCGTCGAGTACAGCGAAGAGGATCCGCTGCAGGACAGCGGCGGGGGCATCGCCCAGGCCCGGCCCCTGCTCGGCGACGACACGTTCGTCACCGTCAACGCCGACACCATCGTCGACGTCGACGTGGGCCGGGTGCTGGCGTTCCACCGCGAGCACGCGGCCGTGGCAACGATGGTGCTGCGCAAGGACCCGCGCATGGACGACTTCGGCACCATCGCGATCGACGGCGACGGCCGCATCGGTCGTTTCCTGGCGCATCACCGGCCCGCGCTCGACGAGGTCGCGTGCGAGCGGCTCGATCCGTACATGTACACGGGCGTCCAGGTGCTCGAGCCCGCGATCTTCGAGTACATGGACGCGTCCGAGCCGTTCTCGCTCACGCGCGAGACGTATCCGCGGCTGCTGGCTGCCGACGAGCCGCTGTTCGGCTACCGCTTCGACGGGGCTTGGATCACCGTGGGAACGCCCGACCAGCTGAAATCGGCCGGTGAACGGCTCCGGAACACCCCGCTGGACAGGCCGGAAGGCGAACGGCTATCCTGAGACGTCACGTCCGGTGACCCACCTCGTACATAAATGGGCATAACGATCATCCAGAAGAGCGATCTGAGCGTCCGCAAGCGTGACGCCAAGGTCGCGCTGGTGCTGGCCGGCGGGGCGCTGACCGGCGGCGCGTTCAAGCTCGGCGGGCTGAAGGCGTTCGACGACTTCCTGATCAACCGCAAGGTCACCGACTTCGACCTGTACGTCGGGCTGAGCGCCGGAGCCCTGCTCGGGGCGCCGCTGGCGGCCGGTGTGAGCCCCTCGGAGATGCTGCGCACGCTCGACGGAACCTCGGCGCAGTTCTCGCGTTTCCGACCCGGTGACTTCTACCACATCAACGCCGACGAGATGCTGCGCAAGCCCGTCGACTACCTGCTGGACATCGCCACGTACGTGCCCGGCATCCTGCTCGATCTGATGTCCGAGATGCCCGAGCTCGCTGCCAGCGTCCGGCCGGCGCTCGGCATGCTGCGCAAGCATCCCTCGGTGGGCGCCCTGCAAGACGTTGCCGCGCCCATCGTCGGCGCGCTGCTGTCGCGGCGCTTCCCCATGCCGCACTACTACCTGCCGTCGGGCCTGTTCGACAACAGCACGATCGAGGGCTACCTGCGGCGCAACCTCGAGCACAACGGACTGCCGAACGACTTCCGCAGCTTCTACCGGCACACGGAAAAAGAGCTCTACATCACGGCGATGAACCTCGATACGGCCGAGCGCGCGGTATTCGGGCACAACGAGGACACCTCGCTGACGGTCTCCGAGGCGGTGCAGGCGTCGACGGCGCTGCCGATGTTCTACAAGCCGGCGCGGCTCAACGGGGTCGACTACGTCGACGGCGGCGTCCGCCGCACGGCGAGCATCGACGTGGCTATCGAGCACAACGCCGACCTCGTGATCTGCTACAACCCGTTCCGCCCGTTCTCCAACCGCGTCACGCATCGCTACATACCGGAGAAGGGCAAGTTCGTGACCGAGGGGACGCGGCTGGCCGACCAGGGCATCATCACCGTCCTCAACCAGGTGTTCCGCACCTTGCTCCACTCCCGCCTGCAGTACGGCCTGCGCCAGTACCAGGACGATCCGAACTTCAAGGGCGACATCATCGTCGTCGAGCCGACCGAGCACGACACGCAGTTCTTCGCGATGAATCCGCTGGCATTCTGGGACGGCCCGAAGGCCGGTCGCCACGGCTACGTGTCGGTGACGCAGTCGATCGAGACCCACTACGACGTGGTCAAGCAGATCCTGCAGTCGTACGGAATTCTCATGACCCGCCGCGAGGTTCGCGAGGGACTGGAGAAGATGCGCCGCTTCACGGCCGGCGAAGAGTCCTCGGACGTCCTCATGCGCGACGTCCCGCGTCGCGACCTGGACGTGGCGTGAGGCGCGAGGTCGCGAGCTGGTGAGCGACCTCGTTGCCCACCGCCGCTAACACCACCCACTTTCCAAACCTCCTCCCCCACACCACCGTCCAGAGCGCCTCTCCAACACGACCCGCCCCGACCCCACTCACCCGCTCGACCAGCAGCTTCGCACTGCCCCCACGAACCCGCATGCCGAGCGGCGTCAGGCCAGATCTGGATTGCGCCACTGCATACCCCGTGTTACCCGTTATCAATGCCGTCCGCCCCCGCTCCCGCCTTCTCCAGCGACGACCTGGACGAGCTGAACGAGCGCTTCGAAGAGGCCACTCCCGAGCAAATTCTCGGCTGGGTCGCCACGACGTTCCCCACCGACGTCGTTCTCACGTGCTCGTTCCAGCACGAGGGTGTGGCGCTGGCGCACATGCTGCGGACGATCAAGCCGGAGATTCCGGTCGTGTTCATCGACACGCGATTCCATTTCAAGGAGACGCTCGAGTACCGTGACACGATCGTCAAGCTGCTCGGGCTGAACCTCCGCCAGGTCAGCTCCGACATCTCGTTCGACGACTTCAAGGCACGCCACGGTGCCGATCTTCACCAGCGCGACCCCGATCTCTGCTGCCGCATCAACAAGGTGGATCCCCTGCTGAAGGCGCTGGAAGGCGTACGATGCTGGATAAACGGCCGACGGCGCGACCAGACCGACGAGCGGCGCAACATTCGCCACGTGGACATGCAGGGCTCGATCGTCAAGGTGAACCCGCTGGCCGACTGGAAATCGAAGGATACGTTTCGCTACCTGCACGCGCACAATCTGCCGCTGCACCCACTGTTCGAGAAGGGATACACGTCGATAGGATGTGAGCCGTGCACCGCGCTGCCGCTGGCCGACGGCGACGAGCGCTCGGGCCGGTGGGCCCAGACAGGAAAGCGCGAGTGCGGCATCCATACCATCCTCGCCACGCCGTCTTCCGACGACGACTCCTGAAGCGCTGATTTTACCCTTGGCCGGTGCTCAGCCGCCGGTCGGAAAGATCTGCTGCATCTTCATGGCCAGGCTCATGTCGCCCTTGATCTTCAGCTTGCCGCCCATGAACGCCATCTGCGCGTTGAGCTTGCCGTTGACCATGTCGAGATAGTCGGACGCGGCCATCGTGATCGTGATGTTCGGCTCGTCGGCGGCACCGACGCTCACGTCGCACGTGCCACCGCCCACCTTGACGTGATACGTGCCACCACCGTCACCGGTGAGATCGAACTGGTAGGTGGCGTTGACGCCGACCGCCTCGGTCGCGTTGAAGCGATCGGGCATCATCTCGAAGACCTGCGCGACGCTGGTTGCCTCTTCGGTCATGTCTGTCGCCTCCTCGGCGGCGCCGGGCGGCGGGTCGGTCCCCGCAGTTGCGTGCGCTCGATATACGGACCAGAGGTGCTTATGTCAACGCGGTTTTCGCCCGCAAAACCGCAAAAAAGAAGGCCCTCCGGCGTTAACCGGAGGGCCTTCACCGCTCCGTTAGGAGCGGTCAGTGCCTGAGACTGTTTCGAGGACCGTTCCCACCTCCAGCGGTAGGAATCGTCCGAGCTGAGTTCGCTAACGTTTTCGTCTGGCCTTCTTCTTGGTGGCCTTCTTCTTGGCCTTCTTCTTGGTAGCCTTCTTCTTGGCCTTCTTCTTGGTGGCCTTGCGCTTGGTAGCCTTCTTCTTCGTAGCCTTGCGCTTGGCCTTCTTCTTGGTGGCCTTCTTCTTAGTAGCCTTCTTCTTTGTGGCCTTCTTCTTGGCCTTCTTCTTGGTAGCCTTCTTCTTGGCCTTCTTCTTTGTGGCCTTCTTCCTTCTTACTGCCATACCGTTATCTCCTCCTTCAGCTTCTATCCGTCGAGTGTTGTCTCAGGTCACTCGTTGCTCGTCACGGGGTGCATCTTCTCCGAAGCGTTCGTCGTGTTACGAAGCGTTTCGGTTGGCTGCATCTCGTGACTCGCTGAACCGTCGAACGTGAAGCGCACGTAGTCGCTCGACGTTTTGAAAGTATACTTACCCTTTGTCGCGCGAGTCAACAAAAACGCGCATCGCAAGAATGAAAACTTTGTGTGCAAACAAGACGCGCAAGCTTGTTGTTTCACTCGCACACGACGCTCGACGATACGCACACCTTTTCAACGCCTGCTTCATTCAGCGCACGACGACACGTGCAACGCGCATCGATCACCGCACGCATGCACACGTGTCGACGACGGTTCACACCACGGCACCGCACCACGTGTCGTGACGTTCACGACGTGGTGACACGATGTTACGCACACCCGGCGCCTCGGCGCCGACGTTGCGTAACATCGCCTTAAAGCACGACTTTCTCGACAGCGGCGCGCGTGGCGCGAACATCGCGCACGAGCGTCGAGTACTCGTCGAGGTATGGTTCGAAATCGTCTGCGGTGTGCTTGCCGCCGGTGTCAGCGCCCGGTGCGAAGTGCCTCGCGCCCCGGATAGACCGCACGCTTCCCCAGCTCCTCCTCAATCCTCAACAGGCGGTTGTACTTGGCCGTGCGCTCGCCGCGCGACAGCGATCCGGTCTTGATCTGACCGGCGTTCACGGCAACCGCCAGATCGGCGATCGTCGTGTCCTCGGTTTCACCCGAGCGGTGCGAGATGACGGTGGTGTAACCGGCCCCGTGCGCGGCCCGGATGGCCGCCAGGGTCTCGGTCAAGCTCCCGATCTGATTGACTTTTATGAGAATCGAGTTGCCCACGCCGCCGTCGATGCCGCGCTGCAGGCGCTCGGTGTTCGTGACGAACAGATCGTCGCCTACCAGCTGGACCTTGTCTCCGAGACTCCGGGTAAGACGTTGCCAGCCGTCCCAGTCGTCTTCATCGAGTCCGTCCTCGATCGAGACGATCGGATAGCGGTCGACGAGATCCTCGTACAGCTCGACCATCTCCGCTGCGCTCATGCGCTTGCCGTCCGATTTCGCGAAGCAGTACACGTTGTCTTCGCAGAACTCGCTTGCCGCGCAGTCGAGCGCCAGCGACACCTGCGTGCCCGGCTCGTAACCGGCCTTCTTGACGGCGTCGAGCACCACCCCGATCGCTTCGTCGTTCGACGCCAGATCGGGTGCGAAGCCGCCCTCGTCGCCGACGTTCGTGCCGAGACCGGCCGCCTTGAGCACCGACTTGAGCGACTGGAAGACCTCGGCACCGGCCCGCAGCGCGTCGCGGAACGTGGGCGGCCCGTGCGGAACGATCATGAACTCCTGGAAGTCGAGCCGGTTGTCGGCATGCGCACCACCGTTGACGATGTTCATCAGCGGCACCGGCAACGTCGTGGCGTCCTCGCCGCCGATCGAACGGTACAGCGGTGTCTTCGTGCAAGCCGCCGCCGCGTGCGCCGCCGCCAGAGACACGCCCAGGATCGCGTTCGCGCCGAGCCTCGCCTTGTTCGGAGTACCGTCGAGCTCGAGCATCTTGCCGTCGAGCTCGGCCTGGCGCCGGACGTCGAAGCCCGACAGCGCCGGCGCGATCACGGTATTGACGTTCTCGACCGCCTTGCCGACGCCCTTGCCCGCGTAGCGCCCCGCGTCGCCGTCGCGCAGCTCGAGCGCCTCGTGCTGCCCCGTCGACGCTCCCGAGGGAACCGCGGCGTGCCCCACGGCGCCGCCCTGGACCCCCACCTCGACCTCGATGGTGGGATTTCCACGCGAATCGAGGATCTCCCGGGCGTGAATCGACTCGATCTTCATGCGATCTCCTTAAGGTACGGCCTCGAATTCGCTATTCTTCTGGGTAGGGATGGCGATCAGGCAGGAAAACCGGCTGCGCCAGCGCAAGGCGCTGCTCACCGTGCTGTCGGTGGTGACCGTGGCGCTGGTGTACGGGATTCTCCTCAGCGACAACGGCGTGCGCCAGTATCTCGCCCTGCGCACGACGCTCGCCAAGCGCTCGGTTCACGCCCACGATCGCATCACCCGCAATCGCTCGCTGCTGGAACGTCTGGAAGGTCTGCAGTCCGACAAGCGCGTCCTCGAAGAAATCGCGCGGTCGAGCCTGGGTGTAGCGGGCACCGACGAGATCGTGTACGTCTTCCGCCCACTACACCGCAAGCCCGGTCGCTGAGTGCCGCTGACGCCGGCTGCCTCCTAGGAGCAGCCGCTGGTGGCGCCGCAGTTCAGGCACTTGTAGCACGCCCCGTTGCGCACCATGATCGATCCGCAGTCGGCGCAGGTGGGCGCGTCCGCCTCGGGCAGAATGAACTCGAGCGAGGTGTCCTGTCCGCCCTCCGCAGCCTCACCGCTACGCGCCTCCGGCTGCGCGACCACCGACATCGCGCGCACGACCGGGCCGGCTTCCACCTCATGGCCCTCGCGCGCGGCGCCGCCATCACCATCGACGACCTTCGGGACGCCGCTGAAGCGGTTGCCGACGAAGCGGAAGATGTAGTCGGTGAGCGACTTCGCCACCGGGATGTCCGGATTCTTCGTGAATCCGGCCGGCTCGAAGCGAACGTGCTCGAACTTCTTCACCAGCGCCTCGAGCGGCACGCCGTACTGAAGCGACAGCGACGTCAGGGTGGCGATCGTGTCCATCAGGCCGGAGATCGTGCTGCCCTCCTTGGCCATCTTGATGAAGATCTCGCCGGGCGTGCCATCCTCGAAGAAGCCGATGTGGATGTAGCCCTCGTGCCCCTGGACGTCGAACTTGTGACGATACGACGAGCAGTCCGTCGGCAGCCGGCGGCGCACCGGCTGGCCGGGCTCGACGGTGGCAGCGGTCTTCGTGGCGGCGGCGTCCGACGTCTCGGCCCCGGTGTTGAGGGGCTGCGTGCGCTTGCAGCCGTCGCGGTAGACGGCAATCGCCTTCAGACCGAGGCGCCACGACTGGATGTACGCGTCCTCGATGTCGTCGACGGTGGCGTCGGACGGCATGTTCACCGTCTTGGAGATCGCGCCCGAGATGTACGGCTGAACCGCACCCATCATGCGGATGTGGCCGAGCGGCTCGATGCTACGCAGGCCGTTGCGAGGCTTGAACGCGCAGTCGAAGACCGACAGGTGCTCTTCCTTGAGCCCCGGCGCGCCCTCGATCGTTTCGTGCTCGTCGATGTACGCGAGGATGTCCTGGACCTCGCGCGACTCGTAGCCCAGGTGTGAAAGCGCCGCGGGCACCGTCTGGTTCACGAACTTGAGCATGCCGCCGCCGACGAGCTTCTTGTACTTCACCAGGGCGATGTCGGGCTCCACGCCGGTGGTGTCGCAGTCCATCATGAACGCGATCGTGCCGGTCGGCGCCAGCACCGTGACCTGCGAGTTGCGCACGCCGTGGGTGCGACCGCTCTCGAGGGCCGCATCCCAGACCTCGCGACTGGCCGACAGCATGTCGAGCGGCACGTACGCCGAATCGATCTCGCGCGACTTCTGGCGATGCTTGTCGATGACGCGCAGCTGCGGCTCCATGTTCTTCGCGTAGCCCTGGTACGAACCCATCGCACTGGCCACGCGGGTGCTCTGCAGGTACGCCTCGCCGCACATCAGCGACGTGATGGCCGCGGCGTAGGCCCGGCCGGCGTCCGAATCGTAGGCGAGGCCCTGTGACATCAGCAACGCGCCGAGGTTGGCGTAGCCGAGACCGAGCTGCCGGTAGGCCCTGGCCGTCTCGGTGATCTCCTCGGTCGGGTAGCTCGAGTTGTCGATGAGGATGTCCTGGGCGGAGTTCGTCACGTCTACCGCGTGGCGGAAACCGTCGACATCGAACTTGCCGCCGTCGTCGACGAACCTCATGAGATTGAGCGACGCGAGATTGCACGCCGAGTTGTCGAGGTGCATGTACTCGCTGCAGGGGTTCGAGGCGTTGATGCGGCCGGTGTTCGGACACGTGTGCCAGTCGTTGATGGTGGTATCGAACTGCAGCCCCGGGTCTCCGCAGAAGTGGGCCGCCTCGGCGATCTTGCCCATCATCTCCTTGCCGCGGTAGGTGCGGCAGATCTGGCCGTCGATCACGTTGCGGGTGTGCCACTCGCGATCTTCTACCACCGAGCGCATGAACTCGTCGGTGACGCGCACGGAGTTGTTGGCGTTCTGGAAGAAGATCGAGCCGTAGGCCTCGCCGTCGAGCGAGGAATCGTAGCCCGCGTCGATCAGCGCCCAGGCCTTCTGCTCCTCGGCCGACTTGCAGTCGATGAAGTCGTCGATGTCGGGGTGATCGGCGTTGAGCACGACCATCTTGGCCGCGCGCCGGGTCTTGCCGCCGGACTTGATCACGCCCGCCGACGCATCCGCGGCCTTCATGAACGACACCGGACCCGAAGCCGTACCGCCGCCGCCCAGCGGCTCCTTCGACGAGCGGATACGCGAGAGGTTCACGCCCGATCCCGAACCGCCCTTGAAGATGACGCCTTCCTTGCGGTACCAGTCGAGGATCGAGTCCATCGTGTCGTCGACCGACAGGATGAAGCAGGCCGAGCACTGCGGGTGCTCCTCGACGCCCACGTTGAACCAGACAGGGCTGTTGAAGCAGACCTGCTGGTCGAGAAGCAGGTGGGTGAGCTCGTCGCGGAAGATGTCGCAATCCTCGTCGCTCGCGAAGTAGCCCTGCGCCGAGCCCCAGCCCACGATGGTGGTGACCACGCGGCCGATGAGCTGACGGACGCTGGTCTCACGCTGCGGCGAGCCGAGCTGGCCGCGAAAGTACTTGGAAGCGACCACGTTGGTGGCCAGCTGCGACCATTTGCTGGGGAATTCGACGCTCTTCTGCTCGAACACCGTGCGGCCGCCCTCGCCCTGGATGACCGCGTCGCGGACCGTCCACTCGACCGTCGAGTAGGGGTCGACGCCGGCGGCGGAGAGCCGCCGCGTGAAGCGCAGGCGCGGCGCCGCCGATCCTTCCGGCGCGACGGTCATGGCGGGGCTGGCGCCCGCAGAAACTGAGCTGGCGGTAGCCGAGCCGGCATTGGCTGCGGCTGCTTGAACGACATCGGTAGCCCGACCCTTACGATCTTCCATACGAACCCCTCCTACTTTCACCACCCCACAACTCGTCGGGCGACTCGATTCATCAGGTTTTTCGATACGTTGGGTCTTGCGCTCCGAAGGGCTCCCGGCCGGCAAGACCTGAGCGCACTACTTATCCACAGTGTGCGCTCCATGTTGTGCAGAGTCTCCATGTATACCACTACATCTTGTGGGACGTCCAGTTTTTTGCGAACGTCCCCGATCTCGCGATCTGACGCCGAGTTGCGGGCGATCAGAACACGAAAGTACCTCTTACGCGCGGCGCTGGCAAACAGCGGCCGCCATCACTACAACCGAAGGCGTGGCTGCCTCCGACCCGCCGTCCGGGCCGCGTACCGTTCGCGAGATCCTCACCGGCGTCCTGTCACGCCTGGGGCTGGAGCGCGATCTCGACGACTACCGGATCTGGGAGGCCTGGGACGAGCTCGTGGGTCCCGCCGTCGCCCGCAACGCACAGCCGGTGCGCCTCGACGCCCGACGCCTGGTCGTGGCGGTGAAGAACAACATGTGGATGCAGGAGCTCGGCTTGCTGCGCACGAATCTGGTGGAGCGCATCAACGAATGGATGGGCCGCCAGGTCGTGAGCGAGATCTTCCTGGTCGTGGGCCAGATCGGTGAGCCCGCCGTGCCGCGCCGGCCGGCTCCTCGCCGCAATGCGGCCGGCAGCCGTGCCGCTCGCGACCGGTCGGTGCGTACCACCGCCGCGGAGCAAGGCGCCGCCGCGGACGACGAGGCGAGGCCCGGCCGCGGGCGCCCCGGCGAGCCTGACGCCGACGCGGTCGCCGCGGCCACGCAGGCACGCATCACCGAGGCGCTCGACAGCTTGTGGGAGACCGCGCGCCGGCGCGCGCGATCGGACGACGAATCGAGCTAGCAAGCAGACCGGGCACCGCCTACGGGCTGCCCGGAGGCGGACCCGGGGCGCCTAGATCCCGGCGGCCAGCGACGCCGCGCTCTCCCCCCAGACCGGCTCGACGTAATCCCGCACACGCTGCTCCACAGCGGTCTCGACCAAGGTCTCGATGTCGAGGTGCGACTCCGCATCCTCGACCTCGCTGGCGCTCGCGCCGGTGGACGGGTGCTTGGGCACGAACAGGCTACAGCAGTCCTGGTCGGGAACGACGGAGATATCGAACGTATCGTTGTCGCGGGCGTAGCGCGTGATCTCGAGCTTCTCCATGCCCACCAGCGGTCGCAGAACCGGACAGCCGGCGGCGCGCTCGATGATCGAGAGGTTGATCAGCGTTTGCGACGCGACCTGGCCGAGACTCTCGCCGGTCACCAGCGCGGACAGCCCGTCGTGATGCGCCGCGCGTGAGGCGATCCGCATCATCATGCGCCGGTACAGAACCACCCGCAGCGGCTTCGGCACCGAGCGCACGATCTCGCTCTGAACCTCGCCGAACGCCACCATGGTGAGCCGCGTCGGCCCCTGGCCGCGGGCCAGAACGCCGCACAGATTGCGGGCTTTCTCCTGGCTGGTGCGGTCGAGGTACGGCGCGCTGTGGAAGTGCAGCGTGTCCACCCGGCAGCCGCGCCGCATCATCCGCAGACCGGCCACCGGCGAGTCGATTCCGCCCGACAGGAGCAGCAGGACCCGCCCCCCGGTCGACACCGGTAGCCCGCCGCAGGCCTGCGACTTGCCGGCCACCGAAACGTACGCACGCCCCTGCACGATCACGACGTGCGCGACCGAATCGGCGCGCTTGAGGTCGACCGGCGCTGCGGTGCGCGAAGCGATCATCGCGCCGATGCGAGCGCCGACGTCGGGCGACTTGAGCGGAAAGCTCTTGTCGGCTCGTTTCACGTCGACCCGGAACGAACCGGTCGGCCGCCACCAGGCGAGGATCTCGTCGAAGAAGCTCTCGATGGCTTCCATCGTGGGCTCGCACGCCACCGCCGGCAGCACGTTGGCCACCCCCGGCGTCTGCACGAGCCGGTCGACGACCTCCCCCTCCGGTGCTTCGCCGAGCTCGACGACGATCCGGCTCGCCGTCGACTGGACGTGCTTGATCGCCAGCGTCTCGAGCGAACGACGCACGTTCTGGACCAGCCGACTGACGAACATCGCACGATGGCCGAGTTTCAGCGCGATCTCGTTGTAGTGGAGAATGACGACGTCGTTGCGCGGACGCTGCACGGCGCCAACCTAGCGGGGACCACCCTCCAGCGCCACGGCCGCGGCCGGATCGCGGCGCGCCTTGTCACACACGCGCGTCGCCCCCAACATGCAACCCTGGCCGGGCGGCACCCATGAGCACGACACGAGAACCGACCATCGTCGAACGCCTGCGCGAGCGACTCGGCACGCGCACGCGCGCGGCCATCGACCGACCCGACGCCGTCGCGTGTGCCGTGCTCGTAGCGATCACGCCCGGGCTCGACGATCACACCGTGCTCTACACGCTGCGCAGCGAGAGCCTGCCCAGTCACAGGGGCCAGGTGTCGTTCCCGGGAGGCAAGCAGCACGCCGAGGACGCCACCTTGCGCGACACCGCGCTGCGTGAATCGCACGAGGAAATCGGGCTCGCGCCCGACGAGGTGGAGGTCCTGGGGCGCCTCGACGACGTCTACACGATGGCCACCGAGTACGTCATCACGCCGTTCGTCGGGCTGGTCCCGGCCGGCTACGAGTTCTCGGCCAACCCGGGCGAGGTGAGCGAGATCTTCACGCTCGAATTCGGCGAGCTCATGAACCCCGATCACCACGGCCACGAGAGCCAGGAGTACCGCGGCCACGCCTTCACCGTCGACCTCATCTCGGCCGGCCCGCACAAGATCTGGGGTGCGACCCACCGGATCACGATCAACCTGCTCGAGGTCCTGCGCGGTCTCGGGCGCACGCGCTGAAGCACGCGCTCGTCGCCGGCTCGATGGCCGGGAACGATCTCCGCGATCGATGCATGGCAGGCCGCTGAACAGCTCCGGAAAGAGCCGAGTGCGGGGTCGTCCAGCAGCTGCTAGCCGCGGCCGGCGAGCTCGATGACCATGCCGTCGTGTGCGCGCTCGACGGCAACATTGGCCGCATCGCGTACGTCGGCGCCCAGATGCGTGAGGACGAGCCGCTCGCAGCCCAGCGCGTCGCGATGGGCGAGGATGTCGCTGTAGCTCGTGTGCAGACGGCTCACGGGCTCCAGCGAGCAGCACTCGCACAGGAACACGTCGGTGCCGCGGCTACGCTGCACGAACTCGTCGGTCCAGGCCGAGTCACCCGAGAACAGAACGTTCGCGCCCCCCGCGCTCAGGCGATAGCCGAGCGAGAACGGCTCGGCGCTGTGCGGGACCTCGAACGCCTCGACGTCGACACCGGCCAGGGTGAAGTCGCACCCGGGCGTCACCTCGCGGTACTCCACCTCGAAGCACAGCTCGTGCGCACGGTGCAGGTCGCGGTACAGCGCCGCGTACAGCGTGTCCACGCGATCCTCGATACCGGTAGGCCCGGCGATCGTGAGCGGTCGCTCGCGGCGATTCTGGAACATGTACTCGAGGAACATGAACGGGATGCCGCCGAAGTGGTCACCGTGCAGGTGGGAAACCAGGATCGCGTCCGGAAGGTCGGTGTCGACGTCGGCGCGCTTCATGGCGGCGAGTGCCTCCGGCCCGCACTCGAGCATCAGCGACCCGCCGTCGTGGTCGAGAAGATAGCAGCTGTGGAGCGCACCGGCCCCGTTGAAGGCATCCCCCGAGCCGAGAATGCTGAGGCGCAACACGACTTCGAGACTACAGAGCCACTGCGGGGCAAGTCAAGGATGGCGGGCTCTCGCGCGAGGGTTGCAAGGGCGCATGTGTGCGACCACGCTCATGTCCGGCGAGAGCGCCCCGCGGCGACGCTCCCAGGCTCGATTGGAAACGCAAAACGACATCATCGACGTGGAATCGCTGTGCTACGGTCGCGCGGGCGTCGGGCGCAGCGGCGGCAAGGTCGTGTTCGTGGAAGGAACGGCACCCGGCGACCGGGTGCGCGTGCGCTACACGCGCGACCACGGCAGCTACGCCGAGGCCCGCGTCGACGAGCTCGTCGAGGCCGGCCCGCAGCGTGTGGCGCCGCCCTGCCCGATCGTCGACAGCTGCGGCGGCTGTCCGTGGCAACACGTGGACTACGGCGCGCAGCTCGAGGCGAAGCGACGCGCCGTCGGCGACGCGCTCGAGCGCATCGCGGGCATCGACGACGCACCGGTCGCACCGGTGGTGCCGTCGCCGGCGACCCTCGGATACCGCAACCGGTTGAAGCTGCGCTTCGACCGGGGCCGCCTCGGCTTCTACAGCGCCCACAGCCACCGGCTGGTTCCCGTGCCCGACTGCCTGCTCGCCGAGGACCCGATCCGCGAGGCGCTGCCCGAGGTCGAGGCGTTCGTGCGCTCGCTGGCCACGCGCGTGCTGCGGGTCGAGATCGCCGGTCGCGGCGAGCTCCCGCGGCTGATCCTCGCCATCAACAGCCAGGGGCGCCTGCGGCGCGCCGACGTCCACCGCGTTCGCGACCTGCTCGCCGGGTCGCGCGGGCGCATCTCCGGCGTGGTCATGTGGGGACGCGGCTGGCGCAGGACCTGGGGCGACACACGGCGACGCACGGTGGTCGACTCGGCGGGGACGACCGTGGAGTCGATCGGCGCAGGATTCGGTCAGGTGAACAGCGCCGCGAACATGCTGCTCGTCGACCGCGTCGTCGCGGCCGCGCGCGCGCGCCGGCACGAGACCGTGCTCGACCTGTACGCCGGCGCCGGCAACTTCTCGATCCCGCTGGCGGCGCACGCCGCACACGTCGTCGCCGTCGAGAGCGACGCCGAGCTGGTCGAGGCCGGTACGCGCACCGCGCAGTTCCACCGGCTGCGCAACGTCGAGTTCGTCGCCGGTCAGGTCGAGAGCGTGCTCGCCGGGCCGCCCGCCCGGCGCCCCGATCTCGTGCTCGTCAACCCACCGCGCAGCGGGCTGCGCGCCGCCGCGCCGTTGCTCGCCGAGCTGGGCGCGCCCCGCGTCGTGTACGTATCGTGCAATCCCTCCACACTGGCGCGCGACCTGCGCGTGCTGGCCGCCAGGGGGTACCGTCTCGCCAGCGTGGTCCCCGTCGATCTGTTCCCGCACACGTTCCACGTCGAGTCCGTGTGCGACATGGAGTTGACTTGAGGTGTACTGCTTCTTATTTTTCACTGACTTTCGTGCCCGGCCGCCGCGCCGGCTCCCGGGTACGAAGAGTCGAGTCGAGGATCCGCAATGAAGAAGAAGTCGGCGGCAAACGCCACCCTCGGTCAGCGCGCAAAGATCACGATCATTCCGGGCAAGGGGGTCTCGCAAGCGATCAACTACCTGCTAGAAGATCGTGACGAGCTCGAGTGGCTGGTCGCGGTCGGCCGCAACAAGGAAGGCGAGATCTTCTTCTACGATACCGGCGGTGACATCATCGAGGATCTCGGAACCCTCGAGTATCTCAAAGAGCGCATCGCGCGCGCGCACTTCGGCGAAGACCTCGACTGATCTCCGGCCCGTATAGCCGGTCTTGCGTACCTTCTTCCTGTTCTACCTCCTCAGCTGGCTGCTGAGGAACCCGCTGCTGGCGCTCGTCATCGTCGGGGTGATCTTCTACTTCAGCGAGGCCCGCTACAGCGGTCGCTACTTCAACCCGACCTCGTTCTACACCAAGCGCCACGCCATCGGTGAGCTGCGCCAGACGCTCACCGTCAACGAGCACGACGCGGGCGCACGCAACGATCTCGGCCGCCTGCTGGCCGACGATGCCAAGTTCGCCGAGGCGCTGCCGCACATGGAGCTCGCCATCAAGCGCATGGAGGAGTCGGCCGAGACCAACTACTACTACGGGCTGTGCCTGCTCAACACGGGCGACGCCGACGGCGGCGAGCGCTTCATGAAGCGCTCGCTCGAGATCAGCCCGCGGTTCCTGTACGGCGAGCCGCAGGTCGTGCTGGCGCGTCACTGCCTGGGCGCCGGCCGCGACGACGAGGCGCTCGCGTGGGCGCGCGAGGCGGTGAAGATCAACACGTCGAGCGTGGAGGGGTGGGTGCTGGTGGGCGATGCCGAGCGGACCGCGGGCCGTACCGACGAAGCGCGCGCCGGCTACACCGCGGCGCTCGAAGCCTACGACCACGTGCCGCGCTACCTGCGCGTCGCGGCGCGCAAGCCCCGCGCCGAGGCGAAACGCGGGCTCAAGTCGCTCGGCTGACCCGCACTCCCGCCTGGACTATGCCTGGCGCTCGAGCGCGTGGAACGTCAGCCCGGTGAGAAGCTTCGGATAGAAGTACGTCGACTTCTGCGGCAGCAGCTCCCCGGCCATGCACACCTCCGCCATCTGCTCGGCGCGCATCGGGCGCATGAGGAACGCCCCCTCGGTCAGCCCGTCGTCCGCGCGGTCGAGCACCTGCCGGGCATCGGCCGAGTACTCGAGCCTGGCCTCTGCGCCGCCGGCGCCCCGGAGCAGCTCGTCGAGCACCACCGAGTGCAGCACGGTCACGTCGAGCGCGTCCTTGGCGGCCCCGCCGCCGGCCGCCGGTCGGCGGATGTACAGGTAGTCGGGCACGTCGCGCAGCGCCACGGCGAACGCGTTGGCCTCGACGGCCTCGCCGTCGAGCCGTTCGAGGATACGACGCCGGCCGGCGTCTCCCTTCTCGATCCTCTCCACGGTGAAAGCACGCTCCAGGGCGTCGACGAACGCACCCGCATCGGCACCGCCCGAGCTCACCAGCTCGCGGTGGGTGGGCAGGATGATCATGCCGGGATCCTCGAAGGCCCCCAGGAACGCCATGACATGCGCCGCCGGCTGCTCGTCGTCGTCGGGCCCACCGGCACCGGCGACCAGCTGCTCGCCCGGGCACGCCTCGCCGAAGTAGTTGAGCGCGGTCTCGTATCGGTGGTGACCGTCGGCGATGAAGATGGTCCTGTTCGCCACGGCGTCGCGCACGGCGGCCACCGCGGCCGGCGAGCGCACGGGCCACAGCCGGTTGCGCACGCCCTCGTGCACGACGTCCACGTCGGGCGGGGTATCCCAGCCGCCGTCGGGCTCCGGGCTGAACTCGGGGTTGGAGAACAGGCCGAAGATCGGGCTGAGGTTGGCACGGGTCTCGCCGGTGAGCACGAGACGGTCTTTCTTGTGGTGGGCGAACGTCTGCTCGTGCGGCCTCACCACGCCGCGGTCGAACGGCTCGAGGTGCAACGCACCGATCAGGCCGACGCGGCGGCGGGCGCCGCCCGACTCGAAGTCCTGACAGTAGAGATAGAACGCCGGCTGCTCGTCACGAGCGAGAACGCCATCGCGTTGCCACTGCCGATACAACTCGCCCGCAGCCTCGTGACCGTCGGTGTTCAGGATCAGACGAGTCACGTTGTAGGGGCTCGACGCGTACAGCTCGTCACGCGCGTCCTGGCTGATCACGTCGTACGGGGGCGCGACCACGTCGTCGAAGCCGCCGACGGCTGCCGGCGAGAAGCGGATTGCTCGGAACGGTCTGAATCTTGCCATGTGGGTCGACTACCTCTTCATGCGGCCGTACGTCGCGGCCGTGACGATGGGCTCAGATCTTCTCGGGCGTGGCCTGGGAGGACGGACTGTCCAGCACGGTGGGCGCGATGAGACGCGAAAGGGTCTGCGCATCGACCGCACCGACGCGTAGGAGGTACGCGCTGCCGCCTCGAAACTCAACCACCGTCGACACGGCCGTGCCCGGGCGAGGGCCACCGTCGAGGTAGACGTCCACCGCATCGCCGAAGCATGCGCGCGCCTCTTCGGCCGACGTCGCGGGCTCGTGGCCCGAAGCGTTTGCCGACGTCGAGGTCACCGGCCGGCCCAGCGCGGCAACGAGCGCCGCACACAGCGGATCGGGCGAGCAGCGCAGGCCCACACCACCGCCGGGGCCGACCAGGGCGGGCGCGACGCGCGCCGAGGCCGGCAGCACGAGCGTGAGCGGTCCGGGCCACAGCGCGTCGGCGGCACGCACCGCGGCGGCGGGCACCGGTCCTTCGATCAGCGACGCGGCGGCGTCGAGACCGGCGACCAGCAGCGATACGCCGCGGCCGGCCTCACGCCCCTTGGCGGCGAACAGTCGCTCGAGCGCGGCATCGTTGCTCGCGTCGGCGCCGAGGCCGTAGACCGTCTCGGTGGGATAGACCACGAGGCCGCCCGCCTTGAGAGCACGCGCGGCCTCGTCGATCGATGTCGCAATCGCGTCGATGGCGCCTCAGCCCGGGAACGAGCTCACCAGCCCCGGCACGGCCTTGGCCATGCGGGTCTTGAACGCGTCGAGCCGGGTGGCCAGTTGCGAGTCGGACAGCGCCAGGATCTGCGCGGCCAGAAGCGCCGCGTTCTCGGCGCCGGCCCCGCCGATCGCGAGCGTCCCGACGGGAACACCGGCGGGCATCTGCACGGTCGACAGCAGCGCGTCCATCCCGCGCAGCGCGCCCGACTCGAGCGGCACGCCGAGCACCGGCAAGTTCGTGTGCGCTGCAACCGCGCCGGCCAGATGCGCCGCGCGCCCGGCACCGACGATCATCACCTTGATGCCGCGCTGCTTCGCCTTCTTCGTGTAGTCGGCCGTCTTGGCGGGCGAGCGATGTGCCGACGTGACCACCACCTCGTGCGCGATGCCCAGCTCCTCGAGCTTCGCGGCGGCGCGCGTCATCACCTCGAGATCGCTCTTGCTGCCCATCAGTATGCCGACCAGCGGCTTGCCCTTGCTCTTGCTCGCCATGGTTCGCCTGGAAACCTCCTGTTGATTCGCGCGCCGGGCTCAGCCGTGGCCGATGGCCCTGTGGGCGATGTCGGTGCGGTAGTGCGCACCCTGCCAGCTGATCTTGCTCACCGCATCGTACGACCTGCGAACGGCCTCGGCCACGTCGCAGCCGCGCGCGGTCACGCCGAGCACGCGCCCACCGGCCGTCGTCCAGCGCCCCTCGGCATCGCGAGTGGTACCGGCATGGAACACCTCGACGTCGGGCAGGCCGTCGACGTCGTCGATGCCGTGGATCACGCGCCCCTTCTCGTAGCTTCCGGGGTAGCCCTCGGCTGCCATCACCACACACACCGAGGCGCCATCTTCCCACTGCGGCCGCACGCGGTCGAGCGTTCCGTCGACGCAGGCGTCGAGAAGCTCGACCAGGCTGCTGCGAAGCCGGAACATCAGCGGCTGGCATTCCGGGTCGCCGAAGCGGACGTTGTACTCGAGAACCTTCGGCTTGCCGTCGGCGATCATGAGGCCCGCGTACAGCACGCCGCGGTAGTCGATGCCGCGCGCGGCGAGCTCGGCGACCGTCGGCGCGATGATCGTCTCGGTGATCTCGGCCGCGAGCCGGTCGTCGACCACCGGCGCCGGCGAGTATGCGCCCATGCCGCCGGTGTTGGGTCCGCGGTCGCCGTCGAAGACCGCCTTGTGATCCTGCGACGGCGCCATCGGCAGGACGTTGCGTCCGTCTGTCAGCGCGATGAACGAGGCCTCCTCGCCGGCGAGGAACTCCTCCACCACGATGCGCCGGCCGGCCTCGCCGAAGCGGTCGCGCTCGAGCATGTCGGCGATCGCCGCGTCGACCTCGTCTGTGCCGTGACAGATCACCACGCCCTTGCCGGCCGCCAGGCCGTCGGCCTTCACGACCACCGGCAGGCCGAGCTCACGCGCGAACGCGCGCGCCGGCCCCGCCTCGGTGAACTCGCCGTAGGCCGCGGTCGGCACGCCTGCCGCGACCAGCACTTCCTTGGTGAACGCCTTCGACGCTTCCATGCGCGCGCCGGCCCGGTCGGGCCCCACCACGCGCAGCCCGCCGGCCTTGAAGCGGTCGACGATGCCGGCCGCGAGCGGCGCCTCGGGACCGACGATCGTGAGATCGACGCCGCGCTCCGCCGCCAGGCCCGCCAGCCCCTCGACGTCGTCGGCACCGACCGCGACGCACTCGGCCACGCGCGCGATGCCCGCCGAGCCGGGCGCCGCGATCACCGAGTCGACCGCCGCGTCGGACGCGACCTTCCACGCCAGCGCGTGCTCGCGACCGCCGCTACCTACGATGAGTACCTTCAACGCCGTATCCCTCGTACGCCCGCCGGCCCGCGCTAGTGACGGAAGTGGCGCACACCGGTCACCACCATCGCCATGTCGTGCTCGTCGGCCGCGGCCGTCACTTCCTTGTCGCGCATGCTGCCGCCGGGCTGGATCACGGCCCTCGCGCCGGCCTCGGCACACACCTCGAGACCGTCGCGGAACGGGAAGAACGCGTCGGACGCGACCACGCAGCCGGCGGTGTCGAGACCGTGCTCGCGAGCGCGCGCCACCGCGATGCGTGCCGAGTCGACGCGGCTCATCTGGCCGGCGCCGACGCCGACGAGGCTGTCCTCGCGCGCCAGCACGATCGCGTTCGACTTCACGTGCTTGCAGACCCTCCAGGCGAAGTCCATGGCGCGCAGCTCGGCCTCGTCGGGCTTGCGCGCGCTCACCACCTCGGCACGGCCGGCCGCGCTGCCCTCGAGGTCGCGAGACTGCACGAGCAGCCCGCCCAGTACACGCTTCATGTCGAGCGCGTCGTCACCGCCGGTGGCGCGGATCTCCACCTCGAGGAGACGCACGTTGCGAAGCTTGGGCGTCGAGTCGTAGACCGCGCGAGCACCGTCGGTGAACGCCGGTGCGAGGACGATCTCGAGGAACACGTCCTTCATCTCCTCGGCGGTCGCCTCGTCGACCTCGCGATTGAACGCGACGATGCCGCCGAAGATCGACACCGGATCGCAGGCGCGCGCCTTGCGGAACGCGTCGAGCGGTCCGTCGGCGGTAGCGGCGCCGCATGGGTTGGTGTGCTTGATCGCCACGCACACCGGCTCGTCGAACTCCATGGTGAGCTGCAGCGCGGCGTCGGCGTCGACGATGTTGTTGTACGACAGCTCCTTGCCCTGCAGCACGCGCGCGCCGGCGATGGCCGGGCCCGCGACGTGCGCGGCGCGGTAGAACGCCGCCTTCTGGTGCGGGTTCTCGCCGTAGCGCAGGTCCTGCACCTTGTGCCATTGCTGATGCACGGTCGCGCCGAAGTCGCTGTCGTCGGTGCTGCCGAGGTAGTCGGCGATCATGCCGTCGTAGGCCGCCGTCGCGCGAAACGCCTTGGTCGCCAGGCGCGTGCGCAGCGAATCGGACACGGCGCCGCCGGCGCGCAGCTCGGCCAGAACAGTGTCGTAGTCGTCGGGATCGGTGACGATGGCCACGTCCGCATGGTTCTTCGCGGCCGAGCGCACCATCGACGGACCGCCGATGTCGATGTTCTCGATCGCCTCCTCGAAGCTGCAGCCGCGCGCCGTGACCTCCGCGAACGGGTACAGGTTGACGCACACCAGATCGATGGTGGCGATGCCCTGCTCCTGCATCTGGCGTCGGTGATCGGCGTCGGCGCGGCGCCCGAGGATGCCGCCGTGCACCTTGGGATGCAGCGTCTTCACGCGACCGTCGAGGATCTCGGGCGAGCCGGTGTGCTCGCTGACGTCGATCACCTCGATGCCGGACTCGCGCAGGCTGCGCGCGGTGCCGCCGGTCGACAGGATGGTCACGCCGAGCTCGGCGAGACCGCGGGCGAACTCGACCACCCCGGTCTTGTCGCTCACGCTGATCAGTGCTCGCTCCACCTTCGTGCTCACGTTCGCTCCTCCCCTGCTCGCGATTCTACGGTGCGGCTTCGTGGCGACGCTCGACGCGCGCCCCGACCCGCGCCACCAGCTCGTACGAGATCGTGTCGGCCACGGCCGCCACCTCGCCGGCGTCGAGACCCGGGCCCCACAGCAACGCCCGATCGCCGAGGGCCACCTCGTCCAGATCGGTCACGTCGATGATCGTGTGGTCCATGCACACCCTGCCGACCACCGGCACGCGCTTTCCGTGAAGGACCACGTGGCCCCGATTGGAAAGCGCTCGCGGGTAGCCGTCGGCGTAGCCGCATCGCAAGGTGGCGAGACGGCTGGTGCGCGTGGTCCGGTAGGTATGCCCATAGCCAATCCCTTCGCCGGGGCCAACCTGCGCGATGCGTACGACCGGTGCTTCGAAGCTCATCACCGGCCGCAGGTCGGCACGGTCGGCCAGCGCCGCATCGGGATACAGGCCATAGAGCATGAGGCCCGGCCGCACCATGTCGAGATGGGTCCCGGGGCGCGTCATGATGCCCGCGCTGTTGGCGAGGTGGCACGGTAGCTCCGCGCCGCCGGCGCGCACCGCGGCCGCCGCATGCTCGAGCCGCTCGAGCTGCCCCTCGGTGACTTCCGTCGTGACCGACTCGGCCATCGCGAAGTGCGACCACAGCGCCACCGGCGAGATGCCGGGCGTGGCCATCATCATCGCGATGAACGATGCGGCGTCATCGGGCTCGACGCCGAAACGGCGCATGCCGGTGTCGACCTTCACATGAACCGGGACGTCACGACCGGCCTCGACCGCCGCCGCAGCGACCGCCTCGGCAACCGATCGGTCGTGGAGCCCGACCTCGACGCCGAGCTCGACGATGCGTCGGGCATCGGACGCGAGCACCCCGCCGAACACCACGATCCTGGCGCCCGCCGCGGCGTCCGCGACCTGCGCCGCCTCGTCGAGCGTCGCCACGCCGAAGCCGGCGCAACCGAGCCCCGCGAGCGTGCGCGTGACGTCGACGGCACCGTGTCCGTACGCGCCGGCCTTGACCATCGGCAGCACGGCAACCGAGGGGCCGACGAGCCTGCGTACCTCGGCGAAGTTGTGAGCCAGGGCGTCGAGATCGATGCGCGCGAAAGGCTGACTGCAACCCAAGATCCGTCGGCGATAGCAAGAGACTGTCGGGTTGTAAAGAAGGGTTCCAGGCGGTATCCCTCCAACCATGAAGGTCAGCGTGAACGGCGAAGATCAGGAGCTCGAGTGCGACATGACCGTCGGGTCACTGGTCGAGCGACTCGGTCTCGCGTCGCGGCGCGTGGCCGTCGAGCTCAACCGCAGCGTCGTAGAGCGTGACAGGTGGACGGCGACCGTGCTGCGCGAGCGCGACCAGGTAGAAATCGTCCAGTTCGTCGGTGGAGGCTGAGACATCCATGGGCCAGGCCACGCACACCGTCGACGACGGCTCCGACGGTTACGAGATCGCAGGCAAGACGTTCCGTTCACGTCTGATCGTCGGCACCGGCAAGTACGCCGACTTCGCCCAGACGCGTGACGCCATCGAGGCCAGTGGCGCCGAGATGGTCACGGTTGCGGTGCGACGCGTGAACATCACCGACTCCTCGCGCGAGAACCTGCTCGACTACCTGAGCCCTGAACGCTACACGATCCTGCCGAACACGGCGGGCTGCTACACCGTCGATGACGCGATCCGTACGGCCCGGCTCGCGCGCGAGGCCGGCATCGGCAAGCTCGTGAAGCTGGAAGTGATCGGCGACGAGAAGACGCTGATGCCCGACGTGCCGGCAACGATCGAAGCGGCCAAGGTGCTCGTCGACGAGGGCTTCGACGTTCTGCCGTACGTGACCGACGATCCGGTCACGTGCCTGCGGCTCCAGGACATGGGCTGCGCCGCGGTGATGCCGCTGGCGGCGCCGATCGGGTCCGGGCTCGGCGTGCGCAACCCGTACAGCATCAAGATCATCCTCGAGCAGTGCTCGGTGCCCGTCATCGTCGACGCCGGCGTCGGCACCGCCTCGGACGCCGCATTCGCGATGGAGCTCGGCTGCACCGCCGTGCTGATGAACACCGCGATCGCCGGCGCCGACGATCCGCTGCTCATGGCGCGTGCGATGCGACTCGGGATCGAGGCGGGCCGCGCTGCATACCTGGCAGGCCGTATCGGCAAGAAGCTGTACGCCACGGCGTCGTCACCGCTGACCGATCTCATCGGCTGACGCGGATCGTTCCGGCTTGCCCCCCGTCTCGCGCCCGTTCGTCTCGGTCATCACCGACGATGCGCTCGCCGGCGAACGCATCACCGCGATCATCGAGGCCGCCTGCGCGGCCGGCTGTCACATGGTCCAGCTGCGGCAGCGTCGATTGCCGGCAAGCGACCTGCTGGCGCTCGCGCGCTCGCTGCGCGAGCTGACCACGGCCACCGGCACTTTGCTGGTGATCAACGACCGCATCGACATCGCGCTGGCCGTGGGCGCCGACGGTGTGCACCTGCCGGCAGCCGGCATGTCACCGGCAAGGGCGCGCCGGTTGCTGGGACCGACGCGCATCGTCGGCCGCTCGGCTCACTCGGCCGACGAGATCGCCGCGTTCGCCCGTGCCGACGCCGAAGTCGACTACCTGCAGTTCGGGCCGGTCTACGCGACCGCGTCGAAGGCGGGCTACGGCCGGCCGCAGGGGCTGGCCAGGCTCGGCGAGGCAGTCGATGCCGCGGGACAGGTTCCTGTGATCGCGGTCGGGGGGATCGAAGAGAACCGGGTTGCCGAGGTGATGTCGCGCGGCGCCGCCGGCGTCGCCGTCATCGCAGCCGTGATGGCCAGCAACGATCCGGGCGCGGCGACCGGCGCGCTGGTATCGGCTGTCGGTCTCTCGGCGGCCTGACATGCAGGAAGAGCGTCGTCGAGCGCTTCTGCAGGCGTGCGCCGTTGCACAAGGCGTCCGGCGCGCGAAAAACGGCGGGTACGTTCCGCGCGGAACGCTGGCGCGTTAGTCCGCTCGGCGCGAAGAATAACCTTCGCGCACGATGTCGATTCCGTTTGACAGGCTATTCGATCCCACTGGTTCACGCCTGCACCACGTTCGTTGATCGAGGCAGAGATTTCGCCGCGACGGCGACGAACTCCTCGTAGCGGCGACGCTACCTCGTGTCGCGAACAGTTCTGCTTCGGGCTGCACAGTGCGCGCCAAAGTACGCGGGAAAACCCGTGGTACACTCCGCAAATGAAATCGAATGACTCACTCGCGAACCTTTCCGAGCGACAGCTTCTCCATCGCTTTGCCGACCTCGTCCGCAGAGACCGCTGGCACACGGCGCAGCTTCTCGCCGCCATCGCCGAGATCGATGAACGCAAGCTGTGGGCGAAACATGCGTGCTCTTCGATGTTCGCGTTCTGTGTGGAACGCTTCCACATGTCGGAGTCGATGACGGCCAAGCGCCTCTGGGCAGCGCGCACCGCACGGCGCTTTCCGGCGATCTTGCCGATGGTCGCTCGAGGCGAGCTCCACCTGAGCGCGATTGCGAAGATCGCGAAGCACCTGACCGACGACAACCACCGCGCAGTGCTTCTGCGTGCCAGGCACAAGACCTCGCGCGAGCTCGATTTCCTCGTCGCGGAGCTGGCGCCCAGGCCCGATGTGCCCTCGCGCATCAGGGCACTGGCGCGTTCGACAGGCTCGATTGTCGGCTCGGAGCCGAAGCCGGTAGATGCGGGCACGTCCCGGCTCCCCGGGCAGGCCGTGGCGAGCTGTTCCGGAGTCGGTTCCGACGTGCCGAGAGCGTCCGGGCCTCGCGAGCAATCCGTGACGAACTGCTCGTCTGGCGCTCCCGACGCTGCGGACGACTCGCTTCGCGCTCCTGACGTGTCGAGCGCGCCCGACGCACGCCGGCCTGGTGGCCAGGTCTTCGCGCTCGCTCCCAGACGTTACAAGATCGCGATCACCGTGGACCAGCAGACGCACGACAAGCTGCGAATGCTGCAGGACCTGCTAGGCCACCAGCTCCGGAGCGCAGACCCCGCGATCATCGTGTGCCGTGCGATCGATCGTCTACTCGACGATACGCTGAAGCAGAAGGCCGCCATCACAGCCGAGGCGCGCCCAGGCGACCGCCGCAGCGGTCGACGAACACGCGCCATCCCGGCGGCGATCCGGCGTGAGGTATGGAAACGTGACGGCGGTCGCTGCACGTTCGTCGACCGGCTGGGTCGCCGCTGTCAGGGCACGCGCTGCGTCGAGTACCACCACGAGAGACCCTACGGGAAAGGCGGACAGCACGAGGCGGGCAACATCGCCTTGCGCTGCCGGGCTCACAATCAATATCAGGCGGATCTGGACTTCGGACGGGATTTCATGCGGCACAGGCGCCGCAGCGACAGCCAGCATTCCGCGGGGAATGCTGTATCACCGAGCGCCCAGCGATGAGCGGAGCCATGTGGCCGGCCGGGACTCGTGTACCGAAGACTTCTTGTGAAGGTGCGGAAAGAAAGTGGCGCCGGGCCTGTCCGGGTACCCGGCGCCGTTCCATCATTCCAAGGCGGCCTCGCCTCAGTGGACAGTATGGTTGGGGCCGTAGAGCACACCGAGAACGGTCAGGGAATCGAGCCCTTCGCTGAGATGGTAGAGAATGTACCAGTCGCCCACCGGCAGGTAGTAGCAGCCGACCGCGTCCTCGAGCATCACGGAATGGCTGGGGCACGGCTCGTCGGCCAGACCCAGGATGGCCTGGCTCACCTCCTCGACGAGAGCCTGCGGTACCATCTCGATCTCACGGTACGCGCTGTAGGTCATCGCGAGGTCGAGCTCGCCTTCCCTCATCACCTCATCCATCCGCATTCACCCCTCCGTTCGTGCGTCACACGGCGCCCTTGCTCGTGTGTGGGAGGAGTTCAGCAAGCGACATGCCATCGATGGCGGCCGGCCGTCGAGGGCTGCCGGCGCGGTGTCGCGTGCTGCGGCAAGTGCGCAGTGCGCCCCGAAGTGCACGTGCGGGCACATTCGTGTGCAGTTGCGAGCGCTCTCGTGTAGGTCTGCCCGATCTCGCGCATGAATCGCCTGGCCTCCTTTCACGAAGACGTTCCCATGCGCCCCGCCGGCGATTTCGTCGCCGTTGCCGACGTCGAGAGCCTCGGGGTCGATCCCGACATGCTCGAGCGGCTGCTGGTCGACGGCCCCCTGTGCTTCCTCGATTTCGAGGCCACCGGCCTCGATCCGACCGACGACGCCCTGATCGAGGCGGGCGCGGTTCTGGTGCGGCCCGGCAGCCGCGAGGCCGCGATCTTCAACACGTTCATCCACACCGATCTGGTGCTGTCACCGTTCATCAAACGACTGACCGGCATCGCGCAGGAAGACCTGGAGAGCGCGCCCGACCGGCGAGCGGTAGCGACCGCTCTCGACGCGTTCATCGGCGACGTTCCGGTGGTCGCTCACAACGCCAGCTTCGAGCGCGGATGGCTGGCGCGCACCGTCGACCCACGCTTCGCGAAACACGACTTCCTCGACACCGTCGAGCTGCTCGCGGTGGTGTATCCCGACACCCGGAATCTGAAGCTCGACACGTTCTGCCGCGGAAAGCTGGCGCGCAAGGAACGGCACCGGGCGCTCGACGACGCGCTGGACACCCTGCGCATCGCGGTGGCGGTGATCGCCGAGGCTCGCGACGGCAACCCGTGTTCCGCCAACGCGTACGAAGCGCTCCGGAGCTTCCGGCCGTCCTCGCCGTGGCGCGCGCGGCTGGCGAACCTTCCCGGCTCCGACGTGCTGCGCGACGGTGCGGCCGCGCGGCCCGCGCCGGCCGCACCCGGCGCGCCGTCACCGGTGCCGTTCGAGCTCGACGCGATCGCCGAGCGCCTCGCCGACGAGAAGACCGCGGCCGGCGTCATCCACGGCTACGAGTTCCGGCCGGCGCAGACCGAGCTTCTCCAGCGCGTGTACGACTGCTTCGCCGGCAAGAACGGCAAGACGGTTCACGTGTGCGAGGCGGGTACCGGCATCGGCAAGACGCTGGCGTACCTCGCAGTGGCGATCCCGTTCGCCCGCAAGACCGGCGAGCAGGTGATCATCTCCACCTCGACCAAGCTGTTGCAGAGCCAGCTGATCGGCAAGGACATCCCGGCGGCCGCACGCTTGATGGGACATCCCGACCTGCGCTTCACGGCCATGAAGGGGCGCGCCAACTACCTGTGCCGCGCGCGGCTGGACGGCTTCCTCGACGATGCCGCAAGCTCACTGCCGCCGCCCGATTCTTTCCCTATCGCCTATCTTGCCGCGTTCGCCGGCAGCGCCGGTCACGGCGAGGTCGACCGTATTCCGCCCGTGCTCTACGCCATGCACGCGCAAATGGAACGCTACCGCCGCGAGGTGAGCAGCGCCGACGCCACCGAGTGCAGCCGCCAGACCTGCGAGACCACGCGCGGCCCGTGCGTGTTTCGCGAAGCGCGCAACCGTCTCGACGGCGCAGAGGTGATCGTGGTCAACCACGACCTGCTGCTGCGCTGGCCGCCCGACTACCCGCCGCTGAGACACCTCATCATCGACGAGGTGCACGAGCTCGCCGAGCGCGCCGACACGGCGTACGCACGCAGCGCCGAGGGAGTCGAGATCGTGCACCGCATCGACGCGATCACGGGCGACAAGCAGCTCGCAAGCGTGGCCGAGGAGCTGACAGCGGCCGGGCTGGACCGGCGCGCACGCGAGCTCGTCGAGGCCATCGGCGAGGAGGCCAGGAGCCTGATCGGTGCCGAGCATCCGACGCAGACCTACCGCGACGAGCTCGCCATCGCGCTGGACGGGCCCGGCCCGGCGTGGAAGGAGCTCGTCGACATGTGCCTCGAGCTGTCGGCCGCGCTCGAGAGCATCGGCCATCGCCTGGCCGACCGCGCCGAGAACGAGGACAGCCCGGCGGTGGGCGCGGCCGAGTCGCTTCTCGACGCCGCGTCCATCCTCAAGGACAGCTTCCCCTGCCCTCCCCAGGATCTGGTCGTGCGCTTCCGCGGTCTGGCCAGGCAGAGCCCGCTCGCCTGGCGCCTGGTGGCCACGCCGGTGTCACCGGCAGCGGATTTCCAGTTCGAGGTGCTCGATCGCGTCGAGACGTTCTTCGGGACCTCGGCCACCGTGTCGGTCGGGGAGGACCACCGCGGCTCGCTCGGCTCGCTCGAGCTCGAGGAAAGGGCGGGCAGCCGCTTCCGCATGGACCCGCCCGTCGACAGCCCGTTCGACTACGAGCAGAACCTCACCGTCCTGTTCGTCGACGAGCCCACCGACAGCAGCAAGCTGATCCCGAAGACCGTGGATACGCTGACGACGGCCGGGCTGAGACTCGGAGGTCGCACGCTGGGGTTGTTCACGAGCCGCGATCGCCTCGGCAAGGTGAGCGACGAGCTCGATGCGAGCTTCTCATCGCAGGGCATCACCATCATCGCCCCCTCCAGCGGCAACGCCGATCCCCACGACCTGGTGCGGACGTTCGTCGAGAGCGACCACGCGGTACTGCTCGGAGCGCGTGCGTTCTGGCAGGGACTCGACATCCCCGGCGACGCCTGTCAGGCCGTCGTCATCGAGAAGCTACCGTTCGACGTACCCGGGGATCCACTCATCGCGCGACGCAGCGAGCTCGTCGAGCAAGTCGGCGGCAAGGCGTTCATGGACTACATGCTGCCGCGCATGCTGCTGCGCCTGAAGCAGATGGTGGGACGGCTGATCCGTACACCCACCGATCGCGGCGTCGTGGTCATCGTCGAGCCGCGCACCGACCGCCGCTACTTCCCGCGACTGTACGACGCGCTGCCGCCGCGGGCCACTCGGCGGCTGATCAAGCTGGACGAGCTCGATTCGGCGCTCGACGAGTTCTTCGGGGCGAAGCCCGACTGACGGATTCCAGACGTCGGACGTCCGCAGCGGCTTCGGCCGGAGTCACACGCGGGACACCGGCCGTCCGCCCGCAGCCCCGTACGTCTTCAGATCGGTTGATGGGAGGGGCGCAGGAGGTCGTTGATCGTCTTGACGGGGTTGAACGTCTCGGGCGGTACCTCGACGAACACCGTGTTCCAGAACGCCATCGCGCCGTTCCACAGACCGGGCCGCTCCAGCGACCGTAGAAGGCTCGAGCCGCTGGACTTCTCCACCACGAACGCGGTCGCGTCGTCGATGTACTCGTGCAGGTCGTACGGTCGGCCGTTGCGGTCGCGCAGCCCGCATACGAGGTCGACGGGGTTGAAGTGCGTTCCGCCGTCGAAGATCGCCTGCTGCTCGTCCGAGCCGCCATCGACCTGACTGCTCTCGACGATCTGAACGCTCTCGCTGCCGTGCGCCGCGACCCAGAACGGCCCGCCGCCTGGCTCGCCCTCGTTGCGCACCATGCCGCACACCCGCATCGGGCGGTCGAGCATCTTGCATGCGAACTCGCGACGCACCTCGGCCGCCGCCACGCTCACGTCGCGCGGCACCGGCACGTCGAGCTCGTCGGTGAGGAATGCAAGCGCGGCGTCCACGGCCTCGACGTCACCGCCATTGGCCTCGAGGCGGCCGAGAAGACCGAAAGCACGCGATTGCAGATCGGCCAGCACGCCTCCGAGCACGCGCTTCCACAGATATGTCGGCTCCTTGAGATGATCGGGCACGACGTTGTCGATGTTCTTGATGAAGACCACGTCGGCGTCGAGGTCGGCCAGGTTCTCGATGAGGGCACCATGGCCGCCCGGCCGAAACAGGAGCGCCCCCTCCTCGGTGCGGAACAGCTCCCCATCGGGAGTGACCGCCACGACGTCGGTCGACGGCTTCTGCAGCGAAAACGAGACGTCGAAGCGAACTCCGTGGACCCGCTCGTAGTGGTCGCGAACGCGCGCGAACAGGTCCTCGAACAGCGTCCGGTGGCTGTCGGACACGGTGAACTGCAGGTGGCAGACGCCGTCACCGCAGCACGCGTAGCCGGCAGCCTCCACCAGGTGCTCCTCGAACGACGTGCGTGCACCGTCGCTGTAGCGGTGGAACGCGAGAAGGCCCTTGGGCAGGTCGGCGTAAGCGAGGCCTTCGTTCGTGAGCAAGGCCGAGAGCAGCTCGCGCAGGTCGCCACCGTCGATCACGCTGCGCAGCTCCTTGCCGCTGTCGCGCATCGACGCCGTCAGCGCGGAGTAGAACGCGAACCGCTCGATCTCCTCGATGGCCTCGCGCACCTCGACGGCCGCGGCATCGCCGCCGTCCGCCGCTTGCCGCACAGCGGCCAGCGGGAGTGGGTCATCGGCGTGGTAGCAGGCCAGTGCCGACTTGAACATCCTGCTCGCGGCACCCGAGGCCGGGATGAACTTGAGGATCGACCGGCGCTTGAGCGCGTCCTCGTAGACGCTGAGATAGCGATCGATCTCGGGCTGCTCGAGGCGGCGAATGCCGTCGCCGGCGACGCACGGCCGCGCCAGGACGGCCGGCCCCGGGGGGTCGGCGTACAGTGCGAGCTGCCGTTCGGCCTCGCCGGCAAGCAGCCCGTGCTCGGCGATCTCCGCCAGATCGGCCGCGTTGATCGAGGTGGAAGACACGGCGGCGATAACGGTTCCAGCGTATCACACCGGCGACGGCCGGGGGCAACTCCGCGCGCGACGATCTCGAGGCGCCCATAGCCCTGTGAATGCCGGGCTACGACACTCTACATGCCAGGCTATTCGTCACCCGCCGCAAGCCGGGCGATCGCCGACTGGGACGAGAAAGGGGCTCAGCCCGTCTTGACGAGCACCTTCTCCAGCTCTCCGCTCTCGTACATCGAGCGTACGATGTCGCATCCACCGACGAACTCGCCGTCGACGTAGAGCTGCGGAACGGTCGGCCAGCTCGAGAACTGCTTGATGCCTTCGCGCAGGCTCTGGTCCTGGAGCACGTCGTAGGTGGCGAACGGTTCGCCCGAGCGCTTGAGGATCTCGACCGTGACCTGCGAGAAGCCACACTGGGGCATCGCCGGCGTGCCCTTCATGTAAAGAACGATGCGGTCGCCGGCGACCTGATCGCGGATTGTCTCGAAGATGTCCTGCGGCACGGTGCTATCTCCTCGTTGCTCGGGATTGCGCCTACTTGCTCGTGTCGATCTTGTCGACGAGCCCGGCGCCGTACTGCGCGGGCGTGAGCGCGCTGATCGTCAGCGCATGAATCGCTCCTTCCATCGCGTCGCCGAGTGCCGAGTAGATCATCCGGTGGCGTTCGACGTGGGAGCATTCCTCGAACCGGTCGGACACGACGGTCACCTCGAAGTGATCTCCGCCGCCATTCAGATCGCGCGCGTCGACCTGCGCACCGGGGATGGCAGAGGCGATGAGTTGCTCGAGCGAGGATGCTTCCAAGGTGTCTCCGGCGATCGGACCGTCGCGACCTGCGTGTCGTACCCGGCGGGCGCCACCGGAAGATTCGGGCATTTGGCGCGCAAACTCAAGCCTGCCGGCGGTCGGCTCGATCGGGGGAGCAAGGGAACGGGCGCGGTCAGTCGATGTAGCCGAGCGATTTCAACGCTTCTCGCTCGGCCTCGCCGATGCGGGTATGGGCACCTGAACGGCGCGGCTTCGCGCGCGACTCCTTCCAGCCCGCGAGCGCCACGCCGAGCTCCTCCGCATGCCCGGGGAACTCGTCGACGACGTCACGACGCTCGCCCGGGTCACGGTCGAGCCGGTACAGCTCGGGCGGCGCGGGCCCTTCGCTCGCGATGAGCTTCCACGGATACTCGATCCACGCCGTCTGCACGTGCCGCAGACCGGGCACCGGCTCGGTGGAGAACAGCCGACGCTCGACGACGACGGGCCTGAGCTCGGGCTCGTCGCCGTCGATCACGCTGGCCAGCAGACTGCGGCCGTCGGTGGGCAACGGATCGGACGGATCGATCAGATCGACCAGCGTAGGGGCGAGGTCGACCAGCGACACCGGCGTCTCGAGTACCTGCGGCCGCAGCACATCGGCCCAGTGCATCACCCACGGCACCTTCACGACCTCGTCGTGGATGGTCGCACCGTGGCCGAACCCGATGCGCGTGCTGTCCTGACGCTCGGCCAGCGCTTCGCCGTGGTCGGACACCACGATGATGAGCGGCTCGACGCCGGTAGGCGGCGCCAGTCGCGCCAGCGCCGCGAGCACGACCAGGGCGTCGTCGGCGCGCGCGATCTCGCCGTCGTACATCGCAACGCTGGTCTTGACGACACGCGCGGAGACCTTGTCGCCCTCACCGAGAAAGCGCGGCGGGTCGTGATCGATGAAGCGCCCGGGAGTTCGAGGCTCGAGGAAGCGGTCGCGGTAGGGATCTTCCGGGTCGTACGGCTTGTGCGGCTCCCACAGGTGCGCCCACAGAAACCAGCTCTCGTCCTCGGCGCGCTCGCGCAGCCAGCCGCGCACGAGGCCGGTGACCGTGCTCGCGTCGCGCCATTTGTCGGGCAGGCGCGGCGCGTCGGTGTGGTCGAAGCCCCGGATGCCGCGCAGATCCGGGTCGAGGCCCAGCCGCGCGGTGATCGCCGCCGTCGTGTAGCCACGCTCCTGCAACCACGAGCCCAGCGACGGGGCCCGCGGATCGGAGCGCCGGGCGGCGTTGCGCATGAGACCGTGGGTGCGAGGGTACTGGCCGGTGAGCATCGACGTGTGCGACGGATCGGTGGTGGGCATGGTCGCGTACGCGTTCGCGAAGCGCACGCCGCCGCGGGCCAGCGAGTCGAGGAACGGGGAGGTCGGGCGCCGGTAGCCGTAGCTGCCGAGGTGGTCGGCGCGCGTGGTGTCGATCGACACGAACAGGATCTTGCGCGGCGGCGCGGGTCGATCGGGGTCGCCGGGGCCGTCGGCCGATCGGCACGCCGAGACCACCGGCAGCAGCGACAGCAGCAGGCTCGCCACGAGAAGCTGGCGGCATTTCATCGATTCTCTCCCGTGGCCCATCGGATTCGTGGACGGCTGCTGTATCGCGGTCGGGCAACGAACTCCATCGGCTCGGAGCGCGTGGGCGACGGCTTGCCCGCCTGCACCGTGGCCGCGATAATGCCCCCCCATGCTGCGCCGTGCCGCCGTCGCCTGTGCGATCGCTCTCGCGCTGCCGTCGTCGGCTTGCAACCGTTCGGCCGCACCGAGGCCGAACGTCGTGCTGATCTCCATCGACAGCCTGCGCGCCGACCACGTCGGCGCGCTCGGCTACCAGCGCGACACGACGCCGACGATCGACCGGCTGGCCGCCGAGGGCGCGACGTTCACGCGCGCGATCAGCACCACCTCGTGGACGCTGCCCGCCCATGCCGCGCTGCTGACCGGCCTGCCCGACTCGGCCCACGGTGCGACGACGGTCGCTAGCCGGCTGACCGAGGGCGTCACGACACTGGCCGAGGCGCTCGCGGCCGCCGGCTATCGTACCAGGGGGTTCTTCGCGGGGCCGTTCCTGGAGCCGGGCTTCGGCTTCGCGCAGGGGTTCGACGAATACCTCGATTGCACATCGTACGGGACCGGCCGGCCCGACGTCCCGATCGGCAAGCGTCACAGCGCCTCGCACAAGGACCGGACGAATCCGATGGTGCTGCGCAACGTGCTGCACGAGCTCGAAGAGCTCGACGGCCGCCCGTTCTTCTTCTTCGTGCACATGTGGGACGTCCACTACGACCTGATCCCGCCGCCGCCCTACGACACGATGTTCTTCCCGGACTACTCCGGCTCGTTCGACGGCCGCGCGTTCCGGCACAACCCGGAGTTCCGGCCGGGCATGGACGCCGACGACCTCGCCCACACCATCGCGCTGTACGACGGCGAGGTGCGCTACACCGACGACACGATCGGGCGCATCGTCGACACGCTCGACGCCATGGGCGTGCTCGCCGATACGCTGATCGTGATCACGTCAGACCACGGTGACGAGTTCCTCGAGCACGACGGCAAGGGCCATCGCCGCAGCCTGTTCCAGGAAGTGGTTCGCGTTCCGCTCGTCATGAGGCTACCGGGCAAGATACCGGCGCGGCGCGTCGACGACTCCGTCAGCCTCATCGACGTCGCGCCGACGATCCTCGACCTGGTCGGCGCCGAGCCTATCGACGAGGCCATGGGCCGCTCGCTGCTGCCGCTGATGGCGGGCGACCGCTCGGCCGAGCCGGTGGGTGCGCTCAGCGAGCTCACGTCGGCTCCGCGCATTCCCTCGCTCAGCAGCCTCGTCGTCGGCGACGACAAGGTGATCGTCGACGACAGTAAAGGGGTGGCGACGTACTTCGATCTGGCCACCGATCCCGGCGAGCTCCGGGGAGCTCCGGCCGCCGGCTCCGGGGCAGGGCGAAAGCTGGTGGCGCTGCTCGCCCGGCGCAAGGCCGCTGCTGCGTTGCGCCGGGCCGAGATCGAGGGGGCCGGCGAGCAGGCGACCGACGACCCGATCACACCGCAGCTCAGGTCGGTGTTGCAGTCGCTGGGCTATCTGGACTAGGACGCTCGCGCGCCGCGGATCTTCGCCGCCAGACGCTGATGCCCTGGCGATCGAAAGCGAGGGGCGTGCGGTTGTCGTAGTGCTTGCCCAGCCAACCGTGATCGCGCCGGAAGCGTGTGCGCGAGCCGAGGATCACGTCGGGCAGCTCGCCGTTGCGAAACGGGTGACCGTTGCGGAATCCCTGGTCGCGCATGTAGCGGTCGAAGCCACGAAAATAGAATCCGTAACGTACGAAGTTGTCGGCGTGGTTGAACGCGAGCAGATGCGTACAGCCTGAAGCGTAGACCGACAGCCCGCTGTCGAGAAACTCCGCCACACGATCGGCGAGCCGGTACTGGCCGCGCAGCCGGTCCGAGCCCTTGTCGCGCGGCAGCCCCTTGCCGATCGCGGTCACGAGCACCAGCACGAGCACGAGCGAGATCGCCGGCCGCAGCCACGCCGGCGCGGCGCGTGGCGACAGCTCGCAGGGCACCGCAAGCGTCACGCCGGCGAGCAGCGCGAGGAGCGGCAGCACGATGAACTCGTCGGGGTAGCCCTGGTAGTTCGAAACCGTCAGCAGCCACGCCGCGTGGACGCAGATCATGACGTAGAGCCAGCCCGGCTGCTCGACGGCGAACCGCGGCGCGCGGCGAGGACGGACGACGCACCCGGCCCAGAACGCGACGATGCCGACGAGCGCGGCGATCCTCACCACGAAGCCGGGCGCAAGGCTGCCGCGCAGGCCGAAGATCATCCTCGTGCGCCGGATCATGATGTCGAGGTCGGGCGGGAAGCTGCTCTGCATGTAGACCGACGGAAAGAAGTACGACTGCTCGAGCTGCTCGGCCAGTGCCCCGTGGTAGACGAAGTACGCCTCGTAGATCACGTTGACGCCGAGCACGGCCGCAGCGAAAGCCGCCAGCGCCGGCCAGCGCTCCGTGCGCGTGAGGATCACCAGGCCGGCGGCGGCGATGAAGATGATGGCCGGCTGCCAGCACAGGAACGCGAGCGACGAGAACACGCCCGCCCAGAACCACCGACCACCGGCCACGGCCAGCACGGCGGCCAGCTCCAGCGGCACCATGAACACCTTGGGACGCGCGCCCACGGCCGCCATGAAGAAGTAGCGATGGAACGTCAGCATCGCGAGCGCCGCCAGGTGGGCGGGCAGCCGCCGGCCGGTGAGAAGACGCGCGACGAGCCATGTCAGCGCCACCGCGGCGCCGGCGGCGCACACGCTGACGGCCCGCGCAGACATCAGATCGGACACATCGAAGGCCCTGCCGACCACGATCGCGGCGGCCGTCACCAGCATGCTCAGCGCGTGCTTCGGGTCGAAGTGCGACACGTGCGGGGCAACGCCGCTCGCCGCCCGCTCGGCGATGTAGAAGTAGTGCTGGTTGTCGAGGAGCAGCGGCAGCGCGGTGAGATCCCGCCACCAGCACAGCGTCGCCGCGAGAACGAAGCCGAGGGCGGCGAACAGGTAGTCGCGCGCGGCCAGCGGGCCGAGTCCGTCGGGCTGTCGTTCGACCCGGAACAGCGTGTGCAGCATGGCGTGTGTCCGGCCCACAGCGCGCGGTGTTGAGTTCGTAGCCCGGGATCTCCACCATGACAACGAAGCAGCGACGGCCGCGCCGTCGCCCTGCCCTCGCACCATGCCACGCACACGCCTCGTCTCGACCGCCCTCGTCCTGCTCGCCGCACTGGCGCTCGCCGCCGGCTGTTCACGCGACGAGGGTCGCAGCGAGAACAGCCCGGCGACACCGCGCTCGGTGCTGCTCATCGGTCTGGACGGCTTCGAGTGGAAGGTCGCCCGCGAGATGCTCGCCGACGGCGGGCTGCCGAACCTTGCGCGCCTCATGCGCGACGGCGTGTCCGGCGAGCTCGCCTCGACGCGCCCCACGCTGTCGCCGATCATCTGGACGTCGATCGCGACCGGCGTCTCGGGCAAGCGACACGGCATCAACGGCTTCGTCAAGGCCGATTCCGAAGGCGAGCAGCGGCTCTACACCAGCCGCGATCGACGGGCCAAGGCACTGTGGAACATCGTCGGCGACGCCGGCCGGTCCTCCACGACGGTGGGCTGGTGGAACACGTTTCCGGTGGAGCAGATACGCGGCGTCATGGTCGCCCAGGTGAACACCATCTCGCCGAAGATGCGGCGCGCCGGCGCCGGCATATGGAAGGGCAAGCTGGTGCGCGAGCTCGACGGGCAGATCTACCCGCCCGAGCTCGAACAGCGGGTGCTCGCGATCGTGCCCGAGGTGGAAGCGGCCGTCGACGACCTCGTGACCGACATCCTGGGCGAGCTTCCCGAGCTGCCCGACGACATGGCTCGCGGCTACCTCCAGCAGAGTCGCTGGGCGTTCCGCGCCGACTCGATCTACCACCGGGTCGGAATCGAGCTGCTCCGGTCCGAGCCGCCTTCCGACCTGTTCTCGATCTACTTCGGCGGCGCCGACGTGGTCGGGCATCGTTTCTGGCGCTACAGCTACCCCGACCTGTACCGGCATCCGCCTTCCGACGCCGAGGTCGCCGCGCTCGGCCACGTCCTGGAGCGCTACTACGGCTACCTCGACTCGATCGTCGGCGAGCTGGTGGAGGCCGCACCGGAAGGGACCGACGTGCTGATCGTGAGCGACCACGGCATGCGGCCGGTCAATCGCAGCGCGCGGTACTCGCGGCCGACGCTGTCGGGCGGCCACCTGAGCACACCGCCAGCGTTCTTCGTCGCCGCCGGGCCGCGCATCCGCAACTCGCGCGACCCAGCGGTCACGACCGGCACACGGCAGCCCGGATCGCTGGGATCGATACTCGACATCGCACCGACGGTGCTCGCGCTTCTCGACGTCGCCGTAGGCCGCGACATGGAAGGGGAGGTCATCACCGACGTCATCGATCCCGGATGGCTCGGGGATCACCCGGTGCAGTTCGTGTCGACGCACACGGACGAGGCGTGGCTGGCCGACCGCGACTCGTCGTCGCCCGAGGTACGCGGGCAGGTGGAGCGCCTCGAGCAGCTCCGCTCGCTCGGCTACATCGAGTAGAAGCCTCGTCGAGCGAGTCTGGCTCAATCTGGAACCGGCCGAGCAGCGTGAGAGTCGCGCAGCCTGGATCCGGCTCGGGTGGCAACTACCTTGACACCTACCGCGGGCGCCGACGTTCCGCGCGGACTGCTGCGTTCGTGGGCGAGCAGCGACGTCTAGCGACCGCCGAGCGGAAGCTCGACGTCGGCAGCGAGCTGGTCGAGGTCGAGATAGATCGCCTCGCTGGCCACGCCAAGACCCATGCGTCGTGCGCGTACACGATAGTCGCCCGAGGGAACGACGCGGGCGAACGCGAAGCCGCCGTCGGCACCGGTGCGCCGCTTGAGCTTGCGGCCGGGCCCCAGCGGCACGAGCTTCACGCGCGCGCGCCCCACCGGCTGGCCGGCGTGGCTGACCGTTCCCGTCACGGTCGCGGGCAAGCTGGAGTGAACGGCTCCGACCGCATCCAGATCGAAGCCACCCTTGCTGCCGGGCGCGACGAGGTCGCCGGGATCGGGGATCGCGCCCGCAACGTCGATCAGGCGCACGTAGCGAACGAACTCGAGGCCGAGCTCGCCGATGTCGAAGCGATCGCCGCCGGCCTCGGGCGCAAGAGGGTCGATGTCGTTCACCGAGTTCGTGAACACCGGCTCGCGGCCCGCCAGACCCTCACCGCTGTCGCCGTCGTAGGGGAACTCGTGCCACGTCACGCGATCGAGGCTCACCTGAACGAATGCCAGCTCGGCGAACACCGGGCCGGACTCGTCGCCCGAGTGGAAGGCGTTCTCGTACACCACCAGATCGTCGCCCGGGCCGTCGAACACGACGTTGTCGCGAAACACCACCTCGATCTCGCCGCCCACGCCGAGCGACACGACGTGGGTCGAGCCCTCGATGCTGCCGGCTCCGTGAGGCCGGCCCAGCACGATGCGCGGCATGGCGGCCTGGCCGAAGCCCGCGAAGTCGCCGGGGACGAAGCTGCGAACGCCGTCGATGAACGGATCGCCGTCGGCGCCCAGGCACGGCGTCGCGGTCGCCAGGATCGCGGCCGTCGTCAGCGCGGTCAGCGAGACCTGGGTCAGCCTCCTGAACACTGAACGCACGATCAGGCGGGAGTGATTCTTGGCCGTCATCGGGGTCACACGGGCTAGCCCGTTCGCGAGCGTGGATCAAGGCGGCGCGGGCCCTTGAGTCACGGGCGCCGGTGTTGGATCAATACCGCGGAGCCGGCCCCGTGAGATCACCGAGATGACCTCCCCGCGCCACGACGCGCGCACCACCGCGTCCGAGCTGCTCGCCAGCCTGCCCGACTGGTTCAGCCTGGTGGGGGCGCCCGAGCGTTCCTGCGTCTTCGAGATCCTCGAGCTCGTGCAGCTCGAGGCGGGAACACACCTGCTCGACATCGGCTGCGGTAGCGGCCACCTGCTGGCCACGGCAGCGTCGCGCGAGCCGAGCGCGGTGCTCGCCGGCGTCGACCCCGACCTCGATGCAATCGAGGTTGCGCGATCGAAGATGCGCCACGCCCCCAGCCGGGTGGGTCTGTATCGCACCCGTGCCGAGTCGCTGCCGTTCGAGAGCGACGCCTTCGACGTGGTCACGGCGACCATGGTGGTGCGCGGGCTCGCAAGGGCGACGCGCACCGCCGCGCTCGCGGAATGCCGGCGCGTGTTGATGCCCGGTGGACGGTTGGTGGTCGCCGAGTGGCAGCCGCTGCGGCGCGCGGCGCACGACGTGCTGGGAACCCTGCCCGCGCTGGTCAAGCCGGCAACGGCGGCGCTGCGCGTGCTCGGCGTGCGCGATCGCGGCACCTCCGACGTCGTTTCGTGGCTGACGGACGCGGGTTTCGAGGGTGCCGAAACGGTGAGCGCCCGATGGACCGTCGCCGGCGCAATCGAGATCACGATCGGATACCGGCCCGTGTGCTGAAACGCCGCCCGGCGCGGCCGCGAAACGGGCGACCGTGCACGGCGCCGGTTGCGTCGCCACGGGCGCCGACGCTCGCCATTGCGGGCGGCTGTCGGCCGCCCCATCGACCCGCACAGCAGCCCGTAACGAGCCGCGCAAGGCGCGCTCGAGGGGGGTGGATTCCGATCGAATTCCGTGCCTAGTGTCGTGTCCTAGGAGAGCTCCGGGCGCCGTATAGTGGCCCGTCGATGCTCCGCCGCCACGCCACCGCTCGAGGGAGACCAGATGCACGAAGGATTGAAGAAATGGGTTGATGAAGTCGCACAGCTGACGACGCCGGACCGCGTCGTGTGGTGCGACGGTTCCGACGCCGAGAACGAGCGCCTCATCCAGGAGCAGCTCGACGCCGGCGACCTGACCGCACTCGATTCGGCAGCCTTCCCCAACTGTTTCCTGGCGCGCAGCGACCCCAAGGACGTCGCGCGTGTCGAGCATCTGACCTACATCTGCTGCGAGCAAGAAGAGAACGCCGGACCCACGAACAACTGGCTGGCGCCGGCCGAGGCCGAGGAGAAGGTCAAGCCGCTGTTCGCGGGCGCGATGAAGGGCCGCACGATGTACGTGGTGCCCTACATCATGGGCCCCGCCGGCTCGAAGATCTCCGAGGTGGGCGTCGAGATCACCGACTCGCCCTACGTCGTCATCAACATGCGCATCATGACGCGCATGGGAAAGATCGCGCTCGACCAGCTCGGCGACGACGGCACGTTCGTCAAGGGACTCCACTCGCTCGGCGACCTCGACCCCAACCGCCGCTACATCCTGCACTTCCCCGAACGCCGCGAGATCTGGAGCGTCGGCTCCGGCTACGGCGGCAACGCTCTGCTCGGCAAGAAGTGCTTCGCGCTTCGCATCGCCTCGACCATCGCGCGCGATGAGGGCTGGCTGGCGGAGCACATGCTGATCCTCGGGCTCGAGAGTCCCGAAGGTGAGGTCACCTACATGGCCGCCGCGTTCCCCTCGGCGTGCGGCAAGACGAACCTCGCCATGCTCGTGCCGCCGGAGTCGCAGCGCGGCTGGAAGGTATGGACCGTGGGCGACGACATCGCCTGGATGAAGTTCGGCGAGGACGGCCGCCTGTACGCCGTCAACCCCGAGGCCGGCTTCTTCGGCGTCGCACCCGGCACCAGCGAGAAGACCAACCCCAACGCCATGACGTCGCTGCGGCGCAACTCGATCTTCACGAACGTCGCGCTCACCGACGGCGACCTGCCGTGGTGGGAGGGCATGTCGAAGTCGCAGCCGGCGTCCTGCACCGACTGGCAGGGCAACGAGTGGACCCCCAACAGCGACGGCAACGCCGCGCACCCGAACTCGCGCTTCACGGCGCCGGCACGTCAGTGCCCCGGCATCTCGCGCGAATGGGAGAACCCCGAGGGCGTGCCGATCTCGGCGTTCATCTTCGGTGGTCGCCGCGCCAAGCTGGCGCCGCTGGTCTACCAGGCCTTCGACTGGGAGCACGGCGTGTTCGTCGGCGCCTCGGCCGCCTCGGAGACCACCGCCGCGCAGTCGGGCGCAACGGTCGGCGTCGTACGCCGCGACCCGTTCGCGATGCTGCCGTTCTGCGGCTACAACATGGCCGACTACTTCGCGCACTGGCTGTCGATCGGCAACGACGCGCCCGGTGTACCGGACATCTTCCACGTCAACTGGTTCCGCACCGACGACGACGGCGACTTCGTCTGGCCCGGCTTCGGCGAGAACGTCCGCGTGCTGCGCTGGATCAACGAGCGCTGCAAGGGCCAGGGCGACGCCGTGGAAACGCCGATCGGCTACATCCCCACGGCCGATGCGATCGACCTCACCGGCATCGAGGACGAGATCGACCGCGCGACGCTCGAAGGGCTGCTGCGTGTCGACCCGGCCGACTGGGCCGCCGAGCTCGAGAACCAGCGCGAGTTCTTCGAGAAGTTCGGCGAGCGCATCCCCGACGAGATCTGGGAGCAGCATCGCGAGCTCGCCGCGCGACTCGGCATCAACGGCAAGGTCCGGGCGGCGAACTAGCTCTCGAGCTGCGGCCAGCGGTCGAACGGCCGCTCGCGCTCGTAGGCACGAGCAGCCTGCAACACCAGATCATCACGGTGGCGCTCCGCCACCATCTGCAAGCCGGCCGGCAGGCCCGCGTCGGTGAATCCCGCGCGCACGGTCGCCGCCGGATGACCCGACAGGTTGAACGGAAACGTGAACGCCACGGCGTGAATCGGCGACGTGAACTCCTCGCCGTCGGCGCCCGACGGTAACGGACCGGTCGCAGCGAACGCCTCGGTCGGCATGGCCGGCGTCAGCAGCAGATCGTAGCGCCCGAACAGTCTCTCGAGCACCTCGTTCAGGCGCAGCCTCTCCCGCTGGAACCGTGCCACCTGCTCCACGGTCACCGTGGACGCCGCCTCGAGCCCCGCCCAGAAGCTGCGTCCGAGCTCTCCCTCGCGACCGGCCACGAACGGCTGCACCTCGGCCCATGTCTCGGCGCCCGACAGGTATGCCCACGCGCGCCCGAGGTCGGGGAACGCTTCGTCGACGTCCTCTACCTGGTGGCCGAGGCCGCGAAACACGCCGACCGCCTCCTCGACCTCGCGCATCACGTCGCGCTGCACGAGCGCATAACCGAGATCGCGGCTGAAGCCCACGCGCAGCGGCGCCGGCGCCTCGTCGAGCTGCGAGAGATACGAGCGGGCGGGGCGCGGCAGCGAGGTCGGGTCGCAGGGGTGGTAGCCGCAGGTGACGTCGAGATACAGCGCGCCGTCGGCCACCGTACGAGTCAGCGGTCCGTAGTGCACCGTGTCCACCCAGCGCAGCAGGCCGAGCTGCTCAGGGCCGATCGGCACGCGACCGAACGTCGGCTTGAAGCCGAACGCACCGACGTAGCAGGCCGGAATCCGGATCGATCCGCCGCCGTCCGACGCGGTGGCCAGCGGAACCAGGCGGCCCGCCACGGCCGCCGCCGAGCCGCCGCTCGACCCGCCCGGCGTACGCTCGAGGTTCCACGGGTTGCGGGCGGTGCCGAACACTCGATTGCGTGTGAACGCCGTGTATCCGAACTCGGGCGTATTCGTCTTGCCCACCACGATCGCGCCGGCCGCGCGCAAGCGCGCGACGTGCACCGAATCGACGTCGGCGACGAAGTCCCGGAACGGAACCGATCCGAACGTCGTGGGCAGGCCGGCGACGTCCTCGAGGTCCTTCACGCCCAGCGGTACGCCCGCAAGAGGACCCGGGTCGTCGCCGGCGGCGATGACGCTCTCCATTGCACGTGCCTCGGCTAGCGCGCGCTCGCCGCAGACGAGCCCGAACGCGCCGAGCTCGGCATTGTGCTGCTCGATGCGCGCCAACGCCGCGTTCACCGACTCCACCGCAGAGATGTCGCCGCCACGAACGGCCGATCCGAGGTCGAGCGCCGAGAGCTGGAACAGATCATTCGCCATGGCCGGGTGCCTCCTGATGCAACGCTCTACGTGGCCGTCTGCGCGGACGCCAGAGCAACGCCGGCCCGGTCCGCGTGCCCCCCGACCGGGGCGTTCCCCACCGCGCAGACGCGGGAAAAAGCTGACTTTATAAGTACTTACACGGCATCGGGTGGACGCGAAGCAGGTGTTTTTCCTTGAGTCACCGCCCCCTATTCGATATGCGAAGGAGGCCCGGGCTCGTGCCTGTCGCACGCCAGGCGTGCCGCGCACGGCGCACGGGATCGACAAGGGGGGGCGGTTTCATGGCAACCACGCAGAGATCCGCACATCACCCGGCGCGCAGCGGGCCGCCGACCGAAGCCGAGGACGCCGCACGGGCGCTGGCGCTGATCGTGGCACTGGTCTGCGGCCTCACGTTGTTCACGTTGCTGCTGATCGAGGTCATGGAGGCGCTGCCCGGCGGTGTCGGCTTCGTCGCCTTCATCTCGGTGGCGGTCTTCACCGCGGTGGTGGCCTGGGCGCTGGTGTCGCGAGCCCTGTCGACGCCGACCGTCTACAGGTCGCACACGCCCACCCTGCGACACCTGCACCGGTAGTTGATCGCGCTCCACTACCTGGTGCTCGGCTGCTGGGCCGTCTGGCTCGGCTCGATGGTGTTCTTCTCGTTCGTCGTCGCGCCCACCGTCTTCGGTGCGCTCGGCAAGGAAGCAGCCGCGCCGCTGATGCGCGCCATCTTCCCGCGCTACTACGCCGTCGGGCTGGCTTGCGGCGGCACCGCCCTCGCCGCCGCCCTCGCCACGGGTGCCGGCCTGCGCCTCACCGTACCGCTGGTGATCGGTCTGGTGCTGGTGGCCTACGCGCGCCAGGTGATCACGCCGGCGCTCAACGATGCCCGTGACGGCGAGGACGCCGAGCGGTTCTCGCAGCTACACGTTCTCAGCGTACGACTGAACATGATCGTCATGGCGTTGTTGCTACTCGCCGGCTCGATCGCCGGCCGCTTCTAGCAGCACGGCGGGTTTTGGGTCGAGCGCAAGGCGTGAAGCCGCAGGCACAGCGGAGCTATGCCAAGGCTTCGCAACGCCGCGATCGGCCCAGAACCGGCCGTGCTGCGTGGATGCTGGGTGGCTATAAATCCAGCTCTACCGAGAGGGGGCAGTGGTCGGAGCCGAGCACGTCGGCGTGGATCGCGGCCGAGCTGAGCGCGGGCACCAGCTCCGCGTTCACGAAGTGGTAGTCGATGCGCCAGCCGATGTTGCGGTCGCGAGCACCGGCACGGTAGGTCCACCACGTGTAGTCGCGCTGCTCGGGCTTGCGCCCCTCGTAATCGCTGGCCGGGTGGAAGTGCCGGAACGTGTCGACGTAGCCGGCGTCGACGTACTTCTGCAGCGCGTCGCGCTCGACCGGAAGGAATCCCGTGACCTTCTCGTTCTCCTTCGGGCGGGCGATGTCGATCTCGGTAAGCGCCGTGTTCCAGTCGCCCGACACGATCACGTTCTTGCCCTCCGCACGCTCCTCCTCGAGCACGCTCAGCAAGGAGTCGTAGAACTCGAGCTTGAACTCCAGGCGTTCCGGGTCGGGCCCGTCGGGGGTCTGGCGACCGTTCGGGAAATAGCAGTTGTACAGCGCGAAGTTGCCGTGCTCGGTGACGATCACGCGCCCCTCGTCGCGCTCGAAAGGTACGCCGCGCGTAACGAACAGAGCGTCGCTTCCGGCCGCGTCGTTCTTGCAGAACGTGGCCACACCGCTATACCCCTTGCGCTCGGCGGAGTGCCAGTAGGCGCTGTAGCCGAGCTCGGCGATGCGCTCGTGGTCGGCGGCGGCGAGTTGATCCTCCACCGCCTTGGTCTCTTGCAGGCACAGGATGTCGGGGCTCGCCCTGGCGAGCCACTCGATGAACCCCTTCTTGAGACAGGCGCGGATGCCGTTGACGTTCCAGGAAACGATCTTCACTGTCCGGTCAGTCTCTCCACGATGGTTGCCGCCACCTGTCGCGCGAGCGCGCGAATCGCATCCTCATCGAGGATAGCGACCGGGTGGGGAAGCCAGACCATGCGGTAGTCGGGCATCGCAAGCAAGCGAGCCTGCTCGTCGGCCTCGTCGACGAACGCGTCGGTACCGACGTTGACGGTCGGGATGCCGGCCTTCTCGAATCGGATGACGTCGTGCACACTGCACGACACGCAGGATCCTCAATCGGCGAGCGCTTCGACCACCGCGTCGCTGCTACCGATCACCGCCTCGGTCACGGCGGCAGGCGCCGGCGCGGTGAACGTCGGCTTCTGCGTCCTCGTCACCACCGCATCGTGATCGTCCACCAGCACGCGCTCGAGCTCGTCGAGGAACTCGGCAGACTTGGGCTTCGAGATCGACAGCAGCGTCACACGCTTGCCGGCCAGCGCGCCGAGGCGCGACGCCTGCGCCACCGGCTCGAGCCTGCGGTCGTCGAATGGGCTTATCAGATCGTCCATGGATTCACTCCTCGGCTACCGGCCGGCTCACCATCGTCGAGCCGAGCCCGTAACCCACCCACGGCGGCAGCACCGCCGAGAAGCGGCCGGCGTATCCGCCGGTCACGACCAGCACGACCTCGTCGAGCGAGGACCACTTGCCGAGCTCGTCGTCGTCATTCATGGCCGCGGTGAACGGCCCCTGCTCGCCGCCGCGCAGCTCGCTCACCTTGCGCCGCGAGCCGTCGAACACGCGCTGCGCCACGTCGGCCTTGGTCCAGCCCACGCCGTTGAACGTGCGTGCATGCTCGGGCGAGATCACGAACACCGTTTCGGCCGCGATCGGGTACACGTGCGGCGAGAACGCGGCCGCACCGGCCAGCGAGATCGAGCGGGCGACTTCCTCGGGATCCTGTGAATAGTGGTCGGACACCGAGAACGGCGCGTCGCCGCAGTACACGGTCACCGTGCTGGTGCCCGGTGCGAAGCCGCGGCTCACCGACAGCGGCTCCCACGGGCTCTCCTCCTCGTTCTCGGCGAAGCAGAACGAGATCTTGCCCGGTTGCCCCAGCGCCGAGCGGTCGAGCGTGCCCGGCTTGCCCTGGCCGGTGAGCCCGACCACCAGGCGAAGCGCGCGTCCGATCGTGGCGTTGGCGCGGTTCCAGCCGCCCATGGCGTTGATGCCGGCGTTCATGCCGATGCGATCGCGCACGGGACCGTTGACGATGACCACCACGCCACAGGTGTGTGTGGTGTTCGTCATGCCGTGAACGTTGAACGCCGGATCGAGCATGGCCTCCACACCCGCCCGGACCACGGCGAAGTAGCTCGGCTGGCAGCCGGCCAGCACGGCGCATGCGGCCAGACGCTCGGCCGTGAGCTCGCCCATGCCCGGCGGCACGGCGCCGAACGAGAGCTGCGGGTCGACGTCGCCGAGCATGCGCTCGACGCGTTCTTGCGTGGGCGGGATCACCGGCAGGCCATCGGTCCAGCCGCGGTCGAACATGTCCTCGAGCAGGTCGAAGTCGGCGTCCGGCGCGCGCGCGGCGTCGGCGGCGCGCAGCATCTCGGCGTCGAACGTGTTCTTCGACGAGCAGCCCGGCTTCACCAGCGGCGGCTCGTCGCTCACCTTGCCCACGGAGCCGGTGCTCGCCCCGGCCACGCGCGCGGCCATGCGGTCGTAATCGTCGCGGCTCCAGCCCTCGACCGCTTCGAGCACGAGACCGTCGCGGCCGACGAGGAACGCGGTGGGCACGGTGGCCACGCCGTAGGCGTCCGCGACGGCGAACGGGGCCGGCTCGCTGAGCGCCGTGTAGCTCGCGTGACAGCGCCTCATGGTGCGGGCGGCACGCTCGGGCGGATCCTGGTGGATCGCAACCAGGCTCCCGCCCGCCTCACCGAACGCCGACCTGAGCGGCTCGAGTCGCTCGAGCGTCATGCGCGAGGTGGGACAGTCTTCCTCGACGAAGACGACCAGCGCCGGGCCGGCCGCGGTCAGCTCGTCGAGCGACACCGCACGTCCGTCGGTGGCGTGGAGAACGAAGGGATCGGCTGGTTCGCCTGGCTGCTTCATCGTGATCGGGCCGGGTCGATCAAACTTGTCCGTTCCAGGACGGCTCGAGTCAAGCCATCCGGCCTTGAGCACCCGCGGCGCGGGCATATACTCGTTCGCAGCCCGCACTCATGCGCACGCTCATCCTCACCGGCAGCGAAGTTCGCTCCGTGCTGACGCCGGCCACGGCCGTCGACGCGGTCGAGCGGGCGTTTGCCGCTCACGCGCGCGGCGAGACGCAGATGCCGCCCAAGGTGTACCTGTCGCTCGAGCAGTTCGGCGGCGACTTTCGCGCCATGCCGGTGCAGGTCGGCGAGCACGCCGGCGTGAAATGGATCAACGCGCACCCCGACAACACCGCCCGCTACGGTGTCCCGTCGGTGATCGGCGTGTTCATCCTCAGCGATGCCCGCACTGCGGTGCCGCTCGCCATCATGGACGCCACCGGCCTCACCGCCATGCGCACCGGCGCCGGTGCCGCCGTCGCCACCCGCCATCTGGCGCGCGCCGGCGCGTCGAGCGTGGGGATCATCGGCTGCGGCACGCAGGCCCGTACGGTGCTGCGTTGCCACCACGAGGTGATGACCATCGGTGAGGTGCTCCTGTACGACCGCGACGAGGCGGCAGCCACGGCCCTGGTGCAGACCCTGGCGGGCGAGCTGCCGTGCCGGGTCGCCACCATCGAGGAGGCCGCGGCCGCAGACGTGGTGTGCACGCTCACGCCGTCGCGCGGCGCGATCGTCGCGCGCACCATGGTCGGCGACGGCGCGCACATCAACGCGATGGGTGCCGACGCACCGGGCAAGCAGGAGCTCGACACGGCGATCCTCGCCGACGCCCGCGTCTTCCTCGACGACGTGGAGCAGGCCAGCGAGAGCGGTGAGGTGAACGTCGCACTGGCCGGCGGCGAGCTGGCCCGCGACGACATCGCCGGCACCCTGGGCGAGGTGGTCGCCGGCCTCGTCCCCGGTCGTGGCGACGCGAGGATCACCGTCTTCGACTCCACCGGGCTGGCGGTGCAGGACCTCGTCGTGGCCGAGCTGGTGTACGCGGAGGCTCGCATATGCGGCATCGGCATGGAGATCGAGCTGGTCGAGCCCGCGCACGTTGACTAGGTGACGGGCCGCGAATACATCGTCACGACCGTGGAGAGCAGAAGATGAACGAGCGCGACATCGGCCACTCCTTCCCGAACTCCCGCAAGGTGTACGTCGGGGAGGACGTGCGGGTTCCGTTCCGCGAGGTCCGGCTCGAGGGCGGCAACGAGCCCGTGCGCCTGTACGACACCTCGGGTCCGCAGGGCCACGACAGCGCCACCGGCCTTCCGCACCTGCGCGCGCCCTGGACCGAGCGCCGCCGCGCCCGCGGCGACCGTAACTTCTCGCAGATGCACTGGGCGCGCATGGGCGAGATCACCGAGGAGATGCACTTCGTCGCGCTGCGCGAGGGCGTCACCGCCGAGTTCGTGCGCGACGAGGTGGCGGCCGGCCGCGCGATCATTCCGGCCAACATCAACCACCCCGAGCTCGAGCCGATGATCATCGGTCGCAACTTCCTCGTGAAGATCAACGCCAACATCGGCAACTCCGCGGTCGTCGCCTCGATCGACGAGGAAGTGGAGAAGCTACGGTGGGCTACTCGCTGGGGCGCCGACACGGCCATGGACCTGTCCACCGGGCCGCGCATCCACGAAACCCGCGAGGCCATCGTGCGCAATGCGGCGGTTCCGATCGGCACCGTGCCCATCTACCAGGCGCTCGAGAAGGTGGACGGCGTCCCCGAGGACCTCACCATCGAGATCTTCCTCGAGACGCTCGAGGAGCAGGCCCGCCAGGGCGTCGACTACTTCACGATTCACGCGGGCGTACGCCTGGCCTACGTGCCGCTCACGGCCGAGCGCCTCACCGGCATCGTGTCGCGCGGCGGCTCGATCATGGCGAAGTGGTGCCTGGCCCACCACCAGGAGAACTTCCTCTACACGCACTTCGAGCAGATCTGCGAGCTGATGAAACGTTACGACGTCGCGTTCTCGCTCGGCGACGGCCTGCGACCCGGCTCGATCGCCGACGCCAACGACCGCGCGCAGTTCGCCGAGCTCGACACGCTCGGCGAGCTGACGCTCACCGCCTGGCAGCACGACGTGCAGGTCATGATCGAGGGGCCCGGGCACGTCCCGATGCACCTCATCCAGGAGAACATGGACCGCCAGCTCGCGGTGTGCCACGGCGCGCCGTTCTACACCCTCGGCCCGCTCACCACCGACGTGGCGCCCGGCTACGATCACATCACCTCCGGCATCGGCGCCGCCATGATCGGGTCGATGGGCTGCGCGATGCTGTGCTACGTGACGCCCAAGGAACACCTCGGGCTACCCGACCGGCAGGACGTGAAGGACGGCGTGATCGCGTACAAGATCGCGGCCCACGCCGCCGACCTGGCCAAGGGCCACGCCGGCGCACAGCGGTGGGACGACGCGCTGTCGAAGGCCAGGTTCGAGTTCCGCTGGGAAGACCAGTTCAACCTGGCGCTCGACCCGGAGACCGCGCGCGCGTACCACGACGCAACGATGCCGGCCGAGGGCGCCAAGGTAGCGCACTTCTGCTCGATGTGCGGGCCGAAGTTCTGCTCGATGAAGATCACCGAGGACGTGCGCCGCTACGCCGCCGAGCACGGCTACGCCGCCGACGACGCCATCGAGCGCGGGCTCGAGGACAAGGCGCTGGAGTTCCGCGACACCGCCGCGTCGGCTCGCTGACCGGGCCTCTCACTCGGCTTCCCACTTACTCCGTACCCCGCTAGATTGCGCGAATGCCCGAGCGCACCGCGATCTACCACCGTACGAAGGAATCCAACATCTACCCGCTCGGCGGCGATCGTTACCTCATCGAGGCGATCCTGCGCGACGAGATCCACGACGTTCACGCCGAGGTCGAGATCGTGCACCCGTCGCTCGAGATCGTCGCCGCGCGCTCCGAAGTTCGTAACGGGCCCTTCACGAACGTGTGCAACATGACGCATCCGAACATGGAGCGCCTGATCGGCCTCAAGGTGGAGCGCGGCTTCACGCTCGAGGCGCGCAAGCGCGTGGGCGGGCGCACGGGCTGCCACCGTGTGTCGGAGCTCGTCGTCGAGATCGCGCAGGCGGCCTACCAGCTGCACTTCGTCATCTTCTTCAGCAACGTTCCCCAGGACGTGCGCGAGCGCGACGACGATCCGCCCGCGCGTCATCGGGCGGTGCTCGACACGATTCCGGGCATGCGCAACACGTGCTTCTCCTACGACGAGGAGCGCGGCGACGAGATCGCCGAGCACGCAACCCCGGTGCGGTTTCGCAGACAGCAGATGCCCAGCCGCGACTTGCCTGACTGAGGATTGTGCCAGCCGATCGCGCCGGGTGGTCGCACTGACTGATCGCACTGACTGATTGCGCCGGCTGATTGCACTGACTGATCGCTCTGACTGATTGCACCGGCTGATTGCACTGACTGATCGCTCTGACTGATCGCTCTGACTGATCGCATCGACTGACCGCGCGGGGTGGACGCACTGACCGGTCGTACCGGTTAGGCGTACCGGTTAGTCGCACCGACCGATCGCGCCACAGGCGCCGGTCGCGAAGCTCAGGCCGTCAAGCGCTCGAGCGTGTCGCGGTAGATCGCCAGGTCGTCTTGTGAGAACAGCACGAAGCGGAGCTCGTCGAACACGCCCGGCGCGGCGTGCAGCACGTCGAGCACCGTGGCCAGCGCCAGCGCGGCCGCGTCACCGACCGGATAACCGTAGATGCCCGTGCTGATCGACGGGAATGCGACCGTGCGCAGGCCGTGATCGGCGGCCAGCGCGAGACAGCTGCGGTAGCACGACGCGAGCAGATCGGGCTCGCCCTTGCGGCCACCACTCCAGCGCGGACCGGCGGTGTGGATGACGGCGCGCGCATCGAGGTTGCCGGCGGTGGTGATCACGGCGGTGCCGGTGGGACAGCCGCCGCGCTCGGCGCGGATGACGTCGCACTCGGCCATGATCTCCGGGCCGCCCGCGCGGTGGATGGCGCCGTCGACGCCGCCGCCGCCGACCAGGCCCTGGTTGGCGGCATTCACGATGGCGTCGGCTCGCTGCATCGTGATGTCGCCGCAGGTCAGACGGACCATGCTATCCCGTGCCGCACTCGCGTTTCTTGCCGTCGTTTCCGGTCCCGAAACAAGGCGCCGCTCGTCTCAGCCGCGAGCGCCTGCGAAGATCGTCGGGCACGAGGCGGGCGGCCCCCGGCGCGCGAGACGAGATCACGATGACGGTCGAGGAACAGCTCCAGCACGACATCGAGGTGCTCGACAGCGTCGAGGCCGGAGCCGCGCCGGCGTTTCGCACGTGGCGCACCGACCGGCCCGCGGTCGTGGTCGGCTGCAGCGTCGAGATCGATGCCGAGGTCGACGTCGAGCTCTGCCGACGCCACGACATCGCCATCGTACGACGGGCCAGCGGCGGCCGCTCGGTGCTGGTCGGCCCGGGCACGCTGCAGTACGCGTTCGTGCTTCCCTACTCGCTGGCCCCCGAGCTGCGCTCGATCTCGGCTTCGAAACGATACTGCAACGGCCTGCTGCTGCGCCATCTCGCGGGCGCCGGCCGGGCAACCGCGGCGGACGATCTCGGCGAGGACGAGAGCGGGGACCTGGTGGCGATGCGTCGTAAGGTCGCCGGGCTGGCGCTCAAGCGCAGACGGCACGCCATGCTGTTGCACGGCACGCTGCTCGAGCGCGCCGACATCGCGCTCATCGAGGCGGCCCTGAAGCACCCCCTGCGCGAGCCAGCGTACCGGCGCGGCCGCGCGCACGGCAGCTTCCTCGGAAATCTCGGCTCGGTCGACGAGCGCCTGCTCGAGCAGGCGGTACGCGCAGAGCTAGCCAAGCGTGCCGCAGCCTGGACTGTTCATGAACGCTCGTCGCGAGACGCCCAGAAGCCCGTCGGATCAGGCCAAGCGCAGTGATGAGCGAGGAGGCGTACTGGAACAGTACGTTGACGAGCGAAGAGCGAGCGCGGCACGAGATGGCCGGCTTTTGGGTGTCGCAGCAAAGTGCTTCATGAACAGTCCAGGCTAGCGATCGGCCGCCGGCTCCTCGAGCTGCGCCTGCGCGTGCTCCCAGCGCCCCATGAGCTCCTCGAGCTTGTCGGCGTCACGCTGGAAGCAACCGAGCAACTCGTTGTAGCGCTGCTGGTCGGCGTAGGTCTCCGGCTTCGACAGCTCGGCGCTGCGTTCGGCCTGCGTCGCCTCGAGACTGGCAATGCGCTTCTCGAGATCGATGACCTTTCGCTCGAGCGCACGCATCGCGTTGTTGCTCTTGCGACGCTCCCGGCCACTCGAGGCCGATGAAGACGCTTCGCGTCCGGCTGCAGCCGTCGCCTCGCCGGCCCCAGATCCCCCCGTCAACGCGCTGGCTGCAGACTTCGACCCGCCGGCCGCCCTCGCCCCCTTGGCTGCAGCCTTCGACCGACCGGCCGCAGCCTTCGACCCGGACGCCGACGCCTTCGACCCTGACGTGGACGACCTCGACCCGGATCCCGACGCCTTCGACCCGGATGCCGACGGCTTCGACCCTGACGCGGACGACTTCGACCCCGCGCCCGCCGACGACGGCTTCGCATCGCGACCGCCTGCCGCGGCGTCGGCCTGATCCCCGCGCGCGACGCGCCGGCAGTGGTCGATGTACTCGGGGAACGTGCCGGGAAACTCCTCGACCCTGCCGTCCTCGACGTTCCACACGCGCGTGGCCAGACGAGCGGCAAAGCTGCGATTGTGGCTCACGAACGCCAGCGTGCCGTCGAACGTGGTCAGCGCGCTGGCGAGCGCCTCGGACGACTCGAGGTCGAGATGGTTGGTCGGCTCATCCATGAGGATCACGTTGCCGGGATTCACCAGCAGACGGGCGAGCGCGACGCGGGCCTTCTCGCCACCGCTCAGGACGCTGATCAGCTTGTCGACGTCGTCGCCCGAGAACAGCATGGTGCCAAGCGCGGTGCGCACCTGGCTCACGTCGGACACCGCGCTGTGGCGCCACACCTCGTCGAACACCGTCGAACGCGTGTCGAGCAGCTCGGTGACGTGCTGGGCATAGTATCCGACCGTGGCGTTGTGACCGGGGGCGGCCTCGCCGCTGGTCGGCGCGAGGGCTCCGGCCATGATCTTCAAAAGCGTGGTCTTGCCGTTGCCGTTGGCGCCGACGATCGCGATACGCTCACCACGGCGAACCGTGAGGTTCACGCCGTCGAACACCTTCAGGTCGCCGTAGCTGTGGCCGAGATCGCGCAGCGTCATGACATCGGTGCCGACGCGGCCGCACGGAGGGAACCGGAACGACAGGCTGCGCTCGGAAAGCGGCACGTCGATCTCGTCCATGCGATCGAGCGCCTTGATGCGGCTCTGCACCGCGCGCGCCTTCGTGGCCTGTGCGCGAAAACGACGGATGAAGCGCTCGGCCTGCTCGCGCTCGCGCGCGACGTTGGCCGCGCGCCGCTCGAGTATCGAGAGCTCCTCACGACGCGCGACCAGGTAGTTCTCGTAGTCGCCGGCATACTGGCGCACGCCCTCGGCCTCGAACGCCACCACACGGCTGATCTGCTCGTTGAGGAACGTACGGTCGTGGCACACGAGCATGAACGCGCCGCGGTAGCGTGCGAGGAAGCCGCCGAGCCAGGCCACCGACGGCACGTCCAGATGGTTGGTGGGCTCGTCGAGAAGAAGCAGGTCGGGCTTCTGGAACAGCAGTCCGGCGAGCACCGCGCGCATGCGCCAGCCACCGCTCAGCTCGGCGACGTCGCGCGCCATGTCGGCATCGGAGAAGCCGAGGCCGGCGAGGATCGCCAGCGCCTCGTGCCGTGAGTACGTGGAGTCGAAGTGGCCGAGGTCCTCGTGCAGGTCGGCGAGCTTCTGCGCCAGCGCCATCTGCTCGTCCTCGGTGGTGGCCACCGCGAGCTCGTCCTCGACCGTCGCGAGCATGCTCTCGAGCTCGCTCTTGCCGGGCACGCTGGCCAGCACGGTGTCGATCAGCGAGGCGCCCCCCGGCACGTCGATCTCCTGCGCCAGATAGCCCAGGCGCAGCCCGCGCGAGCGCCTCACCACGCCACCGGTGGGCTCGGCGGTACCGGCCACCAGCTTGAACAGCGACGACTTGCCGGAGCCGTTGCGGCCCACCACGCCGATGCGGTCCTCCTCGCCGATCCTCAGGTTGAGGTCCGAGAACAGCGTACGGCCGCCGAAGCCGAGGCCCACACCTTCGAGAACTGCCAGGGACACAACAGGTGGTTGTAGAAGCGGGCGGCTCGGGCTTCAACCGGCCGCGGGTCGGGCACTGCCTCGCGCCGGGGCGCGAACGAGGCGTGCAGCCGGGCTAGCGGGGGCCGCGGTCGGGGCGGTAGAGCGGCGCTCGGTCCTCTCGGACGTCGCTGCCGGGCCCTGCGAGGAGAACGGTGGCGGTCGAGCGCCGGAGCTTCACGCGGCCGCCGGCATGGACGGCGCCCGAGCCGTTGTCGGCGATGACGACGTCATGCAGCACCACGTTCTCGTACGCCGCGACGCCCGAGCGGCCATTGCCCGCGATGACGACGTCGCGAACCCTGACACGTGTGCCGGCGACGCCGCTGGCCGAAAAGCCCACGATAGAGCCCGGGCCGTCGACCGTGCACACGGTGCCGGTCTTGCAGCGCACTCCCTGCCACGGCCCGCCCTCGTCGTCGGGGTCGCCGACGATGGAGTGACCGCCCATGACGAGGCGTGAGCCGTCGGACAGGACCACCCCCTCGCTGCCACTACCGCGACAGTCGAGATCGGCGGTCAGATAGGCGACGTCGCCGGCGGCCACCTCTTCGCCACAGCCGGAGATCACGTGCGAGTGTCCGGCCGAAGGCGCCAGCAACAAAAACAGGACGCTGAGAATGGTAGCTACGGCGAGAGTAAAGAGGACGTGCGGCTGAAGCTCGCGATGATGAATGCCTCGGCGCATCGCTCACACAATAAGATTCTGGAGGCAAGGGTCGTCGCCTCGCCTCCAGATCCAACCGGGTCCTCCGATTGTTCTAGGCCGCCTCAGTAGGACGGTCTGTTTCCGAACGTGAGCAAGTTCTCCTGGCGAGTGGCTATCATGCCTCGCCGTTAGCTCCTCTTGCTCTCGCCCGGTCGTGAGTACGGTACGCCCTCGTCGTCGTCGCTGTCAAGCGGAATCGTCAGCGATGCAGCCGCTCGATCGCCGCCTCACGCGGCCGCCGTCACGCGCACCGGAACGCCCGTCAGCACGGCGTTTCCCATCATTCCTTCGACGACGTTCTCATCGGTGAGATCGTTCATCGACGCGCCCGCATGCGCGCTCGCAACCGACTGGCGGATGCCGTCGCGATCGTGTCCGAAACCATGCGGAAGGCTGACGACGCCCGGCATCATATCGTCGGTGAGCTCGAGCGGCACCGCCACCTCGCCGACACGGCTGCGGACGTTCACGGCGTCGTCGGCATGCAAGCCGAGACGCGCGGCATCGTCGGGGTGCATGAGCAGCGTACAGCGGTCGCGGCCCTTCATGAGACTCGGACAGTTGTGCATCCACGAGTTGTTCGAGCGCAGCTGTCGCCGGCCGATCAGCAGCAGCTCTCCATCGGCACGCGGCTCGGCGGCGCCGGCGAGCTCGGCTTCGAGTCGCGCGATCTCGCGATCGACCTCCTCGTGCTCGAGCTTGATGCGACCGTCGTCATGCTGCACGGCACGATCGAGACCGCCCTGCTCGAGCGGACCCAGGTCCACACCCGACGGGTTTTCGAGCAGGCTCTCGGGCGTCACCTCGTAGGGCCCCATCGACAGCAGCGCACCGACCAGCTCCGGCGGCTTCATCTCGAACTGGGAAACGGCGGACGCCGCGGCCTCGGCGCCGTCGCCGCCGTCGGCCGCACGCAGCTCGGCGAGCTTGCCGACCAGCGCCGAGCAGATCTCCCACTCGCTCCAGCTGTCCTCGTCCGGCGCGAACACCGGCGACGTGAACTTGGCCGTGTTGCGCACGGCCAGCCTGTGGAAGACCAGGCTGTACTGATGGTTCTCGAGCGAGTGGCGCGGGGGCAGGATCACGCTGGCGTGGCGCGTGGTCTCGTTGAGGCACGGATCGACGCTGACCATGAAGTCGAGGCCCGCCATGGCCTCGTCGAGCCGCCGACCGTTGGGTGTGGACAGCACCGGGTTGCCGGCCATCGTGAACATGGCCCGCACCTGCCCCTCACCGTCGGTGTCGATCTCTTCCGCCATCGTCGCCACAGGCAGCTCGCCGCCGAACTCCGGAATGCCACGCACCCGCGACTTCCAGCGACCGTAGTGTCCGCGCGGTGCGTAGCCGGCCGCCGGCGTCGTGAACATCACGCCGCCGACGGCATCGATACGCCCGGCGACGATGTTGAGCACGTCGACGAGGTAGCTCGCCAGCGTACCGTAGCTCTGCACGCAGGTGCCGATGCGGGCGTACGCCGCCGCGGTCGGCGCCTCGCTGAACTCGCGCGCCAGACGCCGGATGGTCGCCGCCTCGACGCCCGTGGCGGCGGCGACGCGCTCGGGCGTGAAGCGAGCGGCGATCTCTCGCACGTGGTCGAGCCCGTCCAGTCTGCCTTCCGCTGCGCCGAGACTGACACGCTCCTCCTCGAAGAGCACCGAGATCATCGCGAGCAGCAGCAAGGCGTCGGCGCCCGGCCGGATGAACACGTGCTCGTCCGCTGCACGCGCGGTCTCGGTGCGTCGCGGGTCCACCACCACCACCTTGCCGCCGCGCTCGCGTACCTCGCGCAGACGCCGGCGCATGCCGGGCGCGGTCATCAGGCTGCCGTTGGACACCAGCGGATTGGCCCCGAGAACGAGGAAGTAGTCGGTGCGGTCGACGTCGGCGACCGGGATCGAGAGCTGCGCGCCGTACACGAGGTACGCGGCCAGCATGCGCGGGAACTGGTCAACCGACGACGCGCTGAAGCGCGTGCGGGTGTCGAGCGCGCGCGTCACGGTGGGCGCGCTGAACAGCGCCGGCAGGTTGTGAACGCTGGGGTTGCCGAGGTAGACGGCCACTGCATCGAGGCCGCGACGACGCTGCACGTCGTGCAGGCCGCGGGCAGCGACGTCGATCGCCTCGTCCCACGTCGTCTCGCGCCAGTCCCCGCCCTCCCGCACCATCGGTCGTCGCAGGCGGTCGGCGTCCTCGTACATGTCCTTCAGAGCGTGGGCCTTGGGACAGATATAGCCGCGCGAGAACGGGTCGTCGTCGTCGCCGCGGATCGACACGATCCGATCGTCGTCCACCTCGACGAGTATGCCGCACGTCGCCTCGCACAGATTGCACGTCCGATGATGCACCGTCATGGGCGGCATTCTGTCACGCGCTCCGGCTCCACGGAACCTTCAAGGGCGGCATCGAGGGCGGCGGTTTCCGGCTTGCCCCGTGAGGATTCCGGCGCTTTACTCGTGCCTCCAGCGCGATGCTCGATCATCTGGGAGATGCGGCCGGCGCGGCACCCGCACTGCTCGGCTGTCGGTTGGTGCGCACCGGTGACGGACCCCGCCGTGTCGGCGTGATCGTCGAGACCGAGGCGTACCCGCCCGACGATCCGGCGTGCCACGCGTACGGTGGTCGCACCGCGCGCAACGCCGCGATGTTCGGCCCCGCCGGCAGCGCCTACGTGTACCGCATCCATCGCTCGACGTGCCTGAACGTGGTCACCGGCCCCGCCGGCAGCGGGCAGGCGGTCCTCATCCGCGCGATCGAGCCGCTGGAGGGCCTCGACGTCATGCGCGCGGCACGTGAGCTCGCGACCGTCGGCAACGCGATTCCCGACGGCACCGCGCTCACGAACGGACCGGGCAAGCTGTGCCAGGCTCTCGACGTCGGCCTCGAGCACGATGGCGTACCGCTGATCCGACGCCGCGCACCACGATCGGCGAGCGCATCGCCGAGCGCCGGCGTTCTGTACCTCATGCCGGCGCTGGACCGCCCCGACGTCGCATGCTCGCCGCGCATCGGCATCTCGCGTGCGCGCGACGCACCGCTGCGCTTCTTCGTGCCGGGCAACCCGTACGTGTCCGGGAGACCGCGCCGCGCTTCCTAGATCAGCGTGACGAACTCCTCGGCACTCGAGGGGTGAATGCCCACGGTGGCGTCGAAGTCGGCCTTGGTGGCGCCGGCCTTCATCGCCACGGCGATGCCCTGGATGATCTCCGGCGCATCGTGCCCGATCATGTGGCAGCCGACCACACGATCGGTCTCCTCGTCCACGATCATCTTGACCAGGGTGGCGATCTTGCGCTCGGTGAGCATGTGCGACAGCGGCGTGAAGCGCGACCTGTAGACCCGCGTGCGCTCCTTGCCGAGATGCTCCTCGGCCTGCTGCTCGGTGAGGCCCACCGTGCCGATCGGCGGTTCGGTGAACACCGCCGTCGGGATGCCATCGTAGCTCATGGTGGTGGTCTTGCCGCCGAACACGCGGTCGGCGATCGCGCGCCCGGCCTGGATGGCGACTGGCGTGAGCGCGATTCGGCCGGTGACGTCGCCGACCGCAAGGATCGACGGCACCGGCGTCGATCCGTCCTCGTCGCTCACGACCGCGCCGCGTTCGTCGAGCGGCACGCCGATCTCGGCCAGCCCGAGCCCGGCGGTGTTCGGCGCGCGCCCCACCGCGTACAGCAGCGCCTGGTCGGCGACGAGCTCGGCCGCGCCTTCCGGGGTGTCCAGCTGCACGCGGGCCTGGCCGTCGACGCGTTCGATGCGGCTCACCGTCGACCCGGCGCGCACGTCGACCCCTTGGGCGAGGAGCGCATCGTGGAGCTCGCGGCGCAGCTCCTCGTCGAACCCCCTGAGCGGCAGGTCGCGGCGGATGATCAAGGTGACGTCGGTGCCGACGCCGCGCAGGATCGACGCGAGCTCCACCGCGATGTAACCGCCACCGACGATGGCGACGTGCTTCGGCTGCTCGGCGAGCTCGAAGAAACCGTCGCTCGTGATCGCGTTCTCGATTCCCTCGACCGGCGGCAGGACGGGCGCGGCGCCGGTTGCGATCAGGATGTAGCGCGAGCGCAGCGTCTTCTCGCCCACGCTCACCTCGCCGGGGCCGACCACCGTCGCCCGGCCACGCACCAGCTCGACGCCTGCGCGCTCGAGGTGTCCCTCGTGGGCGCGCTCGAGCCCGGCCACCGCCTCGTCACGGCGGGCCACCAGACGCGGCCAGCTGAGCTCGGCGCTCCCGCAAGACCAGCCGTAGCCGGTCGCGTCGGCGAGCACGCCGTGCATGTCGGCCGCGTAGACCATCAGTTTCTTCGGAATGCAGCCGCGAATGACGCAGGTACCGCCGACGCGGTCGTCCTCGACGATCGCGACGCGCGCACCGTACGACGCCGCGCGTTTCGCCGTGGCCAGACCGCCGCTGCCGGCGCCGATGACCACCAGATCGAGATCGAACGATTCCTTGCCCGACGAAGTGCTCATGACCGGATTGTCGAGCAGCAGTCGGGCTAACGCGAGCTCACTCGTCGGGTCGAGACACCGCCGCCGATGAGTGCCGGAGCCGGACGGCTCGCGGCCGCTTCAGTGTCCGGCTTCGTCCGACGGCGATTCGCAGTCGACGCAGTAGTAACGGCCACCGAGAAGCCGGTAGTCGTGATCGAGCTTCACGTTGACCGTGACGACGCGATCCATGGTCGACGGCTTGCCGTACTCGTACGGCTGGTCGGGCAGGTCGATGTAGATCGTCGCTTCGCCGTCACCGGGGCCCGACTCCACCTTGAAGATTCCGGGATACTCCCCGGGGCGTGACGGCAGCACGCCGAGCGCCGGCAGGATGGCGCCCCACAGCGACTGCAGGCCGGGCGACAGTGCGAGCTTGCGCAGCTCCTCGCCGTTGAGTCGTGACGGAAGCTGATCGTTGCCGAACGTGTCATCGGGCTGCGACTCGGATTGCGGCTCCGCTCCCGACCCGTTCTGCGACTCCGATCGCGACTCGTTCTGCGACGCATCGTGCGACGCGTTCTCGTCGCGAGCCTCGGCGTCGCAACGCTCCTGCTCGATCGGCTCGTCTGATGGCTTGCGCTTCTTCCAGCGTTTCATGGTTCCGATCCGGCCCGGCGGCCCTTCGCAGATCGACCAGCCGGTGTGGCGCTCAATCTAGTCACTCTCGAACCGGGTTCAAGAGTCAGTTGCACCACTTCGTGTGATCGTATCGCACACGATTCGATCTGCCCTGTTTTGGATCCGCATGGGCCTGCGAATATTCATCGAATCGCATGCGCGTCGGTATCCGGGCACGCGCGGATCGCGAGGTCGGCGCGCGTACGATGCGTGGCACAGCCCGCTTCGCCGCGCCGACTCCGGGGCCGCCCGCCGTGGTTCCCGGTGCCGCACCGTGACCGGTCCGGGCGGGCGGTGTCGGGCCGGGTCGAGTCGGTCCGGGGCGGCGTCCTCGGCCAGCGAGGTGATCGCGCTCGCCCCGGCGAGACGAGCAAAAAAAAACGCCCTTTCAGGCGGTTTCTTCAGGATTTCAGGGCTTTTTCGACCGGATCTGTTCCGGCGCCGCGGGTACGGGCTTGCGCCCATACCCGCGAGCGACCGGAACAAGCTGGAGGAGACAATGGCGCTTCACCATCTAGAATGCCGCGCTTGTGACCTGAGGGCCAGTCGGTTTCCGCAAGTCGTGGATTCCGTTCATCGGGGCCCGCCTTTTCTCTACGTTTGGACACGGGCCAACCGACCCGGACACGGCCGCCGACCACCCCCCGACTGGATGGCATCGCGCAAGCTCGCGTCGAACCTAGTGAATTCCGGCGTGCCTCGAATTACCTGGTAGAACCGGCAAATCCTCGACGCCGGGCGAAGAAGAGCCTGGTTTTATCGGCATTTCCTGCCACCCGGCGCTCATGACCGGCCGCCGGCGGCTTTGCATCACGGGCCGTGACGAGGCAGGCATGTCGGGCCGCCCCGCCGGCGGCAGGACCTGAACCCCGGCCCGGGAGGAGCCACGAATTGAGCATCGACGACCTGCACGACCCCAAGACCGAGGCCGCGGTGAGCGCCTACTTCGACGCGCTCAGCGTCGCCGACGAGGAGCGCTGGCTCGGACTGTTCGACTCCGAGGCCGTCTGCCATCAGCCCGTCGGCTCGGTGCCGGCCGAGGGCCGCGGCGGCCTGGCCGAGGTGTGGAAGATGCTCACCGGGCCGTTCGAACGACTGCGCGTCGAGCCCCGTCAGGTGTTCTATGCGGGCAGCGGCGCGGCGGTGCACTGGGCCGCGGCCGGTCGTGGCGTCACAGGCCGCGAGGTCACGTTCGAGGGCATCAACGTGTTCGAGGTAGGCACCAACGGGAAGATCCAGACGGTGATGGGCTACTGGGACCCCGCCGCTGCGCTCATCGAGCTGGCCGCCGACTGACGCCGATCGGAAGCCTCACCTCGCGCCACCGATCCTCGCCGCGGCCGGCCGGCGTTGCCGTGGCCGGTACGCCTCGCAGATGTCGTTGTATCCGCACCAGTCGCACAGGATGCCCTGCACCGGCGGAAACACGGTCGAGTCCTCGAGCGCCGCGATGCGCGACACCAGCGACTGCTCGACCGCCTCGGCGTCGGCGCGCTCGATGCGGCTGCGCAGCCGCTTGCGCGCTCGCAGGAACTCGAGGCGCAGCTCGATCTCGCCGGCATCGGTCTCCATGAACATCGCCAGGGCGTAGGCCCGCACCTGGTCGGCCTCCTTGCCCTCGAAGCTGCTCGGGGCGCGCCGCCCCGTCTTGAAGTCGATGAGGTGAAGAAGACCGTCGCTGTCGCGTGCGAGACGGTCGATGAAGCCCTGGAAGCGATGGCAGCCGCCCAGCTCGACCGTGAAGTGCTTCTCGAGCGCGACCGTCTCGAGACGGTCGCTCACGAACTGCTCGCCGTGAAACCGTGATACCAGCTCGGCGCCTGCGCGCCGGTACGACTCCATCTCGGTGCCGTGCTTGATCACGCGCACCGGCGCGCCGCCGACCACGACTTCTCGGTCCCAGCACGCGCAGTAGTACTCGACCGCCTTCGCCGCCGTCGGCGCCGCCGCCCGGTCGCGCTCGACGAACAGCCACTCGATCGCCGAGTGGACCTGCTGGCCCATGAAGGCCTCGACACCGCGAAACGCCTGTTTCACGCCGTCGACATACTGGTAGCGGAACCGACGCGGGCACTGCTCGAACGTCGTCACGCGAGAGAAGCTGTACACGGGAGAAACCGAAGCCATCCGCCGCACCTCCGGGCCGAATCGATAGCAGCGCCTCGCGCGCAACGCGAAGCCCGGCCGCACCGCCTTCCGGCCGTGACCGCAGGCGTGAGCCTGCGCGGCCATCGCGTCGCGCGTCAGCTCGCCGCGGCCGATGCGAGCTCCTCGATCGCCGGCTCGTCGCCCAGGGCGAGCAGCGTGTCACCGAGGACCAGGCGTCGGTTGGATGCCGGATGGAGCTCGAGCGCGCCGTCGGCGCCGACGATCCCGAGCACCGTGACGCCGAAGCGCCCCGCGATGTTCGCCTCGGCCAGCGACGCTCCCGCGCAGAACGAGCCCGCGCCGATCGTCACCTCGGCCACTTCCATGCGGTGGTCGCTCGTGCTGGTCACGAGATCGAAGAACTCGAGGATCCGCGGGTGCATGACGGCCTGCGCCATGCGATGGCCGGCGACGGCATACGACGAGATCGTGCGGGCGGCTCCCGCACGCAGCAACCTCGACGCGTTGGCCTCTCGCTCGCATCGCGCCACGACGATGATGTCGGGATTGAGCTCCTTGGCCGCCAGCGTGATGTAGAGGTTCTCGGCCTCCGATCGCATCGTCGACAGGATACCGGTCGCGCTGCGGATGCCCGCCTCGAGCAGGACTTCGTCGCTGGTCGCGTCGCCCTTCACCGACACCAGGTCGTCGCTCACGTCCTTCGCCTTCTCGACCACCACCAGCGGCGTACCCCGGTCGCGCAGCTCGTGCGCAACGCGCTCTCCGAACGTCCCGTAGCCGCACACGATGTAGTGATTATTCATGTCTCGCAGCACTCTCTCGATCCTCCGTCGTCCGAAAAACCGCTGGAACTCGCCCTCCAGGACCATGCTCGCCCACATGCCGACGATCGTCAGCACCAGACCGATCCCGAACACGATCAGGAACACCGTGAAGATCTTTCCCACCGGCGACAGCGGCATGACTTCGCGGTAGCCGACCGTCGAGAGCGTGATGACGGTCATGTAGAGCGCGTCGATCCACGAATAGCCCTCGATGTGGTGATAGCCGAACACGCCGACGCCCGTGAGCGCGACGATCAGCACGAACGCGGTCCGGAACCGCGGATCGGCGACGAGCGGCAGCGAGCTCGTCACGACCCGGCACCCGCAGCCGCGACGATGCGGTACGTGACCGTCGCCAGGGTCGAGATGCGGCCGTCGATCGGGCTCGCCACCTCCACCTGACTGGTGAACGCCGAGCCGTCGCGGGCCATCACGCGCGACACCGCGTACACGTCGCCCGGCACGTGGCCGAGATGGTCGAGGTGCATGGCCACGGTGGCACCGCGGCCCGGCGTCGGTGCATCGGGGTGCGCATACGACGAGAACGCCCCGCAGTTGTCGACGAGCCCCGCCACCGCACCCTCGTGCACGCGACCGTCGACGCCTTCGTTGGGAGCCAGCGGCAGGCGCGCCGACGCGAAGTACGGACGCTCGACCAGCACCTCGATGCCGGCGGCCTGTCCGTACGGTGAGCCGCTCATCCGGCGCGCCGTGGCGGTGGCAAGCTCGGCACGCTCCTGCTCGCCGAGGCTCGTCGACGCCACGCTCGAGGAGGCGGCACCGTCGCCTTCGGCAGCGATGCGGTACGTCATCGAGCCGGTGGCGACGCGGCCGGCGCCGGCGGCGTGTACGTCGCAGGCAACGTGCACGGTATCGCGACCACGCCGCAACGTGCGCCCACGCGCGACGAGGTCCTCACCGCTGGCCGCGCTCAGGAACGAGATCGACGAGGCGAGCGGGCGGCCGTCGACGGCCTCGTGGTTGTCGGCGTGGCTCGACGCCGCGGCGAGCGAGCCCGCGACGATCAGGGCCGACGAGATCGCGCCGCCGTGCACATTGCCGCCGCGGTTGGACACCTGATCGGCGTACGGAAGCGACACCTCGGCCGCCCCTTCACCGACCGTCGTCACGGCGATCGCGAGACGGCGGAGGTACGTGCTGGCGGCAACCTCTTCGAGCTTGCGCTCGAGCAATGCCTCGCCGGTCATGAGTCGGGCCTACTTGCGCGATGCGGTGGTTCCAGTCAACCGCCCCGTCGCCGTGGGCGGCTCAGCGGAAGTGCTCGGCGCCGCGCTGCAGGTACATGAAGCAAAACGTCGCGAACGGTAGCACGGACATCTGCCAGGCCATGACGACCATCACACCGTCGCCGTGCATGCCGCGTACGCCCCACAGGATGAACGACGCCAGCACGTAGGCGAGATAGCCCATCGCGGCGATGCGCGCCCACGATCGCAGCCGCCACAGGCCCCAGGCGCCCACCAGACACACGGCCACGTGAGCGACCGCCGCGAGCCGCGCCGGCTGCCCGTGCAGCACGAACCCGAGCCACATGCTTTCGAATCCATCGACCGGAACGGTCAACAGCCGGAACAGGTCGTACGCCGACACGGCCACCGCGACGACGCAGAGCGCGACGACGAAATACGGCTTCGCGGGGCTCACCCGACCGGTCAATCGGCCGCCGACGTGGCGCCGGCCTCGCCCGGCTCGGCGGGCGTCTCCTCGTCGATGGCCATGTCGGCCTTGTTCAGCTCATCGGCCCCGATGTCCCACGAGCCGATGCGTCGATCGCCGTCGTAGTCGACGCGTATCCCGCAATCGCTGTTCGTGCGGCACTTCATGCCCGGGCTTCCCTTGACACAGAAGCCGACCATGCAGCGGGCCGCACCGGAAAGATCGCGGCCCCTGGCCCGTGCCGCCGTATCGGTCGGCGCCAGGTGCAGATTCGCGGCCGTCGGCGCGTCGGCGTCGACAACCTCGGGCGACACGCCCCACACGTCGGAGTCGCCGCTCTCGGGACCGAACCAGTCACCGGCGTCGCCGCGCGCCTGGAACCGCTCGAGGTCGCCCTGAGTGAGGCGCGAGTCGCGCTGCGCCGCGGGCCATGGATCGGGACACCACTGCGGCGCCTCGCACTGCCCGCCGCACGTGCAGTTGCCGCAGTTGCCGCGGCCGAGCTCCTCACGAATCGCCCAGCCGACGTCACCCTCGTTGTAGATCAGGTTGTTGGTCCAGACGGTGTCGGCGTCGGTGTTCGCGCGGCTCACCATCACGATTCGCTCGCTCGCGCTACCGGCCGAGCCGCGGATGATGTTGTTCACGAACTCACAGCTGTGACACTTCGTCCACAGCTTGAGCACCAGCCCGTCGTCGGCGCGCCACAGCGTGTTGTTGTACACGTCGATGTTGCGCTCGCAGGTGCCGATCTCGAACAGCCCACGGCCGGTGAAGAAGTTGTTTCGCAGCGCGATGTCGTGCGCCTGACCCGAGATCTTCACCCACCGCGACGCACCGTTGTAGATCCAGTTGTCTTCCACCGTCACGTTGTACGTCTTGCGCCAGTGGCCGCCGAGGTCGAGGCAGTCCTCGCCGCAGTTGTGGATCGTGTTGCCGCGCACCACGCCGTTGATCGCGCCGCCGAGCTGCACGCCGTCGTGATCGTTGCAGCTGCACTTGCCGCTGCTGCATTCGTTCCAGGTGCAACCGGTCGGCAGGTTGCTACGCACCACGTTGCCCTCGAGCAGGAATCCGTCGACGCAGTTGATCGCGATGCCGCCGAACACGCCGTGGTTGCTCTCGATGATGCTGTCGCGGATCACCAGATCGCGCACGCGCCGCCCGGTCGTGGAGCAGTCGATGTCGGAGGGCTGATTGCTGATGTTGAAGCCCTGAGCGCCGAAGTTCACGACCCGGACGCGCTCGAACAGAAGGCCTTCGGTCGTCACGTTCTTGGGCACGTCGATCTTCACGCCCTGATTCGGGCCGCCACGAAACTCGATGTCGCGCACGGTGAAGCCCGAGGCGTCGCAGCCGCGCGTCGACGGACAGGTAACGCCGCGGCCGAAGCAGACCGCGTCCTTGGTCGCGCCGACCAGATCGATGACCACCTTGCGGGTAGCGTCGGCGAGCGATTCGTCTTCCGGCGTGCGGCCCTCGTAGGTCACTCCGCGCTGCGCCGCTAGACAGTGGTAGCCCGTCGGTCGCAGGTCGGAGTAGGAGCCCTGCGCCAGGTGCACGCGATCGCCCTCTCGCAGGACCTCGCGGCGCAGGTCGGTCCAGTACGAGAGCGTCGCACAGGGATGCGGCTCGGGGTGGGCCAGCTTACCCGTGCCGCAGTGCCGGTCGTCGCGCGGCACCGAGCCCTTGAAATCTCCGATGTAGTACGTCTCGGCCGCGCCGGCAGGGCCGGCCATGGCCACCGCGGCGATCGCCGCACAGATGACGGTCCACCTCATCTCGCTCCTCCCCTGTGGCATCGGGGCCGCGGCTGGCCACCAGGCCCACCCCTGCCGGTACGCCGCCAGCGTACAGCTACCAGGCTACGTGCCCTGGCCCCGGAGTGAAAGCCGCAATGCGGAGGCCGCTTCGCGCGCGTACGACCGCGACGAGAATTGAGTAACTATAAGCATCGCTCAATTTTGAATATCCGCAAATTTGTGCAGAAATCTAGTATCCGTTCCCACAATCGATTGACAAATTGAGCGTAGCTCAATTAACTGATGTGCACGTCGTCCGCCGCCACCCGGCATCGAGCCGCGCGGTGAAGCGACTGCGGGAGAGCCGGTGGGGCAGCGTCACAACTCACACACGGACTGGGAGTTCCCGTTTCCGGCACCGGGCCGGCAGCGCCGCGAACGGTCGTCGCTGCAGCCGCGTACCGCTTACCGGTGGCCGTATCGCCCGCTCGAAGACGACGTACCGCCGGCACGCGGCGTGCGCGCGCCGATCGGCCTGGCCGAGTTCAAGGAGACCATCTCCGGCTGGGCCGACGACGTGGGCGTGATCTCGATCGACGATCCCGCCATCGCACACGAGGTCGCCGAGCTACGCTGGGTGTATCCGCATGCCCGCTCGCTCGTGTGTCTCATCGTCGAGGAGAACAAGCCGGCCATGCAGTCGCGCTATCTGCCGACGGCCAACCACGAGCTGTACCAGTGCGAGGAACGCATCTTCGAGATGGGGCGGCGGACCGTGAAGTACATCAACTCGCTGGGCGGCGAGGGCCTGACCACCACCGTCGGCTGGCCGCAGGAGGTCAGCCAGCGCTGGGCCGACAAGATCTGGCCGCTCAGCCACAAGCTCGTCGCCCAGGCCGCCGGGCTCGGCGTGATCGGTCTCAGCCGCAACCTGCTGCACCCGAAGCTCGGCGCCTACTGCTTGATCGATACGGTGGTCACGAACCTCGAGTTCGAGGAACACGACCGACCCGTCGCGTGGAACCCCTGCCTGGAGTGCAACCTGTGCGTGGCATCGTGCCCCACCGACGCCATCAAGCACGACGGCGATTTCGACTTCTTCGCCTGTTACAACCACACGTACCGCGACTCCATTCCCGGCTTCCTCGACATCGTACGCGATCTCGCCGAGGCACGGCCACGACGCTTCGCCCGGCGCTGGAGCGATACCGAGATCGCAGGCCTGTGGCAGTCGCTCGCATTCAAGGTGGAGTACCGCTGCTTCAACTGCGTCTCGACCTGCCCGGCCGAGATCCACGAAGAGTTCCACGCCGACCGCGAAGTGCGTAGGCGCTACTTCGACGAGACGCTCAAGCCGCTCACGCACCAGCGGCGCATGGTCGACGAGCAGTTCGTGATCGACACCCCGAGCGCGCGCGAGAAGTTCGGCATCCCGCCGGGGCAGTGGCGCACGCCGCTCGACGGAGCGGCACCCGCATCGAGGGTGGTGCGGCTGGTGAACCTGCAGAGAATCCGCTCACAGGACGTCGACGCCATGATGCGCTCGATGCCGCAGTACTTCCGCAGCGACGAGGCCAAGGGGCTGTCGTTCGTCACGCAGTTCGAGCTGACCGGCGCAGGGGGCGGAAGCTGGGTGATGCGCATCGACGGCGGCCGTTGCGAGGTGGCGACCGGCACGACCGACGTCGCCGACCTCACCGTGCTGGCACCGGCCCGGGTGTTCCTCGGCATCCACCAGGGCACCACCAGCCCGGTGGCGGCGATCCTCACCCGGCGCCTCAGGCTCGGCGGCGATCGCCGCCTGTTCCTCACGTTCGCGCGCATCTTCGCGCAACCGGCCGGCGACGGGATCGTCGACCGCCTGAGGTATCACGCACGCCGCCTGATGGTCGCCGTGCGCGAACGGGGCAACGGGCAAGGCAACGGGCGGCAGAGCCGGGGCGCTACGCGATGAGCGGACACCGGCCGGCCACTGTGCAGATCCGCGGCGCGCGGAACCGGAGCGCTACGCGATGAGCGGACGCGGGCCGGCCACTCCCGAGAGCCGTGGAACGCGGGATCGCGACCGTCGCGATACGGGCGCGGCGCGGCGTGTCGCCCGCCGCTGGCGCAAGGATCCCGCTGGCCGCCGCGAGCGCATCGCCGCGGCCGCAACGCGTTTGCTGGCGCGCGACGGCTACGCGGGCGTGCGCACGCGCGACATCGCCGCCGCAGCCGGCGTCTCGGAGGGAACCGTCTATCATCACTTCGGGTCGAAGCAGGGTGTGCTGGTGGCCGTGGCCGAGCGCTACGGCCGCGGCTTCGCGAGCGCGATGTTCGAGGACGTCGACCACGGCGCCGGCCTCCCCAGCATCGAGGCAGTCATCCGGCGCGCGTTCGCGTTCGTGCGCCACAGCGATCCGCTGTTCGGAGTGTTCCTGCTCACCGACGACCCGACTGGTTCACAGGCAGCGAGAACCGCCAACCGCGAGGCCATCGTCGCCTCGCTGCGCGAGGTGTTCGAGTCGTGGCGTTCGCGCGGCATGGTTCGCGCGGCCGATCCACGCATCTGCGCCGAGCTGTGCTTCGGCCTGGTCGAGGCCGCGCTCAAGGAATGCTTCGTACGTGGGCGCGGTGACGAGGAAGACGCCTACGTCGCCGAGGTCGTGCACGCCATCGGGGCAATGCTCGACCCGGCGACCGGCTGAGACCGGCTACTCGCCGCTTCCTTCCGACTGCTTCTCGGCCGCTGCCTGGGCCTCGAGCACCGCATCGACGTCGATCAGCACGCCACGGCGCTTGTCCGGGTTCTCGATCATCTGTCCCATCACGCTGCACGTGCGGGTCAGGCCGCTGTTGTTCGTACACGCCAGCGTCTCGCCGGGCGAGATCGCGTACGCCGGCGTGTAGGTGGTGCAGCCGCGTGCACCGTACGTCAGTCGACCGTCCTTGCGGAAGGTCGGTCCCTTGCGCACGCGGATCATCGCTCCCGGGTGCTCGATGCAAGCCTGCGTCAGCATGAACAGCTTGCCGGGGGGCACGGTCAGGAAGCTCTTCGTGTAGCCGACGTTCGGACGCACGCTCTTGCTGACGAGCTTGCCCGCCGACGCCGTCAGCGCGCTGGCGACGACGATTCGCTCGTCATCGATCGGGGCCTGCGCGGCGGCCGAGCTCTCGTGCTCGGCCGCTGCCACCACGGCGGTGGTACCGGCCACGAGGGCGGTCGTGGCGAACAGGACGAAGGCGGTCAGGATAAGCAGGGTTGGCCTTGGCATGTGGGGTTGTCTCTCTTGGTCTCTTCTACTCCGACGCCCCGCCGCGGGATCCCCGACGGGGTGCGGGCCCCGCTACAGTAGGCGCGCTTGCCGGACCCTGTCCAGATCCCCCGATCGGGTGGGTCGCAAGTGCCGCAACGCCTGATATGACGGGGCCTGTGCGCTGCCCCATCGCACCGTGCTGGGCGACTTCGCTAATCTGCCGGGGCCCGGCTATGAGGGGGAGATGATGCAGGATCGACGCGATAGCTCAGCGGTGGCAGCGGTGGACGGCAAGGAAACCTACGCGGGGCTCACGCCCGAGCAGACCGATGAGGTCGTCGCGGCTCGCAGCGAGACCCACACCACCCGGCGCGCCTCGGTCGAGGCGCTCGAGGAGATTCTCTACACGCCGCTGCCGGTGCTCGACCACGGCTTCATCCGCGTGATCGACTACATGGGCGACGACGCCGCCGTCGTGCAGTCGGCACGTGTGTCCTACGGTCGTGGCACCAAGCAAGCCCGCGACGATTCGGGCCTGATCAACTACCTGATGCGGCACTGGCACACCTCGCCGTTCGAGATGTGCGAGCTCAAGCTGCACGTCAAGCTGCCCATCTTCGTCGCCCGCCAGTGGATCCGCCATCGCACCGCGAACGTCAACGAGTACTCGGCCCGCTATTCGATCCTCGACAACGAGTTCTACGTCCCCGAGGCCGAGCACCTGTCGGCGCAGTCGACGAGCAACCGCCAGGGCCGCGGCGAGGTGCTGGGCGGCGACGAGGCGCGACGCGTCTTCTCGCTGCTGCGCGACGACGCCGAGCGGGCCTACGCTCACTACGAGGAGATGCTCAACGAGACCTCCGACGGCAAACCCGTCGACGAGTCGAAGCAGGGGCTCGCGCGCGAGCTGGCGCGCATGAACCTGTCGTTGAACTTCTACACGCAGTGGTACTGGAAGACCGACCTCCACAACCTCATGCACTTCATTCGCCTGCGAGCCGACGCGCACGCGCAGTACGAGATCCGCGCATACGCCGACGTGTTGCTCGACGTGCTCCAGCGCTGGGTGCCGTACACGGCCGACGCGTTCAGGAACTACCGGATGGGCGGTGCACACCTGTCCGACCGCGGTCTCGGCATCGTGAAGCGGCTGCTGGCCGGCGACGACGTCGAGCAGAAGGACTCGGGCATCGCGCCGCGCGAGTGGCGCGAGCTCATGGAGCTCCTCGGACGCTGATCGAGGCCCTCCCTGCCGCATTCGCCATGGCGGATGCGTGTTTCGTCATCGCCCGGCCCCACCGTAAGTGAAAGTACCAACACGGCGATCACCCGCTGTGTAGAATGGTAGCTGTCGGGCTCGTTTCGCACGTGCCCGGGATTCTACCGATGCCGAACGACGCCTACGCACGAGTTTTCGGGAAAGCGAGCCGGGGAAACCACCTGCACCCGGGGGTCGTCGTCGTCGACGACTGTGTCGAGCTCCTCGACACAGTCGCAGCGATCCTGCGCTCGGCCGGCCACGAGGTGCACACCGCCGAGGACGGCCTGGCCGGTCTCAACACGATCCGGCGCGTTCGGCCCGCCGTGGTGGTGCTCGACCTGTTCATGCCGCACATGAGCGGCTACGAGGTGATCGACGCCGTCCGCAACGACCCCGCGCTCGACGGACTATTCGTCGTCGTCGCCACGGGCATGGCGCAAGACGCTCAGGATCTGGCCGAGATGGCGCGCCGCGCCGACTGCTGCCTGGCGAAACCCGTCGACTCCGACGAGCTACTGCGCGTCGTCGACGACGCGCTTTCGCGCTGCGCCGCTCAGGCGCCTGCCACCGGCCTGCGCCGCCACCTGCACCGCTAGCAATCTTCTGAAAGAACGCTCCAGTCGCCGTGGGCGACGCTTCGGCGAGAGCCGCGCGTCAGGAACAGCTGGCGTTCGCGACGCCGTCGTCGAAGAGATCGCAATCGTTGGCAACCGCGTTCGTCGCGTTGAGCGCCAGGCACACCTCGCACTCGACACGTGCGTCGACGCAGGCCGCCGCATCGGCAGCAGCGGCCTCGCCGCAGCCGGCCAGCGACGTTGCCAGATCGGCGCTCGCGCAGCTCTTGTCGATCGCGCCGCGCAGCTTGCCCGTGACCGGATCACACGCCTTGGCGATCTTGCCCTTGCGATCCTCGCCCATGCAGATCTCGAAGCCGAGGTCGTCGATGATCTCCACGCCGACCTTGCCACGCAGGTCGCTCTTGATGCACTTCGCGTACTCCTTGAGCTTGGTGGTCTGACACTTCTTCGCGGCCTTGGCCGTCGCGACCTGGCACGAGCCCGTGACCGGATCGCCCGCACCGGCGATCGCGACGTCGAGGTCGGGGCCGAAGATCGCGTGCATCAGGTCGGCGTCCTTCGCCGTTCCCGCCGCGTTCACCGTCGTATCGTCGCTCACGCCGTAGCCCGGCAACCGGTCGATCCCGTCCTTGTCCTGACCCGTGCAACGCTTGGTGAAGTCGTCGCTGACCTTCGTCTGCTGGGTGCCGACCTTCGCACCCGGCACGATGCACGCCTCGACCGTGACGGTGAGCTTGTCCTTCGTCTGATCCTTGATGCACGAGCACACCTGCTTGCCGTGCGCGCCCGATACCTTCGACACCCCCTTGATCATGGCGTTCGTGCACTTCTGCTGATCCTTCGTCTGACCGTCGGCCGTGTTGATCAGGTTCAGCTGGCAGCGAATCTCGCCCCCGGGCCACATGACGGTGTGGACGTTCACGTACGCCTCGCCGTCGAGCATGAACTGCAGGTGATCGGCAGGAACGCCCGTGGTGAGCCCACCCGACTCGAGCATGAGCTGGAACAACGATTCGATGCGCTGGATGCTGTCGGTGGTCTGGTCGACGCCGGCCGCGAGGATCTCGTCTTCATCGCTGAACACGTCGAACACGTGCCCCGGGTTGCTCGAACCCGCCGGCGCGGGGCCGTGCACGTGAATCTTCTGGAGCAACGTCTCGAGCCCGTTCCAGCTCACGTCGTAGTACACGCGCTCGCTGCCATCGACCGGTTTGGAAGGCTTGTCATCCGACACGCGCACGTGCGCGAAGCCGGTGGCCGCGCTGTCGGTCGAGCCGTCGCCCACGCCGGAGTTGTTCACCTGGTCCTCGCTGCACGAGTTCTCGAACACGTACGTCACCGCCCCGGCAGAGATGGGAACGGCGCAGAGGGCGAGACCGAGCACGAGCGTCGGCAAGAATCTCAACATGAATCTGTCTCCTCGTCGGTGAGTTTCGGCCGTGGCAGCGAACCGTGCCACGAGGGGCGGCGCCTCGTAGATAGTGAACCTAGGCCAGTTCCGCGGGCCTTGTCCAGAGAACAACAGGGCCCAGATGGGTATTTTCACGCTCCGGCGGGGCCATCGTACACAGCCACGATGGCTTGCCGACCGATGGCGCTCCGGCGGGCACCACCCGACGCCTGGCCCGCACCTCTGGCTCCGCGCGCCGACGTGCATTGCGCTGCGCATCGAGTTGACCGCCGGGGGGGCGGGTTGTCATCATGGGAGTGTCGGACCTGTCGGCTCTGGCGATGGTGGAGGTGGTCGAGTGAGCGAATCCGAACTGTGTGCCTATTGTGGTGAGCCCGCCGGTCCCCAGGACTGGGCAACGCGGCAATGGGGACGCATCGAGGAGGCCGGCCCGGGCGGCGTGCTGGTCGTTCGCAGCGTGCACTCGAACTGCTACCTCCACCACTCCAAGTCGCGATCCCACCCCAACGCGCCGAAGTTTCGTCCCGGCCGCGGCTGATCTCGCCCCCACCCGCCGGCCCGTGCCTGGCGCTCGCGACCGGCGGTGTACCCGCACGTACCGGGCGCTGTGAATACCCCCCCGCACTGGTATAGATTCCAGGGTGCCCGGTCGCGCGCCACCGATGTCGGTGGTGCCGTCGCGGGTGCGTGAGGAGGTCCACCCGGGATGATGATTCGTCGATTGCCGCAGACCGTCGCTTCGCTTCCGGTCGCCGCCGCCCTGTGGGCCGCAGTGCTCACGGTACCTGCGCCCGCCGGTGCCGACGTGGCGCCCGGCGACGTCATCACCAAGACGAACGTCGAGAAGATCGATGGCCTGGTGGGCGAGGGCGTGAGGTGGTCGGTGATCAACGGCATGGATCTCACGATCGTGCCGTACCAGGAGATCGGTATCCCCAAGGCCTATCTCGCCGCCACCGAGAAGTACGGAACGCAGACCTCGCTCGGCGGGCAGAACGAGCTGATGAACTGGGTGGCGGGCAAGCCGTTCCCGATCATCGACACCAACGACCCCAAAGCGCCCGTCAAGATCATGTACAACTTCCAGAACACGCACTACTTCAGCGACGACCTCGGTCTGCACCTGGTCGATGCCGACACCGGCTCGCTGTACGTCGATGCGAAGAACCATCGCCACTACACCGTCGAGCGCCACTTCGTGGCCGACTGGCTGCGCGTGATGCAGTTCCAGGGTCGCCTGCACCACGACCCGGTTCCCGAATACGAGGACAACTCCGACGAGACGTTTCGCAAGTCGGGCCTGTTTCCGCTCATCGAGCCGTTCGACCTGAAGGGTGTGGGCGGCGTCAGCTTTCGCTACATCGACCTGGTGCGCCACGACGACACGTGGCTGTACCTGCCGTTCCTGCGCCGCGTGCGACGCCTGTCGAGCGCGCAGCGCAGCGATGCCCTGTTCGGCCAGGACATCGACGTGGACAGCTACGGCGGCTACGCCGGCCAGATTCCGTGGTTCGACTGGAAGCTGCTCGGCGAGAAGCCGATGCTCGCCTCGTTGCACGGCGAGAACCTGCCACCCATTCCGTGCACGAAAGACGGCGGCATGACGTTCTGCGAGAACTGGGAGATGCGCCCCAGCGTCTATGTGATCGAGGGCACACCGAAGGTGTCGAACTACGCGTACTCGCGGCGCGTGATCTTCGTCGACAAGGAAACGAACTTCATCATCTATTCCGACCTGTACGACCAGGCCGGCGAGCTGTGGAAGGTCGTGATGCAGAGCATCCGCACCAGCAAGCGGCCCAATCCCGAGGTGGACTACGAGTACGACGAGCCGCGCATGTTCATCTACGCGTTCAGCGTGATCGACATGCAGCTGATGCACGGCACGCGAGCCGCCATTCCGGGCATCGCGTTCCCCGAGGAAGCCGGCTGGTACATCGACATCGGCTTCGATGCACCGAAGTCGGCCGGCGAGGACTGGTACTCGGTGGCCGGCTTGATCACCGGCGGGCGCTAGACCTCCGGCCCTGCTGGCGAGCTCGCGCGAATAGTCGGCACGGGCGGTCACCTAGCCGCCGGTCGCGCCGCAGGCTGCGACGGCAGCCTTCTCACCGTTTCGCAGCCGCGTGCTCAGCAGGCCGCCGCCGCTGCCGCTGTTCCTGCCGTGGCCGCCGCTACACCTGCCCCTGACGCACCCTGGTTCTCGCCACGAACATCGCCCGCGCGCGCCGCCGGTTGCGCCGCTGCCGCGCCCTCGACGCCCACATACACGTCGTTGCGCACCTCGATCAGCGGCCCGCGCTCACGATCGACGCCGAGCTGCCAGTGGATCTCGCCGCGCGCGTCGCCCCACGCCCGCACCGGCCCCTGGTGCAGCCCGACCTGATGATGCCACGCGCACACCGAGGCACGGTTGGCCTGCTGGTTGCCGCCACCGCGGGAGCGGAACACGAGGTGATGCTCCTGAAGCCGCATGCGCGAGCTGCACGCCGGCACGCGACAGCGCCAGCCGTCCCGCGCGTGGATCGGATTGCGGTGGCGCGGAACGTTCTCCCACGTTGCCCGTACGTGCTCGAGCAGACGCTCGAGCCCCCGCCACGGCGGCTCGCCCGGCCCTCGAAAGGCCGTGATGGCATCGCAGAGCAGGTCCATGACCGACTGCGGCCCCGAAAACGTGATCTCCGAGTCGAGCTCGGGCGTGCGCGTGAGAATCGACTCCACCATCGTCGGCGAGAGGTGTGCACGCATTTGCCGCTCGAGCTGCGCGCGGGAGAAATCGAGCTCGGCGCCGAGCGCAGGGGGTGCGATCGAGGCCCACTGCCCGCTGCGATCGTACATGTCGCGGGCCCACTCCACCTCGTCGGTGAGCCGGCGCAAGGTGACCTGCGAGGCCCGCTCGACCCAGGCCCCGGCGTACCGCTCCGAGACCACCGGCAGCAGGGCAAGCGCACGCAGCAAGGAGAGCCTGCCGGTCCGGTAGGCATCGGTGAGCTCGGTCGCACCGCGAAAGCCGGCGCGCTCGATGCGAGTGAGGTCTCTGGCCTTGCGTACCGACAGCCCGAGCCGCTCGGTCAGGTACTCGGCCGAGGTGGCAAAGCCGGCCGGGTAGAACAGGTGCAGGTCCATGAAAACACGAAGGAGACAGCCCATCTGCCAGTCGATCTTGCGCATGGCGTCGATCACCTCGCGCATACGCCGGTCGAGCTCGTGGGCCGAGAGCGCGTCGGTGCCTTCGCACAGGTGCTCGACGTGCTGAGGCAGCGCGTCATCGGGGAGGACTTGGTCGAGCTCGTCACGCAGGCCGATGAGGTCGTGCTCTTCCAGCTCGGCCGGCAGCAGTGGGGCGCCATCGGAAGTGTCGCTGTCCGTAGCGCGCCGCGTGATCACGGGTTGCGGCTCGAGTACTGACAACGCAGACCTCTCAGTCGAGCCGGGCTCCTCGCTCCCAGGCACAGGCGCTGCCGAGAGGCCCTCCGCTGCAACCGCCTCGACGGCCTGCCAGTGCGCGATGTCGCTGCCTGCCATCTGCCGCGCCAGCTTTCGAACGCGACGCCACAGCGAGCGCATCCGTACGGGACACGGAAGCCGCAAGACCAGCCGCGCCTCGCCATCGACCACGTCGGGATCGTCGGTGGCGTTGATCGTATCGAGCGCATCGAGAGTAAGCACCGACATCTCGCCGCCGCACCGGTGAACCTCCTTGATGATGGTGGCCATCTCACGGCTGGTGCTCCGGACGGCCACGGCGATCCAGTCGCGCTGGGTGTCGGGAGTTGCCAGCGGCGCCACCGAGCGAAGCTTGGTCCAGTTGAGCGAGCCGGTTTCGAATGCGCGGGCGAGATCGGGAAGCTCGTCGAGCTTGGCCGCGACCTGGGCCAGGCTGTGCAGCTCGCGTCCCGAGATGCCCAGGCGCTCGCTCGCGTAATCGCCCACACGTGCAAAACCGAGGCGGCAGTGCCCGCGCCGGTCGAGGAACCCGGCCGCAAGGCGGCCAAGGGCTCGGCGCCCGAGCGCGTCCTGTCGCGACAGCCGCCACAGGTAGCCATCGAGGACTCGGGCCGCGTCGTCGCGATCAATGCCGCGGTTGTCCTCGGACAGGACCGAGTAGAGGAATTCCTCGGGTACGATTTCGGCCGAGCGTGCGGGGTTCATGAGCGTAACCGAAACGGCTCCATGACAGAGGCGAACATAAACCGAAAACGCTCATCGCGTCAAGAGAAATCGATGACATGGATGTCATACGAATCCCATAGATCTTGGGGCCCGGGACAAGACGGGACCACTCGCGTCGGCTCGCCGACAGAGCTGCCGTCGGCGGACTCGTCGCGCTGTGCGGTTGGCGGCGGCATGAGCCTGCACGCGGGCGTTTACGTCCCTGCAACCGATCGGCTTCGCCTTGAGCGTCTATGCCGCTACATGGCCCGCCCCCCGCTCGCGACCGAACGTCTGGAACGCCTGGCCGACGGTCGCATCGCCGACCGGCTGCGCCATCCTTGGCGCGACGGAACCACCGGCTTGATCTTCGAGCCACGCGAGTTCATTGCACGGCTCGCAACTCTGATCCCGCCGCCGCGGGCAAATCAGCTTCGCTACCACGGCATTCTCGCGCCGGCAGCAGCGTGGCTGGACAAGGTCGTTCCAGACCCGGAGTCTGAGCCGGAAGACTCACCGGCTGTTCCCCGAAAGCACCTCCCCTCCTGGGCGACGCTTCTCAAGCGCGTGTTCGCACTCGATGCGCTCCGTTGCTCGCGCTGCGGCGGGCGAACGCGCGTGCTCGCGGCGATCACCTACGTTCATGTGATAGCCAGATCGCACCGCCTCATGGCGTTCGCGCAGGTCGATCGCGCGTTCGGGGTCGCACTTGAGATTCATGCGGCCGCTCTGTCCCTACATGGCCGCCGTGGCGAACATCTTGCCGGCAACCTTGTAGACGAGCACGCCCCCTCATGTTTTCACGCCGAACAGTTGCGCACGTGGTAGCGGGGCTTGGGATCAATCCTGGCGGGCCATGTCCATGACCGGATCCGCATCTAGCGCCTCGATCAGCTTGTCATCACGACCGTAAATGTCGGCGAAGAATCGCACGGTGCCGTCGGCTTCCGCCATACCGGTCCAGTAGAGAACGAACACCGGCATGGGCCGGGCGAGATGGATAGTGCGCAGCTTGCGGGTCGCGAGCACCTCCATCAGCGCGGCCTGATCCCACCGGGGGTCGGCGAGCACGAGCTCTGCCAGCCTGAAGGGTTCCTCCACGCGGATGCAGCCAGAGCTGAAGGCGCGGGCCGACCGGTCGAACAGCTCCCGCGACGGCGTGTCGTGCAAGAACACGAAATGAGGATTGGGGAAGATGAACTTCACCTGGCCAAGCGCGTTCCACGGCCCCGGGCGCTGGCGCACGATGTAGGGGAAGCCGCGCGCGCCGATCGACGCCCAGTCGACAGCCGTGTGATCCACCGGGTTGCCCTCACGATCGAGCAACACCATGTTCTTCTGGGTCAGGTACGCATCCGCATTGGCCTTGAGCTTCGGCAGCACGTCCTTGGAAAGGATGCCTGGCGGTACCGTCCAGTCCGGGTTGACCACCAGATACTGGATGTCGCCCTTGAACACCGGCGTCTGCCGGTACGCCTTACCTACCTGGGCGCGCAGCCGAAGGAGCGCCCGTCCGTTGCTTAGGACCCCCACTTCTGCCGAGGCGATGTTGACGAGCACGATGGCCCCACCGTGGGACGCTCGTAGCTCATCGAAGATCCAGCGTCCCCGTTCGAGCGACGCGCGCAGCTGGTCGATGCGCTTTCGGATGGGCACGTTGAGCGCTACGTAGCTCTGCTGGCCAACCACCCCATCCGAATCGAGGCCGTGACGGTCCTGAAAACGCACGACTGCCGCCTTTACTCCCGCGTCTAGCTGCGGGTTGTCGAGCGGCTCGGCCTCACCCAGATCGCCTTCCACCCTCAGGCGTTTGCGCAGATCGACGACACGCGGATCGGTATCGCCCTCACGCAAGGTTGCGCCGGCGGGTACCGAGTCCCAGCCTCCCGCCGTCTCGATCTCGCGATAGCGGGCCAACGCGTCTTTCAGATGGGCGTAGAGCGGCCCGCGCACCAGCCAACCCTGAAAGAACGCTTCAAACGTTGGTGCAGCGACCGCCGACTCAATGGTCTGATTGCGCGTCTGCCCATCGGAAAGCTCTCGGCGAAAGTTCCAGTTCGGGAACATTCCGTTCGGGTTCACCTTGCCGAAGCGGAGCTGATAGCCGACCCGCACGAACGTTTCCGTTGCGAGGATGTCGAGCTTCGCCCGGTCGCGCGGGTTAGCGGGCAGACCCTCGGCCGGCAGGAGCGCGAGAACGCGATCCAGAGGATAGTCGTCGCGATCGAGCCCCTCTGAGTACGCGAGGGCCACGGCCGACTCGAGGTCGAGGATGCGCTCCCTGCTGGGCCACAGCGGCCGATACTCGCGGTCGGCGTAAAGCGCGGGGAGCATGTCGCCGGAGATGATCCGCACGCCTTCCACCGCAAAGTCCTGCTCGAACATCAACCGTTCGATCTGCTCCTGGAGCGCCCGCCGAACGTCGTCCTGCGCGCGCGCGTCGACGACGCCCAGCGTGCACGCCACGAGCAGCGCGATGCCCGGCATCCACAGTCGTGTCGGAGTGAATCGGCTTACGTGTGTCATCGTCTGCCCCTTCGTTGCCTGGAAACTCCAAAGCTGTAGCGACGCCGGTCCTCCCCACCTACCCGCTCATGATTTCATAGACCCTCGTGCTGGCTACGATCGGGCATTCCCAGGCGATTCGTTCTGCGTCATCGAGGCTTTCGGCTTCGATGATCGTGTAGCCGGTGATCGAGTCTTTTGCGAAGGGGAGGTCCTTGGTCCCCGCCTGCGAGATCTCTCGTCCGCCACGGAACCCTCCCCTTTCCACCTGCTTGTCGGCGATCGACTCGAGCCACTTATTCCATGCGCCCATTTCTTCGGGCGTAGGCTTTTCGAATCCGTAGTGCAGAACCAGGAAGGTCGTCACCGTTTACGTCGCACAACGCGACGGGGCACTCGAGCAGCCCCACCGAACCACTGAGCACGCGGAATGCATCGCTAGCGGCTACAGTACCGCTACCGTCGACGTCGCCGCACTCCAGCTCACAGACAGGGTCGATGACACCGAGGCACTCGCCCGGCCCAGCCGATTCAGTTGAACCCGTCGCGGATGATCTGGGCGACGAGGCGGAGCAGCCCCTCTATTGTCTACTTCTTCAGCAGTGGAAGAATCTCGAACTGCTGATCGAATTCATCCAGAACCGCAACGATCTCCTGTAGCAGTTGCTGATTGCCTTCGATGCTTGCCCGTCCCGACTCGAACAGCTCCTCAGCTGTGGTCTCACCAACCAGCACAGCGGCGAGGTCGGCCTTCTTGATATGGAGGGTTGATCCCGCTGACTTGACGGGCCGTTCGGTTTCTACAGTCACCATGTTGCCATTCGAGATTTCGGTGTAGAAGTACTGATTCACGTCTTTGTGAACGGTGTTGAAAGACGTATTGAGTCCTGCCGCAACGGCTTTGGGTGCATTCAAGCGAACGGCCATCATGTCGAAAATGCCCTCGGTTGGAGAGGACGCAATCACATCGTTGGAGTTGAACTTGATCGGCGGCTTGGTCTGGCTGGTACGAAGCTCATTGGCACCTTGCAGGTAGGCGTTACGCCATGCCATGGTCTCTGATTGATAGCCTTGCTGCTCGAAGCTATCAGCCAGTGCGTCCCGATACTGGGTATTGGTTGGCTCGCATTGAAGCAGGTCGTTGAACAACTGAGATGCCTGTTGATACCGCCCCGCATTGAAGTGTTTCATGCCTGCCTTGTACAGGGCCTTTGCCCCTACGGCATTGACGTAGACACAGGCTTTGTCCTGGGTCAGCAAGGGATTGATATTCACGGGGTTTGCATCGTAGTAGCCCAGGTACAGGTTCACTACGGCGCGGGCATTGTGGGAGTAAGAGCCGTGATAGCCATTGGTGTACCACTTGTTGAACAATGACTCGGGAACGATAGCCTCCAACTTGCGACCAACGTCGTTGATGGTCGTACCATTGTTGGCCAAGCGCATGGCCTGGTTGTGGATGAAACCGTAATTGTCGCGCTGAAAAGTCAGGTACTCGTTGATCTCATCGGTACCCCATACTGGAGCTGAGTGAGATGAAATCAGCGCCTTGATGCGATCTCCATAGGCCAGCTTCATTTCCGTCAGATACTTGGTCCATCTCAAGGCATCACGAGTTTTCGCGCCACGGAAGGTGTAGATGTTGTGCATTCCGTGGAAAGTCAGCTCGCCGGTAAACAGCGTCTTGTACTGTTCCACCCAGGTGATGATCTCTACCGGCGCTTCCGCATCGGGCACATCGGTGAACTCGAACTCGACACCATCAATAGTGTGTCGTTCGACCTTGTCGACTATCTCGAGAGTCGGGGGAATCAACGTGATCCCTCCCTCGTGGCTATGGGCCAGCCCGATGGCGTTGTCCACCTGGCCATAGATGTTCTTGGGCAAGTTTGACCCATACTGGTAATCGGAACGACGAGACATTGCATTGCCGGCGATCATGTTCTCTGCCGACGACGCTTCTACGAACCCATCGGGGGCAATGATTATCACATCGTCTGCGAAGTCCTCGGCCAAGCCCCTGACACCGCCAAAATGATCACCATGGGCGTGGGAATAGACCACAGCATGGATCGTGTGCGGAGGGGGCAGGTGCTTCTTCGCAAACACCCAACCCAGGCGCATCGCCTCATCGAGCAAACCCTGGTCATTGACCACGTAACCTGTCTTGGTGCGGAAGAAAGTCACATTGGATATCTCGTGTCCGCGCAGCTGGTAGATGCCATCCACCACCTTGTAGAGTCCTTGGGCCTGGTAGTTCATCGCCGCCTGGCGAAAGATCGAAGGATGCACCGAGTCGGGGTGGTCTTTCGCGTCGACGCCCTTCAAGAACGCATGAAAGGGCTCCCGGATCTGGCCGGCCTTATCGTCACCAAATGCAGCAATCAGGCCCCGGGCCTGTTCATCAAACGCTGTGGTATCGCCGTATGGAAGGCGTTTGGCGACCTCACGGTTGGCCTTGGCAGTGTGTTCACTGGCTGGCTTATGCGTGAACTCTTCGGCAGCCGACAAGCTGGAGGAGAAACTGGCAAACAACAGGCAGATCAAGAACTTCGATCTCACGATTGGCTCCCTTGGACTCGTTTCACAGGAGAATCAGATTGGCTTGGTCTCGGCAGGGCGCAACGCCAGGGGGGCGCGGAAGCAATGCCGTCACTGTTTCTCGTCAGCAGAAGTTGGACAAACCGGTGGTCTAGGTCAAGGGACACATCACGGTGCCGGTGATCGCCGAGAGGACTCTCATCCGTCCGCCACAGTTGGGACATCCGAGCGCGTCGACCTCGATGACGCGCTGAAGAAGTTCGGCTCAGGGAATGTGGTGTTTCAGATTGCATATGGAGCAAGAGACCAGATTCGAAATGGCGACCAGCGCTGCCCGCTCGGTCCGGCCATAGCTCGTAGATATTTCGTCGCCGATGGCCCCGTTAGCCCCCGATAACCGGATCTCTCGTGGGTAGACTGAAGCATGATGGGTGAGCGGAGCGGGGGTACGTCACTTCCTATCCTCTGCTTCCCTCGTCGTTTCGCTTCCGAGCACAGGAGATTCAAGCGGCCAGCGAATACGGAGATCAGGCCTTACGCGCAGAGACGAAGATCGCCTGTAGTGGCATCTGACCTGCGCCATCGAGCTCACGCTCGAGCGCGGAAACGACGGCTGCCGTGATCTCGTCGGGACTCGCTCCGGAACGACCCCTGATCTCTTCGATCGCTGGATTGCCGTAGACCAGGCCGCGCGCGAACAGTTCCGGATCGGCGACCTCTTTGTCGATACGAATGACCTCGGTTTCGATGTTCTCGAAGCCGGTGTCGGCAAGAGACGCCGCGATCGCGGCCGCATCGCAATAGCTGAAGGGGAGCTTGTAGAACTGCGGTGGGTCATCCGCGAAGAAACTCGCAATCGTTTCTTGCGCGACTCGCGAGAACGGATTGTGTTCCATGGCATCCCAAACGTTGAACAGGTAACGACCACCGCTGCGCAACACGCGATAGACCTCCCGAAAAGACTGCTCTTTGTCCGGAAAGAACATGACACCGAACTGACAAACGACACTGTCGAAAGAACCCTCGCTGAATGGCAGGGCGGTGGCATCGGCAGGTCGCAGCTCGACATTGTCGCTAGCGCGCAGCTTCGCTCGCGCTATCTCGAGCATCGGCGGGTTCAGATCGGTGGCCGTTATGCGGCTCGAAGCGGAAAGCTCGGTGACAAGAATTTCGGTGACGATGCCGGTGCCGGCGGCGAGCTCCAGTACCGCGCGCGGCTGATGCGCAGCGGTTCGGCGGGCCAGCTCGGTACCGAAGTCGATGAAGATGTGAGGGCCGAGGCCCGAGTCGTAATGCTGCGGAATATCTGCAGTAAACCTTACGAGCGTCTCATCCATCCCCGCAACCTAGCGAGTCGCCAGAACCATCGCGATCGCGCGATCGGGGACAAGACCGACGCTAACCTCCATGCGACGCGGCTCGCCCGACGGCGATCTCTGTGACGATGCCCGAGCGGTAGCTACGTGGAAGTGTCCTCGTCCGGGAGTAGCCAGCGCACTGCATCCGAGCAACGGCACTTTCACGTTCATGGCCTGGCTGCTGCGTCCACCAATTCCTCGGAGAGACTGATGTCGGATCCCACGTCTCGGGCCCCGGCTCCCTCGGGCGCGGCAACTCCGGGCGCGGCGTCGGGCCCCTCAGGGAACCAGAAGAAGGCGATCTGATTCACGCCTCCGAATTCGAAGGTGCTGCTCATGTTGCCTCCTCGTCAACCATGTTAGCGCCTCGCTCAGGGTGCCAACCGCTCCGGCGCAATAGATCGCCGCCGCTTCCGGAATGCGCTCGCGAGCCCGCGATACACGAGCCTGCGGGAGACGGATGCGACGGCGGTCAGCATCCGCGCATCCCAGCCGATCAGCACCTCCGCTTCATTGCGGCGAATTGCGCGCAGAACGCGGGCCGCGACGCGTGTCGGCGAGACGCCGTGCTTGAGCATCAGCCCCGAGAGCACGCCGCTGGCTTCATCATCGTAGCTCGTCGCGCGCGCCAGGAGCTCGGTAGCGACGGCGCCTGGCATGACCGTGGTCACGCCCACTCCGTCGCCCGCTACCTCCATCCGCAGCGCCGCACCGAGGCCACGGACGGCGTACTTCGTCGCGCAGTAAGTCGTCTGATACGGAAAGGCGACACGGCCGGCGAGGCTGGAGACGTTCACGATGTGCGCCTCGTTGCGACGCCGCAGCTGGGGCAGGAACACACGGCATCCGTAGAGCACACCCTTGACGTTGACGTCGACGATACGGTCGAGATCTTCGAAGCTCTGATCGGCGAACGCGCCGTGCACCGTGAGGCCCGCGTTGTTCACGAGCAGATCGACCCCGCCGTGCTCCGCCTCGAGATGAGCCGCGAGCTTGCGCCACGCCTGCCGGTCGGAGACGTCGAAAGCATGTACCTCGAGGTCGGCGGCGGCGAGCTCTTTTGCAGTGGATTCGAGGGCGTCCTCGCGGAGGTCCACGAGGCACAAGCGCATGCCCTGGGCACCGAGGCACGCGGCGACCGCAGCTCCGATGCCGTGCGCCGCCCCCGTGACGACCGCCAACTTGCCCTGGAGATCACGCATGCCGCGCTCCGCCTAACACGCTCCAGCCTACCCGACAAATCTCCGCGGTGGAGTTCCCTCACCCCCGTGGACACGTTCCCGGTTGAGATGGAGGAGTCCGCAAAGCCGCAACTGCGATTCACTGGAGCGAGTGACGCCATGGCGACCCAGCCATTCATCGTGCGCCCCGAAAACTACAAGCCCGCACTGGACGTGCTCGGCACCTCGCGGAATGTCGTATCAGTCGTCTCGATCTGAAGGGGAGCGCTATGACGGCGCGGGACGGTGACGATTCGGCCCCGTGTAGCATCGTGGCGACTTACGTCGTAGAAGGCTGGGGATGTCTGGTCTCACGAAGCTCGGCAAGTTCCGGCGTCCCTTGATCGCGGTCGCGGCCACCTGCCTATTGCTGGAGATTGCGTCGTTCACCGCTCTCAAGGCCATGGAGGCTTATCCGGAGAACTCCTTCCTCTCCATGTACCGGTCCTCTTCGTGTCTGAAGGCGAATGAATTCAACTACGGTGAACGCGCTCGGGAGACCAACGACCTGATGGTGATGCTGGCCAAGTTGCCGCATCCGTTCTTCGGGATCACCGACCCCGCGTACGGTTTCAACCGCGGGCGTGTTGGCCCGGATTACGCTCGCGACATTCGCTATCGCGTCCAACTCGGTGAAGACCCTCGGCCGCGCGACACATTCACGATTGGAGTTCTCGGTGCTTCCGTTGCGGATTCACTTGCACGCTACTTGACCGGCGACGAAGAGTTCCGGCGGATTCTCAGAGAGAATATTCCATGGCTCCGCGATGCTCGGATCGAGATCAGAAACCTGGCTATCGGAAGCTCACGGCAGCCATCTCAACTCGCGGTAGCAACGATGTACATGGAGCTACTCGACATGACGATCAACGTCGATGGCTGGAGTGAGATCGCGGTCGTTCAGCACCCTGAGTTTCCGATCGAGTATCCGATGTTCTCGGATGTGTTTTACTCGGGGGCCGAACGGTCCGTCTACTTGAAGATGCTTGCGGGGGAGCAGGTTTGTTTCCTGATGAGCCTCACGCCCACGATTCTACGGCCGCTAGCCTACAGCAATCTCTACTATCTCTTGTGGCAGAGTGTTTCGAAGCGAATGAACCGCGCGCTGTATGTGAAGGAGCCGCCGGAGCGGTCCGCTGAAAGCGAGTTCACTATCGAGCAAGAGCTGGAGCTCTACGCCCGGTACTTTCAGCGCTACACGCGCTTTCAGCATCAGCTACTCACGGCGAATGGTGTCAAGGCGTACTTCTTTCTTCAACCCAACCAGTACGTGCCTTCTTCCAAGCCGTTCTCGGAGAAGGAGAAGCGGATAGCGTTCGGTAACGACCAGGCCGAGGGGCTTGCCGCAAGTTTTGCATTGTTGAGAAGCAAGGTGGGCGAACTGCGAGGCGAGGGAGTTCTTTCATTCGATCTTACTCAGGTGTACTCGGACGTCACGGACACGGTCTATATCGACAACTGCTGCCATGTGAATGCACTGGGTAACCAGCTCATGGCCGAGCGCATCGCTGACATCATCGTCGAATCGGAGACGGGGCGCTCTTTCCCTCCCGAGCTTCGGGCCGGTGCTCGGTAACTTCGAGACTCTGACTTGTTCGTGAACGATTCGCGGACCGTCGAGGAGGTTCTGGTTCGAGTTCGCCGGCACGTTCGCGCCCCCAGCCCGGCCTACGAAGCGCGGATGTCGCGGCGAGGAGCTGGTTGTCGGTGTTGAGGCGACTCACATTCGTTGCGGCGGGACTCGTCGTCGCACTGGCCATTACCGAGGGCGCGCTGAGGCTGACCCGGAGTGCGACCGAGATGAACGGGTATCGGCAGCCCGAGATTCCGCAAGAAGCCGCACGATGGGTCGATCATCCTTTCTTGCCTTACGCGGGCCGTCCGGGTGCCGAGTACCTGGTGCATGGCCATGACGGGATGGAGGAGGTCGAGGCGGTCGTTCGCAACAACGCACTCGGATTTCGGACGGCCGAGTTTCCCGAGACGAAGTCGGAGGGCGCGTTCCACATCGTCATATTGGGCGGATCGACGACCTGGGGAGCACTCGCCAAGACCAACGCCGACACCTGGCCCGGTTTGCTCGAGACAAGACTTCGCGCGCGATACCCCGAGCGGGAGATTCGGGTGTTCAGCCTAGCCGCGCAGAACGCTACGGCAGCCTACAGCGCGGTGGCTCTGGCCTTGGTCGGTTCGACGCTCGAGCCCGATCTTGTCCTCGCTTACCACGGGCACAATGACGTCAGTCCGGCCATCGGCGTCGGATTTCGAGCCGACCAGGCGCATCATTTCCAGAACCTGGCGCTCGATCGGCGCTGGTTCGGAGTGCAATCGAGTCTCCCGAGATTCCTGCTCCGATCCTACGCCGTAACATTTCTCAGTGCCGGCCTGGACGGCTTTCTGGGCGCGAACCGACTGGCCTGGTACGTCGAGCGCCGCTATCCTTTCGATATTCGTGCGCCGCTCGATGCCGACCTGTTTGCGGAACGGTTCGCCCGTAACTCGCGACACTTGCTGTCCATCGACGCTCTGGCCCGCGGGCTCGGCGGTCGTGCGCTGTTCTCGACGTTCCAGTTCCTCGAACAGAAGTTTCCTTTTACCCATGTGAATTTCGCGCTACGCAAATTCTACGAGGAGCAGGGGCTGGACTATGTGGATCTGGACCACTTGATCGAAGACGAGGATCGTTCGCTGCAGTTCGACCAGTGTCACTTCACCGCCAAGGGACGTGAACTGGTCGCCGATCACTTCTTCGACGCGATCGTCGAGCGAGGACTGATCGATGCGTCTGCGCGTTAGGCGAACGGTCCGAGGGTAGCGGCGCACTGCTGCATTGCCGAGGTGTTCACATCGGTGTGCGACCCCAACGGTTGACGTAACAGTCATCCGCCCGGCCCAGCGCGGCACTGCTGAGGCGTTCGCGTCGGCGTGCGACCCCACCGACCCTCGCCCGCCGGCGGGAGCCGGCTACTCGGACAAGATGTCGCGAAAGGCTTTCATCGCGTCGACAACCGATAGAACTCCGACGAGATTACCGGCGGCATCGGTCACCATGAGCGCGCCGACGTGATGGTCGACGAACGCCCCGACGGCTTCGAGCATGAGATCGCCCTCCTGGACCGTAATCGCGCCGCGTGTCATCGCCTCGGCGACTTTCGTGTTGTTGTCCAGCACGAAGGGCCGCGACACGTTCTCCGTGGGGTCAACCCAGTCAGGGCGACGAATGTCTCGATCGCTGATGACGCCGACCAGCTTCTCGTGTTCGTCGATCACCGGCATGTGTCGCACGTCGCGTTCGCGCATCCGAACATAGGTCTGGTGAAGACCGTCTCGCTCGTGCGCCGTGATCGCACCCTTGGTCATGTACTTTTCCACCTGCATGAAGCTCCTCCCGTTCTCGGATTTCAATAACTGATCAGGCGTGGGAGGTAAATCCAGGATACCCCGCTCGCTGTTGGGTGTGACCCGTCAGCCGAACCTGGACAGATAGCAGCCGTCAGACAAGAGAGACTCCCAGGCCATGAAGGAGGATCGAGATGGCCAAGGCAAGGCGAGCAATGATGCCGCTGTCATGCGCGCAACGGTCCGAGCTCGCCGACCGAGCTCGAGTGCCGGCAGGCTCGACTAGCGCCAAGCGCCGGGGGGCCGTGCTGGCCGATGCGTTCGTCCCTGCCCAGCGCGGCACTGCCGAGGCGTTCGCGTCGGCGTGCGACCCCACGGTCGACGTAACATTCATACGCGGACGTTCGGGTCTGTAGTTCGTCGGGGCCGTCGGGGCTGATTGTAGTTCCTATCCTCGGCCCCCTCGAAGATCGGCCCAGACGCCGGTGGCAAGCCGGGCGGCTGCGACAACGTCTTGGTCGAGGCCCTGGGCGACGCGACGGTCAGCGCCGACTACTGGCGACACGCCGACTGAGCCGCTCCCCGGCCGGGTCGTGCGGGCAGGAAACCCCTGGACAGTCCACTGCCTTCGGGGGTAGTCTCGGCCGAGTTGGGTGGTGGAAGGGAGGAGAAAGTCGCAACTCTAGCCACGGGGGATCCCATGAGGCCACACCATCTTCGTTTCGCCGTCATCGGCGCTTCACTGGTTTCGTTCGTTCTCTTCTCGCTGCCGCAGTCGGCGGCGGCACAGTTCGACCATCTCACCTGCTTCAAGGCCAAGGACTCGCGGAAGTTCGCGGCGCTGGTCGATCTCGACATGGAGCAGGCTCAGTTCACCCCGCCCGGTGAGTGCAAGGTGATCGGCAAGGCCAAGCTGTTCTGCGTGCCGACGCAGAAGACGGTGAACGCGTTCACGGTCAACAAGCTGCCGGGTGTTCTGGAGAACGTGCCCGGCCCGGACATGCTCCCCGACCGCGTCTGCTACAAGGTCAAGTGCCCCAAGGCGACCTTGGCCCCCGAGCAGGTGACCGACCAGTTCGGCACCGGCACGCTCGAGAAATTCAAGACCCAGTTCCTGTGCACGCCGGCCGTCAAGGGTGGTCCGCCTACGACTTCCACGACGACCACCGTCCCGATCTGCATCGACCTCGACCTCGATACCTATGGGGTCAACTGCCCGAACGGGCCGGACTGCAACGACATGGCGCCTCTGGTGAACCCGGGCGCGCCTGAGCTGTGCAATGGTGTGGATGACGACTGCGATAGCAACATCGACGAGGACTTCTTCGGAGACTTCTGTGACAGTGGGCTCCTGGGCGTCTGCGCCGCCGGGACCGAGACCTGCGTAGGCGGAACCATCGTCTGCCAGCCGGACAATTCGGCAACCGCCGAGACCTGCAACGGCCTCGACGAGGACTGCGACGGTGCGACCGATGAAGGCCTTGGTGGAGGAGCCTGCAGCACCGGGCTGCTGGGAGTCTGTGCCAGCGGGACGCAGGTTTGCACGGGCGGAATGCTGCAGTGTCAGCAGGACGTCCCGTCGAGCTCGGAGACCTGCGACGGCCTCGACAACGACTGCGACGGGGCCACAGACGACGCGGTGAACGACTGCACGGGCGGAACGGTCTGCTTGTCGGGGACCTGCCAGTGCACGGGCGGGACTACCGATTGCGCGGGCACCTGCGTCGACACCAACAGCGATTCATCCAATTGTGGCGCCTGCGGCGTCGCCTGCGGCGGTGGCACGACCTGCTCGGCCGGGACCTGTCAGTGCCCGGGCCTTCAGCAGTTCTGCGGGGCGAGCTGTACGGATACCGACACGGACGTCAACAACTGCGGCACCTGTAACAACGTATGTCCGCTCACGCCGAACGCCAATCCGTTCTGCTCGGCAGGATCGTGCGGTGCGAGCTGCCTGTCCGGGTTCGACAACTGCAATAGCAATCCGAACGACGGCTGCGAGGTGTTCACCGACAGCGATGTGAACAACTGCGGCGCCTGCGGCTTCGTCTGCGGGGTGACCGAGTCGTGCGTCTCAGGCATCTGTACGCCATGAGCACTACGCCGGCCGCTCGATCGCCGTCGCGGCGGATCTAGCGGCCGGCGGTCCTCTTCAGAATCTCGTAGCTGCCGTGGTGCGTGGACTCGTAGCTGGCCCGGCCCAGCGCGGCACTGCTGAGGCGTTCGCGTCGGCGTGCGACCCCACGGTCGACGTAACATTCATACGCGCACGTTCGGGTCTGTAGTTCGTCGGGGCCGTCGGGGCTGGTTGTAGTTCCTATCCTCGGATTCCGATAGCGTGGATAAGCCGTCGCCTGAGTCCACGTAGAGTCCGGTGACCTACGGGGAACCGCGGACTAACGAGTCGCCCAGCGGCTTACCTCTTCAGTGCGACTCTTGGTCGGTCCCGGTTCATTCCAGCTTGGCCAAGGCGCAAGCCACTGGCGATCGACTCGTGGACACTGACCGCCGTTCTCAAAACCAAGAACATCTGAAGAGATGATCGAGAGTAGGGGCCACGATTCCAAGTACTTCCACACATGCTACGCGATGGCACAGAACATGCTTGACTACCGAGGCGAGTTAGGAGTCGCGGCCAGAACTGCAGACGGTGCGAACGGTCGCCGATGTCCCCGCGCAACGTTCGCAAGTAGCGCGCGGTGGATTGTACGCGATTCCATCGCGAGGAGGGTGAATCCATGAGAAGTATCACGGGCGCATTCGCGCTATTGGTCCTGCTAGCCGGTTGTTCCGGGATGTCCTCGACTGTCACGCGTGCGCACTTGTCAGCCGATGGGACAGGCGTCGAGTACGCGCATCACGATCCCAGTCCCTACGATCCGACGCGGTGCTTGGCGTACGAGATGCTTTCGGATTGCGACTGTAGCGAATGCATAGACAAATGCACCACGAAATATCCGCTCCCGGACAAGGGAACGGAAGACGAGCTAGAGGAGGCGCGCGAGAAATGCACGGGCAAGTGCGAGTACCGAGCGAAGCGTGCCCTCGTGCGTCCAGTGCGGCGATACGGGTGCGAGTACGACGTCTGCCTCAATGCCGACCGATTTGAGCGGAGAATGATCGTTGCGATGGAGCACAAGGACATCTGCGAATGGAGGTGTAACAAGCCGACCGAACCTGCCGAAGGTACGATTGAGTGGACCGACTGCATGGAGGATTGCGCCGACAAATGCGACGTGAAGCGTATCCACGACTGTGAACGGCAGGCTCTGATGAACTGCGACCCTGCTGAGCGGGCGAACTGGTGCAACGACGAGCCCGACTTCCAGCCCTGCGAAGCGAATGTCGATTAGCGAGACCCACGTGACGTGGCCGAGCAGCGCAGGGGGTGATGAGCAAGCCACTTGAGATGCTGGATTAGACTCCGTTTCAGTGGCCGCTCCGATTTGGGGGTCCTTTTGGACAGCGGGCGAACGCGTTGTTGATTCTGCAGCTCGACGAGATAGCGGCGCAGCCACTGCGAGCGGTCGGGCGCCGTCTCCATTAGCAGGTGTATCCACAGCCACGACTCCGCGTAATCTAGCAAGGTCATTTCCTCGGGCTTCTGCATCTGCTCCAAGCGGCGTAGATCAGGAGACCAGTCGCCGCGATCGTACAACCGCGTCAACAGATTGACATGCCCACGATGACGACCTCGGAACCCTCCCGTCGCTTCGAAGTACTCGGCCAATCCCTCGTCCAACCAGATCGGGGTGGTCCCAACCATAGTGTGAAGGTAAACGTGTGAGATCTCGTGGCGCAGGTCTTCCAAGACGTGGGCACTCCACTGAGCGTATATGACTAGCTCGTCCTCCGTGGCCACGAAGAAGGAACGTCGAGACGGCAAACGCGGGTGCCGGGTCTGCAGATACTCAAGGTAATGTTCTTCTGACTCGAACAAGTAGACCTGCACCCACGCCTCGGACACTGGCAAACCCAGTTCTCGATGAAGATCATCGCCAACCGAGTCCAACTCTTCGACTAGGCTATAACGATCCGGCAATTCGAAGTCAGCGTGAAATACGAACTGCAGACGGCTGAGATTCCTCTTCGCATCATCAATCGGAACGTCGCGCGTCGACGAACACGCGCTCAGTACCAAGGTAAAGCAACAAATCCACAGCCTGCGCCGCATCGAATCCCGTAGACCGCCCCGGCTTATGCAGGGAACTCCTTAGCTGACTCCCGCGCCAATGGAACGTGAGTATCGCGCCCTGCTATTCGCAAGGAGGGCAACCCAGTTCGATCGCTTCACCGACGGCGCACCTCAGCACGCGCAACGCGTCGCTCGCGGTAGGCGGGCCAAGACTACCGTCGATATCGGCGATACATGGATCGCACTGTGCGCCCCCCACCGCAGCGAGGAGGATTAGCAACGCGTCGGTAGCACTGAGCGTTCCCGAGTCGTCGGGATCGCCGCAAGCGACCAACGAACAATCACCGCGGCAGGCCTGGCCGGCCTGCCAGACAGTATCTCCATCGTCACACTCCTCGTCCTCGTCCACTATCGAATTCCCGCAGCGAGCGATGGGAACCGTCGTGGTCGATGCGATGTCCATGCATTCACCACTGGCAGCACTGCATACTGCCCCGTCCGGACAGTCGGCGACGCCAGTGCACACACCATTCACACAGATGTCGCGTGTGCAATCGATACCGTCGTCACAGTCGACGATGTTGAGACAGCGGTGATGCACGACGTCACACGTATCGACCGTACACGCGAGCCCGTCGACGCAAAGTGCGACACCTGGGTATCCCGGAGTGTCAGCAACACACCCTTCGTCCTGACATCGATCATTGCAGCCGTCGGAGCCGACGGCATTTCCATCGTCGCACGTTTCGTCGTCTTCGATGACACCGTTCCCGCACCGTGGACACACCGGTAGTCGGTAGTCCAAGACCAAGCGAGGTGCTGGGAGAACCACCCCTGCGACAACGGGCGGCTCGGCCGGGTCGCTGTAGGCGAATTCGTTGATACCGTGTTCGGGTCCGGCCAGAACCTCGCTATCCGCACTGATCGTCAACTGCCTGCGCACGGACAGCGTATTCACGCCCAGGCTACCAAGAGCTTCCATCACGCCGCCCGGCCCGACAGCCACATTGCATCCTTCGACAGTGTTGTTCCCACCGACGCCGGCAATACCGGGTGTGTTCGCTTCGAGTCGCCCTCTCAGGAAAACGTCACCGGCTGCGTATGTGTCAACGCTTCCGCCACGACCGTCGGGGCTCCCGCCCTCTGTCCGGATCACGACCGCATCGTCGATCGAGATGTCGCTCCCGGCCGCGTAGCTTTGGGACCCACCGTCGCCGGCGAAGTTCCCAGGCCAGTTGCTCCCATCGGCCGCCGCCACTAACGGTCCCGTCAGGTGGACGTTATTCGCCGCCCCCACTGTGATCTCGCCACCGCTACCACTCCTCGAGGTCGCGCTCGCAACCAGGTCGGAGCTCAGCCAGACATCGCTGCCTGCGTCGATACTGATCTCGCCGCCATCGAACTCTCCTCCAGTCACGTCGATCGGGTTTGCTACGAGAATGTCACCATTGCTAGCGATTTCGACGATACCGCCCCTGGCCGTCCGGCCACCGCTCGCGTCAACGAGACTTTCCAGCATGACGTTTCCTACTGATGAAATGGCACTGACCTCGCCACCATCACCGCCACCCGACGCATCAATCCTGTCGTTCACCAACACGTCGCCGGCCACCGTGATCGTCACGCTTCCGCCGGACGAATCTCCCCCGCCGCTAACGTCGACTTCTCCCGCCAGCGTCGCTCCACCCGCAAGCGACTCGACTTCTACGTCGCCGCCTGCGCCTGCGCCCTTCGCCTTTATGCGGCCTTCGACGAGGATGCCCTGGTCTGCCGACAGCACGATGCTGCCGCCGTCTCCGTCAGGTCTGGCGCCTCTGCTGCGGAGCACGACACCACGATCAATCGATATACCCTGCTGTGCGACATACGTCTGATCCCCGCCGTCGCCAGCGTATGCGCCGGCCCCTGAACTGCCGTCCGAGCTCACCTCTATTGCTCCGGCGAACGAGATCTCGCCTGCGGCCGATACCATGACATCACCGCCGCTGCCGTCATGGGCGATCGAGCTGACCCGCAGATCGGCACCGATCGACACGTCGCGGCCTGCGTACACGGTGATCTCACCGCCGTCATACCCGCCGCCGGTAGCGTCGAGAGCTTCCTCCACCAGCACGTCGAACGCCGCCGTGATCGCGATGCTCCCCCCCCCGGAGGCATGACCACCGTGGGCATCCAGTGCGCCGGCGAGGGTGACCGAACCTGAGTGAGACTTGATCAGGATGGTGCCACCGTCGCCGTCACCGCCGGTACTATGAACATCGATCAGAGCGCCAACGAGAACATCGCCTTGAGCATCTATCGTTATCGATCCCGCTGGAAGCCCTTGGGCGCGTATCGCCCTGGCAAGTGTCACAGCCGACGCTTCGAGCGTTAAGTCGCCTCCTTCCATCGGGCCGCCGGCCCAGCTTCCACGGCCGGTGAACGCAGGCGTGTTGCCACCCGTGGTGTAGAAATGCCCACACGAGAGCGTTACGCGGCCCCGGCCGATGTCGATCTGCCCGTCGACGTCGAGCATCACTGCACGCGATCCGAAATCGAGATGGGTGCCGTCAACTACACTCACGTGGTCGCGAATGATGCAGGGATCCCCCGACGAACTGCAGAGGTCACCGACATCGTCGACCGCGCGAAGCATCGGATCGCCGGCAGGAAATAGAATGGTAAACCCCAGCGCCACGATGGTCGCACCGGGGAGCCGACCGCTAAATCGGCGCATGCTACGCCGTCTTGCTTTGCGGGCGCTCACGGCCAATCACGCGATCGAAGACGGGGCCATTCACGCGTACCCCTAGGCCGATAAGGGAAGACCCTAATCGCCGCCGCGTAAAGCATAGCCAAGTCTCTCCTTGTCGTCCGGGTGCACCGGCTGTGCCACGGCGCTACGCCGACGCGCGCGGGCTTCCGCGCACGCTACGATCGCAGGGCGCGAGTTCTCTCGCAGCTTTACCTTGACACTACGGCCGCAAAATTCGCCGTACGTTTCGCATGCCCGAGAATATGACCGGGATAAATTCCCGGGCGCACGAACTGAGGCACGTCCTGATTCGACCACAGTGCGCCCGAGGCGGCGGAGTGGGCGGGCCTCTCTTGGCATAGGCTATGCAAAGACTGAGGCCGAAGAGGAAGAGGGGGAAGAGCTGTGACGAGTCCACATAAGGAGAGCAGAAATGAAAACGGATTTTCGATTTTTCCGCGTCGTCGCCGCGCTTCCCGTGGCGCTTGCCATTCTTCTGTACGCCCCGACGGCAGGCGCGTTCCTGACCGGCGGTAACTACGACGCCGTGACCAACGGCCTCTGCCTCGACCCGAACGACGTCGTCACCGACATCACCGCTCTGGTCGACGCCGAGGACTTCAGCCCGCTCGAGAACAAGCAGTGCAAGAACGTCTGCAAGGAGTTCCGCAAGGCTTGCGAGGACACCAACGAGGCCCGTGAGGACTGCATCAAGGGCATTACGAAGGCAGGCGACAAGATCCAGAAGGAGTACTGCAAGACGATCGACGACAAGGACGCCGAGAAGACTTGCAAGGACGACGCGAAGGACGACAGGAAGGACTGCGACAAGACCCTCAAGGACGATGTCAAGCAGGTGAAGAAGGACTGCAAGGATATCCTCGAGGCGGCTTGCACGGCCGTCTGCAACGTCCAGACCGGAGGCTGAGCCAGAACAGCACGACCCGGAGCGACCGCGTCATTGCACGCGGCCGCTCTTGGTCGGGCTGTACGCAAGTCCCCGGTCGATCTTTCCGGCCGAGGCAAGAAGCCGCTCGACTGCGTGTTGACGCTTGAATCGGGCGGGGGGGGGGGCACCCGAGATGAATCGGGCCGCAAGGCTTCTGGCGATCCTAGTCGCGTTGTTGACGATCGCTCTCCAAGGGTTCGTGCCAGAGACGGGTCCCCAGGGCGATGCGCGCGACCAGGTTGCAACTTGCTTCTACCTTCAGCCGCGTCTCGAGGGTTCGGGTATCGACTGCGTGGCGCCGTCTACCCTGGACGAACTGAGGCTCGCTTCTTGTGCCAACGGCGACTGCCAATACTCAGCGGCGCCGGTCGAACCCATCACCGACTCGCTGACGGTGAGCGCGTTCAGCCGAGAGGTCGAACAACTGACGGGGAATGACACGCCCCAACAGGGTCAAGTGATCGGTCAGGATTCCGCGGTCATCATCCCGTACGAAGGAGAGGTCCTCTTCGTCTTCGGCGACACGAGACTCCAGTCCGGTGGGATGATCCCGAACAGCATGGCTCGTACCTCAGACCTGGACGCATCGGACGGCATCGACCTCGTTTACTATACACCCGGCTTTGCGCTGCCAGTGCTGCCGACAATCACGAATGAGGCGACGGTCTGGATAGTCGATGCTTTCTCGCTTGGAGACGAGATATACGCGTACTACGCTAGCATTTCGGATTCCCGGCCCGACTCGCCAAGGCTTGGTCTCGGCACCGCGATCATGCACGGGGGTGCCGCTCCATTCGAACGGACCGGCTACTTCGCTGACGAAGCCGACCCTCTCTATCGCTACAACTGCGGCCACTCCTACATCGATGGAGGCTACGCTTATCAGTACAGCCGGCCAATAGGTACCGCTTACGTCCACCTCCAGCGCATCCCGGTGCAGGAGATTGGCCACTCCGAAATGTACGAGTTCTGGACGGGGTCGGGCTGGTCTCCATTCGACGCCGAAGCGGCGGTGCTGTTTCCGAACGCCGATGCGGCACCCGTGCGCTGGAGCGACCACCATTCGGGCTTCCTGGCGGTCTATACGGTCGTCTTCTCGCCCAGTGGCCTCCTGAGCACCGTCGCCTATCGAACCGCGCCCACACTCACTGGGCCGTGGAGCGAGGAGACCGTGGTGCACGCGGAGGTCAACTCGGGTGGGATGGGCAGCAACTATCACACACACTGGAACCCCGCGTTCAGCCGAGAAAACGGTCGGGTCGTTTACTATACTTCCACTAAGTCGAGCGTCTACAACGTTTTCCTCTACGAGTTGCAGTTCGACTACGGTGTGACCGACTTCTCCACAATCGAAAGCGGTGACGACGCGTTTGAACGACTCTATGCGGATCGTGCACGGCGCACCAGGGCAAGAATTCGCGGGAATCGCCTCAAGCTCCGAAGCAAGGCACGCACGATCGTCGGGTTGCGGCTAATCGGCGACACTTTCTACCCCAGAACCGACGTGGAGTCGGCTGAGCTCGTGATCCCGCTGCGCCGTCCCGCACGGCGGGCCGCGCAGTTCGAGATCAAACTGGAGTTCGGCATACCGAACGAGGTTCGCTTCAGCGGCGACGTCGCAAACGAACTTGTCAAACGTACCAAGCTCGCCACCGGAGTCTTGGCCGTGACGATCGAAGAAGGCGATGGAGAACTCCGTATCTCTGATTCGATAGTTGCAGAGCTCCTCGTACCGGCGATATCGGACCACGGCTGGAGCCCCGGGAAGGAGAATGCGTTGCCGGTGTACCTCACGCGCATCGACTCTGAGCGGGGAACACTTCGGCTGGCAGCCGTCGAGAGCGGCAAGGGCGCGCGGCTCGACATCTGTGTAGGGGCCTGCCCCGCGGCGCGTCAAACAACGAGCGGGGTGTTTCGGCAGCGTCCGTGACTGCGGACGCGATATATCTCTCTGGAGTCCAGCCACCGATGACGGGTGTACTGGTGTGCCCTGGGCCCCATGGACTCGAGGAACTGGATTCGTGCTGCCGTCTTCTTCGCGTGTTGAATCTCGAACGCCCGGCCCAGCGCGGCACTGCTGAGGCGTTCGCGCCGGCGTGCGACCCCACGGTCGACGTAACATTCATACGCGGACGTTCGGGTCTGTAGTTCGTCGGAGCCGTCGGGGCTGGTTATAGTTCCTATCCTCACCTCTTGCGCCCTGAACTACGCCGGCCAGTCTTCGGCGCTCACCCGCCGCGGCTCGGGCGCGAAGAAGTCGTTGCCCTTGTCGTCGACGACGATGAAGGCCGGGAAGCGCTCTACCTCGATCTTCCAGATCGCTTCCATGCCGAGCTCTTCGTACTCGAGCACCTCGACCTTCCGGATGCAGTCCTGGGCCAGAATGGCCGCCGGTCCGCCGATCGAGCCGAGGTAGAACCCACCGTACTTCTTGCACGCGTCGGTCACCTGACGTGAGCGGTTGCCCTTGGCGAGCATGACCAGGCTGGCGCCCTTGCTCTGGAACAGCTCGACGTACGAATCCATGCGCCCCGCCGTCGTCGGTCCGAACGAGCCCGACGCGTAGCCCTCCGGCCGCTTGGCCGGGCCCGCGTAGTAGATCATGTGGTCGCGAACGTAGTCGGGCAGATCCTCGCCGGCGTCGAGCCGCGCCTTGAGCTTCGCGTGAGCGAGATCGCGCGCCACCACCAGCGGACCGGTCAGCGACAGCCGGGTCTTGATCGGGTAGCGCGACAGGGTGGCGCGGATCTCGTCCATGGGGCGGTTGAGATCGATCTCGATCACCTCGCCCTCGAGATCGTCGTGCGTGACCTCCGGCAGATACTTCGCCGGGTTGTGCTCGAGCTGCTCGAGAAAGACGCCCTTGCGCATGATCTTCGCCTTCACCTGACGGTCGGCCGAGCACGATACGCCGATGCCGATCGGGCAAGACGCTCCGTGCCGCGGCAGGCGCACGACACGCACGTCGTGACAGAAGTACTTGCCGCCGAACTGCGCGCCGATGCCGTTGTTGCGGCTGATGTCGAGGAGCTTCTGCTCCATCTCGAGGTCACGGAAGGCGCGACCGAGCTCGTTGCCGCTCGTCGGCAACGTATCGAGGTAGCGCGTGCTGGCGAGCTTGACCGTCTTCAGATTGAACTCGGCGGAGGTGCCGCCGATGACGACGGCCAGGTGGTAGGGCGGACACGCCGCGGTGCCGAGAGAGCGCATCTTCTCGTCGACGAACTCGACGAGCGATTCGGGATTCAGCACGGCCGGGGTCTGCTGGAACAGGAACGACTTGTTGGCCGAGCCACCGCCCTTGGTGATGAACAGCAGCTCGTAGGCCTCGCCCGGCGTCGCGTACAGCTCGACCTGCGCGGGCAGGTTCGTGCCGGTGTTCTTCTCCTCGAACATCGACAGCGGCGCCATCTGCGAGTAGCGCAGGTTGGTCTGCGTGAAAGCGTCGAACACGCCGGCCGACAGGGCCTCCTCGTCGTCGCCTCCGGTGAAGACGTTCTCCCCCTTCTTGCCGACGATGATCGCCGTGCCGGTGTCCTGGCACATCGGCAGGATGCCGCCGGCGGCCACGTTCGCGTTCTTGAGCATCTCGAGCGCCACGAAGCGATCGTTGTCGGAGGCCTCGGAGTCGTCGAGGATGGCGCGCACCTGCTCGAGGTGGCCGGCGCGCAGGAAGTGCGAGATCTCGCGAATGGCCAGGCTCGTCAGCCGCCGGAGCAAGCCTGGCTCGACCACCAGGATCTCGCGATCGCCGAGCTTCTTCACCTCGACCTTCTCGTCGTCGAGCTTGCGGTACTCGGTGCCGTCGGGCCCGAGCTCGAACACCTTCTGGAACTGGAACTCGGGCATCACATTTCCTCGGTTGTGGCGCGTGCCGGTCTCATCGTGGAAACATGTCGCTGCGGCCTGTCGCTTGCAAGTGCGCGCAGCCGGAGATGACGACTTCCTTCTGTCAGCAGCAGCGTCGACGTACGCTGCCCTCGCGATGAGCGCGAACGTTCCGAAGAACACGCTCGCCATGGTGCAGACCGAGCCGCGCAAGCTCGAAGCGCGCGACCTGCCGATCCCCGACATCGACAACGACACCGCCATTCTCGAGATCGAAGCCTGTGGGATCTGCGGCAGCGATCACGAGCAGTTCGAGGGCGTGCTGCCGGTACCGCTGCCGGCGATCCCCGGCCACGAGCCGCTCGGACGGATCGCGGCAATCGGCGACGGCGCGGCCCGGCGCTGGGGCGTCGACGTGGGCGACCGCGTGGCGGTGGAGACCATGCTGTCGTGCCGCTTCTGCCCGCCGTGTCTGGCGGGCCAGTACCACCTGTGCGAGCGGCGCCGCATCATCTCCTACATCCCGCTGTCCGACGCGCCGGGCCTGTGGGGAGCGTACGCGCAGTACATGTTCCTCGACGCCACCAGCATCGTCCACAAGGTCGATCCCTCGCTGGCGCCGCAGACCGCGGTTCTGTTCAACCCGCTCGGTGCCGGCTTTCGCTGGGCGGTGGAGATGCCCCGGACCAGGCCCGGAGACACGGTGGTGATCCTCGGCCCCGGTCAGCGTGGTCTCGCGAGCGTGATCGCGTGCCGCGAGGTGGGCGCCGGCAAGATCATCGTCACCGGCCTGGAGAGTGACGCACCCAAGCTCGCGCTCGCGCGTGAATTCGGCGCCGACGACACGATCGACGTCGACAACGAGGACGCGACCCGTCGCATCCGCGAGCTCACCGACGGCCGCGGCGCCGACGTCGTCGTCGACGTCTCTTCCTATGCGACCGCGCCGGTCGCCGATTCGCTCGACTACGTGCGAGCGGGCGGCACGGTGGTGCTGGCCGGCGTGAAGGGCTTCAAGCCCGTTCCCGACTTCGTCTCCGACAAGATCGTGCTCAAGGAGATCTCGATACGCGGCGCGATCGGCGTCACCTCCAGCGGCTACACCAGCGCGATCCGGCTCATCGAGGCGCGCAAGGTGCCGGTCGAGAAGATGCACACGCACGACTTCGACCTCGTCGATGCCGAGCTCGCCATCCGCACGCTGGCGGGCCAGGTAGATGGCGACCGCTCGATTCACTCCTGCCTGATTCCACCGAAGTGAGGTCGCGCGCCGACCGCTGGCGGGAGTCCGCCGTCGACACGACACGATTCCTTGACGATCGGCCGGTCACAAGCGTAGTCTCCAGGTGGAGAAGACGCGGTATGTCACGGCTCGTTCTCGTTGCCTGCGTGTCCCTGCTCGCAGCGCTTTCGCTGATCGCACTGCCCGCGCAGGCGCAGTGGGGCGCAGAGCTCGCACCCGACGGTACGCCGCTCGACGATCCCACGCCCCAGCTCGCGCCCGACGGCACCTACGTGGCCGGCGAGCCGAAGCTGGCACCCGACGGCAGCTACGTGGGCGGGTGGCTCGAGCCCGGCACCGGCGGCCGCTACACGGTGGGCATTCCGTGGCTCGCGCCCGACGGCTCGTACGTGGGTGGCAAGCCGCAGCTCGCACCCGACGGCAGCTACGTCGCCGGTAGCCCCCGCCAGGCCCCGGACGGAACGTGGGTAGGAGGCCAGCCGCAGCGCGCCCCCGACGGCACCTGGGTCGGCAGCCCGCCGACGCGCGGTGAGGACGAGCCGCTGCTCACCGATACCCCGCCGCACTACGACACCAGCGACGTGATCGGCGACGGGCCGGGAGGTTCCGGCTACTCGACAGGCGGCATGGTCGTCGACTGAACAGAATCGACCAACCCGGGCACATCACGAACGCAGGTTCGACCAGGGCAGCGCCGGGCTACCGGGCGTTCGCGCGAAACCGCGCGCCCTTGTTCGCAGCTGTGTCCGACCGATCGAACTCGGCGCTCCAGCAGTCGCCGTCGCTGTTGATGAGCTCGGCGATCACCGTCGGGTCCTGCTCGAAGTAAGCGTCGCTGCCGATGGGGCCGGGCAGCGGCAGGTTCGTGCCGACCGCCTTCACGCGCGCCTTTGCCTTGCCCGGCTCCGCGACGCGCAGCTCGACAACGAGCTTGCCATCGAGCGCACCCGACTTCTGCTTGAGGCGAAAGCGCCCGTTGCGGGCCTCGTCCCACGCCGGACCACCGGCCACCGTCAGCTCGCCCACGAGCGTCGGCGTACCGTCGACGCTGTCGTAGAGGCACAGCCCGTAGTCAGTGTTGAACGTGGGAGCTCCGAAGTCGCTGGGCGTCGACTCCTCGCCCTCCAGCCAGTTCAGCACCACCGTGCTCGGGCGCTTCGCGCCACCGTCGGTCACGACCACCTGGGCCTTGCGCGGGCTGCGGCACGCGGAGAGCAGCGGCGCGTCGCTGCACTCGAGATCGGTATCCCCGATCGGTCCGCCGCCGCTGCCACCCGAATGCGACCAGTCGGTCCAGCCGACGTTCTTGCCGGGACTGGCCGGCACCGGCGCCGGAAAGCTGGTGCCGTAGTAGTGGTTGACGATGTGCGGCTGCCAGCCGTCGTCGCCCTCGGCCGGGAAATCGGCCTCGTCGTGCAGCCACTCGAACGCTCGAAGCAGCGCGAAATCGCTCCAGCCGAATGCGTCGTAGCCGGCACGATGAAGCATCACGGCCTGCGCGAGCGCGCCCTGCAGGCCCTCGTACACGTAGTTTTCCCTTGGAGGCGGCCAGCGAAAGTCGCCGCCGCGGCGCTGGTCGTCGGGGAGCACGCCGTCGATCGAACGCCCCTGACGGGTCGCGTTCTTCGGATTGATGCCGACCGGCTCGTCGGGATCGGCCTGCCACGACGCCGACCCGTATTCGAAGCCCGAGTAGGCCGAGCGATCGCCGAGCCAGCCCTTGAACACGTCGGCCGCACGGTCGAGATCAGCGTCGTCGCCCAGATAAAGCGCGACCGCGATGCGGGCAGCGCCCGCGTGTGTTCCCCAGTTGTTGGGGCGGTCCTCGTGCGTGGAGATCAAGGTGCGGCCGTCGAGCTGACGGTCGCGAATACCGGCGAGCCAGCTGCGAAACTGACTGTCCTTGTTCGCCGGCAACCCGACGAGGTCGGCGGCGATCACATAGGCGGGCAGCTCACGACCGAGCGCCAGGGTACGGCCGCCGCTCTCGCTACCGATCGCGTCCATACAGGCATCGATCACCTCGTCGCGGTACCGGTCGATGCCGGTGCGCGCGTACACCAGCGCCTTCGCCATCACGTCGACGTTGGTGCCGTCGTTCTGGTCGGACAGATCGGGGCTTTTCGTCGAGCTGTTGGCCGCGTCCTCGAGCTCCTCCCATGCCTTGCCCGAGCTGGGCAGCGAGGAAAGCTCGGCGGCGCTCGTCCAGATCCCCTGGCCGGCTACTGCCTCCCGACTCGTGGCGGTGGAGACCAGCAACGCGAACACCGCCATCGTGGCGACCGCGCGCGGCCGGAGAGCCGAGACGCCGCGCAGGCGGCGTCGACGGATCGAGCGTTCAGGATTCAACATGGGCTCGCCTCCCCGAGGGGCGATCCGCATGCTCGGTCGTGGCTGGATCGGCCCTCAACGCACAACGCGTCGTCGGCGAGCCAAACCCGCAGTGGAATTCAGACTTTTCGGGGAACCGTCCTGACCCGGCGTTCAGGACGGACGGGGCATCGGGCCTACGTCACGAGCCGCTCTGCGTGAGCCAGGTCTGCAGGTCGAAGTAGTCGCGCCATGCCGCGATCTTGCCGTCGCGCAGCTCGAACACGCCGGCCACCGGCAAGGCGATGTTCTTGCCGCCCATCACGAAGCGGTCGACGCGCTCGGTGAACACGACGTTGCCGGCCGACGCGATCTGGAGGATCTCCCAGGCGATCTCATCGGATCCCGGGACAAAGACGTCGAGCATTACGCGGATCTCATCCTTGCCGCGCGCCGGCTCGAGCGGGATGTTGTGATACACGGCGTCGTCGGTGAAGTAGCCGAGGATCTTGTCGGCGTCGCGTTCGCCCCAGGCGTCAATGAAGCTCCTGATGACTGCCTCGCCGGACTCGTTCGATTCGCTCACGATCGCTTCTCCTGCCGTCGTACGTACACGCGCGCATCGCGCGTTCCACGAGGGCGGCCGGCTCACACCCGCGCGGGAGTTGCCGATGATGTCCGAGGGTCGAAGCTGTCTGTAGTGTGGAGCCGGCCTCAGAACTGCGGCCGGATGTGGCGGCGCTTGCGGTGTCCCCACAGCGCGGTCGAGAGCTCCGACAGCACCGCTTCACCGATCTGCGCGATCACGCCGAACACGCCGAGCATGACGGCGACGCCCACGTGCAACGGCAGCTGCTCGACCACGGCCATGAACAGCTTGTGAGCACCGAGCCAGGTCTGGGGGTTGTTGAGCCAGCTTTCAGGGCTGCTGGCGCCGGGCAGGATCCAGAACAGTGAGTCGCCAAGCGGCAGCGGAACCCACTCGGCCGAGTTCAGCCACAGCACGACCTGGATGGCCAGGATGACGAAGGGGCTCACCAGAGCCGCCATGTAGAGCCGTTCGCTCAGCACCGCCGCCTCACACACACACCACTACTATTTAACCGAGAGCCGGGCGCAGGTTGCAAACGGCAGTCGGCGGCGATGGACGATTGTGCACATCGGACCGGCCGGCGGACCCGTCCGGCGAGCGATTCCGGCTACTTCCGCGCCTGCTTGCACGAGGCGGGCGGGCGAACGAGCATCGGCTGATGCCCGAGGACATCCGCATCACCGACCTCGCCCATCCGGTGCTCACCGACGTCCAGCGCGCCGCCCTCGAGTACGGCGAAACCCTGGATCTCGACTTCGGCCGCGAGTCGGTTCTGGCGGAGGCCGCCAAACGAACCGGCCTGACCGGGTTCGGCAGCGACGATTTCCACGAGCGCCTCGACCTGCTGCTCGACGAGTGGGGAACCGATGACGGGCTCACCGGCATCGGCCGCCTCACGTTGCGCAACAAGCTGGTGCAGTGCGCGAGCAACCGGCTGCTGATCGAGGACCTGCTGAAACGCCATCCCGAGATCCACGACATCGAGATTCGCGAGCCGATCATCGTCGCCGGCCTGCCGCGCTCGGGCACCACGCACCTGCTCAACCTCATGGCCGCCGACGCGCGCCTGCGCTCGCTGCCGCTGTGGGAATCCTATGAACCTGTCCCGTTGACCGGCGAGACGCCGGCAGCCGATGGCACCGATCCGCGCTACCAGCGCTGCGCGGACACGTGGGAGATGATGCAGAAGATGTCGCCACACCTGGCGGCCATGCACCCCATGGACCCCGATCACATCCACGAGGAGCTGGAGCTGATGGGGCCGGACTTCGCGTCGTACAACTTCGAGTGGCTGTCGATGTCGCCGCGCTGGCGGGACCACTACTACGCCACCGATCAGACACCGCACTACCGGTACATGAAGACCGTGCTCAAGGTCCTCCAGTGGCAGCGCGGCCCCGACCGCTGGGTGCTCAAGTGCCCCCAGCACCTCGAGCAGCTGCCGGTGCTGCGCGAGGTGTTCCCCGATGCCACCATCGCCGTCACCCACCGCGACCCGGTGGCGGTGATCCAGTCGTCGGTGACGATGCTCGCATACGGACAGCGCCTCAACCGCCGCAAGGTCGAGACCGACGCGCTCATCGAGTACTGGAGCGATCGCATCGAGCACCTGCTGCGCGCGTGCGTGCGAGACCGGCCGGGGCTACCGGAGTCGCAGAGCATCGACGTGCCGTTCCACGAGTTCATGGCCGACGACATGGCCATGGTCGAGAGAATCTACGAGAAGGCCGATCTCGAGATGACGAGCGACGCGCGCGCCCGGTTGCAACGGTTCATCGACGACCATCCGCGCGGCAAGCACGGACGCGTGAGGTACGACCTGGAGGGCGACTTCGGCGTCGCGCCCGACGCGCTGCGCGAGCGCTTCCGCTTCTACTTCGACGAATTTCCGGTGCGCACCGAGTCGCACTGACCGTACGCGCGTCGGCGATCCATCGCGATCAGGCGCCGGATCGAATCTGGCCGATCTCGGGCCCGATCTTCTCCGCGATCGGCGTGAGCAGCTCGAGGTCGAATCCGTAGACTTCCGCCGCGTTCGTGCCGAGCAGCGCGCGGGTCTCGTCCTCGGAATACTCGCCGAACGTCTCGCGCAACGATTCGATCGAGTTCGGCCACGAACCTTCGAGGTGCGGATAGTCCGATCCCCACATCAGCTTGTCGAGACCGATCCGGTAGCGGTCGTCGCCCTCGTGTGGAGGCAGGAACGAGGCGCCGAGGTAGCACTGGCGCGCGAAGTACTCGCTCGGGCGAAGCGAGAGATCCTTCGTGAAGTGCTTGAAGAACGGGATGTCGGCCTTGAATTCGAGCACGCGCAAGGTCTCGAGGATCCACGAGCAGCCGGTCTCGGTGAGGATGAACTTGAGGTCGGGGTGCCTCTCGAACGCCCCGGACCACACCAGGGCGGCGAACGGGCGGTGCGCCCACATGTCGACCTCCGTGATGTACATGGCGATGGCCGAAGGAACGTCGCCGTAGTCGGGCGACCAGCCCGAGTGCGAGTGCACCGGCATGCCGAGCTCCTCGCACACCGCCCACAGCGGCTCGTAGCGCGGGTGGTGATAGAAGGGGTGCTCTCCCGTGCTGGTCGGGAGCATCACGCCGCCCCACAGCCCCATCTCCTTCGCGTCGCGAACCTCCTGGATGCTGACGTCGATGTCCTCGACGTTGATCACCGCCACGCCGGCCTGACGCCCCGGGTGCGCGCTGCAGAGATCGGCGAGCCAGCGGTTGTAGGCACGAATGCCCACGAGATTGTGCTCGGGAGAAACGCGATATCGGTACTGCATCAGGCCGGCGCCGAACGGCGCCATCTGCGGAAAGATCACCTCGGCCGCGACTCCGTCGGCCTCCAGCTCTTCCAGACGCACGGCCATATCGAACTCCCCGCGACGCGGTGCGAACGGATTCGTCTCGTCGCTGAGCATGTTCACGATGTCCTCGTCGCTCGGCTGCACGTCGGGCTGGGTCATGGCCTTCATGCGCCCACCGCCCTCGCCCGCCTGGTCGGCGTAGTCCTCGACCGCCTCCTGGTCGAAGAACGTGCCGGTGCGCGACATCATCTCGCGTGCGAACATGAGCCACCAGGCCGTCGCAGGCTCGTGGTACTTCTTCGGCATGTAGTCCAGATAGCCCGACGGCAGCGCGCCGGCGTGACAGTCGGAGCTGATGATCAGTACCCTCGACATGGCGAATTCCTCCGCGCAGCGCCGGCTCGAACGTCAGTCGAGCCCCAGGTGCTGGAGCTCGATCGGGCACTCGCCGCGAGCGAGCTTGGCGGCGCGGTCGTTGAGCGTGGCCTCCATCGTCTCGCGGTCGATCATGATGACGAAATCCTCGTTGCGAATGCCCTGGACCGCGAACTGCGCGAGCTCGTCAAGATCCTGCACGGGCAGCTCGAAGCCCGCCTTCTTCGCTCCTTCGATGAACTGGTCGAACGTCGTTTCCTTCACCGCCTCCACCTGCGTCTCGCGGGCAAGCTCCTTCGGCCGGTTGCGCTTCGTCGTCCAGATGCCGGTGTTCAGCATGCCGCCCGACGGATAGAAGATCGCCGCACGCAGATTGGTCCCGCGTCCCACGAGCGCCGCGTCGAGGCATTCGGTCATGATCGAGATGGCCGCCTTGCTCGACGCGTACACCACCTGCTGAGCCAGCGGCGAGATGCCGCCGTCGCCCGACGACGTGTTCATCACCAGGCCTTCCTCGCCCGACGCGATCATACGCGGCACGAAGGCCTGCACGCCGTGTGCGACGCCGCCGACGTTGACGCCGTGCACCCACTGGAAGTCGGACGGCTCGGTCTCCCACAGGTCGAGGTTCGGCGCCGCCACGCCGGCGTTGTTGCACAGGATGTGACACGCGCCGTGGAGATCGAACACCCGATCGGCGAGCGCGCGAACCGAGCTCGGGTCGGACACGTCGGTGACGACGCCCGTCACGTTGCCACCCAGCTCGTCGGTGGCCGCCTTCAGCGCGGATTCTTCCACGTCGGCGATGACAACCTTCATGCCCTCGCCGAGAAATGCCTTGACCAGCGCCTTGCCGATACCACTGGCACCGCCGGTGACCACCGCGACACGATCCTTGAAATCCTTCATCTCGAGCTCTCCTCTATGCTGACCGAACCGACGCCGTGAGACGCGTTCTACTACACCGCGCGAACCGGTGGCAGCGGCCCGCCCCGGCCCCAAAAGGGGACGGTCCCCTTTGTCGAGCTTTCCGCGCTGGGGCCGGATCAGCGGCTGCGAACGTTACTTTACAGGTGCCCGATCACATCGCTATGGAACTGGGCAGAGTCAAGTTCGGCGCACGGGGCAAGAACCGGACGCGCGCGCGACGCATGGACGCGTGCCGCTCCTCGTTCACGATCCGTGACGAAGCACATCTCCCCGGATACGCCAGGTGCGCGTATGGGTGGTCTCGTACGTCCCCGAGGCGACCTTCACCTCGACGAAGTGGTCACTTCGGTCTGCGGCCGATAGGTCGAGCGACACCGTTTTCAGCTTCAGCACCGCTTCGCCACCGGCACGCGTGGTGAGCTTCACCTTGCGCAGGCCACCCACTGCTCCGCTGCCGTCAGACAGCACGAACGAGCGACCGCCGGCCCGTTCCTCCATGGTGCCGGCGGGGATCGTGACCTCGAAGATCGTATCGTCGTCGCGCATCGAGACGGTGAACGCCTCGGCGTTCGGGTCGAGAGCGTCGGGAAACGCGCCGAGCTGGATGCGCAGCGACAGCACATCGCCGCCGGCGGGAACGCCGAACTGCACCTCGCCCTTCAGCCGTGCGACATCATCGGGCCGGTACCAGATGGGTGAGGTCCAGGCGCGTTCCTGGATGATGCGCTCGTGGAACGGATCGTCGATCTCGGTAAGACAGCAATCGGCGAAGCCGGGTCCGGCCGCCAGGGCCTGGTCCGCGCAGTCAGCGGCGAACGGGTCGACGCCGGCATCCTTGCACACCAGGGTGCTCCAGCGGCAAGTCGGGTTCTCGACGACTCGCGCGTAGTACAGCGCGAGCTGCGAGCGATCGAAATCCGGGTCCTCCCACACGGCGCACAGCTCGCTGGCACCGGCGCCCACCGGCGCGCACGTGACCGGGTCGACGCTCGCTTTGCCGGCGGAATCGCCGGCCACGTCGAAGACCTTCTCGTGCGTCACGCCGGCGTCGTCGACCCAGCCCTTCACGATCTGGATGCGCTGCAGATCGGTTCCGGGCCGGCCTGGCGGGCCGGGATCCTTGGTCGCAGCGACAGCGAACTTCGGGCTCTTCCGCCGCCGCACCGGCCCTAGCTGGCCGCCCATCGGCACGCCGCGCCGGTAGCCGCGCTCCACGAAGTCGGGCGAGCCGCAGTCGACACCACGAAGGCGGCCGCCGAACAGGCGCACGATCGGGCGCGTGCCGCTGGTACCGTACGTCTCGCGTCGACGAAGCGCCGCGAAGATCGCATCGCGCGAGTTCTCCTCGGCCCACACCACAGCCAGACCACCGGGGTTGTGACGAAGCTCGCGGCCGATGGCTCGCGCGGGGCTCGAGTCACCGCTGCCGGCCGAGCCTTCCCAGTCGACCTCCTCCGTGTTGCCGCTGGTCCCGTTGTGGTTGTCGGTGCTCGCGATGAAGCCGAGCTTGAACGGATTGACGCCTAGCGATTGCTCCAGCGCCATCCCGTCCTTGATCGTGTTGCGCACCATGTTGCGCGCGGGGTAGTCGCCGATGGCCGGCAGCGGTCGCCCGGGCAGCTCGTCGGCCTCGAGGCGCTGCTCGAACGTACACAGCTCGTCGGTGGTCATCGCACCGATCCCCGCCAGGCGATCGAACCGGCACTCCGAGCCCGCCTTCACCTGGAATATCTCGACCAGCGGCTCCAGGTCCTGACGCCTCTTCGCCTCGACGGCGTCGGCCGGGTCGAGCCACTGCTGACCGAAGCTCAGGTTGGAGTTGTGCGGGATGATGAGCGCGTCGCAGCCCAGACCAGCGTCCAGACAGTCGTCCTCGACGGCGTTCCAGACTCCTTGCGGGCTACCGTCGGCCTCGGTCTCGAGCTGGCTGGCCGCGAACGTCGGCACGTTCTCGTTTCGAAAGATGACGTTGCGATGGAGATGGCTGCCGATCGGACTGGCCGTGTGCTCGTAGCCGACGAACGTGGTGAACTCGCAAGCGTCGCTGCGATCGTAAGCCAGCTCGGCGGCGTCCCGTATGTTCTGCCACACCGAGATGGCCGCGGCGTCGCAGTCGACGCCCGGCTCGAAGCAGAACTCCAGCGACGGCGGCGGATCGGGAATCCCCGCCCCGAACTGCCACTGCACCTGCACCGCGAAGCTGTCGTCGGGGTGCTCGACCTGGCGCAACAGCTCGCACAGGCGGTCGTCGTATACCGGTGAGCCCACCATCGTGCAGAGCTCCACCTCGCCGAACCACTCGGCGTGATCCGTCACGGCGGCAAAGTCGAGCGGCCGGTCGATCGTGGCGCTGCGCGTCTGCTGCTCGTCGTCGTCGGACAGCGCGATCGCCTGCCCCGTCGCGAAGCCATAGGCGTCGTTCGGCAGCACGCGCGTCCCGAAGATGTATGCGTCCGCCGAGTAACTCGTGTGGATGTGAAGGTCGCCGAAGTACGGCGTGCGCAGTCTGCTGAAGTCACTGCACGGGGCGCGCACCTCTGTGCGCTCCCAGGGCGGAGGCGAGGCGTCGGCGTGCACCGCGATCAGCGACGCCAGGACGAAGGTAGTAAGTCGCGACGTGACCATCCGCGCTGAGCAATCGACCCTCGGATCGGCGCCTTACTACGGCTTGAGCGTGATCCCCTTCGCCGCCCACAGGCGCGAGTGCTGGGCCACGTACGTGGAGGCGGTGAGCGTCGTCTGCACGAAGTGATCGGTCAGGTCCGCGTTCGACAGATCGGTCTTGATCGTCTTCAGCGAGACCTTGCCCTCGCCCTTCGACGTGATCTTGAGTGTCGCCTTCTTGATGCCGTCGGTGGCGCCGGTACTGTCCGACAGCACCCACACGGCGCCGGCCTTCTTCTCGGTCATCGTTCCGGCCGGGATCGTCGCCGTGTAGATCGTGTCGTCGTCGGTGACGGTGACCGTCACGTCCTCGGTGTTCGGATCGAGCTCGGCCGGGACTTCCTGGAGGCTGCCCTTGATCTTGAGCGTGTCCTGGCTGCCGCCCTTCACCTTCACCGTCGCCTTGAACTTGCCGAACGACTCGGGCCGGTACCAGATCGGGGAGGACCAGGCGCGCTCCTGCACCGTGAGCGGAGCACCGTAGGTGCAGCAATTCTCCATGCCGGCAGGGATCGTTGCGGGTATCTCGCAGTCGATGCCCTGCGAGTTGCACAGGTGCGTGCTCCAGCGGCACACCGGGTTCTCGATGACGCGCGCGTGGTAGAACGCGCGCTGGCCCGGATCGAAGTTCGGGTCTTCCCACACCGCGCACAGCGTGTCGAAGCCGGTGCCCGAGGTAACGCAGGTGTCGGTGTCGACGCTGGCGCCGTTGTCGGGGTCGCCGGCCACCTCGTAGACCTGCTCCTGGGTGGCGCCCATGTCGTCGACCCAGCCCTTGACGATCTGGAGGCGCTGCAGCGGCGTGCTCGGGTCGCCGTTGCCGCCCGGGTCCTTGGTCGCCATGACGGCGAACGTCGGGCTCTTCTTGCCGCGCACCGCGCCGATCTCGCCGCCCATCGGCACGCCGTCGCGGTAGCCGGTCTCGATGAACTCGGGGCTGTCGCACAGGTCGGACTTGTAGTCGCCGCCGTAGAAGCGCACCAGCGGCCGCGTGCCGCTGGTACCGTACACCTCGCGGCGGCGCATCGCGGCGAACAGCGCGTCGCGTGAGTTCTCCTCGGCGTACACCACCGCAAGGCCGCCGGGGTTCGTCTCGATACCGCCGGTGACGCCGGTCGCGAGTCCCTCGACCATGAGCTCGGGGGTGGCATCTCGGGTACCGAGCGCTCCGCTCGAAGCGTAGTCCTCCTCGTTGGTGAGACCCGGGGTGGCGGTGTGCGCGTCGGTCGCGCCGATCAGGCCGAACATGAACGGGTTCACGCCGAGCGCTTCTTCCTGGCTGAGGCCTTCCATGAGAGCGTTGCGCGTGAACTGCAGGGGCTCGAGGTTTTGAAGCGGCAGCCCGATGTAGCCGTAGGTCCACTTCTCGAACCCGCACAGCTCGTCGGTGGTGAGGCCGGGATGGCACTCCGAGTCGCCCTTGTGCTGCGTGATCTCGACGATCGGCTCCATGGCGGCGCGCGAGGCGGCCTGCTCGGCCGTGAGCGGCGAGCCGTCGCCGAGGTTCTCCGGCTCGAACATGATCCCGTTCGACAGGTTCGAGTTGTGCGGGATGATCAGCACGTCGCACTGGCCGGGAGCGTCGAAGCAGCCCGTCGTCAGCGCCGCGTGCAGCCCCTCGGGCGTCGGCTCGTCGATGTAGCTGGTCGGCAGCGACGGCACCGTTTCGTTGCGGAAGATGACGTTGCGGTGGATGTTCTGCACGCCCGGGTTGCCGGTCCATTCGTAGCTGACGAACGTCGTGAAATCGCAGGCGTCGCTACGATCGTAGTGCTCGTCGGCCGCGTCCTGCGTGTCCACCCAGACAAGCGACGCCCGGTCGGTGCAGATCGTCCCGTCGACGCCGCAGAACGCGAAGCGCACCGGATTGCTAGGGACGCTGAGCGAGCCGAAAGCGACGATGCCGGGTCCGGCCGTCTGGCTCATCTGCGGAATGGCCGCGCGAAAGTCGACGCAGACCTGATCGTTGTACTCCGGCAGGTGGGCGGGGTCCTGGCAGATCTGCACCTCGCCGATCGTTTCGGCATGATCGGTCACGGCCGCGAAGTCGATGCGACGACGCAGCTGGGCGCTGCGCTGCGCCACCCCTCCGCCGTCGTAGGGCGGCAGGTCGATGGGCATCCCCTTGGCGAAATCGTAAGCGTCGCGGGGCCCGGAGCGCACGTCACCGCTGATCGCGTCGAACGAGTAAGTGGTGTGGACGTGGGTTTCCCCGAACAGGGGGGTCCTCAGCGCGTCGAAGTCGACACAGTCGTCGCGCGTCTCGGTTCGCTGCCACGGCGGCGGACCGTCGAGCTGCGCATAGGAAGGCTGGACGGCGCCCACCATGGCGGCCGACAGCAGTGCTGCCCCAAGTGGGTATCGTGCGATCATGCTCCCTCCCCGTCGCAACCGACGTCGTCCGGCCATGCAACTCTGTTTCGGGCCTCCAATCAAGCGGCTTTTTCCTCGCGTTCGCGCCAGAGCGGTGCCACACGGCCAACTCCGGCGACCCGGCGAAGCGCCCGGGCGAGCTTGTCCGGGTCCCGGCGTCGAGACACACTCTCGGCGCGACGGCGGCTCGGGCCGGCAGGTCGCGTGGAGAAACGTGATGTCGCGTGCGCGAGCCGGGTTGCTGCTGTGGGGCGCGGCCTGCCTGCTGGTCCCCCTTCCTTATTATGTAGTCGCCGACGGCAGTGTCCCCGTGGTTCGCTTCGCCATGATGGCCGCGGTCGCCGCCTTCTACTCGGCGTTCGTCGACGGCTCGGGCGTCGCCTGGATCCTGACCTCGATGCTTGCGGCACACGCGGTGCTGTTCGCGCTGGTGCTGGCCGTGGTCGCCGCGCTGATTGCCCGTCTCCTCCCGCCAGGCGCCCGCACGAAGACGGTCGCCTCGCTCATCGTAGCCGGCTTCGTGGTGGCCGTCGTCTTCGACGTGTACCGCACACCGTTCGATGATGCCTGGGTGCGCACGAGCTGGCCCGGACTGTTCCAGTGACCCCATGCCGGGAGCCGTGAAATCGCTGCTCGATCTCGGGCTCGCGTCCGCGCTTGCAGGCGTTCTCGCGCTGGTCGGCGCGAGCGCGGGCAACGCCCGGGCGTTCGAGCGAACCGAACAGCGCGAGGGCTGCGCCGGCCACGAGCCGCTGCGGCAACCTTTCTTCGGCGACCTTCACGTCCACACCACCTACTCGTTCGACGCCTGGGCGCAGGGCACCGTGAATACCCCACGCGACGCCTATCGCTTCGCGCGCGGCGAGTCGGTCGGCGTGCAGCCCTACGGCAGCGGCGGCAAGCCGCTGCGTACCGTCCGGCTCGACCGGCCGCTCGACTTCGCGATGGTGAGCGACCACGCCGAGATGCTCGGCGAGACCGAGCTGTGTCGCACGCCCGGCAGCGCCGCCCACGACAGCCTCACGTGCGTGCTCATGCGCCGCTGGCCGGCGCTCGGCTACATGATCGTGAACAGCCAGTGGGTCGAGCGCGGCGCGCGCGGCCCCGACGTCTGCGGGAGCGATGGGCAGGTATGTCGCGACGCGGCGCTCACCCCGTGGATCGCCATCCAGGACGCCGCCGAGGAGTTCTACGACCGCACCGCAAAGTGCCGCTTCACGACGTTCGTCGGCTTCGAGTGGAGCGGCACACGCGTGGGGATGATCCACCGCAACGTCGTGTTCCGCAACGCGAACGTGCTGCGCACTCCACCCAACGCCGCCGACGATCGCAACGACGAGACCCGTCTGTGGACCGCGCTCCACGACGACTGCATCGCCGGCGACGAGGGCTGCGACGCGCTCGCGATTCCCCACAACTCCAACCTGAGCGAGGGCAGCATGTTCTGGACGGTCGGCACCGACGGAACGCCGCTCGATGCCGCCGTGGCGCGCCGGCGCAGCCGGCTCGAGCCGCTCGTCGAGATCACGCAGCACAAGGGTGATTCGGAGTGTCGTGCGAACGCCGGCGACGAGCTGTGCGACTTCGAGACCTTGACGTTCGCTAACGTCGCCGGCCACGCGAGCCGGATGTTCCGCTCACCCGTGCCACCGAACGTCTACGTTCGCGAGGCGCTGCTGGAGGGCTTGCAGCAGCAAGCGCGCCTCGGCGCCAACCCGTTCAAGCTGGGAATCATCGGCTCCAGCGACACACACCTCGGCACCCCGGGGCTCGTCGACGAGGACGCGTTCGTCGGTCACGCGGCCGGAACGGTGAGCGCACGGCTCGAGATCCCGCCGCTGCCCGACCATCCCCTGTTCAACCCCGGAGGCCTGGCGGTGCTGTGGGCCGAGGAGAACTCGCGCGACTCGCTGTTCGAGGCCATGCGCAGACGCGAGGCGTACGGCACCAGCGGGCCGCGCATCGTGCTGCGACTGTTCGGCGGCTGGGACCTCGACGACTCCCTGTGCGAGTCGCCCGATTTCGCGGCCCGCGGCTACGCCGGCGGCGTTGCGATGGGCGGCGATCTGGCGCCGCCGCCGTCGACCGCGGCGGCACCGACGTTCGCCGTGCGCGCGCTGCGCGATGCCGGCACGGCCGGGCGCCCGGGCACGCCGCTCGAGCGCATCCAGATCGTGAAGGGCTGGCTCGCCGACGGCGAGCCGCGCCAGCGCGTGTACACCGTGGCGGGCGGGCCCGCCGGCGATGCCGGCTTGGATCTCGATACGTGCACGCTCGACGGGTCGGGCGACGACCAGCTCTGCGCGGTCTGGCGCGACCCCGACTTCGACGCCGCCGCCGGTGCCGTCTACTACGCCCGCGTGGTCGAGCGGCCCAGCTGCCGCTGGTCGTGGAGAGCCTGCCGCGAGGCCGAGGTCGAATGTGACGGATTGCTCGCTCCCGACGGCCCGCTGGCCTCCTGCTGCGATTCCGAGGTGCCGAAGACCATCCAGGAGCGCGCGTGGAGCTCGCCGATCTGGTACACCCCGGCACCGGTCGCCCGAGCCGGCGACGGGTAGCCGTCCGCGGGCCCGGTCAGGCCCTCGACCGAGTTACGACCACGACCTTTCGCCCGTTTCGTCGAAATCCCGTACGATATAGGGAGGTGATGCGGGCGCGGACTCGAGCCGCCCCGCCAGGCGAGCGATCGCCAGGAGGATAGCAACGTCGCAACCAAACTGTTCGTAGGGAACCTTCCTTTTTCGACCACGCAGACCGATCTCGAGGAGCTCTTTTCCGAGCACGGTGAGATCCGCGAGGTCTTCATACCCACAGATCGCGATTCCGGTCGGCCCCGCGGCTTCGCGTTCGTGGAGTTCGTCGATGGAGCCGTCGCAGCCGGTGCGATCGAGAAGCTCGACGGGCACGAGATCGACGGACGGGCGCTGCGGGTGAACGAGGCACAGGACAGGCCTCCGAGGGCTCCGCGCGCGCCGCGGTCTTTCGGCGATGACGGCGGCGGCGGGTTCGACCGTCCCAAGCGTCACAAGCCGAAGGGCAGCCGCAAGAACGCTCGCGCGCGCAAGCGCGGATTCTAGACCCGCACGACCTCGGGGGCGTCGAGGCCCGGCCGCTCACCGGGGCCGGGCGTGATCGTGAACGCGTCGACGTTGTGCGGGAGCCAGCGCTTCTCGCCGTCGCTACGCGATGTTTCCCCGAGATAGCTGAAGATCATGTCGCGCAGGCGCTCCGGCAGCTCGCCGGTGGGCACCTGCGCCAGGAAGTCGGCGATGCGCACGCCGCGTTCGGAGTGCGGCTCGCAGCAGTCGCTGACGTCGAGTGTCGCGCCGATGCGCGTGCGCTCGAACGGAACGCCGAGGCCTTCGAGGTGCTCGCTCAGATCCTCGCTGAACCAGGTCGGACGGTCGTTCTCTCGTTCCCAGAACGACGATGAGAGCTCGTTCAAGCTGTCGTTCGACGCGATCAGCACCGCCAGGCGGCCGCCGTCGCGAACGAGCTCCAGCGCGTTCCCGAGCGCGACCTCGGGATCTTCCATGTAGTAGAGCGAGTGCACCATCATGACGAGGTCGAAGCGTCGCGCCTCGTCGAAGTCCTCGAAGCTGACGTTGCGCGTCTCGACCTGAACGTTCCGGTCGTCATCGAACCCCATGCGCTCCGTGAAGCGCTCGCACTGTCGCGAATCGGGCTCAAGCCCGACGTAGGAAACGACGGCCGCGTGCTCCGCCCCCGCGGCCAGGATCCCCTTGTCCAGGTCTCCGGCGCCGCATCCCACGCTCAGAACGTGCGCGCGTTCGGTCGAGAGCTCGGGAATCACGTCGTCGGTGAACCAGGCGAGGATTCGCTCGCGCTGGTTGCTGGCCGCCTCGTAGGCCGCCATGCAGGTCGCGTAGCGCTCCCCCTGCAGCGGCTCCACGCGGTCGAGATCCCGCAGTTCCTGACGGATATCGGTGATAATCATGCTACCTCTGGGTCGTTCGGCGCGGCGAAAGATCCCCCTGCAGATAGGGTTACCGCGGCGAGGTCAAGCGCGCGACGCGGATCAGTCGAGGGCGCGTGCCCGATCCATGTCTCGCCACGCCTTGTTGCCGTAGATCACCGCGGCGAGAAAGAACACCCCCGCTGACCGCGTTCCAGGTACCGATCCAGAGGCCGCCCGGATCGGTCGCGCTGTTGGAAAGCGCATTCGCCAGCGCGCCCCCCCCAGGTACATGCGGAGGAACAGCAGGCTCGTCGCTTGCGCTTTCCATGATTCCGGAACCGCCCGCCCGACAGTTCCGATCGGTGCGAATCCTCCACCGGTCTCGGCATACCGAGACCGGCGCAACTGCGCCGCGTGACCGCGCCCGGCGCGCGGCAGCTCGGTTGGCCCCGTTGTTGCTTGGTTTGCTCCGTCCGTTTGGTCGCGTGGGGGGTGTGCGTCCGGCGATCGAGTCGCTCCGTCGTGCCGTTGTCAGGGCCACGACGTGCTCGCGGACGGGCGACTGCGGTCTGACGAAAAGGAGAGAATCATGCTCACCCGTCGCTGTCGGTTCCATGCCGCGTTTCGTGTCCTCGGCCTCACCACGCTCGTGGTCGCCGGCTCTGCCGCGCCATCGGTGGCGGGAAGCCTGGGCGTTCTCGGCAACCTCGACCTGCACGGCTCCCTGGGCGAGGGCCGGCACACTCGCTACGTGCCGCCGCTGTCCAATCCAATTTTCAACGAGACTCCGTACATCACGACCGAGCTGCGGCCGTTCTACATCCACCAGGAGATCCCGAGCGGCTTCCCATCGAGCGGCGGCCAGATCGACGTCGGCGCGCTACAGATCCGCGTGGCGTTGACCGAGCGTCTCGGATTCATCGCAACGAAGGATGGGTACGCCAACATCGATTTCGACAAGAACCTTCCGGACGACGACGGCTTCGCGAACCTCGGGTTCGGCTTCAAGCTCGCCGCCCTGACGCTTCCGCAATACGAGACGATCCTGTCCGTCGGCGTCCGCTACGAGGCGCCCTCGGGCAACCTGGGCACCGCGGGCATATCCCTGCAGGGCGGCGGCGACGGCTTCGTCGACACGTTCGTGACCGGCGCGACCGCCATCGGCGATCTCGGGCTGCAGGCGAGCTACGGGTGGAACGTGGCGGTCGACCGCGACCACGACACGTCGATCTTCCACTACTCGGTCCACGCGGACTACGAGCTGTTCTCGAACTTCTTCCCGCTGTTCGAGATCAACGGGTTCACGCCGATCGACGACGGCAAGCGTGTCCCCGGCAAGTTCGACGGCGTGGATCTCGTGAACTTCGGAAGCACGAGCCGCGAGACGATGATCACCGCGGCCGGTGGGATTCGCTACCGGTTCACCGATCACATCCAGATCGGCAGCGGCGTCGAGGGGCCGCTCAAGGACGAGAAGAACAGCATCATGGACTGGCGTGCCTACGCCGACATGGTGTTCTCGTTCTGAACCCGCGCCCCGCACCGACCGGAAGGCTGCTCGAAAACTCCGGACCCGCTCAAGCCGCGGCGATCTGTGTCGAGATCGCCGCGGCAACATCCACGGCGCGCTCGCGCCAGCTCGCCGCGCCGGTATCGACGACGAAGCGCGTGACCGTCGGCCACTCCGCAGGCGGCTCGAGCTCGGCCACGCTGATCGGATAAACGTCCGGACCCGCCTCCGAGATCGACGCTGCGGCCTCGGCCCGTCGCCGCAGGCGCTCGCGGATGGCCCCGGCCGGTGCTCGTGTCTCGATCAAGAACACCGGCACCCCGCGCTTGCTCGCCCAGGCACGCACCGCATCTCGCCAGCCTCGCCGCGAGAACGTGGCATCGAGGATCGCCGCCCGGCCCGACTCCACCACCGGTGCGGCGCGTTCGAGCATCGCATCGTAGACCCTGTCCCGGTCGGCCAGAGCGTAGCGGCTCTCGCGCGCCGCCGCCGCATCGCCGTCGACGAGCTCGCGCCGCCTGCGCACCCGGTCCGATGCGATGGATACGGCGTGCAGCTCGTCGGCGATCACGTCGGCGACCGTGCTCTTGCCGCTGCCGACGACGCCGCAGGTCAGGACCAGGGCCGGCGCACGCGGACGCGTCAGGGTGGAAACGACGAGCTCGAGATGGTCGCGCGCGCTCTCGGCCGCCGCGGTCCGCTGTGCGCTCGCGATGCGCAGGTCGGCCGCCGCGATCGCGGCCACCTTGGCGCGCACGCTTGCCCGATAGCCGACGAAGTAGTCGACCACGGGATAGAGGCCGAAGTCGTCGATCTCGGCGGCGTACACACGCAGCAGGCGGGCGGCGAGATCGGGGCGATCCCGGTAGGACAGGTCCATCGCGAGAAACGCGACGTCGGAGGCCGCGTCGATCTTGCGCAGCCGGTCGTTGAATTCGACGCAGTCGACGATCAACGGTCGGGCCTCGTCGGTTTCGAGCCAGATGTGCTGCAGGTGCAGGTCGCCGTGTCCGTCGACGGCGAGCCCCGACAGCCGCCTCGCCTCGAAGTGAACCGCCAGCTCCTCGAACGCCGCGTCCATGCGACCCCGGGCGGCGTCGAGCGTCGCGGCGGCGTCGATCGTGGAGGCCGCCGCCTCGAGCACGGCGAAGTTCTCGCGCACGGGCGCCTGGACGCGTTCGAGCCACTGCTCACGCGGAAAAGGTGCCGGCCTGCCGAGTCGATGCTCGACGTGGAAGCGGGCGACCGTGCGCGCGATGCGATCGATCTGACCGGCATCGAGCGATGATTCCGAGAGCAACGACAGCGCGTCGCGGGCGGCCGGCAAGCGCCGCATGACGACGCAGTGCTCGACCGCCTCGCCGTGCTCCACCGTCCCGGCGAGGCTCTCGGCCACCTCTCCGATCCACACCCGGTCGCCATCACGCCGCAGTGGCGCGACACCGAGATACACCCCCGGTGCAAGACGGCGATTGAGCTCGATCTCGCGCAGGCAATCGGCGTTGCGCCTGGCCTGGGTCGAGAAATCGACGAAGCCCAGATCCACCGGCTTGCGGAACTTGTAGACGCGCTCGCCGGTGAGGAAGACCAGCGAGATGTGCGTCTGCACCAGCTCGATCTCGCCCGACGCCGAAGGGTCGTGCGGATAGGCGCCGGGCGCGGACAGGGCGCCGATGTCGATCTGATCGCTGTCCATCGGTACTCGAACCTGTGAAATCTCCACCCTCGACGGGCCGGCTCAGCCGGGCTCGACGTGCACGGTGACGTCGTCGATGCCCAGCTTCTCGCGCAGCAGGTCCTCGATGGCGCTGGCCACCTCGTGTGACGCTGCCGTGGACAGCTCGCCGTCGACCGTCACCACCACGTCGGCAACCACACCGGTTGCCGTAGCCCGTGAGCGGACGCGACGCACGTCGCGCACCGCGCCCACCGCCGAGACCGTGCGCACGACCGCGCCCGGGTCGGCGCCGGCGCGGTCGACGAGAACCGGGACCACGCGGCGAAAAAGGTCGTAGGCGAGGTAGAAGACGAGGCCGGCGATCAGCAGCGCCACCACTCGATCCAGCCACACGTAGCCGCGGGCCGCCAGCTGCCAGCCGCCGATCACCGCCAGCGTGGTGAAGACGTCGCCGAGCGTGTGGCGTGCGTCGGCGCGCAGGAGATCCGAGTCGACCCGTCGTGCCCAGTAACCTTCCCAGCCGGCCAGCGCGAGGTTGATCACGAGCACGCCGACCATCACCGCCAGGCCCCACGAGCTGCCGACCACTTCCGCGCCGGCGCGACCGACCGCACGCATCGCGACCTCGAGCGCCACCACCGCCAGCAGCAGGGCCAGACCGAATACCGCCAGGGATTCGAACTTGCGGTGTCCGTAGGGATGGTCCCGGTCGGGCGGCGCAGACGACGACCCGGCTACCGCAAACGCGACGACGTTGTTGACGACGTCGGTGAGCGAGTGAACGGCGTCGCCGAGAACGGCCGCCGAGCCGGTCGCGAGGCCCACCGACAGCTTGGCGGCGAGCACCATCGCATTGGCGACGCCCTCGAGCAGCAGGACCCGGCGGACCGTTTCAGCCCGCAGCGACATGATAGGTAGCGTAGAGCCCGGCGACGTAGACGAGGACGATCAGCGCCGGACCCGGCTCGAGCAGCCACAGACGCCGCTCCGACCGGTTGAGCACGTCGAGCATGGCCAGCCCCATGAGAATACAGGCGGACAGGGCTCCGGTGAGCAGCGCCGGCTCCACGTCGCCGAGAATCGGCCGTGCACCGTGAACCAGGTCGAGCGGCACGAGAGCGGCCATGTTGAAGCAGTTGCTGCCGAGCAGGTTGCCCACCGCCAGCGCATAGGCGCCCGAGCGCACGCTCGCGACCGACACCGACGCCTCGGGAAGCGACGTGGTGAGCGCCAGCAGCACCATGCCACCGAAGCCGTCGCCGATGCCGAGCCCGGACGACAGCGTCGCGGCCGACGACGCGAGATACGGGGCCGCCACCACGATCACTAGCGCCGCCACACCGAAGCCGGCGAACGCCGGACCGAGGACCGCAGGCCGGGGCCGTTGCGCAGCCACCTCACGCTCGGCGCGAAAAGGCGGCTCGTCGCGGTTGGTGTGGATCAGCCGCATGCCGAGCACGTAGCCTGCGCCGATCGCGATCGTCGCCCAGCCCAGCGCCAGGATCGCGACGCTGCCGCCCACGACGATCCCCAGCCCGGCGATGAGCGTGAGGCACAGGGCCAGCGTGCCCACGAGCGCCTGGTTGATCGCCACGCGCGTCAGGACGCGCGTGTGACGGGTGAGCAGGTCGGCCATGCCGAGCAGCATCATGTTGGCCATGCTCGAGCCGAACAGATCGCCCACGGCGAGGCTCGGGTGCCCCTGCCACACGGCGTTGATGTCGGTGAAGAGCTCCGGCAGCGACGTGGCGGCGGCGACCAGGATCGCGCCCACCCACATTCCGCCAAGTCCCGTGCCTTCGGCGATCGTGTGGCCGTCGCGTGCCAGCCGAACGCCGGCCGCGGCCACGGCAACGGCACTGAGCGCGAACATGACCCACGCGGACACGTGCGAGCCTTAGCGCGGGGCTCTTCTCGTTCCAATTGCGAGCCGCCGGGCGCACGGATTCCCAGCATCGAGAATCGAGCGGTCGATTCCCGCCAGCGATAAGAACCGGATGGCGGCGGAACGTGCGCATTGCACACGTCCCGCCGCTTTCGGGTGTGGCATGGATCGTGCTGATTACCCATGGGAAAGGGAGCCGGGCAATGAGGTCCGGCCGACCGACGAGAACGTCACGGCGAAGGAGAGGGAGCATGGCCGTACGCAAGAAGACCGCGAAGAAGAAGACCACGCGCAAGGCGAGCGGCAGCTCGGCGCGAACGCGCGCGAGCGATACGCTGGCGACGCTCGAGGAGCAGCTGCCGGCGCGGCTGACCGAGTACTCCAAGCGCGTGGAGAAGGCGCTCGACCGGCTCGAGAAGGCGATCGCCGACGAGCGGAAGAAGACCGGCAAGGAGGCGACACGGCTGCTGCGGCTGGCCAGCCGTCGCGTGGGCGAGCTCGAGACCAAGGGCCAGGCCGCATGGCGCAAGCTCTCGACGCCTTACCGGCGCGACGCGGCGAAGCTGTTGCACCGGCTCGAGAAGGCGATCGCGCCCCCGCCAGGCGCCCGCGCGTCGAAGACGAAGAGAAAGAAATAGGCCGTGCGCCGCCAGCACGACCGCGAGACGAGGAGGACGATCCGATGCTGGTTTCGGAGTGGATGACACACCCGGTTCACACCGTGAAGCCCCACGACAACGCGATGCACGCCAGGGAGCTGGTCGAGGTGCATCGCATCAACCAGCTTCCGGTCACGAAGAGCGACGAGGTGGTCGGAATCGTGAGCGACCGCGACCTGCGCGACGCGTACCCGTCGGTGTTCGAATCGGCCGCCGAGGGTACGACCCACGCCGAGGGGTACACGGCGCCGGATCAGATCACGATCGAATCGATCATGTCGCCGAACGTTCTGACCGTGACGCCCGACACCTCGCTGGTGGAGGCGGCGCGGCTGATGCGAACCGAGCGCATCGGCGCGCTGCCGGTGGTCGAGAACGGCAAGATCCGCGGGATCCTCGCCCGCAGCAACGTGATCGAGGCGTTCCTGGCGCTCGCCGGGTCGGGCGACGACGAGCGCTGATCCCCGTACCGCGGCCGGCGTCGCTCAGGACGCGCCTGTCAGCAAGGCGAGAAAGTCGCCCTCGGTGAGGATGCCCACGAGCTCGCCGCCGTCGACGACGGGCACACAGCCGACCTTGTTCTCGAGCATCAGGCGCGCGGCCTCGCCCAGGTCTGCTGCCGGTGCGATCACGACCACGTTCGATTCCATGACCTGCTTCACCGGATAGCTCTCGAGCATCTTCTGGTGCGCGGCCGCGCCCTGGCCGAGAGACCAGGCCAGCGCGCCGTGGAAGATGTCACGACGGCTGATCACGCCGGTCACCTCGCCGGAGTCGTCGAGCACGACCACGTGGCGAAATCGCCCGACCTTCATGAGCTCGTCGGCCACCGACAGTGAATCGTTGTGGTTCACCGTACGCACCTCGCGCGTCATCGCTTCGCTCACGGCGAGGCCGCTGTCGATCCGCGGTGCGGACGAGCCCGGAGTCGCCGGTTCCGCGGACGCCCCCTTCGACTCACGCTCGGTGCCGCCGGTGGTGCCCTCGTAGTGCGAGCGCGCGCCGCCGACCGCGGCATCGATCTCGGCCTTGAGCCGCCCCGCCTCGTGCTCGAGCTCCTCGAGGCCGGTGCAGTCGTCGGTGATGGTCGGCGCGCCGCCGTCCTTGGTGTAGCTGCATGCGTAGACGATGCAGAGCCGTGACACCTCGTGGCGTGTGTCGGCCGGCCCCACCGTCTGCACGTTCAGCTCGATGTTGATCTCACGTGACATGATGTCGTGTCGACTCCTCGCGCGGCGTGCGCCGTCAGCTCCACCAGCTCTGCAGCACTCGAATGTAGTTCGCCCTCTCGTAGGCGCTCGGATCGGGACAGCGCGTGAGATCCATGCTGGCCTGCATCTGGCGCAACGAGTCGTACTCGTTCTGCTCGAGCCACTCGCGAATGTCCTCGCGTACGCGGCCGAGGTAATCCGACCCGAACTGCAGCAGTGCGGAGACCATCTGCACCGCATGCGCGCCGCACATCACGGCCTTCACCGCATCGAGGCCGCAGTGGACCCCGCCGCTCACGGCCAGCGAGCTGCTGACGCAGCCCGAGAGGATCGCGAGCCAGCGCAGCCGTAGCAACAGCTCCGACGAATCGGACAGGCGCAGCTGATGGCGCACCTCGAGCTCGTCCACGTCGATATCGGGCTGGTAGAAGCGGTTGAAGATGATGAGCGCGTCCGCACCGGCGCTGTCGAGCTGGGCCGCGAAGTGCGGCAGCGACGTGTAGAAAGGCGACAGCTTGACGGCCACCGGCACGTTCACGCGACCCTTCACGGCGCGTACCAGATCCAGCGTGGCCTGCTCCAGGCCTCGCGCCGGCTGGGCCGGATCGGTGGCGACCGCGTAGACGTTGAGCTCGAGCGCATCGGCGCCGGCTTCCTCGATGAGCGATGCGTACTCCAGCCATCCTCCCGGCGTCGTCCCGTTGAGCGATCCGATCACGGGAATATCGATCGCCTGCTTCAGCCGGGCCAGCTGCTCCAGATACTCGTCGGGACCGAGCGCGAACGCCTCGGGGCTCGGCGTGTAGCTGAGCGCCTCGGCGAACGATTCCTCGTGAGGGTCGGTGGCGTGGTGGGTCGCGAGCTGCTCGCCGACGATCTGCTCCTCGAACAGCGAGTGCATGACGATCGCGGCCGCACCCGCATCTTCGAGCTGGCGCGCGGCATCGAGATCGTCGGCCAGCGGCGATGCGCCGGGCATGAGCGGATTGGGCAGCTCGAGTCCCATGTAGGTCGTGGATAGATCCATGGCGTTCCCTACTCCTCGTCGGCGCCCGGAACCGAGACACCGGCAAGCTGCTGGTACACGGCCAGCCGCTGGGCCGCATCGCGCTCGGCCTTCATCAGTAGACGCTCGAAGTGCCTGCGGTCGATCTTCTCGGCCATCCGGAAGCGCGCCTCGTTGCGCATGTACTGGCGAGCCGTGAACTTCGGCGTGCCCGAATCGAGCTGCAGCGGCGGCTGGCCGTCGGCGATGCGACGCGGATCGAAGCGGTACAGCGGCCACACGCCCGACCCGACGGCCAGCTTCTGCTGGTTGGCGCCGAACGCGAGATCGTATCCGTGGGCGATGCAGTGCGAGTACGCGATGATGAGCGAGGTACCGGGATACGACTCCGCCTCCTGGAACGCGCGCAGCGTCTGCTGGTCCTTCGCACCGAACGCGACGCGCGCCACGTACACGTCGCCGTAGCTCATGGCCATCATGCCGAGATCCTTCTTGTGCTTCTCCTTCCCCGCGACGGCGAACTTGGCCGCCGCCGCGAGCGGCGTGGCCTTGGACTGCTGCCCGCCGGTGTTCGAGTAGACCTCGGTGTCGAGCACCAGCACGTTCACGTCGCGCCCCACCGACAGCACGTGGTCGAGACCGCCGAAGCCGATGTCGTACGCCCAGCCGTCGCCACCGACCAGCCACACGCTCCTGTCCACGAGATGCTCTGCGATCGGTGCCAGACGACCCGCGGCCGGATCGACGTCGACGATCTCGGCGAGCCGGACGCGCAGCGCCGCGACGCGCTCGCGCTGCGCGGCGATGCCGGCCTGGTCGCTCTGATCGGCCCCGAGCAGGTCGCCGACGAGGCGCTCGCCGATGTGCGACGCGAGCTGCTCGAGCAGCCTGGCCGCCTCGGCGCGCTGGACGTCGATCGCGACGCGCATACCGAAACCGAACTCGGCGTTGTCCTCGAACAGCGAGTTCGACCACGCCGGCCCGCGGCCGTCGCGGTTCGTGGTATAGGGCGTCGTCGGCAGGTTGCCGCCGTAGATCGAGGAGCAACCCGTGGCATTGGCGATCAGCGTGCGATCGCCGAACAGCTGCGTGAGCAGCTTGAGGTACGGCGTCTCGCCGCAGCCGGCGCAGGCACCGGAGTACTCGAACAGCGGCTCGAGCAGCTGCGACGTCTTCACGTCGATGCGCGAGCTCGTGAGATCGGGCTCGGGCAGGTCGAGAAAGAAAGCGTAGTTCTCGCGCTCGTGGTCGCGCAGCGGAGCAACCGGTTCCATGTCGATGGCCTTGTGCCGAGGATTCGACTTGTCCTTTGCGGGACAGATCATCACGCAGAGCTTGCAGCCGGTGCAGTCCTCCGGGGCCACCTGCAGCGTGTAGCGCAGGCCGGCCGGCTCCCGCGATCGGAAATCCGTCGACGCGAACGTCGCCGGCGCACCCTCGAGGCACCCCGGCTCGTACACCTTCGCGCGGATCGCGGCGTGCGGACACGCAAGCACGCACTTGTTGCACTGGATGCAGAGCTCGCGATCCCACACCGGGATCGCTTCGGCGAGGCCGCGCTTCTCCCACTTCGCGGTGCCCAGCGGCCACGTGCCGTCGACCGGGAACGCGCTCACCGGCAGCAGGTCGCCCTTGCCAGCCAGCATCACCGCCGACACGCGCTTGACGAACTCGGGGGCCTGCTCGGGAACCACCGGGCGTCGCGGGTGCTCACTGGTGGCCGCCGCCGGAACCGTCACCTCGTGCAGATGCGAGAGCGCGAGATCGACGGCAGCCTCGTTGCGACGCAGCACCTCGGGACCCTTGCGCTGGTAGGATCGCTCGATGGCCTTCTTGATGTGGGCGATCGCCACGTCGCGCTCGAGGATCTCCGAGATGGCGAAGAAGCAAGTCTGCATGATCGTGTTGATGCGCCGGCCGACACCCGTCTCGTCGGCGACCTCGTACGCGTCGATCACGTAGAAGCGCAGCCCCCTGGCGATGATCTGATCCTGCACCTCGCGTGGAAGATGGTCCCACACCTCGTCCGGCCCCCAGCGTGCGTTGAGAAGAAACGTCGCGCCGGGGCTCGCGCACGCGAGCACGTCGAGCTGCTCGAGCAGCGAAAACTGATGGCATGCCACGAAGCCCGCCTTCTCGATCAGGTACGACGAGCGCACGGGCCGGGGCCCGAATCGCAGGTGCGAGATCGTCACCGCGCCCGCCTTCTTCGAGTCGTACACGAAGTAGGCCTGCGCGTAGTCGCCGGTGGCCTCGCCGATGATCTTGATGCTGTTCTTGTTCGCCCCGACGGTACCGTCGGAGCCGAGGCCGAAGAAGACCGCGCGCTTGACGTCGTCCGCCTCGATGTCGAGCGTCGGATCTACTGCCAGCGAGGTGTGCGACACGTCGTCGACGATGCCCACCGTGAAGTGGTTTTTCGGATCCGTGCCCGTCAGCTCGTCGAGCACGGCCTTGACCATGGCCGGCGTGAACTCCTTCGAGGACAGGCCGTAGCGACCACCGGTCACGCTCGGCGCGAAGCGCCTGGCGACGAATCCCTGCTCCCGGGCCTCGTACAGCGCGGTGACGACGTCCTGGTACAGCGGCTCGCCTACCGCACCCGGCTCCTTCGTCCGGTCGAGCACGGCAAGCGCTTTCACCGTCCGCGGCAGGGCGGCAGCGAAGTGCATCACCGAGAACGGCCGGAACAGCCGTACCTTGAGCACGCCCACCTTTTCGCCGCGCTCGACCAGCCAGTCGACCGTCTCGTGCACTGTCTCGGCACCCGAGCCCATGATCACGATCACACGCTCGGCCTCGGGGTGTCCGGCGTACTCGAAGAGCCCGTAGCTGCGACCGGTGCGCTCGGCGAATCGATCCATCTCGTCCTGGACCGTATCGGCGCACGCCAGGTAGAACGGATTGATCGCCTCGCGGGCCTGGAAGAACGCGTCGGGGTTCTGCGCCGTCCCCCTGAGCACGGGCCGGTCCGGCGTGAGCGCCCTTGCCCGGTGCGCGGTGACGGCGTCGGCGTCGATCAGGGAGTGCAGGTCGTCGTCGGAGAGCGGCTCGATCTTCGCGATCTCGTGCGAGGTACGGAAACCGTCGAAGAAGTGCAGGAACGGCACGCGCGTGCGGAGCGTTGCCGCCTGGGCGATCGCCGCGAAGTCGTGGGCTTCCTGTACCGTGCTCGAGGCGAGCAGCGCGAACCCCGTCTGCCGGCAGGCCATCACGTCGGAGTGGTCGCCGAAGATCGACAGCGCGTGCGTGGCCACCGTGCGCGCCGCCACGTGCATGCAGAACGCGGTCAGCTCGCCGGCGATCTTGTACATGTTCGGGATCATCAGGAGCAGACCCTGCGACGCCGTGAACGTCGTCGTCAGCGCTCCTGCCTGCAGCGCCCCGTGAACGGTACCGGCAGCGCCGGCCTCCGACTGCATCTCGACGACGTCGGGAACCGCGCCCCAGATGTTCGCCCGGCCGTGCGCCGACCAGTCGTCGGCCAGCTCACCCATCGGCGAGGCCGGCGTGATCGGGTAGATCGCGATCGCCTCGCTGGTCCGGTACGCGACCGACGCCGCAGCCTCGTTTCCGTCGACGATCACGAACGATCGATCCGTCATGCGCGATGGCTCCGTCACGTCGTACCCGGACCGGCTATGCGGAGCCGTCGGCCGCGAGCCGCCTGGCCACGCCGGGAAGCGAGTCCGGGGTCAGAGATATCGTGTCGATCCCGATCGAGGCGAGGTACTCGGCGAACTCCGGATAATCGCTGGGCGCCTGACCGCAGATACCGACCTTGCGCCCCTTGCCGTGGGCTCGCTCGACGACCATCGCGATCAGACGCTTGACCGCAGGATCGCGCTCGTCGAACAGCGGCGCAAGAAGCTCCGAGTCACGGTCGATCCCCAGGGTCAGCTGGGTGAGGTCGTTCGAGCCGATCGAGAAGCCGTCGAACAGCTCACTGAACTCCTCGGCCAGGATCACGTTGCTCGGAATCTCGCACATCACGTACACCTCGAGCCCGTTCTCGCCGCGGCCGAGACCGTTCTTCTCCATCTCGGCCAGGACCCGCCGGCCCTCGTCGAGCGTCCGGCAAAACGGCACCATCACCTTGACGTTGGCGAGCCCCATGTCGTCGCGCACCCGTCGTATGGCCGTGCACTCCAGCGCGAACGCCTCGCGGTAGCGCTCGTGGTAATAGCGCGACGCGCCACGGAACCCGATCATGGGGTTCGACTCGTCCCCCTCGAAGTCCGCACCGCCCAGAAGCCCCGCATACTCGTTGGTCTTGAAGTCCGACAGCCGGACAATGACGGGCCGCGGATAGAACGCGCCGGCGATCACCGAGACCCCACTCGCCAGCTTGTCGACGAAGAGGTCCTGCGGCTCCCGGTAGCCGCGTACGCGCTCGGCGATGCGGCTGCGTACGGCGGCATCGGTGATGCGCTCGGGGTGGATGAGCGCCATCGGATGAATGCCGATCCAGCTCGACACGACGAACTCGATGCGGGCCAGGCCGACGCCGGCGCTCGGCAATGCGGCCACCTGGAACGCGATCTCGGGATTGCCGACGTTGAGCATGAGCGGAACCGACGGCGCGGGTAGCGCCTCCGGATCGATCTCCTCGCTCTCGAACGCGAGCGTTCCCGCGTACACCCTCCCCTCGTCGCCCTCGGCGCACGACACGGTGAGCTCCTGGCCCGTGGCCAGCACCTGCGTCGCGTCACCGGTACCCACCACGCACGGGATGCCGAGCTCGCGCGAGATGATCGCCGCGTGGCAGGTCCGGCCGCCGTGGTCGGTCACGACGGCGGCCGACTGCCGCAGCACGGGCTCCCAGTCGGGGTCGGTCATGGCCGCGACCAGGACCTCGCCCGGCTCGACCGTGGCGAGCTCGGACGGCGAGTGGACGACGCGCGCCGTGCCGACGGCGACCTTGTTGCCGACGTTCTTGCCGCGCACCAGCACCGGACCGTGTTCGCGGATCGTGTAGCGCTCGATCTTGGCTCGCGGCTTCTGCGAGTGAACGGTCTCGGGACGAGCCTGCACGATGAAGCACTCGCCGCTGCGCCCGTCCCTGGCCCATTCGATGTCCATCGGCGTCGGCCGCCCGTGACGCGCCGAGTAGTGCTTCTCGATCTCGATCCCCCAGCGCGCCAGCTCGAGCAGCTCGTCGTCGGACAGGACGGGCCGGCGCCGGTCGTGTGCCGTCACCCGCACCTCGCGCACCGCCTTGGTGCGGCCCTCCGCGTAGACCAGCTTGACGGCCTTGGCGCCGATCTCGCGACGCAGCACCGGGCGGAATCCCGCTTCGACGGTGGGCTTGTGTACCCAGAACTCGTCGGGATCGACGCGGCCCTGCACCACCGTCTCGCCGAGGCCCCAGGCGCCGGTGATGAGAACGACGTCGCGAAAGCCCGTCTCGGTGTCGAGCGTGAACATCACGCCCGCCGAGCCCAGATCGCTGCGCACCATCTTCTGCACTCCGACCGACAGGGCGACGTCGCGGTGGGCGAAGCCGCGCTCGTGTCGATAGGCGATCGCTCGATCGGTGAACAGCGACGCCATGCAGTCGCGGACCGCAGTCAGGAGCTGCTCGGCGCCCCGTACGTTGAGGTAGGTATCCTGCTGTCCGGCGAACGATGCCGTCGGCAGGTCCTCGGCCGTGGCGCTCGAGCGTACGGCGACGTCGGTCTCGGCCTCCCCGTACTGCTGCGAGAGCGCCGCGTACGCGGCGAGGATCTGCTCGGCGAGCGTACCGTCGATCGGTGCCGAGCGTATCTGCTGGCGGATCCGATGGCCGGTGCGCGCCAGCGCGGCCACGTCGACCACGTCGAGCGCGTCGAGCTCCCCGTAGATCCCCGCGGCGAGGCCGGCGCGCTCGATGTGATGCCGGAACGCGTCGGCCGTGATCGCGAACCCGTCGGGTACCCGGACTCCGCGGGGCACGAGCGCGGCGATCATCTCGCCGAGCGAGGCGTTCTTGCCGCCCACCTCCGGGAGCGAATCGAGGGTGACCTCGCCAAACGGAACGACGTACGAACGATTCTCTGCAGACATGGCGGAACCATAGCCGATGGAGCAAGTTCCAAGCCACCGCGGGGCGTGGGCGACCGTGGCGAGCGAGCGCCATCGGGCGGGCGACTTGCGCCCGCGCTTCGCAGAAACGAGAAGGATCGGCAAGGGGTTTGCAATCCTGGGAATGAGGGAGGGCCGCGCAAGCCGTTTCGCGTGGCACGGTCGGTGCTTGAACTGGCGGGAAGGCGCATCGTGACTGCCCGACTGGACGACCACGAATGAAGCTCCCGCCCGGCCTTACCACCGACGAGGCCCGGCGGCGTCTCGCCGAGCACGGCCCCAACACGTTGCCGGCGGCCACGGCCGAGCCGCTGTGGCACCGCCTCGCACGCCAGTTTCGCAGCCCGCTGATCTACATCCTGCTGTTCGCGCTCGTCGTCGACCTCGCCGTGTGGGCGCTCGCGGGCACCCACGGCTGGCCGCTCGAGTCGATCGCGATCGCGGTCATCCTGCTTCTCAACGCCGGGCTCGGGCTGTGGCAGGAGCACAAGGCCGAGAGCGCGCTGGCCAGGCTCGAGAAGCTCGCCGCGCCGCAGGCCTGGGTCGCACGCGACGGCGATCTCGTGCGCCTTCCCGCCGCCGAGCTCGTGTGCGGCGACGTCGTGCGGCTGGAGTCCGGCGATCGAGTACCCGCCGACGCGACGGCCGCCGCCGCCGAGAATCTGCAGGTCGACGAGTCGGTGCTGACGGGAGAATCGCTGCCGGTCGACAAGGTCGCCGAAGCGCCGCTGTTCGCCGGAACCCTCGTGGCGCGCGGCCGTGCCTACGTGGAGATCACTCGCATCGGGCAAGCGAGCGCGATGGGACGGCTGGCCGAGATGCTCGGTACGGTCGAGGCCGAGGCCTCGCCGCTGGAGCGACGCCTGCAGCGCTTCGGTCACCGCGTGGCACGCTGGGTGCTGACGCTGACCGTGGCGATCGCCGCAGGCGGGATCGCGGTGCAGGGGATCGAGCGCTTCGACGAGGTGTTCCTGTTCGCCGTCGCCCTCGCGGTTGCAGCCGTCCCCGAAGGGCTGCCCGCCGTGCTCACCGTCACACTGGCGCTCGGCGTCGAGCGCATGGCCGGCCGCGCGGCGGTGGTGCGCAAGCTGGCATCGGTGGAAGCACTCGGCTCGGTCACCGTGATCGCGACCGACAAGACCGGCACTCTCACCGAGAACCGGATGCACGTGCGCGACGTGGACACCCCCGACACCGCACGCGCGCTCGAGGCGATGGTTCTCGCCAACGACGCCGAGTCGTCGAGTGGCGCCGGCGACCCGCTCGAGCAGGCGCTGCTCGCGCACGCCGCCGACACGGATTGCGACGTCGAACGGCTGCGCGCCGGGTTCTCCCGCAGCTCGAGCCGACCGTTCGACTCGCAGTGGAAGTTCATGCGCGCGACCGGCACCCGCCACGGCCGGCCGGTGAGCTACGTGAAGGGTGCGCCGGAGGTCGTGCTCGAGCGCTGCACGATGAGCGATCGCGAGCGGGCAGCATGGGGCGAGCGCATCGACGCCCACGCCGCCGGCGGCCACCGGCTGCTCGCGCTCGCTTCCGGGGACGGCGAGACCGAGGCGGAGCTGGAGTGGCTCGGGGTGGTGCTGCTGTGGGATCCCCCTCGAGCCGAGGTGCCCGACGCGGTACGTGCCGCGCGCGCGGCGGGAATCCGCATCGTCATGATCACCGGTGATCATCCCGATACCGCCGCCACGGTAGCCCGGTCGGTGGGAATGGAGGCCGACCGCGTGGTGCGCGGCGACGAGCTCGCATCGCTCGACCCGACGGCCTTCGAGCGTGCGGTGCGCACGGCCGACGTGATGGCACGCGTCAGCCCGGAGCAGAAGCTTCGCATCGTGGAAGCGTTCCAGAGCGGTGGCGAGGTGGTGGCGGTGACCGGCGACGGTGTGAACGACGCGCCGGCGCTGAAGCGCGCCGACGTGGGCGTGGCGATGGGAGAACGTGGCAGCGACGTGAGCCGCGAGGTCGCCGACCTGGTCCTGCTCGACGACAACTTCGCCACCATCGTGGCCGCCATCGAGGAAGGCAGGGGCATCTACGAGAACATCGAGAAGTTCATCCGCTTCCTGTTCTCGACGAACCTCTCCGAGGTCATCGTCGTCACCGGCGGGGCGATGGCGGCCATCGCGCTGGGGATGCGCGACGCGGCCGGAAGCCTGCTGCTGCCGGTCACCGCGGTGCAGCTGCTGTGGATCAACCTGGTGACCGACGGTGCACCGGCGCTCGCGCTCGGCGTCGATCGCAACCCCGGCGTGCTCGAGCGCGCGCCTCGCGACCCGGCCTCACCGCTGCTCGACCGCGCCTCGCTCGCGTTCGTGCTGACCACCGGCTCGTTGAAGGCCCTGATCGCGTTCGCGATCCTCGGCCTGCTGCCGGCGTGGGGCGACGAGCCTGTCGAGGTCACGCGCACCGCGACGTTCGCGTTCCTGGCGGCCGGCCAGCTGCTGTTCGCCTATCCCGCACGTCACACCGACCTGCGCCCGCTCGGCAACCGGATCCTCGACCTGTCGATCGCGCTCAGCCTGGCCGCTCAGCTGCTGGTGCTCGCGGTCCCGCCGATCATGGCGGCGGTCGGCACCGTGTCGCTGTCGGTACAGGCGGCGGTCGCGGTCGTGGTCAGCATGACCGTCAGCTGGGCCATGGCCGAGGCCGTGACGAGGTTCATCTGGCGTCGAGCGTGACGCCGCAGGCCACGCCGGTCGCGAGCATGAGAATCCAGGCGCTCACGCGGCCGCGCGCCGTGCGTCGACCCATCGCGCGGCATCGTCTCGTCCGCGCACGGCGTTGACGGTCGCCGTCGCCGCCAGCCCCAGGGCGGCACCGAGGGTTGCCAGCGCGGTGTCACGGTGGGCATCCCACACGTCTCCCTGGGTACCCAGATAGGCCATGCCCAGATCGCCACCGAATGTCGCGGCGGCGGCCCACTCGATGAGCTCGTACCATGCCGATGTGGCGACCACGAGGTTGAGCGGCACGAAGTAGCTCCAGAAGCCACGGTCGTCGGTCAGGCGCAGGAATAGCTCACGGATGGGATAGGCGATGAGGGCGCCGTACAGGAAATGGACCAGACGATCGTAGTGGTTGCGCTCCCACCCCATCGTCGCGTTCAGCGACCGCCCGACGGCGACCTCGAGCCAGCGGTCGTAGGGAACCTCGGAGTACGTGTAGTGCGCACCCAGCTCGTGCAGACACAAGAACACGAAGATCGCCAGGTACGAACCACGTGACAGCGGCGCACGCGGATAGGACGCGACCAGCAACGCGACCAGGGCGAACACCAGCCAGTTCTCCAGCAGCCAGTCCGCTCGATAGCTGGGGGCGACCGCGAGCGCCGTGAACACGACGCAGAACAGTGCCAGCAGTATCGACAGGAACCGTCGGTGGGGATGGTGCACGGCGGGCCGAGCGTACATGCGCCGGCGGGTGAAGCACATCGGCAAACGTTTGCGTGCTTTCCATGCGTTTCGCGGCGCGCTAGTAGTAACCATCATGAAGTACTTCAAGCGAATCCTGGCGCCGACCGATCTTTCTCCCGAATCCCTCTCCACCGTCACTTACGCGGGCCACATGGCGCGCACCCAGGGCGCGAAGCTCACGATCTGCTTCGTGCCACCGACGGGCGCCATGACGTACTCGCACATCATGCCACCGGCCGACATGATCGCGATGGATGCACAGGCACGCCAGGCCGCGCAGGAGCGACTCGACGGCTGGATTCGCAAGCACCTGCGAAGCCTTCCCGGCGTCACGGTGGAGCTCGGCGAGGGAGTCCCGGAAGAGGAGATCTGCCGGATCGCCGAGGACGTCGGCGCGAGCGTGATCATCATGGCGACGCACGGCCGCAAGGGCTTCAGCCACGCGATGCTCGGCAGCGTCACGGAGCGAGTCATCCGCAACGCCCCGTGCCCGGTACTGGTCATCCGCCCGCCGAAGGCGGCGGTCGCGAAGAGGTCGGCGAAGAAGAGCGTACGCAAGAAGGCCAAACGCTCGCGCTCGTGAGCAACGGCTAGTCTGCACCGAACGCATGGCTGGCGCGGCGATTGCGGCCGCGACGCCAGGGACGATGCGCCTCGTTCTTCTCAGAACTGCAACGCCAGCGCCTGTCCTTCGCGTAGATCGGAACGCCGTGCCCGATTCGCGCACGGTACGGACGGCGTTGCCGTGGCATGAAATATGCTGCCTGCACGGCATGAAACGAACTACCAATGGAAGGCGCAGTCGGCATCTCGCCGCAGGCCTGACCTGTCTGGTCGCGTTCGTTGCCTCGGGCGTTGCGAGCTCGGCGCAAGAGCTTCCGGATACGGCCACGGTGGCGAGCGAGGTCCGGGCTGCAATCGAGCCCCAGCGGTCGAGCGTACGGAGGATCGAGATGTCGATCCGCTCGACCGACGGGGAGATCGTCAAGTGGACCGCGCGTCAGGCGCGCAAGATCGTCGGCAATCGGGTCTCGGCCGTAACGGTCATGATGGAACCCGCGACCGTTCGTGGATTCGCCCTGCTCGTCCGGGACGGCGCCGGCGCGCCGGACACGCTGTGGATGTATCTTCCACCCGTCCGGCGTGTCAGACAGCTCCAGTACGCGGGCTCGGACCAGTCGTTCCTCGGCACCGACTTCACCTACGCCGACATCGGCTTCATGGCGATGCGAACCAGTACGAGCGGCGCCGTCGAGCGCGTTCGCCACGAAGGCCAGGATGCCTACCGGCTGGAGGAGGTGCCCGTCGAGCCCGGCCTGTACTCTCGCATCGTCACCTGGGTCTCGCCCGGATCGCACCTTCCCGTCGACCGTAGCTACTACGATCGTGCCGGAGAGCTGTGGAAGGTCGCCAGCTACCGGGACGTCGCCGAGGTGGACGGCGTCGCGACGATCATGACCACGCGCGTCGAGGACAAGCAGGTCGGCGGCTGGAGCGAGATGAAGCTGAGCGAGGTCGAGTACGACGTCGACCTGTCCGACGAGCTGTTCAAGCCGGAGGCGCTTGCCGATCTCTCCGAGCGCAAGTTCCGGTAGCTGACGATTCCGGGCAGTACGGTGCCCACGGGTCGGGCCGGGTGCCCGGCTCGACGGCTACCATGAGCGAACGCGCCCGATGCGAGCGAGACGTTCGCGGAGATCAGCCCGACGCGACCGCTGCGCCGTCGGTGATCGGTGGGCTGCACTCACCTTCGAATACGCCGCCAGGCGAACCGCTTGCCGAGCCGGTACCGAACACGCGCGTCCACGCCAGTCGCGGATTCATCGTCGGGGCGCCTCGGCATGCGGTCATACTCGCGATCGGCAACCACGCTGGCCGCCGATGCGATCTCCACGCCGCGTGCGGCGCGGCTCGCCCTGTCGTCCCTCGGAGACTTCACGACATGATCCTCCCTGGTGGGCCGTATCGCGTTGTCGCGACGACCCACCCGCTCGGCCGGCGGGGAAGGATTGGTGGTTTGCCAGCTATGCGGCCAGTGCGCCGACGATCGCTGTAAGCAAGGCGTCGGCACCGTTCCTGTCTGGCATATATACCAGCACGTATCGTGCCACGTTGGCGCGTGCCCGGGCTGCCCTGCAACGCGCCGTATCCTCTCGAAAGTACGGGCTACTCAGGGCCCATGCCCATCGCGCGCGGCCACGACCGGACGACCGCCCGTCGCAACCGCGGGAAAGCAGCGGCGAGGATTCGCATTTGCGATAGGATCCTCGTGCTTGCATCGACGGTCGGCGGGACCTACGTCCGGTGGCAGCGGCGATTCCACGCGAAGTGGGCCGGCCGCGGCTCAGGAGGAGACAATGGCACTTGCGACCAGGGACATCATGACCGCCCCGGTGACCACCGTTGGCCCCGACATGAGCTTGCTGGAGCTCGAGAATACGCTGCGCACCGGCAAGATCGGCGGCGCGCCCGTGGTCGCAGACGGCAAGCTGGTCGGGATGGTCGCGCGCTCGGATATCATCCGACAGCTCGCCGTCGAGGACACCTACGCCGAGTTTGCGTACGACCTGTTCGAGCAGGTCTATGGCCTCCAGGAGCATCGCGCCGAGGACGTGGGTCAGCAGGTCGGCGAGCGCCTCACGGCACTGCGGGTGAAAGATGCGATGGTGGCCGCAGTCGACACGATCGGCCCGGACACAGACGTGAAGACCCTGGCGGCCACGATGCTGTCACACCACCACCGCCGCATGGTCGTCACCGACGCGAGCAATTCCATTCTCGGCATCGTGACGGCCAGCGATCTGGTGCGGCTGGTCGCCGACGGAGTTCTGGGCGAGACCTGAAACGCGCGGCCGCCGCGCTACTCGCGACCCGCTACTTCTGAATCGACCGCAGATACTCGACGAGAATCAGCAGGCGACCTCGGACGATCTCACTGCCGAGCGAGTCGGTACCGGCCTGGTCTGCGAATCGCCGACCCCAGATCGGCATCTCGCGTGTTCCGTGGGCGACGATCCCGGTACGCCCGTCTATGATCGCCGCCACCTCCGTCGCGTTGAACTCGCCATCACGACGCTGCGCGATCTTCGTGAGGTCGGCCGGCCGCGGCTCGAGGGCACTCGAAGCCGGCCCGTTCCCGCGCGCGTCGCTGCCGTGACACGAAGCGCAGTACTCCGTGAAGTAGCCACTACCGACCAGAACGATGAGCTCACTGGGTCTGGCGCCGCCGCCCGGGTTGGCGTGGCACGCCGGGACGAGTGTCACGAGCAACGCCAGTGCGACGATTACCACGCCGCCATTCCCACCGGTTCCCACTGATAGCATCTGCTCCTCCTCAGGCGGCGACCATCGAGACCACGGTCGCTATACTGCGCGGGAAGAACGGGGTCGAACGACGGACGAACGTCGTTCGCGCAATCGTCGGCAGCCACCCACCCGCTCTGCTTTCCCTTGAGCCGTCGCCCTGCTAAGGCCGACACGTCTCGTGCAACAGCCACAGCACGCACGGGCACCGCCGTTGACCACACCGCTGAGCAGGCCTGCGTCGAGCCCCGCCATGACATCGCATTGATACCGACCATCACAGACCTGACCAGCGCGCCGCTCGTGCACCGCTTCGGCGATCTGTTCAACCCGCCCGCGTTGACGAACTTTCGCGGCACGGTGCAGGTGGCCCTGGACATCACCGCGATCCGCGGCCTCAGCTTCCCGCCGTTCTCGTGCTCGGACTCGTTTCCTCCCGTCACCTGGTCCGACTCGGTCACTGGCGCGCTGTTCGTCGACGGACACTATTTCCCCTCGACGGGCGAGCCCGTGACGTTCACATGGCGGCCCGATCGGATCATCCGGACCGCCACCTGCCGCGGCCTCGACCTGAAGTCCGAAACGATCCTGGCCGTCGGCAAGATGGCGGCGCTGGTGCGTCTGCGGGTCACGAACGTATCGGGCCAGCGCCGCCGGGCGAGCTTGCGATTCGGCCTCAAGTCGAGCGTTGCCATGGATCCGTGGGGCTGGAACGGCTCGTTCGCACCGGCCGAGTACGACAACGAGGTGATTCCCGACGATGCACGCAACGCGCTTGCGTTCTGCGCGCGGCACAGCCCGGCCGTGAGCCTTCAGGGAGTCGTGCCCCGTGCCGGGCGCCTCGGCGTGAACGGGCTCGACGTCGAGCGTGAGCTGGAGCCGGGAGAGTCGTGCGATCTCGTCTACATCAACGCCATCGCCGAGGAAGCCGACGAGGCTCGCGCGACCTACGACGAGCTCGCAGCCGATGCCGACGCCGAGTTCCTGCGTGCCGAGCAGGACTGGAACCGCGAGCTCCAGGCCGTCTTCACGCCCGGCAACGACCGATACTCGGGCTCCCTGCCCCGGCTCGAGACGAGCGACGACGATGTCCTGCGCCTGTACCACCAGGGCATGCTCGGCCTGGTCTACTTCAAGCGCGAGCTGCCGGCGCCGCACATCGGCAGAACCTACACGACGCTCATGCCGCGCTACTGGCAGACGATCACCTGGCTGTGGGACTACCAGCTCGGCTCGAGCGTTCACGCGATGCTCGACCCCGCCATAACGGTGAAGCTGCTCGGACACTGGCTGGCCTGCGACGTGCACCACATGATGGGTACCGACTGGCTCACGGGCCAGGGAGTCGGCGAACCGTATGCGGTGAACGATTTCGCGATGTGCAAGATCGTCTACGACTATGTCCGGTGGTCGGGAGACGTGCGCTGGCTCAAGAGTAGCGTGACGAGCGTCAGCGGCGACGAGCGGCCGATCATCGATCGCGTGCTCGAGTACGCCCGAAGCTGGGAGCACCTCAAGGGTGACGGTGGGCTCGCCGACTACGGGGGGGTGAGCAACCTGCTGGAGTGCGTCGACGGCTACGCCCATGAGGTCGTCGGCCTGAACGCCGCCAACATCTTCAGCCTGCGCGCCGCGGCCGATCTCGTCGAGCTACTCGGCAACGTCGACGAGGCCGGACGCCTGCGCTTCGAGGCGACCCGGCTCCTGCGCCAGTTGCAGGCCATGTACGTCGACGGGGAGGGCTGCTGGTACACCCGCCAGCCGGGCGGAGAGCTCATCCCCGTGCGTCACTGCCTGGATCTGCACATGGTGCTGAACACCATCGGAGACGACCTGTCCGAGCGCCAGCGCAGCGAGATGGTCCGTCTGTTCACGGACGAGCTACGCACGCCCACCTGGATGCACGCCCTGTCGCCGCGCGATGCCGGCGCGATCTTCGACATCCGTCCCGATCATCAGTGGACCGGCGCGTACGCGGCCTGGCCCGCCGAGACCGCCGCTGCCCTCATGGCCGCCGGTGAGGACCGGCTCGTCATGGACTGGCTGCGCGGTATTGCGGTAACCGCGCGGCAGGGACCGTTCGGCCAGGCGCACTTCGCCGAAACGGTGGTCGACCCCGACGCGGGCGGCGCACGCAAGGCGCCGTCGGAATTCCCCTACCTCACCGACTGGGCCTGTTCCGCCGCCGGCGCGTGGGCGCGGCTCGTCATCGAGTCGATGTTCGGCGTCGACGCGACGCTCACCGATGGCCTGCACGCGCGGCCGCGGATCGACATGTTCGACGCGGATGCACGCCTTGTGAACGTTCCCTACCAGGGCCGGCTCTACACGGTCGACCGCCGCGGAGCACACGAGCAGTCGGAGACGACATGACCGGCTCGTCGAGCCGGTCCTCTGCGTGCGTGCTCGCGTTCGATCTGGGCGGCACTCGCCTCAAGGCCGGAGTGGTCGACCGCGCGAGCGGGCGGGTCGAGCATCACTCGATGACCGCGTCGCCACCGGACGCGGACGGCGCGCTGGCGGAGCTCGAACGGGTCGGCAAGAGCTTGCTTGCCGCAGATCCGTGCGTGGCCGTGGGGCTCGCGGTTCCCGGCCTCGTCGACCTCGACGGTCGCATCGTGGCGCTCCCCGGCAAGCTCGAGGGCATCGTCGGCCTCGACCTCGCCGGCTGGCTACGCGGCCGCTTCGAGCTGCCGTCGATCGTCAGCAACGACGCGATCGCGTACGGAGTAGGCGAGGCGAATCGTGGAGCCGGGCGCGGTCACGAGCGCGTGGTGGTGGTCACGATCGGAACCGGCGTCGGCTGCGCCGTTCTCCAGCACGGAACGCCGATCACGACCGGCACTCTGGGCGGAGGGCTGCTCGGCGGCCAGATCCCGATCGCCGACGATCGCTCCGGTCCACGCGACACCAACGGCAAGCGCGGCACCATCGAAGCGCTGTGCGCGGCACATCGGATCGTCGACCATGCCGGCGCAGGGGGTGGGCGGTTGGACTCGGTGGAGGCCGTGTACGCGGCCGCCGACGCGCACGACGAGATAGCCGTGAGCGCCCTCACGGCCTACCGTCGCGATCTCGCGCGCGGGCTGGCCGCGCTGGCCCATGCCCACACGCCGTCGATCCTCGTTCTCGGCGGTGGCCCCATGGTACCCGCCAACCCCGTCATGGCGGGACTCGAGACGCTCGTGCATCGTCATCTGTGGCCCGGGTACAGGCCCGAGATCGCACTCGCACGACTCGGCGAGGACGCGGCACTGGTCGGGCTCGCCCACCTGGCTGCCGCCGGCTCCGCCGCATGAGCACCGCCGTTCACCGCGGCGGGCGAGCACCGAACTACGACCGGTATCCGGTCGTCGCGGCCGGAACCGCCGGCGAGTGCGACACCGGCTGGCAGGCCATTGCCGCGCGCCTGCGCGGCAGCGACGCTCGCGTGATCGTGGTGGACGCCTACCCCGGGGTCCGCGAGATCGACCTGCAGTCACTCGTCCGCGCGCTCGAGCCGGCAACGGTCGTACGCGCCGCGGACGCGCTCAGGCCCGAGGACGAGATCGAGACGATGATCGCGCCCGACCTCACCGACGATCCGGTCTTCGGACGTCTCACGCGACTCGAGCTGTCCGACTTCTTCGTGCCCGACGAGCTCGACCGCCTGCGTGCCCGGGTTGACGACGCGCACGGAACCGTCGTCGTCTACGGAAGCGGTGCCGCGCTGGTGACGACCGGCGACGTGCTGATCCACGCCGACATGCCCCGCCGGGAGATCCAGCAGCGACAGCGCCGGGGCGAGATCGCAAGCATCGGTGCGTCCCGCCCCGGCGAGCTTCCCTCGCGCGAGTACAAGCGCGGCTACTTCGTCGACTGGCGCGTCTGCGATCGTCACAAGCGCCGGCTCTGGGATCGCATGGACTTCGTGCTCGACACGACGCGCGCCGACCGACCGTACATGATCTCCTCGCAGGCCATGTTCCGCGGCCTGCGCGAGGCGACGCGCCGCCCGTTTCGTGTCGTCCCGCTGTTCGACCCGGCACCCTGGGGCGGACAGTGGATGAAGGAAGTCTGCGACCTGCCCCGCGAGACCGTCAACTACGGCTGGTGCTTCGACTGTGTGCCCGAGGAGAACTCGCTTCTTCTGGGCTTCGGAGAGGAGCGCGTCGAGATCCCGGCAATCAACCTGGTGCTGCGCCACCCGACCGAGCTTCTCGGAGAAGCGGTGAGGGCCCGGTTCGGCTCGGAGTTTCCCATTCGGTTCGACTTCCTCGACACCATCGAGGGAGGCAACCTCTCGCTGCAGGTACACCCGGGTACCGACTACATGCGCGAGCACTTCGGCCTGCACTACTCGCAGGACGAATCCTACTACATCCTCGACGCCGACGACGGCGCGACGGTCTACCTGGGCGTCAAGTCCGGCGTCGATCGCGATGCGATGATCGGCGAGCTGCGTCGGTCCGAGCAAGAGGGCTTGCCCTTCCCCGTGGAACGCTACGTCAACCGGCTTCCCGCCCGGCGTCACGACCACTTCCTGATTCCCACCGGTACGGTCCACTGCGCCGGCGCCGGCAGCCTGGTGCTCGAGATCAGCGCGACACCCTACATCTTCACGTTCAAGCTGTGGGACTGGGGTCGCCCCGGACTCGACGGGCGCCCACGCCCGATCCACATCGACCACGGCGAGCGCAACATTCGCTTCGAGCGCGACACCGACTACACGACTCGCAATCTCATCAACCGCGTAGCGCCGCTGCAGGCTGGCGATGGGTGGAAGTGCGAGCGCACCGGCCTTCACGAGGCCGAGTTCGTCGAGACCCACCGGCACTGGTTCACGGCCGCCGTTGCGCACGACACCGGCGGGGGCGTGAACGTTCTCAATCTCGTCGAGGGGGAGGAGGCCGTGGTCGAATCGCCGGACGACGCCTTCGAGCCGTTCACCGTGCACTACGCCGAGACTTTCATCGTTCCGGCCGCGGTCGGCCGCTACAGCGTCCGGCCCACCGGCAAGCGCAAAGAAGCATCCCACGCGACCATCAAGGCATTCGTCAGGAGCAGCTAGCAGGCTGCCAGTCGGGTGGGCGAAGCGTCACCGATCGCGCCCGAAGAAGCATACGGCGGCGACGACTCCCACGATGAGCTGCCACAGCAACAGCGGTGCGACGATAAGCCCGAGCACGCCGACGACCGCTTCCCAGCTCACCGGTTCACCTCAGCGTCAGACTGATCCGCTCGCAGCCCCGTTACCACCCGCTTGCATGGTCGGCGCATTGCCTGGCACCCTGCGCGATCGCCACGCTCCCTCCCGAGCGGGCTCGTGAATCCTGATGGCCGACGACATCACGCTACGCCGCAGCCTCGGCCTCCCGCTGATCTTTCTGTACGGTCTCGGTACGACGATCGGCGCGGGCATCTACGCCCTGACCGGCACGGTCGCCGGACTGGCGGGCATGCAAGCACCGGTGTCGTTCGGCATCGCCGCGCTGCTCGCGACGTTCACGGCCATGAGCTTCGCCGAGTTCTCCTCGCGACACCCGCGCAGCGCCGGCGAGGCGATCTACGTGCGAGAGGGCACCGGCAGCGCGGCGCTGGCCACCACGGTCGGCCTGCTGGTCATGCTGTCGGGAACGGTGTCGTCGGCAACCATGGCCACCGCGTTCGTCGGCTACCTGGGCGAGCTGGTGCGGGTACCGCCGGCACTGGCCATCATCGTGCTGTCGCTGGCGCTGGGCTCGCTCGCCGCATGGGGAATCGAGGCGTCGGTGCGTGCGGCGGCGCTGGTCACGATCGCGGAGACCGGCGGCTTGCTGCTCATCGTCTGGGCCGCTCGCGGCGAGCTGGCCGAGCTGCCGACGCGCGCTCCCGAGCTGCTGCCCGCCCTCGACCCGAGGTCGTGGGGCGGAATCCTGACCGGGTCGGTGCTGGCGTTCTATGCGTTCCTCGGCTTCGAGGACATGGTCAACGTCGCCGAAGAGGTCCGCGACGTGCGGCGCATCCTGCCGGCAGCCATCCTGCTCACGCTCGCCGTCACGCTGGTGATCTACGTCGTGGTCGTCACGGTCGCGGTTCTCGCCGTGCCGCCGGCCCTGCTGGCGGCGAGCGACGCGCCGCTATCGCTCGTCTACGAGGCCACCAGCGGCAGATCCGGCTCGACGATCAGCGTGATCGGCTTGCTTGCCGTCGTCAACGGTAGCCTCATCCAGCTGATCATGTCCTCTCGCGTCCTGTACGGCCTGGCGAGCCAGGGCGCGCTGCCGGCCGTGCTCTCGCGCGTGCACCCGCGCACGCGTACCCCCATGGTGGCCACCGCGCTCGTCACCGTGCTCGTGATCGTCCTCGCGTTGTGGCTGCCGCTGACGGCGCTCGCAGCGGTGACCTCGGTCATCACGCTCGCCGTCTTCACCGTCGTGAACTTCGCGCTGGTGCGGGTGAAGGCGCGCGATCCACATCCGGTGGACGTGTGGACGGCGCCATCGTGGGCTCCGGTCGTGGGCTTCGTCGTGAGCTTCGGTTTCCTCGTCTACGGATCCTTCAGGCTCGCGGCAGGCCTGTAGCCATGCGCAACGGCCGACGCTACTTCCAGCGCCGGTACTGCATCGCCTGTCGCACCCTCGCGGTCGCCATCGCGACGGCCGCCTCACGCGGCAGCGTCCGTTCCTCGCGCGACTTTCGCAGCACGGCGTCCACGTTGGCGCGAATCTGCTCGTCGATGGTCTCGAACGCGGTCGTACGCGTGCCGCCGTGGTACTCGACGGCCGCGCAGATCACACCGCCCGCGTTCGCGATGAAGTCGGGAATCGACACGATACCGCGCTCGTGAAGCGACTTCTCGGCCGCCGGCGTCACGGGGATGTTGGCTCCCTGCACAACGAGCTTCGTCGACACGCGATCGACGTTGTCGCCGGTGATCACGTCGGGTCTCGCCGCCGGAATCCAGATCTCGCACTCCACGTCGAGCACCGCGTCGCGATCGGCAGCCTCACCGCTTCCGTACTCGATCACGCTGGCCCCGGAGCGCTTGAGCTCGATGAGACCACCCACGTCGATCCCCCTGGGATCGATGAGCGTCCCACGCGAGTCGGCGGCGGCAACCAGGACCGCGCCGCGCCGGCAAAGAAAGCGCGCAGCATGCATACCGACCGACCCGAATCCCTGAACGACGACGCGTGCGCCCTGCATGTCCAGGCCGCAGTGCTCGCGCGCGACGTCGACGGTCGCGGCGAGCCCGTAGCCGGTGGCGCCCAGCGTGTCGAGCGGGATGCCGCCGAGCTCCGGTGGTAGTCCCACCGCACGGCCGATCTCGTCTTTCACCCAGGCCATGCAGATCTCGTCGGTTCCCATGTCCGGACCGGGGATGTAGTCGGTGATGTCGGCGATCGCGCGGGCGAACGCGCGTACGAGCCGCTCCTTCTCCGACCCCGCCATCTTCGGATCGGCCACGATGACCGACTTGCCGCCGCCATGGGCCAGACCCGCGGCGGCGTTCTTGAGGGTCATCGCACGCGCAAGACGAAAGCACTCGTCGGTACCGGCATCGGCGGCCATGCGGACACCGCCGATCGACGGCCCGGCGGCAACGTTGTCCACCACGACCACCGCGCGCAGACCGACCGACGGCTGGTAGACGTGCAGGACCTTCTCCGGCCCGAGGTCATCTGCGAAGCGGAATCCATCGTCCATCGTTTACACCCCTCCGGGTACGTCGAGCCCGAAATGCTCCCGCACTCGTGCCTCCCGTCATTCGCCGGCTTCCAGATGCGATACAATCGCTGCCAGGAATCGCGCGGCCTCGCCGCCCGTCACCGCGCGGTGATCGAAGCTGATCGACAGCGGTACGATGCGGCGCACGCTCGGGTGCCCGTCTCGCGCGACGACGCGCTCGGCGATGCTTCCTGCACCGACGATCGCGACCTGCGGAGGTACCACCACCAGTGCCGCGTGACGGCCACCGATCATGCCGAAGTTCGACAGCGTGATCGTCGGGTCGCGCATCTCCTCCGGCGTGATCGTCCGGTCTGCCACGGCGGCCGCCAGGCGCGTGACCTCGGCGGCCAGCCAGACGGCATCGCGCGAGCCGGCATCGCGTAGAACCGGCACGAACAACCCGTCATCCGTGTCGACGGCGATTCCGACGTCGACCTTGTCATGAAGACGTCGCGACTGGCTCGCGCCGACGTACCAGGCGTTGAGCGCCGGCTCGGTGGCGCAGGCGCCCGCCACGGCCTCGATCAATCGCACGGTGGGCTCCGTGTTCGGCGGCCAGCCGTCGACGTCGGCCTCGTCGGTGACCGTTGCGAGTACGACCTCGGCGCCGGCACGGCTCATGTTCCTCGCCATCGCCCGGCGCACACCACGCAAAGGCTCGAGCGCACCGACGCCCGCCTCCGCGGCGGCGCGCTCGACGTCGGCACGGGTGATCGTGCCGTCGCGCCCGGTGCCTTCCAGGGTCGACAGGTCGACGCGGAGCCTGGAGGCCAGAGCGCGCGCCGCCGGCATCGCTCGCGCCGCCGGCGGCGCAGCAGACGTACGGCCGGGCCGCGGCCGACGCACCGTCGCGGCGCTCTCGACGTCGCCGGCGAGCGTTCCGACCACCGTTCCCTGATCGGCCCGACCCTCATCGTCGAACTCGACGAGTGGCTCACCGATGGGCACGACTTCGCCCGCAGCGGCAAGGATTCGCACGACGCGTCCGGCCGCGGGGGCAGGAATCTCCACCACCGCCTTGTCGGTCTCCACCGCCACGATCGGCTGGTCGGCGACGACATGCTCCCCCTCGCTGACATACCAGCGCACGACCTCTGCCTCCTGCAAACCTTCGCCGAGATCCGGTAGTCGAAATACGCTCACGTGAACTCCAGTGCGCGTCTCGTCGCCTCCACGATGCGATCGGCATCCGGCATGTAGTGCGACTCCAGACGGGGAAACGGCATGACCGTGTCGTAGCCCGCAACCCTTTCCACCGGCGCGAGCAACGACGCGATCGCGTGCTCCGCCAGCCGCGCGGCGATCTCGGCACCGAACCCACAGGTGAGCGGTGCCTCGTGAACGATCACGCACCGGCCGGTGCGCTCGACCGACTCGACGATCGTCGCCGCGTCGAGCGGCTTGAGAGTCGCCACATCGATCACCTCCGCACTGATTCCCTGTTCCTGCAGGACATCGGCGGCGGCTTGTGTCTCGACGCACATCGCCCCCCAGGTGACCAGCGTGACGTCGCTGCCATCGCGAAGGGTGAAGCACGTGTCGAGCACATGTGCACCGGCATCCTCATCGACGTCTTCGCGAATCGCCCGGTAGACGCGTTTCGGTTCGAGGAACACCACCGGGTCCGGGTCGCGAATCGCGGCGAGCAGCAGGTCGTAGGCGCGCGCCGGCGAGGATGGGATGACGACACGCAGCCCGGGAATGTGCGCGAACATCGCTTCGGTGCTCTCCGAATGGTGCTCCGGTGCACCGATGCCGCCGCCGTACGGCGCGCGTAGAACCATGGGGCATGTGAGCCGGCCGCGCGTTCGATTCCTCAACCGTGACGCATGGTTCACGAGCTGATCGATCGTCGGGTAGATGAAGCCCATGAACTGGATCTCCGCGACCGGGCGAAACCCCTGTGCCGCGAGCCCCACCGACAGTCCGGCGATGACCAGCTCCGACAGCGGCGTATCCCGTACTCGCTCGGCACCGAAGCGCGCATGAAGACCGTCGGTCGCGCGGAACACGCCTCCGTTCACGCCGACGTCCTCACCCATGACGATGACGCGGTCGTCCTCCTCCATCGCCCGCAGCAGCGCACGATTGACCGCCTCGACGAGCGTGAGCTCAGCCATCTTCTCCGCCGTGCCCCGTCGCCTCGTCGCGGTGCGAGAGCAGGTCGACAGGCAACGTCGCGTGGAGGTGGTCGAACATCGCCTCGGGCCCTTCGGGCTCGATCGCCAGATATTCCTCGGCGGCGGCCTCGACCCGGGCCGTGCACTCCGCGATCAGCTGCTGCTCTTTCTGCTTCGTCCACGCGCCCCGCTCCACCATGAACGCGCGCAGCCGGCGCAGGGGCTCGCCGTTCCATTCCTCGCTCACCGCCGCATCGTCGCGATAGCGCCCGGCATCGTCGGCCGTCGTGTGATCGGCCAGCCTGTACGTGAGCGCTTCGACGAGCGCGGGACCACGGCCCTCGCGCGCTCGCTGCAACGCCTCGTCGACCACATGGCGGACGGCGACGATATCGTTACCATCGACCTGGATTCCTTCGATTCCGGCGGCGATGGCCTTTTGCGCCAGCGTCTGTGCGGCCGTCTGGGTGCCGCGCGGCACCGAGATCGCCCACTGGTTGTTGACGGCGACGAACACGACCGGTAGCCGCCACACGCCGGCGACGTTGAGCGCCTCGTAGAAATCGCCCTTCGACGTCGCGCCGTCGCCGAATACGCACACCGCCGCCCGGTGCTCGTTTCGCAAGCGCAGCGCCAGCGCCACTCCCACCGCATGCGGTACGTGACTCGCCACCGGAATCGAAACCGGAAAGTCCTCGCGCGCCGCGCTGAAGTCGCAGCCCCGTTCGTGGCCGCCCCAGTACAGGAACAGCTCCGTCATCGTCACACCGCGCAGCAGCTGCGTACCGTGCTCTCGAAACGACGGAAGGAGAACGTCGTCGGGCCGCATCGCGCAGCCGATGCCCGCACTGACGGCCTCCTGTCCGAGCGAGGACGCGTAGGTACCGAGGCGACCGGTGCGCTGCAGCGCGATCGCCTTCGCATCGAACGTGCGGGTGAGCACCATGGCGCCGTACATGCGCGCCAGCTCGGCGTCGTCGTCCACGAAACCGGGAAGAGGACCGAGCGACGTCCCACTCGCATCGAGGAACGCGCGTCGGAAGATCTCGAACCTGGCGACGGTCTCGAAGGACCCCTCGAGAGCTGTGGGCGTCGGCGCGCCGGTGTCCTGTCGATCGCCCACTGGCTCGTGGCTCCCGCTTCCGGGCGGTGGCGGCTGACCGACCGGCTCACGCCCCGACCGAGATCGCTCGCGACCGGCGACCGGCAGGCGCAGCACGTGGTGCGAACTACGCTACCGCGAAAGCTGAAGCTACCCGGCCGTGCGTCCGGCCACGCCTGTGTGATGGCGTGTCCTCGATGGCGGCGGACGCCCCCGAGCGGGTTCGCGCAGACCGGCCGGTGCCGCCGCCGCGATCGGGCCACGACAGGCGCCAGCGCGCGCCGTCATCATGCACCGCCTTGCGTGGCCGCCGGACCGGCTCCTAAAATCCCCTTTGTCCACACAGCCCGTGACCACGATGACCCGGCACCCTGCACACACGGCGCGCTCCCACGTCCTGGCGATCGGCACGCTCCTCGCGATCGCGACGTGTGCGACGTCCGCGTGCCGGCAGCAGAACGAGTTCGCGCCGCCGCCCCCGCCGGGCGTCACCGTGCGCCTGCCCGTGAGCCGCTCGGTGACCGATTACATGGAGTTCACCGGCCGCACCGCCGCGGTCAACACGGTACAGCTGCGTGCGCGGGTGCCCGGCTACATCGAGCAGGTGCTCTTCGAGGACGGCGAGCGGGTCACCCACGATCAGATCCTGTTCCTGATCGAACCGGACGTCTACGAAGCCGAGGTCAAGCGCGCCGAGGGCCGGCTTCGTGCCAGCTGGGCGCAGTACGGTCTGGCGAAGATCGAGCTGGCGAAGTTCAAGGAGGCGGCCGAGACCGACGCCGTGTCGCGCATCGAGCTCGAGCGCCACCGCTTCGATCGCGACAAGCTCGAGGCCCAGGTCTTCACGGCCGAGGCCGAGTTCGAACGTGCTCAGCTCGACCTCGAGTACACCGAGGTCAAGGCCCCGTTCGACGGCCGCATCGATCGCAGGTTCGTCGACGTCGGAAACCTCGTCGGCGTCGGCGAGCACACCGTGCTCGCCGAGATCAACCAGATCGACCCGATCTACGTCTACTTCACGATCAGCGAGCGCAATCTGCGCCGTGCCGAGCGAATCGCCCACACCACCGCCGAGACCGCGGCCGCCAACGAGACCCCGGTGGCGATGCGACTGACGAACGAGACCGGCTTCGGCCACGAGGGAAACATCGACTTCGCCTCGATCAGCCTCGACGCCGATACCGGCACCCTGCTCCTTCGCGCCACGTTTCCGAATCCCGACCTGGCGATCCTGCCGGGCATGTTCGCCCAGCTCAGAGCGCCCGTGGGGACTGTCGAGGAGGCGCTGCTGGTACCGGAGTCGGCCGTCGGTGGCGACGAGCTGGGCGACTACGTGCTGGTGGTCGACGACCAGAACATCGTCGAGCGGCGCGGTGTCACCGGTGGCGCGACCATCGACCGCATGCGAGTGATCGAAGACGGCCTCGGCGGCGACGAGCGCGTGGTCGTCCGGGGTGCGCTGATGGCGATTCCGGGACGCGAGGTGCGCCCCGAAAACGACGTGACCACCGGCCGCACCGGCGACGCGCCGGCCACACCACCGTCCTGACGCGGGCGCGGATCGACCCGGATGCCCAGATTCTTCATCGACCATCCGATCTTCGCCAACGTGATCGCGATCATCACGGTCATCGTCGGACTGGTCTGCCTGGTTCGCCTGCCGGTCTCGCAGTATCCCGAGATCGTGCCGCCGACCATCCAGGTGACGACGGTCTATCCCGGCGCCAGCGCCCAGGTGGTCGCCCAGACGGTGGGCGTGCCCATCGAGCAGTCGGTGAACGGCGTGGAGGGAGCGCTGTACATGTCGTCGACGAGCGCGAGCGACGGCAGCTACATCCTCACGGTGACGTTCGCGGTCGGCACCGATCTCGACACCTCGCTCGCGCTCGTGCAGAACTACGTGAACAGCGCCTACGCGCAGCTGCCCGCGGTGGTGCAGGCCCAGGGCGTCTCGGTGCGCAAGGTGTCCACGAACATCCTGCTGGTCGCGAGCCTGTACAGCGAAGACGCACGCTTCGACGAGACCTACCTGTCCAACTACGCGATCATCAACGTCCAGAATCCGCTGGCACGCCTGCCCGGGGTAGGCCAGATCGTGGTCGTGGGCGCCGGCGCGTACAGCATGCGAGTGTGGCTCGATCCGCACCGGCTGCAGCATCACGGCGTCACGACGCTCGACGTGCAGAACGCGATCCGGCGACAGAACCGCCAGGCCGTCACCGGCCAGCTGGGCGGTCCGCCGACCTCCGACGATCAGGTGTTCCAGCTCACCATCAACGCGCTCGGGCGCCTCTCAGACGCGGAGCAGTTCGAGAACATCATCGTCAAGACGACGCGCGGGCCGACGCCGCGAATCCTGCGTGTCAAGGACATCGCGCGCGTCGAGCTCAGCCAGCGTACCTACAGCAACTTCTGCGCCCTCGGCGACCGACCGGCGGCACACATGGCCGTGTACGCGCTGCCCGGCGCCAACGCGCTCGAGGTCTCGGACAGCGTACGAGCGGCGATGGAAACCATGAGCGCGTCGTTCCCCGAGGGGCTGGATTACGCCATCCGGTACGACACCACCCGTTTCATTCGCGAGTCGATCGACGACGTGTTCCGGACGCTGCTCGAGGCCGGCGCGCTCGTCCTGATCGTCATTACCGTATTCCTGCAGAGCCTGAGGGCGATGCTCGTTCCGGCGACGACCGTGCCGGTAACGATCATCGGCGCGTTCGCAGCCATGGCGATGCTCGGCTTCAGCGTGAATCTCATGACCCTGTTCGCGCTGATCCTGGCGATCGCCATCGTCGTCGACGACGCGATCGTCATCGTCGAGAACTCCGCGCGCTACATCGAGAAGGGGATGTCACCGCGCGACGCGACCATCAAGGCCATGGACGAGCTCACCGGCCCGGTGATCGGCATCACGCTGGTGCTGACGGCGGTGTTCGTTCCGGCGGCCTTCCTGCCGGGCATCACCGGCCAGCTGTTCCGCCAGTTCGCCCTGGTCATCGCCTCGACGGCCATCATCAGCGCGATCAACGCCCTGACGCTCAAGCCGGCCCAGTGCGCGCTGTATCTGCGCCCGCAGGGATCGAAGCAGAAGAACCGTTTCTATCGTGCTTTCAACGCGGTCTACGCGGTGGTCGAGAACGGCTACATCCGCGTCGTGCGGTGGATGGTCGGCCGCGCGGTGTCGATGGTCGTGCTGTTCTTCGCCACGATCGCGATGACCGTGTGGTGGTTCGTCGCGCTGCCCACCGGCTTCCTCCCGGCCGAGGACCAGGGCTACGCGATCGTGATCGCGCGCCTGTCCGATGCCGCCTCGCAGCCGCGCGTGCGGGCGGTCACACGGCAGATCGACGAGGTACTGGAGCGAGTACCGGGGGTGGACGACTGGGTGACGATCGGCGGCTACTCGGTTCTCGACGGTGCCAACGTCGGTACCAGCATCACCACGTTCGTCGTCTACGATGACTGGCGCGTGCGCACCGCGGAGCTCACGCAGGAGAACATCATCGGCAACCTCCAGGCCGAGCTCTCGGTGATCCAGGAAGCCGCGATCTTCGTGATCCCGCCCTCCCCCATCCCGGGACTCGGACAGGCGGGTGGATTCCAGATGATGGTCGAGGACCGCACCAGCCACGGGCTGCCGGCCCTGGAGCAGGCGACGCACGCGCTGGTAGGTGTCGCACAGACGCAGACCGGCGTTCGCGGCCTCGCGACCACGTTCAGCGCCAGAAGCCCGCAGCTCTACCTCGACATCGACCGCACGAAGGTCGAGTCGCTCGACATCGACCTCAGCGACGTGTTCGCAACGCTGCAGGGCTACCTGGGTTCATCGTTCGTGAACCTGTTCAACAAGTACAACCAGGTGTTCCAGGTGTACGTGCAGGCCGACGCGCCGCACCGCCGCACGCGGGCCGACATCGAGAGCCTCTACGTGCGCAACGCGCAAGGCGACATGGTGCCGCTCGGCACGCTTCTCGACGTACGCAGCACTCTCGGTGCCGAGCTCGTGACACGCTACAACATGTATCCGGCGGCAGCGGTGTACGGGAACGCGGCCGCGGGCTTCAGCTCGGGACAGGCACTCTCGCTGATGGAGCAGGTCGCCGACGACGCATTGCCGCCGGGCATGGCCGTCGACTGGACGGCCACCGCGTACCAGGAGTCACGCATCGGCAACCAGCCCTACTTCATCTACGCGCTGTCGATCGTTCTGGTCTTCCTCGTGCTGGCCGCTCAGTACGAGAGCTGGTTCAATCCCGCCGCCGTCATTCTCGTGGTCCCGATGGCGCTGGTCGGCGTGCTGCTGGCGCTGGTGGCCAGGGGCTACGACAACAACCTGTACACACAGGTGGGCCTGGTCCTGATGATCGCGCTCGCGAGCAAGAACGCGATCCTCGTCGTCGAGTTCGCCCGCCAGCTGAGGGCCGAGGGAATGTCGATCGCCGACGCCGCCGTCGAGGCCACGCGCCGCCGCTTCCGCCCGATCGTGATGACCTCGTTCGCGTTCATCCTCGGCGTCGTTCCGCTGCTGAGCGCCAGCGGCGCGGGCGCCGCAAGCCAGCGCGCCCTCGGCACGGTCGTGTTCGGCGGCATGCTGTCGTCGACCCTGCTGGCCATCCCGTTCGTGCCGGTGTTCTACGTGGTGACGGAGCGCCTGGCCGAGTGGCGCGCCGGCCGATCGGCGCGCTGACCCCGATCGTCGCGCCGCGCGCTACCGGCCCGGCAGGTCGTCGTAGCCGGGCGCGGCTCGCGCACGCAGCTCCTCGGGCCACGCGGAACGATCCTCGGCGGGGTACACGCGCAGTGGATCGCTCGTTGCCGTCAGCAGCGCAGTTTCTTCACACCCCAGCGCCGACGCGGCCGCGGCCAGGCCCGACTTCGTCACCCCGTGGATACCCGGCGAGATCGTGCTGGCGCCGCACTGGAACAGGCCGGGGATCGTGGTGCGCACGGGAAAGCTGAACGGCCCGAGGTTGCGGATCGTGTTCTCGGTCCCGTAGATGCCTCCACGCGTGGCGTGCAGGTAATGCATGTTCGTGAGCGGCGTGCCCAGGGCCGAGAATACGATGTGATCGCGAAAGCCGGGAACGAACCGCTCGACCGAGTCGAGGATCTTGCCGGTCAGGTACGACTTGAACGCTTCGTAGTCTTGCGGACGTGCGGCCGGTGCGGTATCGCGCCAGCGGCTGAACGCATCCGGCGAGGCCAGCGCCAGTACCTCGGCGGTGTGAACGCGGTCGCGACGCATGGTCGGGTCCTTCAGCGTCGTGACGTTGAAGAACAACCCCGGCATCTCCTCGACCTCCGACAGGTCGGCGCGCTGCGCGAGCTCGTACCCCGCATCGACGTCGGGCGTACTGCTGTACCAGATGTTGCCCGAGTCCAGGCCGGCGGCGCGCAGGTCCATGTCGACCGCCGCGAACAGACTCAGGGTCGATATCGAGTAGTGCAGGTGGCGCACCCGGCGGCGCAGCCGCGTGGGGACGTGCTCGGCATCGACGAGCCGCCCCCACGTCATGCCCGGGTCGGCGTTCGAGATGACGAGCCCGGCGCCGACCTCCTCGCCGCCAGCCAGTCGCACGCCCACGGCCTTGCCGCCGCGAACCATCACCCGCGCCACATCGGTGCGCAGATGGATCTCGCCGCCCTGGCTCTTCAGTCGCTTGATCAGGGCGGTGGGTATGGCGTGGCCGCCGCCACGCGGATAGCAGGCACCGTTGAAGTAATAGCTCTGCAGGCCGGCGTGCAGGGCCGCCGGTGCCCGCGACGGTGCCATGCCGTGGTCGCCGGCCTGTATCGACAGGATGGCACGCAGCAAGGGGTCGGCGGTGAAGCGGTCGAGGAACCTGTTGAGCGGCAGCAACCCGTAACGCAGCACCGTGCGCATGCGGACAGGAAGCGTGATCACGTCTTTCGGCGTACGCGGCGGGGTCGCCCACGCCAGCTCCTCCGCGATGCGGCACACCGTGCGCACGTAGCGCTCGATGCCGGACGCTTCGGCCGGGAAGCGCTCCTTCAGCCGACGGGTGAAGCTGTCGACGCCTTTCGGAATGTCGAACCGCTCCTCGCCGATCACCGCATGGTCGTAGCCGTCGGGGTTGAGCTCGAAGAACTCCAGGTCGTCCGCGACGCCGAGCCCCTCGTAGATCCGCCGCAGAGCCTCGCCGGGACCGAGCTGGCCGATGTAGTGGATGCCGGGGCTGAAGCGGTAGCCTTCGAGCGTGAACGACTGGCTGTAGCCGCCCGCGAGATAGTGCTGCTCGAACACCGCCACCCGGCGGCCGCAATTGGCCAGAGCCACCGCGGCGGTCAGACCGCCCGAGCCCGAGCCGATGACGATTGCGTCGTAGTCGGCCATGCTACCGGCCCGGTCCGGATCGCGTTCTCATCGATGCCTCGTTCCGTCTACCACAGATCCTCGAGCGCACGCAGGACGTCACGCCTGCTGATCTGCCCCACGAGTCGACCGTCGGCAACCACCGGAAATCGCCGATAGCGGCCGCGCAGAAACCGTTCGACGACCTCGACGATGTCGGTATCGGCTGCCATCGACTCCACCGGCGCGCTCATGTACTGCGATACGGCAGCGGTGAGGTCCTTGTGGTAGCTCGCTTCGAACGCCGCACGGAAGCAATCCTTCTCGGTCAGGACACCGACCAGATTACCCTGGCCGTCGACGACCGGAGCCCCCGAAACGTCGTTCTCGAGAAGCACGCGCATCGCACGGTGCAGCTCGGTGTCCGGGCTCAGGACGACCACGTCCGTGGCCATGTAGTCGCTTGCCGTTCGTGTCTCTTCCATGTCGCCTACCTCTGCACGAGCCCAGGCCGCTCGGTCGTCGATCGACGCCGGCGGCGCGCGGCGACCTCTTGCGAGTGCGGACAGCCCTCGCACTCGATCGCCGCCCCGGCATCGCTTGCGGTGCAGTGACAGCCCGAGAGCAGGGCTCTCCTGCCGAACGCGACGCCGATCGCCATCGCGGCCATCGAGACCGCGACCACCAGGACGCTGAGAATGACCGTACCCACCGGAGCCTCCATTACTATGTACCGAAATCGTCGAACCGGATGCTGCCACGTTCGACACCGAGTCGAGCCAGCAGGCGCAGCACTGCCTTGATCATCATGGGCGGTCCGCACAGATAGTAGTCACAGGCGTCCGGCGCGGGATGCCCGGCGAGGTAGCGATCGTGGAGAACCTCGTGCACGAATCCGACGTCGCCCGGCCATTCCTCCGCCGCCGTCGGCTCCGACAGCGCTACCGTCCACTGAAAATTCTCGTGCTCGGCTTGCAGGCGGTCGAAGTCTTCTTCGTAGAAGAGCTCTCTCGAGTTACGGGCCCCGTACCAGAACGACATCTTGCGCGTCGTTCGCACTCGTTCCAGCTGGTCGATGATCATCGAACGGATCGGCGCCATGCCCGCTCCGCCGCCCACGAACACCATCTCCCGATCGCTGTCGGCAATGGCGAACGTGCCGTGGGGACCGGAGATCTCGATGGAATCACCACGCTTCAGACCGAACAGCCACGACGAGACCACACCGGCCGGCACGGTGTCGGGCGCCCCGGGCGGCGGCGGCGCGATCCTCACGACCAGACGCAAGCTGTGCGCCTCGCCGGGGGGCGACGCGATGGAATACGCGCGTGTCGTCTCCGATACCGACGTGACAGCGTGTCGCCACAGGTCGAGGCGCTCCCACTCCAGGCGGTACTGTGCGCCGATGTCGAGGCTCGCAAACGTCGTCCGGTGCGGCGGACATGTCACCTGGACGAACGCCCCGGCGCGGAAATCGAGCTCCTCGCCGGCGGGCAGCTCGAGTACCAGCTCCTTCATCAGCGTCGCGACGCTGCGAGTGGAGCGCACGGTGCACACGAGCTTCACCACACCGAGGGCCTCGACCGGAACCAGGATGGCAAGGTCGTGACGCAGCGTGAGCTGACAGGCAAGACGGGCACCGGCGGCCAGCTCGCGCGAACGCAGCACGGAAGCCTCGACCGCGAGCGGTGCGTCGGCGCCCTCGCCGACGGTCACCACGCACTGGCCGCAGGTGCCGCGCCCGCCGCAGGCCGACGGCAGATGAATCCCCTGCTCGGCCAGCACGGGCAGAAGCTTGCGACCCACCCGTGCCGACAGCAGACGATCGGAGTTCAGCCGGATCGCTACATCGCCCGCGGGCGCGAGCAGCGCGCCGGCGCCCACGACCAGAAGCACCAGAGTCGTCACGATCGACGTGAAGACCACCACTCCTATTCCGACTTCGAACACGCCGTGTCCCGCCCTACCCCGTGCCGATCCCGGGGAACGCCATGAACGCGAGCGAGATCAACCCGACCACGATGAACGTGAGCCCGAGCCCGCGCAGACCATCGGGTGGATCGGCGTACTTGAGCCGCTCGCGCACGCCGGCCAGCAGCGCGATGGCCACGGCCCACCCAAAGCCACTTCCGGCGCCGTAGACGATGCTCTGCGTGAGCGAATACTCGCGCTGCACCATGAACAGCGAGCCGCCCAGGATCGCACAGTTCACGGTCAGCAGCGGCAAGAAGATCCCGAACGATCGGAACAGCGCGGGTGCGTGGCGCTCGAGCACCATCTCCAGCACCTGGACCATGGCCGCGATCACACCGACGTAGGTGATCAGTCCGAGAAAGGCCAGATCGATGTCGCCCAGGCCGGCCCACGCCAGCGCGCCGCCGCGCAGCAAGTAGCGATGGATCAGGTGGTTGACGGGCACGGTTATCGTCTGCACGACGAAAACCGCGACCCCGAACGCGAGCGCGCTGTCCATCCGCTTCGAGACCGCCAGAAACATGCACATCCCGAGGAAGAACGAGAGCGCGAGGTTCTGGACGAACGCCGCTTCGACGAACAGTGTCAGATGGTCCATTGCTCGGCGCCTCGCAGCGGCTCGGAGTCGGGCTCGACCCGGTGCTCCGGCGCCTCCACCTGCTGGGTCCGCCACGACCGGATCGCCCAGATCAGGAGCCCGATGATGAAGAATGCGCTCGGTGGCAGGAGCATGAGGTGGACCGGTACGAACCACCCGCCGTCGACGGCCATCGGCAAGACCGTCGCGCCCAGGATCGTACCCGAGCCGAGCAGCTCACGAACGGTACCGACCAGCACCAGTACCAGGCTGTAGCCCAGACCGTTGCCGAGGGCGTCGAGCGCGCTGAGGCCCGGGCGATTGTTCATGGCGAACGTCTCGGCGCGACCGAGCACGATGCAGTTGGTGACGATCAGGCCTACGAAGACGGAGAGCTCCTTGCTCATCTGGTAAGCGAACGCTCGCATGAGCTGGTCGACCACGATCACCAGAGACGCGATGATCGTGATCTGAACGATGAGACGCACGTTGCGGCCGATGTGGCGGCGGATCATGCTGATCGACGTACTCGCCAGGGTCAGCACGCACGTCAGTGCAAGGCTCATAATCAAGGCCGTCGACAACGACTTCGTGACGGCCAGCGCCGAGCACACACCGAGTATCTGCAGGGTGATCGGATTCTCGTCGATCAGCGGTCGCAGGAGCGTCTTCGCTGCGTCGTCTCTCACGTTCATTCTCCTCGCGTCGCCAGCCGTTCGAGAAACGGGCCGAAGCCGTCCTCCCCGAGCCAGAACTGCAGCAGATCGGTGACCCCCCGGCTCGTCATGGTCGCGCCCGAGATCGCGTCGACCTGATACATGGCATCGTCGGCCACCGGATCCACCTTGCCCGAGGCCACTCTCACCCGTATTCGTCCGCTCGCGTCACGAACCTGCTTGCCGTGCCACTGCGCCAGCCAGGCCGGGTCGGTGACCTGAGCGCCAAGACCGGGGGTCTCGCCGTGCTCGTAAAACGTCAGCGCCCGCACCGTCACACCGTCGCCCTCGAGCGCCAGGTAGCCGTACATCGTCGACGCGTAACCGCTGCCGTGCACCGGGAGGATGACGAGCTCGACATCACCGTGCCGTCGCACGATGTAGACTGTTGCGTAGTCGGCCCGCCGTCCGATGAACGCCGGATCGCGCTCATCGGACAGCTTCGTGCTCATGTCGGGATCCTCGGCCGCGCGGCGCTGGTCGTACGATTGCGGATCGATCGAGTCGGCGTACGTTCCGGCCGCAAGATCGACGACCCGGGCCTCGAGACCCGAGATGTCCATGCTGCCTACGAGGCCGGAGATTCCCGGCACGGTTTCCAGGATGGCCATCACGTACTGCTGTCGCTCACGTTCACGGTGGGCCGCCTGCCTGGGCCTGAGCAAGACCGCGGTGACCGATACGAGGGTCGAGCACACCAGACATACGGCGAGTGTGACGAAGAGCACCTTGCGAAGATCGTCGCTGGGCAGGTCGAGGATCCGGCGCAGGATCGGCACCGATCCGAAACGGTTCCGTCGACCAGTTTCGTCGCTAGCCATGTCGCCGTGCTCGCCTGCGCACGTTCGCGCGGATCACGAAGTGGTCGATGAGAGGGGCGGAGACATTGCCGAGCAGGATCGCCAGAAGGACGCCATCGGCGTGCGCGGGGTTGGCCACCCGGATGACCACCGTCATGGTGCCGATCAGAGCTCCGTAGACCCACCGACCCGCGGTGGTCAAGGGGGCCGTCGCCGGATCGGTGGCGAGGAACACCAGACCGAACGCGAAGCTGCCGAGCGTTGCGTGCCAGTACCAGGCCAGACCGGCCAGCGGTGTGAGGTCCGGCGCGAGCCGCCCGAAAACCACTGCTGTCAGCACCAGGCCGAAGAGCCCACCGGCCAGTATCCGCCACGATACGACCCGCATGGACAGCAGCACGGCCGCCCCCAGCGTACACGCGGCGACCGATCGATCACCAAACCCGCCGGGCACCCGGCCGAGCAGAGTATCGGCCCAGGTCACACCCGTCGTCGCGAGCACCGCGTCGCCGTCGACCGCCATCCGATCGAGAAGCGTGCCGCCCGCCCAGCCCTCGACGGGGATCCATGCAGAGGGCGCGCGCAGCGTTTCGGGATACGCGAAGTAGAGGAACACGAGGCCGACCAGTGCCGGGTTGAGAAACGTCCTCCCCGCGCCGCCGAAGATTTCCTTGCCCATCACCACGCCGAAGCTCATGCCGACCGCGACCTGCCACAGGGGAACGGTGGGCGGCAGGCTCAAGGTGAACAGCAGCGTCGTGACCACGAGGCCCTCGATCCGGACACGCCTGCGGGTCGCCGCGAACACGCGCTCCCATCCATCCGCGACCAGAACGGCAACGAGATAGGCCGGCAGGAAGTAGGTCAGGCCGACCAGCATGCAGATGGCTGCCTTCGACGGGTCGGCCTGGATGCCGAAGCGGGCGAGCAACTCACCACGGCCGACGAGAGTCGCGCCGGCGCCGACGGCGCTCACGGCTTCTCCCGCCTGGTAGCCGGTATTGTAGAGACCGACGAGCAGCGACGGCACCAGCGCCGCGGCGAAAACGGCCGTCCACCGCGAAAAGCTGAACGCGTCGCGGACATGTGGCGCGCCCGAGGTGAGCGCGGCCGCCCGGTAGCGAAACGGCGCCGTGCCGGCATCGGAATCGGCATCTTCGCGCGCCGGGCCCGCGCCGGACCAGCGTTGCGTGAGACGCCACACGCTGCCGCGCGAACGAGCGCTCATCGCTCGACGTCGAGCTCGGCAAGGGCCGATCGCAGCAACGCCCCGTATTCGTTCTTTCCGGGACAGACGAACGAACAGAGTGCGAGGTCCTCCTCCTCGAGCTCCAGACACCCGAGCGCCTCGGCGGTCTCGGTGTCGCCGACGAGCAGCGCACGGAGCAACGGCGCGGCCAGAATGTCGAGCGGCATGACGCGCTCGAACGCGTCGACCGGAAGCATCGGTCGTCTACCCGCGTGGAGCGAGGTCGTGAACGCGCGCCGATCGTTCCGGACGCCCGGCAGGCCGTAGCTGGAATACGCGCCGCGCGCGTCGAGTTCACCGGGCGTGCTCGAGCGACGGCTCTCGGGCAGTGCGCATACCTGCACGTGATACCGTCCGAGGTACGCACGCGATCCGACGGATGTTCGTCCGGCCAGTGCCGAGCCGGAGATCACCCGGCAGTCGACATGTTCGAGCTCGCCCTGCACGAGCTCGGTGACGCTCGCACCGAGCCTCGTGGTGACCAGGCGCGGCCGTACAACCACCGAGCCCGCCAGCGACACCACCCGCTCGGTCGATATCCGGCCGGTCGTGAACAATCGTCCGATCGCGATGACGTCCTGGTAGCCCACATGCCACACGGTGTGTCCGGAACCGACCGGGCGCAGACAGTGGATGTGCGTGCCGACGAGGCCTGCCGGGTGAGGACCGGCGAAGCGCGCAACGCGTACGCCTTCGTCGTTACCGGTCGGAATCTCGGTATCGGCCTGTGCACACACGTATACCGGTGCGTCGGCCATGGCGGAGACGACGGCGAGGCCGTCGACGAAGGCCTCACGGTGGGCGCCGATGACGACCGGCGGCGAAGCGGCCAGCGGATTCGTGTCCATGGCCGTGACGAAGATCGCGGCGGGACGCGTGCCCGGCCGCGGCACGGCGCCGAACGGCCTGGTGCGAAAGGCCGTCCACTGGCCCGAGGCGATGAGCTGGTCGCGGATGACATCCGCGCCCAGAGCCGACAGCTCGCTGCGCGCGTGCGCGCCGTACGTCCGCTGATCGTCGCCGGCGAGCTCCACGACGATCGATTCGAGCACACGCCGCTCTGCGCGGTGAACGGCGACCACCGTACCCGAGCCCGGCGACGTGAAGAGAACTCCGGGGTTCTTGCGATCCTCGAACAGCGGCTGGCCGAGCGCGACCCGGTCCCCCTCGCTCACCAGCACGGATGCACGCAGGCTGACATAATCGGCAGCAACGAGCGCAACCGATCCTACCGCCGCCGCCTGATCGATACGTTGCGCGGGGGCGCCGGCCATAGGCAGATCCAGCCCCCGGCGCAGCACGAACGTCGAGGGTTCGTCACCGTGCCGGCTCTTGCGCCGTTGTAGTCGCATACCTGCGCCCTTCGACCACGAGCTCGTCACGCGAGAACGATTCCGCGCACCCCGGGCCCGCAGTGGCGGCCGTGGCAGGATCCACAGGAAGCCGGCACGGAGCAAACGAGCTGTCCAGGACCGGCACTGGCACCGACGTGGCCCGATGATCGAGGCCGGTCACTCCCACATTCGCGAATACCCCACGACGTGTTCGCGGTCCTCGGAATGCGACCCATCCCTGCAGGGCGCGAACACGCGGTCGAACGTCGCGCCGACCGTGGCATGCCCCTTGCTGGCCAAACAAGCACGACACACAAGGGCGTGGCCGGAGGAGGGGTTTCATCGGGACGAGGGCACTGGCTGGCCGGTCGCACCATCGAACGAGGAGAGAACCGATGCAGACCGTTTACGCGAACAGAGCCTGCTTTGCCCACGTCCTTCGACTCGCCATCCTGGTATCGGCGCTGGTCATCAGCACCGGCTACCCCGCCCAGGCAAGTCTGGGTGACTGCGGACAGCCAGTCAGCGACGGGGCGAGCACAGTGGCCAGCGACTGCCTGGGGGTCCTGCAGACGAGCACCGGCGGCGACGTGTGCACACACGATTGCCTCTGCGACGTGGACGGGAGCGGTTCCACGGTAGCAACGGATGCCCTGATCTGCCTGCAACGAGCGGTCGGCCTGGGCGTCGATCTCATCTGCAGCTCTTGCGGCGTGCCCGTCCTCGAGGGATTCGAGACCGACAAACCGCTGATTCTGCCGATCGAGGTTCAAACGGCCTACAACGACGACACCATATTCTTTCACGTGAGCTGGGAAGGCGACCGCGGCGATTCCCACGACTACGTTCAGTACACCGGCGGGCAGTGGCAGCGCGAGGGCTTCCCCCGGCGCGAGAACCAATCGACGATAGACGACGATCCAGCGCGCGGCCCGACCAACAGGACGTCGAACATCTACGAGTCCCGACTGACGTTCTTTGTCGATGATCCTACCGGCCCCAATGCAGTGCCCGGTTTCACCGAGTACGGCTGCTTCCTCACCTGCCACGACGACAGTCGTGCAATGCCCCTGTGGGATCCGTCGACCAACCTGACGAAGTATCTCATCGATGGCACCACCGGCACGCTCGACCTCTGGCACCGCCGGCTCCACCGCGCCAACCCCATAGGTACGAGCGACGACCAGTTCGTGAGCGTGATCCCCATGGGCGGAACGGCGGGTGGCCGTATTCGCGACGAGGGAACCGGTCCGTGGCAGACCAACGACATAGGCGAGGACGGCAACCCGACGTTTGCCATCGATCCCTCGACCAGCAACGGGCGATTCGCGTTCAAGTTCGACGGCGTGTTCACCGACCCGCTCCGGTACTTCCGGCGCGACGACGCACAGGAGCTTGGCGCTGCATCGCTCGCGACCGGAATCGACTTCGCCGACGCTCTCGTCATGGGCTACGTTCCGGCAGAAGGCGATACCATTCCGCGGCGACGACTACGCACTCCGACCGGCAGTGCCGGAGACATCAGCGGGCTGGGCACGACATTCACACCGTCGGACGACGACCCGCTGGTCGGCCGCTGGAACTTGAACACACAACGCCTTCTCGATACGGGTAATCCCGACGATACCGCTCTTGGCGACGGCGGTATCTACAACATCGCATTTGCCGTGCACACGGGACGCGTCACAGTAAGGGACCACTACGTGGGATTCGCCGTGACACTCTCGCTGGGCGGCGCCAGCGCCGACATCGACGCCGTGAAGATCGCCGGCACCGGTAGGGAGACGCTACCGGATTTCTCGGACAGCGAGACGTTTCCGACCAGCGACATCAATCTGTTCCTGCCCGGCATCACGAGCCTCGCGTTCCTGAACAACGATAACGAGGGGATGGTCTATATCGACCCGGAGACGGACAGCGAGATCGACCAGACACACTTCGGCGCGAACGCGCTGCTCACACAGGGGCTGGGTTGCCGTGACTGTCATACCGCCAGCGACGGCGACGTCTTCGACCCCCCTCAGGCGGGCGGCTTCGACTCCGGGTCGATGGAGACGCTGGTGCCGATGCGGGGCGGAGTCGAGACGCCCACGCCACTGCCGTAGCAGAATGCGCGCTGGCAGGCTCATACGCGTGGCGGCGGGTCTGGTGAGCGTGCTCGCGATGTCGGTAACCACGAGCGCCGAGGACACGTCGCCGGTGGAGCAGGCAGGCCGGTCCGACTACCTGCAGTACTGCGCGTCGTGCCACGGAACCGAAGGCCACGGCGACGGCCCGGCCACCGCCGCCCTCGCCACGCCGGCACCGGATCTCACGCTCGTTGCCGCGCGCCGCGACGGTGAGTTCCCGGTCGACGAGCTTTCGATGCTGATCGACGGGCGCACGCAGACCGCTGCTCACGGAAGCCGTCAGATGCCCGTGTGGGGAGAACGGTTCACCGTCGAGGCCGGCAACGACGACATGGCCGCGCAGATCGTGCGCGGCCGCATCCGCATGCTGCTCGCCTACCTGCGCTCGATTCAGCGCTAGCGTCCCATGGCGAAGACCCCCAGACCGCTCGAGCTGGCGCGTCGCATGACGCCGACCGACGCGATGTTCTGGTACGCCGAGTCGGCGCTGCCCGTGTTCCGGCCGATCATCGGCGGCCTCTACATCCTCGACCGGAAGCCTGATGCGGACGCGCTGGAAAGCGCCCTCGACCGTGCCATCCACGTCGTACCTCGCCTGCGGCAGCGCGTCCTCGAGGCCCCGCTGCACCTGGGGATGCCCGAGTGGGTCGACGACGTGCACTTCGACCGGAGCTACCACGTTCGCCACTTCTCGGTTCCGCAGCCCGGGTCGATGCGCGAGCTGCTCGACCTGGTGGCGACGTTCCTGGCGACGCCGCTCGATCGCGAGAGACCGCTGTGGGAGGTCTACTGGATCGACGGCCTGCCGCGCGGTCGTTCGGCCTACTTCCTGAAGATGCACCATGCGATGGTCGACGGGGTGGGCTCGATCGCCATCGTGAACGCGCTCACCGACGACCACGGCGCCGCGCCGACCCACATGCGCCGACGCCGACCGGCTGCCCGTCGCTCGCAGCGCGAACGCGGTACGCTCGCGCGGCTCGCCGATCTCGCCGCCCATGATGCACGCCAGTCGATCCGGATGGCGCGCACCGCGGCCGGTGCCCCGCTGCGATTCCTGCGCGATCCGGTCACATCGGTGCGCGGAATCGGCGGCACCCTGCGCAGCATCGGTGGGCTGATCGCCGATGCCAGCCAGCCGGCCGTGCACGACCCGCTCGCGGACTCGGCCGGCGGTCTGTCCAGACGTCTCGACGTCCTGGAGCTCCCGATCTCACGGCTACGCGCCATCAAGAAGCCGCTGGGCGTGACGATCAACGACCTGGTGCTCACCGTGCTCGCCGGCGCGCTTCGCAACTATCACCGAGAACGACGAGCGCCGGTACGTGCTCTCAACTGCATGGTGCCGATGAATCTGCGCACGAGCGGCCAGAGCAACAGCCTCGGCAATCAGGTGGGGCTGTTCAACATCAAGCTGCCGCTCGGCGAGCGGCGCCCGGATCGGCGCCTGAAAGAAGTCGTACGCCAGACGCGGGCGGCCAAGGACGACCACCACGGCGCGATCTTCCCGGTGCTCGCCGAGCTTCTCACCGTGACGCCGGCGGTGGTGCTGGGCTGGCTCGCGCGTCGCAGCCTCGGCCGCGTCAACGTCGCGTGCACCAACGTCCCGGGACTGAGCGAGCGGCGATCGCTCGCCGGTGCGGCGGTCGAGGCGATCTATCCGTTTGCCAGCGTCGTCGAGGGTACGCCGGTCGTCATGGCACTGCTCTCGTACGCCGACCGCATCGACATCGGCATCGATACCGACCCCGAGGCGATTCCCGAGCCCCACCGCCTGACCGAGCTGTTCGAGGAATGCCTCGACGAGATGGAGGAGCTGGCCCGTCAGGCCGGGCCGCGCGGCCGCTCCCAGGCATCAGCGACTCCGGCCACCGCCTGAGTTCACCGGCCGGCCTCAGCTCCCGGATCGATCGAACGGCTCTTCCAGCTTGCTGACGTGAGCCGCCAGCCGCTCGCCGAGATGATCCTCCTCGTCGACGACCTCGTGTGCCCCCGTGTAGAGCAGCTCGAAGAAGTGAACGTGATAGTGGCACCGGGCCACGATCAACGCGTCGGGCGAGAGGTCGCGGATGAGGTGAATGAGATGGCGCGTGATGACGTGGTCGCGCACGGTGATCACCACCACCCGCGCCGCGTGAACTCCGGCGTGAACCAGAACGTCGCGCTGCGTCGCGTCCCCGAGCTGCGCTCTCAACCCGTACCGCTGCGCGGTCTCGATGCTGTCGGGCTTGAGATCGATCGCGATCAGCCGGTCACGTTTCGTTTCCAGCAGGCCCTCGGCGACGCGGCGACCGACCGATCCGAACCCGACGATCAAGATGGAATCGGCGGTGGCCGCGGACGCGGCCGGATCTGCATCGTCGTTCGCCTCGTCAGCGTGACCGGCGGCGGCGCCGGCGTGCCCCGCCACGCCCTCACGCTGCCGCATCCTTCGCTCGCGTCGTGCGAGCCAGCCCTCGAAACGAGCTCCGGCGCGGGGGGCCGCGGCTACCAGATAGGGCGTGATCAGCAAGGTCACGATCGTCGCCGAGACCGCCGTTCGAAACGTCGACGGCGTCATCAGCGCGGTGCCGGCGAAATCACTCTGCGCGATCGTGGCCAGCACGAACGAGAACTCTCCGACCTGTCCCAGACACAGCCCGGCGCCGATGCCGTCGCGCCATGGCTGGCCGAACGTCCGTGACAGCACGGCGATGATGGCCGGCTTGCCCACGACGACGCTCAGCACCACGACCGAAACCTCGCTCAAGTGCTCGAGAAACCAGGCGGGGTCGCCGAACAGGCCGACCGATGCGAAGAACAGGGTGATCATCAACGTAGCGAGTGGCCGTGTGTCGGCGCGGATCTGGATGGCGAATGGAGAGGCGGCAAGCAGAACGCCGGCGACGAACGCGCCGAGCGCCGGACTCAGGCCGGCGGCGTGTGTCGCCCATGCCGAGCCGGTGGCCATGATCACGGCGAGCAGAACAGGGAGGTCGCGATTCTTCTGATACGTCGGCAGTAGCAGGATTCGCGGCGCAACGACGTTGAACAGAACGTAGAATACGGCCAGCAACGCGGCCGCGGCCACCAGCGCCAGCACCAGTTTCGACGCCACCTCGACCGGGGTGCCGCCGGTGCCCATCACGCTCACGAGCAGGATCATCGGCACCACCGCACCATCCTGCACCAGCAAGATACCGAGCGCCGATCGGCCGTGTCGGGTGTCGATCTCGGCCCGGTCGCCGAGCAGCCGCAAGACGCACGCGGTACTGCTCATGGCGATCATCATGCCGACCACCAGCGATTCACCGACGGGCAGACCGAACGCGAGCGCGCCCGCGCAGGCCAGCACCGTCGTCACCACGACCTGGGCCGCCCCGATATAGAACCTCGACCTGCCCAGCGTCTGCAGGCGGCGCGGCGAGAACTCCAGACCGATGGCGAACAGCAGGAGCGCAACGCCGATCTCGGCGAGATTCAACAGCTGCGCATGGCTCGAGATCCAGCCGAGCGCGTTGGGGCCGACCAGCGTCCCGGCGATCAGGTATCCGACGATGACGCTCTGGCCGAGCCTGGCGGCGACGTTGCCGACCACCATCGCCATGGTGAGCAGGATGAGAACATCCCACAGAGCTCCCCACACACCGAGCGCTTCGGTGGCCGCGGCGGCCGATGCGTGGAGAATCTGCATCGATGGCGTGGGGAGGATCTACCTCCGTCGTCCGGACTGCATCACAAGCGTTCCCCCTGCGTTCTCGGCGTCATCGCGCGCGACGGCAGCCGCGAGCTCGGCAATGGCGCCCTCGATGCAATCGGTGAGCTCGTGAGCGTCGGGAACCGCCTCGCGACCGGCGATGACCGTGAACGACAGGTCGCCGGCATAGCTCCAGGCGGTCACGTTCACGCCGATGCCCTCGACCACCGGCCCCACCGAGTACAGGCTGCGCAGCTTGACGCCGGCGATGTACAGCGTCTCGGCGGGCCCGCGCACGTTCGACACGATCGCGTTGGCGGGCGGCCGGTGCCAGGTGGAGAGCTTGAGCCCCGAGTACAGCCGCATCAGCCAGCCGTACGGGCGCGGCGGCATGTACTCGGCCCACTGCTCCATGACGCTGCTCCCGAGCTTTTCATGGGAGGCCTTGGCAGCGGCCATCCTGTCGTGGACCGCGTGCGCGCGCGCTACCGGATCGTCGATGTCGCTGCACAAGGAGGTGAACACATTCGACAGCCGGTTGCCCGTCAGGCGTTGCGGATCGTCTGCACCCGGCGCGGCCACGGGGACCGACGCCACCAGCGATCGACGCGGCGGCTCGCCACGCTTCTCGAGATAGCGCGCGATGCCGCCGCCGACGATGGCGAGCACGACGTCGTTCATCGTGACGCCGAGCTGCGATTTCGCGGCCCTGACCGCATCGAGGGGAACGGTTGTGGTGGCGAACGAGCGGGCCGCGGTGAGGCTGCGATTGAGTGACGTGCTCGGCCCCTCGAACGGCATCGGCGCGCGCACGCCGCCGCTCAAACGGTGGCCGATCAGCCTCGCGAACCCCGCAAGCGTTCGTACGATCAGCGGCACGAGGTAGACGAGCTGGCGAATGTGGGCGACGAACGCATCGACGAGGAGCCTGCCGCCGGACGGGATCGGTTCGGGGGTCCATGCGTCCGGCGCCGGCGACGACGGCTCGGCCACCCCTCGGTGAGCGCTCATCACGTTGGCGAGCAAGTGGGCAGCGGCGACGCCGTCGGCGAGTGAATGATGGATCTTGGCCACGTAGGCGATGCCGCCGTCGGCAAGCCCCTCGAGCCGCCAGATCTCCCACAGTGGATGGCGGTGGTCGAGCGGGTGGCTGGCGATGTCGGCCACCATATCGTCCATCTCCCGGTGCCCGCAGGGCTCGGGAACGGCCGCGCGCCGCAGGTGGAAGTCGAGGTCGAAGTTCGGGTCCTCGATCCACACCGGGTGGTGGAAGCCGAGCGGCACCTCGACCACGCGGCGGCGAAACGGGGGCAGCAGGTGCAGACGACGCCCGAGCTCCTCGCGAAAGCGCTCGAACGTGTTCTCACCGGTCTCGGGGAGATCGTCGACGACGGCCACCTTCAGGGTGTGCATGTGGATGTTGGGCGTCTGAACGTGCAGGAACGTCGCGTCGAGGCCAGTGAGTCGCTCCATCTCTTCCCCTCGGTCGCAGACATCATGCACTACGCGCGCTGCTCGCAACACCGCAGCGCAGCTGTACATCGACGGTGCGCCTGTGCTAGCAAGATCATGGTAGGTGTCGCCCCTCCCGCTCGCTGTGAAGACCATGAGCTTTCCCGGCATCCACTACCTCCGCCTCGCGCTCGATCTTCCCAAGCTCGCCCCGTGGGCGCGCGCGAGCCCGGGCCGCGTGCTCACACACCGCGCCCGCACGCGGCCCGACGATCTCGCCCTCGCCTATCTCGACCAGCGTATCTCGTGGGCCGAGCTCGACTGGCAGGCCTGCACCTACGCGCGCTGGCTCGCGCACGAGGGCGTCGGCCACGGCGACGTCGTGGCGGTGATCATGGACAACCGGCCCGATTACCTGTTCGCCGTGATGGGCCTGGCCAAGCTCGGCGCCGTCGCCGCTCTGATCAACACCAACCTCACGGGCAAGGCGCTCGCCCACGCGGTCACGGTAGCCGGTTCGCGCAAGGTGCTGGCCGGATCGGAGCACGCGGTCAAGGTCGAGCAGGTTCTCGACGTGCTCGACGGTATCCGGCCCGCCGACGACTTCTATGTGCACGTCGAGGACGGAGCGACGCTCGAGCAAGAGACGCGCGGCACGGTGATCAACGAGCGACTCGGCGCGGTGCGCTCGAACGGCGAGGACGAGGCCCTCGACGAGAGGGGCCTGCGGGCCGACGAGACGTTCTGCTACATCTACACGTCGGGAACGACCGGGCTGCCCAAGGCCGCCATCATCCGGAACCAGCGGTTCCTCGGCGCGGCCATCATGTTCGGCCGCCTGATGCACCGCTCGGGCCCGGGCGACGTGATCTACGTGCCGCTGCCGCTGTACCACGGCAACGGGTTCATGCTGGGCTGGGGCGCGGCGCTGGCCACCGGCGCCGGCCTGGCGCTACGTCGCCGGTTCTCGACGTCGGCTTTCTGGGACGACGCCCGTCGCTATGGCGCCACGTCGTTCGTGTACATCGGCGAGCTGTGCCGTTACCTGCTCAACGCGCCCGAACGCGAGGACGAGCGCGAGCACGCACTGCGCGTGGCGGTGGGCAACGGCCTGCGACCCGACATCTGGCAGACGTTCCAGCAGCGCTTCGGCGTGCCCGTGGTCCGCGAGTTCTACGGGTCGACCGAAGGAAACGCGCCCACGCTCAACATCGCCGGCAAGCCGGGCATGATCGGACGCCTGCCGCGCGGGCAGGCGGTAGTGCGCTGCGATGCCGCCACCGGCGACCTCGTACGAGGCGCCGACGGTTTTTGCGAGCGCGTGGGGCCGGGCGAGGTGGGGCTGCTCGTCGGACGAATCTCGCAGGTCATGAAATTCGACGGCTACGTCGACCGCAAGGCGACCGAGGGCAAGATCATCCGCGACGTCTTCAAGTCGGGCGACCGCTACTTCAACAGCGGCGACCTCCTGCACCTGCACGAGGGGCGCTGGCTGTCGTTCGCCGACCGGCTCGGCGACACGTTCCGGTGGAAGGGCGAGAACGTCTCCACCAGCGAGGTCGGAGAGATCCTGTGCGGCGCGCCGGGCGTGCTCGAGGCGAACGTCTACGGCGTGCCGGTACCCGGCGCCGACGGCCGCGCCGGCATGGCCGCGCTGTCGACGGGCGAGGGCTTCGATCTGGAACGATTCGCCGCCTACGTCCGCGAGCACCTGACCGCGTATCAGCAGCCGCTGTTTCTACGAGTGCTCGGCGAGCAGATGCGCGTGACCGCGACGCTCAAGCAGCAGAAGGTCGACTACCGCGACGAGGGGTACGACCCGGCCCGCGTGGGCGACGAGCTGTACGTGCTGAGCGGCGATGTCTACGAGAAGCTCGACGACGCTCGCTACCACGAGATCACGAGCGGCGAGTCGGTTCCCGGCTGATCCAGTCGGCGGCCGAGCTCACGCGCCGCCCCACGAACGAGAGAACGCGGCTGGCGACCGGGCAAGGTCGCTGGCGCGCGAGCTCGCTCAACGTGTCCTGCATCAGGCCGGTGATCTCGTCGTAGCAACGCTCGACGACCTCGTCGTCATCGGCGGCATCCGGGCCGTAGCCCGACCAGTCGAGCGGCTCGTGCAGCTGCACGACGATCTTCGCCGGCAGCGGAACCGCGATCCATCCCGCCGGCGAGAGCCCCCACGGCACCTGGAAGAGCACAGGAAACGTCGTCACGCGCAGGCGATCGAGTCCGACCAGCCTGGCCAGGCTCGAGCCGCGCGCCACCACGATCGTCGAACTGTGCCCGCCGTGTCCGACCACCGGCACCACCGGCACCTGCGTTCGCAGCGCCAGGCGCACGAAGCCCTTGCGGCCATCGAAGTCGATGCGATTGCGATCGGTCCAGGGACGGAACACCTCGTGCTCGCCGCCCGGGTACACGAGCACCGACGCACCGCGATCGAGGGCGGCGGCGGCGTTGGCCATGCTGGCGGGCAGCTGCCCGATCTTGCGCATGAGCGTCCGCACGCCGGGAACGCCGAACATGGCGTCGAACGCCAGGCCGTACAGATCGCTGTCGATTCCGCGCTCGCGATACCAGCTCGAGAACAGCGCCGAGGTATCGGGCGTGAGCGTCCCGCCGGAGTGGTTGCCCACCAGCAACATCGGACCGCTCGAGGGCAGCAGGTCGAAGCCGCACACCTCGGCGTCGAAGTACGACGCGAACGTTTCCATGTACGGCAGGATGCGTTCGAGGAAGTCGACGTCGCGCTGAAATATCGGCTCGTCGATGCCCTCGCTCGTGCGCTCGACCCACTGCTCCACGGGATCGAGCCCGCGGAGCAGGCGCAGCAGCTCTGCCGGCATCTGACCGAAGCTGCCCGGACGCGAAAGGCCGTCGAGGTAGGAAGTGTAGGCGACGGTCACGCTTGAAATTGTATCAGGCCGCCGCGCGCTCTGCTGCGGCAGCCTTGAGGGTGAGGACAGCGTCCTCGAAGCCCTCCGCCAGCCGCCACAGGTGAGGCACCGTCTCCTTGCAGGCCAGCAGCCCGACGTCGACACGGTCCATGTTGCTCAGCACGGTGATGTTGAGCCCCGTGCCCTCGCTGATCGGCCCCATGGGGTAGATCGCCTCCACCCGCGCGCCCGCCAGGTACAGCGGCACCGGCGGTCCGGTCATGTTCGAGACGACCAGGTTCCACAGAAGCGGCACCCAGTCGGCCACCCGGGTAGCGGAGGCCAGGCGGGAGAGGACGCCGAAAACACCGGGCCATGCCAGATCGAGCCATTCGACCAGATCCTCGGCGCTGCCCGCGAGAAACTCGCGCTTCGCCGCGTCGGTCTCCTCGTGGATCGCCTCGAGAAGCTCGCCGGCATTGTCGAGCCCCGTCGGCAGCTTCACGGTCATGGATGACACCTTGTTGGAGAACTCGCGTTTCTCCTCGTCGGACTTGATCGAGACGGGAACGCCGCAGCGAATCGGCTCGGAGGGGAGATCGTTGTTGTCGCTCAGGTACTGTCGCAGCGCGAGGGTGCAGGCTGCCAGCACGACGTCGTTGACGGTGACGCCAAACGCGTTCTTGACCGTCTTGATGTCGCGCAGGCTCGCGCTTGCGAACGCGATGGTCCGGTTCGGCGTGATCGCACCGCTGAAACGGGTTCGCGGGGGCCGGTCCAGCGACGACCAGAGCAAGCCCAGCGCGGAGGTTCGTTCCAGCCGCACTGCGGTCTTGCGGTAGTAGCCCTTCGCCGCGCGCGCCGCGAGCGACACGATCGCTACAGGATTGGGAATGCTGGGCACCAGCGCCCTGGCAGTCAGCCCCAGCCGCGACGGTAGCGGCTCCGGATGCCAGGGCGGAGCGGGGGGCTGCTCGTCGGGCTCGGGCTCGAGATCGAGGAATCCCGCCATCTGGTTCGCACCCGAAGCACCGTCGAGCATGCAGTGATGCAGCTTGGTGACGAGCGCGACGCGCCCGTTCTCGAGCCCGTCGACGTAGAGCATCTCCCACAGCGGCTTCCCACGATCGAGCGGTGCGCCCGCGAACGGCGCCACCACGCGTGCGAGCGCGCGCAGATCGCCGGGCGCGTCGAGTGACACCCGGCGGACGTGATTCTCGACACTGAACCCGGGGTCGTCGGCCAGCACCGGACGTGCAAGGCCCAGCGGCACCTCGACGAGGCGTTGCCGGAACGGTGGCATCAGGTGGACGCGCGCCGCCAGCGCCTCGACGACGCGCTCGTAGCCGAACGTGGCACCGTCGACGGTCGACGGATCGAGGATCATCGCGCCGATCGTGTGCATCGGCATGTTCTCGGTCTCGCCGTAGATGAATACCGAGTCCTCGCCGGACAAACGTCGCATGGCGTCTCCTGCGCTCGCCCGCTCGATGCCTTCGCTCTCGCTCGGCCGGTCCGCGCCGGTGGATTGTTGCGGCTCACCCGTGCCGCCGCCAGCTCTGGCAGCGACACAGCGGCAGATCTCGACGACGGGCCCGCCCTCGACTGCGCGATGCGGGAGCGGCCGCCGGCCGCGGGCCTCTTCGATCACGCGCCGCACAGCCAGCGCCATCGCGTGGTCGAAGCACGGGTGGTGTCGCCCGTTGACGAAGTGCCCGCAGCAAGGCAGCTCGAGCTGCCGGGCCGTCGGCAGTCGTCGTGCGACCTCGTCGCGATGACTCCCCGGAATCAGCCAGTCACGGCCGTTCCACAAGAACGCGGCGGGGACCTCCAGATCGGGCAGCCGGGTCCAGGTGCCGCCCGGCCCGAACGCCGGCTCCAGGACCATCTCGCGGGTGGCCGAGATGAGGTGCCGCCGTGTAGCCGGACAGGACAGATTGTAGGCAACGCGCACGCTGGCGCGCGCGAGCCAGTCGTTCTCGAGATACGACACGCCGTCGAGCCCGTCGCTCAGACGCTTGAGCAGCGGCCAGGCGATCTCGAGCGGTACGCGCTCGGCGAGGTCCGGCGAGATCAGGTGGCCGACCGGCATGAGCCAGCGCTTCGCGATCCAGGGAAGGTAAGGCACGCAGAGCGCGAGACCGCGAAACGCGGTGGGCTCGATGAGCGCCGCCTCGAGGGCGACGCGCGCTCCGAGCGACATGCCGAGCACGACCGGCGGCGACTCGAGACTACGTGCCAGCTCGATGACGGGACGGGCAAGCCGCTCGGCGTCGAGCGGCTCGTCGCCTGTGGGCGTCTGACCGAAGCCCGGCAGGTCGGCGGCCAGCGTTCGCAGTCCCTGCCGCTGAAGCAGGGTCGCTACGCCGGCGAATGCGGTGGATTCTAGCGCGAGTGGATGAAGGGCAATGACGGGCTGGCCCGATCCCCAGTGCTGGATGTGCATGGATGCTCCACGTTATCGCCCGCACTCCCTGGTACGAACCATAGCATGGGCCCACCGTTATGCCTCATGATCTATTTTCCCGCGTTCACGCGTTCGAGAAGCCCGTGCAGACGATCGGGCCAGCCGCGGATGTCGGCCAGACTGCGGGCCACGACCAGCTCGGCGTCGGGCATCACCTCGGCGAGGCGCTCGGCGGTGGAGATCGGGTGGATCGGATCGCCGCGCCACGCGAGGATCAAGGTCGGTACGTCGATTCGCGCGAGGTCCTCGGCCAGCGGCAGGTCGGACTGCGCCGCACCGGCCAGCGCCGCGGCCACCGCGCGCTCGTCGGCCGTGGCCAGGTGGCGCACGAGCGCCTGCTGAACCCGGGTGACGATCGAATCCTGCCGCGACGGCAGCGAGAACCCGCTCATCCAGCGCAGCGGGGCCAGGCCGACCGTGCCGACGATCGCCGCACCCACCCGGTAGATGCGTGACTGGCGAGGCCGCTTCTCCCAGGCCGTGGGCGGTGCCACCAGCAGCAAGCCGGCAACGCGCTCGGGCGCGACATGGGCGGCATGCAGCGACGTCGCGCAGCCCATCGAGACGCCGCCGAACACGGCGCGCTGCTCGCCGAGCTGCGTCGCCAGCTCGAGAACGTCGCGCGCCAGCGCCGGCCAGCGGTAGTTGGCCGGGTCATGGGTCGCCGCCGACTCGCCGTGACCGCGTGCATCGTAGCGAACCCAGCGCATCGCCGCCCCGCTCGACCACCAGTCGAATACGTCGACGTCGTCTTCCTGCGCCATGCTCGTCAGCAGGCCGTGCCCCCAGATGAGTGCCGGGCCGCTTCCCTGCTCGCGAACGGTCAGCTCGACGTCGCGCACCTGCACGCGACGGCGCTCGAAGTCGTCTCGATAGATCGTGGTGGACCCGGCCGCCTGGCCAGAGGTTCGTTCGGTTCGGTTGTCGTCCGGCGTGGTCGTCTCCATGTCGCTCCCGACGCACGCGCTCCCCGCGCGCAAAACCTTTAGCGGGCCCTTGTGCGAAGTCCAGCGCGGCCCACATCTCATCTCACCCCGATGGGGCAGCGAGTATCACCGTTGACGAAGATCGTGCGCGTGGTTCCCACACACGGGAACGCGACGATGCCCACAGCCCGGCACGCGCGCTCGTCGGTCGCGAAACACTCGCAACGACGGGCGCTGCCGCTGCACGTCGGCGGTGCTCGCAGCTCGCGTGATGGCATGTCGCTTGCTCCTCTTCAGACATCGAAGACCGGGAGGGTAAGAAACATGCACGTCTCCCACGGCCCCTCGGCAAGCACGCTGGTGGACGGCCCGGCAGGGTTCGTCACCGGCTTCTCCTTGCGTCCCGATGAGCTCGCTCATGTGCGGGGGCTGATCGAGGCCCAGTGGCTCGATCGCCTGCGGCGACTGTACCCGACCGAGGTGGACGGCTTCGCCGAGCGCGGCCTCGATCGCTACCACGAGCGTTGCGCGCGCATCGATCACACCACGACGTGGTGCAAGTCGGCGCGCATCCTCCCGGCCGCTGCCGCCGGCACGGTTCGCGAGATGTCGTTGCTGCGAGCGCTCGAGGACCACTTCGGCGCGTTCGTCATCTCCGACGAGGACCGGGTCGGCCACGAGGAGATGGTGTGGAGGCTGGTTCGCCCCGGCGAGCCCACCGACGTGGGGCCCTTGCACGCCGACGAGTGGTTCGTGGTGCTGGCCGACGAGCCGATGCCGCCGGGACGCCGCGTGAAGGTGTGGATCGCGATCGCGTGCGAGCCGGGCCGCAACGGGCTGACGGTCGTGCCGGGATCGCATCGGCGCACCTGGCAATACCACGGCGTGTGGCGGCACGGCCGCATGAAGCCGGAGCTCGACGAGGACGTGACGATGCTCGACACGCAGCTCGTATCGACCCGACCCGGCGACGCCGTCGTGTTCCACCACGACCTCCTGCACGGCGGCGTCGTCAACGAGGGCGAGCGGATGCGCGTGAGCCTCGAGTTCACGATGTGCATCCCGTCACGCGTGATCCATCACGCCCGCAGCGACTACAGAGCGCGTTCGAGCGGGCCGCTCGAATGCGGCTCAGCGGCCGCCGCCTGGCCCACGTCGCTCGCCGCCCTCGCGCGCTGATCCGCGCTCCGCGTCGTCGCGTTTTCGCAGGAATGAAACTCGCGAACGGTCGCCGATAGCACAATCAGGAACGAAACCGGGCACACGCTTTGTCACTGTCGACGTCATGCGAGTCATGCGCATGGCAGTACTCATGCGCTTCACGACCATGCGCACCACTGATTCCGAACTTCGTGACTGACGCGTCCGTTTCCGTGTTCGATCCGGGAATCCGTTCTGGATCATATGCCGCGTCGTCGCGGTGCGATCGCGAGAACGCGCGCCACCACTGAACTTCAACGCGCGCAGCAAGACGCGACCAGGTTGGCACGTGCGGTGCTCTAAGGAGCAGCACATCACGGTTTCGCCGGAGTCTCACCCTGTTCGGTCTGCTTGCACTCATGTCGACTTCGCCGCCCGCGGAGTCCCGCTCCTCGTCGGTCGCTCACGCGCGACGTCGAGCGCCCCGCGATCTCCGGGTCGGCTCGCTTCTGCTCGTCCTGGTTCTGACCGCCGCGCCGGTTCGCGCGCAGCAGCCGACGACGACGCTCGTCGCGCCGCCATCGACCACGACCACCACGCTGCTCGCCGGTGGCCCGGTCCTCGCCACGACGCCCGAGGATTTTCTTCTCCCCGGAACCCAGGTGGGCGACGTCGCCGCCGGGACGATCACAACGTCGTCACAGTGCGCGGGCTGTCACGGCCACTACGATCCGCAAAACGATCCCTACTCGACGTGGTCGGGAAGCCTGATGGCGCATTCCGGCCGCGACCCGCTGTTCTTCGCGCAGCTGAGCACCGCCAGCCAGGACGTCGCAGGTGTGGGCTCTACGTGCATGCGGTGCCACGTGCCGATGAGCACCGTCACGGGCCATGGCAACGAGACCGACGCGAGCATGCTCGACGCGTCCGATCGCGACGGCGTGACTTGCCATTTCTGCCACTCGATGGTCGATCCGCTCTACCAGCCCGGCATCAGCCCGGTCGAGGACGAGGCCGTGCTGACCGGGCTCGCCGAGGTTCCCGGCTACTACGGGAACGCGATGTTCGTGCTCGATCCCGGCGGCGCGCGCCGCGGTCCCTACGACGACGCGCTGCCGGTCCACGAGTGGATCGAGTCGCCGTTCCACCGCAGCAGCGACCTGTGCGGCACCTGCCACGATGGCGGCAATCTGGCGATAAGCCGCCAGGGCGACGGCAGCTACCTCTACAACGACGTCGACACCCGCGCCCCGACCGACGACCCGCACGGTCAGTTCCCGCTCGATCGAACCTACACCGAGTGGAAGTTGAGCTCGTTCGCCGGCGGCGGCGTCGACATGGGCGGGCGTTTCGGCGGTGAGAACGCGAGCGTCGTCGGCAGCTGCCAGGACTGCCACATGCCGCGCGTCACGGCCAAGGGCTGCAGCTTCGCGGCGGTGCGGCCCGACCTGGCACGCCACGACTTCGCGGGCGGCGCCGCCCCTGCCCTCGACCTGATCGCCGAGCAGTACAAGGACGACCCCGACGTCGACAAGACGGCCATCGCGCGCGCACGCGCGGCCGCCGTCTCGATGCTCGAACGTGCGGTCTCGCTCGAGCTGGCACAGAGCGCCGACTCGTTCCAGGTTCGCGTGGTCAACGAGACCGGCCACAAGCTGCCGACCGGCCACGCCACCGGGCGGCGCGTATGGCCGAACGTCCGGTTCCTCGACGATGCGGGAACGTTGCTGGAAGAGCACGGCCACTACGACCTCGCCCTGGCCGAGCTCGACGAGCTCTCGACGGTCGTCTACGAGATGTACGTCGGCCTGAGCGCCGGCGCGTCGGTGGTCACCGGCTATCCGCCCGGTCCGACCGACCACATGGCGCTTGCCGACACGATCGAGAAGGACAACCGCATCCCCCCCCGCGGCTTCACCAACGCGGCCTTCGATGCGGCGGGCGCGCCGGTGGTCGGCGCGAGCTACGCCGACGGCCAGCACTGGGACGATATCGCGTTCGCCATCCCCGCGGGGACGGCCGAGGCGGTCGTGACGGTCTACTACCAGAGCACGCCCCGGCACTACGTCGAGGGGCTGCGTGAGCTGAACTACAGCGACGATACCGGCGAGACCGTGTACCAGCTGTGGCTGGACACCGGCCGGGGTGCGCCGATCGAGATGGCCTCGGAGACATTCGTCATCGCACCGCCCACGACCACGACGACGCTGCCCGCCGTCACCACCACGTTGCCATCGTCGTCGACGACGCTTCCCGTCGTGACGACCACGCTGCCGGCCGTCACCACGACGCTCACTCCCGGCACGACGACCACCACCACGACGTCGACGACGTTGCCGCCGGTCTGTGTCGTCGACAGCGACTGCGACGACGGAAGCTTCTGCACCTCCGATGCTACGTGTGAGGGTGGCGACTGCGTGTTCCCGAGCGACGGCTACGTCTGCTGCGACTTCGTCGCGTGCACGGTCGGCGACGTCTGCGCGGGAGGACTGTGCCTGCCCGGGCCGATCCAGTGCCCGACCGGTGAGCACTGCGACGCAGAGAGCGGCTACTGCGAGCCGGCCGACACGCGTCTGTGGATTCCCGCCGCGTACTATCCGACGGCGCGGTTCTACGGCGCGATGACCGCCAGCCAGGACTTCGCCGGCGGCAACGACGCCGATCTCGCCGCCGACAGCCTCATGCCCTATGTGGTCTTCCCCGGCAGTGCTGTGAGCGCATTCAACGGCGGCAGCGGAGACGAGGTCGCCTACACCATCGAGCTACCGGCGGCCGGCGAGTGGTACCTGTGGGGGCGTCTGTACTATCCGGGTACGCCCGGCAGCAATCAGGCCAACTCGTTCCTGGTACGCGTCGATGACGGACCGGCGCTGAAGCTCGGCAACAACAAGAACTTCTTCCAGCAGTGGCACTGGGACGGCGACGGCAAGGTCGAGACCGGTGCGCCGGCGCCGCTGTCGCTCGGTACCCTCGAAGCCGGCACGCACCAGATCGTGGTCGAGAAGCGAGAAGTCACGCCGACGCCGCCACGACTCGACGTGCTCCTGCTGACGCTCGATCCCGGCCCGCTGCCCAGCGACGGCGACGCGCACGCGGCACTCCACGGCGCGCCCGTGACGACGACCACCACGACCACGATGGGCGACTGGCCGACGACCACGATCGGCGACTGGCCGACAACGACGCTCGTCAGCGTCACGACCACCACGATACCCGAGTGCTCGGCCTACGCGGACTGCGACGACGGGAACCCCTGCACCAACGATGTCTGCATCGCGGGCCAGTGCCGACACGCCGACAATGCGCTGCCCTGCGACGACGGACTCGCGTGCACGGCGGGCGATTCCTGCACCGACGGCATCTGCGCCGGAGTCGCCAGCTGCGGCGTCGGCGACGCGTGCAATCCGTCGACCGGGGCGTGTGACTCCACCGGGGTGTGGATCGCGGCCGGCAGCGAACCAGGCAGCGTGCTCAGCGGCTCGATGACCGTCGGCACGGAGTTCACGGACGGCGCCGATGCCGACGCGAACGCCGACAGCCTGACCTCGCCGCTGCTCTTCGCCGACAGCACCGAGAACGCGTTCGGCGCTGCCAGCGGCGACATGGCGACGTACACCATCGACCTACCGCATGCGGGAACCTGGTACCTGTGGGGCCGCCTGTACTACGACGGTCCGCCACCGAACGGTGCGAACTCGTTCTTCGTGCGCATCGACGGCGGAACGGCGTTGAAGCTCGGCAACAACAAGGACTTCTTCCAGCAGTGGCACTGGGACGGTGACGGCAAGGTGGAGAGCGGGCCGGTGCTGCCGCTACAGCTCGGATTCTACGGCGCAGGCGTCCACCAGCTGACGATCGAGAAGCGTGAGGCCACGCCGACCCCGCCACGCCTCGACGTCATCTTCCTGACGACGAACCCGGCCGAGACTCCCGAGGACGGCCAGGCCGTCACCGCGCTCGGCATCTGTCAGGACACGAGCCAGTGCGACGACGGCAATCCGTGCACGGACGATCTGTGCGAGAACGCGAGATGTGCGAACCCCGACAACGAGGCCGCGTGCGACGACGGCATCGGCTGCACGCTCGGCGACGTCTGCTCGGGCGGCGTTTGCGCCGGAACCGATGCCTGCGCGCCCGGGCAGGACTGCGACCACGACACCGGTCAGTGCCAGTCGCCGACGACCACGACCTCATCGACGACGACGTTGCCTGCGCCCACGACGACCACCACGTTGACGACGATCGGCCAGACGACGACCACCACCACGTCATCGACGACGACGCTGCCCACACCCACGACGACCACGACCTTGCCGATCGACTGCACGCAGACCGGCGAGTGCGACGTCGACAACGACGGCATCGACCTGCCGCTTGATCCGTGCCCCGCGGATCCCCGCAACCTGTGCTTCGGCCCGGTGGCAATCGACGGCGCCTCCGGTGACCCGATTCGCATCAACGCCCTGGTATCGACGACTGCAGAGTGCGCGGGCCTGAAGATAGACTGCAACGGCGACGCCTGGCTACCCGACTTCGGCTGGAACCAGGCCGGCAAGGCCGGCAAGTGCAACCTCGGTGGCGGTGGCGAGGGCTGCGTGATCGCCGGCCTCACCGACGTCTTCGGCTGCGAGGACGAGCAGACCGAGGATCTGTTCCAGTGCGAGCACTGGGACGGAGCGGCCGAGCCGGAGCTCGGCTACAGCTTCGACGTCGCCGACGGCACGTACGTCGTGAACCTGCTGTTCGCGAACACGTTCACGGGCACCGACGGCGTCGGCGACCGCGTCTTCGACATCCTCGTCGAGGGCCAGCTCGCCTACGACGACTTCGACCAGGTCGTCGCCGCCGGCGGAAGCGGCATCGCCGTGGTTCGCTCGGTGCTCGCCACCGTCGCCGACGGCGACGGCCTGCAGGTCGTCCTCGGCCACGGGATCGAGCACCCCGCGATCAAGGCCATCGAGGTGATCGCGGGTGAGCCGGCAGCCACCACCACGACCCTGGCACCGGCGACCACTACATCGACGCTGGACGTATCGACCACGACGACCAGCACGACGACGACGATGCCGACCGCGTGCACGAGCGATGGCGACTGCGACGACACGCTGTTCTGCAACGGCACCGAGACCTGTCCCGCCGGCGTGTGTGTGACCGGAGACGAGCCGTGCCCGGGCCAGCTGTGCACCGAGGCGCTGCAGGCGTGCTTCGACGGCGATCCGCTACGTGGCGGACAGCTGTGGGACAGCTGGTGGCTGGCCACCGGCGCAAGCGAGCCGACCGGCGATCACCCGCTGTACCCGGACATCGGCCAGCAGTCGGGCAGCGCGACCTACCGTTGCGTGGAGTGCCACGGCTGGGACTACAAGGGCGTCGACGGTGCCTACCGCAGCGGCTCGCACTACACGGGAATCGTAGGCGTGTTCGGCGCCACGCGCGCACCCGGCGAGATGTTCGAGCTGCTCCGGAGCTCGGTACCGCCCGGCGGCCACGGCTTCGGTGACCACGGCCTGAGTGACCACGACATCGCCGACCTGATCGCGTTCCTCGCCGATCTCGTCGTCGACACCGACGACTACATCGGGCCGGACGGCCGCTTCACCGGCGACGCGGTGGCGGGCGAGACGCACTACGCCGTGGATGGCACGATCCCCTGCGCTGCCTGCCACGGCACCGACGGCACGACCATGAACCTCGGCTCACCTGCGGCGCCGCGCTGGGTGGGCTCGGTCGCGGCCGACGACCCCTGGGCGCTGCTCCACAAGATCCGGCTGGGCAACCCGAGCACGTTCATGCCGATCTGGCTGGCGGCAGGCGGCACGACGCAGGGCGCAGCCGACATCGGCACGTACATCCAGCAAAGCTTCCCGTCGCAGTGCCTCGACGCCGGCCATTGCGACGACGCCGACGTCTGCACCGGCGTCGAGAGCTGTCAGGCCGGCCTTTGCCAGCCGGGAACCGCGCTGTCGTGCAGCGACGGCAGCCCGTGCACCGACGATGCATGCAACCCGACCGGCGGCTGCGAGTTCCCGGCCAACACCGACCCGTGCGACGACGGCATCGCGTGCACGAGCGGCGACGTGTGCTCGGCTGGCACCTGCGCCGGCACGCCCGACTGCCCCTCCGGCCACCAGTGCAACCTCGCGACCGGCCAGTGCGAGAACCACGACCTCGACAACGACGGCCTCGACGACGCGTCCGACCCGTGTCCCGGCGACGCTCGCAACCTGTGCTACGGCCCGGTGGCGCTGGACAGCACGACGGGCTCGACGCTGCGGGTCAACTGCAACGGCTCGCCGACCGCCGACTGCGCGGGCGCCAGGCTCGACTGCAACGGTGATACATGGATCGCCGACTTCGGCTTCAGCACGCCCAGCTCCTCGGGCACCTGCAACCTCGGCGGCGGTACCTGCGTGCTCGCCGGCGTCGACACGCTGTTCGGCTGCGACAGCGCCGAGACCCAGGATCTGTTCCAGTGCGAGCGCTTCGCCAACGCGGTCAACCATCCGCCGCTGAGCTACGCGTTCGACGTTGCGGCCGGCGACTACCTGGTGAACCTGTTCTTCGCGAGCACGTTCACCGGCACCGATGAGGTCGGCGACCGGATCTTCGACATCGTGCTCGAGGACGTGACCGTCCACGACGACCTCGATCAGGTCGCCGCAGCGCCGGGCAGCGGCGTAGCGCTGGTTCGCTCGGCGATCGTGACCGTCATCGACGGCACGCTCGACGTGTCGTTCAACGCCGAGGTCGAGAACGCGGCGCTGAAGGCGATCGAGGTGCTAGCCGGCCCCCTGGCGGCCACCACGACGACGATCTCGACGAGCACCACCACGCTCGGGACCGTCACCACGACCCTGCCCGGCGTGACGACGACGCTGCCGGCGACGACGACCACCTCGACCACGACGAGCACCAGCACCTCGACGACGGTGGCCGGCCCGACGACGACCCTGATCGACGTCACGACGACGATACCCGCGAGCACCACGACCACGACGCTCCCCGATCCGATGCCCGCGATCGCGTTCGAGCTGTCCGACCTGGCCACGATCGCGAGCCCGACGCAGGCGGCCTGGGGACCCGACGGGCGCCTGTACGTCGCCAGCCTGACCGGCTCGATCACCGCCTACACGTTCGACGACGACTACGGCATCGTCGACACACAGGTCATCACCGCGCTGCAGTCCGAGCAGTACTCGCAGATCCTCGGCATCGCCTTCGACCCACTGGACGGGACCGACGACATGAGCATCTACGTCGGCCACGCGAAGATCTTCGCGAAGGGCGGCATGTGCAACTTCCAGCCGCCGTTCGACTACATCGGCAAGGTCTCGCGCATCACCGGGCCGGACTTCAGCGTGGTCGAGCCGGTCATCACGAACCTGCCGACCTCGAACCACGACCACGCGGTGAACGGCATGGTGTTCGACGACGCCGGCGACCTGCTGGTGCTGGTGGGAGGCAACACGAATGCCGGCGTCATCGCCTGTCCGCTGGGAGGCATCCCCGAGTCGCCACTGTCGGGAGCGTTGCTGAAGGCGGAGCTGTCGAAGCCCGGGTTCAACGGCGCGATCGAGTACGTCGACGCCGTTACCGGGCTACCGAGCACCGATCAGGTCGAGGGTCACCTGGCAGACTACGTACCGGGCACCGACGTCAGCGTATTCGCCGCCGGTTTCCGCAATCCCTACGACCTCGTCTACACGACCGAAGGCCGCATCTACAGCACGGACAACGGGCCGGATACGAACCTGGGCGAAGCCGCCACGGGACCCGACACCCAGGATCCCAGCCCCGCCGCCGACGACGAGCTCAACCACGTGGTCGAGGGCGGCTACTACGGCCACCCCAACCGCAACCGCGGACAGACCGACGCGCGCCAGAACGTGTACTACGGTCCTACCGAGCCGGAGCTGCCCGGCGTGTTCGACCAGGTCATGGCGGTGCTACCGTCGTCGACCAACGGCATCGACGAGTACCGGGCGCAGACGTTCGCCGGCGCGATGCGCGGCAATCTCCTCGTCCAGAAGTGGAACACGCGCACGATGCGCGTCGTTCCGTCGGCCGACGGGTCGGTGGCCGAGCTCGTCGAGGATCTGCCCGTGCAGCTCGCGAGCCTCGACCTCGTCACCGGCCCCGGCGGCGTGTTACTCGGAATCGACTTCAGCGGCGGCAAGATCGTGATCGCCCGGCCCGTCGACGGCTCGCCGCCCGCTACCCGGGTCTACGACATCTTCCCGTGGAGGGCACCGGTCGCGGGAGGGGCCTCGTTCGTGATCTCCGGCACCGGATTCGGCGACCTCGGCAACACCACCGTCACCATTGCAGGCGCCACCGCGACCCTGACGTCGGTGAGCAGCACGAGAATCCGCGGCACGGTTCCCGGCCGCCTGACCGCACCCGACCGCCTCGTCGACGTCGTCGTCACGGTCGACGGCATGCGCACATGGCTGCCCGATGCGTTCCGCTACCTCCCGTGACCCCGATCGACGAGGCCATCCGACGGGCCGCCGGCGCCACGAGCGACGCTGTTCACCCGCGGCGTGCGGCCCACGAGCTCGCGTGATAGAAGTGATTTTGCCGCCAACAAGTTACGGAGGAGAGCACCATGAAGAAGTGTGACTTCCCCTGTCTGAACCGGCGGGACTTCATGAAGTGGTCGGGCGGCGTCGTCGCCGCGGCCGCCACGTTTCCAGGGTTTCCAGGCGAGTTCGTGACCAGCGAGGCGCTCGCCGCCGAGGGCGGCGCCGAGCGACGCACGTTGCTGGCCGCCTGCCCCTACTGCGGCGTCGGCTGCGGCACGCTCATCACGGCCGAGGGCGACCGCATCACCGGCATCGTTCCCGACCAGCTCCACCCCACCAACAAGGGCGTGCAGTGCATCAAGGGCCTCAGCGCACACGAGCCCATCTACCGCGACCGCATCACCGAGGTGCTGGTGCGCAAGGACATGTCCGACCCCATCACCGGCCACGTGTCGGCCACCAAGGGTCGTTTCGACGACGACGTGTTCGAGGCCATGCCGCTGGAAGAGGCGGAGGAGCTCGTCGCCGAGAAGATCGCCGCCCTCGCGAACCAGTTCGGCGGCAACTCCATCGGCCTGAGCGGCTCCGGCCAGCTCACCATGGAGACGCAGTGGATCGAGAACGTTCTGCTCAAGGGCATCATCGGCTCGAACTCTATCGAGGCCAACGCGCGCATGTGCATGACGTCGGCCGTAACCGGCTACTTCGCGTCGTACGGCTCCGACGCGCCGCCGACGAGCTACGAGGACCTCGACGACGCCGACATGATCACGTTCTGGGGCCACAACGCGCGCGAGGCGCATCCGGTTCTGTTCTGGCGCGTGGCCGATCACAAGCGCAACGCCGACATCCCGACCCTGGTGTCCGACCCGCGTCGCACGGGCACCGTGCAGGGGCTCGAGAGCATCAACCCGAACAACTCCCACCACTTCGCCACGCTCAACGGTGACATCTCCTACCTGAACGCCATCGCCCACGTCATCGTCAGCAAGTGTCCCGACGTGTGCATGCCCGACGACTGGCTCAACGACAACGTGTCGGGGTGGCAGGAGTACGTGGCCGGCGTCAAGGAGCGCTACTCTCCCAAGCAGGTCGTCGAGCGCCTGTGGCCGATCGATCGCGGACGCGTGACCGTCGAGATGATCGAGGCCGCGGCCAAGGACTGGACCGAGGCCTCGCTCAAGGGACGCCGCCGCGGCAAGGGCGGCGTGCTGAGCTACTGGGGCATCGGCTACAACCAGATGCTGCACGGCCAGCACAACACGATCTCGATCATCAACCTGCACCTGATCACCGGCAACGTCGGCCGGCCCGGCTGCGGCACGCACTCGCAGACCGGCCAGCCCAACGCGATGAGCGAGCGGCTCATGGGCGGCCTGACCGGGCGGCTTCCGTTCAACGAGCCGCTCAGCAACGCCGAATGGCGTGACTGGATCGCCGATCAGTGGCACGTCCCGCGCGAGCGGCTCGCGCAGACCTCGCTGCTCAAGAACCCGATGGCGATCGGCATGATGGAGCGCGCGCTCGAGGGCGACCTCAAGGCGATGTTCTGGATGTACACCACCCACATCCACATGCCCGACGTCGAGACCCTGGTGCGACCGGCGCTCACCAAGATGTTCTGCGTGGTGCAGGACATCTACCGGCACGCGCCGAACCTGCTCTACGGCGACGTGATCTTCCCGGCCATCACCTGGGGCGAGTGGACCGGCGGCACCTACATCCAGTCGGAACGGCGCGTCTACGTTTGCGACGGCGTGTCGGTCGGTCGCGACGAGCACAACAACGTGCTCACCAACGCGCGTCCCGACCTCGACCTCGCGATCGACAAGTGCAAGGCCATCGCGACGAAGCTCGGCCTGAACGCCGACGAGATCATGCCGTACCAGAAGACGATCTCGAACGACCACGGCCAGACGTTCTACGATCCGGAGGATATCTTCGAGGACATCGTCAAGGCTTCGAAAGGATCCGATGCCGATCTGACGGGCATGCTCGCGGTGCGCGAGCAGGACGGCATCGGGCTGTACGACCAGCTGCGCCAGCTGCGCGGCGTGCAGTGGCCGGCGCCGAGCTACGAGACCGCCAAGGAAGGAGGGATCAAGCGCCGCTACATGCAGCAGGAAGGCTGGCAGAACCCTCCCTACGAAAACTTCCGCCATCCCGACGGCAAGGCGCGCATCAAGCTGTGCGAGCAGGACTACGGCCCCGGCGGCCAGAACCTCAAACAGGTCGCCGCGGAGTTCCAGCAGTACGGTGCGAAGAAAGGCGAGGGACCCTGGCTATACAAGAACCAGGATCTGCTGATCAGGGCTCGCGACCTCGCCCTGGTGCCCGAGTATCCGGACATGGACTTCTACGACGACAAGACCAAGACGCTCGCCGACGCGATCAGCGAGGACAAGTACCCGTTCTGGCTCGGCCTCGGCATCGTCTACGAGCACTTCCACACCTCGAAGACCATCCGCGCGCCCACCACCTTGCGGCTGGTGCCCGAGCAGTACGTGGAGGTGAGCGTCGCCGACGCCGAGCGCTGGGGCCTGGAGGACGGTGAGAAGGTCCGCGTCGTCACGCGCAGAAGCAGCTACGAAGCACGCGTGTCGATCGGCACCGGCTCGGTCGTGCGTCCGGCGCGCAGCGAGGTCCCCGACGGCTATCTGTTCAGCCCGTGGAACCTGTCGGTGGCCGACAGCGCCGACCCCACCGTGAACCGCTGGCTGGTGAACGCCGTGAGCCACCGGGCCTGGGACCCGGTCTCGGGGCAGGCCGACTTCAAGAAGCTGGCGGCGCGCATCGAGCGCATCTGATCGTCGGCACCGCGGCCCTCGGGTGCACGCCGCCCTTGCGCATCGCCGGAACCGGCTGTCGCGAGAAACAGGCACGGCTTTTGCTGTATCTCAGGCATCGTGGCCCGGCCCGACTATCGGCGCAGTGACTTCGCCAGCAGCCCGCTCGTGGTGTTCTACGAGCTGACGCAGGCCTGCGATCTGGCGTGTTACCACTGCCGTGCCAGCGCCCAGCCGCGATCCAATCCGCGCGAGCTCGGGCCCACCGCCTCGCTCGCCCTGATTGACGAGCTGGCCCGCTTCGACAAGCCGCCATTGCTCGTCTTGACCGGCGGCGATCCGATGAAGCGGCCCGACGTCTACGGGCTGGTCGAGCACGCCACCGCCCGCGGCATCGACGTGGCGATGACCCCGTCGGCGACGCCGCTGGTGACGCGCACCGCGCTCGAGCGCCTGCAGGCAGCAGGGCTGAAGCGCCTCGCGGTCAGCATCGACGGCGCCGAGCCCGCTACCCACGACCACTTCCGCGGACAGCCCGGTAGCTTCGCCCGGACCACGCGTATCCTCGAAGACGCGCGCTCGCTGGGGCTGCCGCTACAGGTGAACACGACGGTGACGCGCCACAACGTCGACGAGCTCGATCGCCTGGCGGACCACCTCGCACGGCAGCAAATCGTGCTGTGGTCGGTGTTTTTCCTGGTTCCGGTGGGACGCGCCTCGCGCGAGGACCGCATCAGCCCGGCGCGCTACGAAGAGGTGTTCGAGAAGCTTCTCGCCCACTCCGACCGCCAGCCCTACGCCATCAAGACCACCGAAGCGCCGCACTATCGCCGCTTCGTGGCGCAGCACGGCCGGCGCGCACTGCCCGGCGAGCGAGACCAGACGCCGCTGCGATCGCGGCCGGGGATGATGGGCACCAACGACGGCAAGGGCGTGATGTTCGTCGGCCACACCGGCGAGATCTACCCGAGCGGATTCCTGCCGCTGCGCTGCGGCCGTTTTCCGCACGACTCGGTCGTCGACGTGTACCGCAGCTCGCCGCTGTTCGTCTCCCTGCGCGACGCTGGCGCGCTCGAGGGCAAGTGCCGGCGGTGCGAGTTCCGGCACGTGTGCGGCGGCAGCCGTGCCCGCGCCCACGCCCTGACCGGCAACCCGCTGGCCAGCGATCTCGACTGCGTCTACGAGCCGGGTGCGCCGGCCCCCTGAACGACCGATCCGCAGGGGCACCGAATTCCCAGATCCGGCACAGACCCGGCCGGTGTTTCGCAATCCTGACAATCGTCGCGGTCGGTGCTGAAGCGACGAACCTGGTTCCCATGGCATGTCGTATGCAGCACGAGCCACGTGGTTCGCGCCCCGGCCGCCGGGGAGAGGATCGTCTGTCAGAGATGTAGACCGAGAGTAGCCGCCAAGGAGGGCTTCGTGACGAGCTCAGCGCGTCGCTTCCGCCCGAAAGCGCGCGAAGATCGCCGGGTGATCGCTCAGGCGCAGGCGGTCGTCCTGCCATCGAAAGCTACCATCTTCTCCCGCGCTTCCGTCGGCACCGTCCAGGCCGAGCCTCGTGGCCTGGCTCGAACGATACAGAATGTAGTCCACGTCGGCTTCGCCATTCCACGACGGGTCTCGTCTGGCCACGCTATCGGTGAGGCCGAGCAGCGTGCGGAAGCTCTTCAGCAGGGCGAAATCCTTCGGGCGCTGGTGTCCCGTGTTGAAGTCTCCCGCCACGATCAGGGCGCGGCCGCGCGAGTGTCGACGGATCGCGGTCGCGAGCTGGGCGAGCTGCCGGCGGCGCACTTCGCGATTCGACTTGCCCCCGGAGCGAGCGTCGAGGTGTGTGTTGTAGACGTCGATGGCCAGACCATCCGCTCTCGACAGCCGCACGCCCAGGTAGCCCTTCGGCGCCAGGCAGTCGTTCTTGTCGAACAGATAGCCCTCGCACACGACGTACGGCTCGTTCACCAGAGGCGACGTCGTGAAGCCCCCGGCGCCGGACGTGATCGTGGTGAGCCCGGAGGGGTTCGGCACCTTGACGCCGAAAAGCACGCGCGACGGTCCCAGCACGAGAGCCTGCATCATGCGCTGGCCGAGCCCGGCCGCCACGAGGTTGCGGCCGCCGTCGTGGTGATCGTGTGGAGCATCTCCGAGGTTGTCGCTCACGAGGTGTGGATACTCGAAGTTCTCCTGCAGCAGGGCGATGTCGTAGCGCCCCCCGATCAGCCGGGCGATCTTCGGCAGCCGCTCCACCGGCGCGTCGCCGGCCGCGATCTGCGGGAGTCCGTGAACGTTGTACGAGAGCACGCGCAGCACGGCCGCTCCGCCGTCCGCAGAGGAAAGTCGCGGCGCGACGGCGAGGAGCAGACCTGCTGCCGTCACGAAGAGCACGACCGTCTTCATACGCGATGTCGTCGAGGAGGCTTGCACCGTCCAGGGTTTCTAGTCGGGCGCATCGCCAGTCGCAACCACCCATGGCAACCACGGCCTTGATCGACTTCGAACCACCCTGGCGCTCTTACGGCAGGCTGCACCTTGCGTACTCGCTCGTCGTTCTCGTCCTGATAGCGACCGGCCTGCCCATCCAGTTCCCCGACCTCCGTGCCAGCCTGGTCGGAGGCTATGGGCGAACGCTCGCGACCGTCCACGAGTGGGCGGGCGTGGCCTTGCTCGCCGTCCCGGTGCTCGCGGTCGTCGCGGCCCCGGGCGACGCCCTCGAGACGATCCAGATCCGGTCGTGGCGGCGCGACAACCTGCGCCTGCACGCGGTGAACCTCTGGTTCACGCTCGTCTCGGGAGCCGTCTTCGTCGCCACCGGCTTCATCATGTGGTTGCAGGCAGGCCTGCCCGATGGGGTGGTCGACGCTGCGACGGAGATCCACGCAGCACTCAGCTATGCCCTGTACGTCATGGTCCCGCTGCACGTCATCACCGCTCGCGAGCGCATCGCGGCGGCCGTGATCAGCCGCAAGCAGGCCGCGATCGAGTGGAGCAACAGATCTCGAGGAGAGCCATGAGCGCACCCATCACACGACGACAGTTCCTCGTGGGCACCGGCGCTGCCTCGGTGGCCCTCGCGCTGAGCAATCTCCATCCGCTGCTGCCGCCGTGCGCGGCGGCGGCCGATTCCACACCGATGCCCCTGAAGCCCTACGGCGACTGGCGCGACGTCTACCGCCAGCAGTGGACGTGGGATCGCGTGGTCAAGAGCTCGCACTTCACGAACTGCTGGTACCAGTCGCACTGCGCCTGGAACGTCTACGTGAAGGACGGCGTCGTGTGGCGAGAGGAGCAGGTGGCCGCCTACCCGCAGACCAACCCGGAGGTCCCCGATTTCAACCCGCGGGGCTGTCAGAAGGGAGCGTGCTTCAGCGAGCGCATGTACGACGCCGCACGCGTGACCTATCCGCTGAAGCGCGTCGGCGAGCGCGGCTCGGGCAAGTGGAAGCGGGTGAGCTGGGACGAAGCGCTGCAGGACCTGGCCGAGGAGTTCGTGCGCGTCGCGATCGAGGAAGGCGGCGACCGGATCGTCTGGGACAACGGCCCGCTATTCACGTTCGGCGCCATGGCCGCTGCGCAGGCACGCTTCTCGCGCCTGGCCGGCAACGTCAGCCTCGACATGAACACCGAGATCGGCGACGGTCATCGCGGTGCCGGCGAGACGTTCGGCAAGATCGTCTTCGAGCGCTCGGCCGACGACTACTTCAATTCGGATCTCATCCTGATCTGGGGATGTAACCCGGTCTCCACGCAGATTCCCAACGCGCACTTCCTGGTCGAGGCGCGATACAAGGGCGCGACCCTCGTCACGATCGCGCCCGACTACAGCCCGTCCTCGATCCACAGCGACCTGTGGGTCTCGGTGCGTCCGGGCACCGATGCGGCGCTGGCGCTGGCGATGTGCAAGGTCATCATCGACGAGGGGCTTCACGATACCGCGTTCGCCAGGGAGCAGACCGACCTTCCGATCCTCGTACGCGACGACAACGGCCGCCTGTTGCGGCAAAGCGATCTGAAAAAGGGTGGTAGCGACGAGGTCGTCTACTGGCTCGACCGCAACTCGGGCCGCCCGACCGAGGTGGAGCGCACGACGCTGGCGCTCGGCTCGGTCGATCCGGCACTGGAGGGGACCTACCCGGTCGAGACGCTCGACGGGCCGGTGCAGGTGCGCCCGGTGTTCGAGAGGCTGCGCGAGCGCCTGGCCGGGTACACGCCGGAGGCCGCGAGCCGGATGTGCGGAACGCCGCCGGCGCAGATCGTGTCGCTGGCGCATCGCATCGCGGCCGCCAGAGCGGCAACCAACGTCACGAGCTCGAACTTCTCGAAGTACTACCACGGCAACCTCGTCGAGCGCAGCCAGGCCTTGCTCTTCGCCCTGTGCGGCCACATCGGCAAGAAGGGCGGCGGCTTCGTCGCGTTCCCGATGCTGACGAACGACGGCTTCGACGGCATGGTGATGGGAAGCCCGGGCGTCGTGGGGACGGCCAGGCTCTGGGCCGAGTTCCTGCCGAAGACGACGTGGCTCAAGTGGCAGGGCTACACCGAGGAGATGATCGCCTACGAGCTCGCACGCAAGGCCTACCGGGAAGGCGAGCTGTTCGTCTGCGGTGTGCTGTTCTGGGCCGTACACGGTGGCTTGCTGGAGTACAGCGGCCGCTCGGCCGAGTGGGACCCCTACATGAAACGGCCGCTGTCGGAGTACCTCGACGAATCGCTCAAGAAGCAGTGGCAGTACGTCTACCCCAGGCCCGGCCAGGATCCGCGCATGCTACTGAGCTTCGGCTCGAACATCCTGCGACGCCTGCGGGCCTACCCGCTGGTGCTGAAGCACCTGTGGCCGAAGCTCACCAGGATCGCCGTGCTCGACTGGCGCATGACCTCGACCGGGATGTTCGCCGACTACGTGCTGCCGGTGTCGGCGTGGTACGAGCGCGACGACCACAAGTGGGGCACTCCGCTGATGCCGTATCTCCACGCCGGCGCGAAGGCGACCGACTCCGGCGAGGCCTGGCACGAGTGGAAGATCCTGACGCTGCTGGCGCGCAAGATCGGCGAGGTCGCGCGCGCAAAGGGCGTCGACCGCTACCCCGGCCACTTCGGCAAGGAGCACTCGCTCGTCGACCTCCACGACGAGCTCACCTACGGCGGCGAGTTCGACGAGAATGCCGAGAGCAAGGTCGCGGGTGAGATCATACGTCGCTCGACGAACCTGGGCGATGCCGAGTGGAAGGAGATTCAGGAGCGAGGCTTCGCGAGGTTCACTTCTTCTGGCGGGAGCGCGGTCTCGATCGGCAACGCTACCACGATCGACGAAGACGACACGATCACACCGCTCACCGAGCACGTGCACGGCAAGCAGCCGTACCCGACGCTCACGCGACGCATCCAGTTCTACATCGACCAGCCGCTGTATCTCGAGCTCGACGAGGCCTTGCCGCGCCACAAGGATCCGCCCATGGCCGGTGGTGACTACCCGCTGACGTTGACCGGCGGCCACACGCGCTGGAGCATCCACGCGCAGTGGCGCGACGACGCGCTCATGTTACGGCAGCAACGAGGGGTCCCGGTGATCTGGATCGGCGTGGAGGACGCACGCGCGCGCGGAGTCGAGGACGGCGAGGACGTGATCGTCCGCAACGACCTCGACAGCTTCCGCATCCAGGCCAAGGTGTCGCCGGCGGTCAAGCCGGGCCAGCTCATCATCTACCACGCGTGGGAGAACTATCAGTTCGCCGACGGCAAGGGCTTCCAGAACCTGATCCCGTCGCCGATCAATCCGGTCGAGCTCGCCGGCGGCTACTTCCACCTGCGGCCGATGACGATCTGCATGCAGCCGGGCCAGTTCGACCGCGATACGCGGGTCGAGGTCGAGAGGGCTTGAGGTAGGGGTAGTCGCCCTCAGCGCGGGCGAAGAGAGGTCAGGGCGCCCGGCCCGGGTCGTCGCGAGCCGAGCCACGCGACGTCGGTGTCGAGGGGTAGTCTCTGCATCTCGTAGATGCGGGCGATATTCTCGGAATTCTCGCCCACCCGCGCCGGGTTGAGAAAAGTCCAGACCACGCTGCCATCCCGGGTGACTTCGAGAACCCGGCCCTTCCGCGTTTCCGTGATCAGAATGTTGCCGTTGGGCAGCTCGATGTTGGAGCTACCGGTTCTGGAAACGAACGGGAACTCCTTGCTGTGACCGAACTCCCACTGAATTTCACGGGTGGAGGGATCGAACGCGATGACCCTGGAAGCTCTGGGGGGAAGCGTGGTGTTCGGGTCGCCGGCGATGATTCGATAGCCCCATTCGAGGATCCACCAGCCCGGATAGTCAAAGCGAACGTCGTAGTTGTCGAAGAGCATCATGTTCCCGTTCTCGAGAATCGTGGCCTGGTGTTGTCGGCGGAAGAATCCGTCGACACTCCAGACCACTTCCTCGCTTTCGAGATCAACGATTCCCACGGCGTCGAGATTGCGCCAGGACAGCAGCACGTTTCCGGCTCGAAACGCGCGGTGGCGCGCCGCGAGGCGGCCGTCAAGGAGCTCGATCGAATTCGAGTGAAAGGCGTCACCGTAACGGATTTGATCCACGTAGAAGGCACAACAGTCGGAGTTCACGATGGATTCGATCAACGAGACGTGCCTGATCAGCTTGCCGCTGGACGTCAAGATCGTGATCCGGTCGTCGAGGATCGGCTCGTCCTTGTGAATGCTGGGAAAGACGGCCGCCTTCCGGGTCAAGACGTAGATAGTGCCGTCGGCGGCGATGTCGAAATCGTGGTGGCAGGAATCCCGATACTCCCAGAGGACGACGCCTTCCTTGTCGACGCGAAACAACCCCTGTCCTTTCAACAGCATCAAGAGGTCGCCGTTTTCCATGAGTCGGATGCGGCGAATCCTCGGATCCTCGACGTCGACGTCAACGTCCACGTCGACATCAACGTCGAGCTGCCACAGGTGAAGAACGCGACCCTCCATGTCGAGCAGAAAGGCACGCTCGATGTGTTCGGAGGAATACAGGTTATAGCCTGGCCAGGACCTTGCGCGGTCGTGAACGGTAACGCCGTCCTCGTCGGGTGCCGGTTGGTCTCCCTCGAGGTATCCCAGAGCCTCCAGCGCTTTGATCTGTCGCTGTTGAACGGCCGTGGATTCGTCCGGAGAAAGCTCCAATGCCTTCGATCGAACGTCGGGAGCCTGCCCGTAGGCCAGGCCGATCGTGCACACGAACAATGCGCCCGCGAAGAAGCGGACAGGCTTGCGTCCTCGCATTTTCATGGCTACCCCCCTGACTCGGCGGCTCCGTTCAGGCCGCTTTGAGCGGCTCGCAATTGAAAGCCCCGGCATTGCCGGGGGGTCGTTACCAGGGCGCGGCGGCGGCCGCCGCGTCAATCGACGTAGCCGAGCTCTCTCAGTGCGTTCATCGTGTGGTCGGAGATCTCGACGGTGACCGCCTCTTCCGAGGCGCGCGTTCTCTTCACGTGCCGCTCGAGCTCGGCTTTGAGTGACGCTACAGCGTCGGTGCTCTCGGTTGCCAGCAGGTCGTTCGCGTCGCCTGCATCGCGCGCGACGTCGAAGAGCTCGTAGCGGTCGGTATCGAGGTGGTGGACGAGCTTGTAGCCATCTCTGATGATGGCGCGCCCCGGCGTTCCCCAGCCCTTGCGGAGATGCTCGGCGATGATTGTCGTTTCGTCGGCGTCGCGCCGGGCCGGCGCGAGCGCACCCAGCAGGCTTCGTCCTTCCACCGCCGCCTGTGCCATATCGGCGCCCACGAGCTCGGCGATGGTCGGGAAGAGGTCGATATGCTGCACGGGCAGCTGGCTGCGGCCGGCGGGAAAGCGTTTCGGGTAGCGAATGATCAGCGGGATGTGGATCAGGTCGGAGTAGACCGAGGTCGAGTGGTGTGTGTAGCCGTGCTCACCGAATCCCTCGCCATGGTCGGACAGGAATATGACGACGGTATCGTCGAGAAGCCCGAGCTTCTCGAACGTGTCGACGAGGTTCGCGAAGCGCTGATCGACGTAGCGAATCTCCTCGTCGTAGCGATCGATGAGCGTGGCGATGTCCTCGTCCGCCACGTCGCCGACCGCGAGCCTGGCCTCGACGCGCTCGTCGGCATCGCCGTAATAGCCGAGATAGCCTTGCGGTGCTTCGTAAGGGGAGTGAGGGTCGATGTAGTGAACGTAGAGGAAGCACTCTGCCTTGCAGTTGTCCTCGGCCCAGTAGTCGATCTGGATGTCGAGGTCGCGCAAGCTCATGTCACGGATCAGGTACTTGTAGCGCTTGGCGTGTCGACGTGGGTCCATCACCCAGTGCTCGAAGCCGCGATCGTAGCGGAACTCGCGGCCGATCGTGCGGTTCTCGACGAACGCTCCCGTTCGGTAGCCGGCGGCCGCGAGCGTCTCGGCGAGCGTCGTCAGCGAGTCGTCGAGTGCATGCTCGTTGTCGATCGCACCGTGCTGGGACGGGTACTTCGACGTGAACAAGGACGCGATCGCCGGCTTGGTAGACGGCGCCTGGGCGTAGGCCCTCTCGAAGACCATTGCGCTCTCGGCGAGGGCGCTCAGGTTGGGCGCAGTGTCGCGATGGTAGCCGTAGATCGGAAGGTGATCGGCGCGCAGGGTGTCGCTGACGACCACCAGTATGTTCGGTCGGCTCGCCGTCCGCTCGCCTGCGGCCGGTGCCAGGCCGAAGGAGGATAGGGCCGCGCGCCGTACTTGATGGGTCAGCACCCGGGCTCGCTGTTCGAGGGTAACGCCGACCAGGCCCAGCCAGAGCAACGCGCAGGGCAAGGCGGCGAGAAGGATCGGGAGCCGGCGGCCTCGATAGCGGATCGCGGCCAGAGCGGCGGCACCGCCCACCAGCCACACGCCGCAGGGCAGGCTGCCGAGCCGGTGCAGGCCGGAGATCGTCGCCCACACGAGAATCGCTTCGCCGACCAGCCAAACGGTGAAGAGCGCGGGGAACATCGCTTCGACTCAGGCCGCGGCGCGCGCGGCAGGCCGGCCCGGCCGGCTTCGCTCGGTATCGTCGCCTTGCGCGAGCCTGCGTTCGCCGGCGGCGACGAACGTCCCGCTGGCCTCTTCCCACTCGCGACTCCGCACGGTGATGCGGTAGCGCCGGGTGGCATCGGCGTCCGCCGTCTCCTCGATGTCGTAGAGGTGGTACTGCGCGAGCTCGAGCGGCTCGTGGCCGCCGTTGGTCGCCGAACGCACACCCACCGATGGTATCGAGCCGTCGGGACCTTCCAGGCTGTGAAACGCCGTCTTGTGCGCATGCGCGTGGAGCACGAGCTCGGCGCCGGCGCGGGCGAGCACATCGCGCACGCCTTCGCCGTCGGTGAGACGACGCCTGGCCGGCAAACCATCGTCGACCGGCGGATGGTGAATCTGCACGATGCGGCACAGACCGCGGTCGCGCAGCTCGTCGAGGACCGACTCGAGGCGCCGTAGCTGCTCGGCGCCGATTCGTCCGGTGGCGCGGAACAGTCCGGTCGGCTGCGCCGAGCACAGGCCCACGATCGCCACCGGACCGCGCACGCGCACGGTCGGGAAGTCGTCCGGATCGATGCGGGTCCCCGTCTCCGCGAGATCCGAGACCATGTATCCGGCGAGATGGTTCCACGACCGCTCCATGGGAACCGCCACGTAGGCCTCGTGGTTGCCGGGGACCACCGAGACGTGATCGGCGGTGCCGATCCGCTCCAGCCACTTCGCGGCGGCCACGAACTCTTCTTCGAGCGCCAGGTTGACGAGGTCGCCGGTGATGGCGATGTGGTCGGCCTGCTGGCCTTTCACGTCGGCGAGCACCGCGTCGAGTATCTCACGACGAAAGACATGACGGCGTCGCAGGGTCCACGAGATGAAGCCGCTCAGACGTTTGCTGAGGAGATCGCCCGGCCGGTTGACCGTGACCGGCGGGGCGTGGAGATCGGCGAGATGAGCAAGTGTGAACATCGTTTGATCCTCGATCCGCGGGGGCCGGAGCTACTGCGCGGCGCCGGCCGCCGTCGGGCGCATCAGCTGAGAGACGGGTCGCTGCTCGGCAGATCGAGCCTGGCCCAGCAGTACCTCGAGGTAACGATCGATGGCCGGCGCGACCGAGAACATCGTCACGCGTTCACGAAGCGTCTCGGAATCAGTCGGATCGTCGAGCACCGAGACGATGGCCTGCGCCAGGGCACGATCGTCGGCCACCGGCACCAGCGGCCCGTACGTGCCACCGTCGAGAATCTCGGCCGGCCCGCTCGGACAGTCGGTGCTGACCACCGGGCAACCGCACGCCATCGCCTCGATGAGAACGCCGGGGAGTCCTTCCCACGCCGAGGACAGCGCGAAGACCGAAGCGGAGTTCATCCACGCCAGCGGGTTGTCGACGTGACCGACGAAGGCGACATCGTCGGCAACGCCGAGCTTGCGCGCCAGCGCCTCGAGGCTCGCGCGCTGACCTCCGTCGCCCAGAATGACGAGGCGTGCCGGCCGCTCTCCGCGAACACGGGCGAATGCCCGGATCAGCGTTCGGAAGTCTTTCTGTACCTTGAGCTTGCCGGCACCGAGCACGACCGGCGGAGCGGCGGCCGCGAGCCATGGGTGGTCGACCTGGGTTCTGGTCTTGCGCTGCAGCTCGGGCGTCAGCATCGGGTTGTAGATGGTGGTGATGCGGTCCTCGGGCAGGGCCGTCAGATCCGCCACCTCGCGCGCGACGCCTTCGGAGACCGCGATGACCCCGTCGGCCCACGGGTAGACCCTGCTCGCCACCCACTTGAGGAACAGTCGCACGGGACGCTCGACCGCCGGCCACAGCTTCGAGTTGCCCGAAGGATGGTTGCTCGCGCGCAGGACCAGCGGCACCGGCGTGCGCGCCAGGCGCCGTGCCACGACCGAGACCAGGTTCACGTGACTCGCGGCCGACATCATGACGTCGGGCCGCTCGCTTCGCAGGTAGCGAGCCAGCGCGAACGTGCTGGCGACCGTCTGGATCCCACGCTGGCCGATCCATCTGCACACCAGCGGCAGCAGTCGTCCCCAGCCGCGGTCGAGCGCGACCATCTTCACGGCCGGCGAGAGCTCATCGGTCAGCAACGCGTCCTGCCTCACCACCACCATGTCGACCCGGTGGCCGCGCTCGGCGAAGCCCTCGGCCAGTGTCAGCGTGCGCCGCTGCGCACCGCCTCCGGTCAGCGCGTAAATGAAGACTGCAATGTGTTTCTTCGGCTCATCCATCCTGCTTGCCCCTCTTCCTCATCGGCGCCACGAGCGGTTCGCAGCAGCACTTCCAGATAGCGATCCACGGCGGCGTCCACGGAGAACTCCGCGGCGCGCGCGCGTTGCCTGTCCGCCGGCGGCGGGCTGTCGAGCACGGCCTGGACGGCCGCGGCCAGGGCACGATCGTCGGCCACCGGCACCAGCGGCCCGTATCTACCGCCATCGAGAATCTCTGCCGGCCCGCTCGGGCAGTCGGTGCTCACCACCGGACAGCCGCAGGCCAGCGCTTCGCTCAGCGCGTTGCTGAAGCCTTCCCACGCCGACGACAGCACGAACACCGACGCGCGCCCCATCCAGGCGAACGGGTTGTACGTGAACCCCGGCAGCACGACGTCGGCCGCAATGCCCAGGTCACGAGCCAAACGCTCGAGGCTGCCGCGCTCCTCGCCCTCCCCCAGGATCACCAGCCGTGCCTCGCGCTGCGCGCGAATCCGCGCGAAGGCCCTCAGCAGGGTCGCGAGGTCCTTCTGGATCTTGAGCTTGCCGACGGCCAGCAACACGGGAGGGCTGCCGGCGGCGAGCCACGGATGGTCGAGCGTCTCGTCGGCACGGGCCTGCAGCTCTTCGACGGCGATCGGGTTGTGGATCGTCGTGATACGCTCGATCGGGACGTCGATACGACGCGCGAAATCTGCGGCAACGCCGTCCGAGATGGCGATGATGCCGTCGGCGCTCGGGTAGAACCGGCGCAGCAACCCGCGCAGCACCGGCCCCCATGCCTTCTGGCGGGTCCCGGTCGCCTCGCCCAGGTGAACGTTGACGCTGACGACGACCGGCGTATGCGTTCGTGCGAGCGCGCGCGCCCACAGCGCGGCCAGGTTGGCGGGATTCGAGGTGGAGAGCACGACGTCGGGACGCTCGCGTCGCAGGTAGCCCGCCAGCGCCGGCGTGCTCGCCATCACCTTCGGCCCCCGCGCCCTCGACGGGCCCGGGAAGCGAAACCCGCCGGCGTTCAGTGCGACCAGGCGCACCGGCGGTGCGATCTCCGCGCGAAACGGTCCCTCGGGGCTCGGCACCACGACGTCGACGCGATGACCACGGCGGGCGAACTCGCGCGCCAGGGTCAGCATCCGCCGCTGCGCGCCACCTCCGGACAGCCCGGAGAGAAACAGCGCGAGGTGCGCGTGCCCGGCGCTCACGACAGCGCGACCCCTGCCATTGCGGCCTCGCCACCGGCGCCCGGTCCCAGCTCGTCTGCCCGTCCGGCGTCGAGCCGGTAGACGCGATCGGCGACGTCGAGCACGGCCGTCCCGTGCGAGATCGCCAGGATCGTGGTCTTGCCGCGCAGGGCATCCATCGTCGCCCACAGTGCCTGCTCGGTTGCCTGGTCGAGCGGCGCCGTCGCCTCGTCGAGCACGAGAAGGCGAGGTCGGTGTACGAGGGCGCGCGCGATCGCGATGCGCTGGCGCTGTCCGCCCGATAACTGCGAGCCGCGCTCACCGACCGTGCCGTCCATGCCCTCGGGCAACCGTTCGACGAACTCCCAGGCGCCGGCGTCTCGAAGGGCTCGCTCGACATCGGCGCGCGTCACGCCGGCGTCGCCGAGCGAGACGTTCGTCGCGATCGTGTCGTTGAGCAAGAACATCTCTTGCGGCACATAGCCCAGGAGCCGTCGCCAGGCGGTCAGGTCGATCTCGGCCAGTGGTACGCCGTCGACGAGCACCGCACCCGAGTCGGGCTCGGCGAGCCCGACGATCAGATCGACGAGCGTCGTCTTGCCCGACCCCGACGCCCCGACCAGTGCCGTGATGGCGCCGGCCGGAATCTCCACCGACACGTGCTCGAGCACCGGCTCGCTGTCGTAGGCGAAGCTCACGTCGCGCAGCTCGACCGCCGACTCCAGTCGCGGCGCTACCGTCCCGGACGACTCTTCACGCTCCGACTCGGCGTGCTCGACCATCTCGACCATCGACCAGTAGGCGCTCTCGTCGGTCACCAGCTGCTGATACTGGCGCTGGGCCTTGGCCATGCTCGTCACCGCACGGATGAAGACCAGGGCCAGCAGGGTCACGGTCGCCAGCTGCATCTGGAAGTACGTGGTGGCGAAGTAGAGACCGACCGCGACGCACACCACCAGGAGCGGCTCCTGAGAAGTCTTCACCGCTTCCTTGGTCAGCACCTCGCGGCGCAGAGCCTTGTTGAGCTGCTGCGTGCCGCGCTCGAGCAGCGGGCCGACCAGGTTGCCGCGGGCCATGGCCTTGAGCGGCTTGACGCCCTGGAAGACGTCGGTGAGCAGCCTCGTGATGTCCTTCAGCAGCTCGGTTTGCCGATGCCCGGCCCTGCGCGTGAGCCGCACGAGGCGGTCGGGAAGCGCCAGCGTCGCGAGCCCGATCGGGAGCGCGATCAGCGCCGCACGCCACGATGTCGCACACGCGATTCCCGAGTAGAGGACGACCTGGATCACGTGCGAGGTCATCGTCGTACCGGCGAGAAACGCATTCGACGCGCGCCGTGCCTCGGTCGCGAACGAGTTGGAGAAGAAGCCGATCGACTCGCGCTGGAAGAAGCTCCAACGCGACGCAAGCAGCGCGCGGATCAGCCGCAACCGCATGTCGGTGGCGACCTGGGCGACCGTGTAGCCGACCTGCGTCTTGGCGATCATCACGAGAGCCGCCTTGACCAACATCGCGACGACGATGGCCCACAGCAGCACCTGGGGTGTCGGCTCGAGGCCGGTGCGGGCGACGGCGTCGACGACCACGCGCTCGAACCCTTCGGCCTCGTGGGCGGATGCCGCGGCTGCCTCTCCCTGCGCCGACCGCGTCACGAAGCCGAGCAGCGGCAACAGCGAGGACAGGCCGATGCCTTCGGCGGCGGCCGCGAGCAGGAGACATACGAGCATCAGGCCGCACCGCCACGGATCGGCGCGCACGAACACGAGCATGAATTTCACGAGGGGTTCACCTCACCGTAACGAAACGGCGACGGCGGCAATGCCCGCGACTTGCGTGGCGGACGTCGGACGTTCGACTTCCTGGTCTGCGCTGACGCGCAGGAATGCTTACGTAACTACATTCTAGTCGAACGCGTCGACGGGCCGAATAGCAACGACGAGTTAATTCCGCGACGTTACCGAAACTGAGAAGCCGCTACGCGATTTACAAGGAATCGTCCGCACGAGGTTCCCGATGATGGGAAACTGACGCGAATCAAACGCTCGCGGACGCGAATGTCGGCAAGAATCTCTTCACCCTTGCCCGATCGGTCACGAGTCGACACCGTACCCGATCGACGATAACCCCTGCTGGCGGACTGACCGCGACCGTCGTTGAAGGAAAAGGAGGTAGAGATGAATCTGGTCGATGCGTTGCTCGGCGAGCACGGCGTGTTCTACGCGCTGTTCGCGCACCTCGAGGGCCGGCTGAAGAAGGGAGGCTCGCCTGCAGAGATCCAGGAGGCCGCTGCCGTGCTGGTGGCCACGTTGATCTCCCACGCGAAGATCGAGGAGGAGCTGCTGTTCCCGGCTCTCGAGCAGCACCTCGGGCCTGCCGGACCGCTGAGCGTGATGCGTGGCGAGCACGAGCAGATCGACGGTGTCCTCGACGAAGTTGCCGGCGGTCGCCAGTCGGGCGACGGCGCTACAGCGCTGCTTCACGCTCTACAAGTGGCGCGGGATCACTTCGCCAAGGAGGAGCAGGTCCTGTTCCAGATGGCACGGCAGGCTCTCGACACGAACCTGCTCGTCGAGCTGGGGAGCCAGTGGGCCGAACGCCGGGGCGTCGCACTAGGCTGAGCTTCGATGCCGGGCGCTGTGAGGAAGAGGCCGGCAGCACGTGCCGGGGCCGCCGTCTGCTAGCAGTCTGGCCTGGCCGCTGACGGATCCTTCGTCGCGACGTGTGCGACTACCACTCGACGCGACCCTGGAGGGTAACCACACCCCGGCGATAGCGGAGGCGGGCGCCTAGCGCCTCGTTGAGCTGGAATCGCACCCCATGATCGAGCCGGAGCCCGCCGTCGGCGAATGCGCCGCGCCCGTCGCCCGGGCCGGGTTCGGCCACATCGAGGTAGATCTCGGGATAGAGTCGATTCCAGCGAAGCTCCAGCCCGGTCGCCGCGGAGGCGTGGGTCGGGGAGCGGAGGACTGCGGGTAGCGTACGCTCGTGCTCGCCGCCGCTGTAGTCGTCGGCACCACCGGTCGAGCAGCACGCCTGCGCAGGCACACGGGGCTCTGCACCGGACTCGAGCGATTGTGCGTGGGCGGCAGAGCTCACGATTGCGGCTCCGCATAGGAACGCGAGCGCGAACGTCACGGGCCTACGCATACGTTCTCGGAACTGTGCCACAGCTGGATCTTCATCCGTCTCGCAACCATACACAAGTCCGGCATGCTGCACCGGACGGGATCGGTGCAATCGTGGCGCCGGGAGCGTGTCACGAGCGGCCGCCGGCGTGTGGGCCCGATGTATCTGCCAGCAACCCGTATGGGGGATCGACCCGGGCCGCGAGCACCGAACCGATCTGCTCGACACGGTGGTCCGGTCGATCTGGTCGGAGGAACCACGACGATCGTGGGCGCCGAAGCACCAGGCCCCGTGCCGGTCGGCCAGGCGCTGATCGTTTCAGCGGTTCTGGTCGTACACACGCCACATGTCGTCGTCATCGAAGATCTTCTCCGTCTCGTCGTCATGCATGGCGTCGCGTTCGAAGTCGCGGTAGCGGCCGCGCCTTGCCCTGTATCGCCCGCGCCCTCTCGTCCAGTAGACAATCGTCCATGACGTCCTCCTCGAGGTAGGCGTCAGGCCGGACAGTCCTTCCGGTCACCGTTCGATAGGGAGTCCCACCAGTCGAAATCCTCCTCCTTGGGACACGCCAGCCCGATCTGCTTGGTGATGTCCGAGAAGTGCTGGATCTCCGGGTACAGGAACGGTTTTCCGCTCGTCATCAACGCCACCGCGATGCGACGTTCGGGGTCGGCCCAGCTCAGGATGTTGATGAAACCGATGTGCCCGAAGGCGTGTCGGGTCTCGGGCCCGTAGAAGCTCACCCAGTGGCCGCCCAGCATGAAGCCCATGCCGTAGCGGACCGGCATGGCGAGCGAGAGGTCGAACTCGAGATAGGACTGCTCCGAGACGGCGCGACGGACGGTGCGGGATTCGAAGACGCGAACTCCATCGAGCTCGCCACCGTCGAGCAGCAGCTGGTAGAAGCGGCTGAGCTCGTTGGCGGTCGAGACGATGTTCCCGGACGGGATGATGCCCGTGAGGTAACGAGGGTCGTTGCCCAGCGCCGCGACCTTCTCGAAGTCGACGCCGAGGAAGCGCCGGAACATCCACGACGCAGGTGGCAGGATCGGCATGCCCGTGAAGTCGTTCACGGCGACGTGCTCGACGTCACCGGGGCTGACGCCGTAGTTCATCCACCGAAAGCCGAGCGGGTCGAGTATCTCCCTGGCGAGAACCGTCCGGATGTCGCTGCCCGTGACCCGGCGAACGATCTCGCCGAGGACGAAGCCGCCGCTGATGGCATGGTAGGCGAGCCGACGGCCGGCCCTCCACGTCGGCGGCGCCTGACACACGAGCTGGAGGACCTCGTCGGAGCGGTGGAGAAGGTCGAGGTCCATCGCCTCGGGCGGGATGTTCGGAATGCCCGCGCGGTGCGTGAGTATGTGGCGGATCGTGATCCACCGTTTTCCGTGCGCGGCGAACTCCGGGATGTACTCACTTACGGGGTCGTCGAGATGCAAAAGGCGCTTCTGGTCGAGCAGGTGGATCACCATGGCGGTGATCGCCTTGCTCGCCGAGAAGGTGTTGAACGGAGTCTCGGTCGTCACCGCGACCTTCTCGCTGTCCTCGGTGTCGTCGGGCCCGCCCCCTCTGGCGTAACCGATCGCACGGTCGATCAGCACCTTGCCGCGCCGCCGCACGCACAGCTGGATCGCCGGGTTCAGCCCGTCTCGATAGAAACGCTCTACTGCCTGCCAGACGTCGTCGACGGCACCGGGCTCCACGCCGACCTCGCGCGGATCGACTTCGTTTTCCGCGGCGATGTCGACGACCGATTCGATCGAGCTCGGAACGTACGCGCGCGTGACGAGCGTCGGCAGCACGACTACAGCCTCACGGTGCAAGCTGGAGGGAGCCGAGACGAGCCCGGTTCACCCGGCACGACGCGTTCGTGTCTCGTGGCCAACCTACGCCGCCTTGAGCCGCTTGTTGCGGTAGTGCCCGACCAGCCGCGCCACCTCGATTCCCGACATCGCCGACTGGTGAGTGCCCATGCCGGCACCACCGGCGTCGGCACCGGCGATGTAGAGTCCGCGCACCGGCGTTTCCGGCTTCGGCTTCATGCCGCCGCACTGTCCGACCACCTGGCCCAGCCCCACGCACTCCCCGCCCTGGCCGGGCAGCACCGAGTCACGAGTCAGCTTGCTGATCTCGCGCGGCCCCGAGTACTCCTTGCGTTCGGTGGCCTGCCAGATTTCGGGGAAGAACCGCTGCATCTGCTCGTCCATCTTCTTCCACAGGGCCTCGATCTCGGTCGCTTCGGGATTCGGCGAGCAGACCGTTCCGGACACGAGAACCTGCTTTCCCGGAGGTGCGGCGTTCTCGTCGTAGAAGGAGTGATTGCACATGAACAGGATCACCTCGTCGGGCATCCGGCCGTCCTTGACCCGGCGGAACCGCTCGGTGTCCCACCAGCTGTCGTCGGAGTATGCGATGTAGATGGCAGTATCCATGACGGGCTTGCTCAGGAAATAGCGGATGCTGGTGAATCCCCAGCCCGGAACCAGGCCCTTGATGTAGTTGAGGTAGGTTCTGTCGAACTGCTCTTCGCCGACCAGCTTGAGAATCGTCGGCTGGATCCCGGCGCTGCTGACCACGACCGGTGCTTCGAACGTACCGACCTGCGAGACGACGCCCGTGACGGCGCCGTTCTCGACGCGGATCTCATCGACCCTGGCGTCCTTGATCGCCGTGCCGCCGTTCTTCTCGAACTCGCCGAGCATCACGTCCGTGAGCCCGCCGAAACCGCCACGGTACTGGCCACCGCCGCCCTGGAGCATCAGCTGCTTCATGATCAGGATCTGCTCGGAAGCCGCCACCAGGTCGATCGGCTCGGCCAGCGACGCGTTGGCGTGAAAGCCGAGGTAGTTGTAGAGCGCGTCGGGAACGTCACGTTCGGCGAGCCATTCCTTCATGCTCACGTTGTCGAGCCTGGCCAGATCCTCGTCGGACATCACGGCCATCTCGGCCATGATCGCGGTGACCTTGTCCTGCTCCTCCTCGCCGATGTCCCAGAGCTTGAAGAACGGAGTCGAGTCGGCCATGGCCTGGCCCTGCTTCACCTTGCGGTACTCGGTCCAGTCCTTGCGGCGGTAGCAGATGGTGATCATGTCGCGTTCGTCGTCCGGCTCGAGCGCGGGCTGGAACTGATCGGAGACCCCAAGCTCTGCGAACACGTCCTCGAACGCCGACCCTCGCATGGGAACCTGACCGTGCGGGAACAGGTCGTAGGCGTAGCCGTCCTTCTCGACGCTGTGCATCTTGCCACCGAAGAACCCGTTCTTCTCCAGCAGCAGCGTGTTCAAGCCGCGCTTCTGGAGCAGCGTCGCGCACGACGCACCTCCGGGGCCACTGCCGATCACGATCACGTCATAGCTCTTCTTCGTCATGTCGTTGCCTCTCGTCATTGATGGGTACCGGCGACCGCACCGGTAACCCGCGCTGCAACGCCGCTATACTTTTTTCGCGCACGTTGACAAAAGTAGATCCTATGGAGAAAGACCCCAAAATCCCGAAGACGTACCACCTGTTCATGGAGCACTTCCCGAAGCTCGGCCAGGCCTGGGAACTGATGCGCGAGGCCGAGGACGACGGGCCGTTCGACGACAAGACGATGCGTCTGCTCAAGCTCGCCATCGCCGTCGGCGGCATGAAGGAAGGCGCCGTCCACTCGAGCGTTCGCAAGGCGCTGGCGGCCGGCGTGAGCCGCGAGGAGGTCGAGCACGTGGTCGCCCTCGCCGCCAGCACACTCGGCATGCCACCGACCGTGTCGGTGTACTCGTGGGTGCGAGAGCAGCTCGAGGGCGGCAGGCGCAAGGGCGAGCGCTAGACTACGCAACTCTTTCTACCTCCACACCCGATCCGCGCGGGGCGTGGCCGGGCGAGCCGTAGAACATGCGGTAGTGGATGTGGCCGTAGTCGCCGGCCAGGTGGATCGCCTTCCACGGCGCCTCGACGGGCTCCTGCTGGCCCTTCCAGCCCTTGAACTGGTAGGGCTCCCAGGCGTGGTAGATGATGACCTCGCCGGGCTGCACGCTCGCCGAGACCTTCACCATCGACTCGAACGCGCCGGTGTCGTTGTAGACGCGGGCGTGATCGCCGTCCGCGATGGCGCGCGGCCCGCAATCGTCGGGGCTCATGAAGCACACCGGCTCCCCACGCTGCAGACGAAGCATCAGCTCGTGGTCGCGCCAGATCGCGTGAATGCTCCAGCGCGTGTGGCCGCCGTTGATCCGTAGCGGGAAGCGGCTGCGCGCGCCCGGCGGGTCCTTGTGCACCGGCAGGCTCTCGCCCGCCTCCATGTACCAGTCGTGGTCGATGTAGAACTGCTGGCGCCCGGTAAGCGTCGGCCACGCCATCTTGTCCTCGATCATCCAGCGGTGCGGCCAGTAGGTATCGGTGGGGTCGTAGTCGCTGCTGCTCTGGTAGATCGGCGTCGGCCGGGCCGGACCCACGAGCGGGATCGCACCCATCGCCAGGCCCTCTTCCGCGCGCACGCCGCCGACACTCGGGCTGGCCTCGAGGATGTCGTCGATCATCCGTACCGGGTCGGCCGGATCATGGGGATCGTAGTGATGGTTCGACGTGTAGACCTCGTACGCCTTGGTGAGATCGAGTGGCTCGTCCTTGAAGCCGCGCACGTCGCCCACGTCGCGGTCCTTGGCGCGCATGGCGATGCGTTCGGCTAGCATGCCGAAGATCACCCACTCCGACTTCGACTCGCCGAGCGGCTTGACCGCCTCGTCGGAGAGAACGATGTGGGGGGTGTAGGTCTGCGCGTACTTGATGCCGTGCTTCTCGTAGTAGCCGGCCGCCGGCAGCACGTAGTCGGCGTGCATCCCCGTCGTGCTCATGCGGAAGTTCACCGACACGATGAGCTTCAACTTGGGCCACAGGTGCTTCAGCGCGTTCTGCGACGCCGGCCAGCGGCGCAGCGGGTTGGAGCCCGTGAAGATCAGGGCACGCGGGGTCCGGTCCTCGGGCGGATGGATCTTGGTCCAGCCGCGATCGATCGAGTCGCGCATGTACCGGTCGAGGCCGCGCGGTAGCACCGGATCGGCCAGATCGGTCCGATCCCACAGCTCCCGGTAGCCGCCGTGCACGTAGAGGAACGGCATGAGCGGCGTGTTCGGCTGCTTCTCGCTGTACTGCGTGAACAGCTCCTCGTAGTCACGTGGCGTCAGCCCGCGAATCGCCTTGGGAAGAATGCGCAGGATCTCGAGCAGGCTCGGGCGGGCGCCGGCCATGCGGTCGAGCCCGTCCAGCCCCCACCAGGCCGCGACGCGCATGCCGCCGCCCGACTTTCCCTGATTGCCCGTCAAGGCCATCAGCAGGATCATCGCGCGCTGGAACAGGTCGCTGTGGTGGTGCTTGCAGGCACCCCACGACGCAAAGATCATCGCGCTCGGCGCGGCGGCCATCTCGCGTGCGAAACGCCGGATCAGCGCCGCCGGTAGCCCGGTCGTGGTGGCGGCGCTCTCCGGAACGTAGTCGGCCAGGTGCGTTCGCAGACGCTCGAAGACGGGCCGTACCTCGACGTCCTCACCGCCGGCGAGCTTCACCGTGAAGCGGCCTTCCAGGGCAGGCTCGAGCTTGCCCAGCGCAATCGAGCGCTCGCTGCTGCCCTCGCAGCCGGGCACCTTGGCCAGCCGGTCGCCGGCCTGGTCCCAGAAGTAGAACTGATCGTCCTTGCCGCCACGCCGGAGGTCCGACTGGCGCAGGAAGCGGCCGGTGTCCTGGCGGACGAGCACGGGCAGATCGGTTTGCTCGCGCACGTACGCCGCGTCGTAGAGCCCTTCCTCGACGATGACCTGGGCGGCCGACAGCCCTAGCGCCGCGTCGGTCTCGGGCTTCACGTTGATCCACAGATCGGCATGGACGGCGGTGGCGCTGTAGTCCGGCGCGATTACCACCAGCTTGGCGCCGCGGTAGCGGGCCTCGTGCATGAAGTGCACGTCGGGGATGCGCGTGTAGACGGGGTTGCCGACCCACACGATGATGTAGTCCGAACGGAACCAGTCATCCGAGGTTCCTTCGCAGTTGTACATGCCCCAGGTCTGGACGGCGCCCATCGGCATGTCGCCGACGCCCGACCAGGAATCGAGGACGGTGGCACCGACGGCCTCGGTGAAGCGTAGCTCGCCGGCGGTCTCCGGCCCGTAGCCGGCGTTGGTGGTGCCGTGATCGTAGATGATCGACTCCGAGCCGTCGGAGATCGCCGCGTCGATCAGCTTGTCGGCGATCTCGTCGAGGGCCTGGTCCCACGAGATCCGCTTCCAGTTTCCCGCGCCGCGCTCACCGACCCTCTTCAGAGGGTGGAGGACGCGCGAGCTGGCGACCTGCAGGTCGGAGTAGCACGCGCCCTTCTGGCAACCGCGCGGATTGTGGTCGGGCACGTCCGGGCGCGGCGCCTCGTACAGGGTGCACTGCTCCTCACGCCAGGCGATGCCGTCCTTGACGTAGACGTCCCAGGCGCACGCCGAGATGCAGTTGGCACGCGTGTGGGTTCCCTTGGCGATGCGGTCCCAGGTCCAGCGCTCGCGCCAGATGTCGCGATAATCGCCGTAGACCACCGGCGCGACCGCAGTCGCCGTTCGCGCCGCCGACGGCGCGCGACGGTCGTCGCGTGTCCTGAGACACGACAGGCTGAGGGTCAGCGCACCCGCGCCCGTACCGACCAGAAACTGCCGCCTCGATATCGATATCTCGCCCGGACCGATCATGCCTTCACGACCTCCACTCGCGTACCGCGGTCACACTGGCCGGGCTCGCCCATGATCATCATGGGCTGCAGATGGTAGTAGCCCCCGGCCAGCTGGATGGGATTGATCGGCGACGGGAGTGCAGACTGGTGGGAGCGGCCGTTCTTGAACTGGAATGGCTCCCAGGCGTGGTAGACGATCACCTGCCCGGTGCGAACCGCAGCCGACACCTTGGCCTGCAGCTCGAACTCGCCGATGTCGTTGTGCACCCGCACGCTGTCACCGTCCGCCACGCCGCGCGCCTTGGCGTCGGCCTGGCTGATGAAGATCGCGGGCTCGCCGCGCTGCAGGTGAAGCATCGGCGCCGAATCACGCCACGACGAGTGAATCGACCAGCGCGTGTGGCCGCCGGTCATCTTCAGCGGATAGTCGCCGCCGATGCTCGGGTTGTCCTTGTGCACCGGAAGCTCCTCGCCGAGCTCGAAGAAGCGCTCGTGATCGATGTAGAACTGCATCCGGCGGGTCAACGTCGCCCACGGCTGCTTCTTTTCCACGTACCAGGTGTTGGCCGTGATCGTCTGGTCGGGCTCGATATCGGTGGCATTGCCGATGTTCACCGGGCTCATGCCCAGTGACGTGAACCGCTCGAACCCCTTGTCCTTGAGCTCGTCCCAGTTCGCGCCGCCGAGGTTGGTATTGGCCTCGAGCAGGGCGCGGAGGAACTTCTCGCCGTCTTTCTCCGTGTAGCGCTGCCCGAACGTCAGCTCGTCGTAGACCTGATCGAGCCGTCGCTTGTTGCCTGCCCGGTCGGTGAACTCGGAGATTCCGCGGGCGACGGCTCGCTCCTGCACGCGCTTGAGAAGCAGGCAGTGGAACTCCCAGTCGGACCTTGCCTCGGCAAGCGGTTCGGACGCGCGCGTCGTCACGTGGATGAACGGTGAGTGCGGGGTCGCCCACGTGATGTCGTCGCGCTCGTACCAGCCGGTGGCCGGAAACACGTAGTCGCTGTGGAGCGCGGTGTTGCTCATGCGCCAGTCCACCGCGACGAGCAGGTCGAGCTTGGGAAGGAAGTTGTCGATGAGCGTCTGATAGCCGCGCGTACGACGCAGGAAGTTGCCCCCCACCGCGAAGAAGATCTTCGGCTCGGTCTGCGGTGCGATCTGCCAGCCCTTTTCGAGCGATTCTTCGAGATACGAATCCAGGTCTCTCGACATGTGCGGATCCCATCTCTTCGAGCTTCCGCTGAGCTTCTCCATGCCGCCGTACTTGTGGAAGAACGTCACCGACGGGATGAAGCCGCCGCGGTCGTACTCCGCGCGCGCCTGCTCGTACAGGAACATCTCGGCGGTCTTGCCCTGCGCCTTCGCCTTGAGGAATGCGGGGGCGGCCTTCAACCCCAGCGCGATCATGCCGAGCTTGAGCGACATCGAGGACGGCGCCATGCCGGCGGCCTCCGGCGACTCGATGGTGAGCCAGGGGAAGGCGTTCATGCCGGCGCCCTTCTTGCCGATGTGGCCGCACAGGGCGAGGACCAGCAGCTGCACCCGCTCCATCTCCATGCCGTGGTAGAACTTCGAGAAGTTCGACTGCGTGAGTATGGTCGCGGCCCTCGCGCCGGCGATGTCGCGCGCAAGCCGGCGGATCATCTCCGGGCGTGTCGTGCACGTGCGTGAGACTTTCTCCGGTGTGTAGTCGCGAAGATGATCGCGCAGCATCGCGAACACCGGCCTGACCGTGATCTCGCCGTCGCGCGTGTCGACCTGGAACTCGCCCTCGAGGGCGGGGCTGGCGCCGTCGAGCGCGAGCGATCTGTGCGGTGCCTGCAGCACCTGCTGCGACGTCTCGTCGAAGAAGTAGAACCGGTCGTCCGCTCCGCCCTTCTTCAGGTCGCTCGCCCGGAGGAACTGGCCGGTATCGGTGCGGACGAGCAGCGGGAGGTCGGTCTGCTCGCGCACGAACCCGGCATCGTGCAGACCTTCCTCGATCATCACGTGTGCGAGCGAGAGGCCGAGTGCGGCATCGGTCCCGATCTCGACCGGAACCCACAGATCGGCATGCACCGACGACGGGTTGTAGTCCGGCGCGATGGTGACGAGCTTCGCACCGTTGTAACGCGCTTCGAGGAAGAAGTGGGCGTTGGGGATCTGCGTGTAGACGGGGTTGCCGCCCCAGATCAGAATCAGGTCGGAGTAGAACCAGTCGTCGGCCGAGCTCGCGAAGCACGTCTTGCCGGTGGTCACGAGAGCGCCGGGATGGTGGTCGCCGATCTCCGCGTTCACGTCGAGCATGATGCTGTCGAGCACGTAGTTCGACCGTACGACCGCGACCCCGTGTCCTCCGTTCGTGAAACCCGTCCCGAAGTCCCAGCAGATCGAGCCCGGCCCCGTGCTCGTCATCGCGTCGATCATGCGGTCGGCGACGCCGGTCAACGCCTCGTCCCAGCTCACGCGCTTCCACTTGCCTTCGCCGCGCTCACCGATGCGCTTGAGCGGGTGGGTGAGACGTGACGAGTCGTACATGCGGTTGCTGTAGCAGGCGCCCTTCTGGCAGCCGCGTGGATTGAAGTCGGGAACCTCCTCGTTGGTCTGGGGATAGTCGGCGACCTGCTCCTCGCGCATGACGAGGCCGTCCTTGACGAACACGTTCCAGGCGCAGCCCCGCTGGTACCAGCAGTTGACGTGGTGCGTACCCTTCGCGATGCGATCCCACGTCCACTTCTCGCGGAACACGTCCTTCCACGTCTCGTAGTCGGGCAGCGCGATCTTCTCGAGTGCGGGACGTGCGACGGGGTCGGTCGCGTCTCCGCACGCCACGACCAGATTGCCCAGCGACAGGCCGACGACCGCCGTGCCCGTGCCTCGCAGGAACTGGCGGCGGCTCATTCGTATCGTCATGGCTCGTTCCTCGCCGAGGCGGCGCCCCCGGCTGCTCGCAGATCGTAGAACGTCGACGCCGTCACGTGTCCCTTGCCCTCGCCGCAGCTCGATACGGTGAGCAGCAGCCGGGATGCGTGCGGTGGCCTGGCGCCGACCAGCGCGACCGTTTGCCGGCTTCCGGTCCGCTGCGCGGTCGCCTCGAGGTCGGTGTCGACAGGCTCGCCCGAGCCCGGCCCTCGTCGGTCGAGGGCTTGTGCTCCACTCTCTTCTTGCCATCGCCAGACGCGTACCGGGGCGGCCGGCGAGCCGAGGTGGACGGTCGAAATGGGGCCGGCGACGGCCGGGAACACCGCCTGCAGCACCTGGCACCCGAGGTCGCCATCGTCCCACGAGACCGAAAGCGCGAGCTTGTTCTCCTCTGCTACCGCGCGCACCTCGAGCGGCGTGAAGTAGCGCAGCCAGCCGCCGCTCAGGGGCATGCGCAGCACGTCGCTCGGCGCCGCGGCTTTCCAGGCTGCATCGTCGACCGAAGCAGGCGCAGGGCCGGCCGTCACCTGCACGGTGCCGTTCGAGGGCTGCTCGACCGGACGCGCCTTCCCGTACGTCAGGACATGGCCGACGAGCGCCCACCGCTCGACGGGGGTCATCGCGTCCTTCCAGAAGCCGGTCATCGGCGTGCCGTCCATGCCTGTCATGATGCGCGCGTAGAGATCCTCGGGGCGGGCGCCGCCCTTGTAGACGCCGAGCCGGAAGTTCCTCGCGTGCAACGGATCGCCGCTGTCGTCGAGCATCTCTTCGGGCGTCTTGCCGTCGCCGGCTCCGGAGGCGCCGTGGCACCCGTCGCAGCCCATGTCGACATAGAGCCTGGCTCCGAGGGCGCGGGTGTCGGCGGTCTCGGACGGGGCCGGTGGTATCGAGATCGGCGGCGGCACCTCGTACAGGTCGAACCAGCTTCCCTCTTCGTTCTCGGGGCCGCCCAGGGTCTTCAGGTAAGCGATGACGTCCGAGATCGCGTCGGCGCCGAGGTGGCGAAACGATGGCATCGCCGTGCCCGGAATGCCGTCGGTGACCGACTTCGTGAGATCGGCATCGGTGGGCAGCTCGCCGCTCTCGGTGGTGCGCAGCTTGTAGAGACCGTCGGCGAAGTTGCGCGGCGCGGGATCGCACAGCTCGGCCACCGGCCCGTCGCCCTCGCCCGTGGTGCCGTGACAGACCGCACACTCACGGTCGAACAGGACCTTACCGCCGGCGGGCGCGGCCCACGCGTCAGCCATGAGCGCGGTCATGCCCAGCGCGACTGCCAGCGTCGCGACCAGCGAGCGGTAGCGAATCGGCTCGATCATCGTTCAGTCCTTCATCGGTCCTTCGGTCGCCACCAGGTGGGCGGCGTCGGCCCGGCAGTACGCTGCGGCGAACCCGATCAGCGCGCACCACGGGGCGCCGGCGTCCAGGCTGCCCAGCTTGGCGTCGGCCTTTGTCAGCCAGCGCGCCGGATGCCGACCGAGGAAGTCGCGGCTGGCCCGCCGCAGCGACCCCGTGTCGGTGCCGTCTTCGAGCGCTTCGAGCTCGCGGAACGTCAGGAAGTGAAGAAACTCCAGCTCGGTGCTGAGCTGATCGGGCAGCTCACGCTGCTCGGAGGAGATCGTCAGGCCGAAGAAGCGATAGAACCTCAACGTCTCCTCCATGACCTTCTGGCGATCGCCGCCCCAGGCACCTCCGTACAGCGGACACGGCGGTCCACCGGCGCCAACGTCGAACAGGCCCACGTACTCGGACTGAAACAGGTCGTAGTCCTGCTCACCGGTCGCGATTCCGGCAACGAGCCGGTCGGCATCCTCGAAGGCGTACGGCAGCAACGAAACGCAGTCGCCGAGGACGGTTCGTAGCTCACCGGACAAAACGGCGTGGTGGGATTTGTCGCTCGGAAAACGCAGTGCACTTGCGAGCTCCCGGTAGAGCACGCTGCGTGCCGCCACCTCGGCCTGCGCCTCGTCCGTGCCGACGTCGGCGGTCATGGTCGTCATGACTTCTCGCTCCACTCGATCGAGGACGGGTCACGCTGGAACGGCTTGAACATGTCGATCCACTTGCGTGAGATCAGCAGATCCATCAGCTCGGACTTGCCGCCCTCGCGGGTCTTGTCCATCTCGGCCTTCAGCGTGGCGAGCGATCCGTGAACGGCAGGGCCGAACAGCGATTCGAGATACTCGTCGGGAATCCTCGGCTGCGATTCGTCGAGCTCACCGTTCTCGTCGAAGCGCGGGGGAGCGAGCGGCGGCACGTAGTACACGTTCGGCTCGGTCCCGTACTCGGGGTGCAGGGGAATGGCGACCTTCCACTTCTTCACGAGCTTGTAGATGGGGCCCTCGGTGTCGTCGAGGTAGCCGGCGAAGCGCACGCGCCCCGGGCACATCCGTGCGCACGCCGGCGCCACTTGCTGGTCGACCCGTGGGAAGCAGAAGATGCACTTCTGGGACACCTTGCGCGCGTGGTTGAAGTAGATCTTCTTGTACGGACAGGCCTCCATGCAGAACCGGTAGCCCCGGCAGCGATCCTCGTTGATCAGGACGATGCCGTCTTCCTCGCGCTTCTCGATGGCGCCGCGCGGGCACGCGTCGAGACAGGCCGGATGCGTACAGTGATTGCAGATACGCGGTAGGTAGAAGTAGTAGCTGTTCGGGTACTCGCCCGCGCCCTGGTCCTCGTCCCAGTTCGGTCCCCAGTCGGGCTTGCCCTCCGGCTTGAGGTGAGCCTTCTTGCCCTTGCCGCCGTAGAAGACCTCTTCGTGGTTGAACTTCCACGCGTCCCCGAAGTCCTCGCGCGTGGGCAGACGGCCCGGCTGTGCCACGCCGTCGCGGAAGCCGCCGCCCGACTGCTCCCAGTCGCGCGGCGTACCGCGGCCGGGCTGGGTGTTCACCGTCGCCCACCACATGTGCTCCATGCCCTCGTCGCGGGTCCACAGCCGCTTGCAGGCGATCGTGCACGTCTGGCAGCCGAGGCACTTGTTGAGATCGAATACCATTGCGACCTGATGTGCCGGCTTCGACGCTGCCTCTTTTCGTGTTCTTGGCATGGCTCGAATCTCCTACGGACGGTCAGTTGGCCGCGGCCAGCTGGGCGTCGGTCCAGTTCTCGGTATACGCCTTGAAGCCGGCGCGCTCGGCGTTGCTTCCTTCCCAGATCGCGATCCCCAGCCGCGTGGCGCCTCCCGGCGTGAGCGCGACCGAGGTGTTGCCGGGGTCGACACCGGCGAGGTCGCGCGCGATGACGACCTGCCAGCGTTCGCCGGCACGAGCAGCCTGCGTCAAGACCCGGTCGCCGGTCGCTTCGCTGGTGCCGAGGCCGCGGGCGACGACCGAGCGTCCTTCGCTCGCGTCGGCGCGCCACTGCCAGGCGTTCACGGCCTGGCGCTCGTTGCCCATCGTGTTGATGGGAGCGTCGGCACCGACGGGGAAGACGACGGCCGCGCCGTCGGGGAAGATCACGTCGGCCTCACCGCGGTTCTCGGTCGCGTCGGCCCACTCGAGGTGGACGAACACGGTCTCGCCGTCGTGACACGCCCTCACCTGCACGCTGGGCACCGCACCTACCTTGCGCCCCTTGAACGCGCCGCGCGTGTAGGACGTCGGCTGGGTTCCGAGCGGCGTTCCCTTCAGCGCAAGCGTGCTGGCCGGGATGGAACCCCACACGGCCGAGGTGGGATCGAGCAGTTCTTTCGAGTCGGCCTTGGCCTTCTTTATGAGCAGCATGGTCAATCCTCCGTTCGCTTCATCGCCATCGGCCGCAGAGGCCCGAGCTCAGGAGCGTGCACCTCGTCATTTCTCGAGAACGGCCGAACGACTGCGCGCCGTACCTCGGCGGGTAGCGACGGCGTCGTGGCAAAGACCGGAATGTGATGAGCTATCGACAGAAGCGCGGGGGTCTCGACGAACGAGGGCGCTTCGTAATGAACGGCGGCGGCATTTGTTGCTCGGCTTTTCATCCAGCAACACCATGCGTGGGCGGCGCACGCCTAGCGGGGAGCTGTTGGCTAGTCGTTCCCCGGCTTTCCTCCTCGAGGGCTATCGGTCGTATGCCCGGAGCGCACCTGCACCGTCGCCTCCGGCACGTTCGTGAACAAGACGATCGGTATGATCCGGCGAAGGAAATCGGTGTGGGTCCGCAGGCCTGTAGGCGACAGCGGGTCGTCGCCGAATACCTCACCGAGCATCGGCGGCACGGCGAAATGTCCGAGGATCAGGTACAGGAGCGAGGCGATGAGCATCGGCACGTCCTTCTCACTCCACTCCTCGCGCAGCACGCGGCCGCCGCTCTCGCGGAACGTCGCGACAGCCGAGTCGTACAGCGGACGCAGCCACTCGTGGGCCAGCCGCATGAGGCTCTCTCCACCGGCCAGGGCCTCGTGGATGATGAGGCGCAGAGCCAGCGGCCGCTCCTGTAGGTACGCGACCAGCGCGTCCATTTGCTGCTCGAGCTGCCGCTCGGACCACTCCGAGCCCGACAGCCCCTCCAGAAGCTCCGACAGAGGCAAGAGCCCGCGCTCGAGAACCGCGTCGTAGAGCTCCTGCTTGCCGGAAAAATGGCTGTATATGCTGGCCGGCTTCAGATCTACGCGGCGCGCGATGTCTCGCATCGGCGTGCCGGAGAAGCCGCGCTCGGCGAACAGCGCCTCCGCGCCATCGAGGATTCGCTCGCGCGCCGGTCGCATAGACGCGCCCCCGCTCGCCGACCCGTCGGCCGGGTCGCCGGCGCCTGCGGCTTCTTGCTTGGGGACGTCGCGCATCACTCGGCTCGCCTGTCGCATCGGCCGGGCCAGACGGTAGTGCCACCCAGATGGGTTTCCGTCTTTTGGGGTTGTGCCCGAACGAACGATCGTTAGGATTATAGGAAGACAATGAGAGCTGCGCAAGCAGGGAATTGCAGAACCGACCGAACGGCCCCGAAAAGCGCTGGCGACGCGCCGAAACGGTCCGACCCGCCTACCTTATACAGCGGAGAATGGCGCGGCCGGCCTGGGGTGTCGCTGAACCGGAGGTGGACATGAGCCCGAGGACGGATGAAGAGCTCCGCCTGACCCGGCGCACATTCCTGAAGGGGGCCGGTGGGGCGGCGCTGACGCTCTCGCTCGGAAGCCTCGTGCTCGAGGCGCCCGAGACTCTCGCCGCGGGGACGACGGGTTCTGGCCCCGGACCCCACCCGGAGTACGCGGGATGGCAGGATCTGTATCGAGAACGGTGGACGTGGGACCGCGTCGTGCGCGGCACCCACTACGTGAACTGTGCCTACCAGCGCGGCTGCGCGTGGGACGTCTACGTCAAGGACGGCGTCGTCTGGCGCGAAGAGCAGGTCGCGAGCTACGAGCAGACCAACTCGCAGGTCCCCGACTTCAATCCGCGCGGCTGTCAAAAAGGTGCGTGCTACAGCTCGCGAATGTACGACGCGTCGCGGCTCACGCAGCCGCTCAAGCGCGTGGGGCGGCGTGGCGGTGGCCGCTGGAAGCGCATCAGCTGGGAAGAGGCGCTCACCGAGATCGCCGATGCGAGCATCGACGCGATGCTCGAGGACGGGCCCGGCTCGATCATCTGGGACATGGGCAGCGCCGTCACCAATGGCTGCCACGGGCTCGGGCTCACGCGAACGGTTTCCGTTCTCGACACGCCGATGCTGGAGACCAACACCGAGATCGGCGACCACTATCCCGGCGCGACCGCCACGACCGGCAAGATCTGCTACACGGGCTCGTTCGATGATCTGTTCCACTCCGATCTCATCCTGATCTGGGGTGGCAACCCTACCTACACCCAGATTCCCAACGCCCACTTCATCAACGAGGCCCGCTACAACGGCGCGCGGGTCGTCGCCATCGTTCCCGACTTCAATCCTTCGTCCATTCACGCCGACGAGTGGGTTCCCGTGGGCGTGGGAACCGACGCGGCGCTGGGGCTCTCGCTGGCGCACGTGATGGTCGAGGAGGGGATCTACGACGCACGCTTCGTCGCCGAGCAGACCGATCTTCCGTTTCTCGTACGCACGGACACCGGGCTGTTCCTGCGCCAGCACGATCTGGGAAAGGGCGGCGCCGAGGACGTCTTCTACGTCTTCGACCGCAAGGCGGCGAAGGTCGTCGAAGCGCCGCGCGCGAGCCTGGCGCTGGGCACTCTCGAACCCGCCCTCGAAGGTGAGTTCCGCGTGAGCACCGTCGACGGCGAGGTGACCGTGGTACCGGTCTTCTCGATGCTGCGAAGGCGGCTCGCCGAGTACCCGCCGGAGAAGGCGTCGAAGATCACCGGCACCCCGCCAGGCCAGATCCGCGGCCTGGCCCGCGCGCTCGCCGGGGCCAGGGCCGCGACGGCCATCACCCAGACCAACTTCTCGAAGTACTATCACGGCCTCGAGATGGAGCGCGCGCAGATCCTGGCGTTCACCCTGGCCGGCCAGATCGGTCGCAAGGGGGCGGGCATCGGAGCGTTCCCCTACATGTCGATTGCCGGTCCCGAAGCGCTGGCCGTGGCCAGCGGCAAGCTCCCGCCCAAGCTCGGCCTGGCTGCGCTGGGGCTCAAGTCACTGCCGGCCATGGCGAAGATGAAGTGGGAAGGCTACTCCACCGAGATGATGCTGTCGGCGATGACGCGTGAGGAGTACAAGCAGGGCCGCTTTCTCGCCACGCCCCTGTGGCTGTACCTCTACGGCGGCCTGGAGGACCTCTACGGCAGCAGCGGGCGCTGGGATCCGGCGATGAAGCGCTCCTTCAAGGAGTACTTCGACGAAGCGGTCGAGAACGGCTGGCAGATCGTGCCGAAGACCGCGACCCGGATTCTGTTCGAGGTGGGCGGCAATCTCCTGCGTCGCGTACGCGGCTACGACCGGATCATCGACGGGCTGCTCCCCAAGCTCGACCTTCTTGTGACGGTCGACTGGAGAATGAGCAATACGGCCCGCTACAGCGACTACGTGCTTCCGGCTGCGGGATGGTACGAGAAGGACGACATCACGTGGGGATCACCGATCACGCCGTTTTGCCACGTGACCACGCGCGCCGTCGAGCCGCTTGCCCAGTCGAAGACCGACTGGGAATTCCACTGCCTGTTCCTCAAGACGGTTCAGCAGCGAGCCGTCGCCCGCGGAATCTCCGAGTTCACCGACCGGGCAGGCAACAAGCGACGGCTCGATCAGGTCTACGACGAGTTCACGTTCGGTAGGCGCTACACCGAGGACAACACCGAGGAGTTCCTGAAGGAGATGCTCGAGCTGACCACCAACCTGGGCGGCGTCAGCTGGGAGGAGATCAAGGAGAAGGGGTACGCGCGCTACACCGGGCTCGGCATGAGCCCCTCGCAGATCGGCCACGCCACCGACTTCAACCCCGGCGAGACGATCACCGCGAACACCTGGCATGTGCAGAAGAAGCAGCCCTGGCCCACGCTCACCCGACGCATGCAGTTCTACATCGACCACCCCCTGTTCATGGAGCTCGGCGAGGAGCTGCCGGTCCACAAGGACAACCCGAAGATCGGCGGCGACTACCCCTTGCAGATGACCGGGGGCCACACTCGCTGGTCGATCCACGCCTCGTGGCGCGACGAGAAGAACCTCTTGAGCCTACAGCGCGGCGAGCCGCTGGTCTGGATCGGCGACGACGACGCGCGCTCGCGCGGGATCGGCGACGGCGACCGCGTGCGCGTGTACAACGACGTGGGCTCGTTCGAGGTGCAGGCCAAGGTGAGTCCGAGCCTGCGCCCGGGTCAGGTGGTGGTCTACCACGCGTGGGAGCCGTTCCAGTTCAAGCACGGCAAGTCCCATCAGTCGCTCATTCCCAGCCCGATGAACCCGATCCACCTGGCCGGTGGATACTTTCAGCTGCAGCCGACCTTGCTCATGGGCGAGCCGGGCTGCCCCGACCGAGGCACGCGCGTCGAGGTCGAGCGCACGGACTAGCCGAGAGTCGAAGCGAAGCAGGAACGTGGGGCGGCTCCTCCAGCGTCTTGTCTTGCGCGCCCCCGACCGATAGCGATGGTAGCTCCAATCGGTTGCCGCCTCCTGGAGGTCGGTCATGCCCACACCTTTCGCCGCTCAAGCCGTCGCGAATCTTCGCGACCCGAGCATGTTCAACTGGACGGTCGTGCCCACACTCGTCCTGGTCATGTACCTGTACGCGGTCGAGGTCGAGAGGCAGAACTGGAACGTCCTGTTCGCCGGCCTGGCCTTCTGGGGCATGGACTGGTTCAACGAGATCTGGAACTCGCTGGTCTTCCATTTCACGCAGTACGCCCCGCTCTGGGCGACTCCCGGCGACTCGGCCTATGTGATCCTCATCGGGCTGAACATCGAGATCTGCATGATGTTCGCTTTCATGGGGCTGTTTGCGGCCAAGCTCTTGCCCAGGGACAGGGATCTGAAAATTCTGGGCGTTCCCAACCGCTGGTTCATCGGCATCAGCTGTTCGATCTTCTGCGTCATCATCGAGATGTTCCTCAATGCTGCCGACGCTCTGACCTGGGACTACTGGTGGTGGAACGTTCGCTCGCCACTGCCGATCTTCTTCTTCGGCTATCTGCATTTCTACATGGTCGCCTACTGGGTGCACGACATGCCGACGGTACGGCGCAAGGCCGTTGTCGTCGGCTCGATCTTCGCCTTCAATGCACTATGTCTTGTCGTTTTCGGCCCCGTTCTCGGCTGGATATGAGGAGCACACCCCCACGATGACCGAGCCAGACCCATCACTGCCACGATGCTCGCTCGATCTCGAGCCGGTCCGCGCCGTGCTCGACCGGCTTCACGCTGAGGCGGGGGCGCAGCGGACGGGTTTCGTGAAGATCGCCGTGCTATGGGGGCTCGACGCGTTGCTTCGTCGCAAGCCGTCGATCGAAGACGAGGCGCGTCGCTTCAAGGACCTCTACATTCCCCTGAGCGCCGAGACCGGTCGCTTCGCCTATCTGGTGGCGCGTTCTCTCGGTGCCTCTCGCATCGTCGAGTTCGGCACGTCCTTCGGCGTGTCGACGATCTACCTCGCAGCGGCGGTGAAGGACGGTGGCGGCGGCCTGGTGATCGGATCCGAAATCGAGCCCGGGAAGGTCATGCAGGCGCGAGCCAACCTCGAAGAGGCGGGCCTCGGGCAGTATGCAGAGATCCGCGAAGGCGACGCGCAGGAGACGCTGCGCGACGCGGGGGGGCCGGTGGACATGGCGTTGCTCGACGGCTGGAAGGATCTGTACCTGCCGATCCTGGAGATCCTGGCGCCGCAGCTACGGCCGGGAGCCGTCGTCCTCGGTGACAACATCAAGACGTTCCCCAAAGCGCTGGCCCCCTACGTGGCGCGCGTACGCGACGCGGACAGGGGATTCCAGTCGGTGACGTTGCCGCTCGGAGCAGGGACGGAGTACTCGGTGCGCCTGTAGTGTCGCGGGCGACTGCGACGTCGACGATGACGGATCAGGCGCGCGGCGCCGCGTGGACGTCGTCCGCATCCGGCGAGAACCTCTCGAGTAGCAGGCGCTCCTGGGGCTTCTCGGACGCTGTCTTCGGGATCGTATCGACCACCTGCAGGTAGCCAGGCACGAAGTTGGGCTCGAGCCCGGCGCGGCAATGGTCGAAGACGGCGCGGGGATCGAACGAACCGACGTCGGTCGGGATGACGGCGGCCACGATGTCCTTTTCGCCGGGAGCACCGGAGGCGGCCGGTACGCCGTAGACGAATACGTCGCAGATCTGCGGATCCTCGGCGATCACCTTCTCGACGAAGCTCGGGTTGACGAAGTCGCCGTTGTGACGGATGCCGCCGCCGACACGGTAGTCGAAGTAGAGCCAGCCTTCCTCGTCGCAGTGCCCCATGTCTCCGCTGCGATTCCAGCCGCCCTTGATCTTCTTGCGCGAGGCCTCGGGATTGTCGTGGTACTCGACGGCCGCGTCACCGCTCTCGGGCCGGCAGCAGATCTCGCCGACGACACCGGGCGCGCACTCGTTGCCGTCCTTGTCGAGGATCTTCATGACCATGCCGGCCATCGGCTTGCCGAATGATCCGACCGGCCCCTGACCGACGGGCTTGTAGGCCATGCCGCCGCCGTCGCTGGCACCGTAGAACTCGAAGATCTTCAGATCGAAGCGCTCCTCGAATGCCTCCCAGATGGCGGCCGGCATGCCACCGCTGACGACCAGGCGCACCGGGTTGTCGGCGTCGTCGGCACGCGGCGGCTCGCTGTAGATCGCCGTGGCCATGCCGCCGACGAGCGCGAAGGACGTGCAGCCGTAGCGTCGACAGATCTCCCACAGCTTCGACTTGGTGAAGCGGCGGCTGAACACGGCGCGGTAGCCCGACATGAGCGCCGGCGCCAGCGCGGTAGCCTGCGCGTTGTTGTGCGCGAACGACAGGCCGGTGTACGACCGTTCGTCATCCTGATAGCCGAAGATGCCGCCGAGCATGCCGGTTCCGCCGAAGCGCAGGTTGTCGCCGACGATGCCCTTGGGATCGCCCGTCGTGCCCGAGGTGTAGATGATCTGCAACGGGTCGGACAGGGTCACGTCACGAACGCCGACGGTCTCACACGGTGTCGACAGGACTTCCGCGAGCACGTCGGCACCGACGTCCCGAGCGCCGGCGGTCGCGTCGCCTTCTCCGGACTCGAGCATCAACGTCCACTGAAGGTCGGGCGTCTGGTCTCGCGCGGCGGCGAGCTGCGCCGCTGCGTAGTCGGCACACACGACGCCCCGGCTCCCCGAGTTGCGCAGCAAGAAGGCGAGCTTCTCGCCGCGGGTACGCGGGTCGATGGGAACGAACACGCAGCCGGTGATCGAGGCGGCGATCACGGCCTCCACGAACTCGGGGTGATTGCGCATCATGATGGCGAAGCGATCGCCCTTGCTCATGCCACGCGCGATCAAGTAGGCGGCGATGCGATGGGCGTTGGTGTGGAGGTCGGCGTAGGTGCGGACCTCGTCGGGGGTCGCACAGCCGTCCAGGCTGTAGTGCTCGAACGTGAGCACGTCGAGGTCGGGCTTCTGCTCGGCGCGGATCTCGATGAGATCGGCCAGCAGGAACTCGTTACGCTCACGCATCGGTCGATGTGTCGTGCGCGCCGGTCCGCTACCGCTTGAGGATGGTAACGTTCATGGCGGCGACCTCTCCCTTGATGGTGCCGCCGCCGTTGTGCGCGAGCGCGACGCGTGCGCCCTCGACCTGGCGACCTCCGGCGCGTCCTTGCAGCTGATATGTGAGCTCGAGGATCTGCGACACGCCGGTCGCGCCCACCGGATGTCCCTTGCGTAGCAGGCCGCCTGAGGTGTTGACGGGGATACGCCCGCCGAGCTTGGTCTCGCCGTCCTCGAGCAGCTTCACACTCTGTCCCGGCGGACACAGCTTCAGGATCTCGTAGGTCAGGATCTCGCACGGCGACGATGAATCGTGGAGCTCGACGACGTCGAGGTCTTCAGGGCCGATGCCGGCCTCGTAGTAGGCCTCCTCGACGCAGAGGCTGGTAACGTTCTCGTCGGCACCGACCGGATGATCGTAGTAGGAGTGCAGCGTGCTCGAGACCACGCGCACGGGGCGGTCGATGCCGAGCTGGCGCGCCTTGCGCTCGCTCACGATGATGGCCGCGGCGCCACCGTCGGCCACCGGGCACAGCATCGGGCGGGTGAGCCCCTCCACGATCTGCGGCTGTGCCAGCACCTCGTCGACCGTCATCTCGCTCGTGTACTGAGCCTTCGGGTTGAGGCTTCCGTGAAACGAGTTCTTGGCCGAGACCATGGCGAAGTGCCGCGGCGACGAGCCGTACTTTTCCATGTGGTCTCTCGCCATCACCGCGTAGAAGTCGGTGAACATCGAACGGGTCGTACCGGAGCCCTCCGTCTGGCCGGCCGTGATCTCCGCCATCATCTGATCGCGCTCCTCGACATCGACGGCACCGGAGAAGGCGGCGTACGTAACCATCTTGTCCTCGTGGAAGAGCTTCTCCACGCCCAGCACGAGAACGACGTCGTAGTAGCCGGCCGAGACCATCATGCACGCCTGGTTGAGCGCGGTGCTGCTACTGCCGCACGCGTTCTCGATGTTGATGATCGGAATCTTTCCCAGGCCGATCGAGCTGAGGATCACCTGGCCGCGGATCGACTCCTGCCCGGTGACGGTACCCGCCGCACAGTTGCCCACGTAGGCGGCCTCGATTTCCGACAGATCGATGCCGGCATCCTTTGTTGCCTCGAGCACCGGTTCGGCGCCGAGCTGCTTGATGCTCTTGTCCAGGTGCTTGCCGAACCGGGTCATGCCGACGCCGGCGACGATGGAATTCACGCGCATGGTTGGGTCTCCCGCTGTCCGGCTAGATCATTCCCGAGCCGGGCAGGTCGTATTTCTTGCGGATCGCCTCGATCTCTTCCTCGCGACCCGGCTGCGGCGCCTCGGGCTGCAAGAGCCTGTTCTCGGTCAGCTCGTCCACCACTTCATCCGAGCGCGGGAAGGGAGTGTCGTAGGCGTTCAGCTGAAACAGCTTTTCGAAGGGCAGGCGTGGACGCTGACCGCCACCGTCGGCGCTCTCCAGCGGGTAACCGACGGTCTGCACGACGACGATGCGACAGCTCGCCGGAAGGCCGAACGCTTTTTCCACCTTCGACCAGTCTGCCGAGCCCTGGCAGCAGGTGCCGAGCCCCTGCTCGACGGCCACCAACGTCGCCTGCGCCACCGCCTGGCCAAGGTCCATGTCGACCATGCCGGGACCCTTCAGCGCATCGCTTATGCTTCGGAACAACGGAACCAGGGTCTCTTCGAGCTCGTTTACCTTGTTCGGGCCATAACCGAGCGCGCCGCAGTGAACGAGCTCCCGTAGACGCTCGGCTGCCTCGTCCATGGCATTGCTCTCGACGTACCAGATGATCACGACGGGGGCGAGCTTCATCTGAAAGCCGCCGACGGGCGATGGCAGGCTTGCGACCTGCTCCTCCGTGGCGGTCTCGCGATGCACGACCAGCGCCTGGACGGCATTGTTGTTGCCGAAGTGCGATGCGATTCGCGCCGCCTCCAGCATGCGCTGGATCTTGTCGAGCTCGACCGCCCGCTCCGGGTCGAGATAGCGAATCGAGCGACGGTTGCCGATGACTTCTCTCAGCTCCATGTTGATCCTCGTCGGTCGCCTACAGGCGCGCGCCGCCCATCAGGCCCAGTAGCTCGTTCTCGCCGTCCTCGATCATCGATGCCCGCGCATCGCGCAGCAGCTTCTCCACCGGATACTCGCGGCACAGTCCGTTGCCACCGAAGATCTGGACTGCATCGCTAGCTACCTCGAAGGCGGTCTGGGTGCAATACACCTTGGCCGCCGCCGCGTACTGGTAGGGTACGCCGTTCACCGCGTTGGCGACGGCGGTGCGTCGCGCCAGCGAGCGGGCCGCCTCGACCTTCGTGAACATCTTGAACAGCCGGCTCTTCACGCTCTGGTGCTCGATGATCGGCTTGCCGCCCTGAACACGCTCTCTGGCATAGTCGAGAGCGTGCTCGTACGCGGCGCGCGCCACACCGATGAGCTGCTGCGCCATGGCGCAGTTCGCCACCGCCAGAACGGTCTCCCAGACGAAGGCGTAAGCGTCCGGACCTTCGGCCAGCGCGAAGGCCGCCGGCACCCGCACGTTGTCGAAGAAGATCTCGCCCTGGTTGAGCGTACGCTGGCCGAGCTTGTCGAGCGGGGTGCCGCGACTCACACCCGGAAGCTCCAGCGGCAGCAGCAAGAGGATGCCGCCCTTGAGACCGTCGGCGGAGTCCTCGAGCGTGCACATCAGCGCCGCCGCCGTCGCGATCGTCCCGTTCGATACCCAGGCCGCCTTCTGACCGTTTACGACGTAGTCGTCGCCTTCGCGACGGGCCCGGCATCCGGCACGGATCGACGGGTCGCTGAAGGTCGGCTCGGTGAAGGCCACGTGGTCGCTACCATGGTCGGGCTCGGTGAGTGCCAGGCAGCCGATGTCGTCGCGCTTGCTGAAGAACTCGTAGGCTGCCTCGTTGCCGAAGCCCTTCGCCCACGGCTCCATGATGTCGGTGAGCTCGAACGATATCGCCAGGCCGATGTCCCCCCAGCACAGCTCCTCGAGCACGACGGCATGCAGCAGGGCGCGTTCGGCGGGGCTCAGGTGAGCGCCGTACTTCTCCGGGTCACCGATGCCGAGCGACTTGAACTTCTCGAACGCATCCCACAGCACCGAGCCCGGCGCGATCACATCGGCGGGGTCGGACATGCGGTCGAGCTCGGCCGCCGCCGGCCGCATCACCTCTGCCGCGAACCGGTGGGCCAGCTCGCGAACTTCCTTCATCTCCTCGGTAAGGCCTGCATCGATGTCGAGCGTGGTCATGGTTGAGCCTGTCGTCTCCCGGCCCGGCGTGCGGTCGCGGCTGCACACCGCGAGCCCGTGGCCGGCCGCCATGGGTTCGCCCGTCTCCCCGAAACAGAGTTGCTGAGCCGCCCTCCCGAGGGAAATGCGCGGCAACCGCCCTGGAGAGCGGCGCCATCATCCCCGGCCTGCCTCGACGATGAAGCCCCACAGGTCGAGGTGGCGGTACGGAAGCGGAAATCGTCGAAACACCATGTGCGAGAATCCCGCCTGCGCGAAGGCGCGTCGTAGCTCTTCGGCGGTGTAGAGATTCGCCGCCCACCAGCGCCCGATCAGCGGACGCATCAGCCAGTTGCGACGCGTGATGAACAGCACGAACGTCCCGTTCTCGTCCAGGCGCGCACGCAAGCCGCTCAGCGCATGGGCGAAGCGGTCGCGGGGGACGTACTCGAGCATCGACGCGGACACGATCAGGTCGTAGCCCGTCCACGTGCTCGCGAGCGTCTCGAGCTGCAGCACGTCTGCCTGCGCAAGCTCCACGGCGTCGCCTTCGCGCGCCTCGAGCGCAGTGCGAAGGCGATCGAGCATCGCAGGCGTCAGGTCGAAACCGTGGATGCACGCGGCGTCGAGCCCGCGCGCCCGTAGTGCCCCACGAACGGCGAGCAGGGCGGCACCCGCCCCACAGCCTGCGTCGAGCACCCGCAGGCCCGGGCGCAGCAGGGGAGAGCCGGCGAAGTAGGCCCGGAGCCCCCGCTGGTAGCCAACCGAGCGAATGAATCGCAGATAGCTGTCGGTCCGCTCGGAGAACATCTGCAGGGGCTTCGCCGGTGATGTCATGAGCTCTTGCTCCGCGGCGTCCGTGCCCGTGCGTACAGCTCCGCCCGGACCCTCTCAGAACGTGAGCACGATCCGGCCGGTATCGCCTGCTCGGGTCTCGGCGACGCCCTCGTTGATCTCGGCGATCGGACGCGTCTTGCCCACGAGAGAATCCAGATCGAGCCTGCCCTGATCGTAGAGCGAAACCAGCATCGGAAAATCGAGGCGCGGATCGGCAGAGCCGTACATCGACCCCTTGATCGATTTCTCGAACAGCAGGAGCACGGCCGGGATCTCGAGACGGTCGGCGAGGCCGGCCAGGCCCGCGACGATCGCGCGCCCGCCGGGCCGGATCATCTCGAACGCCGTAGCCATCGTCTCGACCCGGCCGACGCACTCGATGGCAACGTCGACGCCGCCATCGCGCATGGCCGCAACGGCCGATGACGCTTCTTCCGGCGAGAACGCATCGGTCGCCCCCACTTTCATGGCGGTATCACGGCGTGCCGCCACCGGATCGATGGCGACGATGCGGCTCGCGCCGGCGACGCGCGCGCCCTGAACCGCCGCGAGCCCGACCCCGCCGCAGCCGAGCACGGCAACCGTCTCGCCGCATCCCACCCGCGCGGTCTTGGTCGCGGCGCCGAAACCGGTCATGACCGCGCAGCCGAGCAGGCACGCATGAACGGCAGGTATGGACCCGTTGATCGCGATCGCCATCGTCTCGGGTACCACGACGTGCTGCGAGAAAGCACCGAGCGCCATGAACCGGTCCAGGCTCGCGCCTTGCCATGTGAGCGGGCCCCCGTCACCACAGCTCATTCGCACCCCGGCGCAGAGCTGCGGCTCGCCGCGTACGCACGACACGCACCGTCCGCAGGCCGGAGTCCAGGCCAGGACGACTCGGTCGCCCTCACGCAGGCTCTCGACGCCCGCGCCGCACTGCTCGACGACACCCGCCGCCTCGTGCCCGAGCACGGCGGGAAAGCGCACGTCCTCGCCGCCGTCGATCGCGTGCAGATCGCTGCGACAGATCCCGCAGGCCTCGACCCGCACACGGACCTCGCGCGGGCCGGGGTCGGCCAGCTCGGCCTCGACCACTCGAAGCGGGCCGCCTGGTTTCTCGACGATTGCAGCCTGCGTCTTCATCGATCCCTCCCCTGCTCGAGCGCCGTCATGAAACCCTTCACGTAGGCGTGACGCAGCGGCGCGCGTGAACCCGAGATCGCATCGGCAACCATACGGCCGAGCTTTTCGCACGCTTCCGGATCGTGCGCCATCAGCAAAGACTCCTCGGCACCGTGGAACGCGGCCAGGTCGGAGCTCGTCCACCCATCGGCGAACAGTCGCGTGAGGCGACTGTAGGCGAAGACGCGCGCGATGAAGCTCTCACGCAGCTCCGGGTCGTCGAGTCGTCCTTCCTCCTCGACCGGCAGCGATGGGCTCATGGTGATCAGCGCGTCGGCGAACAGGCCACGCCCCGATCCTTGCTCGCCGCCCTGTTCGGTGTGCGTGGGTACCTGCTGCATGCCGCAACTCGGTGAACGCGCCTTGAGTACGTAGCCGCTGATCCCCATCTCGAGCAGCGCCGTCACGCGGCGTCCGGCATAGCGGCGCATTGCGGCGGTGTGGTCCTTGCCGCTGTCGTGCCCGATCATGCGAATATCGCCGCCGCGGTCGACGAGCTGGACCGTCTCGCGCGGCACGCCCATGCCGACCTCCACCTCGGGACACACCGGCACGAACGTGAAGTGGTCGGCGAGTACGTCGTTCACGTACGCGTCACGCTTGTGACCACCGTCGTAGCGCACCTGCTCGCCGAGAAGACACGAGGAGACTCCGACGAGGACGGCTCTGTCGTGATGCTCCATCCGAAACCGATATAAGGCCAGCGAGTCGCTCTTTCCACACCCGGCTCCGCCGTTTGCGCCATCCGCACCCGTTGCGCAGATTGTCGCCAGTATGAGTGACCTTCCCGACTACGACGCGCTCCTGGTCGTGTCCTTCGGTGGCCCCGAGCGACCCGACGACGTGATGCCGTTCCTCGAGAACGTCACGCGCGGCCGCGGCATTCCGAAAGAGCGACTGGAGAAGGTGGCAGCCCAGTACGACGTGTGCGGCGGTGTGAGCCCGATCAACGCCCAGAACCGCGCGCTGATCGCCGCGCTGGAGGCCGAGCTCGCCGAGCACGACCTGCACCTGCCCCTCTACCTCGGCAACCGCAACTGGCACCCGATGCTCGAAGACACGGTCGCCCGCATGGCCGCCGACGGTATCCGCCACGCGCTCGCGTTCGTCACCTCGGCCTACAGCTCGTACTCGGGATGCCGGCAGTATCTCGAGGACATCGAACGTGCGCGCGAGGCCGTGGGTGCGAACGCGCCTCGCATCGACAAGCTACGCGCCTACTGGAACCACCCCGGCTTCGTCGAGACGATGGCCGCCGGCCTCGCAGCCGCGCTCGACGGGGTTCCGACCGAGGAGCGCGGCCAGACGCGGGTGGTGTTCACCGCCCACAGCCTACCGCAGTCGATGGCCGCGAGCTGCGACTACGAGGCGCAGCTCGACGATGCAGCGATGTTGATCGCCGAACGCGCCGGCGTGACGAAGTGGGACCGGGTCTACCAGAGTCGCAGCGGGCCGCCCGAGCAGCCGTGGCTCGAGCCGGATATCGTCGACCACATCGACGCGCTTCACGGTGCCGGCATCCGCAGCGTGGTGGTGGTGCCGAGCGGCTTCATCTCCGACCACATGGAGACGATCTACGACCTGGACACCCAGGCGCGCAAGCACGCCGAGGAGCTGGGCATGAAGTTCATCCTCGTGGCGACGGTCGGAACCGCTCCGCGCTTCGTCTCGATGATTCGTGAGATCGTCGAGGAACGGATCACGCCCGGCGGTGTGCGCCTCGCGCTCGGACCACTCGGACCGCGCACCGACGTGTGTGCGCCCGGATGCTGTCCGCGGCCTCGCAGGCCCGGGGCACCCACGTCGGCCGGCGGGCGCCGGTCGAGCGGAAGCTGACATATCGCCGCGGCCGGTCTATGGGATCTGCCGTCTGACAGGAGCTGGCAGCCGGCGCCCGACGGGACGGGCAGGCGCGGTCATCGGGATGGCCGCGCCCTCGGCAGAGAACGTGACATTGGCCACCGCACGGGCGGAGTGAGAGCGTGAGCACTCGTTATTCCAAGGTTTCCAGCGCTCTTGTGGAAACCATCATCGGAGACCCGGAGTTCACTCCCGGCGAGGTCGCCAAGCAGGCGAACGTCGACATCGAAGATGCGCGGCGGTTCTGGCGCGCTCTCGGCTTCCCGCGTGTTCCCGACGACGCGCGCATCTTCACCCGACACGACGTCGCGATGCTGCGTGCCAGCAACGACATCCTCGAGCGCGAGGATGCCGATGTGCAGGTCTTGTTGCAGATCGCGCGCGCAAGCGGCCAGGCGTTCGCGAGAATGACGGCCGTACAGGTCGTTCCGATCGCCGAGCAGGTGCTCGCAGCGATGCGATCGCGTGCGCAGTCCGACTCCGAGGCCGTCGACGAGGTGGTCGGTGCCAGCGATACACTGCTGACACTGGTCGAGCCGTTCGTGAGCTACGCGTGGCGCCGCCATCTCGTCGCAGCGGTCTTGCAGCTCGCCGCGTCCGGAGCGGAGGACATCGTCGACGAGCACGAGCTCACGGTCGGCTTCGCCGATCTGGTCGGCTTCACGGCCGCGAGCCAGGAGCTTTCCAATCGAGAGATCGCCCGCACCGTCGATCGGTTCGAGCAACTCTCCTACGATCAGATTCCCGAGCACGGGGGGAAGGTCGTCAAGATGATCGGTGACGAGGTCATGTTCACGACCGTGACCGTAGAGGCAGCAGCGGAGATCGCCCTGAGGCTCCTCGAAACATACGCCGCGGACGAGGTCGTTCCGGAGGTACGCATCGGACTCGCCACGGGGCCGACGCTGCTATGGGAGGGGGATGTGTACGGCCCGACGACGAATCTGGCCAGCCGCCTCGTGAACATCGCCCGCCCGGGGACGATCCTCGTCTCCGAGGAGCTCGGCGAACGTCTCGCCGACGTCGACGGCTTCGAACTTCGGCCGATTCCACGCGTCAAGCTCAAGGGAATCGGCCGCACCCGGCCCCATGTGCTGCGCAGGCAGAGCCCAGCACAAGCCACACGCTGAACCCGGCCAGACGACCATTGTCCGACCGATAGACCTTTGGAGATCCGGATGGCTACGCAAAAAGTCACTCACATGTTCGATATCGACTTTCCGCTGTTCGCGTTCTCCCATTGCCGCGACGTCGTGGTCGAGGTGAGCAAGGCCGGCGGAATGGGCGTGTTCGGCGCAGTGCACTATTCGCCCGAGCAACTGAGAGAAGAGCTCACCTGGATCTCCGAGCACATCGACGGCCGCCCCTATGGCATCGACCTGGTGATGCCCGAAAAGTTCGTCCGCAAAGAAGGGGGAGAGGAATTCGACGCAGACAAGCTCTGGGACTTGATCCCCGATGAGCACCCGCGCTTTGCCGGCGAGCTCTGTGACCGTCACGGCGTGCCGGAGCTATCGACCGAGGCAGAGGTGCGTGACACCTCTTCACTGGCGTGGTCGGAGAGAGTGGCCCGCGAACAGCTGGAAATCGCACTGGAATTCTCGCCGGCCCTGGTGGCCAATGCGCTGGGCGTCCCCCCGGCAGATGTCGTCGAGCGCCTTCATGGCGAAGGCATCAAGATCGGGGCTCTCGTGGGTCGCGTCCGGCACGCGATCAAGCAGAAGGAAGCGGGCGTGGATCTCATCATCGCCAACGGCCACGAGGCGGCGGGTCATACCGGTGATATCACCACCATGGTCCTGGTTCCTCAGGTTGCCGAAGCGGTAGCGCCGATTCCGGTACTGGCGGCCGGCGGAATCGCCACCGGGAAACAGATGGCAGCCGCCATGGTGCTGGGAGCTCAGGGCGCCTGGACCGGTTCGCTGTGGCTGACGAGTGCCGAATCCGAGCTTCCCCCGCAGGTGCGGGAGAAGCTAATCGAGGCCGGCTCCGAGCAAACGTCTCGCACCCGTTGCGTTACCGGTAAACCTGCACGGCACCTGATCACCCCTTACACCGAAGCCTGGGATGCTCCCGATACACCGGATCCACTGCCCATGCCTCTACAAACCATGGCGACAACCGCGGCATTGACTCGAATCAGCCGTACCGTGCACACGGCGGCCGGTGCCCAGGAGCTCGCCACAACGCCTGCCGGTCAGGCCATCGGGCTGATCAAGCGCGTGAACAGCTGCAAACAGATCGTGCAGGACATGAAAGAGGACTACGTGGATGCACTCGCGCGCATCGACGAACTGATCGGCTGATTGGAACGTGTTTGCTCGCCATCCATGTGGGGGAAGGTGTCGTCCTCACCGCCCGGGCTCCGACCACCTGGCCGGATCGCCGGGGAGCGTGACGACGCCCGAGGCTTCAATCGCACGCCGGATTCCCTCGCGGATGCACGTCGAAAGCTCGACGCCAGCGAGCTTCGCAGACTCGATGAGACTGTAGAAGATGGCCGCTGCCAGCCTCTGGACGACGAATACCGGCAGGCCGCCAAGTGCACGTATTTACTGGAGCTGACGGGCGGACTTGAACCGCCGACCTGCTGATTACGAATTAGTCGGTCGGCCCTTCTATATAGACAGTTGGTACGGGGGCCGAAATATACCATTAATGTAATAATATTAGGTACTTACTTGACATACGATAGTGCGCTCGGTACAATGCCAAATGATGGGTTCTGGCCGATTTTGCCTATTATGTGCCTATTCGGGAAGGCGTTATGTCCGCCGGGTGGGTTGAATGAGAACTAGTAGGAAAAGGGTCAACCTCACCGACGCATTCGTCGAGAAACAACGATTCACAGCATCAGGGCAATGGATCCATCGCGACCTGAAACTCCAGGGATTCGGCTTAATAGTCGGTAAGACCGCGAAGTCCTACTTCGTCGAAAAGCGGGTCAAAGGGAGCAACGTACGTTCCACGATTGGTCAGCACGGTCAGATCAGATGCAGCGATGCTCGAAAAGAAGCCCAGCGACTGCTCGGCGACATGGCGTTCGGGATCAACCCTGTAGAGCAGAAGCGAGCGGAACGCGCCCGCTCCGTTACGTTCGCACACGCTTTTGAGGATTTCCTAAAGCAGCGTCAGTTAAGCCCCAAGACCGTTCGTGAGTACACGCGGCTTACGAGAACGGTGTTCGCAGATTGGCAAAAAAAGCCTCTCGCCGAGATCAGCCGCGACATGGTCGTCAGAAAGCACGGTCGGCTTCGCGACGGGCACGGACCGGCACTAGCCGACCTGTCGATGCGCATGTTCCGCTCATTGTTTAACTTCGCCAAAGGCCGATACGGCGACACCGACGATGGCAACGGCTTGTCATCGAATCCGGTGCAGTGTCTCAGTGACACGCGATCATGGTGCAAGATCCGAGACCGCAAGAGCTACGTGAGGGACGAGGATTTTCCTTCCTGGTTTGCCGCCGTAACCGACCTGCCGAATCAAGGAGAGCACGGTCGGCTCGCAGCAGACTACTTGTGCCTCGTCGTGTTCACCGGTCTACGTAGGGAGGAAGCGGCGGCTTTGCGTCGGCAAGATATAGATCTGGATGGTCGAACGCTACACCTTGGTAAAACCAAGAACGACGAGCCACTTATCCTGCCATTGTCTGACTTTCTCGTGCGGCTGCTTGAGCCCCGTGTCCGGGCGGCAGAACTTGGTTTCATCTTCCCTGGTTCGGGAAAAACAGGGCATCTAGTCGAGCCTAAGCGTCAGGTTAAGAAAGTTATCGATGTTTCCGGGGTCCGGTTCACCGTTCACGATTTACGGCGCACCTTCATCAACACCGCAGAAGCTCTCGATCTACCGTATTATGCAGTCAAGCGACTTGTGAACCATAGGCTTCCAAGCAACGACGTGACGGCAAAGTACCTGACCCGTGATATCGAACGACTTCGCGAACCAATGCAGCAGATAACTGATGCGATCTTGAAGAAAGCAGGAGGTTCAGCGCTTGCGCTTCTTCGCGGCTAAGTCGCGGACACGGGGTGAAGGCGGCGATGTTGGTAAGGGTTTCCCTCACCGTCTGGAGGGTAACTACGCGACACGGGCGACGACGACCAAGAAGAATCGGTACGTCGGCGTTGAAAGACCCCCCGGTTTTCAAGACCGGCAATCGTGGCCCAGATACCGCTCTCAACTCCTTGCGCAGTGCAGTCTTCGTGGCCACCAGCCCGATCTGTGACGATCCTCAGTAGCGTCCCAGTAGCAACTGAATCCCGACATCATCCAACGAATCCCTCACCGGCACACAGAGCGGTGAACCCGAAGAACGGCGGCACAGTGTTCAGCGGACAGGCTGCACGAAGGGCGGTCAAGTCGCCAGGCAACACCACCGTTCGAGATTCGTGCTGCCCAATGGCAAGCAACTCTACGTACAATACGCCGCTACAGCAGCCACTCGTACCCCCAATCGTCGGACAACCGCATCAACAGTTTGTACGACCAGTATATGCCACCGAGGAAGGCGATGAACGGCAGAAAACATCCCGGACTATCATCCTCGGCTTCCGACGAACCATCGAGCATCACTGACACGAAGGTGGAAAGGACGGCCACACCAAGAGCGGCCACAAGTCCGATAAGAACCGACAGCAATCCTGGGATTAGCTTGACCGCGACTTCGTTTTCCATCGAATCCCCCTCGGGCCTCTCCGACGGACTACACCGATGCATGCGTTAGCGTAGACCCGACGACACGACCTCGCCGTATCGTCCCGCCACTATCGCTAACGGCCAGGCACGCTCCGGCTGAATCTGCCACAGCGCACCGCTAGTGTACAGTGAGCCGGTGACATCCGACCAGGGGACCGAGTTTCAGCCGCGCGAGCCGCCGAATGAGGGAACTGCAAAGCCTAACATGTTGTGCCGCATACAACCCGAGCCACTATGACTCTAATCGGTCGCTGCGTTTGACCGGAGAGTGAAACTGTAGAGTTCGTGCAGGATCAAATGGGAAACCGCCGCTAGACAAGCGAAACAGCGGAACCCTGGGCAAGGGGCGATATTGACTCAGGTCCCCTGGCGTGCGAACGACATCGCTTAGTTGCACGCTGCGCGAACAACCGGCGCGTGCATCGAGTAGCGACGGGGAAAGCGATGATCCATCTCGTATATGCAGTGTACGTCATCTGCTTATTCTTGATCGCCGTATCCTTGACCTTTTCGTTCTTCGCCTTGCTACGAACGCGGTTCGAACTGATCTTCATGTCCGTGCCGTTCCTGCTCATCGTCGGAGTGCCAGCCTATTTCGCCAATGGCTACATCCTCGCACATGTCGATTCACCCCACTCGCTCCTCGACTCCATCCCTCTTGGGTTAGGTTCGGCGTGTGGTTTTATAGCCGGGTTCGGGATGGACTAGCGTCCGATCCGTCGTTATCCGCGAACTCGTGCTCAAGAAGGGAGCAGTTCTCAAGCGTCCGGTCGCATTTCGTGAGTTTACGTCAGGTGCCTGCTCCAGAGCAGTCGGCCATGGTTGGTATCCTCATAGGACTTTTCTTGCTCTTCGTCGCTTGGGCGATGATGCAACGAGAATGGGACGAAACAAGCCCATTTGATGTCGCGCTGGCGTTCATCATCTTCAACGTCCTTCTGGGTGGAATTGGAATGATCGTGGTCGGCATACTCTCTTTATTCGGGGTTACGCCGTTCCAGTGACGGTTCACGGTGTCAGACTCTCCGGCGACTGCGCCGCGCAACCCCAGTCGTGAGGATCGAATGCTGGATATCGCAGAACCGAGCCCCTACGCGCTAATCGCCCTCGGAGTTGTCCTGCTGATCGTCGGCCTGAATACCAGGACAGCCGCTCACGATGACGCCATAGAACAAGGATACGACCCAGCGGTCGCACAGATGACAGGATGTGGCCCCATTGTGACGGCGGGCATGGGGATCATCATGCTAGCGTTAGGCGTCCTTGGCGCTATCGCCACCTGGTAGGCGTCCAAAGTAGCGCGATGGAACTTCTCATGATCATCCTCCTTGGTTTCTTCGGCTTCGGTATCGGACGGGCGATCAAGTTGTACTATTTGACGCGAGATGCGCGCGAGTATGCAGCGAACGTGAAATTCCCCATCCTTGGACTTGCAGTGACGTTCTGCGCCGGAGGCGTGCTCTATCGATTCGGTGGGATGGCCCAGCCACAAGATAACTGGGTGACTTGGCTAATCCTTGGAGGCCCGTTCGTTCTAGCGCTGCTCGGGACCGAAGATCTGCTGCGCGTCGGCCAACGCCAGGATCACTAGTCGAGAACCTCGCCGCACAATCAGCCACGTTGCTGCGCGTGCCCGCATGATACTGAGCCACGGGATTGCCCCTCCGACCCCGAGCGTGGCAACGACAGCCACAAGGGTTGAAACCCCAAGGCGTCTTGCACCTTGTGGGTACCTATCGAATTCGCTTTCCACCCGCGACGTGGCGTACACCCGCAGGCCAAGCAGGCCTCCCCTACCCCATGACCCACCGTCTCGCCGTCGCGTCGTGAGAATCCAGTTCCACGGCGCGCACGTCGTCGGATCGGGTGGACCGCGTGACAAGCATATGGCGCTACGCGCTCGTCAAGAGTTCACCCCGGCTGCGAACCAGCAGAGGCCACGATTACCCAAGGCCAACGACGGTGCGGCGTTCGCGAGACCGTGGGGCTGGACTCGCTCGCCTCGCCCGGCGTAGCTTGGTAGCGACACGGGAGCACAACGCTGATCGGGGCGAGCGCAACAAGGGAGCATCGAGACCTATGAGCAGAAGCGTGGATGAGGCGAAGGCAGTTGTTGCCAACGCCACCGTTGGCCTACCAACGAAGGGCGGACAAGGTGTCCTAGTGCCAGGCAACATGATTCTTACCGCTGCCCATTGCATAGGATGGACCTCGGAAGGGGCGATGGTGCTGGGAGACTGCTTCATCGAGGAAGTCCGGGCTGATGGGCGGAAGCTAAAGACCGCGCCGCTAGCAGTTGAGCCGGTCAGCGACATCGCCGTACTCGGTTCTTTGGACACCCAAACCTTCTCGGAAGACGCTGACGACTTCGAAGCCTTCTGTGCGAACATGAAGCCCGTACCGCTCTGCACGGAGGAGTTCGAGGAGTTCGAGCCGGTTCCTATCCACGTGTTCACCCACAAGGGCACCTGGCTCCAAGGAACGGCTCAGCAATGCCGTAAAGACGCCCACATGTTATCCATACAGACAGATGAGCAGATCGAGGGCGGCACCTCTGGCGGGCCGGTGATAACCGATGACGGCCTACTTCTAGGCATCGTGTCGAACGCTAGCGTGGGGCAAAGCGACGGCTCGATCCCTCGACCACACCTTTGCCTTCCCTGCTGGACTCTGCGGGCTGGACTGCTCCCAGACTCGACACCGCCGACTCGGTTGTAGTGTGATCACTCACCGTACGCCGCGTTGCACTCATGCCCCCTGACCGGTCGTCGTCAACTTCACGGGCGACGACGACGAAGGAGTATCACCATGTCGGTGTTGACGGGGCACGGGCTTTCAAGACCGGCAATCAATCCGGCGGTACCGCTCTAGACCCCCTACGCCGTGCGGGTTTCGCAACCACCCGCCCCATCTTTGCCAACGGCCAGTAGCGTCCCAGTAGCAAACGAATCCCGACCTCCTCCGACGAATCCCATACGACCAACGAGCCGTGGGATCCTACACCCGTGTCGTCGGCGTGAAAGGCCCATCAGGCGGAAGGGAAAGAAGTCGAGGTCGTAATAAATCGGCTGGTTGGTGGAGACGGATGGTCAGCGAATGGGCGAAGATAGGAGCAAAGGTTTCCCACTTTCTGAACCATGAGACGGTCAGGTGCCGTGACGGAGGATGCGCGTGACGGGGTCTTCTACAACCACCCAGCTGACACTTTACCGGCGCACGTAATCCGTCCCCTCGGAAGCGTTCATCTGGTAGCGTCCGATCTATGAACGGACGATCACGATTGCTGACAGGCCAAACCGGCGAATACCTTGTCGCTGCCGAACTCTGCCGCCGGGGGTACCACGCGACGACATTCACTCGCAACGTTCCCGCCTACGATATCATTGCGACCGATGAAGAGGGCAGCATCGCCTTCATCCAAGTGAAAGCGATCCGAGGCCGGGGGTGGCAGTTTGATATGCGCAGCTTTGCCGAAGTCAACGTCGAGGGGGATCGGCAGTCGGTCGGCAGAAAGATGGCTGAGCCATGGCCGAAGCTGATCTGCGTCCTCGTCGCATTGAAGGCGTACGCCACGGATGAGTTCTACGTTCTTACGTGGAGGCAGCTTCAAGGCGTGGCGGTTGCAGCATACAAGCAACACCTGGCTAAACACGGGCAGGCCCGACCCATAAAGGCGGAGTCAACACACTTGGCGATTACTCTGGAGCAGATCGCTAGGTATCGAGACAACTGGCGGCTGCTCGGCAAGGTACTGGTCCGCTAGTGCTCGGCCCACCGGCAAGCCAAGTGGCCCTACATGCGGCGATATCGTAACACGACCCGCTGATTAAGAGTTCGCCTCGATCTCGAACCACGAGACCCCACGAGCACTCAAGGGCAATGAAATCACGGCCTTTCCGAGATCGAAGTTTGTCCGAGGTGCTCGTGGGCCGGGATGGTTCGGTAGCAAAGTGGTAGCAGCAGCGGTAAATGGAACGGGCGTAGCGACTAGCGCCCGTTCCACTACCGTCGTCTTCCGTCAGCCCGTACTCACCGTCTCACTCGCACCCCCTACCCCGATCCTCGCACCCCAGCCCTACCGGGCATACGCCACAGCACGTCGGCGCGGTCGTGCCTCTTCAGGGGACCGGGCATACTCCGAACGCGAGCGACTCGACATCGTTCTGCATCGTCATGCCGGGTAGTATCTGATCGCTGACAACGGTCGTTACACAGGCATTCGGCCCAAACTGCTCCACAGATTCCGGGATCTCGATCAGGATAACACCGTTGTCGTGCGTGGCCGCGAGCAACTGACCGTCGGGACTGAACTCAAGGGCTTCAACCTCATCCTCTGCACCCGTGAGGTTCGCGCAAACCAGATGAACCGCCCGCACGGACGAGTCTGCGTGGGGGTCGAATCGATAGAGCCGTGTCGCGTCGCTCCCGAACAAGAAGTCACCATTTAGATCCCAAGCTAGGCCCTCCCAGTTCCGCCCGACCTCTTCGCCGAACTGATCGTCCAACCCACGTACGGCGAACTGGAACTCTAGTGAGCAATCCGCCGTACTTACCGTCACCAGGCCCACACGCTGCTGGAAGGCCCAGAGGATATCGAGTTCGCCCGGCCTGATTGTGGCGGAGACGATCTCTTCCTTCTTGCTGGCTCCCGTGTTGCAGATAGCGTCAAAGAACTCGTCCGGGGACGTAGTCGAGGAGATACCCAACGGATCGAGTTGGAATAGATCGCCCCGTCGGAGCGGCGAGTCGTCGCGACTCCCTCCTCCACCTGAGATACCGAACAGGCGGTCCAGCGAGTCCAGTGCCAGCGCTTCGATGTCACAGTTCTCACACAAAGGTCCGAATTCTTCGGTAGTGCCTCCTCCGAGGTCAGCACGCAGTAACTGGCTATCGTGTTTGCCGATGTCCTCGACCGCGAAAGCGAGGCACATGATCGGCTCAATCGTCACACACGTGCACTCGTCCGTCTCACCCGGGGCTACGCACTCCTCGTTTGCCGCGCAGCCCGCGTCACTCTCGCACGTCTCTGGCGGCTCCACTGTGCCGTTGCCGCACACAGGATCGCTTAGTCCACACTCGACATCGCAAGTAGTCCCGTTCGGCGTATCACACTCCTCTGGACCTCCACCTGGACCGCTTGTACACCCAGAGCCGCTGCATACGAATCCGTCGCCACATGTTGCGTTCACGCAGCATGCACCCGTACCTGCGGGCGAGCACCCAATCGTCGTGATGATGCACGTATCCATCGTGTTCGTATTGCCATCGTCACACTGTTCAAACGCTTCAATTGTCCCGTTACCGCACTGTTCCCTTGCTGTCCGTTCCCCGCAAACGGCCAGCCCCGCCATGCGCGGTGAACAGTCGAAGTGATTCAGTTGATCGCCGCTGGAGATATCGATCCGGTAGACGTGGCCCAGATCCCGGTCGGCGGTCCAGAAGGAGGTTCCGTCGGGATCAATGTTGAGAGCGAAGAGAAACGGAGTAGCCGGAGGCATCGCCTTAGGTTCGAGATCCGATGCTAGGTAGTTCGCAATGAAGTTACCCGAGCTGTCGAGTCGAACCACGCGACTCCTGCACGCGACCAGGACCTCCCCGCTGCCTGGTAAGATGCGCAGCGCGAAGCACTCCCCTACCAGCCCGTCTTGGGATGTAGCAAAGTCGGCGCCCCGCTCGCCGACCTCAGTATCGAACGTGTGGATTGTGTCACCCTCAGCGGTGTACAGGATTGTTCTCTGATCGGCGGCCAGATCAATCCAATCCACACCTTGTTCTTCTTCTTGGTCAGTAGGCAGAGACAACACCCAAGAGTTCACTTCAACGCCAGACGCATCAAACTCGTAGAGCTTCTCGTCCTTTGTCCCCTGGCCGAAGTTGACTTCTCCCGCGAATACGTTGCCACTGCTGCTGAAGACGCACGATTCAGGGCTGTACTTGAATAGTTCCTCCGTAACACTGGGCTCAATCACCTCGCCGCACTGTGTAGGCATAGCCAGCGGATCCGAGCTTGTGTCGAGTTTGCTCATGGTCCTGGCGAGGAAGTTTGTGGAGTGCAAGTTACCGAATCCATCAAAGCACATCCCGGCCTGCTGTGTTCCGCTACCGGTATCTAATCTACGGATCAGGGCGCCCGTGCGTGGGTTACGTTGCTCGATGATCCCATCCGGCGAGCCGCAGAACACGTCTCCCGTCTCGCAGCACTCGACGACACCGTTGCCGTTCCTGTCTGGTTCACACGTGCACTCGTCTTGTTGCCCCGCCTGCACGCAAGAGCCAGGACACGCTGCATCGTCCGTCCCATCACAGGCTTCACCAGGATCGACGTTCCCGTCACCGCATGCCGCCACGCCGCGCGAACACGCACTGAGACACGGCATGGCCTGCGAGGCACACGACTGCTGGCGCGTCCGTCTCTCAGTCGCGCATCTGAGACCGCACGACCGACGACCTTCATCGGCGGCGCAGGTCCTCCTGCATGTGCTCGTGGTCCGCTTTGCGTCGCGGAAACACCCCCGCGTGTCACTGCCACATTCTTGCGTGCAGCCTACATCGTCTGCGTGATGGCACATGTCGAGGCACGCGGACTGGTCTCGCTTGCACATCTCTCGGGTTACATCGTCACCCACTCTCGCGAGCGCCACGCACGCCCTATGACTTAGTCGGCAGCCTCGTGAGCAGTCATAGAGGGCGGCGTCAGCATCTACCGCCGACACGGCCATCACGGCGATAGCGGCAAGGAGAACGAACTGACAAAGAGATTTCGGCGCTGAGGTCATCGGGGCCCCCTCCCGTATGCGTACGCCGGGACGACATACCGAGGGCGGCATAGGTTCCCGCATCCAGCAGAACGCTGCTGCGGCCTCAGGATTGCCATCTGGCGGATTCGGTTGTTAGCGTGACTAGACGAGGATGACGGACGTGAGTCAACGTCCCCCCCCCTTAAAGACAAAGTCGTCGCCGCCCCTTTCAGCTACCAGCCGCTATCATTGCTCGCCCGTGTCCATCGCGGACGAGTGAGACTGAGCTACGATGGACGACGGAATCGCAATTCTTATAGCCTGATCAGTTTGGAGTTGACTTGGAGTTCCCCCCGCTCTCGCGGACGGTAAGCGCTTTCGGCCTCGGGCCCGTAGCGCTGCCGCCCAGGGGATTTTAAGTCCCGCGATACGTGTGGCTAGATGCAACCGGATGCAACGAACTGCAATCAAACCCTGGCATTTCAGTCGGGGCAGATTGCAGTTCGTTGCACCGCATTGCACGCGCGTTGGGGAAAGGTTGGGGAAGCCCCACCACCCCACGGCGTGTGCCCCCAAGGCGTCATGCACCTTGTGGGTGCTCATCCGTTTCCGGGGTTCACCCAAAGCGTGGAGTACGCTCAGGGGCTGGGCAGGCACCCAGCACTCACGGAGCGCGCAGTAGATTGTGATCGTTGGGTTAGAAGGGGATGACGTGCCGACACTTGAGAACTCGACCACTGCTGTTGAACACGCAGTCACCTGAGGTAAAGTCCGTCTCTCCGCACTCACCCGTAGCAGCCTCACCTACCCCCACGATGACGCGGATAGGTTCGTCGCCACCAATGACAGCATATGTCCCGTCCTTGGCCTTGATCGTCACCTTCACCTGATTCGGTTCCTTCTTGCTACGATCTGAAACGTCGAACTTGCTGATGCCATTGATCAGAGCGGGCTTCCGTCTGTCTCTGTATGAGAGCTTGCGACCGGAGCCGCTCACACGCCAGCCTGAGGCACCATCATAGACACCGGCAGGGATCGTGACATCAACTCGCGTCGCCCCGTCCTGAGCCTGAATCACAAGCCGAGCACCATTGAGCACCGGATCTAGATTCGCGAAGCTAGTGGCTTCGGGGAGCAAGAACTCGCCCTTTACGAGAACTCCGTCGTTGTCAGGCGTTGGGTCGGTATTTACCCTCTTGAGGACAATTTTAGGCCTGCTCAACCGGCCACGGCCAGGGTCCACTCTCGTGCACGGGTCGCAGATGTCCGAGGTCCCATCGCCATCGGCATCAGGCGTGCTTTCACATGTGCACGACGAGGAGCATCCATCGCCATCTAGAGAGTTGCCGTCGTCGCACTCCTCGCCAGGTTCGTCGTTTCCATCACCACAGATCGGCGAGTCGCCACCATAGCGAGCGATGGTTAGCCCCGACCCTGGATCTGGTAGTCCGCCAGAACCCGCCACCAAAAGTCGCCCGTTCGGCTGGACCCCAACGGCTCGCCCAACCCCCGCCCCATCCAGCGGGCTGATCGTGACACCACCGGCACCGAAGGTTGTATCGAGCGTTCCGTCCGCGTTCAGTCGCACGATGGCAAACTGCTGGTCGCCGACCGACACTTTCACATCTCCTGCGACAATCATCTTCCCGTCTGACTGGAAAGCTACCGCACGAGCTACCGAACTGATGCCCCCCAGGTCCAACTGCACGAAACCGTCGGTCCCGAACGACGAAACCTCATTCAGAGAAGAGTCCAGCAGGCGAACTCCGAAGAGAAACAAATCACTGGCATCTGTGACCGCGACGTTGTCATCGGCGCTTACCGCGACGGAGCTAGGATTGGCGAAGAACGCATCCAAAGATTGCCACGTGATCGGATCTCCACCGTTTTGATCGAAACAGCACCCGTTCGAATCCAGTATCACCAGACCTGCGCCCCAGTAGCTACCGATGATTGAGGACCACATACCGAACCCGAACAGCATCGTTCCATCTGATCGCAGCTTGACGAGCGTGTGACCCGTGTTGATACCTGAAGCGAAGAGGTACGAGCTTACCGGAAACGTTGGATCTATAGTGCCCGCAGCGGTGTACCGAGCCGCGAGGTTTGTACGAGGCTGGCCAGGCATGGCCGTGCTCAGGGTTCCCGTAACGATCACGCGGTCCGATGAATCGACGGCGATGCCACCCGCACTCGAAGGATTTCCGAAGCCGGGAAACGCAACTCCACCGACGCCGAAACTAGCATCGAGAGACCCGTCGGGATCGAGCCGCACGACCGCTACTTCGCCACCGATCTCTCCAGCAACAACTATCCGCCCATCGGAACGAAGTCCCAGATTCGATTGGTCGTTCTCGACCGGCGTAGTGACAACCCCGCCCACTCCGAACCCTGCGTCGAGATCTCCGTTCGAATCGTACCGAACGATGACCCAGTCAGCGGCACTATCGACGTAGCCCGCAGCAAGGATCTTTCCATCGGGCTGCACTTCCACCGCGTACAGAATGTCCGACGACGTGGCGACGCCACGTTGGTCTGCGGCTATGCCACCTTGCCCGAATGTCGGGTCCAGCACTCCTGGCACCGCGTGTGCGACAGCCCCCCACTGGTACGCCAGAAAACCAACGCCAAGCGACACAACGATACGGTTCATCTCCCGTCCCCCCTTGCGACCCCGGATCAGAGTCACCTAGTAAGTGGAATGGCGCAACGTTATCGGACGCGACGTGCGTGACCCGCTATTCCCCGTGCGAGGCCCCAACCACGGACGGTTCGCCTCAATACGGATGTAAGACGTGGGCCTCGACCAACCAGCGCCACGCGCCGAGACCGGGGCCCGCGTCTCTCACTCACGCCTCGCCGTCCGGTGACCCCAGCTTGGCGACGCGGCGAATGACCTGCGGGCGCAGGCAGTCAGCGCGTGCACCCTATCGCCGGATGGAATTCCCCGGCTCCGGCAGGCGGCAGGCACCTAGAGACCGCCCCGCACGGCCCGCACGTGGTAACCGTTCGGCTTGTCGATGACACGGTCGATTCCACCAAACTCAAAGTTCACGACCCACGCCCCACCCGGCGCATCCTTTCTCGTAGTGGACGACCAGTAGCGCGTTGACGTGCCGGTGCAGCTACACGTCGCCTGTGTGATGTCCGCACACGCAGTACACGTTCCCGCCTGGTGGAACACTGGGTTGACTGCCGGATTTAGCCGTTCATAGTCGATAATACTGTGTAGCTCCCTCGCATTGGGAATCCGCCAGTCGCAGTATTCAGCAAAGCAACTCGCGCCTCCGCCACCAACGTCGTTCAGCGCATCGAGAAACACCGTAGTGATCTCGCCGTCCATGTCGTTACTCACGACCGTCCACGTATACACGTTATCTTTGTCATGGACGTTGCCCGAATCACCTTTCTTCTCCCACATCAGCCCCGTGTTATTGTCCGTAACGGTACCGTCGCCGTTGTCTGTGTATGACAGCACCGCCCCGGCCTGTATATCGCCGTCGGAACCCGTACCGTACGGCGTTGACTGTCCGCTGGCAGGAAGCATACAGGACAGAGGAAGACCGCACGGCCCACCCTCTAGGCAGTCCGCTATCTCCGTCGTCGCATCAACACAGACGGCAGACCCGAAGTCCTTGTCCCCATCTACGGCCTGGGATGTCGGGCATGCGCCACCAAGCAACTGGTCAACCTTCGACCACTTGACGTCCAGCTTCGTATCGCAACGAGAAAAATCAGGCGGCTGTCCACGAAGGACTGACTTCGACTGAGCCTTGAGGAGACACTTGCAGTAACTGCTCATCTCTTTGAGCTTCTTGGATTCGCACTTCATCGCTGGGTCGGCGGCAAGAGCCGTCGATGCAACGAATGCCCCCGACACAACTAGGCAGAGGAACGCGATCTGGCGATTCATACAGGACCCCCTCTTTAAGATTCTTGCCGCCGTCTGGTGACCGTGGCTTGGCGACGCGGCGAATGGCCTGCGGGCGCAGGTAGTCAGCGCGCAAACACTACCGGACGAACGTCCTAGGGGTCAAGGGAAAACACCTATCATTATTCGCACCAGTAGGCTCCGGAAGTACAGGTACGCCCTCCTCTCGTACGGGGTTTCCCTAACAACCGCACTGGAGCGACGATCACTGTGGGCGCCGAACCGTATCGCACCCAGTCGATGATCGGCGGCAACCTGTCCGAGACACCACCCGGTCACACGATTTCGAGTCGTGGAAAGACCATTTCGGCGATGACTGGTAGTCGGCAAGTTCTTGAAATCGTAGGAGTTGGGGTTGAGCGATTGTGAGTGGAAGTGAGGTGGTTTGAGCTATTTTTCACAAAAAGTCCCATCACGAGTCACATCACGGACGCCGGGGCGATGATCAGAACCCGAACGCTGTACCCACGTCGATGGTAGCGCGAAACCAGTCGTCGATATGCTTCACCTCACGAAGGTCGGGAGTTCGCTTAACGAAATCGGCGAACCACCTCGACATGCCATCCCACTGCGTCAGGGACCCGCTGGGTCGTAATGTCCAATCCAGTTGTTCCAGGGACGCATTTCGCTTGGCCAGATTTCGAAGCATCGACGTTGTCGCGAAGTTCTCGATCTCGTGAGGGCCGCCCTGTGCGAGCGGGACCACGTGGTCCACCGTCGGCATGAGTTCCCAGTAGGCGATGTGGCTTTCGTCGCGACGACCGTGTGGATGATACGGGAACTCGGCGGGCAGAAGTTCAGATATCACGCGCAAGGCCCCTGGGTTGACTAGACGGTCCCCTGAATATCGGTCGATGAACCCGTCTCGCAGAAACACCTCCATGGCACGTCGTTTCGAAAAGCCCTGCCGAACGGGTCGCGACGGCACGAACGGATAACGCTCCCGAAGCACTTCACCTGCTGCGGTCGGGTTACCCGCAACGAGGCAACATACGTCCGCGAGAATCGCCGCTGGCTCAACATCGGTGTCCAACTTGTCCATCCGCTGAATCTGGCGATTTCGAGACCGCTTCACAACCTCCCGCAATCATCATGGCCCGGCAGCCGGAAGTGGTTACGACACCGGCGCAGCGTCCAAGGAGCACAGGATTCCTAATCGTCTCGCGGCGGTTTCGTGAAAGTCCGACCTGACACGCCTTTCGTGATTCAGCCGCTGGTTTCGCGGCTAGCCGATCACTCCGCGAGCTTCTACTGAGTCCACCCAGTCCGTCGCGCGCGCCTGAATCGGCGTCAAGACGCACACCAAATCACACACCGGAGGATGACGGGCGTGGCTGCCCCAAGCTGTGCCCGCTACCGGCAGCGGCCTGGATCAAGCCGCCAGCCACGAGCCACCCTTACTCGACTTCGGGTTCTCCCTTCCCTCATGTGGGTGGTTGTCCATGTCTCAGTTCGTGCGGATTTGGGACAGGCGAGAGCCATCGGGCCAGGTTCTCCATGTGCGACGTTGACGCACCCGCTACCGGCGCGGTAGTCTCCCGCCGGACGGGAACGGCGTCTGTGTCTTCGCGCTGGTGCGGGCTTCCTCGTCGCCAGCAGCACTAGCATCCCCGTTGCCCACGACGAGACGGACGTTGGGTGCGTGCCATGGGGGGACGCAGCGTTAGTCCACCGCTTCAGGAGTACGTCATGAAAGCTAGCACCTATTGGATGCCGATCCTCTTCGTCGCCGTCATAGCGACGCCAGCGTGGAGCGCCGATCTGGAGGTCAAATACAAGGTGGACGCCAGGAACTTCAAGAGCAATGTGGTCGCTGGCGTAACGATCACGTTCGAGATCTACAGCGACGCAGGCTGCACCGTTCTTGAGGACAGCGTCGGGGTACTCGCCGAGGATATCGACTCGGTAGAGCAGCCGAAGCTGAAGCGCGTGAGGAGCGGCCCGAAGCCCCCAAAGGCATACTGGCTACGCGAGGTGTTACCTGGGATTAGCCCGACCGCCGAAAGCTACGTGATCGCCTCTAGTCCGGGTGTCACGCCTATCGGTCCCGAGTGCCAGGCGCAGTCGGCCGCAGTCAACGTTGGCACCGGGGTGCCCGACACTCCCCTGAGGTCGGCGGGCGTTAGCTTCTCGCGTACAGCGTTAGAGGGATCCGGGCTGCAGACAATCACCGGTATACCCTTTCAGCCGACGACCGTTCTGGCGCTATGCGGACCGCTCGCTAACATCGGGCCAGATCTCGCAGGCTCGATTGGGATGATGGACGAGACTAACACCTCCACACGAATCCTTATCAGCAGCGTTGACGGTGTCTTGACGAATTCTGGCAATCTCGTCGGGGTTGGTATTGATGGGATTGGCGCAATGAATGCCACTGCATTCGCAACCGCGGACGGCTTTACACTCACGTGGTCCAAGAGCGGCGCAGGCATGGATGTCGCGTGCGTAGCTACCGCGTTTCGCTAGCCACGTGGCAGCGTTGTCGAGAAACGACAAGGAGGGGGCTCGATTCGCGGAATGGCCTTGAGCCGTTGCCGCGTGGCGGCTCCTTTCCTTGTCCCAAACGATCCGTAACTGAGACATCGGCGGGGGAGCCCCAGACCGCGCGCTTGATTCTCTTGACCGTGCCGGGCCTGCGTTTCGCGCCTGATGTCCCATGGGAATTGGGACACGGGCCGAAGCATCCTCAACGGGCCTCCCGATGGTTAGCTACGGCCAGAACCACTCGGTTTAGAGAGGCCCGATTCGGCTGGTCGAAGGCCCCGGAAAATGTGGCCTGTAGCTAGGCCGCTGCGCGAACCCTTTTGAGAGTGCGCCAGAGAGTCGATTGTCCGACTCCGAGTTTAACGGCCACCGCGCGCGCCATGACGAGTTGTAGCCTCGACCAGTGATGCTTCACGGGAGTCATCGCCCCTGAAGTTGCCGCCAGGTATTCCGTGTCTGAGACGACCCGATGTCGTAGCCGTCCGCAAGCGATTCCCTATCACCTGCTAATTGAGCCGGGTGCATGCCCACCCAGCAGCCAAACCGTGCGCTCATGCCCTGGATCTGCTAATAGCGCGAGCTAGTTCACTCGCCGAGCCGGAGAGACCGATGCGCTACACAGATTGGACTGACGAACTAGCTACGCTCCAAGACCTACGTTCGGATACCTTCGTTGGAGACGCAGACACGCCCCAACCCGTGTGTAACCTGATCCTGGCGCTCGCCCTCGTCTACAATGACTTCAAAGACAACATCATGGCCAGCATGCTGTTGGGAGACGTTGCGCCCGACGGCGACGAAGCGGCTCGCACTCCGCAGCGCGGCATGTTCAACGCACACGTGATGGTTACCGTACGAATTCGGTTAGGGCTCTTTCACGAGCTATTCGCACTAATCAAGAAGCACGAGCCCGTGACAAATGAGCCAGCATTCCTGAGGACCGTGAACCGCCTCCATCCAAATAGACGCAGTCACTGGTCTGCCCTGAAGAACGTCGCACTCGAACAGCCATCGTCCAGCGACTTCGCAAAGTTCCTCGTGATGCTACGAAACACAGTCGTGTTTCACTACGACCCTCAAGTGATATTCCGTGGCTACCGCCGTCTATTCATCGACGATCAGAGCCAAGCGCCAGCCGTGTCACTCGGCGACACTATGGCGGAGACGCGCTTCTATTTCGCGGACGCGGCGGCGCAGGATTATGTAGTGCACGGATCCCAGACCCAAGACCTCATCACGATCCTGGGTGCGCGAGGCGAGATTGTCCGTTGGACGAACGACGCCCTCAACGGCATTGTCACGGAGTTCATCAAGTCTCGACAATGACGGGCTCTACGTGGCTTCGACTGAGTTGGAGCACGGCATCTCGGGCAGCGGCTGGCTCGCCTATGCGGCGAACTACTCGGGGACCGGCTTCTACAGATCGGGCGCTAAATCGCGGGCAGACAAATCTCTACAGTCGTGTTGAGGTTCGGCACGTCTTCGATATTGACTCACACCGCGAATCGGCAAACGCGACAACGACACGGCAGCTTCAAGTGCTCGCCGAAAACGAGCAGTTTGGGCCGCCGCCCTGCGCTAACGCTTCTTCTTGGCGAACTCCCCAATCAGCCGTCGTTCACCCGCAGGAACGGACTTGAGATATAGCTGCAGCGCGTCTCCGACCACCTCCGAGATCGAACGTCCCTCGATGAAGGCTGTCGCCTCTAGCTGAAGGCGCTCGTCATCCGGCAATCGAACGGTCGTGATTTTGCGGTCCGCGACCCGTTCCCCACCAGCGCCGCCCGGAGGTCTGCCCCGCTTCTTAGCCGCCATGCCCCTACCCTGCCGTCGAGAGCTTCCCTCGTCAAGCGTTAATGATTTCTTGACATCATAAATATATTAATGGTATAGTCATGATAAAGGTAATTATCGAGACTAAGCGAGACACCACGATGGACCTGATCGAGAGAGACCACACGACGGAGATCGCACAACGGCTGGCTAGCTTCAGCCGCAATGCTCATGGAGCGCTGTCGCCGAACACGGAGCGAGCGCTCCGCGCGGACATCCGAGTTTTCAGCCTTTGGTGCGCACAGAACGGCCTCCAGGCACTTCCCGCGACACCCGAGACCGTTGCTTCGTTCATCGATGAGATCGGCGCTCAGAAGAAGCCTGCGACACTCAGAAGGTACGTCTCGTCGATCTCCACGTTCCATCGAGCGGCAGGACTGGAGTCGCCGAGTGGAGCGCAGGTCGTTCGGCTCGCCCTCAAGCGTCAGGCTCGAAGTAGGGGTACACGTCAACGCCAGGCCGCCCCGCTCACGCGCCGTCACGTCGATCAGATCCTGGGAGCATCGGGAACAACCCTAACCGACCGTAGGAACAAGGCGCTGATCGCGGTCGCCTACGACACCCTGGCGCGTCGCAGCGAACTCGTTGCGTTGAATGTATCGGACTTCGAACCCAGCGAGGACGGCTCTGGCACTGTGATGATCAATCGCTCGAAAGCCGATCAGGATGGTCTGGGACAGGCCCGCTACATCGCCGCTGATACGATGACGCTTGTTCGGGCATGGCTGGACGCCGCCGATATCACAGACGGCCCGATCTTCCGCCGCATGCACCGTGGTGCGCGGGTCAGTGACAAGCGACTGAGCGCCGGAAGCGTGGCCACGATCTTCCGTCAGTTGGCCAAGCGAGCCGGACTCGACCCGCGAGCTATCAGCGGCCATTCCTCTCGCGTGGGCGCGGCTCAGGACGCCATCGCTGCGGGCTTGGAGATGCCCATGGTCATGCAGATGGGCGGCTGGAAGTCCCCGTCGATGGTTGCTCGCTACAGTGAGCGGTTGCTCGCCTCACGCAGCGGTTCTGCGAAGCTGGCGGCAATGCAGGGGCGGACTGCCGACTAGATCCGCGCCGCGACGGCATAAGCACGGCTTAAGGAACATCCTCCCAGGGGTACAAGCCCCCCGGGTCGTTTTGAAGCCGGAAGGGGGTACCCCCATGCCAACATGCCCCGCTTCGAAATCGCGGACGGCAGGCCTGGAAAACTTCGGCCACACGAGTCGTCACTTGCCGTACCGCTCAGCAGCCCACTGCCCCAACTCATCCAGCTTCTGACACGCATCACTCAGTCGCTTCGCCGCTTCGCTTGGCGTCTCATCGCGCGAACCGATGCCAATCTGCCAGTGGCGCAGAGAACGGAAAGCGTCGTCGATCTCGGCGATGAGTGCAGTGAGGTCCTTGTCTGATTCGTTATCGATCATGGCCACTTAGTTTGGTAGCCCCGCGTCCTTGAGGCTGAAGTTCACCTCATAGAGTTGGAGATCCACGTCGCTGGTGGCGCTTAGTGCGTACTGTATCGCCGCATCCGCCGCATGGGCGATCACGAGGCCACGGACATCATCCTCGGACTCCGCCAGGTGTCGTCTTACCCAGCCCATGTAGCGCAGTACCTGCCCAACCGTTTGATCGCTGGTCTGGTGGCGTTTCAACTCGATGACGAGCCAGCGCGGCTCCGACCGATGGTGCGCCAGAAGGTCGATTCGACCAACATCGCAGGGGAACTCGTAACCAGCCTCCGGATCACCGTCCTCCTCGTAGATCATCCAGTCGCGGCCGAGATCAATGCTGCTCCAGTTATCTCGAATGAACTCCTGGAGGTGACGCTCAAGGCCAAACCGTGAAGCCTCGACTGAGAGAATCTCGTCTGGTTCACCCTTGGATTCCGTGTCAGTTATCTCTTCTTCGCCGTCCCGTTGCTCACTCCGCCACCAAAGGGCATCTAGCGTCCAGAGATCGACGCCGAGTGCATCTCTCATCCGAAGAAGTACGTCGTTCACCTTCTCATACCGCTGCCCGAACGGAAGACCCCGTCCGAAATCCGGCCAGATGTCGTAGCTCTTCATCGCGCCCTCCGACATCTGATTCCACACCCCGTACTTGTCCGGATGACAGATCATGAGGATCGGCGTGAGGATGGCCTTGCTCAGACGCGGCACGAAGGCTGGCCCTCGTACTGGGACCATTTCGTCTAGGCGCTCTCGGATAGGACGACTCTCGTCCAGGAGAATACCCAGCGCCGTACGAAGCCTGGCCATGTCTTCGCAAACGGCTGGCCCCAGGCGCTGCAAGGACACCCAGTGTCGATTGTTGCGAAAATAGAGGAACGCCCGGAACTCTTCCTCGGTGAGTTCGTCGAGTTTCTCAACGGCAAAGACTTCTTGGTACCTAGGAACAACCAGATCGTGAGCGTTGAGGACTGCGCTGATCTCGGCAACCGTTTCGTCACCAGCCTGCGCCGCCTTCAGAATGGCCTTCAGGTTTGATACTGCATCGGCAAACGCCATCGCGATCCCCTCGGTCCCTACTTACACTTTGGGCACAGGGAATGGGAACGGCTCGCGCTGCACGCAATGCAACGTTCAGGCTACTAGGATGATCCGATGAGCCATAGGCACGGCCCCGGGTCGATTTGAACGCTCGCCCCCACGCCACGATCAACAGCACCGGCTCGGAGAGCGAGGTCGAGAAGCAAGGACTACTTCGGCCACTCTGAAGGTCACGCCCCTAGCTCGAAGTCTGTTTCCTCGTCATCGTCGTGCCCTCTCAGCCGCGCCCTCTGCTGGCTCGACGACTCAGCTTCGAAACCCGCATCCAGCCGAGAGTAGAGTCGCGTTAACTGCTCCACAATTGCCGCGCCAACGAACAGAACCGCCGCGATCAGAAAGAGAACGAACGCTTCGATCTCGTGAAGGGCGCTCTGCGCGTTTCCCAGAACGAGTATTCCGACTGCTAGCGCCGCCAGGGACGATACAAAGAGCAAGATCCGCATCGGTCAAAGCCACCTAGTGATCACGCTGTGCGGCACTACCCAGTTCACGACCTCCGTTCACTGACAGCAGATAGCGTACGTAGATCTGGTCGCTCCGCATGAGTGCTGAACGACCCAGCCTGTCAGGTCCGAATTCGGGTAACTGCTTTCCAGTCCGCTGCCACAGCCTGCATCAGTTCCGCCTCCGGTCACGACCTCCCCCGCTTGGCACGACGCTGTACACCCATTGTTACAGCCGTTGCTTGGAGTCGCCCTTCGAACACAACTGCCGAAGTCTGCGGTCTGGCCGGGCGGTCCCTGCTCGCCCGGTTCTCCCGATAGCCCCTGAGCCCCGGGCTCTCCCTGTATGCCCTGTGGTCCAGGCGCGCCTGGAGACCCAGAGTCACCTTGAGACCCTGACGGTCCTACCGGCCCGCAGTCTCGCACAACAGCATCAGCCTGCTCAACACCGTCCGACACCTCTACGATGCAATCATCTGGGAACAAGATCGCGGTCGTGCGGAACTTACCGGACGATGTCGCGGTGCCATCGCCGGGAATCCCGTCGAGCAGGATGATCGAGTTCGGGACCGCTCCGCGCCCTTTCACCTCAAGAGCACCATTGCGGATACGTGCGCTCCTGATTTCGACGGCGTCGGCTGTAGCCGTGACAGTGCAAGCGAGAAACACAAGACAAGCTATCGATTTTCGCATTGTTCGATCTCCAGAAAGCAATTCACCTGTCCGGCTCAATCGTCAGCGAAGATCCAGTCGGTGATTTCATCGAATGCACTGCGGGATACGGTCATTAAGACCAGCGGAAACATCGCTCGAAACACCGCCACGATCTCGCCTATCAATTCGTCACGCGACATGCGCTGCACGGCCTTCGCACACACGACGCGCATAGGACTACGAATCTGAAGATACTTCCCGTTCGCTACCGGCTGCCACGGATTCTGGAAGAAATGCGACCAGGAGAAGTTCTGACCGTCATTGTTTACAGCAGTGCCGTCGCGCTGAAATCGATAGTCATCCGCTCTGTATGTGATGGTCTTCGGCGGCACACGCTTGTTCAGGTAAGGGACTAGATCCTCAAGAAACAGGCCCGACCGTGCGTAGGTAGTGTTCATCACGAATCGGTCGCAGACCTTCTCGTTCTCCTCATCATAGGATTGCCAACCGAAAAAGAACCCGAATTCCAGATAGTCTCCCGAGATGAAAGTCAGCAGTTGGCAACCCGCTTGCTTCTTCGAAAACTCCTTCGGATAGAATGCCGCCCAGTAAAAGGGATGGCTCTTCATCTTCCCTTTGTTTGGTCCTTGCGAGATCGGCTGCTTTTGAATCTGCCCGAAACACCTCTTGTCGGTGAGGCGTAGTTTCATCTCGTCTGGAAGTGTCGCCCACACATCCGCGACGACAGATTTAAACGGCCGAATCAGTTCGCGTTCGAATTCCGGCTTTCGCTTCGAGACGTAGGCGTAATCCTCCTCCGTCTTCAGCGCTATCAAAAGCTCGAACGTCTTATCCGAGAACATAACAGCCTACGGTATAGGTCCACGAACGGCCCTGACCGCATGAGCCTGTTCTTTGCCCTGCGATGCGATAGCGCCATCCTGCGGATTGACCGTCCACGCGCCACCGCACGGCGGGACACTGCAACCCTCTGACCCTGTCCAATGCGTTGTCAGAAGCGACTGAGCAAATCCCGGATCGGTCATTGAACTCGGGGGCTGATTGTAGTCCAGGATAGCAACGTACTCCGCGCGCGTTGGCAGCCGCCAATCTGAGAAACCTGCGAAGGTCTCGACGTTGTTGAGTTGGTCAAGAAACAAGATGAATGCAGGACCGTCGGGAGGCGCACCGGGAGTGTCGCAGAGGTTGGGAAGACTGAAGTCTGCGCACCACTCATAGCGGTTATCTATGTTATGCGGGTCCGGGCAACCACCCGAATCCAGGCATGTGACAGGCGTACCGGGCGTCCCGACTTTCTTCTCCCATTCCAACCTCGTCTGATGGTCGATCACGGTCAGTCCTGTGTCCTCGAAGCGGAGCGTGGTTGAGGTTGTGCTCGTACTAGTCGTCGAGGAAGTGGTCGTGGTGGTAGCACCGGAGAGACGGAACGCCATCAGGTCGGAGTGCGCGACAATCTCCGACGATATGTCGGCCTCGTCCCCTTCGGTCGGGCACAGCCCAGTGGCTCGCGCCTCAACCTTGTCCCAATCTCGGTCGAACTTCTCGTCGCACTTTAAGAACTCTGGGATCTGCCTTCGCAGAACGCCCTTAGCTTCAGCCTTCAGCCGACATGCACCGTACTTACTTGCAGTCTTCAGCTTGGTAGCTTCGCACTTCGCAGCCTGGTCGGCACCCCAGGCGAACGGCACGACGCTGGCGACTAGAATTGTCGTGATGAATCGGACGGCGACCCGGCAGCGGGCACGATGGCCGCGAGCGAAGTGGACAAGCATGAATAGCCCCCTTGGCCTGGCATTCGCTCCGGCGGCGACGGAGCGGTCGAAATCTACTTCGCACGTAACCTAGCTGTTCAGGCTCGCCAAGCCGATGCGGTAGCGTCATCACGGCAACTGCGCAGCCGGAACACAAAGCTCCCGTGCTTTGAACTTCTCCAGCCTCCGCGTACCAAACTGATCAACGATGTCCCGCGTGATGTCTACCTCGGGACACCGAACCTTGTAGCAGATGTAGTCATCTACAAGGGGCTGTCCCGGAAATGGCACTACGGGCACATTGGTTGCAGACTCATCCACGTCCTTCATGACCGGAATGCAGTACTTCTTCGCCTTGGCAATCTTGCATCCCTCTTCAACATCGAACGGAGACTCTTGAGTCGGCGTAAGATCAACGACGCCCTTGAGCTTCAGCGGGTCCTTCACCCGGTAGCACTTGAGGTGATCAAAGACCTGCGTCGGGAGTGTCGTCGTTGTCGTGCTCGTCGTTGTGGGGAGCGGCATGCAGATATTATTCGTTTCGTCACACAACTGGCCTGGGCATGGATCTTCGGCTGTACAGCCGATGCCCGAGACACAAGACTCGACCCCAGTACAGAAAAGGCCGTCGTCGCATGCGGCATCATTAGGCGTAGCCACGCATGCTCCCCCCACACACGTATCGGTCGTGCATGCGATACTGTCTGTACACGCATTGGCGTCGTTCGGACTGTACACACAGAAATCCAGTGCACACGTGTCGTCGGTACATGGATTGTCGTCGTCACACCTCGAATCGTCTGGGACGTGAACGCACAGAAGGGTGGTCGGGTCGCAAGTATCCACCGAACACTCACTACCGTCGTCACATTCGGCATCACTCGGAGTGGATACGCATCGGTCGAGCACTTCGTCGCAGTACTCGTTCCTTCCGCAGTCATCGGGAACCTCGCAATCGATAGGTGCCGCAGCCATGCAGTCGCCACTGTCGTCATCACACTCTTCCGCTCCATTGCAGAATATCCCGTCATCACAGATCCCATGGTTCGGTGTTCGCACACAGCCACCGTGAGCGTTGCATTGACCGTATGTGCATTCCGAAGGGGCATCCGGACAGGGCGAACCATCCGGTTCGAAGATGCATGTCGAGGCGCAGCAATCACCGTCAAGCGTGTTGCCATCGTCGCATTGCTCGGTGCCTTCAACTGACCCGTTTCCGCAGTCGTCGGCCCATACAACCGGCGCAACGAGAGTGAGCACGACGGCTGACGTGAATGCGATTACGGCCCAAGCGGGGACGCGAGTCCCGGGAATAACGTGTCTAAGCATGTGAAGCCCCCCCCTTGGCTAGGTTCGTACTCCTGCGGCAGGGAGCGCGAGAACTCTACGCCATCAGGGCCTCAGGTGTCCACCGTCGCTGGCGCTTGAAGCCCCCCGCCTATCCGCAGATCTGGATAGCGCCCCTTACCCTGCTCAACCGGGCGAGCTTCCTCCCGGACCGGCTACCTTCGGAGACATCGGTGGCCAACGCGATTCGTAGCGGATCGATGTGGGGATCACACAGTCTTGTGTGCGAGGAGTACCGGTGACACCTGGGCGTACGGGTACCCACGGTTCCAACGTTCGTTCGAATCGGGGCGCTCTTCACTCACCGTCGGCCCAGAACTTTTTCTTCGGACACCTACCGCCGCGAAATGTCCCGGTACCCCCGCCAACGTGCACCGGATCAGCAGAGTGCACCGAGCGCACGAAGCGCACGACTTCATAGCGGCGACAAAATTTCAGCGTAACGCACGAGCGGAGTTACGCGACAAAAATAGGGGGCCTCGTACCCCACACACTTCGCCGCGCGCGTGTAAGGTTCGAGCGCGCCTGATGTTTCCTACGCACGCTCGGAGGTACCGGTACCCGCCCGCCCGGTCGGGTTCGACCGATTCATAAAGCACCAGCGATTCCCCACCTTTCATGCGGCTGACGCCGGAAGCGAACAGACAGCGAAGGCCAAACGCCAGCGTGGTAGAAGAAGACTGCGAGTCCCTAGAGGGGTTCACCGCAGCGCGAAGCCGAGGCTACCGACAGTTTGTCAACGTGCCGCGTGAGCGCTGAGGGAAGGAAGAGAATTGGCGAACAATCTAAACGAACTCGATCAACGTGGACGTGGTGGTCGATGTGGAAGGAGAAGAAATGAAGAACAGAACGCTTGAAGAACTAGACCAGAGCACAGAATCACAACTTGTTAACGAGGCACTACGCCTCACAGAACTGGGTCTTATGGTTATTCCCCTGCTCCCTCGGAGTAAGCGCCCGGGCCATCGCTGGGGTCAGTACCAGCATGAGCAACCGAATGCTGGCGAACTGATAGCCACTTTCGGCCACTCACCGTCGGCGAACCTCGCCATCGTTACCGGAACCGTATCGGGCATACTCGTCGTTGACATCGACGGCGACGAAGGCAAGGAAACTTTCGCTCTTGCGGGCGGCGACACGAATACCTGGTGCGTAGAGACAAGCCACGGTCTGCACTACTACTACCGCCACCCTGGCGAAAAGGTCGGGAACTCGGTGAAACAGGTGCCAGGCATCGACATCCGAGGAGACGGAGGCTACGTCGTCGCGCCGCCAAGCGTACACCCTGATGGCTCGCGCTACGTATGGCGACTAGCACCGTGGGATATCGCGCTGGCAGACCCTGACGATTGGCTGCTGAAACTGATCCGCAACGATTGCGGTTCGGCCTCCAACACGGCTGGACTGTGTACGATCATCGAAGCAGGGCGTCGTAACGATACTCTATATCGCCTCGCTCGGAGCCTTCGGCAACGAGGACTGTCGCAAGCTGGCACGCTATCGGCGCTAGTAACCGAGAACCGGACTCGATGCGCTCCGCCTCTCCATGACGGCGAGGTGAAGCGCATCGTAGAAAACGCCTATACCCAACCTAATCGCCCTGACTTCGACCGAGATCTCGATTTCGAAGCCTCGGTTGCGAAGGAGGTGCTGCGATGAGTCGTAGTCATGAAAACAAAGGCCTCATCTTTTCGGGCATGATCGGCGACGTAATAGATCTGTTCAGATCTCACACCGAAGCTGACCCAGACGCCATCGCTGCGCAGTTCCTAGTGACGTTCGGAAATATCGTTGGCCACGGCCCGCACTGCGTCGTCGGTGAGACACGCCATTACATGAACGAGAATCTTCTCGTTGTTGGACGGTCGGCCAAGTCGAGGAAAGGCGATTCGCTGAACATCGCTCAGCGGCTCTTCCTGGAGGCGTACCCAGAATACGCGGAACAAATTGTCAGTGGACTCTCCTCCGGTGAGGGGCTGATTCATAATGTCCGAGATCCATTAGGAGAAGACGAAGGCGTGGCCGATAAGCGGCTATTGGTAGCCGAAACCGAGTTCTCAACTCCGTTGAAGCAATTCGAACGGCCCGGAAATATCCTTTCCAACGTTCTGCGCGATACTTGGGATTCTAAGCCAGTGCTACGCACACTGACGAAGAAGTCGCCGACCAAGGCAACAAACGCCCACATCAGTGTCATCGGCCACACGACCCCCGCCGACCTCAACGAGCACCTGTCCCGTACGGATATAGCCAACGGCCTCGGGAACAGATTCCTTTTCGTGTTGGCCACACGCGCACGGCTGCTAGCCAATCCAGGCCGAGCGCCCAGTGACAGTGTGGCAGCGTTGGTCGGAGTCGTTCGAGAGACGGTTGAACGAGCCAAATCCGTTGGCGAGATGACACGTACCCCTGCGTGTATCGAGTACTGGGAACAAGTGTATCCGCATCTGAGCCGAGAGCATCCGGGGCTAGCGGGAGAACTGCTCGCTCGTTCCGAGGCTCACGTTCTCCGACTTTCTGCGCTTTATGCGCTTCTTGCGCAGAAGGATACGGTTGATACGGAGCATCTGGCAGCAGCGCTGGCCTTCTGGGATCTAGTCGAACGGAGCGTCTATGAAATCTTTGCAGGGAGAACGGGCAGCAAAGAGGCTGACAAGATTCTTGAGTTCATGTTGCCGGGCCAGATGATGAGTCTGACCGAGATTCGCAACAACACATTCAGCAACCACGTATCCGGACGAAAGTTCACTGACGCAATACAGCTACTAGAAGAACTGGGAGAGGTCAGCATCGAGTCTGAAACAACCGGCGGGCGAACCGCGATCAATGTGACAAGGCTCGACTCGGCACACGCAAAAGCTGACCAAGAAGCTACAGGCACGGACCCATCGTGAACGACCGCGCTGTGTGCGCATTAAGCGCAGAAAGCGCTCTAGGGGTGAACTGCGGCCCGGGGTACCCGTCCACCTCCGCATCGATTCGGCGGCGTTGAGGGGTACAAGTCGGCTTTCCTGTGACCGTCGAAGTCCTTGCGCCAAAGCGAATGACCCGCTCACCGCATGGACATCGACCCATCAGGAGTGTCGCGGAGTTCTGGCCGTATCATGAAGAAAAGTTTCGATGCGCTCGAAAATCTTCGCGGACACGCTACGACCAGCAACCACGCGGCCTTCCGTTCATTCATGACGCGGCGCTTTATTTCGTGGATGGAATAATCAGGCGACGTTCGCCGGGTTTGCGAGTTGCCCGATCAGGCGAGTGCGGCACCATCGACGCCCAAAGTCGGAGGAGAAACCGAACGCTACTGCTGGCTCCGCCTATTACCTGCCTACTTGAGACTTTCGCACGTCGGAGGGCGGCTTCGAAAGCGACTGTTAAAGCTGGAGCTGACGGCCAGAGTCGAACTGGCGACCTGCTGATTACGAATCAGCTGCTCTACCAACTGAGCTACGTCAGCTTGTCCGCGCTAGTTAGACGTTTCGGGGTCTGATGTCCAGCCGGTACGCGGCCGAAAAAAGCCCGCGTACCGGCTCTGGTCGGCACGCGGGCCCTTCTCGGCCGCCGCGGTTCGCGTCGTCGGGGGGCGACCCGTCGAACGGTCGAACCGTCGCCGGTCGATCGCGTCGGTCAGGGGTAGTACAGGCCGCCGATCGCGATGAACATCTCGTCCTCGGTGGTCACGCCGCCTCGCATGGTGCACGCGTCGCACACCGAGTCGGGGCAGAGCGCATCGTTGCCGGCGCACACCTGGCCCTTGTTCGGTCCGCCCAGGCACGCGGTCTCGGCAATCGGACATGGCCCCCCGATGCCGGTCCCGTTCGGGCACGAGGCGAAGATCGGCGGACACGGCGAACCGGAGTACGTCTTGACCTCGGCCGGATCGGTCTCGCCGTTGTCGTACAGGGCACAGAACTTGATCGTACGGTCCTCGACGGAGCCGGAGTACACCTTGGCCGGCTCGTACTCGAGGGTCACCGGATCGCTGTAGTCGAAGCTCTCGTAGAACTTGTCGGCCTCGTTGCCGGGGGTGCACGTGGCCACATCGGTACAAGGCGTCTGAGGCGCCTCGTAGTATCGCCAGCGCTTGCCGAACCTGTGCATGTGCGACGACATGCTGAACACGTGCGCGTTGTGCCCGAACGTGTGTGTCCAGCAGTACTCGCGCGACTCGAACGGCGGCACCTCCTGCACGAAGATCTCACTCGAGTTGAACAGGCGACGGGCGGGCCACTGCAGGTCGTCGGTGAACTCGAGGTTGATCCAGCCCTCCATGTTCATGCCGCTACCAGTCAGGTTGAAGGCGTGTGAGTTCCACACGATTACCCCGCGCAGCGGGAGCAGCGCGTAGACACCGGCAGGGAGCACGCTCGACTGCGTCGGCTCCTGCGAGCCGCTGAACGTCGGCGCCGTGCCCCCGAAGTTTCCGTAGTCGGGTGGACCGAAGCCGCCGGCGCTGAGGCAAGCCACGCCGGGCTTCCAGTCGCCACCGCAGATCCCGCCGCCCGGACACGGATCGGCACTGTCGGGGTCGCAGGGCTGGCCATCGTTGTCGCCCAGATAGCACGTCCACGTTCCCCAGCTCGCGTCGTCCACGTCGTAGGCGCCGGCGTAGATGTGCACGATCGAATGATGCGACTGGGCGTCCTGGAACAGGTGATTGGCATCGTACGCGAAGCACTTGCCGGTGCCGTTGGGCGGATCGTTCGTCCCGGGGAACGCACCCGGACAGTCCACCTGCATGGCCGGCGGCACCGACGCCGAGACGTCGTAGAAGCTGGGAATGCAGATCTCGTCCTCGTGCTGTGCCGGCATCGGCCAGCCGGGCATCCCTACCTGGATGCCCTCGCCCGGTGCGGGCGGATCGGGCTGCGGCATCTTGAGGGGCGCGGGCTCGGGCAGGCAGCTGCCGAGCAGCTCTGCCGTGCCGTCGACCGCGCCGTCGGCGGGTGCGCCGCCACGGATCCACAGACGCACCACGTCGAGAAGCTCCTCGGTGATCGCCGGGGCGTTCTGCGGCATCGGCGAGCCCGGGATCGTCGGCGCGCCGTTCAGCTTGTTGGCAAGCTTGTTGTACAGCATGCTGCGATCGTCGTCGCCGGGGAACACCCGCAGCTCGCTCGGGTCGATCTGCGAGGCCACGCCGACGAGCGACGCGTAGGAATTGCCGGCGCGCAGGTCTAGCCCGCCCTGGGCGAACGAGCCGTGGCACAGGTCGGTGCTGCAGTTGTACACCGGGCTGTCGAAGATCAGCTCCTGGATGGCGTCGAACGTGCTCGCGAAGTCTTCCTGCTGAGGCTCGCAGCCGAAGCACGTGTTGCTGCAGGTGTCGGTATCCTCGCCGTTGCCGTCGTCGCACTGCTCGCCGATCTCGCGCAGGGAGTTGCCGCAGGCCGAGGGACAGTCGCCGGGCGGATCGGCGTTCTTGCCCTGTACCTTGCCGGCCTCGTTGCGAACGAGGGCGGCATTGTCGAACGAGGCGCAGTACATGTCGGTGCCGATCGTCAGGAGCACCTCCACCGAGTCCTGCTCGCCGCCGATCGGGTAGGGCCAGAACGCGCCGCGGGCCTTCACCATCAGGCTGCCCCCGGCGGAGCTGGTCTTGAGATCGATCTTGTTGATGCCGCTGGACGCAGCGTAGCGAGGATCGTCCTTGTAGCGATACCCGCGGCTGCCAACTGGCGACCACTTGGCCGGGTCGAGCTCGATCATCTGGCTGGTGGCGGTCGGGTCGGCGGGATTGCGCACGATCAGATACGAGGAGAGCACGGTCGGATCGTCGTCGAACAGAGAGTCGTTGATGGAAACCTGGCGCTTGGTCTTGAACGAGAACTTGCGCTTGTTCGCGTCGCCGGCCGGATCGCTCATCTTGAGCTTGTCGCCGCGGATACGATGGTGATCGTCGTCGTGAGCCGACGCGGGATGCGCGGCGGCGATGACGGCGACCGCCAGGGTCGCGATGACTGGCTTGCAGAGCGTGCGGTACCGCTGATTTCCCATGAAGTCCTCCGTTGATGCGTTCATGCTCTATCCCGCGCGCCGCGCGATCACCGCCCGAAACGGTGCGGCCCACCGACACGCCTGCCCTCGGCGGTCGTTGCCGCACCGGCCGCAACATGGAGCGGGCCCGAACCGACCGTCAAGGCCCGGGGCGGCCGGCGACGGGGCGGAAACCGCTTATGTGCGTGATGTGGGGGCTGAAATTGAGCGCTGTGCGATTATTCGTAGCAGCGGATTGAACGGATAGTCAAGACGATTTCGACCGACCACGACGGGGCCCGCGCGGCGGCAGTGCGCCGCACCGCATCAAGCCGCGGCGACCTTC